>Ga0206106_100016_pt1 | contig 610754 bp, 540 predicted proteins | sample 1B1ome_FD_148677 | JGI IMG/M metagenome (GOLD analysis project Ga0206106, IMG submission 148677) | Enriched microbial communities from leaf-cutter ant dump, University of Wisconsin, Madison, United States - 1B110A | ecosystem: Environmental > Terrestrial > Nest > Insects nest > Nest dump... | reverse complement strand
TTATAACCCGTCTAAACCACCACCAATATCACTAACTTTACTATTTCAAAATCTTAAACCGCCTCGTTTAGCGGGGACAAAATTACACCCTTTTTACGCTTTTACAAATATTTTATACGTTATTTTTGAGAAAAAATCTCAATCTCATAATTATCAATGTGATAGAGTAAGTAATTTTTCCAAAATTTCTATATCTTCCCTGGCTATCTTGTGTTTCCGGCCTACAGCATCCTCTAATTTTACCTTCGATAGCGCATTATTTGAAAATCCTACCATTAATCTGTTTTCCTTATTAATAAGACTTTCCACAGCAGCGCTACCGAGCCTGGTTGCCAGAATCCTGTCAAATGCACTCGGCCTGCCACCACGCTGAATATGCCCCAGCACAGTTGTTCTGACATCAAATTCTTTAAGATAAGGAGCCAGCTTATCAGTCAGCACCTCAACACCTCCCAGCTCGTCTCCTTCCGCCACAATAAAAATGCTGCCTCTTTCTCCTTTGTTCATCCGGCACAAGCTATCTGCAAAATCTTTCAGCTCCACTTCTCTTTCCGGAATCAAAACCATTTCCGCCCCGGAAGCAATAGCTGCATGTAAAGCAATATATCCGGAATGCCTGCCCATCACTTCAACAAAAAACATCCGGTGATGGCTGTTTGCCGTATCCCGCAGCTTATCTACGTTTTCAACAACAGTATTTAAGGCGGTATCGAAACCTATAGAGTAATCTGTACCAAAAATATCATTATCAATTGTTCCGGGAACTCCTATGACAGGTATATTAAATTCTTCAGAAAAAACTGAAGCTCCTTTAAAACTACCGTCTCCACCGATTACAATCAAGCCTTCAATTCCGATTTCCTTCAGATTATTATATGCCTTTTCCCTTCCTTCGAATGTCCGGAAATCATCAGATCTTGACGAACTGAGAATCGTTCCTCCCTGAAAGATGATATTATTTACATCTTTATAATTAAACTGCCTGAATTTATTTTCAACTATTCCCTGAAATCCATTGTAAAAGCCATAAGGTTCACAATTATGAAACAAACATGTCTTTACAATGCTCCTGATCGCAACATTCATTCCGGGAGCATCACCTCCCGACGTTATAAAAGCTATTTTTTTCATAAAGTTAACTCAGGCTTGTTTTTAGTATCACATTGATTTTTATCAAATCAGGAGGATTGGTAGTGATCTTCCTGGTAATAGAAACAGATCCGTCCTTTATTATATAATCATCAAGTTCCTCTCCCGAAACCCGGTCAGTTATCTTAATGATATCATCCTTACTGAACTTTACCCCTGCTTTATAAGTAAGAAAGCCCGAATTATCAATAAATTCAAAGAGCAAATCCCCTTTTTCAACCTTCTGTCCATTCCGTACATACATTTTTTTGAGAAGGACAGGTTTTTCGTTAATAAAGAAATAATCTTTCATTCCCTCCTCAATAAATGAAGCCTGTTCATAGAGCTTATAGAAAGGCTGGCTTTTAAACCAAACCGTAAATTCCCGGGAGAATTTATCAGAATCCACCCGAGGCAGTAAATTATCCAGGCTCAGAGACAATAGCAACATCTTTAATTCACCGGAATATTTTATTCCTTCCTGAGCTGCAGCAGAAGATAAAGCGCCAGATAAATCAGACTTTAATCTTCTCAGCCGGATAAATTCGTTCTGATTGTCAATCGCAAGGATCAAAGTGCTGGTATCTAAAAACTGGGGAACAAAATGCTTTAATTCGGAATTAATAACAGCACCATCTTTTTGAGAAAATACTTTTATCACTTTATTAGATAATTTCATATCCAGGACAATAGTATCATTTACCGTTAATTCTTGTGCAACCATCTTCTTTGACGGATACCGTATCAGAGGAACAGCCTTTTTTCTCTCTGGTAATTCTGAACAGGAAAAAAATAATAGTAAAGAAATTATAAAGAGAATTTTATTTTTCATTTTTAATTTAATAACAGAAAGCACACATTGTTAATAACTTCGTTAATAAAGCAGACTTCAAGTAAAGATAACAAAAATACACATATTCTATATTTGTAAGAATAAATGGTATTGTATGTTTGGCACTTTACTGAGAAAAAGACTTTCAAGCGATCAGTTTTCCAATATATTCATCAACGCGATATTTGAAGCTACTGAGGCAGGCTTTGAAGTGATAGCGGATATGATGAATAATGATCCTGCGTTTGTTGTTTCTCCTGAAATTAAAAAGGGGAGCTTTGATCAATTTCAATTAATCATATTAGCTGCTAATTTCCATTTATTAGATAAATTCTTTGAGCCTCAGGAAGTTGAGGAAATAAAATCCGACATCATTTCCAAATTAGCTATTATCTATAATGCAGATGCCTTGAAAATAAAAGAGGTTATCAAACATTATTATCAGTTCATCCAACGTGTCAATCACCCGTCAAAGAATGTATTGTACGGAATCTCAAAAGCGATTTTCTTCAAGTATAATTTGAGCGATTTCCAAGACGAATATTTTAAAAGAATGCAGACTCCGAATCCTTTGTTCCTGAAAAGGCTGGATCATTTAATTGAGAACTTCCTTTGGGATTGGGATGTATTCATGAAGAAATATAAGCTATAAAGCGTTTCAGATCAAACATAAAAAAAGCGGATTTCTACAATCCGCTTTAATTTTATTTATAAATCATCAGGTAAAGATGCCTGCTTATATGATTTTGGTTTCGGCTTCAGCTTATCTATGAAAACTATTTTTAATTTTTCTCCTTTGCTGGTAACAATCATGTCCGATATTCCGTTTGTAATTGTAACAGCCTGCTTTTTTGCATTATAGATATCTTTATCCATAAATAGGTCGTAAGTATCATCTTTATATTGAATAAAAATTGATTTTATGACACCATTTTCAACTCTCGCTTTACCATTATAACAATAAGATTCATTTCCTTCAAAGAAAGAAACAATTACATTCCGGTACATATCATCAGGAACTGCGTATGAGCCTCTTTTTGCAAAAGCGTCTTCCAGTTTTTTAAAACAGTCATCCGCCTGTGCTACAGCGACAACAGCAGAAAAAAGTAAAAAACTAATTAGTAAAATTTTCTTCATAAATTAAATTAAGTTGTTAAACCCTCCTTTTTCAAATATAGCAAGTTTGTTTTAAACAGCTACTAATCTTTTCACTTTTTGTCATTCTGTTTAAATCCGAAATGTTGTAAAGCAAATAACCTGCCAAATCTTTATAATAATCTAAAACTCTTGATGTCAATTATTTAATCTCTTAATTGAAAATTTATTTTTTCACTTTAAATGTAAAATGTTTTTGTGTCAGATAACTAAATGTAACAACGATAACAATCGTCAAAAATTTTGAAACGGTCGGAAAAATATGAAATACTTCGACGAAAATTTTCAATAATGCATAATTCAGCAAAAGGTTCATGAGTACTAACAGAAAATAACGAAACAGCTGTACTCTTCCGCGAATATTGGATTCTGTCCAGACAACGTACTTGGAGAGCAGAAAACCTGTAGGGAAAGTAATTATGAATGAAAAAAGAAAGGCTGCAATATATGGTTCAAATGCGATAGAAGGAGTCAGCTGAACAACTTCTTTTTTGAAAATGAAATTAAACGCGACGAAATACAGCAATAAATCCATAAACATATTTATTCCTCCACATGCCGCATAATGAAACGTCTGCTTGTTCATGACCGGCCGGAACAAAGGATAAAAAAGATCCAGAAACCGAATAATTAAATTTCTCATGTCTTAATTATACTTTCCAATAGCGAATATTGCAGGGATTTTATTCAAATCATACGCTTTTTCTCTCCATTCTGCAACGGTCATTGTCTGAATACGCTCATTAGGATTTGTCAGATCGGAACCAATGCACAGCAATGTATCGTCCATCAATTCGTTCAGTAGATCCTCTATCATATTATTATTCCGAAACGGGGTTTCCATAAAGAGATTTGTTACTCCCGCCTTTCTGGAATTAAATTCTAAATCTTTTATTTTTCTGACACGTTCCTTCCTGTCTTTTGGCAAATATCCGTGAAAAGCGAACTGCTGCCCGTTAAATCCACTTGCAATCAGCGTCAGTAAAATAGAAGAAGGGCCAACAAGAGGATGCACATGAATTTCATGCTGATGTGCAACAGCAACTAATTCAGCTCCCGGGTCTGCGATTCCGGGACATCCCGCCTCGGAAATTACGCCAACATCTTCACCACTTAACAATATGCGGATAACCGGCATTACATCTTCTACCGTGCTCCTTTTATTAATAACAAAAAAACGGGAGTCATCAATCGGAAATTCCCTGTCCAGCTTACGCAGGTAGCGACGTACCGATTTTATGTCTTCTACAGCGAAGCTTCTCAGCCTGATCGCCAGCTGAGCTACTTCTGCAGGAATAATATGTTGTGTTGTCTCACTTCCAAGAGTGGTTGGTATCAAATATAGTTTACCTTTTGCCATTCATTTTAAAATTTGAAATGATTTTATCTGTTGCTTCATCCAGCATTTTGTATACGTCAATAAATCCCTGATTTCCTCCGTAATACGGATCCGGAACGATTCTGTTTTCTTCCGGATAAATCAAATCCAAAATAGGAATTACTTTTTCGCGTTGCTCGTTCGTAGAGCACATTCCAAGCACGTCCCAGTAATTATTTCTGTCCATTACATAAATAACGTCAAATTCATCCAGATCGGATTTTACAACCGGACGGGAACGCAAAAAGCTCAGATCAGTACCGAACTGCTTTGCCACTTCTATCATCCTGGCATCCACCTTTTCTCCTTTATGGAGCGCGGAAGTGCCGGCAGAATCGACGACAATCGGCAGCTTTTGCTCTTCCACCTTTCTGCGAAGCAAACCGTCAGCTAAAGGCGAACGGCAGATATTTCCCAGACAAACCATCAATACTTTCATGTCACAAAGTTAATCGTTCGCAAAAAATAGCAATCTTTCATCTGAGATTTAATTAGTATATTCGCAAAAAATCGAAATTATTATTAAAAGTACGATATGAACTACGACATCATTGTAATCGGAAGCGGTCCCGGTGGATATGTAACTGCAATCCGTGCCTCTCAATTAGGATTAAAAACGGCTGTTGTTGAAAGAGATTCTTTAGGAGGAATCTGCCTGAACTGGGGATGTATTCCGACAAAAGCGCTATTGAAAAGTGCAAATGTTTTTGAATATCTGACGCATGCTGCTGACTACGGTATTCAGGTGAAAGACGCAAAAGCTGATTTCAAAGCGATCATAGAAAGAAGCCGCGGAGTTGCGAACGGCATGAGCGCGGGAATTCAGTTCCTGATGAAAAAAAATAAAATCGATGTGATCAAAGGTACGGGAAAGGTAAAAGCAGGTAAAATCGTTACTGTTACCGGAGAAGACGGAAAAGCAACTGATTACACTGCTGCAAAAGGAATAATCCTTGCAACGGGAGCACGTTCCAGAAACCTTCCTAATTTACCGCAGGACGGTAAAAAAATCATTGGCTACAGAGAAGCAATGAGCTTGCCGGAGCAGCCTAAAAAGCTGGTAGTGGTAGGTTCAGGTGCTATCGGAGTTGAATTTGCTTATTTCTATAATTCCATCGGTACAGAGGTGACGATTGTTGAGTTCATGCCGAATATTGTTCCGGTAGAAGACGAGGAAGTGTCAAAACAATTAGAAAAATCTTTCAAAAAAGCAGGAATCAAAATCATGACTTCTTCTGCTGTTGAAAAAGTAGATACGGCAGGAAAAGGCTGTAAAGTGACTGTGAAAACAGACAAAGGAGAAGAAGTAATCGAATGTGATGTTGTTCTTTCGGCTGCAGGAATTGAAACAAATATCGAAGGTATCGGACTGGAGGAAGTTGGCATCGCTACAGATAAAGGAAAAGTATTGGTAAATGAATATTACCAGACAAATATCCCTGGTTATTATGCCATCGGAGATATCGTTCCCGGCCCGGCGTTAGCACACGTTGCTTCCGCGGAAGGTATTATCTGTGTGGAACAGATCGCAGGACATCATCCGGAACCGTTGGACTATAACAATATCCCTGGCTGTACTTACTGTAACCCGGAAGTAGCTTCTGTCGGATATACTGAGAAAAAAGCAAAAGAAGCAGGTTATGAAATTAAAGTAGGTAAATTCCCGTTCTCCGCTTCAGGAAAAGCAAGTGCTGCCGGAGCGAAAGATGGTTTCGTAAAACTAATTTTCGATGCTAAATACGGTGAATTGCTGGGAGCGCACATGATCGGTGCAAACGTAACGGAAATGATCGCTGAAATTGTTGCCGTACGTAAGCTGGAAGTTACAGGCGAAGCATTGATCAAAACAGTACACCCGCATCCAACAATGTCAGAAGCAGTGATGGAAGCCGCAGCTGCTGCATACGGAGAAGTGATTCACTTGTAAGAAGTGGTTTTTAAATATTGAGAAAAGGGCACGGAATTATCTGTGTCCTTTTTTGTTTTTCTGACCATAGTGAAATGAGTTTGAAATGTATACTTAAATAAGTATATTTCTTTGGTTTTTAAATTAAAATTCCTTAATTAAGATCCTGAAAACCAAAAATACACAAAATATTAATTGTAATTATTTAAATATTTTTCAATAACTATTTCATTAATCTTGAATCAATTATATTTTTATCGTATGATAAATCACATTTTATGAGAATCTTATTACCAATAGTATTTTTAGTATATAGTTGTACCCCTGAAAATATCAAACAGAGCCCATTTGGAATAGAAGACGGTCACACTACCTTCTTTTCCACTTTAAATTTCAGTTCCCTCAATGACACCATTTTTATTTATGCCAAATTTAGCGAATGTGGAGAGTGGGGAGGACATAAAGAGATTATTAAAGTCTATCTCAAAGATACTATCTATTTTGCTAATTATATAAAATACGATACTGACTGTGATCAAATGGATCAATATGGAATTTTACCATTAAAGAAAGTAACAGACACTGTTGTAAATCTTACCAAAAGTGCAGAAGATGCAATTAATAAATACTGTCATCAATTGCTAAATGCAAAAATAAATGAGATATCTCCTGGGCATGCCGGTAATATTTTTATACTTCAAAACGCAGAAGAAACATTAAAAATATCAATATATGACAGTAATAAATCTAATGTATTAAATTTCAACAAACTAGTGAGCACTGTATTACATTAAAAAGCAGCTGTTTCAGGAACAGCTGCTCATATCAATATCGAATCTGTAAAATTACTTTGAAATCAACTCGAACAAAGCTTTCAAATTCGGAGCGACAATAATTTCAATACGGCGGTTTTTTGATTTATCATTTGCATCCACAGGATAATATTCTGAACGTCCTGCAGCAGATAAAATTTTAGGATCCATTTTCGAGCTTGACAGCATTATTTCAACTACAGATGTGGCTCTCAATACGGAAAGTTCCCAGTTATTTTTCGGATGGTTCGGAGAAATAAGCTTATCCGTATCGGTATGGCCTTCTACGATAATTTCCATATCTTTTTCTGTCTCCAGGATCTTCGCCAGATCAATCAAAGCCTGTTTTCCCTGCTCTTCGACTTTGGTACTTCCTGTTTTAAACAAAAGCTTCGCTTCAAGACTTACGTAAAGTTTTCCGTCTTTTTCCACAACACTCAACCCTTTATCTTCATACGGTTTTAATGCACTCACTACACGGTTTTTGAGGTCGTTGATCGCTTTATCCTTCCGGTTGATAAGCTCCTCCAGCTCATATACGCGTTTCTCACGGTCTGCTAACAGCTGTTGCTTTTGCTTCAATTCATTCTCCAGCTCCTGTAATAATCCCTGTTTTCTTCTCAGCTCTTCACTTTTGGAATTTAACTCACCCTGCAAAGAGCTTGTTTCCTGATTCCCTCTTTTTCTTACTTCATCCAGCTGTTTCTCATACGCTACTACCTGGTTGACCATTTTATCATACTGGGACTGTACTAAACGCAGCTCTTCTCCTACTTTAGCCGTATCTTTTTTCATTTGTTCTACTTCATCCTGAAGCAATCCCAAACGTGTATCACAATCTTTAAATTTCGATTCAAAATCAATTGCTGCTGATTTGTATTTCTCCAGCTCTTCGTTACATGCCTGCTCTTTCTCTAAAAGCTCATTGTATTTCTTAGAAGGTACACAAGCCACTGCCATCACCACCAAAAAAGATAAAACAAAAAGATTCTGCAATTTCATACCATTTACTTTTTATCAATTCTTACAAAGTTGAAGAAATATCGCCCCCAAAAAACAGGCTAAAAGAATAGTTATAAACAGTGTTTTTTTGAATACGACGGTTGGACTTTAGGACATCAGGACGTTAAGATATTAAGGCAAAAAAGAGGAAGTCTTATTTTTTATCAATGTAGTCCATCTGATTTCTTGCTTCTAACGCTCTGACTTCTCTCTTAAAACAGGTCACAGCCTGTCTGTGTCTTCTTGTAAGCTTTACAGCCACTCAGCGTCAGGCTGATTTCATGAGACGAATTTGGAAAGCCTCCCAATGGACGAAAAACGTAATCGAACGAGTAGCCGATAGCGAACATCTCTTTGATCTTTATGTTAAAGGCAAACATTACCGCTTCGCTTGTCCGGTAGGAAATCGCGTAGCTGAACTGGTTATTATGGTCAAACAGCAGAACAAGATCGGCGGAAGTTTTTCCTTTTATCGGCATTTTTAAAAGCATGGATGGAAAAAAACTGAATCCGTTCTTACCAACAAACCGGTAGCCTCCGTTCAGAAAAGTGTGCATTGTATACCTGGATTCCAATCCGATATTTTTCCATCTGGAACCTAAAAATTCTTTGAGCACCAGTCCAACGTAGTAATTTTTTGAATTCCACCAGAAACCGATATTCGCATCCGGCATCCAGTTGGAAACGTACTGATGAACGGTCGGATCGAAATCTTCTGTAGTGATGCTGCCGATATCTGCCGCCAATTGTTTTACACCAGCATCAATTCCGACGGAAAGCCGGTTGTCTTGCGAAAAATTAAGATGGGCTGCATAAGACAGATTGATCCGGTTCGTCAGGAAAATCCCGATTTTTTCCGTTGCCATTTTCAGTCCGATACCGTGACGCGGCGTTAAAAATTCTTTCCGGGGGCGATTTATAGGAGCTGTCAATGTAAAGTTACCGTAATGAGGCATCCCTTCTATTCCTGTGTATTGAAAACGGTATTGTGCTTTTAGCTCAAAACAATCCCTGATCCCGGCATGAGCAGGATTCAAAGCAAACTGATTCCAGTACCATTGTGTATATTGCGGCAATTGCTGCCCGAACGCAGAACAACTTATACATACCAATAAAACAACCAGCAGCTTCCTCATCGAATCAGATTTATTGCTCCTTTAATCAGATCAGGAAATGCGGAGTCTTTCAGGTCAATGGTATAAAAATACGTCCCTGCTTCCAGCTTTTTTCCGTTATGCGTTCCGTTCCACCGGTTCCCTTCGGTATAACCAATTGAGAAAAATACACGTTGTCCCCATCTGGTAAAAACTGCTATTTCACAATCCGGAAACTTTTCTATCCCCGGAATTACCCAAGTATCGTTAATTCCGTCTCCGTTCGGAGAAAAGGTGTTGAAAATTTTCAGGTCTTCCGACACTTCCACAACTATCGGCTTTGAAATTTTACACCCTGAAATCCAGGCATTCGCATAGAACGTAGTCGTTTCGTTCGGAAAGGCGTAAGTATAGACAGAATCTGCATTTTGCACGAAATAACCAGGTTCCCACAAAATAGAATCAACAGGCGTATAGCATCGTAAAATTGCATTTTTACCATAATTCACAGCAGTATCTCCGGACACCTGAATATCAAACGTCTTCACTGTTAAGGCTTGTGTGTATGCCCTGAGCGTATCAATACAGTATTGAAAACAATTGTTTTCTACGGCAAAAATATCTCCGTCACTGATCTGAGAAGTAAAAATATAGTCATCATCGGAAACTGCAAAAAGCTGCCCGTTACGATACCAACGGTATTTTCCGGCATCGGGACAATCGTTCAGATAAGCTGACAGCGCTATTTCTTCATGGGCGCATAGAACTGTTTTGGAAGGCAAAACGGAAAGTGTTGGCTGCACACGGTTCACCGCCTGCCCGCTGATCGTAATGTCCAGTGTAAACTCAGAAATCGTTCCTGCAACGTCTGTCCCTGAAAGGCAAATATAATAGGTTGATAAAGAATCCAGGCTGTCCACCTGTATGAGATAACTCGATTGGATATCTGCCACACAAGTATCTTTTGCATATGTTGTCCCGTCACAGGGATAGGCAGGCTTTACCAGAGCAAAATTCACACCGCTTCCTGCAGGAGTATTAAAATTGAGGCCACTCAAAAGAATGTTTGCAGCTCCGCCGTTATTGTTCGTTTCAAATTTCAGCCAGATTGTTTTCTTAGGCACAAAGCAGAAATTAAAATCATCCTCCCCGAAATTGTAGCTTGTGTGTGTCGCTCCGATATTATTTACTGAAAATACTTCATTCGGGCAGAGCATCAAAGCGCCGGAACAGGCATCATACACAGGTTGCGCGAGGACGGAAAAAGAATAAAAAAACAAATACAACGTCAGCATAAAACTCAGCTTTTTTCTGAATTTCACTATTGAAATCAATTCATTTTTTAAATCCCTGTCTTTTTTCATTTAATGGTATGCACACTTCCAACTCTACGAAATAACGAAAAAATAATGGGTTTCGTTTAAATTTCAAAATGAAAATCTTTTTTGACAGGGCAATACAATATATATTGAAACGGGCGGTTCCCGTAGCGGGGCATCTCAAATACAAAAATCGAATGGCATTTTAAAATACTAATTATCGGCAGCATAGATCTGCTTCATCTCACCTTTAATCCAAATTCATTACTTTTGGAACGACTTTTGATTTTATGCGAAAAAATTCAGTTCTTATGAAATATATCTACGCCCTTATCTTATTGTGTTTTTTATTTTTTTCAGAAAGTGCCCATGCACAGTTCTACAAAAGAACACACAGTAATTTCTTTTTAACTCCGGAGATCGGAATGACCTATACCGACGCGGATGTTTCCACAAGATTCAATGCAGGAGCCGGCTTGAAGTTCGGTTATACATTCGCGAAATACCGTGCGGTTGAATTTGATCTCAGAATCCGTTATTTCGGTGGAGGCTGGGATGGACAGAATAAACATAATTCCTATTTGACAAATTCAACAGAGGCTATCTACAGCGAACCCGGAACGGATTACAAGCACCAGCTGGGCTATACCGTTCGGAATTTCAGAACTGTGAATCATCACTTTGCGCTGGAAGGGCTTTTACGTTTTAACGTGGACTCCAAACGTATCTTCGCACCGTACATTTTCGGAGGGATTGCAAGCTCCAATTATACGGTAAAAAGTAATTTACTGGGCAGTGACGGGTTCATTTATCCGTACGACGCCACACACGTTCCGCTTCTCAAAAGTGAATACGACGCAATGCACGATAAAACCTATGAATCTTACATTTACGGCAATAAAACAATTTCAGCGCTGACAGGAAATGCCGGGATCGGGCTGAGCTTTAACGTAAGCGATGGATTCCGTATCGGGCTGGAGCACACCATGTCCTTTACCAATAAAGACAATTTTGACGGCTATACTGCCGATAAAGCGTTTACGAAAAACGACGTTTATCATTTCACTACTATTTTCTTCCAGTTTTACCTGCGTGGAAGACACCAGAAACAAACAGTAAAAGAAGAGAATACTCCTCCTACTGTTGTAACACCAGCCCCCGGAGTTCCTCCGACAATACGTTATACGAATCCATATGCACAGGGAGAAGTGGTCAATGAACCTCGTTACACCTTTACAGCAACGATCAAAGAAGTAGATAATCAGAACAACCTGACAGTTGAATACAACGGGCGGCAGATTTCAGATTACACATTCAATGCCGGAAACGGACGGTTTACAACGACACAATCGCTGAATCCCGGGAATAATGTCATCACGATTACGGCAAGAAATGCTTACGGAACAGCTGCTGAATCAACATCCGTGATCTATGAGCGCAAAGCAGAGCAACCTCCTCAGGTGTATTTCACTAATCCGGCAGCAAGCCCATACACCAGCTCCTCCAACAGATTCACGCTGAATGCGAAAGCGTTATATGTTAACGGAAAAGAGAATATCATTTTCAGACAAAACGGTGTTGTTAACAACAACTTCTCCTTTAACAGCTCCACAAAAGATTTTTCCTGTTATGTTGTTCTTGAACAAGGAAATAACATTTTTGAAATAACGGGAACGAACCAGGACGGAACCGCTGTTGCCAGCACGATTATCGTTTACGGGAGAACTGTGAACTGCCAGAACCCGGTAATTTCTGTTAAACAACCGTTCAGATCTCCGGAATATACCAGCAATTCTGTCTATACGCTTATCGGAAGCGTGTTCAATGTGACGAACAGAAATCAGATCTCGTTTATCTACAACAATCAGAATTATACCAATTATACGTTCAATTCATCTGATAATACCATCACGGCGCAGCTTCCATTACAGAAAGGAAATAACAGTGTCATAATAAAAGTAACCAATGAGTGTGGAACAGCAAGCGAATCGGAAACGATCATTTACACTCCTGCTCAGGAATTACAGAAATATCCGCCAACAGTAGCGTTTATCACACCTTACCAGTCCAATACAACTGTAAATACCAACGACTACACATTTACAGCAAGCACCACAAATATTTCCGGAAGCAATCAGATCAGCGTGAACCTGAACGGGAAAAATGTTACGAATTTCACATTCAATCCTGCCAATCAGCAGATTTCTTTCCGGGCAATCCTGATTGAGGGTTATAATACTGCAACCATCAATGTAGCCAACAATGATGGAAACGCAACTACGACAACTACGGTAATTTACAGAAAAGCCAATCCGGCTCCGACAGTAGATTTTACACGTCCGGCAACATCCCCGTCAACGGTTATACAAAACAGTTATGAGCTTGTTGCGAAAACAACAAATGTTACGCTGCTAAACCAGATCTCTTTCTATGTCAACGGGAATAAAACCAATCTTATCAGCTTCGATGCTGCATCCGGTGAGATCCGTTACAATGCCGTTTTAAGAGAAGGAAGCAATGATTTCAGTGTAACTGTTAAAACAGAAGGAGGCAGTGCGTCTGATCAGACTACTATCATTTACCGTCCGAGAGTAGTTGTTTCCCCACCAACAGTAGAATTTACTGTTCCGGACAACAATATTCAGGTTAAAAGCAATACGTACAGCTTAGTTGCACGAACAGAAAATATTGAAAACAACAGCCAGATCAATATCTCTCAAAACGGTGCAGCGATCACTTCTTTCAGTTTCGATGCAGTAAGCCAGGAAATACGTTTTAATTCTTCCTTAAATGAAGGAAGCAACCTGTTTGTTGTAAAAGTGTCCAATGCAAGCGGAAGCGCTGAAGACAAAGTAACGATCCAATACAACAAAGAAGTCGTAATTGTGCGTCCTTCTGTAAAATGGACTTCTCCTGAAACCCCGGGAGCAACTACCAACGCAAAATTTTATAACTTCACAGCAAAGACAACAGCTGTCACTTCTAAGAATTATATTTCTGTGACGCTCAATAATGCGGAAGTAACAGATTTTAATTTCAATACATCAACCGGAATAATCTCATTCAAAGGAGTCCTGAATAAAGGAAGCAATACTGCGGTAGTAAAAGTAAGAAATGAAGCGGCCGAAGCAAGTGACATCACTTCTGTTTCGTATACAGCGCCAACCGTATTGGAATGTCCGAAACCTGTGTTATCACTTAATGGAAAAACATTCCGTTCTTCTTCCTCTGATTATACACTTTCCGGAACGGTTCAGAACATTTCTGACGCAAAAGACATCACAATTATCATCAACGGGAAAGCATCCGGAGAAATCATTCAGTACAATGTGGCCGGAAAGACGTTCGGGACAAAATTATTCCTTGCCTCAGGTTCCAATGTAATCGAGGTAAAAGCAACTAATTTATGCGGAAGTGCTTCTGAATTTATTACAGTAGATGTAGCCGTGTGCAATCCGCCTGAATTGTCAGTTATTTCTCCTGCTCAAAGAATGCCTTCCACACAGGAAAGTGTTATGAAAGTGGAGTTCGGGGCAACAAATATCAGCTCTAAAAATGAAATTTCATTGAAAGTAAACGGTACTGCACAAGCGTTCACTTACGACCCTGTCAATAATCGTATTACCGCGAATGTCAATCTGACTGTAGGGAAAAACAATGTGGAGGTCATTGCCTCAAATAATTGCGGAAGCGTCAAGAGCACAGTTGAAATTACAAGAACAGCCTGCGACAAGCCTACGCTGTCAGTAGTTAAATCAACTGTTAATAATAATGGCACAACTACTGCCCAGTATTTTAACCTGGATGCAAATGTCGGTTATATTTCATCGAACAACCAGATCAGCATTACTCACAACGGAAGAGCAGTCAATTTTGTTTACAATAACGTGACAAACATCCTTTCGCTTGACAGAAGCACACTGACAGGTGTAAACACTATTGTGATCAAGCTTACAAACACCTGTGGAACGACCACTTACACACATACGTTCACACGTCAGGAAGATCCGAATGCAAAACCTCCGGTACTGACATTTGTAAATCCTGCTTCCGAGGCCACTGTAACTCAAAACTTATACAGTTTCAAATTGTCAACACAATACGTTACGGCGCAAAGCCAGCTGGCAATGAAAGTGAACGGCCAATCAGTTAACTTTACTTTTAACGCAGGTACCAATACGGTAACATTTACAGCTTCTCTGAAAGAAGGACAAAATACGGTACAGGCTTACGCTGTAACACCTTACGGAAGTGATGAAAAAACAGCAGTTGTTCATTACAAACAACAACAGACTGTAAATCCTCCGTCCATTGTGATCACTTCGCATTCCTGCCCGGTTCAGCTGGTTTTAGGGAACAATACCATTTCAGGTTATGTGACGAATATTCAAAATGCAGGTGATCTGACCTTCTATATCGATGATGCTGTTGTCAATAACATTTCTGAAACAATAGAAGACGGAAAAATTACATTCTCCTTCATGCTGACAGCCAGAACCGGGAATGCTTCCAAAACATTAAAAATCGTCGCGAAGAACAGTGCTTCTACAGAAACAAAAACATGTATAATTAACTACCCTGCAGCTTCGAATACACAGGTAACACCGATAGAAATAACAAAACCAATCAAAACAACACCACCGGTCAAAACCACTATTCCGACGAGAACAACGACAACACCGACCAAAACGGAGGGAACACCGATTATCATACAGAGAGGAAGGAATTAATACATTCAGGAGATCAAGAGAAGGCTGCTTCAAAAAAGAAACAGCCTTCTTCCCTGTTTTTCATTTCAGAAGTTCTAAAAATAAAGATTCACAATCACGGTTAATTGAGCATAATAATTCGACAATCTGCATACACAATCTGCAAGAAAGAAGTTTCAAAAATAACAAGGCGAGCATTCGTAATTATATAAGCGGAAATTGAGATATCACAAGCCTGTGGCTGGAAGAGTTTTGAATAGTACAAAAAACAAGAATGTCCCTTACGGGACATTCTTGTTAACCTAACCTAACCACTATTCACTGAAAAGACTCTAAGTCGTTCGACTTATATCTCGATAACGAAAGTAGTAATTTTATTTAATATATAATATAACTTCTTTAAATATTTTCTAAGTTAATATTTAGTTATATATTTAACATATTGAAACAAAAAGCCTTAATCCCTGAAAAAATCGCACGTTCATCGATGCAAAATTGAGGATGATGCACGCTAAAATGGGTATTTTCGTCATTATTTGATGTTCCCAGGCGAAAAAAACAAGCCGGGATTTCCTGCGAATAATAAGAAAAATCTTCTGATGTCATACGAATATCCAGTTCTACCATTCTGACCTGATCCGATATGGCAGTCATATTCTCTAAAAAAGAATCAACCGTATCCGAATCATTTTTTAAAAATGGATATCCTTTTTCAATCAGCAGGTCAACAGTTCCTCCTGCCGATTCAACGTGCGAATGCACATATTTCCGGATCCATTCATGCGCCTGCGAACGCCAGTTTTCATCGAACGTCCTGAACGTCCCTTTAATTTTCACTTCAGAAGGAATAACATTTGTCGCGCCAATGCCTTCAAAATAACCAAAAGACAGCACATTAGGCACTCTCGGATCTGCTTTCCGGGAGATAACCTGCTGCAGATTTAAAATCAGGGAAGCTCCTATAACGATCGGATCGACACAATTTTGCGGTAAAGCGCCGTGTCCTCCCTTTCCGTGGATATCAATGTAAATCTCATCACATGAAGCCATATAAATGCCCTTTCTCCAGCCCAGCTCACCGACTTTCAGCTCAGGTGCGACGTGCAGCCCGAAAATCCTGTTTACTTTCGGATTTTCCAGAACTCCTTCCTTTATTAACAGAGAAGCTCCGCCCGGCAGCTTTTCTTCTCCAGGCTGAAAAATTAATTTCACAGGAAATTCCAGGTGTTCTTTGAACTGATAAAGCACTTTTGCCGTACCCAGCAAAACGGAGGCATGCACATCATGACCACAGGCATGCATTACTCCTTCATTTTGTGAAGCGAACGAAAGCCCTGTTCTCTCTGTGATCGGAAGCGCGTCAATATCTGCCCGAAGTGCAACGCAGCCTTTCGAAAGATCATGCTGCTCATTTTTTATAACAGCAACTACTCCTGTTTTTCCTATAATTTGGGGTTCCAGGCCAAAGCCTTGCAGCTTTTCAAAAATAAAACGGCTGGTATTGACTTCTTCGAAAGAAAGCTCCGGATGCTGATGAAGGTATCTCCTGACCGCAATGATTTCCTCTTCTATTCTTTCAATATATTTTAGTATTGTTTCTTTCATTATTTGAACATTTCAGTCAATACTCTTCCTTTACTTGTCGGCATCTGAAATTCCAGTAAATGAGCAATTGTTGCTGAAATATCGATCAGCTCTGCTCCTTTTTCGACTACTTCACCCGATTTAAAGTCAGGTCCCAATCCCATTAAGAAAATATGCTTACATCCGCTGCAATGATCTCCGTGCTCTTTAAATCCCGACCTTCTTCCGTCATTATGGCGGCCATGGTCATTCGTAATGATCACAGTCGTTTTATCTTTCATGACCGGATCGTTCTGAACATAGTTCCACAATTCATTAGTCAGAAAGTCAATATTTTTAATTCCTCCGACATATCCTTCCCAGTTCCCGTTATGTCCTCTGGCATCGGCCTCCAGAAAATTTACCAGCATTAAACGGGGATGAAAAGCGGAAATTACTTCCTTTACTTTTTCGTAGTTTTGATTGTCTCCTTCATACACCACCGACTGGCCTCTCACTCCACAGTATGTCATCGGCATATAGCGGTTCCACCATTTTCGGTTCTTCGCGTTGGCCAGCATTTCCAGCTTTCCTTTGCTTGACACAATCCATGTTTTCGTTTTATCGATCCCTTTCTCCCGCTGATAATATTGAAAAAGATTGGGATTTTTGGGCAGCTGCGAACCATTATTTTTAATACACTGGTAATTGCCCGTCAAAATAGAGGCATGTCCTGAATTCGTGAGCGTCGGACCGTTATTCTGGAAATTCGTATATAAAAATCCCTGATGCTTTAAGCGGTTCAGGTAAGGAATATAGCGGCGAAGAGAATCGCCGAATGTTTCCTGGTAACGTGCTCCGTCCATCACAACAATGATAACATGTTCCGTTTTAAAGTTGGTCTGCCCCGACACCTGAATAAAGGAGCAAAGTAGTATTATCAGATAAATAAATTTTTTCATAATCCTATTTTTAATCGTGGGTCCACCGTTACGGACTGATCAACGAAGTCCCCGTTAAGATAGCTATAATAAGCTGTAATTGCAATCATTGCCGCATTATCCGTACAATATTCAAATTTAGGAATAAAAACATCCCATTTCCGGTTCTTTCCTTCTTTCTGCAGGCGGCTTCTCAATCCGCTGTTCGCAGAAACACCTCCGGCAATTGCCACCTGGGTAATTCCGTACTCTTTTGTGGCTTTGATCAGCTTGTCAAAGAGGATATCAATAATCGTTTTTTGAACAGAAGCGCACAAATTGGGTAACTCTTCTTTAATAAAATCCGGATTTTCCTTTTCCTGCTGCTGAATAAAATATAAAATTGATGTCTTTAATCCGCTGAAACTGTAATTAAAACCAGCAATTTGCGGCTTGTTGAACTTAAATTTATTTTCATCACCTTCCCTGGCATATTTATCTATCAAGGGGCCGCCCGGATAAGGCAAGCCAAGCAACTTTGCCGTTTTATCAAAAGCTTCGCCCGCAGCATCATCTATGGTGGAGCCGATCACTTCCATGTCCAGGTAGTTTTTCACCAGCACTAATTGCGTATGTCCTCCGGAAACTGTCAGGCAGATAAACGGAAATTTGGGTTTTTCTTCATACTGCCCGTCAATAAAATGAGCCAGTACATGCCCGTTCATGTGATTAACACAAATTAACGGCAGCTTATTCGCCAGCGCCAGGCCTTTCGCGAATGAAGTTCCTACAAGCAGAGACCCCATTAATCCCGGTCCTTTGGTGAAAGCAACCGCATCCAGGTCAGACAAACCAACATCAGACTGATTTAAAGCCTGTTGCACTACAGGAATGATGTTTTTCTGATGTGCACGGGAAGCTAATTCCGGTACAACTCCTCCATAAAGTTCATGTACTTTTTGGCTGGCAATTACGTTAGACAAAATGGTACTATTTTGGATAACAGCAACAGATGTATCGTCACAAGATGATTCAATTGCCAGAATAGTAATTTTTTTATCAGTCAATTTCTTTAACTTTGTTTTCTCTATGACAAAAGTACTGATATTTATAGGAAAAACAGTTCTTCGAATGTTAGAATGGATCGTGATATTCCTGATCCTTTTCGCTTTTGCCATCAGAGCGTCTAAAGTTCAGACATTCATAGCGCAGCAAGCCACTAAAATCCTGTCAGATAAGCTGGAACACCGGATCTCGATCGGGCGGGTTGATTTTATGTTTTTTAACCGCCTGATCCTGGACGACGTATATATTGATGATGTCAACAGAGATACGCTTGCCGATGTCAAAAGAATAGAAGTTTCCCTCAATTATCTTTTTATAAAAGGAAAAAGAATGGGAATCGGAAATGTAAAGCTGGAAGACGGATTTGTACATCTGAAACGGGACAGCGTAACAAACACATTTAATTTTCAGTACCTGATTGATTTCTTTGCTTCTGATAAAAAGAAGGAAGATACCCGTCCTTTCCGGATAAGCATCAGTAAAGTCAATCTGAAGAACATTCACTTTAAGCTGGATAACGAATCCTCCTTGCCTATTTCTTTCGGAGTGGATTATAACCATCTTGATGTTTCAAAAATTTATCTTTCCGCACAAAAGATCTCTATCAAAGGATCAGATATAAAAGCGGATATCCGGCATATTTCTTTTGAAGAACAATCCGGCTTTAAGCTCGCAAAACTGGCTGCCTTAGTGCAATTATCGCAGAAAGGGTTGTTTCTTGATAAAGTCAGCCTCATCACTGAAAGTACAAGCGCAAAAGTCCCGAAGCTGCATTTCAATATGGACAGCCTCAGCAAATTCTCAAAGTTCGTCGATGAAGTAAGCTTTGATGCCGTAATGAATTACAGCCAGGTCAGCCTGAAAGACGTTTCCTATTTCGCAACCGCGCTCCAGGGAATGGATGAAGTCATCAAGCTGGAAGCTGTTGTGACGGACAGGGTAAAAGATCTTAAGATCAGTAATCTTAAAGTAGATATCCGGGAAAAGACAACTTTGCAGGGAAATTTTGTGCTGCCGGATTTCAGAAATCTGAAAGAAGAGGAAATTTCAGAGGAAATCACTTATGCCTATATTGATTTAAATGAAATAAACAGTATAAAGCTTCCTTCTAAAAATGGAGAGAAATTCCTGAATCTGAACGAACTCGTCAACCGTTTTGAATATGCGCAGATTGACCGTGTAACAGCTTCCGGAAAAACAGATAATCTTTTAATTAATCTGCGCCAGCTGAAAACAGGAATCGGAAACATCCAGATCGACCACAAGATCAATCTGTTCAGGAAAAATGAACACACAATGGCCTTCAGGGAAATTCATCGGGATGAGCTTCCTATCAGCATAGATAAATTTGATTTAGGCAAGCTCCTTGATCAAAAACAATTGGGGATAATTGACGGGAATATTCATCTGGATGGAGAGTTCTCTACCAAAACAGGCATTGCCCTTGAGAATATCCAGGGACAATTTAACCGTTTTGATTATAACAACTACAGCTATTCAAATATTTATTTAAAAGATGTTTCTTACAAACAGAAGACGATCAATGGAAATATAGATATCCACGATCCGAATATCGATCTGGAGCTGGATGGCAAGATCGATTTAAATCAGGAACAGTCTTATGTGGCTACACTGCGCATCAATAAAGCATTTTTAAACCGGATAAATCTCGTACAGAGCGATTCCGTATTCTTTGTAAAAGGAATTGTAAAAGCGGATATTAACGGAAAAGATCTCTTTTCCTATACCGGAAATATCAACCTGGATTCTATTCAGCTGATCAACGGAAACCGGTCTTTTCGTATGAAAGATGCAGATATTGATATGGTCAATTCAGACGGAAGCAATTCGATCTATATACGGAGCGAAATACTGGATGCGGACATTGAAGGCAGCATCAACTATACAACGATCGCAACAGATCTGAAAAATACCCTGGCAATTGCATTTCCTGCCGTAATTGAACCTGTAAACGTAAAACAAAGGAACAGGAAACAAAATGACATCAGCTATACTTTTAATTTAAAGGACATCAATCCTGTCCTGAATGTATTTATTCCGGATCTGTATATAGAAAAAGGAACTAAAATCTTCGGGAAATACCTGGGCGAAACAAATGACCTGGATCTAACCGTTCAGTCTCCTCAGATAAAATTTAAGAAATTCAAAGCAGATACTATAAACCTCAGCAATAATTTTTCTTCCGCGGGAGTGGATGCCGTTTACTCCGTCAAACGATTTTATCTGAATGATTCCATTTCGTTCGATTCATTAAATTTTGTAACCCGCGGAACAACAGAACAGCTCAATTCCGTTTTAAACTGGGACTTAAATACACCTGATGCATCGGAATTTACCTGGAGCACACAGCTGAAAAGCCTGGATGACATCCTGCTGAATATTGAAAAATCCTATTTTACAATTAATGCCCACCGGTGGAACATTGAAAAGACAACATCCATTGCTTACAGCCCGAAAAGCATAACTATCAGTGATTTCGAGCTGACCAACAATGATCAGTTTTTAAAAGTCAACGGAAAGCTGACAGAGGATCCGGAGGATAAGCTGAACGTAAATGTCAATAACCTGGATTTGGAAGATTTCGCCAACCTGCTTTCCACGGATATGAATATCAAAGGAAAGGCAAATGGTGATTTCCATATTGCGGATGTGTTCAATTCTATCCGTTTTTTCGGAAACACAAGCATTAAAAATCTAATCCTCAACAATTCCGAAGTAGGTGACATCAACGTAAAGGGAAAATGGGATAACGAGAAAAAAGCCATCAGTATCGACGGAGATCTGATCTACAGAAATAACAAAACGTTTAATATCTACGGAAACTATTATATCGACAGGAAGCAGGATAATCTTGATTTCAAATTAAAGTTCGACCAGACCAACATCGCCTTCTTAAATGCGTTCATGGATCCGAAAGTTATTTCAAACATAAAAGGATTGCTGGACGGAGAGCTGGATGTAAAAGGGGAATTGTCCCGTCCACTCATCTCCGGAATGATCGATCTGAAAAAAGGAAATGTGAAAGTTGCCATGTTTGGTGTTAATTACGGTTTCAACGGAAAGGTCAAAGTTTCCGAAGGATTGATCCAGATTGACTATATGCCGCTGATCGATGAAGAAGGAAATAAAGGATTCCTCAACGGCGGTATCGTTCACGAGAACTTTAAAGATTTTAACTTCGATGTATATGTCGGCCTGGACGATATAAAAACTCCGGACGGCACTCCCGGAAGCTTCCTGGCAATGAATACCCAATATGAAGAAGGTCAGATCTATTACGGAAAAGCGTACGTCACCGGTTGGGTCAGTGTTGGCGGGCATCTGGATAACATGAATATTGAAGTCAATCTGAAAACAAATAAAAACACAACTGTTGTTATCCCATTATATGGCGCTGAGGAAATTGACGATGAATTAAGCTATACCATTATAAAGAAAGACACGATCAACGCAGATTCCATTAAGGGGCTGGATTTTACCGGCATTAATCTTAATCTGAATTTTGATGTCACACCGGATGCAACTATAAAGCTGGTTTTTGACGAACAGACAGGGGACGAAATCACAGCAAACGGGCAAGGGCAAATATCCATTAAGCTGGACGCGAACAAAGATCTGTCAATGGACGGAACCTATACCATTACCAAAGGCGCTTACAACTTCGTTTTTAATCCGATCAAAAAAGAATTTAAAGTCGAAAGAGGAAGCCAGATCTCATGGAAAGGGGGCTCACCTACTGATGCGGACCTGGATATTACTGCGATCTACAGCGTCACAACAGACGTATCTGTTATTGCTCCGGAGCTGGAATCAAAACGCTCAACGGCTTCCACTCAGAATGTGGACGCAAGGATCTATATGAACGGAAGCTTAAATTCTCCGCGCCTGAGATTTGAGCTAAAAGCACCTAAAGCGTCTGAAAGTGCCAAAGCAGCTATTGAACGGATCAACAGTGACAATGACGAATTAAATAAACAGTTCTTTATGATCTTGTTAACAGGGCGTTTTCAGGGAACAGGCAGCGCATCCGGATACGGAGGAAATGCTGCTTTAGAAGCGTTGTCAGGACAGATTAACAACTTACTGGATGCAGTTTCAAAAGACGTACGGTTAAATGTCGATTTGAAAAACAATGAAGTAACCGGACAAAACTCTCAGGCTATCGGGTTTGAAACAAATGTCCTGAATGACAAGCTGGTTATCAAAGGAAACTTCGGTGTTCAGAACAATAATACGGGAACAAAAACTTCTACTATCATAGGTGATCTGAACCTGGAATATATTATTGATGAAGCCGGAAACCTGCGTGTCAGCATCTTTAATGAATCAAACAGCTATTCTGTCATTCAGGATAAGAACCTGGGGCTGTTTACACAAGGGATCGGGCTGATCTATTCGGAATCCTTCAACAAAATCAAGGAAATGAATATCATCAATTTCGTTGCCGACTGGTTCAGAAAAGATAAGCACTTTAAGTTCACCAAGCACCGCCGTCAGAAAGTATTACCGGAATACAGAAAAGGAAACACTATCGAGGAAGAAAATCCCAAAAGTGAAGAGGAAGTACCCGAAAAACCGATCGCTGCACCAAACGAAGAAGAATAAAGGAGGGTAACATTTTCTTAATATTGAATCCTTTTAGATAATGTAAAGTTAAATTTCACAATATTTATTTCACATAGATTTGTCCCCAAATTAATGTTGAATGAAAATATTTACACCTGCTTTATTACTGTTATTGATAACGGTTAATTCATTTTCTCAGGACAAAAAGATCAATGATACTATTCCGGCCAAACCTTCCTATATCAAAACACCGGTATTGCCTTATTACAGCTTTAAAAAAGGGATCGGGATCACTTCACCGGACAGCATTTATCAGCTGAATATCCGTTTCCGGATGCAGAACCGGGCGACTTATAACCTGAATGACAATGACGTAAGCAGCATAGACTTTCAGGTACGGCGTCTGAGGTTACGTTTTGACGGTTATGTCGGAAGCCCTAAATTTCAATACACCATTCAGTTGGGATTTGCTCCGGGAGATCTTGGAGGTACTGTCACTGCAAACGAGAATCTGAAAATAATCCGTGATGCTGTTATTTGGTATCAGCCAAATGCAAGGTGGAATTTTGGGTTCGGGCAAACCAAGCTTCCCGGAAACAGACAACGTTTCAATTCATCAGGAGCGCTTCAGCTGACCGATCGTTCTATTAATAATGCTGAATTCACCCTCGACCGGGATTTCGGAGTTCAGATCCATCAGCTGAATATGCACAAAGATCATTTCTCTTACAACTTTAAAGCATCTCTGTCACAAGGAGAAGGAAGAATGTTTGCGAAGAATGATGATCTGGGATTATGCTACACAGGAAAAGTCGAACTGTATCCTTTGGGAGCTTTTTCATCCGGCGGCGAATATTTCGAGGGAGACCTCAAGCGGGAAAACAGCCCGAAGCTGATGATCTCCGGAGCATACTCATTCAATAATAAAGCAAAATTATCCAACGGACAGCTGGGCGGTCAATTATATGAGAAAAAAGACTTTCACGGGATTTTCGGAGATCTTATCTTCAAATACAGAGGCTTCGCATTCATGACCGCCTATATGGCAAGAAATACGGCTAACCCGGTTACAATGGACACTGCATCCAACAATATCCGTTATGTTTACGCTGGACAGGGGCTGGATTTTCAGACAAGCTATGTTACCAAAAATTTCTTCGAATTCATTTTGAGGTATTCTTACCAGAAAGTAAGCAGTAAAATTCACAATTATACCCCGAATATCTCACAATACTCCGTTGGCGTGACAAAGTATTTCTGGGAGCACCAGTTCAAGGTGCAGCTAGAGCTCACCTATGAAAACAAATATTATGTCAATAATCTGGTGGGAGATAATTTCTATGCGCGCTTCCAGGTTGAAATAGGGATATAGAGAAATCAGATCCCAGATGTTCAGATATCAGACAGAAAGATATAAGAAGCCGGAAGAGAATAGAAATCAGACGTTATTATAAAGATCAGAAGAGCTGTGTGACCGAAAGTTTTCTGCAGAACAAATTTTCAAAGTCAAAACTACCGTCTTTCAATTGCTTTCGCTATTTTTGAGACCTGTTATCCAATGAAACGTATGAAAAAGATACTAATAGCCAATCGTGGCGAAATTGCAAGACGTGTAATAAGAACTGCAAAAAAAATGGGAATTAAGACCGTAGCTGTTTATTCAGATGCGGACGCTAACGCACCACACGTCTTAGAAGCAGATGAAGCTGTTTATTTAGGTAAATCACCTTCTTCGGAAAGTTATTTAAAACAGGATCTTATCATTGAAAACTGCTTAAAATTAGGAGTGGATGGAATCCATCCGGGATATGGTTTCCTTTCTGAAAATGCCGGATTTGCCAGAAAAGTAAAAGCGGCGGGAATTACTTTCATAGGGCCTTCTCCGGAAGCGATGGAAGTAATGGGAGACAAACTGTCCGCCAAACAAGCAGTTGCCAAATACAACGTTCCGCTGGTTCCGGGTGTTGACAGAGCTATTTCCGATCCGAAAGAAGCGATTGAAATCGCCCAAACCGTAGGTGTTCCGGTATTAATCAAAGCATCTGCAGGAGGAGGAGGAAAAGGTATGCGCCTGGTAGAACGCCTTGAAGATCTTGAAGAGCAGATGAAGCTGGCACAAAGTGAGGCACGTTCTTCTTTCGGCGATGACAGTGTATTCATTGAAAAATTCGTTACAAAGCCAAGACACATTGAAATACAGGTATTTTCTGATACACATGGAAACCATGTTTATTTATTCGAACGTGAATGTTCCATTCAGAGAAGGCATCAGAAAGTAGTGGAAGAGGCACCAAGTGCTGTTTTAACTCCCGAATTACGAAAACAAATGGGTGAAGCGGCAATTGCCGTGTGTAAAACCTGTAATTATGTAGGTGCAGGAACTGTTGAATTCCTGCTGGACGCAGATCATAACTTCTACTTCCTTGAAATGAACACACGTTTACAGGTAGAGCATCCCGTAACAGAAGAAATCACTAATCTGGACCTGGTAGAATGGCAGATCCGCGTAGCAGAAGGAGAACGTCTGCCAAAGCTTCAGGACGAATTATCCATTGACGGGCACGCCATTGAAATCCGTGTCTATGCAGAAGATACGCTGAACGGCTTTACTCCTGATATCGGAAATCTGAAACGCTATCGCCGTCCGGAAGGAAAATACATTCGTGTGGACGACGCTTTCGAGGAAGGAATGGACATTCCGATCTTCTACGACCCGATGATCGCTAAGCTGGTGGTTAAGGGCGCTACCCGTGAGGAAGCAATGGACAGGGCAATTGAAGCCATTGACAATTACCAGATCTCCGGCTTGAAAACAACACTGGACTTCGGAAAATTTGTCTTGAAACACGAGGCGTTCCGTTCCGGTGATTTTGATACCAATTTTGTAAAACAGTATTTTTCCTCTCCTGAGCTGCTTTATGCAGCATTTCCGGAAGAAGGTGAAGCAATGAAGGCAACTGTTGAAAAGATCTGGGATCATCTTGAAGAAGAAAAACGAAAAGAATTCACTTCCCGTCCGATACACGGAGCATGGAAGCTGATGACGAAATAATTATCTTATCCCTGACAGAAGTCAGGGATTTTTTTTACCTTACCGCAAAAAACAATTTTAATGAAAAATATCAGCATCAAAAGCATTGAGCAGGCAATAAATAAAGTAGATCATCTGGATGATGACGGATTGGAAAAAATCGCGGAGTATTACTCCACAGCTCAGCCGACTTTATTAGGTTACGCTATGCAGGCAGCGATTGAGTATGGCAATCCGCAGCTGGAAGGTTTATTGATTTATTATTTCTGCCTGATAGCAGAATCATTCCAACAAGAAGGTGCGAACCCCAAAACTGTCACGGAAGACATGATCGATGAGTTCGAAGAGCCATTTTTCCAGATGCTGGATGAATATTTCAATTCCGACAACGAAGAAATCATTGAAGAGTTCTCCGATCAGCCGGAACTGATCCGTTTCATGTTCATGGAAATCAGCGAGCCGGATGAAGACGGTACAGAACTGGATGATGAAACTGCCACTCAGCTGTTTATCGTTTCTACCGCCATGATCACGCTGCTTTCAAGAGCGACAGAATAAAACAGATTTACCGGTATCTGCTAACAGAAATAAATGCTTCTAAAAGAAGCATTTTGTTTTTCAGAAGAACAAAAAATCAAATAAAATGAAAAAGATTATCTCGGTCTTTTCTTTAATCTCAACCACTTTTGTGTTTAGCTCTTGTGTTAATGATTCAAAAGAATCTGATAATCAAACAAAATGTTCAATTGAAGATTTTTGTCACTCTGCTTCTACGTTTCAACCTGCCAGTCCGGATATAAACATAAGTTTTAATCAGAACCTAATGTGTGTTTTTGAAGCTATTAGTAACGATGATCTATCCAATGAACAATTCAGACATTGTCTAAAGGTTATATACCTGAAACAATACCTGTATCATCTGAGATGCTGTAATCAAGGATATGATTTAAATGCCACAAATGATAAAAAAATAGTACGTTCTAATACGATTATGCTTCATACTTTAGGGAAAGATACCACTAATAGAAGAGAGATGATTAATTCTGGGATCGTATATTATCATTTAAAGAAGCATTTAAATGACATATCCGTTGATGAAAAGAATCTTATGGATTCAATAGCAATTGAAGAGAAAAGAATACTGAAAGGCAACATCTAAGCTTCTGAGGAAAAATTCCTTTTTTAAATAATTTAAGGACCATTCAGCTACATATCGTAATTAATAAACATAATCAGAGCAATATCGATTTTCATCTTATTGCTCTGATTTTATATCCTCTTTCGGCATAAAATGATCGAAGGTGATAAAATTTTCCCAAAAGCATAAAAAATATATGTACGCATAATATTATTTAAAATCATTTTACTATTTTTATTGGGTAAAAAATATTTTATCATTAAATGAGCGACGAAAACATTCAACTGGTAGATTATTATATCCGAATGAACTGGCATAAATTGTCCCGCATGTACAACAACAAGGCGATGGAATACGGATTGACGATCTCTACAGGCTACATATTACTGATTATTGACAAAGAAGGAACTCCCAGCACACAACTAGGCCCTAAAATGGGAATGGAGCCGACCAGCTTATCCAGAACTTTAAAATCAATGGAAGATGCCGGTTTGATTTACAGAAAGCAGGCAGATGGAGATTACCGTAAAGTGCTGGTCTTTCTGACAGAAAAAGGGGTAGAGCTACGCAAGCTGACAAAAAGTACCATACTGGAATTCAACGAAAAGCTGAAAAACAGAGTCAGCCCGGCAAAGCTGAAAAGCTTTTACGAAGTTATGAAAACGATTGACAACATGGTTGAAAAGGAACTTAATGCACACAAAAACAAGAAACAATTTTATTAATACATTAAAATTAACAGTAGTAAAATGAATCGAATAATTAAAAAAGTAGCCGTTCTTGGTTCCGGTGTAATGGGATCCAGAATTGCCTGTCATTTTGCGAATGTTGGATGCGAAGTAGTCTTATTAGACATCGTACCAAGAGAGCCTAATGATGCAGAAAAAGGAAAAGGCCTTACTTTGGAAAATAAACAGGTAAGAAACAGAATTGTCAATGATTCATTACAATTTGCCCTGGCCTCTACCCCGTCACCAATTTACAGGAAGTCTTTCGCGAAAAGAATTACCACAGGAAATTTCGATGACGACATGAAGCTGATCACTGATTGTGACTGGGTTATTGAAGTGGTGATCGAACGTTTGGATATCAAGCAGCAGGTCTTTGAACACGTTGAAAAATTCCGTAAACCCGGAACAATTATTTCCTCTAACACCTCCGGAATTCCTATTCACCTGATGCTAGAAGGCAGAAGCGATGATTTTAAAGCGCATTTCCTGGGGACACACTTCTTCAATCCTCCGCGTTATTTACAATTACTGGAAATCATTCCTACTCCGTCCACACAACAAGAAATCATTGATTTCCTGATGGATTACGGAACAAAAATACTGGGTAAGAAAACTGTTCTTTGTAAAGATACGCCGGGATTCATCGGAAACCGGATCGGGGTTTACTCCATGGCAAAAGTAATGGAGCTGGCGCAGGACTTAGGATTAACAATCGAAGAAGCAGATTCACTTACAGGAGCTATACTCGAGCGCCCAAAAACGGGAACCTTCAAATTGGGTGACTTAGTTGGCCTTGATACAGCTTACAATGTTACAAAAGGACTTCAGGCAAATCTGAAAGATGACGAGATGGTGAAAGAGCTGAAAGATTCTAAAGTTCTGAACTTCCTGATCGAAAATAAATTTTTAGGTGATAAAACGAAAAAAGGCTTCTATTATAAAGAAAAAGACGCGGCAGGAAATACGAATCGTTTTGCGTTGAACCTTGAGACACTGGAATATCGCCCAATGGAAAAAGCAAAGCTTCCGGTGCTCGAAATGGCAAAGCAAGCTCCGGATCTTAAAACAAGATTAGGGATTCTGTTAAGCGACAAAACCAAAGCCGGAGACCTTTTAAGAAAGCATTTCGCATCACTTTTCGCTTATATTTCTCAGCGTCTTCCGGAAATATCAGATGTTCTTTACAGTATCGATGACGCTATCAGGACCGGATATGCATGGTCTTTTGGCCCATTTGAAAACTGGGATTTAATTGGTATCAAAAAAGGTATCGAGCTGGCGGAAAGCGAAGGCTACAAGGTAGCCGAATGGGTAAAGGAACTTGTTGCTGCCGGACATGAGTCTTTCTACAAAGTGGAAGGAGGAAAAAAATATTTCTATGATATTGCCAGCAAATCCTATAAAGTAATTCCGGGCACAGAAGACATGGTTATTTTAGATGCCCTGAGAGCAGAAAATACTATCTTCAAAAATGCAGAGGTGACATTAGTGGACCTTGGTGACGGTATCTTAAATCTTGAATTCCATACAAAAATGAATACCATCGGTGGTGGCGTTCTTGAAGGAATTAATAAGGCGATTGATATCGCTGAAAAAGAGTATAAAGGATTAGTCATCTATAATACAGGTGCTCACTTCTCTGCCGGCGCAAATGTGGGTATGATCTTCATGATGGCCGCAGAACAGGATATGGACGAGCTGGATTTCGCAGTAAAAATGTTCCAAAATACCATGATGCGCGTTCGTTATTCTAACATTCCTGTTATTGTTGCTCCTCATAACATGGCTTTGGGCGGCGGCTGTGAAATGTCCATGCATGCAGACAAAGTGGTTGCTCATGCCGAATTGTATATGGGATTAGTGGAATTTGGTGTTGGATTAATTCCGGGTGGCGGCGGCTCTAAAGAATTCGCAAAACGCCTTTCCGACGAGCTAAAAGAAGGTGATATTAAAATCAACAGATTGAGAGACCGTTTCCTTACAATCGGCCAGGCAAAAGTTTCCACATCAGCTTATGAAGCTTTTGATTTAGGTTATTTACGCGAAGGCACTGATGAAATCGTTGTTTCTAGAGATTATCATCTGACAAGAGCTAAACGTGCTGCCCTTGAATTAGCAGACAAAGGTTATGTCGCTCCGAAACGAGAGAAGAACGTAACAGTAGTAGGACAGGAAGGCTTAGGAATTGTTTATGTCGGAGCGAACTCCATGTTATCAGGAAACTATATCTCGGAGCACGATAAAGTCATTTCTGAAAAATTGGGATTTGTACTTTGTGGAGGCGATCTTTCAGAGAATACAGTAGTTTCCGAACAATACTTATTGGATCTTGAACGAAAAGCATTCCTTGAACTGTGTATGCAGCGCAAAACGCTGGAAAGGCTGGAAAGCTTAGTGAAAAGTGGGAAAATATTGAGAAATTAATTGGATATTAAGATATTGGGACCTTATGATATCAGGACATATCCTGAAATCCTAAAGTCATAATATCCAAAATTATAAAATCAAAAAGAAATGGCACAAAACGCATATATCGTAGCTGGTTTCAGATCAGCAGTTGGAAAAGCAGGGAAAGGAGGTTTCCGCTTTTACCGCCCGGATGACTTAGCAGCGGATGTTATTGCTCATCTGGTAAAAAGTGTTCCGCAACTGGAAGTTAACCGTATCGACGACGTTATCGTCGGTAATGCAACTCCGGAAGCAGAGCAAGGCCTGAACGTTGGACGTCTGATCTCTTTAATGGGATTAAAATCGGATAAGGTTCCGGGCATGACCGTAAACCGCTATTGTTCTTCCGGTTTGGAGACAATGGCAATCGCTAAAGCGAAGATCGAAACGGGAATGGCTGACTGCATCATCGCAGGTGGTGTTGAATCCATGTCTGTAATGCCAATGGGTGGATGGAGAATCGTTCCGAATGCAAAAGTCAGTAAAGAAAATCCAACCTGGTATTGGGGAATGGGGCTTACTGCAGAAGCGGTGGCGAACGATTTCAAGGTTTCCCGTGAAGATCAGGATGCTTTTGCTTTACATTCACATGAAAAGGCAATTGCGGCAATTAAAGCCGGCAGATTTAAGGATGACATCGTGCCTGTTGAAGTAGAGCGTATTTTCCTGGACGCAAATGAAAAACGCCAGGTTGAAAAATACATCGTAGATACAGATGAAGGCCCGAGAGCATCCACTATGGAAGCTTTAGGGAAACTGAAGCCGGTTTTCGCGAACGGTGGATCCGTAACGGCAGGAAACTCTTCGCAAACATCGGATGGAGCAGCATTTGTACTGATGATGTCCGAAAAAATGGTGAAGGAATTAGGTTTGGAGCCGATCGCCCGCCTGGTATCTTATTCCGTTGTTGGTGTTGAACCAAGAATTATGGGAATCGGGCCTGTTGAAGCAATTCCTTCCGCTATCAAAAAAGCGGGTCTGACCTTAAACGACATCAGCTTATTCGAGCTGAACGAAGCATTTGCTTCTCAGTCACTAGCTGTGATCCGTGAAGTAGGATTGAATCCGGATATCGTAAACGTAAACGGCGGAGCTATCGCTTTAGGCCATCCACTCGGATGTACAGGTGCAAAACTCTCTGTTCAGCTTATTAATGAGCTGAAACGCCGGAATCAGAAATACGGTGTGGTGACGATGTGTGTCGGAACCGGACAAGGCGCGGCCGGTGTGATCGAGCTGTTATAAAAGAAATAACTATCAACAATTCAAAATAAACACAAAAAGCTGTTCAAAAGAACAGCTTTTTGTGTTTCAAAAGTCTCAGACTTCCGGACGGAAACGATATGCTATAACAGCACTTCCCCGGCTTATCTCTTTCCAATCGCTACATTCAAAAACCAGCTGGATAAATTCTCCTGTCCGCAATTCAACATCCTGTTCGGTAAGATAACCTGCCAGGTCTGATATTCCGGAGTTATGCCCGATAATCAACAAATCATTATCCGAAGAATGATTTATTATTTTTTCAAAGAATTGCTCCCGTTCGGCTAAATACAGCTCATCCGGAAAGCTGATTGAAGCTACCTTGCCGGAAGATTCCAGGGGCTCCTTTATCCCGTTAAATGTCTGCTGGGTGCGTTTCGCTGGAGAAACCCATATTTCAAATGGTTTTTCAAATACATATTTTCCAAAAAAACGGTTCAGCTCTTTTACCTGCCGTTTTCCTTTAGGCAGCAGCTCACGATCAAAATCTTTCCCTGTTTTTGAAAACTGGTCTGTTTTTGCATGACGAAGGATATAAAGTCTTTTCATTTGTATAAAATTTGTTTTTCTACAACCCTGTCATAGCAGCTCATTCGCCAGGTTTGCCAGTTCCGAACGCTCTCCTTTCTCCAATTTAATATGTGCAAACAGCTTCTGCCCTTTCAGGCGGTCAATAAGATAAGCAAGGCCATTACTGTTTTCATCCAGGTACGGCGTATCTATCTGGTGAACATCACCTGTAAAAACGATTTTAGTATTTTCCCCTGCACGTGTAATGATCGTCTTCACTTCATGAGGAGTTAAGTTCTGGGCTTCGTCAACGATGAAAATGATATTGGATAAGCTTCTCCCGCGAATAAATGCCAAAGGTGTGATGACAATCTTCCCCTGCTCTTCCATTTCTAAAATGGCTTTATATTTCTTTTCATTCTCTCCGAACTGAGACTTAATGAACTTTAAATTATCCCACAAAGGTTCCATATAAGGCCCAACCTTGTCTTCCGCGCCTCCGGGCAGAAACCCGATCTCTTTATTAGAGAGTGGAACGATCGGACGGGCAAGTATGATCTGATGATAATGCTTATGCTGTTCCAAAGCTGATGCAAGCGCCAACAATGTTTTTCCTGTTCCTGCCACTCCCTGCAATGCCACGAGCTTGATCTTATCATTCATCAATGCGTTAAGAGCGAATGCCTGTTCTGCATTTTTAGGTTTAACTCCATAAATAAACTCTTTTTCTATCCGTTCGATCTGATCCGTCCATTGGTTATAAACCGCCAGCGAAGAAGATTTCCCGTTCTTCAGAATATAATAACCGTTATTGACCTTTTTATCTCCAAGAATGCCTTCTTCATCTATCACTCCTTTGGTAAAGATCTGGCGTATGACTTCAGAATCCACATGTTCTATCGTATTTGAACTGGGTTCGTTGGTATCGGCAGCCACTTTTCCTGTTTCGTAATCCTCCGACTGTATCCCCAACGCTTTCGCTTTAATTCTCAGATTAATGTCCTTCGTCACAAGAATTACTTCCGTTTTCGGTTCATTTTCTTTTACACAAAGTACAGCGTTCAGTATTTTATGATCGTTCTTGGCAGAAGAATAGACTGTTTCCGCATCCAGATGATGCGGATGATTTTCCAGCGCAACTTTAAAATTCCCCAACTTAGGCCCCAATGAAATCCAGTCTTGCAAACTGTTACTTCCCGACAGCTTATCAATAAACCGGATCACTTCCCGGGCACAAAAGTTTTTGGTGTCATTTCCTATTTTAAATTTATCAAGTTCTTCTAAAACAGTAATGGGAATTGCTACGTTATTCGAACCAAAATTGGTGATAGACTGGTGGTCATGTAAAAGTACAGACGTGTCCAATACGAAGATCTTTTTCTTTTTAGCCATATTACAAGGTGAGTTATATCTCTAAAAATAACGGAAATGTGAGGTGATATAACTGTCGCTGCTTCAATAGTTATTTACAACGATTTGTTAGTAGTGCTGTTTATGCCTGATTTAGATCGACAGCAGAAACAGGAAGGCTTTTTCAAAAAAGAACTCTACAGATTTATTCAGTCCGAATGCAATAATTATAGAGGAAGGAAAAAGAAAGTTACTTTAAAAGAAAAAAGTAAATAATCACCCAGACAGCAATAAAGAAAAGCCCTAAGGAAAAAACGGATTTAAATAGCTTTCTGTCCTTTTTGATAAGTAAAAGATACAGTATGTAAACAATGAATACAGCAATTAATCCTATGGGTACAAATGGATATGCCATGGCGTAATGGTTTCTGACAAAGATAAGAATATTACTGAAATCAACTATAAACCTGATGAAACTGGAAAGAACCCCGTTAATACAATAAACCCCGCAAAAATGCAGGGTTCATTGTTAACCAACTATTGCTGTTTTAAAGCTCTAAAGTTGTTATATCAATCCCCAAAGCTCTTGCCACGCCTGCACCGTAAGCCGGATCTGCTCTGTAACAGTTTCTGATATGGCGTTCCTGAATAAATCTTTCCGCACCGCCCACTTCTGCTGCTGTATTGCTAAACAGAACTTCCTGCTGCGCGGGAGTCATCAACCGGAACAGGTTCCCCGGTTGTGTGTAATAATCCTCGTCCTCACGATGGTCATAATGAAAAGCAGCACCTTCCAAAGCCATTGGCGGCTCCGCATATTCTTTACTTTCAGCCCACTGCCCGTAGCTGTTCGGCTCATAATGCAGCGTTGCTCCTTCATTGCCGTCCACACGCATGGCACCGTCGCGGTGGAAATTATGGAACGGGCATTTAGGCTTGTTTACGGGAATCTGATAATGGTTCACACCCAACCGGTAACGCTGGGCATCACCATAAGAGAATAATCTTCCCTGTAACATCCTGTCAGGTGAAAAGCCGATACCCGGCACCACATTCGCAGGATTAAAAGCCGCCTGTTCCACTTCTGCAAAATAATTTTCCGGGTTGCGGTTCAGCTCCATTACTCCCACATCAATCAACGGATAATCACCGTGCGGCCATACTTTTGTCAAATCAAACGGATCAAAACGATATGTTTTTGCATCCGCTTCCGGCATGATCTGTACCTTTAGTTTCCATTTAGGAAAATTTCCTTCATTGATTGCATTGAATAAATCCCGCTGATGGCTTTCTCTGTCACTACCGATAATTTCTCTCGCTTCTTCATTCGTCAGATTCTCAATACCCTGTTCTGATCTAAAATGAAACTTTACCCAAAACCGTTCGTTTTGGGCATTCAAAAAACTGAACGTATGACTGCCGAATCCGTGCATCGTACGGTATGATTTAGGAATTCCCCTGTCGCTCATCACAATCGTTACCTGATGTAACGCTTCCGGCAAAAGTGTCCAGAAATCCCAGTTGTTATTCGCACTGCGCAGATTGGTATGCGGATCTCTTTTCACGGCTTTGTTAAGATCAGGGAACTTATAAGGGTCTTTCAGGAAAAATACAGGGGTGTTATTACCTGCTAAATCCCAGTTTCCTTCTTCCGTATAGAACTTTATTGCAAAACCACGGATATCTCTTTCTGCATCAGCAGCACCCCGTTCGCCTGCAACGGTTGAAAAACGCACAAATACATCCGTCTTTTTACCGATCTCCGAAAAAATCTTTGCTTTGGTGTACTGTGATATATCGTGCGTTACGGTAAACGTACCATAGGCTCCCGAGCCTTTAGCGTGCATCCTTCTTTCAGGAATCACTTCACGGTCAAAATGTGCCAGCTTTTCCAGAAACCAGAAATCTTCCAGCATCATTCCACCGTGTCTTCCCGCTGTTTTTACATTTTGGTTTTCGGCAATAGGGCGGCCTGATACCGATGTGAGCTTTTTCTTTTCTTCTGACATAATCGCTAAAATTTAAGTGTTAATTATTTAGTTTAAACACCGAATCAGTATTCATCACCTCTCCAAACAACAAATTATTAATCAACATGTTAATTACAGCTGAAAAAAATACTTCATTTTCCTTATCCGTAATTCACCTCCTATTGACAAACTATACTGAATACAATGATATTTCTTTTACAATACCCTGCTTTTTTATGAAAGCCTGTTCTTTAAGTATCTACGATTCTCCATCCTGCAATGGTATTACTTTCAGTTCTTTATTTAAGTTTTTTTTCAAAAAAGCATGTTCTTAAAGATAATCATTCTCTTTTAAAAAAAACAGGATTTCTGACAGGAAATATTATTGTTAAACGATACAGGATTTCTTAGCCAGATAAACTAAGGCATTTGCCGTATTTTGTCACATCAAAATTTACATCAACTTTGCCTCCGTAATCGTACATCACCCTTATTATTAAGAACCAGCTATGAATAAGCGCATTATGAGAATTCTGTTTTCAAAGTTATTTTTTTACATCCTCTTGCTTTCTTATTCCGTTTCCGGATTCGGGCAGGATAAAGAATATGAGAAATACCTGGATTCCTTAGAGTCCTTCCTGGCGAAAAAAGACGACAGCCTGAAGCTGCTTGCTATCAGCGATCTGGCATGGGAATACAATTCCATTGATGTAAACAGAGCTATCCGGTTATCGCTGAAAGGAGCTGCGATCGCTGAAAAGCTGAAGCGGAAATATGCTGTCGGGCAAGCGTATGCGGATCTGGGAACTTCTTATTATTTTAAACGGGATTTTGATTCTTCCGCCTATTATTATCTGAAAGCATTAGATATCACTAAAAATACCGGCGATTCCTTAGAGCTGGCTTCGTTGTACAATAAACTTGGAGCACTTTACAAGGAACGTGCGGAATTTCAGACTTCTCTGAATTACAGCTTTAAATCACTGGCGATTTATCAAAAGCTTAAAAACCAGCGTAAAACAGCGCTGCTTTATAATAATATCGGTGTTTCATACGAAGAGCTGAAAAACTTTAAATTGGCCGAATCTTACTACAAAAAAGCCCTGAGCATTAATATGCATGAAAGTAATAACGAAGGGATCGCGAGAAATTATGTCGGTATGGGAAATGTTTCCATAATACTTAACAACATGGAGGAAGCGTATAATTATTACCTGAAAGCAGCGGATATTTTCCGTGAGCTTGGCTGGGGAATTGAATTATCAGTTGCGCTAAACAATATGGGAGATGTGCTGGATCATCAGAAAAAGTATGCGGAATCACTCGAAAAACGCCTGGAAGCACTACAGATTGCTGAAGAAATAGAGGACATTCAGTCGCAGGCTAAATATCACCTTTACGTTGCAGATGTTCTGATGAAAATGAAGCGTTTTGATGAAGCATTGTCACATATTCATTCTTCAGAAAAGCTGTTTGCAGCCATAAAATCACATGAAATTCAGATGGATTTGTTTGAAATGTATTCCAAATATTATTTCGGAAGCAATGATTTCGAAAAAGGAAGTGATTTCCTTAACAAATTTCATGCATTAAAGGATAGTGTTTACAGTGCGGAGCTTTCCGAAAACATTGCTTCTATGGAAGTCAAGCACAATACACAGCAACTGCGGCTGGAAAAAGCGGAAGCGGAAACTAAAAAGCTGCGTGCCACACAACAGCGGAACTATATCGCTTTGGGAACGCTTCTTTTATTAATTACCGGAAGCATTATTTTTTACAGCTCGCGCCAGAAAATCAAACGAACGGAAGAACGAAAAAGGATCAGCGCCATGTTACAATCTGAAGAAGAGGAACGGGCACGGATCGCGCGGGATCTGCATGACGGGCTGGGGCAAATTCTGTCCACCGCACGTATCAATGCAGCTGCTCTGGAAGGTAACATCGGGCAGGAAGATGAACCTATTTTACAGACAACGTTAAATCTCATTGATCAATCCATCACAGATCTGCGGAGCATTTCACACAATCTGATGCCGCAGGTACTTTCTGAAAAAGGGTTAATTGAAGCTGTAAGGGAACTGACGGATAAAATTAATTCTGCCAGAGAGCTGCAGGTTCAGTTCTTCTATCCGCAAGGATTTCCTCCGCTGGAAAAACCCGTACAAGTCGTACTTTACCGCGTCATTCAGGAAATCGTCAACAATATGCTGAAACATGCGTCAGCAACGGCAATTAAGATCAGCTTATCAGTAAAGAACCGGGCATTTCTCATTCAGATAGAAGATAACGGAAAGGGATTTGACACAGGACTGATTGAAAAAAGCAGTGGAATAGGCTGGAAAAATATCAAAACACGCCTATCACTGATAAATGCGCAATTACGCCTTAACAGCGAAGCAGGAAAGGGAACAAAAGCACTAATCGAAGGAACAGTATGAATGCGGAAGAAAAAATAAAGCTCATGATCGTGGACGACCATCAGATGATTATAGATGGAATAAAGTCCTTGCTGAGAAAAGAAAAGCAGTTCGAATTTATCGCGGAAGCAAACAGCGGAGAACAGGCACTGAAATTACTCGAAACCACAACGCCTGATATTGTGATCGCAGACATCAGCATGCCGGGAATGGACGGAAAGGAATTAATAAAGCACATCAAGGAGCAGTTCCCGGAAATCAGGATCCTTGTACTGTCCATGCACAATGATGCAGAGATCATCGGAGATGTAATGTTATTGGAGGCGGAAGGTTATATTCTGAAAAACACAGGCAGGGAAGAACTCGTAAAAGCATTGCAAAAAATTGCTGATGATGGAACTTTCTACAGTGAAGAGGTCTTTCAGACACTCATTAAAAAGCAAAAGGAATTTATACGGGAAAACAGGGCTCAGCTGGTGTTAAGTGACCGGGAAATCGAAATTATCCGGCTGATCGCGCTCGAATATTCAAACGAGGAAATTGCAGAGCAGCTCTTTATCAGTAAACGGACAGTAGAAACGCACCGGAAGAATATCAATTTCAAAACCAACGTGAAAACGGTGATCGGACTGGTTAAATATGCTATCAGAAATGAATTGATTACAGTTTAACAGATTGAAAATTGCAGATTACAGAGTGTAAGTTTGAATTTCATCTCAGTAATTTTTCGTTAGTAGTTCATTAGCTTTCTTATATTTTCAATCACAAGATCCGGCTCTTCCTGATGAATCGCATGCCCGGATTTACCGGTTTCTACATGAGTAAATTGTGTGATCCCTTTTTCTAAAGCCTGATGAGAAGCTGACCAGTCTTTTACATTTTCAGGTGTCATCTCGCTGTCTGTTTTTACGGAAGTAATAACCACTACAGGTATGTCCGGCAAAGAGGGCAGTTTTTTCAAAAAGCTGATATTTTCAATCAGCTGTTCCGCTTCCAGAGCTCCGCCGGTAATTTTCGCATTTTTCAATTCCTGAACCAGTGTATCTTCATGTCCCTGGGACATTGTAGCATAAGGCTTGAAGTTTTCATTGTTGGGGTCTATTAATAACAAGGCTTTTACTTTATTTGGATGCAGGACAGCATAGGCTCTCGCAACAGCTCCTCCGAGAGAATGGCCGACAAGTATCACTTTTCGGTTGGATGATTTTTCAAGAATAACCTTGTGGAGGTCGTTTACGAGCGCTTGTATTCCTCTTGTTTCGCCATTTTCTGTCGATTCACCTGTACCAGCTCTGTCATAAGCAATTACCTGTCCGTTCTTTTTGATAGCGTCAAAAATCCCACTTTCAAACCAGACGGAGTGATTATCACCAAGCCCCGATTCCAGCACAATCGTATTTTCTCCTTCTCCGCTTGTATATACACGTAATTTTTTCGTTCCCACTCTTACAAAGGATGCGTCATATCCGGTGCTTTCTTTATGGTGTTTACATGAAACTACAACGGTAGCGAATACCATTATTATCAACAAAAGGCGAAACGGTCTGAGCATGTTTTCAGGATGTTAGCATTATGCTATAACGGTATTTTTCTGAATTATTGTCAGCCAGATCATCCATGCTATATGCTTTTACCATCTGATTACACGAATTAAGCTGATTTACACATGATAAAAATCAGATCAGTGATAATCTTACTCAGTCAGTATTATTAGCATTTCATTAATCATAAAGCGAAAATATTGTAAAACTTTTACCGTCATAACGGCATAGCCCGCCGCCCCGTGATCCAAACCAGATATTCCCTTCATCATCTTCCACGACGGTTGTTACCTGATTGCTAATCAGCCCGTCTTTAGTTGTGAAATTCTGAAAGGAGCGGCCGTCATAGCTGCAAACGCCGCCACCGTCACCGCAAAACCAAATATTTCCCGCTGTATCTTCCAACATTGCAAAGACATTCAGAAAACACGGGCTTTTGCTTTGAGAAATCAGGCTGAAATGATCACCATCATAATCAAATTGAGAAAATGAAATGCTTTTGTACAGGCAGACACCACCGCCCACCGTGCTGAGCCAAAGATTGCTGTTCCGGTCTTCCAATATATCTAAAATATGATTGTTCCTGACTGTTTTGGACATAAAATTCTGAAAACTGTTTTCTTTGTAAGTCCATATACCGTTTCCGCGTGTCCCCAGCCAAATTGTACCGTCTTTGCCTTCTGAGACACATTGTATAATGCTCCGGGATTTTTCCGTTTCAGGAAAAAAAGTAAATCTTCCGTCGCTGTAGCGATAAACGCCAAAACCCATTGAGCCCAGCCAAAGATTTCCATCCTGATCCTCATGTATTGCAAGTATGCAGTCGGGATTATAGGCGATGTTTCCCATCGCGTCAAGGGCAGGCATTTTATACGAATGGGGTATGAGGATTTTCATGAATTGTTTTCCATCGTATTGAAAAAGCCCGCTAAATGTGCCTATCCATATTTTTCCTTTTTTCTCCTGATATACCGAAAAAATATGTTTGTCGGTAATTCCGTCTTTTTCTGAAAAATGTGTAAAAGTATTCCCGTCATAGCGATAAATTCCATTTTCACTGGTTCCGAACCACAAATTTCCGTCACGATCTTTCAGGGAGCACGAAACTACATCAGGCCCAAGGGTGTTAGCCGAAAATGTATTGCCGGGATCTTTTAGTAATAATGGAGGATTTTGCCCGGTACAGACAGCTGCAAAAAATACCAGCAGAAAGAGCAGATAATGTTTTACCTGATGATGGTTAGGTCGGGCATTGCTTATCCGGTTATATTTCACTTTTCTTTTTAAGTTTTTCATTCATTTTCAGGTATACCGGCATCTCTAAATTATATTTTTTTCCTTCCGTAAGTACGTAGCCTGTCAAAGAATGTAATTCACTTTTTGGTTTATTGTTCTTAAAATCCGAGTGCATAGAGGAAGTTGTTTCAAAGGGCAGAGATTTCAGCTTATTTAAGGTGATCTCCGTTATGTTGTCTGAAACAGCAATATTTTTTGAAACAGCTACCTGCCTGACCTCTTCAATTAATGCAATTAAAGCTGTGAGGCTTTCATCATCTGAAAGCAGCTCACCTATGCATTTGTCATAATAAGTGGTCGCAGTCGCTGTTGGTGAAATAAATATAAATTTTTCCCAGATAATTGTCGAAATAGCGGGAGAAAGAATTGCTTCAATACCTGCTTCTTTAAAGAGGTTTTCAAAAAAAAGCAATTTATCACTTTGAAAATTATCCTGTCCAAAATAAAGCGTTTGAATGTTACCGCTATTTTCAATCACACCGGCTTGTTTCAGACGGGAAACAATATAAACACATCCGTCTAAGACAATATTGCCGGGAAGCATGCTTTCTATCTTTTCTTTACTATCGACGCCATTGAGCAATGGCAAAATAATCGTATCCTGATCGATACAGGGTTGTAGTTGCCTGATCGCCGCTTCAAGATCGTAGCTTTTAGTACTGATAATGAGAAGATCCGCTTTGCCGATTTCAGACGGATTGTCTGTCGCCAGAACAGGACGGGCAATAAATTCATTAGTACCTTTCTTTACTTTAAGCCCGCTACGCTGTATTTCCTTTAGGTGTTCGCCACGGGCAATAAAGCTGATTTCAACATTCTCACTGTTATAAAAATGTTTTGCCAGCAATCCTCCAAAGTAGCCGCCTACTCCACCGATTCCCGCTATAATTATTTTCGTTTTTTTCATTACTATTATTTACAGAGGATCAATCAGCTTCCTTCAATTTATATGCATGTTGCTTTTACACTTTCAGCCTTCAACATTTACCTAACTCAACACATCCTGAATACCGGCATCTTTCTTAAATGCAGCAGCTGCAAACGGGCAAAGCGGAATAACTTTCAGATCGTTTTCCCGGGCAAATCTTACAGCAGCTAAAACCAATTCTTTTCCGACACCTTTTCCGCCGAAAGCAGGATCCACTTCAGTATGGTCGATGATAAATTTATCTTTCCCAGCCCACGTATAGGTCATTAACCCGGCTTGTTTTTCACCGGAAAAAGCACTGAACTCACCTCGTGTTTCGTTGTTGTTTTGCTGTATTTCCATTTTTAAACTTTTTAATCCATACTTTTTTCAATTCTCCGGTCAGGAATCAGCCAGATCGCCGCGACGATGGCGTAACAGAGTGTACTGATACCGGGAAAATAAAAAGAAAGTGCGATTCCAACGATATATAAAAACATGGATAAATATTCTTTTCGATGGTTTTTAACTGCTTTTGCCAGCGTGGAATCTCTGCCTTCCAGCCCGATAATTGATTTTTCTAAAATTGTAAAAGCTATCGCGCATAAAATCAATACGATTCCGTATGCAGCGACAGTATTTTCAGCAAAATGGTTTTCGCCCATCCAACCGGTCGCAACCGGAATTAAGGAAAGGCAAAAAAGCTGAAACAAATTTGCCCACAGCACTTTTCCGTTAACTTTTTTCGCAGCCTGGAACATGTGATGGTGATTGTTCCAGTAAATCCCGACATAAATGAAGCTCAAAATATAGGAAACGAATTTCGGGATCAAAGCTTTCAGGTCGGTAAAGGCAGAACCTTCCGGAACTTTGAGCTCCAGCACCATAATGGTAATGATAATAGCGATAACTCCATCGCTAAATGCTTCTAATCTTCCTTTGGTCATTGTTTACAATTGTTTTTTGAAATTTTCAATTTTGGTTCTCAAACCGGAAAGAAGCTCCGGGTTAATTACGCCATTTTCTGCATCAAAATTTTCATAAAACTTCGGCAGAGAAAAGGTCTCCTTAATATCAGCTCCGAATTGCGGAAAAAATTTATGTGCTTCTGCCATCACATTTCCGCCACCAAAACCTCCCGGAGAAGCAGTCATTAAAAACATCGGTTTTTCCTGAAAGACTTTCACATTAATTCGTGAGCACCAATCAAAAATATTTTTAAACACAGCAGAATAGGAACGGTTATGCTCTGCTAACGAGCAGATTATAATATCACATTCTTCAATATTTTTTAAGAAATGATGTGCCGGTTCGGGAAAGCCGTTTTTTTCCAGATCAACAGAAAAAACAGGCATCAGGTAATCATTGAGGTCAATTAAATTGACTTCTGTTCCGGGAAAACTTCTAAGCACAAATTTTACCAGCTGTTTGTTAATCGAGGTGGAAGAATTGCTTCCTGCAAATGCGAATATTTTCATCGTTATTTTATTTAATCGTTTGTTTAATTTTTCAGCTAATCCCCGGTTCCCTTTTAAATCCTTTTACTAAATCAGCCGGTTCCTTTTACCGAAGATAATTAAAAACTCTGTAAATAGTTTTTATCCTGTCCATTTACTAAACAATAAAAAGAGTTAATTATGAATTATAAATTTCAGAGCAGCTGAATTTGTAATCTTCAATTTTCAATCCAGCGGAAAATACCAGATAATACGTAGTGCAAATACCAACCGGACGGTATAGACGGAGCATTCCGCGTGCTTACATTTGTTTTTGAAAGGCGGCGCAGAATCCACTCTGAAAAATAACCTGCTCCGGTACGGAATAAAAATTAAAATAAAACTAATATTACGATGAAACAAAAATTCTTCAAGGTTATGGCAGTTGCAGGTGCAATTGCTTTAACAACAGGTGTAACAGCACAAAACTGGGTCAAAACCTCAGCTCCGGACACTATCAATTATCAGGGTATCCGTACATTCGGGAACGATACCATTTATGCATGGGGTATTACTGGAACTAGTTATAAACCGAATAAACTCATCAGCTCTTTTGACGGCGGCCAGACATGGAGTGTTCATAACATGAGCACTAACTATAGTGGCTTTGTAGCATCTCCGGCAGGATTACATGTTAATTGGCAATACTCCGTAAATATGAAAGTAGAATACACAACAGACGGCGGCGCAACATGGCAGTTGATGCAGGGCAGCGAGGGTTACAAACTTCAGGGTCAGACGTTATTACCTAACGGGAAGCTGCTGTTGGGAGAAAACGCAGGCGGATACCTGAACGTATCACCCGATTATATTTCGATGGGCACAAATTATGGTTCAATATATCAGTATAAAACCGACTACTGGACATCTGACATTAATCCTTCTTCAGGACGTATTATTCTCGGACGCAGTAACGGGGAAACTCATTTGGGAATTTCAGACGATAACTGTCAAACAATCACAGACGTTTCGTTAGCAAACCTGATAGGAAATATACACAGTCCGCTTGTCAGCTATTCCAAAAACAATACCTGGTTTAATGCAAGGTTATACGGAATGTTGGTCAGCACCGACGACGGAAATACCTGGGCGAGCTGTAATACAAACGCTTTCACTGGCGGACTGAAAGATATGACCGCTACTCCAAACAGGGTCGTGGCAGGTTTAAACGACGGACATGTTTTCTCTTCTACTGACAACGGGCAATCGTGGTCGCTCTTCATGAACGGGCTTCCGGACACACTGGGAATAAGCGGTCTCGGAAAAACCAACAACGGAAGAATATGGCTGACCGAAGGAACATCAACATGGACGGAATCCACGAATGTTTGGAATCATAATGGCGGGATCTGGTACACCGATGATGCAAGCACAACAACAGGTGTCACAGAAGCGGAACAACAAACCATTTTGAATATTTACCCGAATCCTGCCAAAACAGTTTTGAACATTGAAACAAGAGAACCTGCAACTGTCAAAATACACAATGTGTTAGGCGTTATGGTTGCTACACATAAACTGAATGCAGGCAATAACAGCATTGATGTGAGTGGGCTTACGAATGGTGTTTACCTGATTAGCAATGAAAAAGGCAATATCTTAAAATTTATTCGTGAATAATTCACGACAGGAAATTTTTAATCGCAAACAATAAAAGCACTAATGAAAAAAATAATCTTACTGTTAGCACTCATGAGCATCGGAGCCGGAATGGTTTCCTGCGAGAAAATTTTTAAGAAGAAAAACAAAGGCGAAGAATTACCAGATGGCTGGAAACGCTATCAGTACACACTTCCTGCAGGGCCTCTTGAAGTTGTCAGCCTGGCTGTTGATAATGCCGGCGTTCCTTATATCGTGACTTCTCACACACTTTACCGCTTAGATGGCGAAACATTTACATCTGTTCCGGCTGACCATGTAGATGCTTCTGTTTCCGGAGTAGCATTTGACAAGAATAATAACTTGTTTATTTCTTATTTTGCTCCTTTCAGCACAAGTGGCGGTATTTCCAAATTAAGCGGAGCGAGCTGGACGCGGTTAAATACGGACAAAAATTTTAATACCGTCTTTGCAGATAAATCAGGTAACGTTTTCGCAGGGAGCAATGACGGACTATATAAATACAACGGAACTGAATTTGTGAAAATTGACGGATTTGATGATCCGGTCTCAGCTATAGCACAAGATGCTTCAGGCGCATTGTGGTTTGGAGCGAATGTACCCGATCCAAACCAGGGAAATGCGGATATCACAGTCAGATATGACGGCACATCATTTACACAATATCACCCGGGTGCTGTTGATTATGACAGAGGTACTAATGCAGTAACAGCTGATTCCTACGGCAATGTATATTTTTCCGGTTGGAATAAAGCGGGAAGCGGACAGATATGGCAACTTATCAAAGTGCTGAAATACGATGGCTCCTCATTTTCACTGTTACCGCTTCCCAAAAACAACGAGGGTGATTTTCTGTACAGCTATAATGGTGCTTTAGTATGTGCTGCAGGCTCAACCTTATGGGGAATTCTTGACGGTGATCTCGTTACTTTATCAAACGGGGAAAAACCTTTGAGCGATTACCTGGGAGGTGAAAAATGTGAATGTAAAGGCAACTCATCCGATTTCGTTGATATGAAATCGTACGGGAGCAAGCTATGGGTGCTGTCCGGTCATGAAGATGAAAATGCAGTAAGTACATATAATTTCGGAAAACCTGAAACCGGCTACTTATATTTATATGAATAATCAAGGTCTTAAAAAAACAGACAATTAACCCCGTTCAGATTCGTTGAGAACAAACCAAAAGCAGAGCCGGAATAACTCTGCTTTTATTTTTTTAGCATTATTTTCCTTTTATTACACTGCCTGCAATGCTCCCACTTGCAATCTTTACCAATGAAACGCACTAAGAATGCTTGCATATCATTCAATATTATATTTTCGAACGATATAATAAGAGTAAAATGGGTGTGACAAACCTAAACGGAAGAACTGTAACTAAAATAGATACGACGAAATTCGTGACTTTTCAGAAGGTTTTGCAAGAGAAGAACGAAAATTTCATATCACCAAAACAAGGAAAGGAGTAAAATAACATCTAATCATAACAATAAAGGCTACGCCTTATATAAGACAGTATTACTTATTGCTTCCTTGGTGATTTCAGAAATAATCACAGCATTCCGATCCAAAATGAGAAAATAAGGCATCTGCCGTAAAATAAAAAATCCCGGATCATCTGAATCCGGGACTTTCCAATGTATCACGTAAAATATATTAATCTCTGATGATCCCCAATTGATTGAATTTTCTCAAATCAACCGGATCTGCTTCTTTATATAATGCCTGACGGATACCATTGTAAACACCATTTTTAGCGGTATTCAACAGCTGATCTCTCTGAATTTCATAATTCTCCGTTTTCAATGCTTTTGTTGTTTTGTTAACAACAACTACATACACACCGTTCTCACCTTTGATCGGAGCTGTGATTTTTCCATCTTTCAGGTTATTGTATAATGCTCCGACAACTTGCGGTTCATAACCGGCACTTCCCAATTGCGGGTTAGCAAACGTTACATTCGCAGACTGAACAGTTGTACCGATTTTTGATGCTGCCGATTCCAGGTTATTCGTTCCCTGAAGCTGGGAAGCAATACGTTTGGCTTTCAATTCTTTGATCACCTCGCGTTTCATTCTTTCTTTCACATCTTCAAACTGAGGAACTCCTTTTTCTCTGACAGCAGAAACTATTGCAACAATGTATTTGTCTGTATCTTTAAAAGGAACTGAGCTCAATGTACCTGCTTCGGATTTTTTATCATAAGCCAGTTTAATTACATTGTCTTTTGCCAGCGGGCTTGTAAAGTTGTAAACTTTCGGGCTGTTATCATAAATTGTAATCGGGCTGGAAACAAAGAAATTATTTTGTTTCGCTACCGTATCAAACAAGTTTACTTTTTCAGACGCATCTTTCACCTTGCTGATCTTAGCATCAATTTTCTCGATCATTTCATAAGCAACGTTCAACGTGCTGCTTTCTGTCGCCTCGCTTGGAGCTAATGTTTTCTGGATCACCGCAAGCACCGGATAGTTAACTTCTTCTTTCTTCAACACTTCAATAATGTGAATTCCAAACTGGGTTTTAACATATCCGATTTTTCCTACCGGGTTGTCAACGATAAATTTAGAAAATTCAGGAACCATTGTATAGTCGAAGAAATCTTCATATTTACCTCCTGTATTAACAGATCCCGGATCCTGTGAATATTTTGTAACATATTCTTCGAAGTTGTTGCTGTTAATATGCTTCACCAAAGAGTCAGCCTGCTTCTCCGCTTTAGCTACCGATGCGCTGTCCTGAGCACTTAGCAGGATATGTCTTGCTGATAACAAGTATTTGTTTTTATCAATTACCTTAGCGATTTTAGTTTGTGTTCCTTGTGTATAAGGACCTACGATCTCACCAACCTGTGCATTTTTAAATATGCTGTCCATATAGGAAGGATAGGTCAATCCCTGCTGTGCACTTTTATGACCTTCCGGAAGATAAGTGAACCGGTGGTCTTTCGAATACAATTTGAATTCACTGTTCGCAATTACAAACAAACTGTCATTTTTAGATTTCGCGAACTTATCTTTCAACGATTCCAGCTCTTTATTGAATGCTTCAACATCTTCATTAGATGGTCTTAAAGGAACTTCAAAATATTTTACATCTCTGCTTGCTGCAAAAACTTCCCATTTTTTCTCGTTTTTGTGCTCGTCATAATATTTTTTGATGTCCTCATCTTTTACTTTAATTTCCTCATCCGGAATTTCAGAGTAACGTTTACCAACAAAGGAAACATCTTTCAGCTCGTTCTGAGCAAGGTACTCGTTTTCTGCCTCCAAAGTCGTAACATAAGAAGTTAAAGTCATCAGCTGCACATATTTCTCATATTCTCTTGATTTCTTAACTCCTTCAACTGTATTTTTCCAGTTTTGAGCTTCCTGCGGATCTTTTGAGGTTTTCATCTGATCAATACGTTGCTCTAACATACGTCTGTTGAACCTTCCTGTCGAATCCGTAAACTGCTGCTCAATTGTCGGGTTCAAAGCAAATCCGTCAACACCCAGCAAATAAGACTCCACTTCTTTATCAGAAACACTCAGCTGTAATGCTTCAAACTCTCTTTTGAAAATTTTCTCTTCCACGATCGCATTCCATGCTTTTTCTGTGGAATTAGCCTCATCATCAGCTGTGTATGGTTTTTCTTGCCGCTGGAACTCCTGCTTATCTAAATCGATCATTTCCAAACGTTTCTTATCATACTCCTCATTGTCGATTTCTTCACCAAAAACTTCTCCCGGATAGAATTTAACCTGTTGGTTTTTATTAAATTGCGGTAAAATAAATGCAATTAGGGCAACCCCGATGAATACTAACAGTATCCAAGATTTTTCTCTAATTTTTCCAATAAACGCCATTGTTCGTATTATAAATTGAAGTGCGAATATAATTAACTCCCTTGAATTAATGAAAATTATTGTAAACATTTTCTGTTTTACCCGTTTCCACTATTTAAACGAATTTTTCACAAAAAATAAAAAATAAGATTTTTTGTGAAAAATTTGGAAATAGAATTTTTAGTTGTATATTCGCAGAGGTTTAGTTGTAAAGGTAGGTTAGGTTAATGGGGGCAGAGCTTTATGTTCTGCCCCTTTTTTATTTAATTAATACACTCCAGTTCAGCAAAATATACGATACTCTGATTGACTTAATATGTGCTAAAATTCTGCTGATCCTTTTCTTGTAAAACAGTGCTGTTTACAATGATTTTTTCTTACAATTTACTATTCAGGCATATAGTTAACCTGGTAAATATCTGTAATAAATTGGTGGAATATTTTTGAATACTGAATATCAGAATAGAGAATATTAAATGAAGGAAAATAATATATCTCTTAACTGCCGATATTCATTGCATTCAACTGTCCGAACGCATTTTTAATGCTGGAAATCTGAGAAAAGGTGATTTTCAATTTCCCGTCTTTATCGCTGATCTTGCTGTTTTCCGAATGGGACATGACATATTGCAGAATATGCTGAAATTGTTGTGTATCGTAAAACTTAGACTGTGGATTATTAATGAACGTACAGATCATCTTGTTCATTTTGATAATGATCTTCTCAATCCCCAGCGATTCTGCCATCCAGCGCAATTCAAACGATTTAAACAGCTCGGAAACTGCTCTCGGGATCGGTCCGAAACGGTCTTCCAGCTCTGCCTGAAACCGGACCAGCTCTTCCGTTGATTTCAGATTATCCAGGTGCTGGTACAGGCTCAGACGTTCATTTACATTATTGACATAAGTTTCCGGAATCCGGATCTCCAGATCTGTTTCAATAACGCAATCTTTTACAAAACTCTGGAAAGAATCCGTGTTCCGTTCATCAAACAGATCTTTAAACTCGTTTTCTCTCAATTCATCGATCGCTTCATTCAGGATCTTCTGGTACATCTCAAATCCTATATCTGTGATAAAGCCGCTTTGCTCACCACCCAGCAGATTTCCTGCTCCGCGGATATCAAGGTCTTTCATCGCGATATTAAATCCTGCTCCCAGATCAGAGAACTGGACCAGCGCTTCAAGACGCTTTCTGGCCTCAGTCGTCATTTCATGCGTTTTCGGAGCGATCAGGTAGCAGAATGCTTTTTTATTGGAGCGCCCTACTCTTCCTCTCAGCTGGTGCAGGTCACTCAATCCGAAATTGTTCGCATTGTTGATGATAATCGTGTTGGCATTCGGAATATCAATTCCCGATTCGATAATGGTCGTTGCCAGCAATACATCGTATTCACCTTCGATAAAATCCATCATGATGTTTTCGAGGTCTTTTCCATCCATCTGCCCATGGCCCACAGCCACGCGAACACCGGGGCAAAGACGCTGGATCATTCCGGAAATTTCTTTAATATTCTGTAAGCGGTTGTGTACAAAATAAACCTGTCCTCCGCGGGAAACTTCATACGAAATGGCATCTCGTATTGCCTCTTCACTAAATGAAATGATCTCCGTAGATACGGGCTGGCGATTCGGAGGAGGTGTGCTGATAATGCTCAGGTCACGTGCTCCCATCAACGAGAACTGAAGTGTTCTCGGAATCGGCGTTGCCGTAAGTGTCAGCGTATCCACTGTTTCGCGAAGCGTTTTCAGCTTGTCTTTTACAGCAACACCGAATTTTTGCTCTTCGTCAATGATCAACAAGCCAAGATCTTTAAATTTCAGCTTATCACTGACAATCTTATGTGTTCCGATCAGGATATCGATCTCACCTTCATTGACTTTTTTCAGAGTTTCACTATTTTGCTTTGTCGATTTGAACCGGTTCATATAATCCACCGTCACCGGAAATTCCTTCAGCCGGTCACGGAAACTTCTGTAATGCTGCAAAGAAAGAATGGTAGTCGGAACGAGAACAGCCACCTGCTTTCCGTCACATGCAGCTTTAAAAGCCGCACGCATCGCCACTTCTGTTTTTCCGAAGCCAACATCGCCACAGATCAGGCGGTCCATCGGTGCAGCTGATTCCATATCTTCCTTAACAGCTTGTGTTGCTTTCAGCTGATCTGGGGTATCTTCGTACATAAACGAAGCTTCCAGCTCATTTTGCAGATAGCTGTCCGGGGAAAATGCAAAGCCCGGCTGTGTTTTTCGCTTGGCATATAACTGAATAAGGTCAAAAGCGATCTCTTTGATCTTAACCTTTGTTTTGTTCTTTAAATTCGTCCAGGCTTGTGTGCCGATTTTATTCAGCTTCGGAACAATTCCTTCTTTTCCTGAATATTTTGAAATACGATGCAGTGAGTGAATGCTTACATAGATCACGTCACCATCTTTATAAATCAACCGGATAGCTTCTTGTTGCTTCCCGTTGACATCTATTGTTTCCAAACCGCTGAACTGCCCTACTCCATGGTCAATGTGCACAACATAGTCACCTTTCTGCAGATTGTAAATCTCTTTCAGTGTCAGGGCCTGCTTATTCTGCGCAAAACCTTCCTTCAGACGGAAACGGTGGTAACGTTCAAATAATTCATGGTCGGTATAGCACGCCAGCTTCAGCTCCGGAAATTCGAATCCTTCATGAATGGAAAACTGCATCGGTGTGAATTTCACTTCTCCTTCCAGATCCTCAAAAATCGCATAAATCCGTTCGATCTGCTTGGGCTGATTGGAAAAGATCAGGTTCGTATATCCCTTTTTCGTATTCTCATTCAGATGATCGCGAATCAGCTCAAAGTTCTTGTGAAAAGCCGGCTGCTGGTTAATTTTGAATTCCTGCTGTAAATCAGGCTGAAAAAACGGAGCGATTCCCGTTTCAATTACCCGCAGCTTTTCTGTTTCCCTTCCAAATTCCAACGGATTCAGATAACGTTCCTGCGGAAGCGATTTCCGAACGGTCTTATCCAGCTTTTCATAAATATCCTGCGCCTTCTCAAATTCTTTTTCGACAACTTTTGCCGTCTTTTCATAGTCTTCCAGCCAGATAACGCTGTCTTTTCCAAGGAACTCAAAAATAGTCGCATGTCCCATATTCAGAAGCGTTCCCTGAACATTCGGAACAACATTGAAAAACTGGTGCTTGGAGGTTGACAGCTGATCCACAGGATTGAAGGTACGGATAGAATCTACCTCATCTCCGAAGAATTCAATGCGGAAAGGTTCTTCGTTTGCGTACGAAAACACGTCAACAATTCCGCCGCGAATGGCAAACTGTCCCGGTTCATAAACAAAGTCCACGTAATCAAAATGATATTCCATCAATACTTCCTGGATAAATTCAATGGAATAATTTTTTCCTGCTTCAATGCGCAGGGTATTTTCGACCAGCTTCTGCTGGGTAGGCACTTTCTCAAATAAGGCTTTCGGATAGGTTACAATCCATGCATTTTTTCCCGAGCTTATCTTTTCCAGGACTTCTGCACGCAATACGACATTCGCATTGTCTGTCTCTTCTGTCTGATAAGGGGTTCTGTAAGAATCCGGGAAAAATAAAATCCGTGAATCATTCGGGTAGAGCGATTCCAGGTCATTATAAAAATAAGCAGCAGCCTCTTTGTCTTCCAGAATGAACAGGTGATTTCCGGGAACCTGCTCCGCAAGCTGACCCGCCACAACCGGCTTAGCCGACTGGCTGATCCCTTTCCAGAAAATCTTCGCTTTTTCTTTTCGCAGCTGCTCTGCAGATTTTTGAACCTGATCTAAAGATGAAAATAGCTTGCGAAATGCCTGAACATCCATTCTTATTCTCTCCGAGCTTTAAACCGTTTTAACTTCGGCTTCCTGGATCAATTCCATAACTTTTTCCACCTGATTTTTAGACCCTGTAAAGTAACCGACACGCTGATGCAATTCGGTCGGCTGAATATCCAGAATACGGTTTTTTCCGTCTGTCGCCAAACCTCCCGCCTGTTCTGCAATAAACGCCAGCGGATTGCATTCGTATAACAAACGCAGCTTTCCTTTCGGAGAAGTCGTTGTAACAGGATAAATATAAATTCCTCCTTTTATCAGGTTACGATGAAAATCAGCCACTAACGAGCCGATGTATCTTCCGGAATAAGGTTTACCGTAATCGTTGTCAAACGACTGGCAATAGTTTGTATATGCTTTGATTCCCGGATGACAGATAGCTATATTTCCTTCATTAATGGCATACAAACGGCTCTTTTCCGGCATTTTCATATCCGGATGTGACAGGCAAAATTCCCCGATAGAAGGATCCAGCGTGAAGCCGTTCACTCCGTTTCCGGTCGTGTAAACCAGCATCGTGGAAGAACCATACAGAACGTATCCCGCTACTACCTGTTCCGTTCCTTTTTGCAGCATATCTTCCATAGTTGCCAGTGAACCTACAGGTGATTTTCTTCTGTAAACGGAAAAAATAGTTCCGATGGAAACATTTACGTCAATATTCGAAGATCCGTCTAAAGGATCAAACAAAACCACATATTTACCGTTCTTGGAAACTTCATCTTCAAAGGCAACAAAATCATCGTTCTCCTCTGAGGCGATACCACATACTTCTCCACCGTTCCGAAGCATTTTAATGAACTGCTCATCGGCAATCACATCCAGCTTTTGCTGTTCTTCCCCCTGAACATTGGTACTTCCCTGCGCCCCGAGAATATTGTCAATCAAACCGGCTCTGCGCACATCCCGTGAAATAACTTTTGCTGCTACAGCAATGTCATTTAAAAGGCGTGACAGCTCACCTGTCGCATTCGCAAATTCCGACTGGCGTTTGATGATGAACTCGCTTAGTGTGATTGTTTTTCCCATGGTAAAAAGTTTTGCGTTGCAAAAATACGATTGTTGATTGAGATTTCAAACGGAAAAATGACAGAAGCGGTGGAGAAAACATTGACAGAATCTTAATGAGGGACTTTTACCTGTGTATACACATCAGGTGAACTTCACGCAATAAATGTTTAATTATAATAATTAGAAATATGCAACTTCTGAGAAATACAAATAATTGGATGTGTGATTATTATATGTTTTTTGAGAATAAATAAAAAGTGATTAACTTCGTCAATAAATAAGTTAGGCGTGATTATCTTATAGAACGTTAAAAAATATCAAAACACTTGTTTATTATAACTTATTGGTTATATTCGTATGAGAAAAGCAGTAATAATAATGTCAGGTAGAAAATACAATTTATGCTGTGATATAGAATTTTTAGAAGAATTCACAGAATATGTTTTATTAGATGCCAGACATGTAAATGAAATAAAAGTAATTTTTAAATCTATTTGTGAAGGTTTAAAAAGTAAAAAATATGGTGATGAACCACATGGAACCAAAGCATTAAAACCATTTTTAAACAATGACAATGATAGAATAATATGTAATGTTAAAAAACTAAAAAATGAAAAGCAATGTATTATTATGGCTGAATTGTTTTTAAGTAAAAAAACAAATGGGATAGATAAAACATTAAATACACGATATAAAATTGTTTCGCAATACGACTATGAAATCATTAGAAAAAATAAATAAAATATTTTCAATAGAAACTTTTGATTTGGAATTTGAATCTCAAATGGTTCAAAGTAGAATTGTTAGTACTTTATTAGAAGTTATTGAAAGTAAAAATCTTAAACAAAAAGATTTAGAGGAATTAACAGGATTATCACAACCATTTATTAGTGCTTTATTTCATAATAGAAGAAAATTAAATGTAGAACATATAGCATTATTTCAAAATGCTCTAGATATTGTTCTATTACCTCCTTCTTATCTGGAAGCAAATGAACATAAAAATAAATATTATTCTGATAATGAATTTTGTAAAAAAGATTTAAAAAAATCATTTGATAATTTGCACATTATTCATTATTCGTTTAATACAGTTTTAGATAATTATACCCGTGATTTTCTGAAAGATGAATTAATGGAAACACCAATCATTCGTAATAAAGAAAATAAAGTTTTTGATTATGCTTAGTTATACTGAAAATGACTTATTCAATAATTCAATAATAATCGAAAGTCAGTTTGTAAAGGTTATTCAATTTTTCACGCCATTTGGTGGAGATTTTGATTTAGATTCACCTAATATTGAGTTAGACATAAAATATAAAATATTAGACCACAAAGACGACAATAGAAATCATATTGTTATAATAGATTTCAGTATTGTAGAAAAGGAAGAGTTAGAAAAAAAATTAGAAGAAACTTGTCATTTAACAATTGTTATCGAAGGAATATACAGAATTAATGATAATATACCAGACGAAGAAGTGAAATCCGCTAAGCACTTCGGAAGCTTGAATTTACTAGTTAATTATTTAAGAACTGTTTACTTTAATATAACTTCCATGTCAGCAAATGGTGGCCAGTTATTACCTTTAATTAATTTAGCTGAATTACACAAAAGAAATATTAAACTAAAAAAGGGAACAAACAAAAGCACTACAAAAAAGAAAGTAGGAAAAAAATAACTACGACCAACATATCATTGGCAAAATAGCGGGTTAACGGCTATGTTGAACGTTTCTGCATTTTTTGCTGTCAAATGTATTTCACATTCGCCAGATTTTTGTAAGTTAACTACTGTGAAAACACATTTAAAAAAATTATAGCAGATAATTGATAATTCAAAAAACTGAAAATATGAAAACATTAATCACCACATTTCTTATAACAGCCACATTATTATCCTGTAATCATCAGGCATCGTCCTCTCAACAGAGTGCGGAAAATGAAAAAATTATTAACAAATACTTTGCTCACTTCAATAAGCACGAGTGGAAAGAAATGGCAGAGATGTATGCTCCTGTTGCTGAGTTTAAAGATCCGTCATTTGGCACAGAAACCGTAAAGCAAACCCGGGAACAGATCATTGAAAAATATTCCGGATTAAGCGAGATTTTTCCGGATGTGCAGGATCAGATCATACGAATCTACCCTTCGGGTGAAAATCACATCATAGTGGAATTTATCTCTACGGGAACAGCTCCGGACGGATCAGCATTTGAACTGCCGATCTGCACGGTTTTCACTATCGAGAACGGGCTCATCACAAAAGATTTTACCTATTACGATAATTTTGAAGAGCCTAATGAATAATTAGCTGTAGATTAAAACAGAAAGATATTACACGATTTCCAGATACACCGGGCAATGATCTGAACCGTAGATGTCATTCCTGATATCTGCATCTAGGATCCTTTCTTTCAGTACTTCTGAAACCAGAAAATAGTCAATTCTCCAGCCTACGTTCTTCTCTCTTGCTCCGGCACGGTACGACCACCACGAATATTTCGCCATATCCGGCTGCCTGAAACGGAAAGTGTCTATGAATCCATTCGAATGATAGTTATTCATTCCGTCAATTTCTTCCTGCATATATCCTGCCGCCTTATTATAATTCTGTTTCGGACGGGCAAGGTCAATATCTTTATGGGCAACGTTCAGGTCACCACAGACCACTACCGGCTTTTCCTGGTGCAAACGCAATAAATATCCGAGAAAATCCTTGTCCCATTGCTGGCGGTAGCCTAAGCGCAGCAGGTCGCTTCCGGAATTCGGCGTGTAAACCGTCACGAGGTAATAATCCTTAAATTCCAGTGTAATTACACGGCCTTCCTTATCATGTTCGGGAAAACCGATATCATACGTTACTGCGATCGGTTTTATTTTTGTCAGGATCGCTGTCCCCGAATAACCTTTTCGTTCCGCTTCATTTGCATAGATCTCGTATCCTTCCAGTGACTGCAGCACCTCTTTTACCTGGTCCGTTGTTGCTTTTGTTTCCTGCAGGCAAATGGCATCCATATCCAGGCGCTGCATATCTTCAATAAAGCTTCGCTGTGCAATCGCACGAATACCGTTCACGTTAAAAGAAAGTATCTTCATTCTTATTTTATTTCTTCAAAATCATCAAAATCGTCGTCTTTATCCTTGTCCTCTTTTTTTACCTTGAATTCTCTGCGAACAGTAAACAAGGGAGCACCGGTCAGCAACGAAAAAATACTGTTGATAATCTTCTGAACAATATTCAAAAGAAAGAAAAAACCAATTACCTTAAAGACAAACCCGATTATGAAGGTATTTTCAATGCTCAGAATTCCGTCGTAGAACCATTGGCTAAGCCCGTAAGAAGCATATTGAGGGAAAGAGACAAAAAACACAAATGCCACAATACTAAGCGTCAGTGCGATTATTTCTCCCGTCAGGCTGAACTTCGACTGAAACAACGGCATATCCGTCTGAATTGTTTTCATAAACTGATGTTTCTGCTGATCCTTTTGCAGGTTGCTTATAAAGTACATGAACAAAATCAGACCGGTCAGCAGCAGCTCCCGCATCATCAGCTCGTGTGTCCCGCGCTCAAAGCCATTCAGTACCACGACATTGACCAACAGGATATATTTTGCTGTTTTCAAAAGGTATTCCTCCGCAACAGACTGAACGCCTCCACCTCTCAGTAAACTCAAAAGCAGGCGAATAATTCCCCAGATAAATCCAAAGATCGCAATCATTATTCCCAGCCTGAACGCTAATTCAAAAAACTTCACAGATGTAATTTTAGAGCACCAAAATACATAAAAAAAGGAGTTTTTACTCCAAAAATGTATCTTTACACATCAAAATCAAAAAAAATGAAAAGATTTACATTGTTCGTAGTCCAGCTTTTCTTCGCCACTGCTGTTCTTGCAGAAGAAGGAATGCTGATTCCCTCAGTGATCGATGCTTTTGAAAACGATATGAAAGCATTCGGAATGAAGCTTTCCGCAAAAGATATTTACGATATCAATAACGCCAGCCTGAAAGATGCCATTATTCATTTCGGTGGCGGATGTACTGCTGAAATTGTTTCTCCGCAGGGACTGATCCTGACCAATCACCACTGCGGCTACGGACAGATCCAGCAGCATTCTTCCTTAGAGAAGGATTATCTGAAAAATGGCTTCTGGGCGAAAACATTGGGCGAAGAGCTGCCAAATCCGGGGCTGACCGCGACAAGAATTGTACGTATTGAGGACGTTACCGCAGATGTTTTGAAAGGAATTGATCAGCTAAAAGATCCGTCTGAAAAGAACGCAAAGCTGCTGGAAAATATCAAATCAGTCAAGCAGCGCATGACTGCCGGAACAAAATTTGAAGCCGATATCAAAGCTTTCGATTACGGCAATTCTTACTATTGCCTGATCAAAGAAACGTTTAAAGATGTGCGCCTGGTAGGAACTCCTCCCAATGCGGTCGGAAAATTCGGAGGTGATACGGACAACTGGGTATGGCCACGGCACACAGGTGATTTTTCCATATTCCGCATTTATGCCGATAAGGACAACCAGCCGGCTGAATATAGCGAAAATAATAAACCGTATGTTCCTTTGCATTTTCTGCCGATCGCAGCAGGAAAACGAACAGCAGGTGAATTTACAATGGTGTACGGTTTTCCGGGAATTACCGAACAGCACCTGATCAGCAATGAAATTCAGTTCTACATGGAAACAGAACGCCCTTTACGGATTAAAATGCGCGATTTGTCCCTGGAAATAATTGACGCGGCAATGAGAAGCAGTGATGAGCTGCGCATTAAATATGCAGCGAAGCAGGCACGCATTGCCAACGCATGGAAAAAATGGATCGGACAGGTGGACGGCTTAAAGCGCCTGGATGCCGTGAACGTAAAGAAAGCTTACGAAAAAGCCTACAATGAAACAGCAGCAGGCAACAGTGAATGGAACTCCAGATACGGAAAAATTACTGCACGGCTTAATCAGATAGAAACGGAGTATAAAGCCTATAACCTGGATTATGCGCTCTTTGAAGAATTTTTATATGTCGGGCCGGAATTTTTCAAGCTGATCCGTGGGTTTGAAAGCTTCAAAGACAAATATGCTTCTTATGAGAAAGAAGGGACATTGGCTGAAAAGCGGGATTCCTACCTGAAATCCATCGACAATTTCTTTAAAGATTATGATACCAAGATTGATCAGGCGATCTTCGACAAACAGTTTCCATTATTTTTAGCAAATTATGCGTTGCCGGCCGACAATGCCATTCGTAAAAAAGCCGCTACGGAATGGAGCAGACAGATTTACAGTAAATCAGTTTTTACCGAAAAGGAACGATTGAAGAACTTTGTAAAAAATTATTCCCCGAAATCGGACAAAGCACTTTTAAAAGATCCTGCAATTCAATTATCCAACGGAATTACGGATGATTTTTCTGTTCGTGTAAGGCCTTCTGTCATCAATTACAATACGGAGAAAAACGCGCTTTTAAAATTATATGTGGAAGGAAAATACACAATGTTCCCGAATGAGAAGCACTGGCCGGATGCGAATTCGACACTTCGCATTACGTATGGCAAGCTTGAAGGCTCTCAGCCGAAAGACGGTATCAGCTATGTGGAGCACACTACCGTTGACGGTATCCTGGAGAAATACCAGACGGGAAATCCTGATTTTGAATTACTGCCGGAGCTGATTGATTTTTACAATAAAAAAGAATACGGCGATTACGCTCAGGATGGAGAAATGTGGGTCTGCTTTACAGGATCGAATCATACTACCGGCGGAAATTCCGGTTCTCCTGTGATCAATGCGGAAGGTCACCTGATGGGATTAAATTTTGACCGTTCATGGGAAAGCACGATGAGCGACTTCATATTCGACCCAACCAGATGCAGAAATATTGTTGTGGATATCCGTTACGTGCTTTGGATTATGGAAAAATACGCGGGAGCGACGCGGTTAATTAATGAAATGGATATTCGCAGGTAGATTGAAAGGTTGGAAAATTACAAATTGAAGATTGCGGGGTGCAAGAACAGAAAAATTTTAATCTGGCTTTTAAATTCGCTAACTTTGAAAAAAATGATTTTAAATAATATGAAACGATCGGGGATTATACTATTATTCTCAGCTATTTCTCTTTCTTCCTGTACGAAGACATGGAATTGTGAATGTCAGAAAACTTACGACGAGACAACGGACGCTCCTGTAATGGATACGTATGAGATTTCAAAAGCCACAAAACGGGAAGCAAAAGAACGTTGTGAAGGCACTTACTATGACGGCCCTTTCAAATTTGAGGCAAACAATATGTGTAAACTCAAATAATTACTGAAATTCTGATTATATTGACTGATCGGTATTTTCAGAACCAATGAAAAATATATATTTGTAGCTAGCTTAAAAATTGATCTATGAAAAAAGTTTTATTTATATCTGTTTCGTTATTTGCTTTAACTTCCTGTGTGAAAGACTATACTTGTACCTGTACCGGTAAAAGCCACATTGAAAATACGGACATCAACTATGATTACAAGGTGAACGGAACAAAAAACAAAGCGAAAAAATCCTGCGAAGAGGACAGCTACAGCAATACAGTAGCTGAAGTTACCTGTACATTAAAATAATTTGAAGCACATAGTTATTCTTTCTTTCCTTGTCTTTTTACTCTTTTCCTGTAAAAGACAGTTTGCCTGCTGGTGTACCGCAAAGGTAACCGTAGACGGAGTGACGACTATCCATAAATACCAGGAAGCGGTGGTAGCCAAAACGCGTAAAGAAGGAAGAAAACGATGTGAAAAATATGCTCAGGACACGGAATATTCAGAAATTGAATGTGAATTATATGACTATTAAAAATATATTTCTGACAGCATCATTTTTAATTCTTGCTGCGGCTTGTAAAAAAGCATATACCTGTACCTGCACATCTACTTTGGGAAGCTTTGTAAGCATATCTTCCAGCGAGTCAAATTTTTCCTCGAAGAAAGAAGCGGAGAAAACCTGCAAGAAAAATGAAAATCTTACGGGATCACCAAAAGTTGAATGTAATATTCAGTAAATCATTCATTATGCTCTTAATCGTCAGTCTTGCTCTATCTGTTCTTACCATCATATTCCATACATCCATTGAGGCGTTTGCCTTAAGCAGCGGCTTTTCATGGACCGTAGCAAAGATTTTACCGTACTTTCTTTGCCTTGTTTTCGGAATAATCGGCTTCTGTTCGCTCTACAAGCTTTTAAAAGCGAAAAACAAAGTGATCGGAATCATTGCAGGGATTGTTCTGATGAATCTCATTTTCTGGACGGATTTTAAATTTCATCCTATTTACCAGGGAGATTTTTCTAACGGAAGTGAGCAGTTCACCTCTGATGTTAAAGTGTTAAAGCCCGGATCGCTGAGCGTCTTTGCAATTCCCGGCTGCCCTTTCTGCCACGGAAGCATCGAAAGTCTTAAAACCATTAAGAAACGTACACCTGAGCTGGAGATTAATTTCATGGTCTGCTCGCTTGACAGCACCAGCGTATCTCAATATGAAAAACCGATTGATGGTCATTTCGGATTAAGCCTTCTGAACGACAGCACTACTTTCTCAAAGCTGAATATTCACTCTTTTCCTACTTTTATTTTCACTGATAAGCAAGGTAAGAAATACCGCTGGTCGAACGACACATTCGGTGCTCCTGCAAAAGATTTTGTTGAAAGGAATGTTAAATAAGTTGGATAAAATCACTTTTTTTCTGACATTTACTTTGCTTTTGTTTATTCAGGCATGAAAACATACAAAAAAATAGCTGCTTTTCTATTGATCGCCGTATTTATCTCTGCGACAGTGGGAATTACTATTTATAAGCATGTATGCCGTTCCGAAGGGGCTTTTACCTCTGTTTTTATCCAAAAAGAACACTCCTGCAAGGAACATAAAAAAGAAACAAAAGAATGCTGTCACAAGGAAACGAAAGAGACAAAGGAAGATTGTTGCAAAGACGAGATCAAGTCCTATAAAGTCCAGAGTGATTACAATTACGAATCTCAAAAGATAAAATACCATTCGGTTTTATTGCTTCCTTTCAAATGGCTTTTTAAAATCATTGGAAATTATTCTGATTCCGAGATCTCCCCGAAAAAAGTTTCAGGCTTTTTCGCAAACGCGCCTCCTTTTAAAAGCGGCATTTCTTATTTGCAGCACCTACAAGTCTGGAGACTGTGATTTGATGTAGATTTTAGTCCTTATTTAAGGCTTTCAGTTTACATTTCAAATCACTTTTTTTATGAAATATATTAAATATGTTTTTCTCATTTGCGTATTTCAGCTGAATGCGCAAGTGAAAGGCGTAGTTTTCAGCATTGAGGAAAATCAGAATAAAACGCCTCTCGCCTACGCCCAAATTAACTCGTCCGATAAATCTGTTTTTTATACGGATGAAAACGGAAATTTCGAATACATCATCTCCAGAAATGCTCCCGATACACTTATTTTTTCCTACCTGGGATACATTTCAGATACACTTATACTGAATAAATCCGACCGGTTCGCAGGTTATGAAATTCAACTGTATCCGGAAAATGTCCTGAAGGATATCGTTATTACAACTACTAAAAAATCTCATGGCATATCCAGAATGGATGCCTTGCAGGTGGAACGGATCGGACAGGGTGAGCTGCGGAAAGCAGCCTGCTGCAATCTCTCCGAATCATTCGAAACCAACGCATCCGTGGACGTGAACATGACTGATGCTGTCACCGGAACAAAAAAAATCCAGCTGCTGGGGCTTGACGGGCAATATACACAAATCCAGTTTGAAAATACTCCTGCGCTCAGAGGCCTGGAAATGCCTTTCGGATTAAGCTCTGTTCCCGGAACATGGGTAAATTCCATCCAGATTACCAAAGGTGCGGGAAATGTTGTCAACGGTTATGAATCAATGGCGGGATTAATCAATGTGGAATTTTTAAAAGGACACGATCTGCCTCTTCTGTTCGTAAATCTTTACGGCAATATTTTCGGACGTTTTGAAACGAATGTCCAGACAGGAATCGAAATCGGCAAAAGATGGTCAACAGGAATTTTCCTGCATTATTCTGAAAATTTCATGGAAATGGATCAGAATAAAGACGGATTCAGGGACATGCCGGTAGGAAGGTTGCTCTCTGCAATGAACCGCTGGAATTATGAAGGAGAAAAAATGGAAGCTCAATTCAGCATCAGAGCGTTTCAGGAAAACAAATTTGCCGGGCAGACCAATACATTTGAACGGGATTTTGACACCCGGTACGGAACAGCATTAAACCAGTCCGGAATAGAATTCACATCAAAAACAGGTTTTTTATTCAAGCAGGTTTATCGCAGCCTCGGCGTAATTCTCAATTATAAATATCACGATCTGAACTTTAAATTGTCCAACACGAACCTTCAGGGATTTCAGAACAGAATTTACGGGAATATCGTCTATGATGATATCTTTGGAAATACTTATCACAAATACAGAACCGGTCTGAGCTTTGTATATGATGATTTAAACCAGAACCTGCTGCAGCGAGGCAATCATCTGTCAGATATCCGGACAGATGTCGTTCCCGGAGCTTTTTTCGAATATACTTTCACCAGTACACGCTTTACAGGTGTCGCGGGACTGCGCTACGACCACCACTTAAAATTCAACGGAATGCTTTCTCCGAGAATTCACGGGAAAGTAGTATTAACAGAAAAAACCGACCTCCGGTTTACCGCTGGAAGAGGCTGGAGAATGCCTAATTTTATGGTGGATAATCTTTCGCTGCTGGCTTCTTCGCGAAACTGGATCGCCAACCAGGAATTACACCCTGAAATTTCCTGGAACACCGGAATTTCCATTGTTCAGCGTTTCAAGCTGTTTAATCGGGATGCCTCTGTTGTGGGGGATTATTACTATACATTTTTCGAACAGCAGCTGATTGTCGATCGGGATTTAGCATCCAGTGAAGTTGTTTTCAGGAACCTGGACGGCAGGTCTTTTTCCAATGCTGTTCAGATAGAGCTGGAAACAGAGCCACTAAAGCGCTTTTTTGTAAGAATCGCTTATAAATACCTTGACATAAAAGCTGAATACGGCAATAAGCTGCAACAGCAGGTATTAATCCCGAAACATCGGGGAATGATCAATCTTGCTTATAAAACGAGAAACAAACGCTGGGAATTTGATCTGACGGGGCATCTGTACGGGACATCACGGCTCCCCGCTTATCAGGAAAACGGAATCGTAATCACAGGTGAATGGACTCCCGTTTATCCTATTCTGAACGGGCAGGTGACTCATATTTACAAAAACTGGGATTTTTATATCGGTTTGGAGAACATGACCAATTACCGCCAGAAGAACCCGATTGTAGATGCGCAAAATCCATTTGGAACTACTTTTGATGCAACACAGGTTTGGGGCCCGATTATGGGAACAAACGCTTATATTGGTATCCGATTTAACTTAAAACAAAAAAAACATGAAGACAACAATTAAATTATTCATTGGAATATTATTCATATTCATTTCCTTTAACTCACGTGCACAAAGTACGCCTGCAGTGATGGAAAAAACATTCAGGACTTCTGCAAATTGCTCTATGTGTAAAGAGCGAATTGAAGGAAAGCTTAATTATACCAAAGGAATCGTCTTTGCAGAATTAAATGTTCCTACTAAAATGCTGACAGTTAAATGGAAAACGAAAAAAATATCCGAAAGTGAAATAAAAAACCTTGTTTCTCATATCGGGTATGATATTGATGAGATTCCTGCAAACGTTGAAAATCAAAGTAAACTTCCGGCTTGCTGTAAGCCTAACGCAACGTGTGAACACTGACGACTATTTATATGTTGAATAAAAAATTTTCAATATTGAATGATGAATATTGGATTGCGGATCTGTAATCTTTAATTTACAATTCAACAGTAAATAACATTTTTAAACATTTTGATAAGCCCGTAATGAGTAATTTTAGTAATTAAAATATTTCATTATGGGCTTATCTTCTTCCACAACGAATAGATTAATCAATCAGCTGCTGAATTTTACGTACGATAAGGTAAAGGACGGCTTTCTGAAATTTGATTCTGCTCAGCAAATTGTTGATGACCTGAAAAAAACAACAGTTTCGGATGAGGAACTAATACAAAAGATTATTCGCAGGCAGCGCTTTTCCGCATTAGGAGCCGGTTTTGTGACCGGAATGCCAAGCCTTACATTTTTACCCATAACGTTACCTTCCAACATCCTTGGTTTATTATTCATACAAATGCGTCTGGCCTGTAGCATCGCAATTGCCTGCGGCAATGACCTGGATGATCAGAAAGTCAGGGAATTAATTTTTCTTTGTATTGCAGGAAACAGCGCGTCTTCCGTTCTGAACGGTGTCGGAAATTCACTTTCCACTTACTTTGTAAATAAAACAGCGCAGACGATCAACACTAAAATGACACAGTCCGTATCTCAGAAAGTCATTGAAAAAGGAGTGAAAAAAGTTTCCAAAAAGAAGAACCGCCTGATGCCGGTCATCAGTGGTGCCGTTAACAGCTTCTACGACCTGCTGTCAACCAATCAGGTGGCAATAACCGCCAGAGAAACGTTTTTCAGGAATAATTAAATTCAGGATTGAAACCAACTACCAAAGAAGGCTAATTTCGGTATCTTTGTCTTCGAAAATTCAAGCGCATGAAGACAATACGTACAGCCTGCTATTTCCAGCAGATCAATGAAGCAGCCAAAGCAGGGAATGATTTAAAGATTTACAAGATCAATCATTCGGATTATGAAAATTTTGATTTTTGCATCTATCAAAACCTGAAAACCCTGGAAATAGAATTGGTTACCGATAAAGAAACAGCTTCCAGCTACAGTTCTGACAGTAGCTACCGTCAATTACTGGACTGGAATAAATACTATCCTTTTATCCCCAAAACGCCAATTGCAGCTTATGTAATCCCGAAAGATCTTTCAGTTGGCGAAGAAGTGATCTTAGAAGATTATATCAGCAACGAAGGACCTACAAAAACTTCCAGGAAAGCAAAATGGAACGGACAGGATTTTGATCTCCTTTAGAGCATTATTTTCCTGAGTATTTCTACTTGCTATCACTGCACATTTTCCCCTGTTTTACCGGTATTTTCTTGTTTTGATCTGTAGTTGATTAACTTCAAGCCTGTTATTATTAGGATTTTATTTATATATTTATCACTATTTTTTAAACTTTACATATGGTTATTATTTGGAGAGGGATAGGTATCATTGTCCCGATAGCACTGGTAGGAATAGGGTACGTGGTATCCTTATTTTATGATAATCGCAGGCTAGGTAATACAGATTTACTGGGATGGGCTTTATTATATACTTCTCTTCTTTGTTTACTGGTAGGATTAGCTGTAAGCATTCCTTCAGAGGAGGAACGGGAACGCACTCAAAAGAAATTAATATTAAGAAAGCATACTTTCTTCTTTATTCCGATCCTGATCTGGGGAATTCTGTTCTTAGGAACAAGTGTTTATCTTCTGGCGATCTACGATCCAAATAAGAAAAGTAATATTTCAGAAGAAAATTTCACTACCGGGCTCCCTGAAGAAGAAAAAGGAACAGTCCTGAATTTTTACAATCCGACCAATGATACGCTGATTTATTATATCATTGACAAAAACGGGGAAAAAACAACGGAAGCGCTTCCGGGCTATCAATCCGGTTACCAGCTTACCTTTACAGACGACAGAAGCTATCTCATAGGAAGCAAAACTTCTGACGGAGCCCTGACATTACTGATCGGAGGTGCAAAGGAAAACGAAAATTATAATAAGGACAAATTTTTAGTCGCTGAGGAAAACGGAAAAGAATTCCTTTTGAGAAAAATTCCACATCCAACGACACCTTCCAATGATTATGATGAAGTATGGATCCTGGCTGATCAGAACTATAACCTGGCATTAATTGACATTTCCGATTTATACCAAAACGGGAAGCTGAACAGAGATCTGATCAATAAAACAAGCTGGAAAAGCAAAATCAGGAAGCACTATAGCGGTAACGACATTATAGAGGTCAAAGTAAGTCATCCGGACAAAAACGGTACTGTTGAGATCGTAGGTCCGAACAGTGAATTTCCGGAGGAAATAGCAGACAAGACAGACATTTATTTCTTAATTGATTATCTTGAAGACAAAGATCTTACTGAAAAATATGTGAATGAAGAAATAAACCGGTTAACAGAATAATATGTTCTTTAATATCAAGAAAGCCTGTTTTCGAAACAGGCTTTCTTGATTTAGTAAGTTTCTATTTTAATTATCCTCACAGATTATGCATCAACCGAAGGTCATCCTTTCGGATTGGCAAATTTCTTTACTTCCTCCCCGCTGATTTCTCCTCCACATAAAATAATCAAACGTTCAACGATATTTCTCAGCTCACGGATATTCCCTGTCCAGTCAATCATTTTGAGCGCCTCATAAGCTTCGTTTGAAAAAGACTTTTTCGCTATTCCGTGCTCTGAACAAATCATTGTCATGAAATGATCTGCCAGAAGAGGAATATCTTCTTTGCGCTCATTGAGATTCGGGACATGGATCAGAATCACTGCCAGACGATGATACAGGTCTTCACGGAAACGCCCTTCTTCAATCTCTTTTCGCAGGTCTTTATTCGTAGCGGCAAGTACGCGGCAATCCACCTTAATATCTTTTTCACTTCCGACACGCTGAATGACATTTTCCTGTAATGCTCTCAACACCTTCGCCTGAGCCGCAAGGCTCATATCTCCAATCTCATCCAGGAACAGTGTGCCACCACTGGCCAGCTCGAATTTTCCTTTTTTATCCTTAATCGCAGAAGTGAATGCTCCTTTCTCATGACCGAACAATTCACTTTCTATCAGCTCTCCCGGAATTGCAGCACAGTTTACTTCAATAAACGGCATTTTTTTTCGGTTGGAATTATCGTGCAGCGAACGGGCAACCAACTCCTTTCCTGTTCCGTTTCCTCCAGTAATCAGCACCCTTGCATCTGAAGGAGCTACTTTTTCTATCATTTCCTTGATATAGGTAACTTCAGGGCTTTCACCTATAATAGCGGATCCTTTAATTTTTTTGACTGTTGAACGAAGCGCTTTTGTTTCCTCGATCAACGCGACTTTATCTGTTGCATTGCGAACCGTAACCAAAATACGGTTCAGATCAAGAGGCTTTTCAATAAAATCATACGCTCCCTTTTTTATCGTATCAACAGCTGTTTCTATATTTCCATGGCCGCTGATCATGATAAAAGGAGTATCTATATGTAATTCCTGAGATTTTTGCAGTACTTCTACTCCATCCATTCCCGGCATTTTAATATCACAAAAAGCCAGATCATAACGGGCAGCCTGGAGTTTCTCCAATGCTTCTTTTCCGTCAACCGCTTCTTCTACATCAAACTTTTCAAATTCCAGGATCTCCCGGAGCGCCCGCCTGATGCTTCTTTCGTCGTCAATAATTAAAATTTTACCCATTTCGCTGATTTTACGCTAAAATTATAAAAAGCAGGGCAAATACTATACCTTAAACAGAAAAAAGGGAGCTTATCATGAATAAGCTCCCTTTTTATTTTATAATTTGACGGAATAAAAATTACTTCACAATCGTAACATGTCCCTTCAGCTCCACCCGATCGTCCGAATATAGCTTTTTAACGTTGATCTTCCAGATATATGTACCGTCCATCTGTACCTTTCCAAGGTAAGTTCCGTCCCAGCCATAATCATGGTCTAGCGATTCAAAAATCAGCTCTCCCCAACGATTGAAAATCTGAAGCTGGTAGCTTGTAATATCAAATCCGGAGGTCAAGACCGGTTTGAAGACATTATTATACTCATCTCCGTCCGGAGTAAACGCATTCGGCACATAATAGATCAGATCTTCCAGAACTCTGACAATTCTGTGAGTAGTATCAATACATCCGTCCTCAGAAATCGCAGTCAGGACCACAGCGTAATTTCCGGGGTGAGTATCCGGAAAATAGTGAACCGGATTTTCCTGATTGCTTGTAGCGCCATCTTCAAAATCCCAGTGATAATTTACCGCATCCAAAGAATGATTGAAGAAATTAACCATCGTATTCGTAGATTTCACTTCTCCCGGTGTCAATTCAAAGGAAGCAACAGGATTTTTCAGAACACACAAGAACAACGGAGCAGTTTTACTGTTGGCACATCCTTCAGGTGTTGATACGGTTAATGTTACATCATAACATCCCGGTTCTTCCAGAATCAAATTCAACTGTCCACAGCCAAGATAGGTTGTATCGCCAATTTTCCACTGGCAGCTGTCCAGTATTCCGGTTGACAGGTTTGTCAGGGAAGTGATAAGCGGTGAGCAGGCTGAGCCTTCGGAAGCGACAAAGTCTACCTGCGGAATCGGAATTGTAAAGATCCGAACGGTATCCGTATCCTTACATCCGTGAATATCCACTCCTTCAACTATATAGTCCAGAGTATCCTGAGGAACAAATGGGATTCCGTTGTAAACTCCGTTATTCCACTGATAGGTCGCTGCTCCCTGGCCGAACAATGCTGTGGATTGGCCTTCACAAATTGAAAAATCATTTCCGGCAGAAACTACCGGTAATTCCCAAACTGTGATCACAGCTGTATCCGATACGGTATTCAGACAAGCCGAAACAGAGCTTTCCTGAACGGAAATCAGCTCATACTGATAAGTTCCTGGAACCGTTGTCGGAACAGAAATCGTAGCCTGCCCTGTCGCTGAAGTTATGGTCTGAGGTGCCCCGCCGTTGATAATATATGTAAATGTAAACGGAGATACACCGTTGGACCCCTGAAATATTACAGTCGGCTGGGCATCGTTCCGGCATATTTGCGCATTTCCGGAGATGGTCGCCATTGGCAATGGATTTATCGTTACTGTCGCTGTTCCTCCCTGAGCAGCAGAACACTGCGTTACGGAAGCGTCCTGTACGCTCACCAGCTCATATACAAATACTCCGACCACATCTGTCGGTGCATCAACGGCCGCGACATTCGATCCTGACGGAGTTGTTACGGTATGCTGTACTCCGTTTAATGTATAGGTAAATGTATAGGGTGCTACTGTATTTCCTCCTGTAAATAGTATTTGAGGCTGATTGGAATGCTGACAGATCGTAATATTCCCGGCAATGGTTGCTGTCGGCAATTCATTTACAACCACCGTCACACTTCCTGTCTGCGGATTTAAGCAGGCTGTCGAGCTTGCATCCTGGACACTGATCAGATTGTACACATGTGAGCCGGCTACGTTGGTCGGAACATTGATTGTCGCTGTGCCGGAAGCATTAGAGGTTACCTGCAGCGTAGCACCGTTATTGTAGGTATATCTGAAAATATAAGGCCCGGTTCCGTTCGAAGCATTAAAAGTGACTACTGGCTGAGGATCGTTCAAACAAACGGTTATATCCCCAGCGATAGTTGCTGTCGGCAAAGGATTAACATTTACATCCCTGCTGTCTGTATTAATACATCCTTCCGCGCTTGTGGCGGTTACAGTATAAGTTGTCGTACCAACCGGCGGAGTGATATTTGCGCCATTCGATGGTACGTTATTATTCCAGACATAGGATACGGCATTTCCGGTTGCCAGCATAGTCACAAAATTCCCGCTACAGATCGTTGTATCATTCCCTGCATTTACCAATGGCAAAGCATAAACTGTAACGATTACCTCATCCGTATTCCGGCAATTGTTATTATCAGTTCCCGTAACAGTGTAGGTTGTTGTCACCGTCGGATTGACCGTGTGAGAAGCGCCGGCTCCCAATCCGTTATCCCAGCTGTAGGTAGATGCACCGGAAGCTGTTAAAGTGGTATTATCTCCGATACATATTCCTGCATCAAGGCCTGCATTCACTATTGGCAGCGGATTTACCGTTACCTGTACCTGATCCGTATTCACACAGTTATTCGCATCGGTTCCTGTGACAGTATAGGTTGTTGTCACGGTTGGATTGACCGTATGCGAAGCACCGGCTCCCAGTCCGTTATCCCAGCTGTAAGTGGAAGCACCGGAAGCAGTCAATGTCGTATTATCACCAAAGCAAATCACGGCATCTGCGCCGGCATTTACATTCGGTAGCGGATTCACCGTTACCTGTACCTGGTCCGTATTTACACAACCGTTCGCATCGGTTCCTGTGACAGTGTAGGTTGTTGTCACGGTTGGGCTGACAGTATGGGATGCACCGGCTCCCAACCCGTTATTCCAGCTATAAGTGGAAGCGCCGGAAGCAGTCAGAGTAGTACTGTTCCCGATACAAATCGCGGTGTTAGCTCCGGCATTCACTGAAGGGAGCGCGTTAACAGTCAGTTGGGCTGTTGCCGTAGAATAGCAGGCATTTGCCGGTGTAAAAGTAATAATATAAGTTTCGGAGGAAGTTGTCGAAGAAGAAGAGAGATCCACTACACCTGTCGCTGCATTCACAGAAACAGTATTAGGAGAAACAGAATAAGTTCCTGCAAGCGGAGTCGAAAGGGTTGGCGAAGGGTCTGCCGCGTCGATACAATAAGCAGGGTCAGGATAAGACAGCGTATAATTAATCAACGGATTTACGGTCACCAGCACCTGATCGGATGCCGCACAACCATTATTGTCGATTCCGTTCACCGTATACGTTGCGGTTACGGAAGGTGTGAAAGCAACGCCGTTTGTCACTCCGTTATCCCATGTAAAGTTAGTTCCTCCGGAAGCAGCAAGCGTTACGCTCTGGCCTGCACAAACAGTTTGATCAGGGCCTCCGTCGATATGCGGATTAAAAACTGTTACGCTAAATGGTGCAGACTGACACAACAAATTACCATTATCGTCATAAACTCCTGCTACAATAACAGTATCACTATAGATCGGAAGAGTAACAGTATTTCCGCTTGCAGTGTTGGAGCCGGTAACATCCCATCCGATATTTGTCGTCAGACAAGGGCCTGCATTTACAAATACATTATCCAGTCCCCAGTTGTCACAACAACCTCCGGAAGATTGTGTCTGTACCCATCTGAATTTTGTGCTTGTCGTCTGTGCTGCAGCAGGAATTGGAACGGCGTAGGTATTCCATGTCGTATAAGGAGTATTCCCTGCCGCGATGGAATTATTTCCTCCGGGATTTGAAGGCAGAGTAAATCCGCCGGGGCTAAAGTAGATGATATCTATCCATGTTGCTCCGTTATCCGTACTGTATTGTATGGTGACTCCTTCATCCTGCTCATCAGGTCCCTCACAAGGAACAGCGCCTGACTGGATGGCATATTTCATTTCGAATTCCAGCGTTCCTCCCGTACAGACATCAAAATTATCCGTTACAATCTGTGGAGTACCTACTGCTGTTGAAGCCCAGAAATAAGGAGAATTATCAAGTGAATTCCCGCAGAAAACACCATAATTCGCACCTCCTGAGGATTGCCAGCCTGGAGGGATTGTCTGATTATTAAAGTCAAATGCCTGGTTGGCCTGTGTTACCGTTGCTGTTCCTGTATACGTTATGGGAACTCCCGGACAAACCTGGTTAGGGCCTGTCACAACAACTTCACAGGTTTGGGTATATGCTGTCAGAAGACAGCATAAACTGCCCAATAATAGTATAGCTCTCATGATGGTAGGAATTAAATGAATGAATTATTTGATTATTGCTGTTTATTTGATATCTAAGTTTTCTATCCGGATCTCCCTGAAGTTCCATGCGCCGGAAAAATTAGGATTCCTGATAAAAATCAGGGATTTATCATCCGATTCGCAGGTAGCTGTGTATGACTGATTGGGTTTAAGTTGGAGGTAATATCTTGACTCATCGCTTCCGTTACAGCCATTACATCCTTCTTCATATTGCACAGCAATATTACAACCAATGGTTAATTCAGCATTTGTCAGATTTTTAATCTTTAGAAAGGCATATTGATACGGCAGTTTCCCGGGTTCAATTTCACAGGTGCCGTCCGAATATGATATTTGAAGTAGTTGGTTAGATACTAACGTATGTTCCTTTTGAGAAAGGGAAACAGAGCTGATCGCAAAACAAAATACAATGCTCCCTATAAGGTTTGGTAGATTTTTTTTCATATCCCACAGTTTAGTTGTATCTATCTTATAAACAGATTTAACTGCAGGAAGGTTGCCAAAAAAGGAAATAAATTTTCTTAAAAATTCAGCATCAAATTACAACCTCTTAGTTCTGAATAGTCTATGCGTCCTAAAATTTCGAAATATTTTTCTGTTTTTTTTCCTAAATCCTGTGTCTGGATAAAGGAACAAGAGTATAGATTCGCTAAATCCACCACATTTACTCCTCCGGATTTTCCTTCTTCCAGATATGAAAAAGGGTCATTTTTATCCCGGATCAGGAGCTTCATCCAGGAAGGAGTTTCAAATTTTGTTCCTTCGGAATAAGCCTGAGAAAGTAATTCACACATTCCGTATTCGGAAAAAACCGTCTCTACCTGAAGCTTATCTTTCAACACAGCATGAAGCTCAGATTTTGAAACTTCTTTTCGCCTGCCTTTCATTCCTCCCGTTTCTATCACTTTTATGCCCGGAAGCTTCACTCCTTCTTCCGCTAAGTCCAGCAAAGCGTATGTAACTCCGAACAGCACGACCTTTTTACCCTGCAGCACTGCTGTCTCATAGGTGTCACGAATTATTTGCTTATCATATAAGTAAAAATCCGACAGATCATTTTTACTTATTCTGATCAGGTGATCCACCATATAAACCAGACTGGAGAATTGTTGCTCCACATAGTTCGGGAGCAATGCAATAATGATCTGTTCTTCCGGATTCCCTACAAATTGCCGGTATGCTTTTTCAAAGGACAGCTCATATACTTTTTTATTTTCCAGAAAATGGGCACTTCTGATCTGTTGTGTGGTTCCGCTGCTCTTAAAAATAACCTCTACCGCCCTTTTTCCGGAACGGATCTCATGGTATTTAAAAAAGTCGATCGGAAGAAAAGGAATTTCTTCCAGCAATTGCGGCTGATTTTTACGAATTAAATCAGCGTAATTACGATAAACAGGAATTGTATCATATTGGAAATAAAAAGTCTGAAGCGCCAGATCTTCAAACTCTTTATCCGTTTTAATTGAAAAAATCTTTTCTATGTGCTGATCAAGATTCAATCTGCTGGTCAAATTCTTCTATTTTCAACAAAATATCACTCAGCAAATGGCTTTTTTGCTCGTTATCCATCAGTGTTCTGATATTTTCCTTAATGATGATTTTCGCATCCATCACTGTCGCCTCATCAAACGGGCCCGGCAGGTTATCAATAATCGTATGACACTCCAGCGCCTCCATGAAACTTCCGTTAATAGCAATACGAACGAATTCATTCAGGTAATCATTGTAATCGTTTGTACTGTTCCATATTGTTGAAAGCAGGGCAACACGTAATTCTTCATCTTTCGAGTTCAGAATCGCATCCATCAGGACTTCAGGAGATTCTTCATCTCTAATGTCAGAAATAAACGCGACAATCTGAATTTTCTGCTCTTCCGAACACTTATTGTAGATTTCTGCCAAAACAGCTATAACAGAGCTGTCTCCGTACATTTTGAATCCCTCTATGGCTTCTTTGAACTTCTTTTTGTCCAGTGATCGTAAATCATCGACAAAACGCTGTAATTTAACCTTCCGGTTTTTTTCTTCCTTTTCGGACATATTATATCATTTATATCTTAAAAATGATAGTTATTCATTTTCAGCTACTACTTCTTTCACTTCCGCTATGTGCTGCTTTAAAATGGTCTCAATACCGTGCTTCAGCGTTACGGTCGAAGACGGACAGCCGGCACATGATCCTTTCAGCATCACAGTAACCACTCCTTCATGAAAGTTCCTGAATTCAATGGCACCGCCGTCATTTTCAACAGCAGGGCGTACAAATTCATCTAAAATATTGCGTATAGCATCATCAAACTCAGATGGCTCATAACTTTTTTGCTCAACCGTATTCTCTTTTGAAGGTTGCGGGCGCTCTGCCGGCATCTGGATCAAAATATCCTTTCCTTCCTGAATCCAGCTTTTAATGAATTCACGCAATTCCATTGTGATATAATCCCAGGTAATGCTTTCATTTTTGGTCACCGTAATAAAGTTGCTGGAAATAAAAACGGATTTCACAAACGGGAATTTAAATAATTCCTCTGCCAGAGGAGAATATCCTTTTGCTTCTGCTACTGAGTAAAATTCAGCTGTTTTCTCAGACATAATGAGGTATTTGTTTGCCACAAATTTCATAGTAGCCGGGTTCGGAGTCATCTCCGCATATAATGTAATCGGAACGTTCATATTTTTATTTTGTAATGCAAAAATACAATTCGGAGATCAATCTTTTCTTTTTTTATGTAAACTTTAAAAGTTTCAGTCCCAATATACCGCAAAATCACAAAAGTTATCAAATTGTTAAATCACATAAACATATTCAGATAGGCAGCTCCCAATTAGTTTATTTTTTGCTACTTTAACAGCATAATTTTAAAAAACTTAACAAAATGAAAAAAGTATTATTTGTTGCTGCTGTTGCAGTATTGGGATTAACATCTTGTAAAAAAGACTGGAATTGCGAATGCAAAGTAACTGTAAGTAATGTTACAACTACCCAAACTTCTGCAATTAACGGAGCTACTAAAAAGAATGCTACTGACGCTTGTAACACCGTACAAGCTTCTTACAACACTGTTTATTCAACAGGTACATGTGAGTTAAAATAATATCTCTCATTGAGTATATTAAAGAAAAAAGAGGCTGTTTCAAAAATTGAAACAGCCTCTTTTATTTTATCTGAAATATCTTCGCTTCTTATATTTTACTTCTACTGTCTCTGGCACACAAACTAAAACGATACTCTTCGGTTCATATTCTCATGGGGATTTATCAGAACAACATTCTTACTCCGGCATCCCTCCTACATTCTGTAGTTAAACGCTATTAACAACATCACCAAATACGTAGTCTAAATACCAACCAGACGGTATTGATGCGTAATCCGGGTCCTCTACCTTTGTGATAATTAATTATAATTATCTAAAATTTATGAAAAAAGTATTATTTGTCGCAGCTGTTGCGGTATTGGGATTAACTTCCTGTAAAAAAACATGGATGTGTGAATGTAAATGGTCTAACAATACCTCATTAGACGGAATCGTTGATACAAAGAAAAATGCGCAGAGTGCGTGTGAAGCAAAAAGCAACGCGACTGTCGGAAAAACCTGCACACTCTTGTCACACTGATTTCCGGTATTCTTAAAAAAATCAAGCAGTCTTTTCAGGCTGCTTTTTTTATTCGAAAATTAATTTTAAATTAATACTTTGTTTTTATTCCGGATAAATTGAACTCTTAAATTGGCGCGATTTTGAAAAAGAAGATGAGATTTAAAAATTTTATTACCCGGGATATCAGTTGGCTGAGTTTTAATGCGCGCGTTTTACAGGAGGCTGATGATACAACTGTTCCATTAATCCAACGCATCCGTTTTTTAGGGATCTTCTCGAATAATATGGATGAGTTTTTCCGCGTCCGTGTAGCTACATTGAAAAAAATGGCAGATTACACGGAAAAGGCAGAAAAGAAAGGCAAGCATCCATCCGAGCAAAATCCACAGGCTATTCTTGACGATATTCACATGACTGTGCTAAGGCAGCAAAGTGAATTCAACCGGATCTGGGAAAATGTCCAGTCTGAAATGAATAAACTCGGGGTTCATATCATCGACGCGGAACATCTCAATGAAGAACAGCAGGTTTTTGTCCGCAATTACTTTGAAAATGAGGTAGAATCGAATATCATTCCCTTACTTATCGAAAATATTCAGGAAATGCCTTATCTCCGGGATAAAAGCTTATATCTTGGCGTAGTGATGAAACGTAAGGATTCCTCTTACAGCCAGAAATATGCGATCATTGAAGTTCCCAGCCGGATCTTAGGCCGCTTTAAGGAACTTCCCGCTTCAGAAGGAAAGCATGATATTATTTTACTGGAAGATGTTATTCGTTTTAATCTTCCTCATATTTTTTCTTATTTTGGGTTTGACTCATTCGACGCGCACGTTTTCAAAATAACCAAGGATGCGGATTTTGATATTGATGACGATATTTCTACTTCCTTGGTTCAGAAAATTGAAAAAGGCTTAAAGAGCAGAAGAAAAGGGAAACCTGTCCGTTTTGTATATGATAAAAATATGGATTCCGGATTACTAGAGTATCTGATGCGGAAACTTGACCTTTCAAGAAAAGACAATGTCATTCCCGGCGGGCATATCCACAATTTTAAACATTTCATGGATTTCCCGGATATTCTTCCAAATCTTATAAATGATGACCGGAAACCATTCATCCACCCGGATTTTAAAAACAAGCTGCGCGTTACGGATGTGATCCTGAAAAAAGATGTGATGTTGTCTTTCCCCTATCACTCCTACGTTTCCGTTATTGACTTACTACGTGAAGCAGCAATGGATCCGGAAGTTACCTCTATCAGATTAACTGCTTACCGCCTGGCTCCCAATTCAAAGATTATTAACGCACTGATCAATGCCATCCGAAACGGGAAGGATGTCACTGTAATGCTGGAATTACGTGCCCGTTTTGACGAGGAAGCCAACCTGGAATGGAAAGAAGTGCTGGAACAGGAAGGAGTAAAAGTATTGCTTGGCGTTCCGAATATGAAAGTTCATGCCAAATTATGTATCATAAACAAGAAAATTAACGGGAGAACAAAAAGCTACGGATTTGTCAGCACAGGAAATCTTAACGAAAAAACAGCTCGTTATTATGCCGATCAGCTACTGCTTACCTCCAACAGGAATATCATGGCAGATATCCACCGGATCTTTAAATTCCTGGAGTCACCAAAACCGGCGATGAATTTATCAATGCTAGAGAGTTGTAAAACGCTGCTCGTCAGTCCTGTTAACATGAGGCAAAAAATAGTCGAGCTGATTGATAAGGAAATTGCTTTTGCGGTAGCTAAAAAAAATGCGGAAATGACCATTAAAGTCAATTCTCTGAGTGATCTGGAAATGACAGAAAAAATTAAAGAAGCTGCTATAGCCGGAGTGAAGGTCAATCTCATTGTAAGAGGAATTTTTTCAATGAAATCACAAAACAATAAATTCAAATATCCCATCAAAGCGATCAGCATTATTGATGAATATCTGGAACATGCCCGGATCTTCATCTTCAACAATGGTGGCAAGGAAAAAATCTATATCTCCTCTGCCGACTGGATGCCTAGAAATTTAGACCACCGGATCGAAGCAGCTGCGCCGATTACCAATAAAAAAATAAAAAAAGAATTAAAAGATTTAATCGAAATCCAGTTGAAAGGTAACGTTAAAGCCCGTATTCTTGATAATGAATTAAAGAATGAGTATATTTCGACGGACGGAAACAAACCTTTTCGCTCCCAAACAGAAACATACAAATATCTTTCAGAAAAGAAACATTGAAGTACAGGATGAGATTAGCAGCCATTGATATCGGAAGTAACGCGGCGAGACTTTTAATTGCTGAAATTATTGAAAAAGAAGACGGAACTGTTGAAACAAATAAACTGAACCTGATCCGGGTGCCTTTTCGTCTGGGAATGGATGTCTTTACCAAAGGTAAAATCGGAAAGCAGCGTGAAAAAATGCTGGTAGAAACATTGCAGGCTTTTAGCCATCTCATGAGCGCTTACAATGTTGACAAGTACCGTGCATGCGCCACAAGCGCTATGCGGGATGCTAAAAACAGCAAAGAAATTCTACACGCTGTAAAGAGGACTTCTAAGCTTGATATTGAGATTATTTCAGGCGATGAAGAGGCTTCTTTGGTTTTTGAGACACATATCACAGACAAGCTGGATGCTTCCAAATCTTATTTATACATTGATGTGGGCGGAGGGAGCACAGAATTGAGCCTGTTCAGTGACGGAAAGCACATTTATCGTAAATCGTTTAATATCGGAACAATTCGTTTGCTCAGTGGTCTTGTAAAGCAAAAAGACTGGGACAATATGGAACGTGAGATCAATGAGCAGGTAAATGAGCAGGAACTGATCGGAATCGGTTCCGGAGGAAATATCAATAAAGTATTCTCTCTTACAAAAAAGAAAGACGGAAAAATGATTTCGGTATCCACGCTGAAATCCTATCTGAAAGATATGGAGAAGATGACTGTCGGAGAGCGTATGAAGGAATATAATTTCAAAGAAGATCGTGCAGATGTTATTGTTCCCGCGCTGGAAATTTATACCAAAGTTGCCAAATGGGCAGGTATTCATGAAATGTATATTCCGAAAATCGGAGTGGCCGACGGTTTAATTCATCAGCTGTATGAAGCTGAAAGGAAAAAGTAATTTCTTCATTCTTTGTATTTGAAATACTTGCCTGTTTTCGGATCTCTTATAACATTCATCTGTTCTCTGGAATTAATACTTCTAACAAGCAGGTAATTTCCATTATTACTTTTCTTAGCGGAATTTGAATCGAACCGAAATTCAGGAAAGCCTTCAACTGTCTGAATATTCAAGCTTTCCAAGTAAACACGCCGGAGTGAATCATGATTGCATTCTGACAATTCCTTTTTCCAGTATTCAATCACCCGTCCTTTTACAACTTGCTTTCTCCAGTTCTCCGCTTTGTTTTTATCTGAATCAAACAAACTCGGAGGAGGGAATTCATCATACAATTTTTTGAGTGCAACATAAGTTGCCAAGTCTGATTCTTCTGATTTTAACAACTCAAGAATGTATTCTGATTTAAGAGTTTTCAGATAATTAGCATAAGAGCTGTCCATAATTATTTCAAAGCCTGCGGTATAATACAGACCATTCTCAGCCCGGTCATATACCCGTACAATCTCATAATAAAAAGAATCATTCAACAAAACCGACTCTTTCTTCTCTGAAAAAACCGTATCACTCTCATATTTCCGTAAAACGGTATGATTTTCCTTTCCTTTACAACCAAGTAAAAGAACAAAAAGAAAAACAATGATTAATCCGGTATTTTTAATTTCCATACTTCGAATATTTACCTGTTTTCGGATCCCTTATAACATTCATGCGCTCCCCTGAGTCAATACTTTTAACAATCAGATAATTTCCTTTACCGTTTCTTTTCGCAACATTTGAATCAAACCGAAATTCAGGAACACCTTCGACGGTCTGAATATTAGCATGATCTGTTAGATACGCTTTTCTTAGATAAATTCCCAGCTGCTCATAACGAGCAAGATGTGTCGTCCCTGCCACTACTCTGGCTCTGATATTAGTGGTCTTATCATTATTATATTGCTCCAGTAATTTGTCTGTCTTCTCATCACCATACGAATATCCTATCTGCGCAGCTACCTTTAGCTGGTTGATCTCGCCTTCCTTTTCAAGCTCTGCCCATTTTAAAGCAAATTGCTTCGGTGTAATTTCACCCTTAGCAACCAAATCCCGGTATTTTTTAAGTTTATCCGTCAACAATCTGTTAGTCATCTCATGTGCCAACACCAAGATAACAGTCGAGACGTCAGTTATGGGTTTAACTCTTATTTTTCTCGTGTCAGGATCAGTATCTCCTAATACGCTAATTGTATTTGATAACGAAATAATTTCTGAATAGTTTGCTAAAGTGATGCCGTTTCGCTGCATTAATACCGCAAAGGTGACACTCCTCTTTTTCGCATAGTCCAACGCTTCATATATAACGGACGGTGACTCGTTTTTCGTAAGTTGGAAAGCAGTGCTTATTTCTTCGGGCTTTTCAGATTGTACTTCCTGGAAATTTACTTTTGTTTCCGGTCTTTTTGGCACTACCTTACGACGAAACAAGCTGTTGTCAGAGCTTATCAAATCAGATTGAGGCCTATGAAGTCGTGTTCGCATATTCCTTAACAACTATAATTGGTAAAGATCGGAAATCAAAAACTTCTATGGTAGAGTATTTATACCTTATTTTTATAGAAAATTACCTCACCACCCCAAAAACACTCTCTACCGCAATTTGTTTAATGTACTCCGTAGAAATCTTTCCTTCTGTTGGTTCTTTACTATTAGTAAGTACAAAAACACGCTCGCCTACCGGCCGCCATCTGCCCGGATGGATCGGACGTGTTTGTGAATAAATCCCAACAACCTTCAATCTCAGCACAGCTCCAATGTGCAACGGTCCTGTACTGCAGGCGACAATCGCATCGCATTTAGAAATGAAATATATAAATTCCGGCAACGAGAACTTACCTGTTACATCCTTAATATTCGGATGTTGTGGGATCTTATCTCTGAACAATTCTCCTTCCTTTTCTGTACCGGTAAAGTAAACGTTTTGTCCTTCTTCTGCCAGTTTCTGCGCCAGCTCAACATATTTTTCTATGGGCCATTCCAATGCGCTCCCTTGTGATTTGGGATGTAAAATCACTTTTTTTCCTTCAGAAAGCATTACCGGTAAATTCTGTTCTTTTGCTTTAAATACTGAGAGTAATTCCCTTATTTCTTCCAATGAAGGAATAGCAGTTACTCCAAAATATTCGAATAGCTTAAAATTCAGCTGTGATTCATGTAAATCCGATTTTTTTCGGGTAAAATCCGGACGGATATTACAGGTAAACAGGTGAAATAAGCGATGTGAAGTCCCGATACGATTGGGAACTTTCGCTTTTTTCATCAGCCTGGCAATTTCTTTCTTCGGAAAAACATGAACACAAGTATCTATTTTCAATGATCGGATAAAATTCACCTGCTCCGCCGGAGATTTACTTTCTAAATTTTTCCACTCTACAATTTCATCAATTGCAGGAAAACACTCCAGCACGGGGAGTGTATAGGCATTCCCTAAAAAAATCAGCTTACAATCCGGAAATTGTTCTTTTAACCATGCACACACCGGCAGCGTTAAAATTACATCACCGATACTGTCTGTTCTGGAAATTAAAATTGTCCCCGGCTTCATGATTTTTGTAATGTTAGCAGTTTCGTATATTTTACATAAGTAGCGTAAGCGCTTCGCTTAGAGATAAGCCAGCCTGTACGGCCGTCCAGAAAGCCCAGCTTCAAAAAGAAGCTTTTAATGAATTGAAAGCCCGTTTTCAGCAAAATCAGCAGCCAATTGGTACGCTTTCCGTTTTTATAGGCCGCTTTTGAGGCTATTTCTCCAAAATATTCGATCTGCTTATAGTGCTGTTCTGCCGAATAATAAGAATAATGCAGCAAATCACCTTTCAGATGAACGACATTATCACCATTAATCACTTCCAGGCGATCGTGCGGATTCTCTCCGCGCCACTCCGCATTCGATTTTTTAACTAATCTGATTTTTGTATCCGGATACCAGCCACAATGTTTTACCCAGTGTCCGCAATAATATGTTAGCCGGTTAAACTTATATGCATCTGCCACAGGATTTTTCAATACTTCCAGAATTGAATCCGCTAATTCCGGCGTCAGCGCCTCGTCCGCATCAAGTGAAAGCACCCAATCGTTTTTGGCTGTTTTCAAGGCAAAGTTCTTTTGCTGAATATGTCCTTCAAACGGATTTTCGATAAAACGCACCTTCGGATAAGATAAAGCAATCTCTTTTGTCTTATCTTTTGAAAAAGAATCAACGATCAGTACCTCGTCCGCAACCGGCAATAATGATTCGATACATCTTGCAATGTTCTTCTCCTCGTTGAAGGTAATGATCGCTGCGGTAATGGGAATCATTTCAGCAATTAACGAATTTCACCTCCTGCTTTGAATCCCTTTTCAGGAACCATAAAACTCAGCTTACCATTTTCATCTTCTGCCATTAAAATCATTCCCTGAGATTCCACACCTCTGATTTTTCGTGGCTCCAGGTTGATCAGCACAGCAACTGTTTTTCCTATTACTTCTTCCAGTGTGTAATGTTCCGCAATACCTGAAATAATCGTCCGGGTATCAATTCCTGTATCTACTGTCAATTGTAGTAATTTATCCGCCTTTTTAACTTTCTCTGCAGCTGTAATCGTTCCCAGACGAATATCCATTGCAGAGAAAAGATCGAATGTTGTCGCTGCTTTTTGTGGAGCAGGTGCTTTCTTTGATTCAGCCTGCTTATTATTTTGCTGACTTTGCTTCAGGATTTCCAATTCTGCTTCCACCAGCGTGTCTTCGATCTTTGGAAACAGAATATCCGGAGTTTTCACTTCTGTATTAACAGCAAGTAAATCGGTCTTCCCGATTTCCTCCCAAATCGTTAAATCAAGTCCTAAACAAGTTCTTAGCTTAGCAGCTGTCGTTGGCAAAAATGGTTCCAGAATCAGGGACAGATTAGCTGTAATCTGCAACGCTATGTGCATGATCGTTTCTACTCTTTTTTCATCTGTTTTTACCAGCTTCCATGGTTCTGTATCTGCCAGGTATTTATTACCTAATCTTGCCAGATTCATCGCTTCAGCCTGCGCATCACGTAATTTATATGCGTATATCAATTTAGAAATACGCTGCGGGAATTCCCTGATCTCTGCTAAGATCGCTTCATCTTCGGAAGTTGTTGTTCCCAGAGCAGGAACCTTACCCCCATAATATTTTTGCGTCAGCACCAATGCTCTGTTTACGAAATTACCCAAAATTGCTCCCAGCTCGTTATTTACACGTGCCTGGTATTCTTTCCAGGTGAATTCACTGTCTTTTGTTTCCGGAGCAATTGCAGTCAACGTATATTTTAATTCATCCAGCTTATCCGAATACCTTTCCAGGTACTCATGCAGCCACACCGCCCAGTTTCTGGATGTAGAAAGCTTGTCTCCTTCGAGATTCAGAAATTCATAAGCAGGAACGTTATCCGGCAAAATCAGATCACCGTGGTCTTTCAGAAGGATCGGGAAGATAATCGTATGAAACACGATGTTGTCTTTTCCGATAAAATGAATCAGCTTCGTATCTCCTTTCCAGTAATCTTCCCAGTTTTTATTATTATCGATTGCCCATTGTTTCGTAGCGGAAATATAACCGATAGGGGCATCCAGCCACACATACAGAACTTTTCCATTTGCGCTTGGTAACGGGACTTTCACGCCCCAATCCAAATCTCTTGTCATAGCACGTGCATGTAATCCATTGTCGATCCACGACAACGCCTGACCTAACACCTGGTTCCTCCATTCTTTCGGGTCGTGCTGTTGTTTTCCATCCAGAATTCCGTCTTTGATCCAGGGACGCAGCCATTCTTCATGACGGTCCATTGGCAAAAACCAATGTGAAGTTGATTTTAATACCGGTGTCTTTCCACTCAGCGTAGAAACGGGATTAATCAGTTCCGTAGGGCTCAGATCCGAACCGCATTTTTCACACTGATCACCATATGCGTTCGGATTGTGGCATTTCGGACACTCTCCCGTCACGTAACGGTCTGCTAAGAATTGTTGGAACTCCTCGTCAAAAAATTGCTGTGTTGTCTCCTCCACGAATTTCCCGTTCTGTTCCAGCTTCAGAAAGAACTCCTGTGCCGTCCGGTGGTGCAACTCGGAAGAAGTCCGGTGATAAATATCAAAATTGATATTGAACTTCTTAAAGGAATCACCAATCATTTTGTCGTATTTATCAACGATCTCCTGCGGTGTGATTCCTTCTTTTTTAGCTCGTAACGTAATAGCCGCACCATGTTCATCGCTTCCGCAGATAAATGCAACATCATGCTGATTCATCCTTAGAAAGCGTACAAAAATATCAGCCGGAAGATAAACTCCCGCTACGTGTCCTAAGTGAAGCGGTCCGTTAGCGTAAGGTAAAGCTGCCGTAACAGTATATCTGGATTTTGTCATTGTCTGATTTCAATTGTATGCAAAATTAAAAATAACAGATGAAGAAGAGAATAAATAGACATGAAATTAAATACATTGCTAATTTATATCGAATCATATAAACAGATATCCTAAAATCATTACTGTTTTTATTGTTTATTGCTTTATAACATACCGAACTTCATTTCCTATTTTAAATAAATACACTCCATTGGAAAAGGCAGAAATATCTACAAGGCTCCACAAATTATTATAATTAACAACTTCAACTACCATCTTATGCCCTGTAACACTAAATATCTCTATCTCAACACCTGCAGGAATAAAGACGATTCCTTCAGTTGGATTAGGCCTAATTAGCAATGAAACATCTTCTACAGAAAAACAAGACGAAATACTTTCACAAGCCCCATCTGAAATAATCACTGCATAATTTCCTGTTTTCTTAGCTCTGAAAAGCGCATTGGTTTCTTCGTCTAAAGCTTTATTGGTATTACAATCTATCCACTGATACTGATAATTACTCCCTGAATTATTAATTATCTCAAATTCATTTGCCGAACTACGTACCACCTGAGCATTTATACTATTATTAACATTAAGATGCAGCGAAACGATAGAATCACAACCATGGATATCCGTGAGATAGTCAACATAATTTCCCGGAACATTCAGATATTCCCCAGAAAAATAAACTGCATCACCATAACATATTAACGAATCAATAGTTACATAATGAGGAGAAACAATATTCACATCAGCATAATACACCGTGTCCAAATAATAAGTAGAAATTGTATCAGAATAAATTCCCGTTTGCTTATAATAGCTCCCATTAAAATAGATCGAGTCTCCAAGGCAAGCTGTCGCTACTGTATCAATCAAATAAACAGGCTTGTAATATAAATTAGCTACATCCGGAGTAATTATGGGCGGATTATTGTCAAAATAAATATATCCGCGGTTAATAATTTCATCATTAGCATAAGCATCCGGAGTAGAAGTAATTCTGAACTGAACAAACCCTTTACTTTCCTTCTCATTTGCAGTTGAATCGGGTAGATAAATATTTTTAAATAAAAAACTAACAACATTATTGTATGCACCGACACTAACAGGATGGGATGCTTTCAGTAATTGAAATGTTTTTAAATCCAGTAAATCTGAAATTGAATCTTTTATTAACACATCTCTTGCCGGATAATTACCTGTATTTTGGAAATGTATCGTATAGGTAAAATCCCGTTCAGCTATCGGTGTTTTATTAGTAAGGTATTCTCCTGATGGAGAAACTACTTTAATATTAGGATCATAAGCCGCTACAATTAGTCTTGACTCGAGTGTTGTATTATTAGAAGTATCTGCATCTTCTACCATGGGTTCACAGAAAAAGTGAAGGCCGGCAAGTTGCCCGATATAAGATACATCCGGATTAATAGTAAAACGAAACTCTGTTAAGAATGATGAATGACCTTCTATATTTTGAAACAAATAATAAGAGGTATCTCCTTGTAATGCTATAAATTCAAATTTGCTTGTATCATTAGAAATCACCGGATGATTAAGTTTTAAACCTACTTTAATATCAGTCGTTGAGTCACCGTTGTTATAAATATTTAAAAAACAGGAAATTGATCCTTCATTTAAAGGAATAATGCTCATTATTATTCCTCCAATTGCCGGATCATACGGATAACTAAGTATTTTATCTCCGATAAAAATCGAATCTACAACAGAAGCATTATTATCAATAGTTACGACAGGTATATCACAATCAGAATCAATTGAATGATTATTTGCCAGATTTTGCATCAGATTATATGTACCTGAAGGCACGTAAATTTCAAAGTTACCTAAAGAGTCAGTAATCCCAAAGTTATTTAAGGGAGCTGTATAAACCATAATATTAGAGATGCCATTTTCAGCGATCTGATAAGTACAATCGTCATTTACATCGGAAAATATTTTTCCTCTTATTACCGAACAACTATCATATGTCAATTGTATAGTGTCTGTAAAAAAGCTACAACGCTTATAATCATCGTACACATAGTATCGATAAATGCCCTGACCCAACGAATCATTAAAAACTTCATCGGAACTAATCATTTCGTCATCCCAATAAAAATGAACGTTTGTTGGATAATGTGTGACATCAAAATTTATGTAGCCATCCTTCATATTGACACAGTGCTCATTGCCAATATTTTTTATTAAAGAATCATAGGCTATCTCTGTATTTGGAGATACAACAAAAGTATCACTCAAATAACATGTATTATTATCATATCCAATTTTAAAAATATAAGTCCCAGTATCTGAAATTGTATAATTTGCTGTACTATTAAGTGGGATATTCATGTTACTTTCCTTACGCCAATCATAAGAATTTATCGGATTAGGAGCTCCTAAAGGAGTTATTACAGTAGAAATATCTATTGGTTGATTGCAAAAAAGCATAGTATCTACTATCGGCTGAATTGCATAATGTTTAGGAATAATCAATGCCGAATCTCTTGAAATACACTGTCCCTGACCAATCTGCACAAATATTTTTGTAGTATCATCAAAGTTCGGAACTTTTATCGAAGAAGTAGTATCTGGCAGAATCTCTCCATTAATTGTCCATTGATGAGGACCTCCTCCCCAAGAAGAGCAGTAAACACTTACTGAGTCATTTTTACAAGCTGAGAAAGGCCCATCTATAAATACATTTCCAAAATTTTCACAAGCCGGATCATAGAGTTTGAAATTATCAAATGCATAAGTAGCATGTGAATTAAGCACAGGATTAGCATTAAAGCTGACAGAATCATTCGGATGAAAATTTCCTACAATGAGATAGCGCTGTCCGTTTCCCGTAATCGTCATATTAACAGAATGATTCGCCAGTGAAATTATAGAATCTTTTGGCGTCTCATAAAATGGCGTCAATATCAGAGGCTGATTCTTCATGTGCTCAGGAATTGAGTCGGTCAAAGCAAAGCCAATCCTGTCAATTTGTAAATTGATACTATCCGGACTGACGATAGAATAGAGAGAATTGTAGGTATCAAAATCCGCTTCAAATTTATACTCCTTGCCCACCTGAAGCGGTTTTACTAACTCTATTAAAATATAATTTCTGACAATTTCACCAGAATTTTTAACCGCATATAAATCAGTATATAAAAAACCTGTTCTAATTCTTGGTACTCCAACAATTCTGGCAACACCATACCACTTCATAGAATAATCCCACAAATGATTAACAAAGAAATTATACTGATCTATAGATGGAATTCCATAAGGAAACCTACCTGTTGGTGTCATGTTAATCCACGTATGTTTGTTCCAATCAGCTTTATAAAGATCTTGACTTGTCGTTAATGCACAATTAGAACCTGCATTAAAGTTACCATTAGGTATGAAATTTCTAGGATATCTTCCGGCAAAAAGATAGTAAGCCCCTGTATAGCAATGTGTCAATTCCATTGATCCATCATATATTTGAGCAATTAAAGAATTAACACTAAAAAGAGTAGCTAAAAATAATATGACAAAATTTAAGCGAAATGACTTAATTTTTATCTGGTTAATCAAATATTTCATTTTGTATTAATAACACTTTTGCAAATCTACTATTTAAATAATCGTAACATATGATCTCCTGATATTTTACTTTATGTATCAATAAACTTAGCATAAGCTATCTCCAAATCCCCAAAGCAGTAGTCTCTCAAATATAACCCCGGATAAGAGTAAAATATAAACCGTGTCATCTCAGCAAATGATATTATTATTACTAAAAGTATTTTTTTCATCATTTATATTTTAATGAAGACAAATTAATAAGGAACCGGTCATCACCTGTTTAAAAGATAAATCTCCGTTCTGGAAAAGGAATTATCCTTTACCTGATTAATGCTCTGCCCAGATTTTCGCCAGCTCTACCAGTGTTTTTACTGCTTTTTGCATATCCTGAACAGAAACATATTCATGCTTCGAATGAATTCCCATTTCACCTGTAAAAATATTCGGGCAAGGCAGTCCCATAAATGACAAACGGGAGCCATCGGTCCCTCCGCGGATAATCATCGGTCGAGGTGTTACTCCTGCCTGTTCCATTGCTTTAACAGCATATTCTGTAACAAACGGAACTGTATCGAGCACTTCTTTCATGTTCCGGTACTGTTCAATCACTTCAAATTCTGCTGTTGCACCCGGATATTGCGCTATCGTGTCATCCAAAATGGATTTTAGCCGTGCTTCATACTCAGCAAGCTTTTTTGTATCATGATCTCGGATAATAAAGCTGACCGTTGTTTTTTCCAGGATACCATCGATCGAAGTCGGATGAACAAATCCTTCTTTTCCGGAAGTTGTTTCAGGCGACCATTCATTTTTCGGCAAAGCCGCTAAAAATGCACCTGCAACTTTCATCGCATTTACCATCTTTCCTTTTGCATATCCCGGATGAGCCGAAATACCGTGGATCGTAATTTTTACTGCATCAGCAGAAAATGTTTCATCTTCAATGGAACCTAATTCACCGCCATCCAACGTATAACCGTAGTCTGCCTTCAGCTTATTCATATCCAGCTTTTCCACTCCACGCCCTACTTCTTCGTCCGGTGTAAATAAAATACGAATGTCTCCGTGCTCTACTTCAGGATGTTTTACCAGATAATTCGCCAGATCCATGATAATTGCTACTCCAGCTTTATCATCCGCACCTAATAATGTTAAACCGGAAGCTGTAATAATATCATCTCCTATTTTTTCCTTCAGATAAGTGTGCTTTTCAGTTGTAATTACCTGCGTTGCATCATCGGGCAAAACAATAGGCGAACCATCCCAGCTTCGATGCACAATCGGCTTCACATTCGTTCCGCTGCAATCAGGAGCAGTATCCATGTGCGAGCAGAAACAAATCGCAGGAATCGTATCTTTTCTGCTTGTGGAAGGAATGGTTGCGAAAACATATCCCCACTCGTCCATATACGCGTCTTTTAATCCTATTTCCAATAGTTCTTCAACAAGTACCTTTGCCAGGTCCTTTTGTTTCATGGAGGACGGGAATGTCGCTGAGTTGGGGTCTGCTGTTGTATCTATCTGAACGTATCTGATAAAACGTTCTTCAACTGTATAATCGTAGCTCATAAATTATTTATTCAATATTTTAAATTAAAAAAACCGATAATAAAATTACCGGTTTTTTTATGAATGAGGTTTATTTCCTTAGAATTTTTCTCTTCCGGAAAAATGAAAATTCCCTTCGATTTCCGCGTTTTCATCACTATCAGAACCATGAACTGCATTTTCACCAACTGATTTTGCATATTTTTTACGGATCGTTCCTTCTGCTGCATCCGCAGGGTTTGTTGCTCCGATCAGTTTTCTGAAATCTTCCACCGCGTTATTTTTCTCCAGAATTGCAGCAACGATCGGTCCTCTTGTCATAAACTCCACTAATTCTCCAAAGAAAGGTCTTTCTTTGTGTACTGCGTAAAATTCCTGAGCGTCAGCCACTGTCAATTGTGTCAGTTTTAAAGAAACAATTCTGAAACCTGCTTCTGTAATCATATTCAAAATACCACCGATATGTCCTGCTTCAACAGCATCCGGTTTAATCATTGTAAACGTTCTGTTTCCTGCCATTTTAATTTGATTTGGACTGCAAAGATAAAGCAGTTTAGCAAATTAATGAATTTTTGAGAAAAAAATATTGGTTTCTGTCTCCGTCTGCTCTGCATTATAAAATCGGAAAATTTTAAACAAATACTAAAGCGTTCAAAGTAATTATGAAATTAAAAATCCTGTTTCATTAATATGAAACAGGATTATTTAATGTGAATAGTGGTAAAGCCAGACAGAGCTTTCCATAATAAGTAGTTTTACAAGATTACGGCAGTTTACGAAGTTATTTTACAGGGTTAACCCTATTTATTTTTCTGCATTTTGACATTACTTCATGTATCAATTATTTTTGCTATTATGAATAGAAGAATTTGGATTGCCGCAGGAAGCGTGATCCTCCTGGCCGGAGCAGCTTTTTTCCTGTTAAATCAATCGAAGCATAAAGCCGTCCGGACTTCAGAAGATAACACATCTTTTGAAGAGGACTCATCGCATTTTATTCAACTTCTGACAAAGGGGCAAGGGATATATGCGCTGAGAGACAAACTTGAAAGCGTACAAAAATCTCTGGTTTATTTTGATTCCGCACTGGTTATTGCCGAACGGCTCAACAATCTCCAAATGAAAGCTGCCGTTCATTTTTATATCGGGAATGTGTACAATGCATGGAACAGGCAGCCAGAAAAGACCATTGAACATTATCAGAAAGCATTTGATCTCTATAAGCTGATACCCCGGCAGGAAATCCGGGATTATTATCTTAAGTACATACTCGCCCACGCTTATGATAAAGCCAGGGATACTTTAAAATGTAATGAAATTTTAAATGATGTGTACGAATCCTTAATCTTTACCCGTGAAGATGTTAAAATGAAGCTGAGCTTCATCGCGGAATACGCCTGGGTCAGCACTAACATCGGAAACTATCTGCTTGCGGAAAAATTTTTAGACCACCACGTTGACAGAAAGTATATTCAAAATGATCCTCAGAGTAATAATTATCTCGATCATTATTACATCACACGCGCAAGAATAGACATTTTTGGGAAAAAGCAGGTTCATTCTCCTTATACGGATTCCATTGAATTATCTATTGGCGACCATTTAAGTAATTTTGACAAGCAATATTATTTTAATAGCCTGTCCAATCTTTATACGGCCTCAAAAGAATATAAAAAAGCACTCGAAACCAGAAATAAAGAAATTGCGCTGAGCGAAAAGATCAATTCCGGCGAGATTACAAATCTTTTACAAAAGAATCAGCTTTCAAAACAGTTAAATGACACTATAAAAGAAAATCAGATCATAGATTATAAATTGAAAATAAAAAATCTATGGCTGCTTATTTCCGGTTTCTTAATACTCCTGTTACTGGTATCTTTCCGTTTATTTCAGATCCAAAAAAACAGAAAACAGATTAAAAAAGAAACACAGATGAAAACGTTATTTACCAAACAGCTGTTAAAGGCCATAGAAGATGAACGAAAACGTATAGCAACAGATTTACACGACGGAATCGGAAATGAGCTCGGAGCAATGAAGCACCTTTCTGCTGCTCCGGCCGGGCAATGGAATACAAAGATTGATGCCATTATTGAAGAAATACGAACTATCAGCAGAAATCTCCATCCTGTCATGTTTGACAGGATCGGATTAAAAATTACGCTGGAACAGCTGGTGGAACGCGTACAATATCACCAGAATTTCATGCTGACAACAGAAATTGATTACACAACAAGCCTGAGTTCAGATGTAGAATTACAGGTGTACAGAATCATTCAGGAAGCAGTAACGAACATACTAAAACATGCTAATGCAATTGCAGGGAAGATTACGATCACAGAGAATGACAGAGTTGTCTTTGTCGAAATCAAGGACAACGGAAAAGGGTTCAATCTGAAAGAAATACTGGAAAACGGTAAATCTTTCGGGCTGTTGAACATTATAGAGAGAAGCAGGGCCATCGGAGGTCAGGCAACGATTAAATCGGACAACTCAGGGACGCTTATTACTATTGAAATATTTAAATAAAAATATATGAACTTCCTCATAGCAGATGATCATCCGTTCACACTTGCCGGGACAAAGAGCTTCATTGAAGAATCAGGGCACAAGGTTATTGCCACTTGTACGGAAGGAAGAACAGCACTGGAAAAAATAAAAAAGTTGCTTCCTGATGTTGCTGTTTTAGACATTAATATGCCCGGTCTGGATGGAATTGAGCTGCTGGAGCTGATCCGTTTAAACAGATTACCCGTAAAAGTAATTTTCCTTACCTCTCACAATGAAATGAGCATTTACAAAAAAGCAAGCGAATATGGTGTTGACGGATATCTGCTCAAAAATTTTGCACAGGAAGAGCTTTCCGACTGCATCAGCACTTTGCTGCGAGGAGAAGAATACCTGAGCCCCAGAATTTCATCAAACCTGATAAAGGACAATCAGTATCATAAGGACCAGATACTCGCAAAGCTTAATTTTGTGGAGACCAAAGTATTTGAGCTTGTTGCCCGGCAAAAAAGCACTAAAGAAATTGCTGAATTGCTGTTTTTATCTGAAAAAACAGTGGAAGCTTACAGAACCAACATTATTGACAAACTGGACCTGCCAAAGGAAAGAAATTCGTTATTGAAGTTTGCAAGTAAATTCTCACGGTTTTCCTAAAGCTGGATTATCATCAGTCAGTTTCTGTGCAACTATTTTATCAACAGGGAATTCCAGCATTTTGGGAGTTAATTCTGATAAGGCAATCCACCTCAGCTGCTCTCCTTCGGAAGCTAAAGCCATTTTTTTATCTGATACTGACGCGATGATTTCTTCCCCGATCTTTGCATAAAAGTAGAAGGAAATCAGCTGTGCATCCGGGTTAAATGCAGATATCTGAAGGAAATCATTCACATAAAACAACTCCCCGACAACGGCTTCCAACTGGAATTCTTCCTGAAACTCGCGTTTTAAGCCCTCTTTCAGACCTTCTCCAAATTCCAGACCGCCTCCCGGAAACTTAGTAAATGCTTTACCAAAACGAAATTCATCAGAAACCAGAACCTGCTGACGCTCGTTGACCACAATACCGTACACACGGATGTTAAAGTGATTAGGTATCATTCCACTTCCAGAATCTTCTTAATATCCGGTTTAAAGTATAATTCTGATTTCAAAACTTTTCCGTCTTCACGATAAATCGGGTTCCCGTCTTTATCTAATTTGCTCATGTTGGAGCGCTGAATTTCTTCAAAAACTTCCACAATTTTATGCTGCAGACCGTGACGAAGAATAGTTCCGCATAAAATGTACAGCTGATCGCCCAAAGCATCTGCAATTTCAACAATATCTCCGTTTTTTACCGCTTCGAAATATTCTTCGTTCTCTTCTTTCATCAGGTTAAAACGCAGCTCTGCTTCATTTTCCGGAAGGAGCACAGGTTCATAGTGATTTTTTATTCTGAACGCGTCGTGAAATGCTTCAACTGCTCCTATGATTTTTTCAAATTCCATAGTTTTCATTTTTTATCTAAACAGAAAAGGGCTGAATAACTCCAACCCTTTTTCAATATTGTTTTGTAAAGAATTATTCTCCTACAACTTCAAACTTGAATGCTGCCTTAACAGTTTTATGCAAGTTTGCTTCAGCATCGTAAGTTCCAACTTCTTTGATCGGCTCGTCTTTAATTTTCAACGATTTTCTGTCGATCTCATGACCTGCAGCTTTTAATGCCTCAGCCAATTGTACTGTGTTTACAGAACCGAAAATTTTACCGTTTTCACCCACTTTAGTAGTGATTTTCAATACTACTTCCTGGATTTTAGCTGCTAATTCCTGAGCCTCAGCAATAATTTTAGATTCTTTATGAGCACGTTGCTTTAATTTTTCTTCGTGCGCTTTTTTGTTAGAAGGAGTTGCTAAAAGCGCATACCCCTGAGGAATAAGATAATTACGTCCGTAACCTGGTTTTACATTTACCAACTCATCTCTATATCCTAACTTATCTACGTTTTTCAATAAAATTACTTCCATTTTTAACTAGTTTAAATGATTTGACAACCGGCTTATTTCAACATATCACCAACGTATGGTAAAATTGCCAGATGACGCGCTCTTTTAATAGCTTTGTTAACCTTCGTTTGGTATTTTTTAGAAGTACCTGTAATACGGCGAGGTAAGATTTTACCTTGCTCGTTCACTAATTTCAATAAGAAGTTAGCGTCTTTGTAATCGATAAATTTAATACCGCTTTTTTTGAAGCGACAGTATTTTTGTTTTTTAATGTCGATGTTAATCGGCGTTAAATAACGAATATCATTTTGTGCCATAATCTTCGAAAATTTTTAGTTTAATAAATTAAGCTTCTACTTTTTTAGCTTCTCCGTGTTTTGCTCTTCTTCTGTCAGCATAAGCCAGATGATCAACATCCATCTTAATAGTCAGAAAACGCATAACGCGCTCATCACGCTTGAAAGCCACTTCTAAGTCACCAACAACAGTTCCTTCACCTTCGAATTCGATCAAAGCGTAGAAACCAGTTGTTTTTTTCTGAATCGGGTAAGCCAATTTTTTCAGGCCCCAATTCTCAATGTGCTTAATTTTTCCACCAAAAGCAACAATTTCTTTTTCGAATTTTTGCACTGCTTCCTTTGCCTGGTCATCAGACAAAACGGGAGTTAAAATGAAAACAGTTTCGTAAGAATTCATATAATAAATATTTAATTTAAGGGTGCAAATTTAATCCTTTTTCTGAAGAAATCAAATTTTTGACAATTATTCGTTGATAAAATTTACTGTTCTTCAATATGCTTGTTGAATTCCTTGCCGACATTGATCGGAACGTATTCCAGTGCGACATTCGTGCGGTCCAGCCCGAAATCCTCCACAGAGTCCAGTCCTAATTTCTTAACGAAACGGTATGTTTTTACAACAGTCAGCTGGAAAGGAGTCAGCATATTGGTAGTGGCTACACGTGTATTGATCACCACAAACTTAAAATCCACATCTTTAAATGTATCTCCGATAGAATTGAATACACTCCTGTTTTGCAGCTCCCCTTTCGCCACTAATTTCTGGTGAATTTTACGGATCATGTATTCCATACGGTGTTCCTCTTTAAACCCGAGATGCAAAGCAACATAATAGCAATGCTGCGGAACGATCGGCTCCACAGAATAACCAACACCCCAAGGTTCCGTCGTGATATCCAGATGGACAAACCAGGTGACTTCCGCTTTTCTCGGCTTCTTCCGGAACATCGAATAGAAAATTGTTGAATCGAGCTTTTTCACGTTTGCCGAACGTGTCGGATAAACCAGATTGGTAGCTTCGTACATAATTCCATTGTCTTCTCTTATCTTACCAAGCAATGGCACGACATCCGCCATTTTTACATATTCGGTGATACGGGAGCGCAATTGCCTTGCTTTATAATACATATAAAGGAAAAAGAAGAAAATAGCGGAAAGGAACAATGCAAACCAGCCTCCGCTGTGGATCTTGCTCGTATTAGCGGACAGCAATTTCATTTCTATTGCCAGAAAGCCAATAAACATGACCACATAGAACCATTTGAACCGGGGAAATCTCGCCATTAATAAATAGCCCAGCAGTAATGAAGTCATGATCATATTAATGTTGATCGCCAGTCCGTAAGCAGCTGTCATGCTTTCCGAGTTATGAAAAACGATCACCACACATGCCGCGCCTATCATCAGAAACCAGTTAATAGCGGGAATATAGATCTGTCCTTTATGTTCTGACGGATATTTGATCTTGAAATTCGTCCACAGACGCAGCTTCATTGCTTCGTTCATCAATGTAAAGATTCCGGAAATCACCGCCTGAGAAGCAATAACCGAAGCTGTGGTTGCCAGAACAATAACAAAACCAATCATGTATTTCGGTACCATCTGGTAAAATACCGTCTCTCCTTTTTGCAGCTGGAAATCAGGCAATGTACAGATAGCCGCCTGTCCGAAATAGTTCACCAGAAGCGCTGACAAAATAAAAAGCCAGCTGATACGGATATTTTTCTTCCCGCAATGCCCCAAATCAGAATAAATCGTTTCCGCACCGGTAATACATAAAGTGACACCTCCTAAGATTGCCAGTACATAAGGTGAGCGAAAAATCAGGTTAATGGCATATTTCGGATTTATAGCTTCAATAATAGCCGGGTTTTTCATAATATTAATAATTCCCAGGTACATTAGCATCCCAAACCATAAAACCATCACCGGGCCGAATGTCTTTCCTAATTTTTCCGTGCCAAACTGCTGGACAAAGAAGAGCATTAAGATAATCCCGAGAACATACGGTTTCGGGTTAATGCCCGGCGCGATATACGCCACCCCCTCAACGGCTGAAGAAATAGAGATCGCAGGTGTAATAAAGCCGTCTGCCATCAGTGTGGCACAACCGATCAGCGTCGGAATAATGATCCAGCGCTTTTTCTTCTTTTTCAACAGGGCGTAAAGTGCAAAAATCCCTCCTTCCCCATTGTTATCCGCACTCAGCGCATAGACAATATATTTCAGAGTGATGATCAGCATCAGCAACCAGAAAATGCAGGAAATTCCTCCGTAAATAGTTTGCTTATCCAGGTGTTTTCCTCCTTCGGTAATCGCCTGGAATACATACAGCGGCGAAGTTCCGATATCTCCAAAAACAATCCCCACCGTAACTATCAATCCTGAAAGGGTTAAAACCTTCTTTGCACTGCTTGTCGAACTCATTTTTTAAAGAAATAAAATCCAAATGTACACGGAAACTTAAAGTAACAAGAGAAAATTTTCTTTTTTTTCTTATTGTCCGTATAACCCGCCTCATTTTTTACGTTATACCGGATGTATATAATCTAGACAGTCCGGGACAGGCTTTATCTGATTCAGGGCTGAACAGCCGTTACACCGGCATTACATACTCCCGGATTTCGGGAAAATCATTCAGAAATTTAAAGCCAGCCAGAGCTGTTTTTAAATTAGAATTGGTATTATTAACGCATCATGATGAAAAAAATAATAGTATTTATTGCATTTCTTTCAGCAGTAGCAGGCTTTTCTCAAAACATGAAAATCAACGGTACGATCATCGACACTAATCTTTTTCAGCCGGTGTATTATGCCAAAACGTACCTGATCCGCGTTTCCGATTCCGTCATTTATCAATATCAGAATACGGATGAGAATGGCACGTTTGAATATATCGTTCCTGTTGATACGTATCGTTTATTCCTCTCGCATCCTAATTTTAACGACAAGGAATTTGTCTTTGTCGGAACAGCAGAAAATAACGATTTTGAATTAGGCGAGCTTTCCCTGGCTGAAAAAGGAAGCATGATTGAAGGGTTAACGATTTATGCCTATAAAGATCCGATTTATTACAAAGGCGATACGCTCATCTATGTTGCAGATTCTTTTGCCACAAAGGACAATGCGATGGTCGAAGATCTGCTGAAAAGGCTTCCGGGAATCACTGTTGAGGATGACGGCAGCATCAAATCACAGGGAAAGGAAATTTCAAAAGTTTTAGTGGACGGCGATGAGTTTTTCGGGTCGGATCCGACTATTGCTACTAAAAATCTTGCAGCCAAAAGTATAGATAAAGTACAGGTATACGAAACTGCTCCGGAGGACGGTTCACCCACAGATGAAAAAATTCAGGTCCTGGATCTGAAGCTGAAAGCGGAAGCTAAAAAAGGGTGGTTTGCCAAAGCAAGCGCTGCAACCGATTTCCGTCGTTTTTACGAAGGCCAGCTTCTTTACAACCGCTTTCAGAACAAACAGAAGATCTTCGCGTTCGGACTCGGTTCCAACACACTTAATTCCGCCGTAAGCAAAAGTGATGCTTCGGCAGCAGGTGTCAGCAGCCAGTTCCTGGGCGGTAGCGGCGCTGTCAGCGGTTATCCTCAGACATTCAGACTGGGTGGCTTATTCAATGATCAGATCACCGAAAAATTCAAGCTGGGTGTGGATTATATTTTTTCTGATTCCCGCGTAAAAAAGGAAACGGAGAAGAATACGGAATATTTATTACCTGATACCACTTACTACTCGCAGTATAAAGAAGAGCAACATTCCAAAAACCAGACACACAATCTGGGCATCAATATTAATCTCAACCTGGACTCTTCCCAGACATTGATGATCCAGCCCCGATTCACATTGTCAACAGCAGAAAACACCTCACTTTCCGTCAATAACTTCCTTGATACAGATCAAAACGCTATACGTCGTGCAGACAACAGCACCTCGTCCACTACGAACTCATTTTCAACGAATACACGCCTGAATTACCGGAAACGCTTCGCAAAAGAACGAAGAACCCTGGAACTGACGGATTATATTGTTTACAATCAGTCAAAAAATAAAAATTCACTGCTGTATTCGGATTATTTCTATCTGCTGGGCTATACAGACAACGAGATCCGGCAGATGAAAAACAATGACAATAATAATTTCGGCAATACGCTGAATGCTGCTTATACGGAACCGCTTTCCGACAAATGGAAAATGACATTCAACTACGAATTATACAATAACGTCAACAGCAAAGAGCTGCTTTCCTACAATTATGACGGGGCAGCTTATACTGATCTGGATTCTGCCACTTCCAACCGGTTTAAAACCAACAAAATTCAAAATAAAGCAGGAATAGGAATTAATTACGACAACAAGACACACAGCATTGCCATTGGAATGAATGTCCGCAATGTGCTGGTAAACAACGAGAATTTTTTCACTTCAAAAATCATAAATCAAAATGTCACAAATGCCTTACCTTCCTTCACCTATCGTTACAAAATTTCTCAGAATTCACGGTTGAGCACCCGGATTTCCACCAATTCCAATTTACCAAATGTAGATTACCTTTCTCCTGCACGGGACAATACCAATCCGAACGCGGTGCTGATGGGAAATGAAAATCTCAAGCCGGATTACAACATTTCTGCAAACGCTGATTATTCTATTTTCAAGCCAATTTCGGGAATCAACTTTAATATCGGGGTAAGTGCGAAATACACCTTCAATGATTTTGCCAGATCGGTAACCTACGACAGCCTGGGAAGAAGTGTTTCCATGTATCAGAACATCAATACGTTCAATGCTCTTTCCGGAAATTTCTACTTCAGCATTCCTTTGTTTAAGAAAATAATCAGGCTGAGTCCAAAATTCAACTATACGAATTCCAATCAGAACAGCTTTGTGGACGGTGTCAACAACCTCGCGAACGTTCATAACTTTATTCCGGAGCTTAACATTTCAGCCTTCACTGATTTTCTGGAAATTTCTACAGGATTGCGCCTGACAGAGCAGATCGGTAAAAACTCCGTCAATACGAATCTGAACATCAGGAATACGGTCTGGAGATATAACTTTGATATGAAATTTTTTCTTCCATGGAAAATTGACATAAGCACCAATGCCAATTACAACAACTATTCAAATATGTCACAAGGTTATAATATCAAGTATTTTATCTGGAATGCAGCGATTGAAAAAAGAATCGGAAAATATGACCAGTGGAAGCTCGGAATTGAAGGCTACGATTTGATGAATCAGAATACACAGGTCAACAGAACCATCTCGATCAATACAATTGTGGACAGCCGTACCAATATTATCACCAGGTACTTTCTGTTCCGCGTAACTTATTCTTTCAACAGCACTTTACGCATTAATACATCGAAAAATGAAGCTAAATAAACTGTCAATCACATTTCTGCTGGTGCTTTTGTCTCACATCTGCATATCTCAGATGCGTTACGGAACAATCGTGTTTGAAAGAAAAACCAATCTGGAGAAGCGTTTTGGCGCTTCTTATAACAACAGAGGAACGGGCGGTCCCGGCGGAAGAGGAGGAAAAGAATACAACAGCTCGAACAAATACCTTACGGAAAAGCTTACATTGTATTTTAATGACACGATCAGCCTGTTCGTTACAGAGCCGCTGGAAAATATCAATGACCAGCAAAAGACTTTCCAGACACAGACCCTGATCAATTTCAGCAGGAAAACCATTGAAACACAAATTAACATTCTGGGAGAAAACTTTCTGATCCAGGATACTTTACCAAAAAGGACCTGGAAATTTACCGGTAAAGTAAGAACAATCGCCAATACAGAATGTAAGCAGGCAATCTGCACCATCAATGATTCTACAACTATTTACGCATGGTTTGATACGGAAGTAATGCCGGCTGTCGGGCCGGAAAGCTATTGGGATCTTCCGGGAGCGATCCTGGGACTGGCCTACGAAGACGGAGCAGTTACCTATTTCGCGCAGTCGATCTCCTCTGACTTCGTGGATATCAGCCAGCTGTACGTCAGGTCAAAATCTAAAAAAACGTACTCCCGTCATTCGTTTATCACTGAATTTGCTGAAAAATACACAGCAAATTACCGTTTGTACAATTTGATAAAAGACCTGCTGCATTTTTTCTAAACTTTACCATGGATTTTTAAATTCACGACGTTTGAAAAATTTAATATTACCCTTATTCTTACTTTTTACATCCATCAGTTTCAGCCAGAATCTGGAGATAAAAGGAAAACTTATTGATCCGGCCACATCTGAAGGGCTGAAAAATGCTGTTGTTTTTCTTGTCAATGTGGACGATTCGTTAATTGTCAGCCGGAAAGTGACCGGGGAAGACGGATTAATTGATATTCAGCAGCCACTGGGAAATTATCAGCTGTTCATCAGCCATCCGAACTTTAACGAACGGGAATTCTATTTCATCGCAACAGAAGAAAGCTATTTCTATGATCTGGGAGATTTTTCGCTTCCTGATAAAAGCCAGACACTGGAGGAGGTAACCATTTTTGCCTACAAAGATCCCGTGTATTATAAAGGAGATACGTTGATTTATGTTGCCGATTCATTCAAGACCAGCCCGAACGCGGTTGTGGAAGACTTACTGAAAAAGCTTCCCGGGATTGAAGTGGACAAAGACGGAAAGATAAAAGCGCAGGGAAAGGAAGTATCCAGAGTCCTGGTTGACGGCGATGAATTTTTCGGTTCAGACGCCACCATGGCTACCAGAAACCTTTCCGCTAACAGCGTGGAAAATGTAAAAGTATATGAAAAAGAGCTGAATGACGCAGCGGCAGGTGACGACAAAGTACAAGTCATTGACCTGACCTTAAAAGACGAGGCTAAAAAAGGCTATTTCGGAAAAGCGAGCTTCGCAACGGATTTCAGACGCTATTATGAAGGAGAAGGACTCTTCAATTATTTTACGCCGAAAAGAAAGCTGTCCGCCTATGCGCTTGCTTCCAATACCACAAAAACCAGCTTAGCCTGGCAGGATGCCAATAAATTCGGAATTGAGCTCTCCGGTAATTATACTTACGACGAAGAAACCGATAGCTGGGAAAAAAATGAAAACGTAGTGAGCTCAGAAGGTTATCCCCAAATGTGGAAAACAGGTGTTTACTACGAAGAAAAAATATCCAAAAAGCTGAAGCTCGGCGCGAATTATACCTATACTAATTACCGTGTCAATAAATCAGAAAACCGGTTTTCGCAATATTTTCTTGAAGATACGGTGTATTATAACAAAGCGGAAAGCAATTCGGAATTACAGCATCAGAAGCACGAGCTGAACATGAGTGTAAAATGGGACATTGACTCCACTCAATCGCTTGAAATCATACCAAAGTTCAATTATTTTGAAACAGGTGAGAACATTCAGTCACTGCAACAATACCTTTCTCAGGATACCGTAGCCATGAGGAATGGTACAACGAATAAAGAGTATGACCAGCACGGAAGCAATCTTAAAACAAAGGCTACTTATATCAAAAACTTCGGCTCTAAAAAAGGGAGAAAGCTGATGCTGATCGATAATTTTACATTTGATGAATTCAATAAAAACACCAACTTGTATTACGAGGATGAGCTGCCGGCTCTCGGAACTTCCTTTAACCTGATCGACCAGCAAAAAGCGGAGGACAGAACAATCCTTTCCAACCTGCTGATCGCAAGATACACCGAGCCGATCGGGAAAAAGTGGGCACTGGAATTCAGCTATGAAAATTTCAATATTAAAAATGACCGTGCGCAGAATTCTTTCAACAGCAACGGAGGAAGCTATGATCAGTTGGATTCGTTAACCTCCAATGATTTCCAATCCCTGAAATTCCAGAATATTGTAGGTGTTGCAGGTATTTTCAGCCATAAGAAAATTTCTTTTACTCTTGGAACAAAAGTCAGAAATGTTCTGATAGACAATGAAAACTACTTTACAAATTCGGTGATCAATCAAAATATCACCAACATTCTTCCATATACGAAGTTTGTGTATAAATTCCATGATGCTTCCAAGCTGGAATGGAACAACAGAACTTATTCCACACTTCCGACAATCAACCAGCTGCAGCCTGTATATGACAATGAGAATCCGAACAATATCCAGATCGGTAATGCCCGGTTACTTCCGACCTATTCCATCAGCTCTTCTCTTAATTACAATACTTATAAGCCCGTTTCAGGAATATGGGTATATGCGGGAGCAAATACACGCTACACTAAAAATGACTTCGCCCAGAACATCACTTTCGATCAGCTCGGAAGAAGTGTGTCCGAATATAAAAACATCGACATGTTCAATTATTTCAATTTCTGGGGAGGTTTCGGATTTCCGATCTATAAAAAAGTACTTTACATCGGGCCGAATCTTCAATATACATTCAACAACTCTTACAGCTTCATCAACGACAAGCTGAATAAAAATGTGGGAAATACTCCGGGAGCAGAGCTGAGAATTGATTTCGATACGGAAAAAATCTCTGCAAATGCCAGCTTCGGATACCGGATGAACATGGTTAAAAATGTTATAAACCCGCAATCCAATCAAAAAAATGACATTTATAAAGTCTCTTTCTATTTCAAGTATCAGATGCCATTAAAATTCATACTTGAGACTGATTTCGATTATTTTGCGATGCGAGGTCTGAGCGCGGATTATAACACGAATTATTTTCTATGGAATGCCGCATTCGGAAAGAAATTCTTCAAAAGAGATCAGCTGCGTATCGACCTGATTGCAAATGACATTCTTAATCAGAACAAAAGTATCAGCCGTTTCAACTCCGTCAATGTGATTACAGACTCCAGAAAGTTGATTATTACCAGATACTTTTTATTAAAGCTGACCTATCAGTTCAACTCCTCAAAAATTAAAACAAATGGTGAAGATTAAAAATATATTCCTTGTACTGCTTGTTTTCAGCAGCTGGATATCCTTCTCCCAGGTAACGGAAGGATATATCAAATATGAGCGCCGGATGAACCTTTTCAAGAAATATCCTGACAAAGATTCTCAACGCTGGATTGGTGAAAAGAATAAATACAGCGTGGATCATTTTTTCCTTTATTTCAATGATTCATCTTCCGTTTATATTCCCGATCCTGATGAAGAGAAAAACGAAATTATGAAATGGCTGGTATTACAGCATTCCATGATCCAGAACTTTAATACAATGCAGAATGTAAGCTTGTTAAACATTTACGGGCAAGTAGTTGTAATAGAGGATCAGTTACGTCCCAGAGCCTGGAAATATACCGGAAAGATCCGGACGATCGCCAATTATGAATGTAAGCAGGTGCTTCTTGATGTAAATGACACTACCACACTTTACGCATGGTTTACTCCCGATATTATTCCTCAGATCGGCCCGGAAAACTTCTGGGGACTTCCCGGAGCGATTCTCGGTGTTGCCTCTGAAGACGGAAGAATCACTTATTTCGCGACGGAAGTAGTCGAAAAAAAGGTTGATTTAGAAAAGGTAAAACCGAAATACAGCAATAAAAAAGCGGGCGATTTCAAAGCGTTAAAGGAAAGAGTTGCAAAGGAATTTACCCAAAAAGAAGCAAAGCCGCTGGTGAATGAAATTATGATCTGGCAATATTATTAGAATTTAATCAATCCAAACAACAAAGGATGGCCAGCTGGCCATCCTTTGTTGTTTCCTATATTCTGTATTATTTTCTGATCTCTACTTTAATTGTCTTTTGATTTTTACCTGTCAGGTTAAAGAAGTAAACACCGTTACTTAACTCAGACACATCGATCAGCTGGCTGTCCGAAGAAATAATTCCGGTCCTGATCACTTTTCCTGTTAAATCCATCAATTCAAAAGAAGTGTACATTCCGGTCAGCTGCTCTCCTTCGATCACAAAATTATTTTGAGCCGGATTCGGATACAGAATAATTCTTTGAGAAGCAAGATCCTCAACTGCCAGGCAATCATCCACTGTTACAGTCAAAGAAGCTGTTTTCACACAACCTTCATCAGAAGTCCCTGTTACTGTATAAGTGGTCGTAACAGCAGGAGAAACAACCTGAGCTGCATTTGCATTCAGCCCCTGATCCCAGGAATAAGAAGAAGCTCCATTTGCAGTCAAAGTCACACTTTCGCCCTGACATATCGTACTTTCATCCACAGTCAGCTGCACATCCGGCAATTCATTCACGACAACGGTAAACCATAATGTATCACTGAATGCCAGTAAATGATTTACTTCCACATATCCCAGCTGGAACGTTCCCGCCTGAGTAGCTGAAAATACTCCGTTGGGACTGTCAGTAGTTACATTTATCCCTGAAGACGTAAGCCAGTAATGCACTTTCGTTCCCTGTGGCTGTATAGTCGCATTAAAAGCATCATTCCGGCAGGTATAAATGGTATCCGGGCTCAGCTTCGAAGGAACCGGTTTCACCAGGTTGAATAAAAACTTATTGGTTCTTGGAATCAATGTATCATGCCAGAAAGCATTCGGGCCGGAAGACGGAAAAGTCCCATTATCCGAACCATCCAGCATGTGCAGATTAGAAGTGGAATTGATAAATTCATTATAAACACCGAGATTATTCATTCTTATGGAAACAGGAAAACCACCATACGTTTCAGGTAAGGTCGGCACACCGAAAGGATGTCCTTTATCATACGGAACGGTTCCGTCATTTATTCCGTGCATAATTAATGCGGGCACATCTCCGGCCTCAATAATCGAAGTATCCTGAACAGCTCCCCAGAAATCAAGAACAGCACGTACTTTTGAAGAAACCACATAGGTATTTCCGGCACAATCCAGGCATCCCAGATTATTCACTGTACCGCCTCCGTACGTACTTGCAGGCCGTTCCGTTTCTTTATCCATATATCCTACATGAAGCGCGATGTATCCACCTGCAGACATTCCTCCGAAGAAAATATAGTTCGTATCAATACCGTAAGTATTTGCAAATTGCTTAAAGTAACGTACCGCTGCCTTACCGTCCTGAATACCGCGGTAAACAGCACGTTCGGCACTTTCACCGTCCAACGGATTAAAGCCTTTCCGGTAGGCAATAGTTGCTGTAACATATCCCCTTTTTGCAAAAGAATCGCATAATGCGACCATATCGTCCACGTCTTTGGCGCCATTCATAAAAGCTCCTGCATGTGCCATGATGATCAAAGGCCGTTTGGTCAGCGTATCTCCGTAAGGACGATAAACGTTCAGCTTCAAATCTTCATTCCAATAGGGAAATACCCACTGGGGCGCGGTTCCGTACTGCACATCCGTATTGGAGGTAGTTGTCGTAAATATTTGCTTTTTATATCTATTGGGATTATATTGCGCCGTTATTAAAAACGAAACAAATAAACAGGAAAAGAGTACAAATGCTCTCATAGGCTTGATTTTTGAATAAATAATTTAATTAACAATTATTGTAAATTTAATATAAAAATGAAATATACGTATCATGTAAAAGAAAAAGACTTTCTGAACTTTCAATTATTCCACTTGAGCCAGGCAGAAGAATTCAGGGCAAGACTGAGGAAACAAAGGATCTCTATCATGCTGCTTAACATTGCATTCGGTATATTTTTCGCCCTTGAAAAAAAGTTCCTGATCACCTCTATTTTTGTTACGATCGGGATCCTGTGGTTTTTTCTTTATCCGAACAGGATAAAACGCATTTACAAGAGGCGTTTTCAAAATGAGATCAAGGAAAAGTATCAGCAGCACTTCGGTGTGGATGCCGCTTTTGAAATTAACGAAACCACTCTGAAGACAGTGGACAAAGGAGGATTTTCCGAAAAAAGATACGATGATATTCTCAAAATCGTGCACTTACCGGAAGAAACATTCATTATCTTCAAAAACAAGCAGACCTTCATTCTCCCGAAAGATGCGACAGAAAATTACGGGAGTATGAAAAACGAGCTGAACACAAAAGCACAGCAGTTGAATATTACCGTTCAGGATCTGCCGGACTGGAAATTTTAAAAACCGAAATTTACGTTAAACTTCGTGAATTTTTAATAAACTGAACTATATTTACGCTGTTAAAAAAATAAATTATGTTTAAAGACGATGAATTTAAAAAGTATGCTACGAAACACATGGGTATCAGCAGCATGCATTTATCAAACTATATAGAATCTTCATTAACTCCTTATATCATTGAAGAGCGTCCGTTGAACATGACACAGATGGACGTATTCTCACGATTAATGATGGACCGGATCATCTTTCTGGGAACAGGAATCAATGATCAGGTTGCAAATATCATTAACGCGCAGCTGTTATTCCTGGAGTCTGTTGATGCAAAAAAAGACATTCAAATCTATCTGAATTCTCCGGGAGGTTCGGTGTATGCCGGATTAGGGATTTATGACACCATGCAGTATATCCGTCCTGACGTAGCGACAATCTGCACGGGAATGGCTGCATCAATGGGAGCTGTACTGATGTGCGCAGGAGCAGAAGGAAAACGTTCAGCGCTGAAGCATGCTCGCGTTATGATCCACCAGCCTCTTGGCGGAGCACAGGGACAGGCTTCTGATATCGAGATCACTGCCCGGGAAATTCAAAAGCTGAAAAAAGAGCTGTACGAAATTATAGCGCAGCACTCCAAGCAAACGTATGAAAAAGTCTGGGAAGATTCTGACAGAGATTACTGGATGACAGCAGAGGAAGCAAAAGCTTACGGAATGGTCGATGAAATACTGCTCAGAAACCCTAAATAAGTAATTATCCAAAAAAGCACAAAGCCTTCAACCTGTGTTGACAGGCTTTTTTTCATATTATATGGCAAAAAAAGATATAACATGCTCCTTTTGCGGGCGCCCTGCTTCAGAGGTTTCCATTATCATTCCGGGACTTTCCGGGCACATCTGTGATAATTGTATTTCTCAGGCACACCGCATTATTGAAGAAGAATTCAAATATGCTAAAAAGCAGCCTAACAGCAAGCAGGAGGTTCAGATCCTGAAGCCGGCGGAAATAAAAGCGAATCTGGACAAATACGTTATCGGGCAGGAAGATGCAAAAAAAGTACTTTCGGTAGCGGTTTACAATCATTATAAGCGCCTGAACCAAAAAACGCAGGAGGATGAGACGGAAATTGAAAAATCCAACATTATCCTGGTCGGAAGAACAGGAACGGGAAAAACATTGCTTGCAAAAACCATCGCAAAAATGCTCAATGTTCCGTTCTGCATCGCTGATGCAACAGTTTTGACAGAAGCCGGTTATGTTGGTGAGGATGTTGAGAGCATTTTATCCCGTTTGCTTCAGGCTTCGGATTACGATGTGGCAGCAGCAGAAAAAGGAATTGTTTTCATCGATGAAATTGATAAGGTTGCACGAAAAAGCGACAATCCTTCCATTACAAGAGACGTTTCCGGAGAAGGTGTGCAGCAAGCCCTTCTGAAATTGCTGGAAGGTTCTATTGTGAACGTTCCGCCTCAGGGAGGAAGAAAGCATCCGGAACAAAAAATGATCCAGGTGGATACCAAAAATATCCTGTTTATATGTGGTGGTGCATTCGACGGAATTGAGAAAATCATCGCTCGCCGAGTAAATACGCAGACCATCGGATTCAGTAATGAAAGCGTACGGATTGAGAACGAAAATTTACTGCGTTACATCATTCCTTCTGACATCAAAACATTTGGATTAATCCCTGAGCTTATCGGCCGTTTCCCTTCGCTCACTTATCTTCAGCCACTGGATGCAAAAAGCTTAAGACGCATTCTGACAGAGCCTAAGAACGCCCTGATCAAGCAATATGTAAAATTGTTCGAGATGGACGGAACCAAGCTGACATTTGAAGGAGATGCTTTGGACTTCATCGTTGAAAAAGCGATCGAATATCAGCTGGGAGCAAGAGGGCTCCGTTCTATCTGTGAAGCCATCCTGAACGATCTGATGTTTGAACTTCCGGGATCGAACATTAAAGAGTTCAAAATTTCAAGAAGCTACGCAGAGGAAAAACTCGGCAAAAATGAGAAATTTCAGGTAAAACAGCTGGCTTAATTTCCTTAACGTTTAATTAATGCTACCTTAATTTTAAAGGCAAGTTGAAACTCTACATTTGACAAAAATTAAGTTCAGATAATATGAGTTTTAACTTGTCTATCCCCACCAAAAATCAAACTGTTTTACTCGTTGATGATGAAGAGGACATTCTGGAATTCCTCAAATACAATTTAGAAAAAGAAGGTTATCGTATATACACTGCAAGAGACGGACAGGAAGCTGTTAATCTGACTCAGAAATACCGCCCGGATTTAGTGATAATGGATGTAATGATGCCCAACCTGGACGGAATAGAAGCGTGTCATGCTATCCGTTCAGACAGCAAAATTCCTCAGCCGGTCATCGCTTTCCTGACATCCCGTTCAGAGGATTATTCCCAGATCGCAGGATTTGAAGTCGGCGCGGACGATTATATCACAAAGCCAATCCGCCCGAGATTACTGGTCAGCAAGGTTGAATCTCTGCTGAGAAGGAAAAAAACAGACCAGGTTCCGTCCAACATTGTTTCCTTAAGCGGAATCTCCATTGACAGAAATCGTTACATTGTCAAAAACAACGATATTGAAGTCACACTTCCAAAAAAAGAATTTGAGCTGCTGGATCTGTTGATCTCCCAACCGGATAAAGTCCATACCAGAGATGAGATTTTATCAAAGATCTGGGGCAATGATATTATCGTGGGAGAAAGAACTATTGATGTTCATATCAGAAAATTAAGAGAAAAGTTCGGGAATCGCTATATTCGTACCATAAAAGGTGTTGGATATACATTTAATTATGAAAAATAGCAAACCAATTCTCGTTCCCGTTATTGGAAGTCTTGTTACAGGAACCATTTCTGTAATCTTGTTCGGCAGTATCGGGTTTTATTTTTATAAGGAGAATATCGGCGTTATCGTTTTTCTGTCCTCCCTTCTTACCATCATCAATTTTATCATTTTTTATTTCCTGTTCCACCGTTATCTGAACAATCGCCTCAATGCGCTTTTCCGGACAATCAAAAATGACCGCACTCATAACGAGCAGATGAAACGTTCATTTAACATGACCGAAAATGTACTCGATCAGGCGAACCGCGCCACGAAAGAGTTCGTGGAAAAGAAACAGGAAGAAATCGTTAAATTACAGGAACAGGACAAATACCGGAAGGAATTCATCGGAAACCTTGCCCACGAGCTCAAAACACCTCTGTTTGCCATGCAGGGCTATATCCTGACTTTGTTGGACGGCGGGATCGATGATCCGGAGATCAATACAAAATTCCTGGAGCGCGCCGCTGCTTCCACCGAAAGGATGATTCAGCTGATTGAGGATCTTGATTCTCTTAATAAATTCGAATCTCAACGAATTCTGCTGGAAAAAACAAATTTTCCGATAAAGAAGCTGATCAAGGAAGTGATCGATTCTTTAGAGCTGAAAGCGGTAGAAAAGAAAATTACGTTTGATATCTCCGGCTTCTCCAACCAGGAAGTAAACGCCGACCGCGGGAAAATCAACCAGGTGCTGACGAATTTAATCAACAACGCGATCGTATATGGAAATGAAGGCGGAAAAATTACCATCCGAAGCTTTGACCTGAATGATCTGATTTTAGTGGAAATTGCCGATAACGGCCCCGGAATAGAAAAAGACGATCTTCCGCGGATTTTCGAACGGTTTTACCGTGTTGAAAAATCAAGAGCGCGCAATCTCGGCGGTTCGGGATTAGGACTGGCTATCGCGAAGCAGATTATTGACCTGCACAAACAGAATATCAATGTACGCAGTTCTGCCGGAATAGGTACGACCATTGGCTTTACGCTAGATAAAGCTAAAAATGAAGCTCATGAGATCACTACCAGCCGCGGATTAAAGATTCATAAATCATAACTTATCAGCAAGCTTGCTGTAATCATCCGCTATTGTAAATTTTTCCCGGTGTAAATCTGCCAGATATATCTGTTCGCTTTGCATAGGAGAAGGGATCAAAATCACTTTTTCCGGCTCTAAGAAATGCAGGTCCATAATAGTCGTATAACCCGAATGTGAAATAATACTGTTTGCAGCAGCGATCACCTCATCCTGGGCGCTTTTCTCTATTTTTTTTAAAAATCCGGAATGAACCGGAAGGTCAGTAACACAATGAATCAGCTCGCTTTTCTGTTCTGCGTAGCTTTCAACCGCCTTCAGCAGCTCACAGGCATACAATGCCGGGCCGCTGATTATCGCAACAGACAACGTTTTTTCTTTCTGCCTGTCCGCTATCTGAAAACGTGATTGCGGGCCGATAAATTCCATAGGAATTTTTAATCCCTTTTCATCAGACAACTTTCCTGCAAAAGCATGCTGCTCATTGTCCAGGATCCAGACAGTATTAAAATTTTTATTAATGAGATGATGATGCGCTTTTTGAAGAAGAACATTTTTAACCGGCAACCGGCACTGGTGCGTCACAAAAACAGACGACACATGCTTTGAATAAAATCCATACCTGTGATCGCTGATCACGAGATCAATCTGTTCTTGCTTTACAATTTCCTCACAACGTTGATGATCGCGCTGATGGTCTCTTAAAAGTGTGGGTAACTGAAGAAAATTTTTCTGTATTAAAGATTTATCCAGTGAAAACCGAAAAGAATATTCAGTGCCTAAATGATAAGCAGCTTCATCTTGGAGGTATTTCAAAAAAATACTTTTTTGCCCTTCGCTACAGGCAATATGGATTTTATTATTTTGATTTTGAAGCCTTTTGATTAAAGGAATGGAACGATACACATGACCAAAACCCCAATTCAGTGCAGACAAGAGAATCTTTTTTGAATAAACTTCTTTTAATAACATCGACCGAAAGCAATTTAGCCAAAAGTTTCAAACGTCTGCACTAATGGAGCCTAACTAATAAAATAAACACATTTTCAAAACAATTGTTTTGATGTAAAGCTAACTGTATCAAGGTTAACTATAACACAAACGTAAAAATACCTTTTTTTATTTGATTCGCTTCAAATATTAACACTATTAAAAATACTTTAGCAAAAGTCCTGATCCCGAAATTCCTTTATTATTCCTATCTTAGTGACCCAATTATTATGATAACAAGCATGAAAACAACTATTTTCTTTATCCTGAATCTATTCACAGCACTCACAATAAACAGCCTGGCACAGTCACCGGCTTATAAAAATTCACAGGTTACTGAAAACAATCTTAAAGGTGGATTTTATCAACGTTTTATCGGCGCTGATGAGGATTTCTACTTTTTAAAAGTCAAAAATTATAATGCCGGCGAACAAAAACGGTTTTTTATTGATAAAATTACACCTGAGCTGGATGTTGTCAGCACCGAGCTGAATTACAGCGAAGGGAATATCCTTGAAAGCAACACACTCCAGGAACTTTACCGCATCCATAATTATACCGCGATCATCAGCTCCACCTTTGATAAGAAAAATGCTTCAAACACCCTTTACCTGCTGAAATCCTCTGACAATGTAAACATTTCCTCCGACAAAATTCAGCTGGCTTCAATACCTGCTGAAAAAATGATAAATAAAGGAGAGTTCGGCACCTATCTTTCTCCCGATGGAAATTTATTATATGTAATTACCGGGGAACCTTATAATAAAGATAAAACAAGCTATACTATCCAGCTGAAATGTTTTGAAACAGCAACTTTAAAAGAATCCTGGTCCAGGTCTTTTGACATTGGGAACGAATCTCAGAAAAATGTCGTTTTTTCCTTAATCGGCGACAACAGCAGTAATCTGCTTTTAAATGTATTTTCTGCCAAAGGATTCGGCTCTTCCCGTCAGTTTTACCATTACAGCCATGAGAACGGCACTCTTAATGAGCTGAATATCGGACTGGAAGAGAAAGAAATAATAGATTCGTATGATCTTACATTGAGCAATAACGGATCGTTTATCCTGTCAGGATTTTTTAAAAACAAAAACAGCATGGCGATTCAGGGGCGTTTTATCGTATCGGTTGAGAAAAATGGTACTGTTTCGCTGAATCATAAGCAAAACATCGAAGAGAAAATTTATAAATCACTTTTCGGAGACAATTTTTCCGTTACTGATAAAAGTGGCTTATACGCGTTCGCTCTTAAAAAAGTGGAACAGCTTCCAAATGGGAATCTGGTTTACCTGCTGGAAAAAATGACCAAGCTGGAAAAATCCATTCCAAATACTTCTCCTCCTAATTTTGAAAGAACAAGAACCTACGAAACAATCTTAGCTTTCTGTGTGTCTCCAAAGACAGGCGAGGTTATCTGGAATAACAAGATCGACAGAAAAGCCAGCTTTACAACAATTGAAGCGCTGGGAAAAAATCTTAATCAAGGGCCTTTTGACTCTTTTGTTTCTTTTGCCAATAACGACAACATCAATATCATTTACAACAACTCAGAGCTGAATAATGTTTCAGAATGGAAAGACGGTAACGGCCTTTACGAGAAAAGAGCTATTTACGGTAACACTACGAAATATCCGCCGTTCCAGCATATTCTTGATGCTACGGGAAACAGCTTATACGGACAAACAACATTCGGATATCCTGTTGACGGAATGCTGAAACAGAACACAACGCATCCAATGGCACTATATACACAGGTTTTCGGAACAAAAGAAAATACCCTGTTGCTGATCAATCAGTCCCTTGACGGTAATTATTTCTCGTATAGTATTCTGAAATTTTAAATCAAACAAAACGTATAATTTTTTCATGGGAAAAAACAAACTTCGCCGCTTTGACGAAATGAAAGGTATGCCTAACTGCTTCGAGCCAATGGCAGAAACTTTATCTGAAGAGCCATTTCCGTTAAAAGGCAAATGGCGAACAGACTACTTCAAGAACAACAACCCGATAGTTCTGGAATTAGGTTGTGGAAAAGGCGAATATTGTATTGGTCTGAGCCGGCATTATCCTGAGAAAAATTTTATCGGAGTGGATATAAAAGGCGCAAGAATGTGGGTTGGAGCAAAGCAGGCGCTGGAAAGCAATCTTTCGAATGTGGCATTTCTGAGAACTCGGATCGAGCTTATCGAACGTTATTTTGATACGGATGAAGTAGATGAGATCTGGCTGACTTTTTCAGATCCGCAGCCCAACAAGCCTAAAAAACGCCTGAGCTCAAAGATTTTCATTGAACGGTATAAAAAATTCCTGAAAAAAGGCGGAATCATCCATCTGAAAACAGACAGTGATCTACTGTTTGAATCAACTTTAGACGAAATCAATGAGCACCGTTACGAAATGCTGGAATGCACCAGGGATTTATACGCAGAGCTCCCTGAAAATTTAGATGGGAAAACAAAAGATATTCTTCATATCAAAACGCATTACGAAAAGCTTTTTACAGCAAAAGGAAGCATCATAAAATACTGTACATTCAAGGTGCATTAGTACGTTACACGTACCACAGCACCTTGATATACAGCTTTCGTTTCAAAATTTGCTTTTTCGGACAACCTAACCGTCCATACATAGCGCGTATTTGGAGCTACCAGTTCTCCAGTTCTTTTATCAATACCATTCCATGGATTAGAAGCTGCATTTGTCATGAAGATAACATCTCCTGTTCTTGGGTCGATGATCTGCATTTCAAAAAGCACATCACGCTCATAAAGCGCATACGGCAGAAATGTCTTGTTACGTTCGTCTCTGCTATCCACATTGAAGGCTGTAACAGCTAACAAATTATAGTCCTCGCGTACCTGAACGGTATAAGCATCTTTTAATTCACAGCCATTCTCCATGCCTGAAAAGTTCACTTTCACGTCTCCTCTGCTGAAAGCAGGAATCAGGATCTCTTTTTTCGTTCCCAGTGTCTGTCCGTTTAATTCCCATTTGTAGGCTGATAGATCTCCATTTGTCAGCTTAACAGGAACAAAAGGAAGTCCTTTTTCATAAACGATTTCATCAGCGATAAAGTTCAGCTTGGGAGCATCCACAATTTCAAGAGATTGTAATAGTTTTCCGTCCGCAGATTTTACTTTATAAGATCCGGAAGCCAGATCAGAAGCATTCAGCTCTTTGTATGCGCCTAACTGATAAGAGGTATTTTCACCAACAATAAATACGGTAGCATCATTATTATTCAGCAATGATCTTCGTTCAGTTTTACAGATGATCTTGTTCCAGTTCAAGGAAATTTTATTGATAACAGATGTCGTTCCTTTATCAGGATTAACCGCATTTTTTACTCCCTGAACCTCTTCTTTCTGAGAATCAGAGACAGGTTGTAATTCAGCCAGCTGAAGAGCAGGTTGCTTCTCCGTTTTTAATTCCGTGATGGTCTTATTCTGAACAGATTCAGAATTTACCTGATTAACAGCTTCTTTCTCCTGTTTATTATTATTTACATCCGTTTTCTGCTGTTCTTTCGTTTCAGGATTTTCTTTCGTTTTCTCAGAAACGACAACCGGCTGCTGCCCTGCATCATCCGAATTAAAATAAATCACACCGCCGGCAATGGCTACTACAGCTACTGCAGCAGCAATCCACCACTTCACAGCAGACGAAGCCGTTCCGGCAGCAGCAGAAGCATCCAGACGGGAAGAAAGACTTTCCCATGCTTTGGGATCGTACACTTCTTCGTGCTGTTCTACCTGCTGTTTTATAAAATCATCTAATTTCATATATACTTTTTCAATACATTTTTTTCAACTTATCTTTCAATGCTTTCTGGAGATTTGCCTTCGCCTTCGCCAGATTCGATTTGGAAGTTCCTTCTGAAATTCCAAGCGTATCTGCAATTTCCTTATGTGAGTAATTTTCAATTACAAACATGTTAAAAACGGTACGGTATGCAGGGCTCAACTCTGAAATCGCTTTCATTACCAGCTGTGAATTCATCTCGGTCAGATCTTCATCTCCAAACCCAGAAAGCGTATCATCCACATCTCTGAAAACCGAATCATCATCGTAGAGGACAGGATCTTTTTTTGATTTACGGTAATGATCTATACATGTATTTACCATAATCCTTCTTACCCAGCCCTCAAATGAGCCTGCGTCTTCATATCGTTCCAGCTTATCAAAGATCTTAATAAATCCGTCCTGCAATAATTCCTGAGCCGTATCCCGGTCAGAAGTATAGCGCAGACAAACCGTCAGCATTTTTGAATAAAAAAACTTAAATAATGCTTCCTGGCTTGCGCGCTCCTGGCGCAAACAACCCTGAATAATATTATCTAATTTCTCTTTTTTATCCACAAGTTTCTAATTTGAAAAACGTCCTGTTCCCTGAATGGTTGCCTGTTGTAAAAAATAAAACTGTAAAATTGAATTTATAAAAAAACCCGAGACAAGTCTCAGGTTTTAAACTATAAATGAATTGAACTATTAAATGATCGCATCTAGTTTTGACGTCAGCTGCCCTTTTGGAACTGCTCCGACAGATTTATCAACCACTTCTCCGTTTTTAACGAATAAGATCGTAGGGATATTTCTGATCCCGAACTGAGTTGCCACACCCGGATTTTTATCAACATCCACTTTTCCTATCAGCGCTTTACCGTCGTATTCACTTGCCATTTCCTCAATGATCGGACCAACCATTCTGCAAGGCCCGCACCATTCAGCCCAAAAATCAACCACTACGGGTTTGTCTGATTTTAATACTAATTCTTCAAAATTTGCGTCTGTGATTTCTAATGCCATAATTTTTATTTTTTTCCGGTAAACCAGGATATTTATACTTAGAATTATTTCTTAACAATTTTACGATTAATTCTTCAATTTACTGTTGTCGATAAGAATTTTTTTGAAAATCTGCTGATTATTTGTTCTCAGCAAATAAAAATATTCTCCGTCTTCCAGCTGGGAAGAATCAAACTTTAAAATATGCTGCCCTTCTGAAAATTCCTTCGATGCCACATTCATCACCGGCTCGAAATTCAGGGTTACAATTTCAAAATCCACCCATTTCACGTCGTTGCATCTGAAGCAAAAATCAATGATGCCAAAAGCCGGGCGCTGTTCCACAGAAACCAGCTCACAGAACAGCTTCGGATCAATATTGCCTTTATTAAGCCGGCGAAGCAACGCTCTGTAAAGCAGCATCAAAAGAATAATTGCAATTGATACATACAATATTCCCAACAATATCTTTACCAAATCCATAGTTTATAATGAAATGATTCCTTCTATTTTGCTTGCTTTACGATAAATATCCAGAATTGACTCCACATCTATCATAACCGTCTTGATGCTGACACTTGTATATTTATTTGAATTGGATTCGTGGAGCTGGATATCTGCCGAATCGTCAAACATCGCGTAGATCATTCCTATTTTTTCATTGTCCGTCGGAACGATAAACTTAAAAAAGTAAACATCCGGCCAGGATTGCTCACTTAATTTTTCTCTTAATCGTCCTAAAAGCGCTTCTAAATCTTCCATTAGTATTTCTTGCTTAACAAAAGTAATCTTTTCATTTCTTTCAGGAGAGTAAATGGCAGTTTGTTTGTATTATTTTTAACATCCACAAGCGTATGGATTTTTTTTTCAGAAGCTTCTTTGATCGCTCCGTGAATATCCATTGGATCCGGCTCTTTGGAGACAATCAGCTGCTCATCAATTTCCAGAAAGTCAAACAAATTAGCAAAAGTTTTTTCATTCTCACACATTTCTTTTAATAAAAGAGAGAGCTCTTCTATCGAGAAAGTGGAAAAAAGCCTTTGCTTCAGTGTATTTTTATTAGTGTAATAGGCATTGAACAAATCCGCCAGCGACAAATGATCATACGGAACAAGCACAGGCAGTTCACCACAGGGAACAACTTCTTCAGGAAATAAATCCCGTTGCATTTCCAACAGCTCCTCCAGGCGTTCTATCCGCTTCTGAAACATTTTCAAAACCGGAACTTTCTGAATGGCAAACTGCCTGATCTCAAAAATTTCTTCTGTTATCCCTTCCCGGATCGCTTCCAGCTCTTCAGCAGTAAATTCTATGAACTCATCTTCACTCATGATGATCCGCGCCCTTGTGCTTCGCTTTATTCTTACGCATCCGGATATTCAGCATTTCCACAAGCAAGGCGTAGCACATTGCAAAATAGATATAGCCTTTCGGAATCTCCTGGCCAAACGATTCTGCGATCAGTATCACACCAATCGTTACTAAAAAGGCCAGCGCCAGCATCTTGATCGTCGGGCGTTTGCTTATAAAGCCGGCAATCGCGCCTGAAAAAAGCATCATTACAATCATGGAAACAATTACGGCCCCGAAAATGATCACCATCGGGTGCTTGTGCGGATCGCCGTGGCCGATCTCATTCGTCATACCGATCGCCGTAATAATTGAATCAAAGCTAAAAACGATATCGATCATGATGATCTGAAAAATCACACTGCTCAGCTTCGATTTCCCTTTTACTTCATCATCATGGTGAACACCTTTCACTGTTTCTGACATTTCCTTGGTACTTTTGTAGATCAGGAAAAGCCCTCCCAGCAAGAGCACCAGGCTCTGACCGGAAAACGGATGGTCAAGGAACACAAACAACGGTGTTGTCATTTTCATGATCAGCGATACCAGCGATAGCAGGATCAACCGGACAACCAATGCCATTAACAAACCCAGATTTCTGGCCAGCCGTCTTTTTTCTGCCGGAAGCTTATCTGAAATGATGGAAATAAAAATAATATTATCAATACCCAGTACGATTTCCAGAAGGGTCAGAACTACGAGGTAAAAAATACCTTCAGAGGTTGCTAAAATGGAAAAATATTCTCCCATGAGATTTTAATTAATTATGAAAATTTGTTTCAAATTTTAAGAAATTTCTTCAATTCTATGCTGTTTTCAACATTATTTGTGAAAATTTCCATTACATACACTCCCTGTTGCGGATCATACGTGTAAAATTCTTCCATTTGCGCTTCTATTTCTTCCAGACTACCTGCTTTAAAATAACGGGCTCCGTAAGAAGCACAGATGCCTTCCGCTTTAAACTGATGCCCGTAAACAAAGTTTTCTTTCAGCTCGTCCGTCGTGTCCGGCCCGGGAATAATATTGAAAATATCGCCACCGCCGTTATTGATAAGAAACACACGGAAATTCGCTAGTCTCAGATGGTTCCAGAACGCATTTGAATCGTAAAAGAACGACATATCACCGACAACTAGTGTATGCCATTTTTCCTGCGTAATCCAGCTTGCTCCTGCGGCTGTGCTAATGCTTCCGTCAATTCCACTCGTTCCGCGGTTACACCAGTAGCTCAGAGAACGTACCGGATTAAACAGCTGGCTGTACCGGACAACAGAACTGTTTGCGAGGTGCAGATGTGAATCTTCCGGCACACAATCCAGTAAAAGCTCAAAGACTTTCAGGTCGCAAAACGTTTCCAGCTGAAACAGGTATTCCTGTGCTTTTTCTTCCTGGATGAAATCCATCTGCTTCCATTTCGCCCCGAAATTAGAATTCGTTTCTGCCGGGTACTTTTCCAATGCTTCGATAAAATCGGCTTCTTCTACCAGCAAACTTCTGGTCAAGGACTGATATGTATCCATGTACGGAAATTCATTTCCTATCTTCCAATGGTGTTTTGGCTGATATGTGCGGAAAAATTGCTTTATTTTCTTAGAAACAACCGCGCCTCCGATAGTAATCAGCAATTCCGGAGCAAAATCCGCTTTTTCTTCCTCTGAAATACCATTCAACGTCCGGTCAATACATTGCACAAAATCACGGTCCGTCATATTGGAAGTATTTTCTGCCATGATTACTACATTCGGGAGATTGTTCAGGTTTTTTAATGCTGTCAGCAAGCGGGGACCGGGAAGATGCTGCCCAACGAATACCATTACTTTCTCTGCTGATTTCCAAATGGATTTCAATACAACCTCTTCTTCTGCGGGAATATGTTGTCTTCCATCAATAATCACAGAAGGTAAAATTCCGGCAATTGCTTTGTCCATGGGTTCTTTTCCGTAAAGCGGCTCCGTAAACGGGAAATTAATATGAACCGGACCTTTTATCTTACCATTGCAGGCATGATAAGCAGCTGCTATTTCACGTGAATTATACCAGCTATCCGTATTCCCGGAATGATTTTCACGCAACTGTGTATAATAACGGATATGATTTTTTAAAACATTCTCCTGGCGGATTGTTTGTCCGTCACCCTGATCTATCCAGTCAATCGGCCGGTCAGCAGAAATCACCATCAGCGGCACATTCTGATAAAACGCCTCCGCTACAGCGGGATAATAATTCAATACTGCCGAACCTGATGTACAGATGAGTATTACAGGTTTTTCAAGCTGCTGCGCCATTCCCAAAGCATGGAATGCTGCACTGCGTTCATCAGGAATCACGATCGTCTCGAAATACGGATGTTGATTAAACGCCACAATTAAAGGTGCATTCCGTGATCCGGGAGAAACAACAATATGCTTCACTTCAAGGTGCTTCAAATGAGAAATCAACAATTGGACACCTTTTTTTGAACTGGATAGATTCATACTTCTTCTTGTGAGAGACAAAGGTAAATATTAGAATTTGAAAAGAAGGCAGGATGTCGAGATTTTACAATGTTGGGACAAAATGGACTATTCAGCCAATCATTCTCCGTTTGATTCTTCGTAAAATTATTCTAAATTTGAAAGAGTGTAAGACCTTATGACGACATGACACTTCTAATCAATATATTTATGACTCATGAAAATTGTCATTGCTGACCAATAAATTAGATTTAAGTTACGGTTTGACTGTTGAACCTTAAGAAGATTGTAATTTATCGGACAATGATAAGGCTTTTTTAACTGGTGAACAAATTAATACATTGACAAAAAGAAAGGATACTGCTAATACAAGATTTTCGTCAAACGGGATTCATTCTTCATATAAAATTTTTTTTGCCAACCTTGAAGTATTAATATCATATTCAATATCATATTAAAATAAAGCCGAAAACCGTTGATTCCAACCCTAACCGAACATCGTACAGACATTTGACAAATAACTACTTTTGACCTTCTATAGAAAAATGAAAAAAGACAAAAATAAATCCATTCCGGTAAGGTCATTATCCAACGAAACAAATAACGGTATCGCTGTTGCAAAAGTGTCATCAGAAGTTTTTCAGTCAGATGAGGAAGCAAAATACGCACATCGGCACGAATACCATTTTTTTGTATTACAAGAAAAAGGAACTTCACATACAGAGATTGATTTTGAGAAATATGTGATTAAAAAGCCGACTCTTCTGTATCAGTCGCCCAATCAGGTTCACAGAGCCTTGAAAGTGGAAAATATTGAAATGTATATGTTGATAATCAGCAATGAAAATATAAATGCTGATTATCTGAAATTATTGCAGAGTATAGCACCTGTAAAACCTTTGGCACTAAATCCAAAAGATTTGGCTATTGTCCAGCAAGCATTTACTCTATGTGCCAATTTTTATGATAGAAATGAAGATAAACTTTACTTTTTACAACTAAAAGACTGTTGCAATACCTTGATTGCGTTGATTATTTCGCTGTATCTAAAACAATCAAAATCAACAGACAAATTTTCACGTTTTGAAAAAGTTGAAAAAGCATTTGCAGGATTATTGGAAGGAAATTTCACTATGCTAAAACGACCTGCTGACTATGCAAAAAAGTTAAATATTTCTGTTCCTTACCTCAATGAGTGTGTAAAAAATGTAACAGGATTTTCCGTTTCACATCACATCCAACAACGTTTAATTCTGGAAGCAAAACGTTTACTTTATCATTCCGACAAATCAATAAAAGAAATTGCAACAGAATTGGGCTACGATGATTACCCTTATTTTTCACGCCTGTTTACTAAAGTCGCGGGAATGACTGCTTTAGCGTTTAGAAACAAAAACCACGATTAGTCCAATACTTACTCTTTTTAGTCCTTTTACGTTTTATTGATTGTAAACAACTTTGCAATCAATAAAATTGAAGATTATGCCAAGTGCACCAAAATGGCTATTTGATAGCGTAGAATTTTTATTACCGAAATCCCCTTTGGCAGAAATTACCGAAATAGTACTTTTATCCCCGTCCGTAAAAAAAATTCGCTGTAGCGGAGAATTAAAAAATTTCAATTTCACCGTAGGTTCGTATATAGATTTTCGGGTGAGCGATACTGAAGCCAGAAGATATACCGTTTCTTATGCTGATACGAAAAGTGGAATTTTAGAATTCATTGTTCATTTACACGCAAAAGGTTGCGGAAGTAGTTTTATGGATAGTTTGACTGTGGGCGATAGAATTAAATTGAATACGCCAAGAGCGTACAATTACTATAATAAGTCGGCAGAAAGGTTTGTAATTTTTGGCGATGAAACATCGTTAGGGCTTGCACGTTCATTTTTACCGGTTTTAAAGAAAAACAAACATCAATTTCAATTCTACTTCGAATTAGACGATGAAAATAGAGATGTTCCTGAATTATTAAATATAGAAAACTGTATGGTATTTACAAAGAATGGCTCATTCAGGAATGAAAAATGGGTTAGTAACTTACCTATTCTCAAATCAGCAGATTGGCAAAATGCCAACTTTGTTTTAACAGGAAATGTAAAATCAGCCCAAACTTTTAGAAGGATTATCAAAGAAAAAACTAATGGAAAAGTATATCTACACGGTTATTGGCTTGAAGGAAAGAAAGGATTGTAAACCGGCCGATAAAATTAAGACAGCCACCAAATAAGAGATTGGTATCAGACTGACATTCCAATCTGGCCTTTAGCTCGCGTTCTGTCAGATTACTCCGGACTTTTGTATAATGTTAAATTATTACGCTCAGCATATCGCAATAAAGCAATCCCTCCGATTCCGGTTCAAACTTTCCCGTTAAATCGTTATAATTCCCTATCTTTGCACAAAATTTCTATCTGAAAAATGATTACAGTAAATAATTTATCGTTACAATTCGGGAAACGTGTCTTGTTTGACGAAGTGAATTTAAAATTCGTAGGCGGCAACTGTTATGGTGTTATTGGTGCTAACGGTGCAGGAAAATCAACTTTCCTTAAAATATTAACCGGAGATCAGGATCCTACCCGCGGAAAGGTAGAGCTGGAACCGGGAAAACGTATGGCGGTTTTAAAGCAAAATCACTTTGAATTTGATGAGCATCCTGTTTTACAGACGGTAATTATGGGTCACAAGCGCCTGTATGAGATCATGGTGGAAAAAGATGCCCTATACGCAAAGCCTGATTTCTCTGAGGAGGACGGAATGCGCGCTTCCGAGCTGGAAGGTGAATTTGCGGACCTGGAAGGCTGGAACGCAGAAACCGATGCGGCTTCATTACTGAGTAATCTTGGTATCGATGAATCCAGACATTATCTGCTGATGAAGGATCTACCGAATGACGAAAAAGTACGTGTTTTGCTAGCACAGGCATTGTTCGGAAATCCGGATGTACTGATTCTGGATGAGCCGACGAATGACCTTGACCTGAAAACGATCTCCTGGCTGGAAGATTTCCTGCTTGATTTCAAAAATACGGTGATTGTCGTATCACACGACCGTCACTTCCTTGATACTGTCTGTACGCATATTTGCGATATTGACTATTCTAAGATCAATTTATTTACCGGTAACTATTCATTCTGGTATCAGTCATCACAATTGGCTGCCCGCCAGCGTGCCGACAAAAACAAAAAAGCGGAGGACAAACGAAAAGAGCTGCAGGAGTTCATCTCCCGTTTCTCAGCAAACGCTTCCAAGTCAAAACAGGCAACTTCCAGAAGAAAATTACTGGACAAGCTGGACCTGGACGAAATTCAACCGTCTTCCAGAAGATACCCGGGAATCACCTTTCATTCCGAAAGAGATGCCGGAAATCAAATCCTTACTGTTTCCAATCTGTCAAAATCCGCAGACGGGGAAATGTTGTTCAAAGATCTTTCATTCACATTGAATAAAGGAGAAAAAGTAGCATTCATTTCCAGAAACTCCGTTGCATTGACTGCTTTATTTGAAATCTTAAACGGAAGGATGAAAGCAGACAATGGGGAATTCACATTCGGAACGACCATCACGACTTCCTATTTGCCAAACGACAACTCCGAATACTTCCAGTCAGATGATTCATTGATCGACTGGCTGCGCCAATACGCGCAAACAGACGAGGAAAAAGAAGAGGTAAACATCCGCGGATTCCTTGGAAGAATGTTGTTTACAGGGGAAGAAGCTTTAAAATCTTCCAAAGTGCTTTCCGGAGGTGAAAAAGTGAGATGTATGCTTTCCAAAATGATGCTGGCAAAAGCAAACCTGCTGATCATGGATGAGCCGACCAATCACCTCGACCTGGAATCCATTACTGCATTGAACAATGCCATGAGAGATTTCAGCGGAAATATTTTGTTCACCTCTCATGACCACGAGCTGGTACAAACCGTTGCCAACCGTATTATCGAGATCACACCAAACGGATACATAGATAAAATGATGCCTTATGATGATTATCTGAAAGATGAAAAAATCATCGCGCAGGCAGCAGAGCTTTACGCTTAAAAAGCTTAACAAAATATATGAAGAGCCCCGGGAAACCGGGGTTTTGTTGTTTTTATTAAATTATTTTCTCAAAAGTGAGAATTTTTGTTTAAATTTATTACTCCAGACAATAAGCATAAGCAAAGAGAAAAGAAAGACTCATCGCGTATCATTCAAAGCATATAATCTGATTTACAAACACTTAATTCAAGTTAAAGCAATGAAAAAGAATATATACATTATCATCATAATAGTTATCAGCTTCTTAGCTGCAAGCTGCTCTAAAAACCGCCCTGAAACAGGACGTTACGGTTTTTATGTCAAATATGAAGGTTATCCTGCCTCGGAAAAATGGACTGAGATCCACATTACGGAATCTTCTAAAAATTATATACTTCTTTCTTATAATGATAAGTTAGATAAAAAAGGTAAAAAACTAACCGGTGTAATATTCCCATTTGGTAGATCCATGTATTTAGATGGTGAATGGAGTCATGGTTTATTCAAAAAAAATTCCTCTATCAAGGGAACATTTAAAGAAAAGATGAATTCCGGAATACCTCAATATTTTGCCTACGGAACATTTGAAATGATACCTTTTTGAAGCAGAATCTTTCCCAGAAATCATCACAAAATAATCAATCACTATGATAAAAGGAAAAATGCTTCTCACCCGATTATTATTACTACTTATTCTGATATTATCCGGATGCTCAAAAGAAAAGCCGAAAGAAGGATATTATCAGATTTTTTTAAATTATGAAACTCCGGGTCTTTCAGATGATTGGTCATCATTTACAATCACAGAATCCACAGAAGACTATATTATTATTAACAATCAATATAAACTTGAAAAGAAAGGTAAAAATATCTCTGGTGGATTATTAATTGGAAGCTCATCAGGATTTATTATCATACAGGGTAAATGGAGCTATAATTTGTTCAAGAATAAATATTATATCAAAGGCACTTTTACAAGAGATATTACTCACATCAACGGACCTCAGCAATTTGCCACCGGAACATTTGAGATGAAATCACTTAAATGATCTGATAGCAATTAAATCAGGTATATACTTTTCTGACAGCTGCCGAAACCTAAGGATGAAAACAATTCACAGTAACTCTGTCAGCCACACACCCGTCCTGAAAGTCATTTTGTCAGATTTTTCCGCTTGGCACATCACTTGACGGAAACTATCGGAATTTAAAAATGAATACATGAAAACAGGTCAAATTAACGTTCAAACGGAGAACATCTTTCCGATTATTAAACGCTTTTTATATTCTGATCACGAAATATTTTTAAGAGAATTAGTATCAAATGCTGTCGATGCCTGCCAGAAGCTGAAAGTATTGTCTTCTACAGGTGAATACAAAGGTGAGCTGGGCGAGCTAAGAGTGGATGTTAAGCTGGATAAGGAAGCCAAAACGATCACCATTGCTGATAACGGTATCGGTATGACAGCTGATGAGATTGACAAGTATATTAACCAGATCGCTTTTTCCGGCGCGGAAGAATTCGTAAGCCAGTATAAAGGAAAAGAAGGTGCGGAAAACATCATCGGACACTTCGGCCTTGGCTTCTATTCTGCTTTCATGGTAGCCGAAAAAGTACAAATCCGGACGCTTTCACGTAACGAAGGTGCGCAGGCGGTTCAATGGGAATCCAATGGTTCTCCGGAATTCACCATTACAGAGATTGAAAAATCAACCCGCGGAACGGAAATTATCCTGTATGTGGCTGAAGATGCTTTAGAATTTCTTGAAAAAGCGCGTCTTCAGGAAATCCTGACAAAATACTGTAAGTTCCTTCCTGTTCCGATTTTCTTCGGAAACAAGACAGAATACATTGATTCTCCGGAAGGAGAAAAAGATGACAAAGGCAACATCAAACGTGTAGCGGTTGAAGTTCCTAATCAAATCAACAATACGAATCCTGCGTGGACAAAAGCGCCTCTGGATCTGACAGAAGACGATTACAAGGCATTCTATCGCGAATTGTACCCGATGTCATTCGAAGAACCACTGTTCCACATTCACCTGAATGTGGATTACCCGTTCAACCTGACCGGTATTCTGTATTTCCCGAAAATCAACGAGCGTGTTGAAGTTCAGCGAAACAAAATCAACCTGTACAGCAACCAGGTATTCATCACAGACAGTGTAGAGCAGATCGTACCTGAATTTTTGACATTGCTGCACGGAGTCATCGATTCACCGGATATTCCGCTGAATGTTTCCCGTTCATACCTTCAAAGTGACAGCAACGTAAAGAAAATTTCAGCCCACATCACTAAAAAAGTAGCCGATAAATTAGCTGAAATGTTCAAAAAAGACCGTGCTGATTTTGAAGCGAAATGGAACGATCTGAAAGTTTTTGTGGAATACGGCTCACTGACAGATGATAAATTTGCTGAAAAAGCAAAAGCATTCACTTTACTGAAATCCATTGACGGTAAATTCTATACCACGGAAGAATACCTTGAAAAAGTAAAGCCGCTTCAGACCGATAAGGATAATAAAGTGATATTGCTTTATACCAATGATGAAGAAGGCCAGTTTGGCTATGTGAAAGCAGCGAAAGACCGCGGATATGACATATTGCTTATCGATGGCCCGCTGGCTCCTCACTGGATTTCCAAATTCGAGCAGGACAATCAGGATGTAATGCTGACACGTGTTGACGCAGACAGTATTGACAACCTCATCAAGAAATCAGAAGAAATTCCTTCCAAACTTTCCAAAGAAGAAGAAGATGCAGTGAAAACGGTCTTTGAAAATGTCGTAAACAAAGACAAGTTCAATATCGAAATCAAAAGCATGCAGTCTTCTGATGCTCCGATCATTATCACGCAGCCGGAATTTATCCGCCGTATGATGGAACAGCAGAAGTTAGGCGGAAATGCATTCTTCGGCGCGTTCCCGGAAACGTATAAAGTGATGGTCAATGCAAATCACCCGAAAATTGAAGCTTTAGCAAAAGAAACGGACGATACTTCCAAATCTGAAAAAGCGAAACAGCTGACAGACTTAGCGCTGCTCTCTCAGGGATTGCTTAAAGGTGCAGCTTTAGATCAGTTCATAGAAAGAAGCATCAGCCTCGTTTAATAATTACCAGACAATAAAAAAGAACGCAGGAGATTTTTCCTGCGTTCTTTAAAATATAAAAATACACACATTGAATAAATTCGCTTTTGCCTTTATTGGTTTCATGGTCACCGGGTTCAAGCTTTACGGTGCTTTTTTAGGATTTATCGTCGGCTATCTTTTTGAAATCATTCAGACACCGGCTAAAGGCAACAATAAGCAAGGCCAGGGACAAGGCCAGTCGCAAAGTAATTACGGCTATGATCCTTATCAGGTACTTTTCGGTTACCAGTCTGCTCCTCAGAATGACTTTATCTCCATATTACTGGTGCTTTCGGCAGCAGTTATGAAAGCTGACGGAAAAGTGCTCAAGTCAGAATTAGATTACCTCAAAGATTTCTTCCAGCGACAGTTCGGAAATCGTTTTACGAACCAGCATTTAATTTATCTAAGAGACTTACTGAATCAGCAACAGATAAACATCAGTGAAATTTGTGGCCAGCTACGGTACAGAACAACTGAAGAAGTACGCATTCAGCTAATTCACTATCTGTTCGGAATCGCTAAAGCCGACAATCATGTTTCTGACAATGAAATCAATGTTATCTACCGGATTGCAAGACAGCTGCACGTAAGCGATGCTGATTTTCAAAGTATCAAAAATATGTTCCACCGCAATCCACAGTCAGATTATCTGATTCTGGGTATTGATGCCAATGCTTCTGATGAAGATATAAAAAAAGCATACCGGAAAATGGCGGTAAAATATCATCCGGACAAGGTCCAGGACATGGGAGAAGAGCACCAGAAAGCAGCCAAAGAAAAATTCCAGCAGATCCAGGAAGCTTACGAGAACATCAAGAAGTCAAGAGGGATAAAATAAAAACTCCTTCATCTGAAGGAGCTTTTGTTTAGTTTAATTGAAAAGGCAGGTGAAGCTTACAATCCGACGACGTGTCTTACTTCTATTTCAGAGATTTTCTTCTGTTCTCCTGTTTTGGAGACGAACGTTCTGTTAACAAGTTTGCCTGTTACAGCAATTTTCTTTCCTTTTCCTCCAAAATCAGCAATAAACTGCGCCAGATTCCCAAAGCAAAACAGCTGATGCCACTGGAAGTTCACCTTCCCTTTTACGCTTGTTGTTGTTACCATATTAAAGCGGGCGACCTTACTTCCGTTGTTCAGATCGGACACATTCAAACGCTCGCCCATACTACCGATTAATGTTACCTGATTATTATTCATAAGCTGCTTTTATAATAAAACCAAATCATTGACTTCCACTTCCGTAATAAAGCGTTTCTCTCCGTTTTGTCCTTTATAAAAGCGGGAGATCAGCCGTCCTTCTATCGCAAGATTCAGTCCTTTTGTGCCGAATTCTTCAATAACAGCTACCCAGCGTCCCCAGGCGTGTACTCTGTGCCACTGGCTTTTTTTTCTGACATTTCCTTCCGCATCTAAATATGTTTCTTCTGTTTTCAGAGAAAAGTTCGCGATTTTTCTTCCGTTTTCCAGGCTCATCACTTTCGGTTCCGAGCTGATTTTCCCGATTAAATTTACATGGTTCATAGTCTTCAGGTTTTACGCGTTAGTATTTGATTTAACATTCAAAAGAAAAAAGTCATCCACATGGATATCGGTAACATAACGTTTGTTCCCGTCTTTCCCTTCAAACTGGCGATTGATAATCCGCCCTTCAATTGCCACTTCCATTCCTTTCTGAGCCTGTTTAACGAAACGTTCCGCATCTCTTCCGAAAAGTACAAGGCTCATCCATTGCGTATCCTCTACCCAATTCCCTTTTTTGTCTTTATAATTCTGGTTTACCGCAATAGAAAATCTTGAATAAGAAATCCCGTTAGATGCATTTTGTAATTCAGGCGCCATTCCGATACGTCCGATTAAATTCACTTTGTTTTTAATTGTTGCCATAAGCTTTCGATTTTTGATGAACGATTATGGTGCAAACTTCGGTCAGTGATAAAATTTAATTCGTTTATTAACCGTTTACTTTCGATTATTATTCATTTATATCCGATTAAATTCAAATAATAAAAACTAAATAACTGATTATAAGAAATATAATACTTCTAATTTGATTAAAATAAAATATGAAAAGTTTCATGTCATCCTTCTTAAAGGACGAAACTTGTTTAACGGATTAAAATCAAAAATTACAGCATTAAAAATTCAAAAGAACTGACCCCGTGGCTTTCTCTGTCTTTTGATAGGAATGATAATCCGGCAGAGCTTAAGAGGGAAAAGATATAAAGCAAAAAGAGGCTTACCTATGGTAAGCCTCTTAATAGTAATAAATTAGATGTAATCTAATAAAACCTAACTGTAAATTAAACAACAATTCAAAAATCTATATTCCTATAAGATCTTGATACAAATTTAAGTACTTAAAAGGTCAAAAATTAGAGGGCTAGCCCTCTAATTTTAGCTTTTTTTAGATTTTACTATCTTTAAACCGATATCTGAAACATGTGAAAGCTGTTTTTGGGTAGTCGCCTGCTCCACAACAAATTTATATTTTCCGATCTGCGGAAATTTTCTTCTTGGGAAAATCATTTCGCTTTCCACCAATGAACCTGATTTTTTCCCTAACCATTCACCATTTTCATTTGAAATAAAAAACTGGTGAGCTTCTTTATACTCTTTTTTATCCGGTAATGTCGAATGCAAGTAAATCCATGCATTGTTATAGTCGTAATCTGTATCTACCCGGAGAAAGAAAATAATATCATAGAGTGCTGAAGTATCCGTTATTTCTACCTCAAATTTCTGCTGATCATTCGCTTCCCATACATTATTTTTGAAATTCCTTACTTCCGAAAAATAAGGTCCTTTTTCACAAGAGAAAAGCAGCAACAGCATTCCTGCAGCAATGAAATTAATTAGCCTGCTGACCCGAATCATTTTGTCTTCCTTTATTATTGTTATTTCTTCTTCTGTTATTATTAGGGCGGTGTCTCGGCTTATTCTCTTTCGGAGCATTTTGCTCATTTCCTCCGTTTATCGTATTATCAGCCTGTGGCTGATTTTTTCCGGATTCTCTTCGTTGAGGGTGTTCTCTATTCTCGCCCGGTTGTGCATTTCTGGGTGTATTGGAACGCTCGCCTCTGCTGGAATTAGGCCTGTCCTGACGGGATCTTTGTTGACGGTTGTCAGCTGAAGGGCGTTTTTTCTTCCCTTTCTTAGAACCACTCGTAAGCGCCTGAGCCAGCCTGTTAAAGCTTTCGTCTTCTTCTACTCCAATGAAATTCACTTTTTCAATCGAAACTGCAGATTGGGTTTCTGCAGCAAATTCAATCAAATCCTTCACTAATTTACCTTTACGGTTAATTTCAAGAATCTTTTCGACTCTGTCCGGAGCTAATGCTACCAATGAATTGGAGCTTTCAATGGAATACCACATTAGTTTTTTAAAGATATCCGTTTTCACGTGGGATGCATCTCCTTTTTCCGTTTTTAAGCGGACATCCACACTTGGAAAGGCTTTAATTCCTTCCAGGTACATATCCAGCTCATAATTCAGGCAGCATTTCAATTTACCGCACTGACCAGCCAATTTTTGCGGATTTAAAGATAACTGCTGGTATCTGGCCGCAGATGTTGAAACAGATCTGAAGTCGGTCAGCCAGGTAGAACAGCATAATTCACGTCCGCAGGAACCGATCCCGCCCAAACGTGCCGCTTCCTGTCGCGCACCGATCTGACGCATTTCAATTTTAATGCGGAACGCATCTGCCATATCTTTAATCAGCTGACGGAAATCAACACGGTCTTCAGCTGTATAATAAAAAGTCGCTTTGGTGAGATCTCCCTGGTACTCAACATCGGAAATTTTCATATCCAGCTTAATTCTCGAAGCCAGCTCACGGCTTTTATACATCAGCTCGGTCTCTCTTTCCCTTCCGGTCTTCCATTTATCAATATCTTCCTGATTAGCAATCCGGAGAATTTTTTTGAAATCCGTAATCTTAATATCAGTGTATTTCTTTTCCTGCTGAATTTTAACCAGTTCTCCCGTAAGTGAAACAACTCCCACGTCATATCCGGGTAAAGATTCAACAACTATAATATCTCCTGCATACAAAGTAAGCTCCTTTGTATTGCGATATAAACTTTTTCTTCCGTTCTTAAAGCGGACTTCGACTAATTCGTATGTTTTTTGTCCAAACGGTAAACTCATATTGGAAAGCCAGTCAAAGACTTCCAATTTATTACAACCTCCAGAACTACAGGTACCTTTGTTCCCGCATCCTCTCGGTGTACCGCCATCGTGGGAACCACAGTTAGAGCATGCCATATTTATCTTTTAAAGAGGTTCGACTATTATTTTAATTTGCTCATGATAGCAGCTGGAACTCCTTTCTTATGCAGATAAACATTTATTGTTTTAAGCTTAAAATAGTTTTCCGACACAAACAGGTATCCTTTAGGATAATTGGATGTTCCCCATGAGTTTTTTACCAAAAAGTACTGCTTTCCATTTTGATCTTTATAAAGACCGACAATGTGCATACCATGGTCATCAGTGGTTGTTTTATTGTCATATCCCAGCTGACGTAATTCCGGTGTTACCACCACTTCTTCTACCGGCTCCAGAAACGCGTTCGACGTTTTATCTGCTCCGGCATCTGAAAAGTTTTTGTTGTCTTTCCCGACAACTTTAATCGTATTGAGATCTTTAGGTGTAATTGCGATTCCGTTTTTAAAGCTGAATCCTTTTTCAGATACGTCTGCTCCCCAAGCTACAGTATATCCGCTTTTCAGAGCTTCTGCCGTCGCTGTGAACAGATCATCCAGAGAAACATTGTAAGACGTTCCACTCAGCCAGTTATCCTGAATCTCAAGAACACAGGATTTATTAAGATCGTAATTTGTAAAGGAAGTCAATGAAATATAATCATCCAGATTCAGATTCAGCGATTCAAAGAAAGACTGCGGTGTATATTTTTTCCCTTTGTACGTAAATTCTTTCGGTTCCGGGCCGATATATGCGTCCAGCACGCTGTTCACTGCCACTCTCCAGTAGGTAGAAATTCCTTTTCCTTTTGAATTTTCTACAGATTTTACAACTCCTTTGACAATTCCGTCCAATACTTCAAACATTTCGGAATGGTCATACGATTCAGCATCTCCGGGAAGCCCTTTGTAAACATCTTTCGGAACAATTCCGAATTTTTTCATTACATAAGGAATATCGTGAAATGCGCCTCCCTGAGCGAAATTAATCTTACCATCATAACGCACATATTTATCCGCTTTTGCTTCATATGCTTTTCGCACGATAAACATCTCGGATAAAGTCGGAACATCTTTCATTCCTTTACGGATCAGCTCTGCTTCAAAAAAGGAAATACCGGAAAAGCTCCAGCAAGTCCCGGTCATTCCCTGGCTGAGCACAGGTGTGTCATCCAGATGAGCGACTTTTGTAAATTCATATTTTGATTCTTCTGTATTTGTGACTTTATCCTGTGAAAAGACAGTTGTACAAATAAATACAAAAGCTACGCCTAACGCTTTATAATTAAATTGCATAATTTTTTACTTTATTAATAACCAATAATTTGAAACCCCTTTTGTCTGAAGCTCCGATTTCACCTGCTGTAATTCTTTTTCATCGTTAGCAGCGCCTACTGCCACACGATACAGGCCATTCACACAGTCAACTACTAGGGCATTCACTCCCTGAGCTTTCATGCTCCCGACAAAGTCGGTTGCATTGGATTCCACTTTAAAACAATTTCCGATTAAATAATATCTGGCTTCTTTAATGGAAATTTCCTTTTTCGCAGAAGCTGTTTCTTCCTTAGCTACAACGATCATTTTATAAGTTACCTCATCCACTTCATAGGAATACACCTGATCAACATTTGCGTTTTTCACTACACTGTCCACATTCTTTAAAAGGATCGGCTTGCTTTCTTCAACAGGAATTTTTTCCGGCTCAAATTCTATATTTTTATGAGACCTGAACGGATTAAAATCATGTACGGAAAGTATTCCTGATTGTAAAAAATCGGTTTTTACGGGAATCCAAAAGGAATAAAAGGCAATCGGAAGCAATGCAGCAGCGGCTACATAGCGGATCCATGATCTTTTTCCTTTAGAAGCAAAATCAATCTCCAATACTTCTGCCGTATTTTCCGATTCCGTATTTTCAGCCTGCACAGCATTGAAATCAATAAAATCGATTGCCCGGGTCTCAGTCTCCGTTTTTTCCACTTCCGCTTGCAGCCTCACATTTAACGCAGGTAAACCATAAGAAGACAACAGCAGATTCGTAAATTTATCCTGTTCAAAACGAACCTGTCCGGAATTATCCAGGTATAAAAAGCCAATATGTTCGATCGCGATCCGTTTCCCTTCAGCAAGTCTGCTTTTCCATTCGGAAACAATTGCCGTAATTTCACCAGCAGCCTGCTCATATGGTTGAGAGGTTTCCTTTGCATAAGATCCTGTCAGCAATCCATCGCTTGTCAATAACTGTTTATTGAACAGAACAGATTTATAAGGAGGCATCATCTTTCCGGTCTTAGAGTCTAAAACAGCCGGAACTCTCTGGCTGATAAATCCACCAAAACCAGGCACGACGACACACGCATGTTTAAGAATTAACTGTGATATTACTTTTTCTAACACCATTGTGCAAAAATACATAAACAAAATACAACAAACAAGTGTACTGAAAAAACGGAAAAACGTTACTACAAATCTATATTTTTAATGATATTCTGAGTTCAGTCATTCCAAAATACAGGTAGCTTTTGTTAAAAACCGGTCTTGTTTTTTATAAAGTCGTTAGTAAATTCCTAAAAAAGTGCTTTTGCGATTATTGAATTGTTAAAATCGGAGAAAGTAGTGAAATAAGACCTTATCTTTGCTACAAGTAGTTGGACAACCATTACGGTTGTTTTAATTAGTTTTCATAAGTAGTAGTAGTTAGGTTAGGTTAGTTCAGAATGCAGGCGGAAGTCTGCATTCTGTTTTTATATATCTTTACATCAGATCAAAGCGTGACAGCCTAAATTGAAATAGCATTCCAAAATGAAAACTTTCGTTTCTCAGATAACTGATTTTATTCTCGCACAAAACAACCCGGTTCATGAATGGGTGATCATTGTCCCTTCTCAACGTTCCATACGATATATTCAGAAATCATTATTTGAAAAAACGGATAGACCGCTTCTTTCCCCGAAAATTATCACTATTAATCGTTTCTTCGAAACTGTTTCTCCCCGATTGGTCCTCGATAAAACACGTCTTTTAATGAAACTCTACGAAATTCATCGCTCCTTCTCTACTTCGGAAAACAAGTCTTTTGATGAATTTTATAACTGGGGAAAAACGCTGTTAAGTGATTTTGATGAAATTGACCGTTATGGAATTGATTCAAAGAATCTGTTCAAAAACCTGAGAGATATCAAAGAGATCGAAAACTGGAGCTTTAATTCGGAACAGCTGACCGAAACGCAGCTAAAATTTATAAAGTTCTGGGAAGAGCTGGGCGTTTACTACAATGAATTCCAAAAGGCGCTTTCCGCTTCTAACTCCGCTTACGCGGGAAAAGCGCTTCGGGAAATCACTGAAAATATAGACTGGATTCTAAAAAAATATCCCAATGAAAAGTTTTTGTTTGCAGGATTTAATGCGCATTCACCCGCAGAGCTCAGCGTCATTAAACAGTTGATGGTGCTGGGGAAAGCTGATGCTCTGTTTGACGGCGATACCTATTATATGTACAATGGCTTACATGAAGCAGGAGCTTTTATCCGAAAAAACCTGGACACACTGGGCATCCCGATAAAACTGGCTGAATTCAAAAACAATCTTTCTCAAAAATCATTGGAAATTAACGTCATTGCCTGCGCTCAGACAACAGGTCAGGTAAAAGCAGCGGCAAGTATCCTGGAAAAAATGCCCGAAAAGCATATTCCGGAAACGTTAATACTGCTGGCAGAGGAAGATCTGCTGGTTCCGCTTTTAAAAAATATCCCCGCAAAGGTTGGCAAAGCAAACATTACTCTGGGATTGTCTTTAGATAATAGTATTCTGAAAACCTGGATCGAGCTGATATTTAAAGTACAAAAGGGCCTTCAAAATAAACCGGCAGCTTATCATAAAGATATTTTTGAAATCTGTTTTCATCCTTTTATCGAGGAAATTCTCACTGAAGAAGAGAAGCAGGAGCTGATCCTGTTCGAAACAATCTTCAAAAAGAACAACCTTATCTACGCCAGCCCGGATTCATTGAGATTACCAAAGAAAATTAAATCCGTCTTTAAATTAATCTACACCCGGTGGGGCAATAACTGGCTCTTTGCAATCGAAAATATCAGAGAAATCAACAGCCGGATCTATCACTATCTGAAAAAGGAAAACGAGTACGAAAAAGCGCTTCTTGAAACATTTGACAGTGGCATTATTGATCTGCAAAACTGTGTTTCCGAGGGTATTCCTGAAATGGGTCTCGGGACATTTAAAAACCTGTTCACGCAACATTATGCATCGCTTACTATCTCTTACTTCGGAAATCCGATCGATGGCCTGCAGATTATGGGATTGCTGGAAACGAGGATGCTGGATTTCAAACGGATCATTTGTATCGGTATCAATGAAAAGAACATGCCGCCGAACAACCAGATAAATTCTCTTATCCCGATGGACCTGAGAAGCTATTTTGGCTTACCGACCGTCCGGGAGAAACAGGGGATTTTTGCACACCACTTTTATCGTTTGCTGCATGAAACCGAAGAATTGCACCTTACCTACTCCACAAATATGGAAGGTATGAATTCTTCCGAAAAATCACGTTACATCATGCAGCTGGAGCTGGAGTTAACAAAGGTCAATCCGAACATCCAGTTCAATTACAGCGATTACACTATCGACAACAATGAAGTATTGATCAACGATACCGTTATCGAAAAAAACGAGTACAATCTCGGACTAATAAAAAATTACCTCGAGCAGGGAGCTTCCGCATCGGCATTGGGGAGCTATTACACCTGTCCGCTGGATTTCTTCTACAAATACATCCTCCGGTTCGGAGAGGAAATCCGTATTGAAGAAGATATTGAAGCTTCTACATTCGGAAGTCTTATCCATGAAACGCTGGAAACATTGTATGAGCCTCTCGCAAACAACACATTAAAAGATAAAGAAGCAACACTCAAAAGATTTGACAGCGAGCAATTGAAATTTTTCAGAAAGCACGCGGATTATGAGCTGGCACAGCACTTTGAAAAGCATTTTAAAAGCAAAGAAGCCTTTTCTTCAGGGAAGAACCGCTTAAACTTTGAAATGGCAAGCCGGCTGATCCATAATTTTTTCGATTACGAAAAAAAGCACCTGGAAACAACGGAAGAAGTGATTTATGTTGAAGCGCTGGAACAAAAACTGACTGCAGAAATTCCCTCCATTTCATTGGGAAATTCCAAAGAAACCATCACACTCCGGCTGAAAGGAATCATCGACCGGATCGATTATCATAATAACGGATACCACATCATTGACTACAAATCAGGAAAGGTGGAATATAACAAGCTGAAGATAAAGGAAGTTTCGGAAGAAGCTCTTTACAAAGCATGTGTAAATTACAAATATTTTCTGCAATATTACTTTTACTTATACTTGTTCCATAAGAATCATGGATTTTGTCCTCAAACGGTTACTTTCGTTTCTTTTGTAAACCTGAAAGAAGTGGAGAATATCCGCAATGAAAACAACATATTTGAAGAGATGGTTGCATTATTTCCCAACATAATACAACGTATCGTCAATGATCTATATAACCGGCAGGAACCTTTTATACACAAAGAAAAAAACGGTTACAGCTACTGTAATTTCTGTGTGTAACTTTCATCTGCCATTGGGCAGATAGTTCTTTCTTCCCGAAGTCAGTTCCTGACGGAACTTTTCCCGGGCGATCTGCTCAATGGATTTTTTATCAATTTTAGATTCCAGCCAGGCAATAATATCCAGGTACATGAACGGGCGCTGCTCAAACTTCGATTCGCTCAGCTTCTTTAAACGGCTTAACAGCTGCTTAAAGCTTTTCGTCACTTCTGAAGGCAACAGCTTCGGAACATTCCGGATATAGTTCAGCACTTCTCTTTGAACTCCCTGTAAATCACCAATCTTACTCAGATAACGATAAACCGATTTCAACTGATATTCGACCAGCATATCATTCCCCAGCTCATAATGAGCAATCAGTATAAGAATGTGAGCAAAAGATAAAATGTCTTCCCTCAGTGACTGATTTTTCAGCGCAAGCACCTGGTTCAGATAATGAATGGCTTTCTTAAAATCTCCCGTCCCGAAATACAGGCAGCCAATCTTATAGTAAAGAACAATGATCCGGTGTGTATCTATTTTTGTTTCTGCAGCATCCAGAAATGCCGTTATTTCATCAATGCAACGAAGACCCCGGCTGTATTCTCCCTGGAGAAACAATAAATTCAGCAGGTTCGTGTATTTATATTGCTGATGCAGCAGCTGAATATTTTCACTTTCCTTCTCTGACGGCTTCAGTTGTTCAAAATAATCAAACGTTGCCCGCATCCGCTTGTAATTCCTCAGGTAAAATAAAACCAAAATAAGGTTGTGAATACTTTTAAAAAACAGCTCCTTATTCTGTTCTGCCTGAAATTCGTTTTCCTTAAACAGATCAACCGTTTTCTGTGCATATTTGAAGCACATCAGAAAATCCTGCTGGATATAGTAATAACGAAAATAAGCGCTGTACAAGTGAAACTTCTCAGTAAAGCTCAGCTTTTTGTAATCAATATCCGGAAGCTTGGAATGAAAAAAATCACGGACAAACATGAAATCTTTTTCATCTCTGACAAAACCAACTTTCAAATACAGAGAATAGAGCTGTAAAGACAAGTTAGACAGACTTACCAAACCGTTCACCCGTTCTTCTATTTCAAGGCTTTCGGTTGACAGCTCATCTGCTCTCGCACCGATACTTCTGGTCACATACTGCGATTCAATGAATTTAATTTTTTCAATGATCAATAAATTCTGAATGGAATTATCCAGCTTTACAGCAAGAAATTTTGCCTTTTCCAGAAGCTTTAACGACTGAAGATATAATCCTCTCATATATAAGAGCTCCGCATTCTCTATATGCTCGTTTACCTCAAATTCCAGAATTTTATTCGAAGAATTCAGGCGGATAGAAGTGAGCAGCTGCCTGTATAAATGAGCTTTCAGATTCGCTAATTGCACTTTTTTAATCTGGGGATTCTTCTTTATGATCTCCTCATCAGAAGCATCAGGGAACTTTTCTAAAAAGTCAAACAGCACAAGGAACTTTAATTCCTCCGGATTGGATGTGGTTCTTTTGGCAAACAGCTTAAAACTTCGTTTTTCTGCCTTGGAAAGTGATAAAATCAGCTTATTTAAGCCCTCTGAAACTGTACTAGACATCGTAAAAAAAGTATAGTGAAAAATGAATTAAGTTATTTAAAATAAGTATGTTAAAAAATATTTTTAAATTTTGAATATCGTAAAATACAATTTTTTTTGTTTTGCATACCCACTATGAACGCATAACTTTGTCGTACACTTTGGATGAATAAAAAATCATAAAGACAGAGTAGGGGTACTCGATTTTGATTAGTAGTGGGAAGGCAGCCGAATGGTTGCCTTCCTTTTTTATTTTTTGGCTATTTTGACTGATCCAGCTTTTTCACCATTGTCAGGATCGTTGCAATAGCAACTGTCTCTCCCGTTTCATCATAAACATCTACCAGGAATTTCACAATTCCTTTCGCGATATCATCTTCTGAACGTTTTTCCTGATCGATTTTTTCCTTTACTGTAAAACGGACACCTATTGTTGCTCCAGGATAAACAGGTTTCACGAAACGAGCTTCTTCCAGTCCGTAATTTAATAATACAGGACCTTTTTTCGGATCAACGAACAAACCTGCCGCTTTGGATAAAATGAAATATCCGTGCGCTACACGTCTTTCGAAAATGGTTCCTTCCAGAGAAGTTGCATCCATGTGTGCATAGAAATTATCACCTGAAACATTCGCAAAATTCACGATGTCGGCATCTGTCACAGTATGCTTGTGCGTAAATACTGTATCCCCGATTCTCAATTCTTCAAAATACTGTCTGAAAACATGCGGATTGGCTTCAGGCATCGCCGCGCCCACTTGAAACTGCTTGGTTATCGCGGTAATTGTCGTAGGATGCCCCTGAATAGCTGTACGCTGCATATAATGTAAAACACCGCGTTTTCCTCCCATTTCCTCTCCTCCTCCAGCTCTTCCCGGACCTCCGTGAACAAGCAACGGCATCGGAGAACCATGTCCCGTGCTTTCTTTTGCACAATCTTTATTCAATACCAGAATACGTCCGTGCATTGACGCTGCTCCCAGTACATATTCTGTCGCTTCCTTGTCACTCGGAGTGACAATAGAGGATACAAGCGATCCTTTCCCCATTTTAGCCAGCTCAATCGCGTCTTCTATGTTTTTATACGGCATAATAGTAGAAACAGGTCCAAATGCTTCTATCTCATGCACATCTGTTTTTCGGAACGGATCATCATTGAAGAATAGAACCGGAGAGAAAAATGCTCCTTTTGAACGGTCTGCTCCGATCACCTCAAAGCTTTCCATATCTCCGAAAACAACTTCTTGGGTCTTTTTCAATGCCTCTACTGCTTCCAGCACTGCTTTCACCTGTCCTGCAGATGCCAAAGCTCCCATTCGCACACCTTCCGCTTTCGGATGGCCAATAGTTGTAGAAGCCAGGCGCTTGGAAACAGCTGTTTTAACATCGTTCACCAGTTCTTCCGGAACCATGATACGACGAACCGCTGTACACTTCTGCCCTGCCTTGATTGTAATTTCTTTTGTTACCTCTTTTACGAATAGATCAAACTCTTCCGTTCCCGGCTTCGCTTCTTTTCCGAGAATCATCGCATTTAAAGAATCCGCCTCCAGGTTAAACGGAACATTTTCCCGTGCGATTACTGGCTTAGATTTCAGCATTAAACCGGTCGAAGCGCTTCCTGTAAATGTCACCACATCCTGGGAAGTCACAGAATCAATCAATTCTCTGGCAGAACCAGAGATCAATTGTAAAGAGCCTTCCGGAAGAATTTTTGATTCAACGATATCCTTTACTACCACTTCTGTTAAAAAGCCTGTTATAGAAGAAGGCTTCACGACCGCCGGAACTCCCGCCAGCAAGTTAACCGCGATCTTCTCCAGCATTCCCCAGACAGGGAAGTTAAACGCGTTTATATGTACTGCAACACCTTCTTTCGGCACCATGATATGGTGTCCTATAAACGAACCGTTTTTTGATAGTGGCGCCGCCTGCCCATCCACGTAATAAGGCAGATCCGGGAATTGCTTTCTTAAAGAAGCATTGGCGAATAAATTTCCTATACCACCTTCAATATCAATCCAGGAATCCACACGGGTAGCTCCTGTCCTGTAGCTTATCTCGTAATATTTTTCTTTTCGCTCTAACAGATATAAAGCCATCGCTTTCAGCATCCGCCCTCTTTCCTGGAAAGTCATCTTTCTCAGTACTTTGGCTCCTTCTGTCCTACCATATTGTAAAACAGCCTCAAAGTCAATACCTTTAGAGGATGCTTCACCAATTACATCTCCTGTAACTGCGTCATAAACCGTTGTCTCCACTCCTTCTCCTGCAACCCACCGGCCTAATACATAATTCTTAATAGTGTCCATACTATGATTTCAATTTTAGCGTCTTAAAATTATAAATTAAGTTCGAACACGGGAAACCGGAAGCCAAAAAAAGAACTCGCGCCGCATTTTACAGCTTAAATTACACACTTCAATAAAATTTAAAATTAAAGTTTGCTTTTATTAAATCCCTTTTTACTATGTTTGAAGCATAAAATGTAAAACTAAACGAAAAATTAAAAGTATTAATTATGAGTAAAGAAGTTAAAACAGCGACTGCAAGCAACAAAACAGCGGGTGGATTTTCTGCACTTTTGTCTGCTATTTCCATCGTTATTGCATTGATCATCGGTATCATTATTTACAAATTCATCTTGGGTAACCCGGCAAACTTTATCGATAACAATCCGGAAGGTGAGCCACTAAAAGGAAATTTCCTTGGCGTAGTTTACAAAGGTGGGGTGATCGTACCTGTCCTTATTGCCGTGAACCTTATCGTTATCATCTTCATGTTTGAACGTTTCCTGACATTAGCAAAAATCAAAGGGCAAGGAAAATTAGACGCTTTCATTGAAAAAGTAAAACACTTACTTGCAAACGGAAACGTGGATGCTGCTTTAACTGAGTGCAACAAACAAAAAGGATCTTTAGCGAACGTTGTTCGTGCTGGTTTACTAAAATACAAACTGTTACAAGATGATACTTCTTTGGATAAAGAGAAAAAAATCGAAGCAGTTAAACAGGAACTGGAAGAGGCTATCACGTTAGAAGGCCCGATGATGTCTAAAAACCTTGTGATCTTATCAACAATTGCTTCCGTATCCGTATTGATCGGTCTTGTAGGAACAGTATTGGGGATGATCCGTGCGTTCGCAGCGATGTCTCACGGTACTCCGGACACAGCACAGTTAGCGACAGGTATCTCTGAGGCCTTGATCAACACGGCTCTTGGTATCTTCGGTTCATTGATCGCGATTATTTTCTACAACCTTTTCTCTACAAAAGTTGATCAGATGACACACGCAATGGACGAAGCAAGCTTCACTATTGTTCAGGATTTCTCTAAATCTGTAAGATAATTAGTATTCGTTCTAAAAAATAAATAGAAAGTATGGCAAAAATCAGTAAACCAAAATCAGCACCTGCTATCGACATGACGCCGATGGTGGACCTTGCTTTCCTCTTGGTTACGTTCTTCATGCTTTCTGCTAATTTCCGTCAGGACGAAGTAGTTGTTATTGATATTCCTGCTAGTATTTCCGAAGAATTAATGCCTAAAGATTTCTTACAGATATCTGTAAGCAAGCAAGGCAAAGTATTTATCGGCTTTTCAGGAAATGAGGAGGTTAAGAAAGGTATCCTGGCTGATCTGATGGAGAAGACAAAGATCCAGCTGACAGCAGAGCAAGCTACTAATTTTGTTGCTGCAACAGAATTAGGATCTTCTTTCAGAGATTTACCTCAGTATTTGTCTTTAACTTCTGAGCAACGTAAACAATTAGCAGATTCAGAAGATATGAATGCAATACCTGTTGATTCCACGAGAAATGAATTGAAAACGTGGGTTAAAACGGTTTATGAGCATTTGAATAACGACGGAAAAGCACGTTTTGAAAAAATGGTGGCAGAAAATCCCGGATTGGATAAAAAGCAATTAGCTCAGGACATGAAACCTAAGTTCATTCTGAAAGCGGATAAAGATGCTCCTTACCATTATGTTCAGGATGTGGTGAACACTTTTAAAGATTTAGACATGGATACGAAATTCTCGTTCATTACGAGTATGGAAGCGGATCCAAGAAAAGAGAAATAATAAAAGAAGAATATGGCTCAAATACAAGATACCGGTAACGACAGCGGCAAAGGCAAAAAAAGACCGAAGCGCGGCATGCCGAATGTGGACATGACGCCGATGGTGGACCTTGCTTTCTTGTTGCTTACGTTCTTCGTAATGACAACGACTTTCTCCAAAGCGAAAGTAATGAAAGTAGTGTATCCTGCGAAGCCGAAGAATGATAAAATTATCCCGGACAATGCTAAAATTAATAATGCATTAACCTTTCTGCTGACAAAAGACCATATCTATTACTATGATGGTGAGTTCTTTACAGAAGGGAATAAAAAAGGCGAACCTGCAACAAAATTAACTAAAATTGAGTTATCAGGTGTCCGAAAATTGTTAGCTGACCGCAACAAATTTGTGATCGACAAAAAGAAAATTTATGCAGATCAGCTGTACAAAAAAGAAATCGCGGATACCACTTATGTCAAATTAATGACAGAAGCGCAGAAAGACCAGAAAGCAGTTAAAGTGTTGATCAAAACTGACGACAAAGCACTTACAAAAGCATTTATCGATATGATAGATGAATGTATGATTGCTGACATTGGTACCTACACTCACGTAGATATCAATCAAGACGAGTTAAATTTATTAAATGCAACTGTAAACAAGTAAAGTTATGGCAGCAGAAGCAACAACAGAAGTAGCTGTACAACAATCAGGACTGACTCCTGATGTAGCTATCTTTCTCGTCCTAATGGTTATTATCGCAACCATTTCATTGTATGAGTATTTCTCATCTATCAAATGGCAGCAAGTGACATCTGCTTCGAGGAATAATATTGTCTTCGAAGACAAGAACAAAACGTACGGAGCTTACGAAATCCGTAATAATTACAACCGTAATTTGTTGTTGATTATTCTGGGACTGATACTATTTATCGGTTTATCTTACGGAGGCCGGCTCGCTTACGATAAGTTCTTCGCTAAAGAAGCAGCAGCTGATGAAGGTGATTTGGAACAGGTCGTAATTGATTATTATGAAGAACCTGAAGAAGAGGAAGAAGTAATTGAAGAAGAAATTCCTGAAGAAGAAATAATTCCACTGGAAGATCAAACTGCTTTTTTACCTCCAGTGGTAACGAATGATATCGTGGATACTCCTCCTCCAACAAACGCTGAGCTGACAAATTCAAATGTTGGTAAGGAAGATGTAAAAGGGAACTCCGATTACTCAACAGAACGTGTTCCGCCACCACCGCCACCGGTAGAGAGAAAAGTGGAAGAAATCGAAACGGTAGTTGATGAGCAGGCTGAATTTCCGGGAGGTAGAGCTGCTTTGATAAAATATCTGAGCGAGCGTATCCAATATCCGGATATTGCAAGAGAATTGGGATTATCAGGAAAAACGGTTCTTAAATTCGTTGTAAACACTGACGGAACAATTACAGACGTGAAAATCGCGAAAGGAATGCGTGATTGCAGCGAGTGTGATAAAGAAGCTGTCCGTGTAGTAAAAAATATGCCGAAATGGGCTCCGGGTAAAAAAGGAGGTAAAGCCGTTAGGTCTTATTTTGTACTTCCTGTACAATTCGCAATCGAATAGTCAAATAATCAATCATTTTAATACTTCAATACCCCGATATAGAAATATTTCGGGGTTTTGTTATTTTTGCAGATATGGATTACAAAAAAATCAATAGTATTTTCAGCCTGTTCATGATCTTCGCCATTCTTATCTGGCTCTACTTTTTAATTTTTACAGACGTATTCAATAACATGCTTCCTCCCCTTCAAAAATATATTTTTACTGCTGTACTGGCTCTGTACTGCATCTATAGAGGTATCAGAATGTATGTTCAACTAAAAAAATAAGTATGAAAAAAATAGCAGCACATTTCATTGGTTTAACTGTTCTCTTCCAATTATTTTCCGGTTGCGGATCCACTCCTCAGGCGAAAGAAGAGATTGCGGATATTTATATTGACGAATCCTTCAAACCGTTGTTTGAAACAAGTATTCCTACGTTCGAAAGCCAGATCCAGTCCGGAAGAGTAATTCCTCATTATGTTTCCGAGCTGGAAGCGATAGAAGCGTTTAAAAACAATCAGACAAAAACGATCTGTATCACCCGGGAGTTTACTCCGGAGGAAACGAAATACCTTGCTGGTAAAAATGTAGAGTTTACAACAGATCATATCGGAACAGACGCATTGGCGCTGATCGTAAATCCGGCATGCCCGGACAGTGCTTTCACATTAGATGAATTAAAAGCCATTTTCACGGGAAAAGACAGCCTCTGGAAGTCTACCGGCAAAAAGATCAATATCGTGTTCGATCAGTCCAATTCCTCCAATTTCTATTATATCTACAATCTGATAGAAAAACAAAAATTGAGTCCGAATATTTCAGCGGTCAAGTCAAATGAAGAAGTCATCGAGCTTGTCAGAAAGAACAGTAATGTACTCGGAATTATCGGTGCCAATTGGATCAATGATACACGGGATTCTACCCTGCTGAAATTCAAAGACGGAATAAAAGTATGTGATATCGCTTATAATAAATACTCTGAATATTTTCAGCCTTATCCTGCATATATCTATAACGATGTTTATCCGATGACACGTAAATTCTACCTGATCAATAAAGGAAGTCGGGTATCGTTATATTCGCAGTTCGTCCGTTTTATGACAGGGCAACGGGGCCAGATGATTATCTACAAATCCAATTTGATCCCTTCAACTATGGTTGCAAGAGAGATTGAGATTGTTCAGGAAAAATAAATGATTAATTTTAGAACTGATTTTTAAAGAAACCATTTTTGGCAAACAAATTGTAAACTGATTAAAGTATAAATAAAATAAATACAATGAAAAAAGCAGTCTATTTCGTAGCTTGTACAATTATTTCAGGTTTTACCTTTGCTCAGACACTGGAAAGCGCAAAAGAAAAAACAGCTTATGAACGTTACGATGAAGCAACAAAAGATTTTACTACTCTGATTAGTAAAAATCCTTCTTCAGCTGAGAACTATTTTTATCTGGCAGAAAATTACCTACAATCTGAAAAGCTGGACTCTGCTTCAATTTATTGGAATAAAGCGTATGAAACAAGCCCTGAAAACGCGCTGTCTTTAGTGGCGAAAGGGAAGGTTTTATGGCTTAAAGGGAATAAGGAAGAAGCCTTTGCTCAATTCGAAGCTGCAATCAAGGCTTCCAAGAAAAAAAACGGTGAGGTGTTTCGCCAGATCGGTTCCATCTTAACGGAAGCTCCCGTAAAAGATCTGGATAAGGCTATTTCTTACCTCAGAACTGCCGTAGAAGTCGATCCTCAGAACGTAGAAGGTTACTTGTTGTTGGGCGACGCTATCTTAGAGAAAGACCCTAAGAACGGTACGGATGCGATCCGCGAGTATAATAATGCTGAAAAAATCCAGCAATCTCCAAGAACCATCGTTCGTAAGGCGAAGTTATACCAACGTGCCCGCAACTATAAATTAGCAGACGAAATGTATGTTCAGGCTCAAACTTTAGACGCTAAATATGCTCCGGCATATAAAGCGCATGCTGAATTACAGGGATTGTTCGGAAAATACGACCTGGCAATTGAAAACTGGAAAAAATACCTGGCACTGAATGATAACAATTATGCACGTTACAAATATGCCGCTGCATTATACAGTTCTCAGAAATACTGTGACGCGTTAAAAGAAGCGCAGGATTTAAAAGCGAAGAACTATACTTCTATTTATGTAGAGCGTATTGACATTTATTCTACATACGAGTGCCTGGAAAATTCAGCTGATAAAAATGACCCGGCTAAATTTGAAGCAGGCTACAAAAAAATAAATGATTTCATCAGCAAATACAGCGCTAAAAATGAAGCCATCGGGATGGACTACAAATATCAGGCGATGTACTTGTCCAAACTGGGGAAAACAGACGAAGCGATCGCGGCCTATTACAAAGCAGCTGAAGATTCAACTGTAGCTCAGGAAGTATTAAGCGGACTGGCAAAAACATTCACTAAAGCGGAGAAATACGATGAGGCGATCAAAGCTTACAACAAAATCATTGAGAAAGATTCAAATGCCCTTTCTTTAGCTGATTACTTCGAGCTGGGCAGAATTTACTTTCTGGCGAAGGATTACGCAAACTCAGATAAAGCAAATGCACACGTATTGAAATTATCTCCGACTTACAGCTTCTCTCATTTCTGGAGAGGCCGTGCAAATGTGTACATGGATTTAGACAGAACAACCTGGGCAGCGAAACCACACTATGAAGGTTATCTGAATAACACTACTGATGAGCAGAAAATTCAGTATAAAAATATGACGCTGGAAGCCTATAAATATCTGGGAGACTATTATATCAATTCCCCGGAAAAAAATATAGAGAAAGCAAAAGAGATCTGGACGAAGATTATCGAGCTGGAACCAGAAAATGAGAACAACAAGAAAATTCTTGACAAGCTGAATAAATAAAAAATCCCATAAAACAAAAATCCTCCGGTCAATCGGAGGATTTTTGTTTTACATACTGTATCGATTTTACTTCGTTAGTGTAATATCTTCAGTGTAAACACATCACTCCTACCTTATTCCACTTCCGTCTGCAGGGAAACCTTAATTTCAGATGTTCCGGTAATAATAAAATATCAGCGAAAAACAGCTATCATATCAAAAATACCGCTATTTTAGCAAGAACTTAACAGGTAGAACAACAAACATAATATGAAGGATTCTCCACTTATACCTAATAAAACTTCATACAGAAGTGTTATTGTGAAGGTCTTCTTTTTCATGGTTGCACTTACACTTTCTCTGATATGGATTTTCAGTGTAAATGAAAAAGGGTACAACCGTATCTCAGAAGTAATATCTGATTATTTCAAACCGGATGAAAAATTAATTCACCTTAATCAGCTCAGAGACGAAGTAACGAATCTTTTAAACTTACAACAATACGAAATCTATTTAGACCACCAGAAGCCTTCTGAAAAATTTAAAAAAGAATCGAAAGCTATCGATAATCATCTGGATACATTACAGCTGCTCATGGCAGATGAGCCTTCCCAGATTGAAAAAATCATGGAAATAGACTCATTGCTGGAATCACGGAAAAAGCTGTTCGCGTCTTACCTTAAAATCCGGTACAATTACTCACTGGATATCAATTTTCAAGATAAATTCGGAGATATAAATAACATTCTGACCAAAAAAGTAATCACGGCAGATACCACCACTGTCATTATTGCTCCGGAAAAGAAAAAGTTTAAATTATTCCAGTCCAAAAAGAAAAAGGCGCAACAACAGGCCAATATACAGGAAGAACAGAAAATCGAAGTTAAGATCGACACTGTGCAAATTGTAAAGAGGGACAGCGTACTTAATAAAATCCAGACTTCCATTGATGAAATAAAGGTCGATCAGGAAAAAAACAAGATTCAGATGAAGAATCGTGAGATTTTACTGATCAACACCAACGAGCTTATTGTTAGTGAAATTCTGACGATCATTAAAAACCTGGAGGATAAGCAGCGTATTATCGCATCGCAAAACAACAGGGCATCCGAAAAATTAGCGCTCGATGCTATTGAGACAACCAAAAGCATATTAATTATCATCAGTTTAGTTTCTATTGCTTTGGCAATTTATATTATCTGGGACTTCATCAAGATCGTAAAAATCAAAAATGAATTAGAAATTGCGAAAAAAGAGGCAGAATTCCACAGTCAGGCCAAACAGAATTTCCTGGCAAATATGAGTCACGAAATCCGGACACCCTTACAATCGATTGTCGGTTATTCGGAAATTCTGAATAAAAAATTTAAAGATCCGGGAATCAGTACGATCAACAGCTCTTCCAAACATTTACTACACATCGTGAATGAGATCCTTGATTACGGGAAAATCATATCCGGAAAATATTCTTTCAATGAGCAGCCTTTTAATGTTCAGGAAATTTTCGACGAAGCCTGGACCATCAGCATGTTGAATCCAAAAGCAAAGAAACTGGAATTAGTTCAGGACTATCAGTTTGAACAGCTTTATTTACTGGGAGATGATTTCCGTCTAAAACAAATTCTTCTCAATCTCATCAACAATGCCATAAAATATACGGAGGAAGGAACCGTTTCACTCGAAGCCAAAACCACATTAAATAATGATGAAGCAATATTGGAGTTTACAATTACCGATACGGGTATAGGTATCCCAAAATCTAAGCTGGATTCCATCTTTGATGAATACCAGCAGGCGGATAATTCTCATCTATCTAAAGGCACAGGGCTCGGCTTATCTATTGTCAAAGAGCTCGTGGAAGGCCAGAAAGGGGAAATATCCGTCATTTCGGAAGAACAGCAGGGTTCTGCATTTACCGTCCGCATTCCTTATCAAAAATCTTCTGCGGCTAGTTTAAAAGACGAAGAAGCAGACGAAGAGGACTATGCATTTATTGACGGACGCATCTGTTTTGTCGAAGATGACAGCATTATTCAGAACTTAATCAAAGAGTTTGTCAGCGATTTTATCAAAGACCATAAAATTTTCAATGATGCGGAAGAATTCCTGCAAAATGACATTGAAGATATTGACTGTCTGGTCAGCGACATCCGGCTTACCGGCATGAACGGAATTGAGCTGATCAAAACACTTCGCCGGAATGGTTTCGACAAGCCTGTAATTGCCGTAACAGCACAGGTTCTTAAAGAAGAGCATGATGAGATTTATGCAGCAGGATTTAATGGAATACTCGTGAAGCCATTCACAAAAAAATCCCTTCAGGAAACGCTTGCCAAACACAACGAAAAGCATTTAAAATATATCCGGCATAACTCCCTGAACTTTTCAGGACTAAAAAAGATGGTCGAGGATTCATCTTCTTTTGAGCAAATCATCAAGAAATTTATTCGTGATACAAAAAATGAGATTGAGTATTTAAGATCGCTGAATCATGAGCAGTCCATGGATGAAATCCATTTATTGGTCCACCGCATTTCGGGGCGCTTATTACAGATCGGTAGCGAACGTTTAGGTGAGAAATGGCGACAGCTGGAATATATGATTATTAACGATCCTGATAAGATCACCCAGGTATTTTTAAATGAATATTTTGATGAGCTGACGCATGAGCTGGATGCTTACAGATAAAAATATCCCATGCTCAAAAATTATAAGAGGTGTTTTTTAATATTTCTGACCGGATACTGATTTGAAGAACGAATTGTTATATCAAACATCCAGTTTGTACTTCTCAATCTTCAGATACAATGTTTTCCGGTCGATATTAAGCATCTTTGCCGCTTTCGATTTATTGAAATTGCTTTTCTCCAGAGCTTCTATAATTTTTGCCCGTTCATTATCCCTCTGAATAGCTTTTAAATCTGTCTCCGAATCAACAACAGCAGAGTCGGGACGGACAGAAAGTAACTCTTCCGGCAAAACTTCTATGGTTAAAGTGTCCGAAGAAGCCATTAATACCATTTTCTTAACTGTATTCTTGAGTTCTCTCAGATTTCCCGGCCATGAATAGCTGCTGATCTTCTCTGTGACAAAAGGATGAACTTTTGTTACCGATTTATTCAGCTCTTTATTCGCTGATTGCAGAAATGCTTCAACAAAAGACGGAATATCTTCTTTTCGCTCTCTTAACGAAGGCATTTTAATCTGAAATTCATTAATCCGGTGATAAATATCCTCTCTGAAATCTCCTTCCGATACAGAAGAAGTTAAATTCTCATTTGTAGCGGTAATCAGGCGAACATTTACTTTAATATTTTTAGAGCTTCCTATTGGCTGGATTGTCTTTTCCTGCAATGCTCTTAAAAGCTTTATCTGGACTTCATATGATAAGTTCCCGATTTCATCCAGAAACAAAGTTCCTCCGTCTGCAACTTCAAAACAGCCTTTCTTATCCTGGGCAGCACCTGTGAACGATCCTTTTACGTGCCCGAACAGCTCGCTTGCTGCCAATTCTTTTGACAATGCGCCACAATCAATTGCCACAAACGGCCCTTTGCTTCTGCTGCTCAGGTCATGAATCAATCGTGCAATATGTTCTTTCCCGGTTCCGCTTTCTCCCGTGATCAGTACAGACATATCGGTCGGAGCAACAATATCAACATTTTTATACAGCTGATTTGCCTTTTCTCCTACTCCACGAACAAAATCAACAGGCTTACCATCAGGTACGGAACTATTTTTCTGCTCTGTTTTTAACTGTCTGCCTTTTTCCTTCAGATGGAAATCAATAAGCATCAGCAATTCTTCCTGATTGATCGGCTTCGTCACATAATCCTTCACTCCGAGCTTCATCAATTGCACAGCCGTCCTTACGTCATTGAAGCTGGTAATCACAATAACCGGAACCGTCATAAATTCAGGATTAGTTCTCAGGAAATTATCTGCTGTCCCGTCCGGCAAGCGATAATCCAGCAAAATTAAATCAAAAGCACTGATGGAAGGTTTCAAAGTTGCGAAATCTTTCAGGCTGCTTACGTGCTGAACATCGTATCCTTTCCGAGAAAGATAGCTCACCATAATCATGCTAAAAGTAGTATCATCCTCTATAAACAGAATCCTACCCACAACTTCCATTTTTGTTCATAAATATACGAATTCTGAAAGTAGGTGAAAGTATAATAAAAATTAAAAGTAAAAGACCGTCTAAAAGACAGCCTTTCACTTTTTGAGAATTTACCTAACCACTTATACTTACTTTTCTGAACTTCCAAAATTCCTGTTTCATTATGAGTTGGGGAATTTTTCAATTTCCATATCTAAACTCCCCAACCCTAATTACTAATTTAATTAATCGTGTTTATTATTGGTTTAGTTGTGTCTAATTTATCAGTTGTATAAGAAACTAACAAATTCGTGCCATAGAACATTAAACAAACAACACACTAAATTTCAAATACTTATTATTTTAACAAATAAATCGGTTCCCCACTTTTTTGTAGAACTATTCCACACATTGTAGGATTATTCCACAACAATCTTTTTCACAATATTTCCTTTCTCTGTGCTGATATTAATCAGGTAAATGCCTTTCTCTAACTGATGTGAAAAATATACATTCAGACTTCCGTTAATAAAAGAAAGGTTTTTCACCAGCTGGCCATTTATCGAATAGATCTTTAAATCGTAAATCAAATTGCTCCCAATCGATTTAATATTCAGCGATTCTTTTGAAGGATTCGGGAAAACCTGAAATTCATTCTCGGAAATTTTATCAACAGATAATGAAGAGATACAAAAATCTATTGCGATTTCGGAGCCGAAATTAGCATCTCCCGAATCTAATTCTTTCAGAATAGCTCCGGCATTATCCCTGATCTTCAGATAACCGGATGCACGATCAAAGCTGGTCCATCCGTCACCTCCCGAATCACTGAGCAGAAGCTTATAACATCCGACAGGAAGGCATTTTGAATACATAAAAGGAGAATGAACGCCATTTGCCACGTAGTTCCGCTGATCCCATACTATCGCAACGTTCGCCGCATCCACGATTTTCCAGCTCGTTTCAGAAGTATAGAAATCGTAGCCAAATTCAATATTTACATATTCATCAAATTCTGAATAATTGAATACGGAAGACAGCAGGTTGTTAGAAACGCTATTATCAACACCGCCATTTACTTCTGTTATCTCAGCTTCAAACGTCACTGAGCCTCCGGATAACGAAGGAAAAGGGAAGAAAATCGTGTCTGACTGATATTGTGCTAAATTTCCCGTCCAGTCTATAATCTGTTCATTCCCGTTAAACTTGTATCTGATCCGGGCAGAGGTAACATTTACATTCCCGTTATTATAAATTATCAGATAAGGTTGAATAACATCACAGATTTCACTTGTCAGCCACTGAACGTTTGTCAGTGCCAGATCTAAAACAGATGCGCCGGGATTCTGATAAATACCGTCCACATAAACTGCTCCTGTATTCCCCGGATCCAGCCAATATTTTAATTGCAGGCTGGAATCGCTCAAAGTAGCCCAGGAATAACCGAATCTACCGAACAGGTCATATCCGGAACCCGGGTTCATACCACTGCAGCTTGCAGAACCTCCGGTCAAAGCTCCGATAATCCGCTTATTCTGATCAAATAAAGGTGAGCCGGAAGACCCCTGTTCAGTTGTTCCATATGTCCATTGATCGATCCGCCATACCTGGCAATCGCTGGCTCCGTTAAAGTTTACTTCTGTTTTATACGGACTTAAAAGTGCTTTTGAAATCTTTTTTATGTCCTGTTTCGGATGATGAATCACTGTTGCTTCATTCACCGTTTCCTGATCCGAATTATCCCATCCGTTGTAAAATACGTTCCAGGAGTTATCAGGTATTGAATTCAGCTTTACTAATGTAAAATCAGAGATATTACTTGATGCCTTCAATTCCGTTCCGGTAATAATATTTGTAGTAATACCATTATTATCCGTAGAATTGGATTGCGCGCAGATCGCGTTGGCAGCAGTTCTTTCCCAGTTAAAGCGTAATACCCAGGTACTTGTTGAAACCCCACAGTGTCTTGCTGTCAGATAATAAGGAATAATTGTTCCCGAAGTGTTATTTACCAGCGAACCGGAACATGCCAATCCTCCGCTTATCGTCAGCGCAACTCCGTTTTTCTGGTCTTCAAAACCGTTACCCAAAGGACAGTTAACATCATAATTACACGAACCGGAACCCCCGAAAGCCTTCGCGAAATAAGAGTCAACATCTCTGAAACCGTGAATTATTCCGGATAGTATAACTTTAGATGTTCCGTGATTGTACTTCGGTTCAAAAATTTCTATGATGACGTTATCGGACTTCAGAATATCCGTTCCCAAAACATTTTCTCTATTGTTATTCAGAAAAGAGTAAGCACCTGTAAAAGATTTCTGCTCAGCGTCATATATATACATTAAACTCCCTTTTTCTAGGTGAAAAGCACTAAAAATGAAGTTTAAAGAGATTGCTCCGGGACTGCTGATACGATACCGGTATAAAGTACTTTCATCATCCAGCTTATTTACTTCCGCAGACTTTAAAATATCCAGCTCTACTGTCAGCTCTTCACCAAAGCGATATGACTTTTCAATGGATTCCTGATCATATTTAGCAATAGAAACCTCATTGTCAATTTTCGGACACTTAAATCCTGATGAGGGAATCCCCAGATCCAGATTCCAGGAAAACGGATTACCGTTTTGTAATAGCTGCGCATTGATGCAACTACAAAAAAGCAATATTAAAACGACAGGTAAGGCCTTTTTCATCAATGAGCAACTCTTTTAATGCTACAACCACGGTTCTGAGTAGAAGTATAAGGAAGTTTTTTTGATTTTTTCACAGCATCCAAAACAGGAAGAATATATTGCTCATCTGTTTTTCTTTTCGGATCCCATGTATTATCGATTCCTCCTTTATAAACTAATTTCCCCGATTTATCCAACAGAAAAAGATGAGGCGTTGTGTTCGCTCCCAAATAATCTGCCAGCTCAGAGTTTTTATCATAGAGATAAGGAGAAAGATATCCTTTTTCCTTTGCACGGCTCACCATATCCTCAAAACCATCTCCTGCTGTTCTTTTCGCTTCGTTCGAATTGACAAGAACCATCTTAACTCCTGCTTCTTCAGCTGCCTTATATAATGAAGAATAATCCTTTTCCCAACCCGGAAAATCACCTCCGCCAATAACAAAAGGACAGGTATTACACGAAAAAATGATCAATAATCCGTTGACTCCCGACAGGGTTTCCAGTTTTTTGTATTTCCCGTCAATATCCTGTAATTCAAACTTCGATAATTCAGGCGTTTTCCCGATTTCAAATGAAGCGAGCTCCTTCTGAGCAAAAAGAGTGCAAAAGGAAAACGAAAAGACTAATAAAATAAAATTTCTCATGAGTAAATAATTTTTTCAATTTCTAAAGTAAAAAAATAATCTCGTACTAACGTTCAAAAATTAATAAAGTGTAACAACTAATGAGCAAAAAAAAGTCCACCTGTCATGAGGTGGACTTTCTTAATATATTATATCCTAATGTTCTTCTTCTCCTTCTTTCAAAGGCACTGTCTGAGGAATAAAATCCTCATCAGCTCCCGGTTTAGAATAATCATAAGACCATCTGTGAACTTCCGGAAGCTCGCCCGGCCAGTTACCATGCATATGCTCAACAGGAGTAGTCCATTCAAGAGAGTTCGCTCTCCAAGGATTCTGAGGCGCTTTCGGACCTCTGAAAATACTATAGAAGAAATTGAACAGGAATACCAGCTGTCCTAACGCTGCAATAATTGCAAATACTGTAATTACCTTATTCAGGTCAAAAATCAAATTAAATGCTCCCTGGTCAAATTCATTATAAACGGAATAATCATAATAACGGCGTGGAGCACCTGCCAATCCTACAAAGTGCATTGGTAAAAATACTCCGTAAGCTCCTACGATCGTGATCCAGAAATGAACATATCCCAAACGTGTATTCATCATTTTTCCGAACATTTTAGGGAACCAATGATAAACACCGGCAAACATTCCGAATACTGCGGATAATCCCATTACCACGTGGAAGTGGGCCACAACAAAATAAGTATCATGAACATTGATATCCAGAGCTGAATCCGCTAAAATAATACCTGTTACACCTCCTGTAATGAAGGAAGAAACCATTCCGATAGAAAATGTCATTGCAGGTGTAAAGATGATAGATCCTTTCCACAAAGTTGTCAGATAGTTAAATACTTTTACTGCAGAAGGAATAGCGATCAGCAATGTTGTGAATACGAACACGGATCCCAGGAACGGATTCATTCCTGTAACGAACATATGGTGTGCCCATACAATGAACGACAAGAAACCAATTGCCATAATAGAACCGATCATAGCTTTATAACCGAAGATAGGCTTTCTGGAGTTCGTAGCGATTACCTCCGAAGAGATACCTAAAGAAGGTAATAATACGATATATACTTCCGGGTGTCCCAGGAACCAGAATAAATGTTGATACAAAATAGGTGAACCTCCGTGATTCTCCAGCATTTCACCATTTACTATAATATCAGATAAATAGAAAGATGTTCCAAGCGCTTTATCCATTATCAGCAATAATACAGCTGATACCAGAACAGGGAAAGATAACAATCCTAAAACAGCTGTGATAAAAAACGCCCAAACCGATAAAGGCAAGCGGGACATTTTCATTCCTTTTGTTCTCAGGTTAATTACAGTTACCATATAATTGATACCTCCCAGTAAGCTCGAAGCGACAAACAATACCATAGAAATCAACCACATAGTCATCCCCAGTCCGGAACCTTCCACTGCCTGAGGTAAAGCAGACAACGGCGGATATACCGTCCAGCCTGACATCGCAGGTCCTGTCTCAATGAACAGCGATGCAAGCATAATCACTGACGAAACAAAGAACATCCAGTAAGAAAGCATATTCATAAAACCGGAAGCCATATCTCTCGCTCCGATCTGAAGCGGAATTAACAGGTTAGAGAACGTTCCTGACAAACCACCTGTCAAAAGGAAGAATACCATGATTGTTCCGTGAATAGTCACCAATCCCAGATACATATTTTCCTTTAAAATTCCATTTGGCGCCCAGGTTTCTCCAAGGAAAAAAGACAAGAAATCAGAACTTTCTCCCGGCCATGCCAGCTGAATCCTGAAAAGGATAGACAATAACATTGCAACCAACCCCATTACAACAGCAGTAATCAAGTACTGCTTTGAAATCATTTTATGGTCGTAGCTGAAAATATATTTGGATACAAATCCTTCCTCGTGATGATCATGTCCGTGTGAATCATGATGATTATGAGCATCGTGTGTAATCGCAGCCATTTTTTTTATTTTAAGATTATTTATTTATTAAAACTATAGTATCAGCAACTTCAATAGGTTTTCCGGAAGTAAGCGGATCCGAAGATGTATCTGTTCCTTTTTCCTGTGCCAGGAAAGCTGAACCGAAAGTTGTCTTGGTTTTCATCCATGTATCAAACTCTTCCTGAGTCTGAACAACTACCATCATTTTCATTTTGTAGTGTGCTGATCCGCAAATTTTATTACACATCAGAACGTAATTGAAAGCATCATCTTTCTTAATTTTTCTCATCTCAGCAGTTGTGTACACCGGCTTAAATTTAAAACGTGTCGTTAAGCCCGGTACGGTATTCATCTGAACTCTGAAGTGAGGAAAATAAGCAGAGTGGATAACATCTTTTGCTCTGAATGTCATCTCATAATTTTTGTTTACGATCAGGTGGAGCGTATCTGTTTCAATAACATCGTCATACGCAAATTTATCCTTGGAAGCATCGTGACGACCTCTCATCTGGTATAATAAACGTAACAAACGTGTTTTTCTGTCCAAATCTGTTTCCAGCTTTTCTCTGTCCTTAGGGATCATCATTAAATTTTTATCATTTAATTTCTCCTCCATCAGCTTAATTCCTAAAACGGAACCGTCATCCGTACCATATTCCATTAAGCGGATAGCACTATCCAACGTCGCTGTGGTAACAAGGCCCAGCTGGTTTTTGTCTGTTGTCAGTTTGTAGTCGTGTCCGCCAAGAATATTATCATCTCCCGAGTAACGAGCTGTCCACTTGAACTGTTCAGAAAACAACTCAATATGAATTGCTTCTTTAGGTGAAGCAGATGTAATATCGTTCCATGTTTTAAGACCAAATATGATAATAAAAGCAAGAACTACTGCAGGAACAACAGTCCAGATCATCTCCAGCTTGTTGTTATGAGGGTAATAATACGCCTTTACTCCTTTTTTTCTTCTGTAAATTCTCGCGAAAACAAACAATAAGGTATTTGTCAGGAAGAATACCACGATTACGATTATAAAATTTATATCCAGTAACCAGTCAATCGCTTTACCATGTTCTGTTGCTGCCGGAGGAAGGCATCTTCCGTATTCAGCCATCAGGTAAATAAAAGAACCGAAGAAAGCGATCATGAATAATATGAACAGCTTACTGGCCAGATTATTATCTTTCTCGGAAATCTCCTCCTCTTTACGATTCGAAAGTTTTTTCCCTAATTCGTATGTTCTCATTAACAGTGCGATTGCAACCGCACCTAAAATGATCACTATCAATATTAATAACTTACTCATCTTTTTTATCTTTTGTTATATCAAATTAAATGTCATGATGTAAACTCTCATCCAAATAAGGGTGATTTTTAACCATTAACGGTGCTTTAGTAAGGTTAATCAAAATAATACGGATGAAAAGACCAAACACAGCCAGCATCATTCCGATTTCCATTAATCCCAGCTTAGCGTTTTCTCCCATTGAACCGGCCATCACCATTACATAAAGATCAACCCAGTGTCCGAAAAAGATTAACAATCCTACAAACACCATTACTCCGGCGTTACGTTTTGCATCTCTTGACATTAATAACAACATAGGGAAAGCAAAGTTCACAAAGAACATTCCGAAATAAAGTAATTTAAAATGCTCGATTCTTGTTATGAAGTAAGTTACCTCTTCAGGAATATTGGCATACCATATCAGCATGAACTGTGAGAACCATATATAAGACCACAGGAAAGATGTCGCAAATGTCCATTTCGCTAAATCATGTACGTGAGAATCATTCACATGTGGTAAATAGCCTTTGCTTCTCAGGTAAATAGTAAGTGTCACCAAAGTAACCATTGCTGTACACCACATTCCCGCAAATACGTACCATCCGAACAAAGTGGAGTACCAGTGAACATCAATTGACATGATCCAGTCCCATGCAGAAGTAGAACTAAAAACCGCGAAGAATACAAGGAAAGTAGCTCCTTTCTTGTAGTTCTTGAAGTGAATGTCCGTACCTCCTACTGCATCTTCTTGTAAGGAACGATTTCTGTAACCTCTTAAAAACAGAACATAAGTAAGCATGTAACCAACTGTTCTTATCCAGAAAAACGTTTTATTCAGATAAAAAGATTTCTTGTCAATCAATGCATCATAATGAGCACTTGAAGGATCTGTATGGCTGGAATCCATCCATAAGTAAATATGAGCACCATCCAGGAATGTAATAATCAGCAATGCTAAAAGCAGAATACCTGCACCGTATGGCAAATAAAGTGCTACGGATTCAATTATACGCTTAACCGCTACATACCATCCTGTTTCAGTTGCATATTGCAATGCAAGGAAAAATAAAGCTCCTAAACCGATCGCAAAGAAATAGAAACCATCAATCAGCATATTCGCCAAAAAGCGCTGTGCAAAGTGATTTCCTTCGTGAGATAACTCACAGGCAATTCCTAAACCTGTAAAAACTACGCCAACTGCAATTAGTATAATCGTAAATAAATTGGCTTTTTTAGATATTTTAAACTCCATCTTAATTCGCTTTTATTTTATTATTTTACAGTTGTCGAATCTGAAACTGCAGTTTCTGCAGCATCAGATCCATAATTAGGGTTTTGTAATTTTTTGATATAATGAATCACTGTCCATATCTCTTTTTTATTCAATAAGGAACGATGTGCTCCCATCATACCTTTACCGTAATAAATTGAATAGAACATCTGACCATCAGCAATTGCAAGAGCTCCAAAATTAGCCGCACCGGAGTATGCTCCGCTTTTCACCATTGGTCCTTCTCCATCTCCTTTTTCACCATGGCAATGAGCACACTTAGAAGAATAGATCGTTTTACCACTGGAAAAAAGAGCTTCACTGTTTGCCGGAGTCAACGCAATCGGGTTTTTATCTTCCGCTGCTGCTCTGTACTCCACCTCAGGATCTTCTGTTATTAATAAGTCATCGGCATACAGACCGTGTGTTTTAGCGAAAGCTATTGTTGCTTTACGTTGATACGGCAACATCAATTCCACTTCTCCTGAATCTGTTCCATAGTAAGGAATTGTAAAAGCCGGAGGAGTCAGTGCGGATTGTGCACCTGCAACATCTGCATGAACTCTACCTCTAAGCTCACCGTAATCGACATAAGGTTCAATTGCAGGTGAACGATACATGTCCGGCATATATTCAACACCGGAACTATCCGGATCACTCGAACATGAAGCGACAAGCATACATGTTAAAGCTGCACCAAATAAACTTGTAATAGATTTATAAACTTTATTCATTGCTTTGCAATTTACCTTTTCTTTAAATTTCTCTTTGGTCTAATTCAACAATCCCCGTAGATCTTAACAAATCATGAATCTCTTCTGCGGAAAATTTTCCGTTTTCAGAAAGACGAACTTCCATAACGAATTTGTCATCAGTAGTTCTAGGATCCGGATTAGAAGACGGCATTCCCGGCAATGTTTTATTTCTCAGGAAATAAGTCAATGCCATTCCGTGAGCAGCACATAAAACCGTAAACTCAAACGAAATAGGAACAAATGCCAGCATGTTTTCAAGATATGTGCTGTTCGGCTTACCTCCGATATTCATCGGCCAGTCAACAATCATGAAATAACGCATTCCCAGGGTTGCAACACATAAACCTGTCAAACCGTAGATAAACGCCATTATCCCCAATCTTGTATTTTTAACACCAATAATAGGATCAATTCCGTGGATTGGAAAAGGTGAAAATACTTCAGATACCTTTATTCCTTTAGCGACTAATTTCTTTGCGCCTTTTTTCAGCACATCGTCATCGTCGTACATTGCATAAAATACTTTATCTGCCATGGTTCTAATTAATGATTGTTAGTATTATGATGAGAATCTTCATGTTCGTCATCGTGATGATGATCATCTGGTAAGTTTTTGTAATATTCTCCAGAAGATTTCAAAATTGTTTTTAACTCAGCAATCGGTAATACCGGGAAGTAACGGGCAAACAACAAGAAGAATACAAAGAATAATCCGATTGTTCCCAAGTAAATTGAGATATCAATATGGCTCGGGTAGTGCATGCTCCATGCTGCCGGTAAATAGTCTCTGTGGATAGATGTTACGATAATTACGTAACGTTCGAACCACATACCAATATTCACCACAATAGAAATAAAGAATGTAAACAACATTGATCTTCTCAGTTTTCTCACCCACATCAGCTGCGGAGAAATCACGTTACATGTCATCATTGACCAGTACGCCCACCAGTAAGGACCTGTTGAACGGTTAAGGAAAGCGTATCCTTCATATTCCACACCGGAATACCAGGAGATAAATAACTCTGTAATATACGCAACACCTACAATCGAACCTGTAACCATGATTACAATGTTCATGTACTCAATATGTCGTGTATGGATATATGCTTCAAGGTTCATCGCCTTTCTCATTATCAACATCAAGGTCTGTACCATCGCGAATCCGGAGAAAACGGCTCCTGCCACGAAGTATGGAGGAAAGATGGTCGTATGCCAGCCCGGAATAACGGAAGTGGCAAAGTCAAAAGATACAATCGAGTGCACCGAGAATACCAACGGAGTAGCAAGACCTGCCAACACTAATGATACCAGCTCAAATCTGTTCCATTGCTTAGCTCTTCCTGACCAGCCGAAAGAAAGGATGGAATACATTCTTTTCGCTACCGGTTTTTTCGCTCTGTCTCTGATTGTAGCGAAATCAGGAATCAACCCTATGTACCAGAATACTACTGAAACGGATAAATATGTCGAGATAGCGAATACGTCCCAAAGTAACGGAGAGTTGAAGTTCACCCATAAAGAACCGAACTGGTTCGGTAAAGGGAATACCCAGTAACCTACCCATAAACGTCCCATGTGAATCAACGGGTAAGTACCCGCCATAAATACCGCAAAGATTGTCATCGCTTCCGCAGAACGGTTAATCGCCATTCTCCATTTCTGGCGGAACAATAATAACACGGCAGAGATCAATGTACCGGCGTGACCAATACCTACCCACCATACGAAGTTGGTGATATCCCACGCCCAACCGATCGTTTTATTTAATCCCCAGACACCGATACCGGTTCCTAATAAGTACAGGATACTTCCCACACCATAAAGTCCAATAATAAGTGCAATAGTAAATAGGACATACCATGTTTTTGGCGCTTTATCCTCAATTGGCTTACAAACGTCGTTTGTGATATCACCGTACGTTTTGTGACCAAGTATTAACGGTTCTCTAATTGCTGCTTCCTTATGCATTGCAAATTAATTTATCGAGTTATTAATGATGTTTTTTAGTTTCGTGACCTTCAGCTTCATGATGAGCAACTGGTTTATCTACCTGAACTTTCGCTAACTCAGCATTTTCATCATTTCTTACTTTAGTTTTGTACCAGACATTCGGTTTTACACCAATCTCTTCCAATACCTGATAGGAACGTTTCTCTTCTGAGCTCTTACGAACCATGGAGTTAATATCATTCCAGTCACCTACGATGATTGCTCCTGAAGGACATACTTCAGCACAAGCAGTCGTTACATCTCCATCCTGAACCGGACGGCCTTCTGTTTTAGCAACCAGCTTACCTGCCTGAATTTTCTGAACACAGAAAGAACATTTCTCCATTACACCACGAGTACGAACCGTAACATCCGGATTCAGTACCATTCTTCCTAAATCATCCTGTGCAGGATTCACTTGTGTAAATTTCTTGTAAGAAGGATAGTTAAACCAGTTAAAGCGGCGTACTTTATAAGGACAGTTATTCGCACAGTAACGTGTACCGATACATCTGTTGTAAGCCATCTGGTTTAAACCTTCATTGCTATGATTAGTCGCCGCTACCGGACATACTGTTTCACACGGAGCGTGGTTACAGTGCTGACACATCATCGGCATGTGAACCACCTTAGGATTCAGTGATGCTAATTCTGCTTCATCATAATCAAAGTTTTTTCTGTCTTTTTTCAGACCCGTAGCAACTTCCTGCTCAGAAGAATAGTAACGGTCGATACGTAGCCACGCCATCTCACGTCCTTTTCGAACCTCATGCTTACCTACTACCGGAACATTGTTCTCAACCTGGCAGGCAATCAAGCAGGAACCACAACCATAACACTGGTTCAGGTCAATGGTCATTGCCCATCTGTGCCCGATCTTTTCTACCGGATGAGCTTCCCACAGGTCAAACTCGCTTACAGGAACTTCTCCGTGGTGAGTTACCAGCATATTTGAAGGATTGTAAGCTTCTTTTCCTGTAGATTTATAAATATCTAAAGTTGTTTCTTTAATAATGGAATGGCGTCCCATCACCGTATGGTGAATCTGAGTCGCTGCGATAGCATAAAGCGGTTTGTCTGATTTCTTAACATCAGAAGCCGTGTAATAATTGAAAGTTCCGTTATTGTAAGATGTATATTTAAATGCATTCTTACCAACAGGAAGCTTATTACCGTTTTCATCCAGCTCGAAACCTCCGTATTCTTTAGTCACATAAGCCGCTGCACCAACGGATTCACCGTTTTCGCCACGTCCGTAACCCAAAGCGATACCTACTGTATCCAATGTTTGCCCCGGAGAAGGAACTACCGGTAATTCCAGCTCAACTCCGTTTACATTAACTGTTGCCAGATTTAAACCGTGGCGCTCATCGTATGTTGTAGCGTAGCCCAGTTTTTTCATCTGAACCGGGTTCATGGTAATGTAATTATCCCATGTCACTTTCGTAATCGGGTCAGGCATTTCCTGTAACCAAGGGTTACCAGCCTGAAGACCTGTTCCGATTGCCGTTTTCTGGTATAATTCAATCTCGAAACCTCCTTTAGCAGGCTGAGTATATTTTAAACCGGATAATGCTCCATCGTTAAATTCTGCTGAAGCAATCTGTTTTTCCGTATCTGTACAGCTATTGTGAACCAATAAGTCAAAACGAACTGTATTTGCTGTGTTTGATTCGTATGTATCACGAATAAAACGGTATGCAACTTTTGAATCTTTTCCGCCACGAATCACTGACTCATCAGACCAAACCAATAATGATTCAACCACTGAGGCTGCATTAAATAACGGACGGATAGTTGGCTGTGCAATGGAATAATGATTGGCTTTAGGAGCATAATCATTCCATGCTTCCAATGCATGAAGATCCGGAGTGATGTATTTACATTTTGAAGCCGTTTCATCCTCATAAGCGGAGAAAGAAACAGAAAGGCTAACGCTTTCCAAAGCTTTGGAAAATTCTTTACCGTTTGGCAGGGTATAAACAGGGTTTGCTCCGTAGAAGAAAACCGCGTCTGTTTTCTTACCTGCTGTCAGGTCTTTCGCGAACTTGTACATCTTCTCATCTTCAGAAGCGAACAAGTTCACCGGATTATTAATATTAATTGTCGTTGAATAAGCGCCAATTACACTGTTCAGCTTATTTGTAAGGACCTGAACCGTAACATCATTTGCTCCCGCAACCACAACAGATTCACCTCTTGTTTTCTTTAATTCTTCAACTGCTCTGTCTGCGACGGCAGCAACATCTTTCTGCAAGTCTGAAGGTACGCTTGTTTTAACACCAAACTTACCTAATATATAAGCTAATACTTTTGCCTGTTCAGACGGTTTGATCATTGCTCTGTAATCAGAGGCAGTACCTGTTACCGACATATTGGATTCAAACTGGAAGTGTTTGGACATCCATGCAGCATCCGGGTTTCTTGTTTCGCCGTACTGTGCCTGGTATTCAACTGACATCAGCCAGGAACCTAAAAAGTCAGCTCCTACGGAAACAATCGTTTTTGCTTTTGAGAAGTCATAATCCGGAATTACATTTTTTCCGAAAGACAGCTCGTTCGCTTTTCTGATTCCCGCGTAAGAAACGGCATCATATTGAATATGTTCAAAATTACCTTCTGTCCCGTAAGCAGCTTTGAATTTTTCAATCGCAGCTTTTAATGCCGGAGAGATAATTGTATTTGTTACAAAAACAATTCTTCCGCCTTTAGCTTTAATTGAAGCCAGTTCACTTTTAATCGGAGCATCTATATCAGCAGACCAGTTCGCCTTGTCAGCGCCTTTGAATTTTGGCCCTTTCAACTTTGTACTATCGTATAAAGAAAGTACAGAAGCTACTATCTGAGGGTTTACATTCCCTTTAGTGAAACCGAAGTCAGGATTTCCTTTCACAAAGATAGGACGTCCTTCTCTTGTTTTCACTAAAATGCTGGCGTACGAAGCACCGTCATAATAAGTGGAAGCGTACCACGTAGGCATACCTGGTGTTACGTTTTCCGGCTTAATTACATAAGGGATTGCTTTTGTAACCGGAGCTTCACAGGATGCTAATGTAGCAGCAGCCACAGAGAATCCTAAGAATTTCAAGAAATCTCTTCGGCCAGTAGAAGCTTCGTTTAACGATTCGTCTCCCAAAAATTCATCAACAGACATAGACTGTGGAAACTCTTGATCTCTTCCTTCAAGATAAGCAGGTGTTTCCTTTAGTTCATCTATACCTTTCCAATATTTTTTTGTCGTTCCCATAGATTTTCGACTTCTTCTTTTTAATAATTAATAGTGACATTTAGCACATTCCCAACCACCTAACTCTCTTACAGTAACTTTACCGTCTTTCAGATACTTATTGTAAAGCGTACGATCATTGTTCATCAAACGTCTGTGAATCTCATCGTAATATCCTGATTTTTTATCTGAAAGAGGACCGTCTGTAATTCCTTTCTCACTGTGACATTCAATACACCACCCCATTGTCAGCGTTGGTTTTGTCAGCTGAATATTTCCTTCTATCTTATTTAACTCTTCAACCGGAACAATACGTGCTGTTTGCTGTTGTTTTGTCATATCTCCGTGACATTGCTTACAATCAACACCTCCTACCACAACGTGCTGCTGGTGGCTGAAGTAAACATGATCAGGAAGAACATGAACCTTATTCCATACCAATGGTTTTGTTTTTCCTGTATATTCTGAACCATCCCAACCAGCTGCTTCGTAGATCTTTTTAATCTTAGCTTCCTGCTCAGGTGTATTTCCTGAAATTTGCTTGTGACAGTTCATACATACATTCACAGTTGGAATTCCTGCGGTTCTGGACTTATCAGCCGAGTTATGGCAATATTTACAATCAATTCCGTTAATTCCTGCGTGAACAGAGTGAGGGAAGTCAATTGGCTGTGATGGCTGGTAAGCCTCCATCACGTTAATATTTCCTAAGCCCTGGATACCCATAATCAATAGTGCAAGAACTACCACAAGGCCTGTGATTCCCACATAAATCTTATTTTTCCACATCCACTGTCTGATCTCTGCCCCATAGGAAGGATAATCGTTGATGTTTCCACCTTCTTTTTCAGCTACAGCCTGGGAAAGCTGTCTTCTGACACCTCCCAGAGTCAATATGATTGTTACAAAAATCAAACCTGCAACGATCCACAACCACGTATTTCCGGATTCCTGCTCAACAGCGACATCCGTTCCTGCTCCAGGCCCTTCAGCTACTTTCGTAGCAGGGTCCTGCTGTGCATCCACATAATTAAAGATCGCATCAATATCCTCTTTTGTCAGATCAGGGAATTGATTCATGCTGGTTGGCTTTATCTTAGAAACCTGCTCCGCATAAGGATCTGTCGCTGCAGCTTTCTGCCAGTTATTAACCCACACATAAATAGAACCTTCTTTTGCTCCTTCGCTTGCCCATTTTTCCCTTACGTTGTAAAGCTTAGGACCTGTTCCGTCCTTGAAAATCTGGTGACACGTTGAACATTTGTTCTTGAATAAAGTTTCCCCTTGAGAGTAAACGTCAAAAGATGCAGCTGTTAACATTACTGTTACCGCTACAACACACCAATTTGTAAATTTTCTAATCATTTGATTATAAATATCTTATTTAAATGCTTAAATAACGTTGTTAAATTATCTGAAATCCAACGATGGCAAAATTAATATAATCACTAAATGAAATGACAGTTTCATGACAAAAATGAGCACCCCTCAGCTAATTTATAATCTTTCTAAATAAAAATAAAATGGAACTTTGGAAGGGTATTTGAGATATCTTTATCCGGGTTAAAAAATAAAACAGAAACCGGATGAAATTAAATCTTTTTATTATCGGATTATTATCTTCACTGACTTCGGTAGTTACAGCTCAGACAGGCTCTGTGACTATTCATAAAGACCAGCGGCTTGACCAAAAAATAGCGGATTACGGCTTAATCGTTCCACCAAATACAACTCCTCAGATTGACGGTTACCGGGTTCAGCTGACTTTCGAACAATCACGGGAAGCTATTGAAACCGCCAAAGCAAAATTTTCAGCGGCTTTCCCGGAGATCGATACCTATGTCATTTATAAAGCGCCTAATTTCTTTTTAAAGGCCGGAGATTTCCGTACGTATAACGAAGCAGAAAAGGTAAAATCAAAAATTGAAATTGACTTTCCCACAAGCAATGTAGTCAGGGAAAAAATCAACCTGCCGAAAATCAAATAGCAGCAATAAAGATTTTATAAAAGCAAATAAGGTGTCTGAGAACAGACACCTTATTTATTTTACTATAAGTCAAAATATTTTATATTTCTCACTACCAGGCCTGTGCCTTCAGCGGAACAATACTTCCGTTCTTGTCAATAAACAATTTTCCCGAAGCTGCATCGGCCATATGCCCGATGACCGTCATGTGTGGATTTCCTTTGATCTTATCGTAATCCGACAGGGCAATTGTGAACAACAGTTCGTAATCATCACCTCCGTTCAACGCTGCCGTTACCGGATCAATATTAAAATCAATAGCCGCCATGGATGTTTTGGCATCTATCGGAATTTTTTCATCGTAAACGGAGCATCCCAGATCAGATGCTTCGCAGATCTGGAAAAGATCAGACGCCAGGCCATCAGACAGATCGATCATCGCGGTAGGCTTCACTTTCAATTCTTCCAAAAACCGCAGGATATCTTTTCTGGCTTCCGGCTTCAATTGCCGTTCCAACAGGTAATCATTCCCTTCCAGATCAGGCTGGATACCCGGATTTGCTTTAAATACCTCTTTTTCCCGTTCTAAAATCTGCAGGCCCATATAAGGCGCTCCCAGATCTCCTGTCACAACGATCAGGTCGTTTTCTTTTGCCGTATTCCGGTAAACGATCTGTTCTTTTTTTGCTGTCCCCATTGTCGTAATGCTGATCTGCATTCCTGAAACGGAGGGATTTGTGTCTCCACCTACTAAATCCAGCGTATAAACATCACAGGCTGTATGGATTCCTTCATAGAGCTCTTCTAAAACTTCTATAGGGAAACGGCTGGAAACAGCTATGGAAATCATGATCTGCTGCGGCACAACGTTCATTGCGATAACGTCTGAGATTGCTGCTACCACACATTTGTAGCCCAAATGCTTAAACGGGGTGTACATCAGATTAAAATGGACTCCTTCTAAAAAAGAGTCGGTTGAGATCACCATTGCGTGTGTATCTGAAATGCTGATTACAGCCGCGTCATCTCCGATACCTTTCAGCGTAGAGCTCTGACGATTTTTAAAATCCGCGGTCAGCTTCTGAATCAGCCTGAATTCGCCCATCCCTTCTATTTCTGTTCTTTTTTCACTCATAAATCAACGTAAACAAAATGACAACACCGCATTGATGAAAGCATCCGGCTGTTCTGCATGAACCCAATGTCCTGCATCTTCAATAATATCCAGCTGGGCATCAATAAAGACATCTTCTATTGAGTTCCAGTCTTCCTCTAAAATATAATTGGAAAGAGCTCCTTTTATGAATAAGGTCGGAACACTTATCGTATTATGAGGCTGAAATGCTTTCAGGATGGCCGGCATTTCTTTCTCCAGCAACGGAACATTCATTCTCCACGCCAGCTTCCCTTTTTCCTTCCAGTATAAATTTTTTAATAAAAATTGTCTGACACCATAAGAGGAAATGGATTTTTCCAGATCTTCATCTGCCTGGCTTCTTGCGGTATATTTATCCAGCTCAAGTGACTTTATCCCTGCAATAATATCTGAATGGTGCGGCGGATAAGCTTTCATACCCATATCCACAATAATCAGCTTTTCGAGCAGGTCCTCATGTTGTTCTGTAAAGAACATAGCCGTTTTACCACCCATGGAGTGTCCCAACAAAATGAAATCTCTTAATCCCAGCTCCTCACAAAGCTCAAACAGATCTGCAGCCATATCCTCATAAGTATGCGTTTCCGCCCACTCTGAATGACCGTGATTCCGCTGATCCACTAAAATGACCTGATAGTATTCCGCCAGCTTAAGCGCATGTGTCTGCCAGTTATCCGAGTAGCCAAACAGGCCATGTAAAATCACAAAGGGTTTTCCTTCACCTAAAATACGGTAATGTAATTTCATGAATTACTTTTCGATTTTATCAGAGTGCGGATTTTCAACAGTGTATTTATGTTCTTCCATTGTCGTCAATGCAAGGATGATCTCGTCCTCAGAAATCTGGCTTTCATCATAGTACACTTTTATACCGTTAAATTCCCTGCCTTCTTCAAAATCGTACTCTACTTTAGAAATGCCTCCGTTACCATACAATTCTTTCCGGATAGAAGAACCACAGCCTTTTACACAGCTCATTCCGGCAATTTCAGCGCTCAAAACAGAGGTCGGAACCACTGATTTGTGATTATCCACCTGCTCCTGTGCGGCCGTTTCTTCACTCGTTGCCTGTTCCGCTTTATTACCTGAGCAAGCAGCAAAGAAAAATGCTAATCCTGCTAATAAAATTACGTTTTTCATATCTTAAAATATATCAGTTACCGGTTCAACTCCTGTGACTTCCGGAACCACACGCTTAATCGCTTCTTCGATCCCGGCACGGATAGTCATCATTGACATGCTGCAATCGCTACATGCCCCCAAAAGACGGATTTTAACAATATGTTCATCCGTAAAGTCCACTACTTCCACATTTCCACCGTCGGCTTCCAAATGTGGACGAATTGCTTCCAATGAAGATTCAATTCTTGCCAATAATTCTTCTCTGTTATGCATGTTGTGCCTTTTTAATTCTGTTTATTCTCGCCAGATTTACGTTTTCAATGAAGCGGTCCACCATTTCATCAATGTAAGAAGCCAACAGGCTGTCTTCCTGAAAAACGGCCGGGCGACCGGCATCACCTGCTTCACGAATACTCTGAACCAATGGTAAATGCCCTAAGAACGGTACATTCATGCCATTCGCCAGGTTTTTCGCTCCGTCTCTTCCAAAAATAAAGTATTTGTTATCTGGTAATTCTTCCGGTGTAAACCAGGCCATATTTTCGACAATACCAATAATAGGAACGTTTATGGTATCCAGCTTGAACATATTGATCCCTTTACGGGCATCTGTCAGGGCTACTTCCTGCGGCGTACTGACAATCACTGCTCCGTCCAGAGGAACGGTCTGTACCAGCGACAAGTGAATATCGCCCGTGCCCGGAGGTAAATCAATCAGCAGGTAGTCTAATTCGTCCCAGTGAGCATCTGTCAGCATCTGCGTCATGGCTTTTGCCGCCATCGGACCGCGCCATACAACGGCATTGTCCTGTTCTGTGAAAAATCCGATGGAAAGAATGTATATTCCATAGCTCAATACAGGCCGGATCATCGGTTTTCCTTCGTACTCGATCATTGTCGGGCGTTCTCCAACCACATCAAACATCGTCGGCATGGACGGACCGTAAATATCCGCATCCACAATCCCGACCTTATAGCCTTTTTTTACCAGGCCTCCTGCAAGGTTTGCCGTAACCGTAGATTTGCCCACACCTCCCTTTCCGGAAGCCACGGCAATTATATTTTTAATCTCAGGAAGAATTTTTCTCCGTGCCTGCGAAGCATCAGCAGGAAGTGATTTTACCGTCAGCTCAATTTCCATATCAGGAAACCCGCCTTTTAAAGTGTTTGTCACCAGATCCTGCATTTTCTTTCGTGCATGCAATGCCGGGTTAGAAGTTGAAACAGTCAGTGAAATACTGTTTTCACTCAATACAAGATCATCTACAAAATTCAAAGAAACGATATCTTTTTTTAAATCAGGATCGTTCACTGTCCCCAACAGCTCAAGTATTTTTTCTCTTTCTGGAATCATCTTCTGAAAATAGTCCTACAAAAATAGGAATATTTAATGAAAGAAAGGGCAGATTAAAATGATTAAAGCATCTCCGGCAGAAGGTTAATTTTCCTTAACACTGAGAATTGTCTGTAGCATTCTTTCAAAATATTCAGGAGCAACACCTTCCTCCAGGGTGGAAATCATGAAAAAAATGCCATTTACTTTGATTTTTCTCGTGATATAATAAAACTCATTTTCCTCGCCTTTGTTCAGATGAAAGACGAACAAATCAGGAGTACGTTTTTCTACGGCGGAAGAAAAAAAGTCCACAGAAAGCATCGCGTCAATATTGTCATCAAAAAGCTGCTCGTCTCCTCCCAGCTCTTCGATCAGAAACTGAAAGCCTTCTCCTTTTTTCAAGTGCCAGATAAAGCCGTCCAACTCGTTTTTTACCTGGATCTTATAACTCCCGATCACCTCATCTTCTATGGGAAAACGTACTGTTAAAGGTAAGCCGTAAGTCCGTAAATCTTTTTCTATACTGTTTATGTCTGTATATTCTATTATTTTTTCGTTCTCCCGGTCGGAACAGGAGAGCTGTATAAATATCAGTACCAATACTAAAAAAAAGGATCTCAACTTATTTTATGTTAAAGGTTAAACGTTCTATAGTGAGCAATTGAATTTTTTAAAATCACAGACTTTTACCGTTCCTGATTGATTAGTTAACGATCTTCCAATACTTAAAGTCCTCCTAAATTAATACAAGTTACGCAATGAATAGTTAATTTCGTAATGTTTAATCAAAAATAGTATGAAATACGATCGCATACCTCAGGAGCTTTTCATTAAAAACAGAGAAAAGTTCGTCAAAAATATGAAAGAAAACACATTAGCTGTTTTCAATTCGAATGATATTTATCCTGTTTCCGCAGACAGCACCTTGCCTTTCGCGCAGCACAGAGATATCTTCTACCTGACAGGAGCAGATCAGGAAGAAAGCATCCTGGTGTTATTTCCGGGCGCTTCTGATGAAAAGCACCGTGAGATCCTGTTTCTGCGTGAAACATCCGAACATATTGCTATCTGGGAAGGTGAAAAGCTGACAAAAGAAGCAGCTTTTGAAGTTTCCGGCATAAAAACCGTTTACTGGACGCATCAGTTTGAAACGATCTTCCGCCAGCTGATGGCAGAAGCGGAGGGTATTTATCTGAATACCAACGAGCATTTACGTCATTCTGTCGAGCTGGAAACGCGTGAAGACCGCTTTATTAAAAAAGTGAAAGCACAATATCCTGCCCATCAGGTATATAAAAGCGCTCCTATTCTTCATCGGATCCGTTCTGTCAAAGAAAAAGAGGAGCTGGATCTGATGCAAACGGCATGCAACATTACCAAAAAAGGTTTTGAACGCGTTTTGAAATTTACCAAGCCAGGCGTCTGGGAATATGAGCTGGAAGCGGAATTTATCCACGAGTTTATCCGCAACAGATCAAAAGGTTTCGCTTACACTCCGATCATTGCTTCCGGAGCGAATGCGTGCATATTGCATTATATTGAGAATAACAGGCAGTGTAAAGATGGTGATGTGATCCTGCTGGATGTAGCTGCGGAATATGCCAATTATTCGTCTGACCTGTCCCGAAGCATTCCAGTGAACGGACGGTTCACTGACCGCCAGAAAGAAGTTTATAACGCTGTCCTGCATGTCAAAAAAGAAGCGGAAAAGTTATTAGTTCCGGGAATAATACTCGCAGAGTATCAAAAAGAAGTAGGAAGGATCATGGAAGCGGAGCTGATCAAATTAAAGCTGATCGACAGCACCGATATTAAGAATCAGGACCCAAACTGGCCGGCATATAAAAAGTATTTCATGCACGGAACCTCTCATTTTATTGGGCTGGATACACACGATGTCGGATTGTGGAATGAGCCGATCAAAGCCAATATGGTGTTTACCTGCGAACCGGGAATTTATATCCGTGAAGAAGGTTTGGGAATCCGTATTGAAGACAATCTGGTGATCCAGGAGAACGGACCGGCATTCAATCTGATGCGTGATATTCCTATCGAAGCGGATCATATCGAAGAAATCATGAATTCAAAATAATATCACCCAAAATTCCACAGGTTCGTTAGTGCTTCAAGTAACCCGGACCTGTGGCTTTCATTGCAAAAAATGCTGAACTACGAAATTATCGGAAAGGGATATCCTATTGTTTTCCTACACGGTTTCTTGGAATCTACCCGAATGTGGGAGCCGTTAACGCTGGGAAAAATGCCATTTCAATCTGTTTTGATTGATCTTCCCGGGCACGGGAAATCAGATTTAAGCAATATTGACGCGGATCTGCGCCTGTATGGCCTGGAAGTATTCAAAGTTCTGGAAACAGAAGGAATTTTCGAATTCGGACTGGTAGGTCATTCAATGGGAGGATACATTGCGCTGGAAATGGCAAAGCACTCTTCCGATATAGAAAAGCTGGTGCTTTTAAACTCCTGCTTCTGGCAGGATTCCCCTGCGAAACAAAAAGAACGTCAGCGTGTTTTACAGATACTGGAAAAGAACAAAAACCGGTATCTGCTGGAAGCTATTCCGGGAATGTTCGTTGATCCCGCTGCCCATTCTGCGTTTATTGAAGAAACGGTCAGGATCGCTGAACAAATGTCTTTAGAGGCTATTCTTACAGCGACAAAAGCCATGATGAATCGGGCAAGCTCGGAAGGTATAGCCGATTGTCTGGGAGTGAATCTGAAGATTATTCAGGGTGAGCTGGACACTTCTGTTCCCCTGAGCCTGATGCTGGAAAAAGCAGCTAAAAAGCCATTTGATCTCTCTGTTTTAAAAGGTGTAGGACACATGTCCCATAAAGAGGCAACAGAAGATGTGAAAACATTGCTGATAGATTTTTACAAAGAAGAAATCGGATAGATCTATTTCTTCACTTTCTCCGGCATCACAAAATACTTCTGCTTCAGCTGATCGTAATCTTCCGGAAAATAAGCTTTCAGTACTGCCGTATAATAATTATAGGGTTTGTGCTGCAAAAATTTACTTGGCTGTTTGTAAAGATTTTTATCTTCAAATATTCCATTTTCATCCCGTTTGTAAATCCGCATCAGCGAATCACTCTGCAAAATGGAGGAATCTTTTAGCTCTAACGGGTATTCTGTGGGTGAGATGATTATTTTATTGCCGGTATGCACGTAATTCACATCTTCATAAAATGCAGGCATAATAATTTCTCCCAGCTCTTTTATCAGCTGTTTTTCTATGTTCTGCGACATCTTTCTCACCATCAGGTTGACCTTATCCTTAAAAAGGTACAATCCGCCTTCCAAGGCTGCTCTCTGAATGGAGAATTCTTCCCGGTTCAGGATGATATCCGACAAATTCTCTTTCCAGAAGGTACTGTCATTATAGCTGACAGGCAGCCTCGGAACAAAATCCGCAGGATTGAGAATCAGATAGCTCATACCCGGCTCACAGAACTTTTCATTGTACTCTTTAACAAACGACGGATTACCGATCATCGGATTTGCAAAAGCATAAACCTTAAAATTATTCTTTGCACTCAGCTCTTTCTCGGGTAAGTATGCCAGATAAGCACGTACTATTTGCGCCAGCGCGCCTCCCTGAGAATGCCCTGTAATGCAGATATTATAAATTCCTTCTTTGTTGAGCTCTTTTATTTGTTTCAGCAAATCGTCCCTGAAAAAATAAACCGCCAGCATATAACCCGCATGAATGTGGCTTTCTGCTTTTTCCCCGACCTTATATTCAAATTCTTTCCCGTTAATAATGATCTTACTCTTCACAGGAATCATGGAAGCATATAGATTTTCCAGCCAGCTGGACTGCTTCGAGGTGGAGCCCCTGAAATGGATCACTCCTTTATTTCCATTTGTATAAATCTGAAATTTATTGTCCATTCCGTAAACCGGGGAAGTATAGACTTTTTTATAACCGGAAGGAAGAATTTCAACGTCACTGCCATACAGGTCCAGATAGGTAAAACTATTGCAGATCTGAATCATCGCGCGTGCTTCATCTGCATTAAATCCGCTTTTAAGCTGGGCAGTTACGGAAAATTGAGCAATAAGCGTAAAAAGAAAAATTAGCTGTTTCATGGTTTTATAATAAGAAAGGAAGTATAAAGTTACGAATTTACCATTATGTTGACTTACTATCTGAAAGCCATCTTTTCCTGGAGATTCTCTAAAAATTATACTTCATAGTACGGTCATCCAAAACGGCAAAAGAGATCTTGAAGCTGTGATGGATCTGGATGTCTCTTCCTTTGGAAAGAACATAATAAGCTCCTATCCGCAGCAATCGCCGGGAAAATTTAATATTACGCTCCAAGCCTGCCAGAATCTCGCCATGCCACCAGTGTCCTTCCTGTAAATAGGCAAATCCGGCTCCTCCGACCAAACCGATCCGGGTTTTCTTCATGAAAGGAATTTTATTGATAATCGCTCCGTTATCATGGTACAGGACATGGGCCTCAATAATTCTTCTGATGGAAGGAATCAAAGTGTCTAATTTCTGGAAGGAATACATTGGATTGGAAAACCAGATCGGATCACTCCGGCGAAGGTATTTTTTATCTGCATCCCGCAAATCTTTTGAGCTTAAAAACTCGCCTGACTTAATATGATAGCTCAGCGTTCCGATAGAGCTCAGACTGATCTGCTGGCGAATCCCAAAACGAATGTAATCGAAATCGACATCACTTCCGAACAGCTTAGGAATTCCACGTTCATAATAGACGTAGAAGATTGGCCATTTCGAACCTAAAATCACTTTCCGGTAAGGTTCTCTCATGTACTTCTGAAAAGGTGTATACGACAGCTGCAGGCTGGCAACTCCCGCCTGATACGTATGAAATTCGGTAGGATCATCGTTGTTCAGCGATTTATCCAGCCAGTTAATAAATTTATATCCTTTCAGCGGACGACGCTCTGAAAAATTATAAGTAAAAGTGGAATAAAAGCCGTTAAACCATTCGTAATTATGCGTCAGCTGCATGCCCGTCACTTCAATGAAATTGGAACGCTTGAAGATCTGTGTGATCGCATCATAGCTTCGTATCGCGTCGAAATCATGAAAGAAACTCATACGGATATACGCTGATTTAAAAGGATTATAACGGAAGCTGGAAGATGTCCTTCCTTTCACATCGTTATTCAGAAAACCGTATGAAACCTCTCCAAACAGATCAATGTATTTTTCGTTTTTCCACTTCTTGAAATAATAAACTCCCGGCGCATAACGAGGACCGGCAATATAGATCGGGCGAAGGCTTGCTGCAATGGAATTGATCGTCCATTGCGTTCTTTTTTCACGGTTACGAAAATCCACTCCGTACCAAAGAACCTTCAGAAAGGTAACCCTGTTGAACACGCTATCGATAGAATCCAGGTATTCCTTCCGGCTATGCGCAAATTTGATAGAGTCATTATACTGGATAAATCTTATTTCTTCCGGTGTCAGTTTGATCTGGCGCTTTTCATTCCAGTAAACCGAATCCCGTTCATACGCTTGCTGTTCCGTGATGGCAACTTCACTGTTAAAGAATTTCTTCTCAAAGCTTTTGTCAAACTGATAGTCCGAATAAGCTACCTGTGTTTTGATTTTACGGACGTAATTATTGTATTTTACTCCATAATCAAATTCCTGCTTTGTCAGGTAATTAATTCCTTTTTCATTGTATCCGTATTCCTGATAAACACCAAAGTAATCATATTTAAGCAGGTTTCCTTTTTGCAGCTTCAGATCCAGCTTCTGGATAATAAAAAGCGAATCTATGACATAAATATATCCCTCTAGTGTAGAAGTTGAAGTCGAACGGGCGGTGATCTTTATTTTATAAATCGTTTTATCTCCTTCCTCGTATTTTGCCTCCAGCTTGTATTTATAGGCAAGAATTCCGGGATTGGAAACAGGAGACAGTATCGCTGTCTGGTGAATGTCCGGCAACTCTATCGTATTCTGAAAAAAATTAAAGTCTGATCTAACAGTTGTCTGATAGTACATGTTGTCGCTCGTACCGCGCAGCGTATAAGCATTACGAATCTCCTTGACTTTGTTTACCGGGGCATAATTTTTCTCCAGCTGAACTTCCAGGAGGTTTAGCTTTTGATTTTGTCCGGTATTACTTTCGTCAAATAAATCTTCTTCGATTTTAGTATCCTCTTCTTTCTTCTTATTGTTTTTCGGAGTAATGTCTTCGTCAATCGTTTTGATATAAACATTTACCTGGTGCGCGTAATTCCACGGACTGATCGTATCCCGCTTCTGAACTACTTTCTTGATCACTTCCCGTCCTACATTTGACTTTTTGGCGCTGATTACAATATCATCGGTTTCTCCGGAAAGTATTGGCAATAATTGCACCTGAATGGTCTGATCCGCGTACGACACCGGTACAAACACTTCCTTATCTTCATAACCCCAAAGTGAAAAGATCAGGTAGATCTCACCTGGTTGAAAGCGTAGCTCGAAATTTCCTTTCGTGTCTGTTTTATAAGGAGTATCTTCACTGAATTTAACGTAAATCTCAACGCCTGAAAGCGGGTGATTATTTTCATCGACAACTGTTCCTTTTACGGCATACTGACCAAAAAGAACCGAGGAGCAGCTCCACAGAAAGCAAACGATAAAGTACTTCCGTATGTCACTTGTTCTTATTTTCAAGTTCGTCGATATGTTTTTGCATTCTTTTCATCATCAGACGTTTCATAAAAACCATCAGCAATGCCAGAATTGAAAAAAAGTAATATTGATACCAGCGGTCAAACCCGAACCGTATTCCCATAATGGTAACGCCAATCGCAGAGCTGACAGCAATTATCCACCAAATATAAATCATTACTTTATTATACGTTCCCATAATCAGTCTTTTATAATTTTACCTCTCGGCTTTAAAAATTCGTAGTAAGAAAAATCCTGTTTTGATTTCACTCCGTCTCCGAAAAATTTACCGTCGGGAGTTGTCACTGTTACCGCCCGCTGAGAAAAAATACTTGAATCAGCCTGTGTCCAGATCAATTCTTCGGTTTCCATCTTCTGATCCAACGCAGGTTTCAGCAAAACCACCTGGTTCCGGACAAACATCTTTCCCTCATTGGGGTAATACTCTCCGTATTTCCCGGTTAAAATAGTTTCTATTTTTCCTTTGGAATCAAAGAAATAAACGCACAAGCTGTCTTTCAGCTTCGTCACATTCTTCGGCTCATAATATGTTTCTGCGATCGTGGCAAACACACGTACTTTTGCGTAGCCGCTATCGGTAAACACCAGCTGTAAATCCTGAACACGCTCATTCGGATCATTATTCTTCACTGTAATCTTATGAATTTTTTCAAGGTCATTAACGCATGCCCCGAACATCATCAGTGAAAGAATAATTCCGACGAAACGCATTCTTAATCAATTTTATATTTTCTGAACCAGCGGTCATTAATGCTTGGAGCAAAGCTCACGCCAAGGCTAAAGTTAAAAAACTTCTCGTTGTAAGAGGCATTTCCGGGAATTGTCTGATTCGTATAACCGAAGGAAAAATTCACGGAAGAAATGGAACGCTGAATCAGGAACGGAAAACCAAAGCCGGCGGTGATGGTCTGGCGATCAGCATAAGCTCCGCTAACAGCATAAGGCAGCTGGCTGACTGAGCCTCCGATCCTGTAACGTACCTTGGATAAATATCCTGTTGTAACACGATCTAAAAACAATTGCTGCGGCACATATTCTATTCCAACCGCATAAGCTGCCGTATTTCTGTAGGAATTTCCGGTAGTTCCCGTGAAATTCTCTCTATAATCCGTCCATTGATTCATTTTATAATCAACCGTAAAGGTCAGGCGGGAATTCAGCTTTGCATTCTGATTTCTCTTTCTGGTATTCAACACATATTGAAGACCAACAGCTAACGTCTGTGGCAGCGTAATCGAACCTTTCACCTGATCGGAAAGGATATAGGCATAATCATCAAAATCATCTACATCCGTTGCGTAGGCTTTTTCATAAATATGTGTCGCTGTCACGTTTTGCCGGGGAGTAAAAGCAGCTCCCAGAATGATACGGTCCTGTCCTATCAGGAACTGGTAATTAAGTCCCAGCTCATAATAAAAAGAGCGTAAAAAATAAGTGGTGGAATACATCACACCTCCGTGGACAGAAGCGCCATTATCAATATAAGCCGTTTGTGTATTCGCGGTGGACCCGAACAAGAATCCCAGATTAACTCCTACTCCCAGCTTATGGCGTTTAAAATTCAGCGCATTTACTGCAAGCCCTCCAAAAAACAGGTTGGAATTCCCTTTTCCCTGGTATAAATGCCGCATCGTTTTGGAACTGTTCAGCGGATCTGATTCAGAAAACTGATAGCTGCTTCTTGAAAAAGGACGCAGGCCAAAGGATGCTCCCATAATTTTAGCAAAGGCGATCCCGAATGCAAAATGATTGATCTGTGTGTAAGATCCCGTTTCCTTATTTCCGCCGCTGTTACTGATATGAAATGTATTATCCAGTCCAATGGAAAAGATAGGCTGGCCCTTGCTGATATTTGCGTAAGAAGACGGATTGTAAAAATTAACCGTAATACTGTCCATCTGGGCTGCCAGCGTATTTCCCAAAGCATTGTAAACAGGATGGTTCGCAACGTCCATATCTCCTATTCCGTTTGAGCTGAAAGGGTTGTTTGTATTTTGCTGCGCAAAAAAAGACAAGGTGAGAAAAATAAAAATAAAGCAAAGAATAAGCTTATTGCTCGTTTTGCTTTTGTAGAATACTGTATAATCCATTAATTGTCAGATGTTCATCATAATTCAGAGGTGCTGAAACGCTTAAATTCAGCTTATCCGCGTCACCACCGGTGACAAAGATAACCAAATCTTTAAATTCTTTGAGATAAGCATTTATCATTCCCTCAATTTCATATTTCGCTCCGTTCATTACTCCGGAAGTCATGCTATTAACGGTGGAATCACCGATTAATTTTGTCGGAACCTTATTTTTTAATAAGGGCAGATTTCCGGTAAATTCATGCATCGCTGAAAAGCGCATCTGCAGGCCCGGCGAAATAGATCCTCCGCGAAAAACTCCTTTGCTGGTTACAAAGTCAAACTTAATACAGGTACCGATATCCACAACAAGCGCGTTCGTCCGGGATTTTTCATACGCCGCAACTGCATTCGCAAGACGGTCTTTACCCAGCGTTCTGCGGGAATCATATTCAACTGTGACCGGTACCGGTGTATTTTCAGACAGCAGCAATCCGTCTTTTACAAAGGACATCAATTCCGCTGTTTGATGCTCATTCAGCACGGAAGAAACAATGGCAATATCATACGTGACTTCTTTGAGGAAATCCTGCCATTTTTCTTTTTCTCCGAAAGGGAAAACAGTCAGCTCATATAATTCTGAGAACAAATAAACTGCAATCTTAATCCGGGTATTACCTGCGTCAACAACCAGCGACCTCATGACAAATTTTTCAGGAAAAGTAAAAAAAATAATTCAATTCGCTTGGTGAATCAAAAAATGTATCTATCTTTGCCCTCACCAAAACAATGGGAATGTAGCTCAGTCGGTAGAGCAAAGGACTGAAAATCCTTGTGTCGGCGGTTCGATTCCGTCCATTCCCACCTCGGCCTCTCAATTGAGAGGCTTTTTTATTTTCCGGGATTTAGAGATAATGGGATGCAGATAAAGCAGATGGCATAGATTTTTCGAGGAAAATAGAGTGTTTTTTCAATCTATCACCAAAAATCATATCAAATCAGCGGTATCGGCGCACTATACGCATACTTCCACTTTATAGGGCACGGATAACACAGATGAAGCGGATTGACACAGATTTGTAGCCTATATAATTGCAGCTGTGGAAAAATGAACATTCTCCTAAACTGATCTGATCCCTTTATTTTCGTTAAACGTAAATCTGCCGTTGCAAATTATTATCTTTGTAATCTAATGCAAACACGTGAAAACAGTATATATTGTCAGAAAGGAGCGTTTTAATGCGGCGCATAAGCTTTGGAGAAACGACTGGTCGGAAGAGAAAAATCAGGAAGTTTTCGGCAAATGCAGCAATAAAAACTGGCACGGCCACAATTTCAACTTGTTTGTGACGGTAAAAGGAGCTCCGAGTGAAGAAACAGGATTTGTAATTGACTTAAAACGCCTGAGTCAAATTATTAAGCAGGAAGTAATTGAACATCTGGATCACAAAAATCTGAACTTAGATGTTCCCTTTCTTGAAGGTTTGCTGCCTTCTACCGAAAATCTGATTATTAAGATCTGGGATCTGCTGGAAACGCCTGTAAAAAAGGAAGGCGGGACTTTGTGCAAGCTCCGGCTGGAAGAAACAGAGAACAATTTTGTTGAATATTTCGGTGATCATATACCTTACTAAATACAAAACTAATGAGTAATAAACATCCGGATAAAACATTAAAAATCGCATCTGTTTATAAAGATGTGATTGCTGAGCTGGGGGAAAATCCCGAACGGGAAGGCCTTCTGAAGACTCCGGAACGAGTAGCAAAAGCGCTTCAGTTCCTGACACATGGCTACGATCTGGATCCGGCAGAAATTTTAAAAGGTGCTTTGTTTCATGAAGATTATTCTGAAATGGTCATCGTAAAAGATATTGAAGTGTATTCTTTGTGTGAGCACCATATGCTGCCTTTCTTCGGAAAAGCACATATCGCTTATATTCCGAACGGAAGAATTGTCGGCCTCAGTAAAATTCCAAGAATCGTGGATGCTTTCGCCAGACGGCTTCAGGTTCAGGAACGGCTGACACTGGAAATAAGAGATTGTATTCAGGACACACTGGCTCCACAAGGGGTTGCAGTTGTGCTGGAATGTGCTCACATGTGCATGCAAATGAGAGGCGTGCAAAAACAAAATTCATTTACCACAACCAGCGCGTTCACGGGAGTTTTTCTTGAAAACGAGCCAACCAGAAAAGAATTTATTAATTTAGTAAACGCTAATTTACATTAAAACTAAAAGTTATGGAAGAGAACTTCATTCAGGAAAGAGGATCATTCTCAAAGGAATTATCCAGAGATTTCTTTAAAAAAGTATATGCCTACATGGGGCTGGCATTGCTCATTTCCGGGGGCGTAGCTTATTACATCGGATCTTCAGCAGAAACTTTCAAAAATCTATTTTTTACTACGCAGGGAGGTATTAGTCCATTATTTTATATCATCGCATTCGCACCGGTAGGATTAGCTTTAGTCATTCAAATGGCTTATAGGAATCTGTCTATTCCAATACTTATGTTGTTATTTACGTTGTACGCTGCAATGATTGGAGCTAGCTTGAGTACTATCTTCTTTAATTACAGTATTGAGTCTATCATGATTACATTCTTTGTCAGCGCGGGAGCATTCATAGGAATGGCAGTACTGGGATATACCACAAAAACAGATTTAACCAAAATGGGAAGCCTGTTGTATATGGTATTTATCGGGATGTTTATCGCCTCCATCGCCAATTTCTTCATTAAATCGGAAGGGGTTTCATGGTGGGTTTCCTTTTTAGGAGTATTTGTTTTCACAGGATTAACAGCCTACTGGATGCAGCAGCTAAAAGGAGTTGCTGAAAATTCCATGCTGGACGGCGTTGAGAGAGACAAGCTGGCATTAGTCGGAGGACTGAACCTGTATATCTTATTTGTCAATCTGTTTCTTTCCCTGTTAAGATTATTCGGAAACAGAGATTAATCAGAAGTAAATTATCTGAATATAAAGCTGATGATTTCTCATCAGCTTTTTTATTTCTTAAAGATTTGGTAATATCAAATTGTAAAACTTTTTTTCTCAAAAAGATTTTTATACCCTATCTTTGGCAAAAAAAACTTTAAAGTATGACGAATTTTACAAGAAAATCAATTCTAATACTTGCTTTTATGGCAAGTTGGTTTGGTGTGAAAGCACAGACAGATACGCTGGCATTTGACACCAATATTAACAAATCCAGTTATGCGTTATCAACTGTAACAATCGGAAACTATGACTGGAATTTATTTCAGGCAATACAAGCGAATCCTGCTGATGCAAACGATGTAAAATTCGGAGCAAACAGCATTCGTATGAGAAGAAATAATGCAGATTACGGTTACATAGAAATGAATGAAGATAAAGCTACGGGTTTAGGAAGCATTTCCTTTTATGCCTCAAGAGCAAACTTCAACAACGACAGAACAGGAAATGCCCCTATTTTTGAAGCACAGTACAGCACTGACCAGGGAGCTAACTGGACGCCAGCCGGAACAGCGGTTGACCTTACAGGAGTAGACGTGCTTACTAAATATGAGTTTCCCAATTTGAATATTTCAGGAAATGTCAGAATTCGTTTAATTGTTACCAGTGGAGATTCCGGAAAACGTTTTAATATTGATTCATTGATATTTACAAGCTACGCTGCGCCTGCAGCCTGTGAAGCGCCTACAAATTTAGTATTGACAGATAACCAGGATGGTTCTCTTACTGCTTCATGGACGGCTCCGGCAACTCTTCCGGCAATTGGTTATTATATAGCTGTCGTTCCGGCAGGAAATACCCCTACTCAAGCTGACTACTTTACAGCCGCTTCTTCTGCGACAACATTTACAACAGATACATTGAAAAACGGAACAGCTTTAGCTGATGGTTCTACTTATGACGTTTATGTAATGGCGGTTTGTGCTCATGGTGCAGGCGGATATGCTACTCCGATCCAGGATGATGTAACAGTAACTGACGTAGCTTGCCCTGGTGCAACAGCTTTAGTTTTAACAGATAACACAGATGGATCTCTTACTGCTTCCTGGACGGCTCCGGCAACTCTTCCGGCAATTGGTTATTATATAGCTGTTGTTCCGACAGGAAATACCCCTGCTCAAGCTGACTACTTTACAGCTGCTTCTTCCGCGACAACATTTACAACAGATACATTGAAAAACGGAACAGCTTTAGCAGACGGTTCTACTTATGACGTTTATGTAATGGCGGTTTGTGCTCACGGAGCAGGTGGATACGCTACTCCGATCCAGGATGATGTGACTATAACAATTGCAGCAACACCGTCATGTGCAGCACCAACAAATTTAGTCGTAACGGACAACGGAAACGGCTCTGTTACTGCTTCATGGACAGCTCCGGCAACTCTTCCGGCAATTGGTTATTATATAGCTGTTGTTCCGACAGGAAATACCCCTGCTCAAGCTGACTACTTTACAGTAGCTTCTTCTGCGACAACATTTACAACAGATACGTTGAAAAACGGAACAGCTCTGGCAGACGGTTCTACTTATGATGTTCATGTAATGGCAGTTTGTGCTCATGGCGCAGGCGGATACGCTACTCCGATCCAGGACGACGTAACTGTTACTATCTCTTCAGCAAGCTGCCAGGATCCTGCAAATATTACTATAACAGATAACGGAAACGGATCTGTTAACGTTTCATGGACAGCACCGGCGACGGCTCCTCAAAATGGTTATTATTATGCAGTAGTTCCTCAGGGAACAACACCATCTGTTCCGAATGATTATGTTAATACAAGCGCGACTTCATTAACAAACATTAATGCTACCACACTTGCTACCGGTTCAGCGCCGTTAGCAGGTGGAACAACCTATACTTTCCATCTTCGCTCATTCTGTTTCCACGGAGCTGGTGGCTATGGTAATGAATTCGAGAATGATTTCACATTGACACTTGGTGTAAATGATATCCATTCAGAAATTTCCGGGGTTTATCCTAATCCTGCGGAAACAACTTTAACAATAGACACGAAAGTAGAAGAAGGTACGATTTCAATCGTTGATCTGACAGGAAAAACAATTACAACTTCAGCGATCAAAGGTAATTCTACAACAATCAGTGTTTCTGACTTACCAAGTGGAATGTATCAGGTAGTTCTTTCCACTTCCAACACTACTTCCATTTCCAAATTTGTGAAGAAATAAATAACAGATTATATCCTAAAAAAACACCCGATGAAATTCATCGGGTGTTTTTTTTATATGTCTGTCTGACTTTTTTTGGTTCTCTTAAGGCATTTCAAAATCGCTCTCGTTTTCGTCCTCTTCAAACTCTTCCTTATAATCTTCTTCCACACGGTCAATTCGTTTCACACCTTCGATCAGCTGGAACTTCTGCACTAAAACATCCAGATGCTCACGGTCAAAAACCAGCACTTCTATTTCTCCCTCAAATAATCCGTCGATTGCACGGAAGTAAATCGAGTGCATATTTACGTTCAGCTGATTCGAGATGATCTCCGTAATTCTGTTCACAATACCCACATCATCAATACCTACCAGCTTCAGCTTCACCAAATGAGCTTTCAGCTTTTGCTGCTTCCATTTCGCCTTGATACAGCGATACGCGTACTTGGACATTAAATGTTCTACCGCATGGCAATTGGAACGGTGCACTTTTATACCTTCGGTTTTTGTAATAAAACCGAAAATATCATCTCCCGGAATCGGGCGGCAGCATTTCGCCAGCTTGTATTGAATATTCTTAAAATCTTCTCCCACAATCAGGATATCTTCCTTTTTGTTTATTTTAGGATAGACATCCAGCTCATGACGGTCTTTCGGAGTATCGGACTTCAGACCGAATTCCAGCAAACCGTTATTCTCTTCCAGCTCCCGGATCTTGTTCATGTCTATTTTGCCCTTCGCCGCACGGATATACAGCTCTGTCAGGGAAGGCAGCTCAAAATAATCTTTGATGATCTCTACATTTTCTTTTGTAACCCGCAAATTGAACTGTTTTAGCTTCCGTTCCAGAATGTCTTTACCATCCAGGGCGATCATTTTTCGTTCATCATTGAGAAAGTCACGGATTTTGTGCTTTGCCCGGGCGGAGGTCACCATTTTAATCCATTCTTCCGACGGTTTCTGCTTTTCCGAAGTAATAATCTCTACCTGATCTCCGTTATGAAGCTCATAGCTTAAAGGAACAAGCTTCATGTTGACTTTCGCGCCGATACAGGTATTTCCGATATGTGTGTGAATATCATACGCAAAATCCAGAATAGTGGATCTTACCGGTAATACCCGTAAATCTCCTTTAGGTGTAAACACATATATTTCATCGGAGAACAGGTTCATCTTGAACTCATTCACAAATTCCATTGCGCTCAAGCCCTGATTTTCAATTAAATCCCTAACCTCAGCGATCCAACGGTCCAGCTTACTTATGTTAGATTCGTTTTCCTTGTATTTATAATGTGCGGCCAGCCCTTTCTCAGCAATCTCATCCATTCGTTTGGTGCGGATCTGCACTTCCACCCATTTTCCCTGCGGAGACATTACAGTGGTATGCAGCGATTCGTAGCCGTTTGCTCTCGGTGTGGAGATCCAGTCACGTAAACGCTCCGGGCTCGGCTGGTAGAAATCAGTGACAATGGAATAAATTCTCCAGCAATCTGATTTCTCCTTTTCCGGTGTACTGTCCACGATAATACGGATCGCAAACAAGTCATATACTTCTTCAAAAGGGATCTGCTTTGACTGCATTTTTTTCCAGATGGAAGAAATGGATTTGGTTCTGACCTTTACATCATATTTATAACCTTCATTATCCAAAGCCTGTTTAATCGGATGAGTAAATCTCCTGATAAACCGGTTCCGAACATCTTTCGATGATTTCAGCTTTCCTTCCAGCATTTCAAAAATATCCGGATCAGTGTATTTAAACGAAAGATCATCCAGTTCACTTTTAATGGAATACAATCCCAGACGGTGAGCAAGCGGAGCATACAGAAAGCGGGTTTCAGAAGCTATCTTCAGCTGTTTATCCGGGCGCATTCCGTCCAGTGTACGCATATTGTGCAGGCGATCCGCCAGCTTGATCAGCACGACACGAATATCGTCCGAAATGGTCAGGATCATCTTACGGAAATTTTCCGCCTGTAAAGAAGCATTTTCATCGAAAACTTCCGGGATTTTCGTTAATCCGTCAATAATAATGCGGCATTTACTACCGAAAAGCTCTTCAATATCATCCAGTGTAATATGTGTATCTTCAACAGTATCATGCAGTAAGGCACACACTACGCTTGTTGCTCCCAGTCCGATTTCTTCCGCACAAATCCGTGCAACGGCAATCGGATGAAAAATATACGGCTCACCACTTTTCCGGCGCATGTCTTTATGTGCTTCAACAGCTACGTCAAATGCTTTTCGTATCATCTTCGTCTTTACGGGAGTCAGATTTCTGACAGAACGCAGCAATCCTCTGAAAGCCGATAAGATTTCCTTCCGTTCCTTTTCTAAATCTATTTCATGCATGAAAAAACAGTATTTGAAACTAAAATTAATAACATTACAGGAAAATATTCATTTCCGGACACGCTTTTTATCCTTTAACAGCTATTTTGATTTTATTTGAACGATTTTCGTGTCCTGTCTTTGAGCACCGGCCTCCGGAGCCTGTTGCCGGTATTTTACAGCTGCTTAATTTTTTTGTTTGTATATTTGTCACATTACAGGTAGGCTCCAAAGCCTGAAAAGCAGCAGGTATGAATATTTTTTTGCCACTCATCTACTCATGTATCCTATTGATCATCATTTTATTACTGACAGTAATTTACCTCCTTGTAAAAATCAGCCGGAAAAATAAAGCGCAAAAAGAGACAGAGGAAGCATTTGAGCACCTCCGGCAGTATGAAAATAAATACAATCAGCTGCAGCTTGAAAGCCTGCAGTCCAAATTAAATCCTCATCTTTTCAAAAATATTCTGAACTCCATTCAGTCCCACGCTTACCAGACATATTTCGCAATGGACAAGCTGGCAAACGTGCTGGATTACATCCTGTATGAAAGCCGGAACAGGTTTGTTTCGCCAAAAGAAGAAATTGAATTTGCCCTGAATCTGATAGAGATAAACAAAATAAAAATCAGCCCGCTATTTGAATTGAAAGTCAAGCTGAGAGCAGATGAAAAGGATCTGCTGTACGAACAACAGCTCCTGGCGCCACTGGTATGCGTTGAGCTGATAGAAAATGCTTTCAAACATGCCGATATTCAAAGTCCCAGTGCTTTTATCTCCATAGAAATAGGGTTCAGCGATCACCTCTTTTTCATGACAGTAGCCAATAAGATATCTCCCAAAATGCCTTTGAAAAAGGAAAAAAGCGGAATCGGAACGGAAACATTCGAACAACGGCTAAAAATCATTTACAAGGACAACTTCAAGCTGGAAAAATCAGTAAATGAAGGTGTTTTTATTGCTAACTTAAAAATAAACCTCCTTGAGTACAAAACTAAAATGCTTGCTTCTGGATGATGAGCTGCCGGGGCTGACATATCTCAAAATGCTTTGTGAGCAGATTCCCGACCTGGAAGTTGTAAAATCATTCAATAATCCGGTTGTTTTTCTGAACGAAATTCCTGATCTTGAATTCGATCTATGCATCATGGATATTGAAATGCCAGAGATGAACGGCCTGCAGGTAGCAAATCTGATCTCCGGAAAACCCGTTATTTTCACAACAGCATATACGGAACATGCGGCTGAAGCATTTGATATTGACGCGATAGATTATGTGCGCAAACCTGTCAAAAAAGAGCGCCTGCAGCAAGCCATAGAGAAAGCAAAGATCCGGTTAAATCAACACCGCCCGGAGAAAAAGTTTATTCAGATCAATACGGATAAAGGAAAAGCTGTTATTTTCTTCGAGCAGCTGGCGTATGTAAAAGCTTCCGAAATTGACAGCCGTGATAAGGTCGCTCATCTTGTCGACGGAAGCACCATTGTTCTGAAAAACATTTCGTTTAAATCGTTAAAATCCATGCTTCCCACAGAAGATTTTGTACGCATCAACAAAAAAGAGGTCATCGCTCTTAAAATTGTAAAGCTTTTTTCGTTTGATGAAATAACGACAACTATTCCCGTCGATGGAAAAATTCCCTTGAAGCTATCGCTCGGTGAAGTTTACCGGGAAGTGTTCCTGCAACGGGTGAAAGCAGTGTAAATCAATATTCATCAGTAATCCGGCTTCTTAATTGGCAGCAGTTTTATTGCTTTAATTACATCTTTTCACGGTTTTATTACATTTCTTTTTCCATTCATATTCACTGCATTTAATCATTACAAATTAGTTCGCATTTTTGCCAAAAAATTAATTTGTTCTGACAGTTCATATTTTTTTAAATTATTACTTTTGCTAATACCTCTTTATAAGTGATATACACGGCCGGAAACGTAGAAAAACAACCTTCTCTGCTTTTAAAATACAAGCATGGAAACCGGTTACACACCTTCCTGAATGATACAAACACCCAACAAGGATGAAAAACTTCAAAAATTCTATTTTCTATGTTACCACAATAAGCGCATTTTCCGTGCTTATCTACTGGACAATTATTCTGGGTTCGAAACTACAAATCGGGAGGGATATTCCCAGACCTGTTTACGGAAAAGGGCAATGGCAGGAGTTTACAGACACGCTGACGCACAATTTACAACATCCGCTGGCAATGCTACTGGCACAGATCGTTACGATCGTATTAGTGGCAAGGTTATTTGGCTGGATCTGTACCAAAATAGGGCAGCCTACAGTAATCGGCGAGATGATCGCCGGTATCGTCCTGGGGCCATCTTTACTGGGATTGTATTTTCCTGAATTCTCGGAGGCATTATTTCCTGAAGTTTCAAAGGACAATTTAAAATTCCTGAGCCAGATCGGTTTAATTCTCTTTATGTTTATCGTAGGAATGGAGCTTGATCTGAAGGTGCTCAGAAACAAGGCCAGTGACGCTGTTGTAATCAGCCATGCAAGCATCATCATCCCATTTGCAATGGGAATCGGGCTGGCTTATTTTCTTTACAGCTCTTTTGCACCGGACAATGTTCAGTTCTTATCATTCGCATTATTTACAGGAATCGCAATGAGCATCACCGCCTTTCCTGTGCTTGCAAGAATTGTCCAGGAACGGGGAATACACAAAACACGGTTGGGTACCATTGTTATTACCTGCGCTGCCGCAGACGATATTACCGCATGGTGCTTATTAGCAGCTGTCATAGCTATTGTTAAGGCCGGATCATTTGTAAGCTCCTTATACGTTATCGGGTTATCGGTTGTCTTTGTGCTTCTAATGATCAAAGTAGTCCGTCCCTTTCTGAAAAAAATCGGGGATCTGTACAGCACAAAGGCCTCTTTAACCAAACCGATCATTGCCATATTCTTTCTGATTCTTATTATTTCATCTTATGCAACAGAAGTAATCGGTATTCATGCGTTATTCGGAGCATTCATGGCTGGTGCGATCATGCCTGAAAGTGCCAAGTTCAGACATATCTTTATAGAAAAAGTAGAAGACGTCGCACTGGTATTGCTGCTTCCTCTGTTTTTCGTATATACAGGTCTTAATACACAAATAGGCTTACTAAATGACTGGGAATCCTGGAAGATAACGGGAATGATCATCCTGGTAGCCGTCTTCGGAAAATTTGCCGGAAGCGCCATTGCCGCCAAATACGTCGGACAAAGCTGGAAAGACAGCCTGACGATCGGCGCCTTAATGAATACGCGCGGATTAATGGAGCTGGTTGTTCTTAATATTGGTCTGGAGCTAAAAGTACTGTCGCCGAAAATCTTCGCCATGCTCGTAATTATGGCATTGGTAACTACGTTCATGACGGGGCCTGCTTTAGATTTTATTAACTGGCTATTCAAATCGCCGTCTCCCGAAGCAGATTTTTCTGAAGAAGAAAAAGACACCGGGAAATATAAAATTTTATTCTCCTTCGGTGAGCCGAACTCAGGAAGATCTTTATTTAAATTGGCCAATGCACTGACAAGCAAGTTAGAAAATAATGCTGCATTGACAGCCATTCATCTTGCACCTAAAAATGAGCTGGCTCCGCACAACGACGAAGATCATGAAAATGTTTATTTCGCTCCGATCACGGAAGAAGCAGAAGTTTTAAATCAGAAAGTTACTACGCTGTATAAAATTTCCGGGGGAAGCGTAGATGATGAAATTATGAGCGTTGCACATAAAGGGAATTATGACCTTTTACTGCTTGAGCAGGGAAGATCCATTTTCGAAGGAACGTTATTGGGAAAAATACTTGGTTTTACAACACGTATTATCAATCCGGAAACCATCCTGAACACCGTAAAGGGAAAAGATAATATGCTGTTCGAGCAATCTCCTCTGGATGATGAGACCAGGCTGATCTTATCAAAATCACACATTCCTGTTGGTATTCTGATTGATAAGGGCTTCCAGAAAACAGACCGCGTTTTTATCCCGGTTTTTAACTCAAAAGATACGCATCTTATTACGTATGCACAAAAATTAATTCATAATTCCAACGCTCAGATCGTGATCCTGGATGCTACCGGAGAGATCAGGAACAGCACAGAGATGAAAGAGAAAATAAGGGCTATTGAACAGCACGCACCGAATCATATTTCACTGCTGAATCAGCAGACAATGGATAAAAAGTTTCTGGCGGAGCAGGACCTGATGATCATCGGTATCGAAAGCTGGAAAAAATTAATTGACTCAAAAAGCGTATGGCTGACAGAGGCACCGTCAACATTAGTCATTGCGGAAAAAACCGAGAAGTAATTTTCCTGTCTTTATATTAAGCTACTTCTCAAAAAAATCCGGTAAAATTCTTACCGGATTTTTTATTACAGGCTGCTTTTACGGCTGGCGATCAGCTTAACAAAGCTGCTCAATTTTCGTTGAGAGACAGGCAGCTGTACCCCATTTTCCATGATAACAATTCCACCCCTGTATTTTATCAGCTCTTTTGCTTTGACAATATTAATCAGATAAGAATGATGGATCCTGAAAAATTGCTCCGCAGATAAAACATTCTCGAAATAACCAATATTTTTTGATGAAAGATATTGTCCATCCTTTGTAAAAATATGAGTATAAGTCCCTTCTGACTGAAAATACAGCACATCATCAATAGATATTGCATACTGCATATTTTTATGAGACACAAAGATAACCGATACCTCCTTTCGCTTTTTTACCTTCTGCAGAACAGCAGTCATTGCTTTCTTAAGGTCAGCATCATGAATCGGTTTTAAAAGGTAATAGGAAGCATAGTTATTATTGAGGGCTTCTATTGCATAATCTTTATGCGCTGTAATAAAAATACTTTCAAACGCCCGGTTCTCCAGCTCCCTGATTACATCTATTCCGCTGCCTCCTTTCAGATGAACGTCTATAAAAACAATATCCACTTCATTTTCTGAAAGAAATACAACCGCATCTTCCTTATTGTCAAATATTCCACAAATGTTACATTCCGGGAAAAATTCAAGTTTTTTGCTCAGGATAACCTGACCTGCTATTTCATCCTCAATAATTACGCAATCTATTGTCATATACGGGAATATTAATTAGTACAACTGTGCCGGAAAGATGCTCCTGCTTTATATCAAGTATCTGAAAAGAGATATTATGGCCATATTTTCTTCTCATTATACGTATTTTGTCATTTATCAGGCGGGTGCCGTGCGAATCGTGATGTTTTCTGCCTTTATTGATTTCGGCAGCTCTTTTCCTTCCGATCCCGTTATCCTGGATGCGGATTTCAAGAACATTATCTATATTTCTTACAGAGACTTCCAGATAACAGTGCTGCTTACTGTGAGCAATTCCATGAATAACCGCATTTTCAACAAATGGCTGGATCAGCATGGACGGGATCTGGATTTCTCCGGCTTCGGGAGGATATTCGACCTTATAATCAAACAGGTAATTATATCTTTTTTGCTGAATGGAAAGGTATAATTCTATAATTTCCAGCTCTTCGCTCAGCGAAATAAAGAAGTCATCGCTTTTTTCAAGGAAACGCCGCAGCAGTAATGAAAAATCTTCCAGCAACCGTTCTGCTTCTTTGTGTTTTCCGGTAGTAAGCAGATAAATAATGTTGTTCAGTGAATTGAACATAAAATGCGGATTCATTTTAGATTGAATGGCTTTGAGCTTTAGTTCAAGCAACGTATTATTCACTTTATTTCTGGTCTGAATACGCCTGATCTGGAAGCGGACAAAGAAATAAACTACAGCAATGATCACAAAGGATAAAAGAAAAACAAACCATTTTGTTTCATAGAAATAGGGCGTTATCGAAAATTCATAGGACAATATTTCGGGATTAGGATCATTAAAGCTGTCAATTGCCCGTACACAAAAAGTATATTTTCCCGGAGGCAACATTTTCAGAACTACCTGTCTTGATTTCTGAAGCGGGCTCCAGTTACCCGGAAAATCTTCCCCAACCAGCTTATACTGATAATAAATGTTATTCTGACGGGAAAAAGAAGGATAATAGAAATCAAACTGGATCGTATGGACGTCTCTGCTGAAAACGGAAGACAAGGGAACGACCGTATCATTTATAATGACAGATTTGAATCTCGGGACAATTTTCCGGTAGGACAAATCTCTTCCGATACCGAACGCTACCAATCCGTCAATGGACGGAAACCAGATTTTCCCCTCCTGCTTCAGGTAGTTATTATAAAATCCACCATTAAACTCCGTATTTTTAATCCCGGCTTCTTCACCATGATACTCAGGAACAAGATACGAAATCCTCCCTGTATAAAAATCCTGGAGCTTTCGTTCCCGTACAGACCAGATTCCTTCATTAGAAGACATGTAAATCTGGCCGTTTTTACATTTCACTAGTGTAAAAATGTCTTTATTCAGCTCACAGTCAGGTTTACTATTGAGAGAAACCAGCCGGTTTTTATCATATGCATACAATCCGCCTCCGTACGTTCCTACCCACAGACAGCCCCGTTCATCTTCATAAAAGCACCTTGTTTCTTTGCCTTTTAAGCCCTGCCGTTCCCCAATATGGCAGATCAGCTTCCCTTCTTTGGTCAGAATGAAAAAGCCGTCGGATCCTCCGAAACAAAGATTCCCGTTCTTTAGCTCATAAGCAGACACTATATTTCCTTTGGTTTCCAATACCGTCCTGATTTTTCCTCCGGGGATCTGTTTCACAATTCCTCCCTGAGCTCCTATCCAGATATTATTCTCTCTATCTTTATAGATAACCTGGACATGCAGAGAAGGAAGCAATGGAAGTTGAATGGAATCCTTCAGGAGCTTGTTCTGGTATATAAGCAATCCTTTTCCATATGTTCCGATATACAGCTTATTATTAATCCAGGAAATAGAGGCCACATGCCTGTCAACAGACAGATAAGTTTCCTGATTTCCGTTTTTGTCAATTTTGATAATATTTCCTTTGGAAGCGGTTGAATATACCAAACCCCGCTGATCCTGAACAACGGAAGTAAATGACTGGGATATATCTGTCTCTGAAGTTGTATAATAAGTCTTTGCTATTTTGAGCGTCAGCACCATCAGCCCTTTGTTTCCCGTACCGACAAAAATGCAGTTTTCAGACGGATGATAATAAAGCGCATACAAAGATCCTGAAGTAAGTCCGTCTTTCATATCATAAAAAAACGGCTGACCGTTTTTGACATAATACAATCCTCTCGACGAGGTGATCAGGATTTCGTTTTCAGCCAGAAATTCAATATCACGGAATACTACGCTTGTTGAAGGCGAATCAATTAATGGAATACGGCGTATGGTGCCGGTACTGATATAAAACACATCTCCGTTTACGGCAATTACTTCATTGGCGTAAGGGCTCTTTTTTAACACTCCGAAATACCCGTCTAAAATAATTTGCTTTTTACCGGTGTTTTTATTGACTTTATACAAATGATTATTGTCAGAAACAAAGTAATAATCACCGCATAAAACAATAGCTACTGCATCTTTTATATCCGTCTTACAGGTATTGTAAACTATTTTCGTATTATAGCCGGACATACGGATCAGACCGTCTACCGTAATTCCAACCAGTATATTCTTATCAGCTGAAACACAGGAATAGGAATATAATTTTTCATAACGCGGGAAAATTCTGCTATAGTCGCCTTCTGATGCCCAGCCGAAAAGCTCCTCCGAACTTTTATTATAGAACAGTTGATACGGTATATTGTTATATTTTCCATTGGTGGTCAACGGGGTAAACGCTGTTCCGTCATACGATGCAAGCCCGTTCATGGTGGAAACAACAACTCCGTCTTTCCACTCTGTAATTTCTATTACCTGATTTTGGGGAAGACCATCCTTAGCGTTATACTGAGAAACAGAAAACGGAAAATCATGCCGAACCGGCTGACCAAACAAAAGCGAGTGAGCCAAATTCAGGAGAATAGTTAACAACAACAATTTTAGACAGTTAGTCTTCTGTATCATTCAGAAAAATTTATAAATACAAGCTTAGCACATCATACACTTACTCTTAACCAAATAGAAAGCAATATCTGATATTCTTTTCTGTCGCTTATCTGCTTATCTTCACAAGAATCACTGTTTACAAACACCTCATTTTAAACTATTAAACATTGATCTCTCTTAGCCTCTCCTTGATTATAAACAGAGTAACACACCTTGTTTCTGTTTGCCTGGTTAACACAGAACCTGCTGCAATCCTATATCATTTCATTACACTACTGATAGTGAGTCAATTATTTACACCTACCTTGTATATCCGGATAAATACAAATGTAACATATACAGCATTTGTTAATACACACATTTGTTAAAAAATCAGACTCACTTATTAAGTTTATCACAGATAAATAATAACCACACCATAATTTCGCCCCGAATCATTTATTTAAAATTATGAAAAGACTATTTGTAATCCTCTCCTTTTCATGCTTTGTCTTATGCGCGCAAACGGGCATCTCACAAAGTATGAGAGAAAACAGCAATGAACAGTCTGATCGAATTGTCATCTATTTAAACGAAGACCTTTCCGGCAGTTCGTTAAATCTTGATGAAGGTGACAGCTGGGTCATTATGAACGATAAGACCGGACAGACGCTGTTAGGAACAGGTGGAAGCATCTATCAGAACAGTTTCAGCACTCCGGGGAGTTATATGATCCGGTTTACGCACACAGATGCGTGCGGACATGAGCATGGGCAGGAAAGTAAAATCGTAAAGCTGACCGTGCTGCCGTACAAAATAACATTTCTGTTCAGGGAAGCAACATTTTCAAAGCCGCTGGAAGGAAACACCCTCTTTAACAACGAGGTAGTCTCTGTTCCTTTTGTCCTGGAGCGTTTCGGCAGCTCCAATGCAGAGCTTCCTGATTTCAGCATTCTCGCGGCAGGTATCGGAGCAGAAATGAAAGGTGAAGCAAAACCAGGACAGTCTTTTCAGGCGGGACGGAATAATTATGAATTCACGCTAACAGGTTCACTGAAGCCGGACACCTATATCCGTCTCGATTTTATTGATCAGACGAACAACATTGTCCAGCCATTTTATTACCCGCTTAAAATTAAATAAGATATGGATTATTTCAGATTTAAAATAGCGACGGTTTTCCTTCTGTTAGGAATACTGTTCGGAATACAGACAAATGCTGCAGGGCAGTGTGGTTTTCAGGTCACGTGCCCCAATACCAATTACCTCAATTTTGGTATCAACTCCGATAGTGATGCAAAAAGCATTGAATACGACAATTTCACTGCCGGATTCCATGCATCCACCGCACGTACCGCTAACGGAACGTACGAGATTTGGGGCCAGAATATGGCATCGAACGGAACAAGCAGCTTATTAAGCCCGACGGTTATAAATTCAGTTAATTTCCCGGGATTAACGGGTAATGTACTGAAAGTACACATTGGCTCTAATTCAACGAATCATCAGGCTGTTTTGTTAACCACAACGGGATTATTCGCATGGGGATCAAGAGGTGTTGTACTCGCTAATGCGCTTACAACCAATACTACTTTCCAGAAAATAAAAGTCGGCGGGGAAGCTAATGGCTTACCGGCAGGAGTAAATCCGGAAGATGTTAAAATGATGTTTGTAACAAGGGGGACAATAGCCATTACAACGTGTACCGGCGATGTCTATGTTTTAACACAGCAAGCCTATAGTACAGGTACAGGCATAACTTCAGGTGTCACCAACACATGGTATCGTCCGGAAATAAGCGCCGGAGTTTATCTGTCTGATATTATTGCCCTCAGAGGACAATACCAAACTTTATTTGCTTTAAAATCAGACGGTACGCTTTATACATGGGGAGATCAGACATATTTGGGTGATAATACCGCACAAAGTCAGCAATCACGACCGGTAGCAATGACTCTTCCAAATCCGGCAGGTACTATAAAAATGATCGGATGTACCCGAAGAGAGGCCAATACTTCCGGTGTAAGCTATTATGTATTATATACAGATGGCAATCTATATGCGCTTGGTAACAATTCCAACAGACAATTAGGAGACTGGACCGCAACACATGCGCAGGCATGGATTCAGCCTCAATATTCCAATACACCAGGCGATGTAATGAATAACATCCACTGGATCTCACCTCAGGAGCATGACCACCAATATCCTTCTATCAATGTGATTACAGCAGATTCCACTATATATACATGGGGAAGCTCCGATAACAACATGATAGGCCGCGGAACCGGAGATGCGTATAACCCTGGTATTCCGGGCGGAATGAGTGTGTCAGACAAAGTTCTTGCCGTAGAAACAGGCGGACATACTTCCATGCTGATCAAAAAATGCGAGAGCTATTTTGGTTATGTAGGTCACAGGATCTCGGGAAGTATGGGAGATGGAACAAATACTACGGATAATAAAGCCTCATATACTTTCGCTACTGCTACCGTGTTTATCTGCGGAGCTACCAGTGTCAACCTGAGCCTTACGGGCTCACCGGTAATCGGGGCGCATGGTCTTTATTGTAACGGACAAACTATTGATTTGGATGTTAGTCCTACAGGAGGAACACTATCACTGAAATCGGGTCCGGCTACGCTGAATCCGCTTACGCAAGAGCTTACTTTTGAGGGTATGGGAAATACTGCTGTAAAGGTCGCGTATAGCTATGCTACTCCGGGTTGTCCGATCGCTAAGGATGTGGAAGTGACACTTAACACGGAAGACTGTAACAACGCAGGGATAAAAAATGAAAGAGATACTACATTGCAGGATGTGGCAATTACAGGAAAAAATGTACTAACCAACGACAGCGACCCAAGCGGAGGCGTGTTGACGGTAAATACGACGCCTGTTAAAAATGCAAATCCGTCAAAAGGAACATTCACTATCAATGCAGGCGGAAATTATACTTATACACCAAATGCAGGATGGCATGGAAGAGATACGGTAATCGTAAGTATATGTAACGAATTCCCTTCGTGTGTAAGAGATACGATTTTTATTACGGTAAATCCGAAACCTGTCGTAAACAATGAGCATGAAACCACTCCACAAGATGTAGCGATTACAGGGAAAAATGTAAGGACCAATGACAGTAATCCCGCCGGTGGTGCGTTGACAGTAAATACAACACCTGTTAAGAATCCGTCGCACGGAACATTCTCAGTAGGCTCAAACGGTGCATATACTTATACACCAGCTAACGGCTACCATGGAAAAGATACGGTTGTGGTAGAAGTATGTAATATTTATGCGTGCAAAAACGATACGATTTTCATTACAGTTAACCCTGAGCCGGTTATCACAAATGAAACTGCTACAACACTGGAAGGAACACCGGTTACGACGGGCAGCATTACCGCTAATGATAACGATCCTGATGGTGGTACACTTACTGTCGGAGCAGGTATCGTAAAAAATGGTTCAAACGGTACGGCTGTCAACAATGGTGACGGAACAATCACTTACACACCAGCTAACGGTTTCCACGGAAAAGATACGGTAATTGTAGGCGTTTGCACAAGCGTGAATGTATGTGCAAACGATACGATTTTCATTACAGTAAATCCAAGACCAGCTGTAAACAATGAACATGAAGCTACTCCACAAAATGTAGCGATCACAGGGAAAAATGTAACAACTAACGACAGCGATCCTGCCGGAGGCACATTAACAGTAAACACAACACCTGTTAAGAATCCGTCACACGGAACATTCTCAGTAGGCTCAAATGGTGCATATACTTATACTCCGGACAATGATTATCACGGAAAAGATACAGTTGTAGTAGAAGTATGTAATATCTATGCATGTAAAAATGATACAGTTTTCATTACAGTTAACCCTGAGCCGGTTATCACAAATGAAACTGCTACAACACTGGAAGGAACACCGGTTACGACGGGTAGCATTACCGCTAACGATAACGATCCTGACGGTGGTACACTCACTGTCGGAGCAGGTATCGTAAAAAATGGTTCAAACGGTACGGCTGTTAACAATGGCAACGGAACAATTACTTATACGCCAGATAATGGCTTCACGGGTAAAGACACTGTGATTGTGAGCGTGTGTACCAGCTTCAATGTTTGTACAAATGACACGATTTTCATAACCGTGTTAGGTGTTTCCAATGAAAGCACTTCCACTTCGAAAGATACTCCGGTAGTGGTTGACGTAACAAACAACGATTCAATGGGTGGCGACACACCGGTGATCGGAACAGTTGTTGATCAAGGAAACGGAACGGTGACAAACAACGGAAACGGAACTATTACTTATACGCCGAATAACGGATTCACAGGAAAAGATACGGTTATCGTTACCGTTTGTAACGCATCCAGCGTGTGTGCAAACGATACGATCTTCATCAGTGTGATGGATATCAATAACGAATCTGTTTCGACAGACAAAGGAACACCGGTAACAACGCCGGTGATCACCAGCAACGACGAGCCGAATGACGGTACGCTTACTGTAAATCCGGTAATCGTGAGAAACGGTTCTAACGGTACAGCGGTAGTAAACGGTGACGGAACAGTTACTTACACGCCAACCGATCCGAACTTCACAGGAAAAGACACTGTTATCGTGAATATTTGTGACGGAAACGCATGTCGTCCTGATACTATATTTGTAACCGTAACAGGTGTTTCCAATGAAAGCACTTCCACTTCTAAAGACACGCCGGTAGTGGTTGACGTAACAAACAACGATTCTATGGGTGGCGACACGCCGGTGATCGGAACAGTTGTTGACCAAGGAAACGGAACGGTGACAAACAACGGAAACGGAACTATTACTTATACGCCGAATAACGGATTCACAGGAAAAGATACAGTTATCGTTACCGTTTGTAACGCATCAAATGTGTGTGCAAACGACACGATCTTCATCAGTGTGATGGATATCAATAACGAATCTGTTTCGACAGACAAAGGAACTCCGGTAACAACGCCGGTAATTACAAGCAATGACGAGCCAAATGACGGTACACTGACTGTAAACCCGGTAGTCGTAAGAAACGGTTCTAACGGTACTGCGGTAGTGAATGGTGACGGAACAGTAACTTATACACCAACCGATCCGAACTTCACAGGAAAAGACACGGTTATAGTGAATATATGTGACGGAAACGCATGTCGTCCGGATACTATATTTGTAACTGTAACAGGTGTTTCCAACGAAAGCACTTCCACTTCGAAAGACACACCGGTAGTTGTTGACGTAACAAACAACGATTCTATGGGTGGCGACACACCGGTGATCGGAACAGTCGTTGATCAAGGAAACGGAACAGTAACAAACAACGGAAACGGAACTATTACTTATACGCCGAATAACGGTTTCACAGGAAAAGATACAGTTATCGTTACGGTTTGTAACGCATCCAGCGTGTGTGCAAACGATACGATCTTCATCAGTGTGATGGATATCAATAACGAATCTGTTTCGACAGACAAAGGAACGCCGGTAACAACTCCGGTGATCACCAGCAACGACGAGCCGAACGACGGTACACTGACTGTAAACCCGGTAGTCGTGAGAAACGGTTCTAACGGTACTGCGGTAGTGAATGGTGACGGAACGGTTACTTACACGCCAATCGATCCGAATTTCACAGGAAAAGACACTGTTATCGTGAATATTTGTGACGGGAACGCATGTCGTCCGGATACTATATTTGTAACCGTAACAGGCATAAACAATGAAAACGGAACTACCAAAGAAGGGACTCCTGTCGTAATAAATGTTACCGGTAATGACTCCATGGGTGATGACGTACCGCTTATCGGCTCTGTTATTAACACGGGAAGTAACGGAACAGGAGTTAAGAATCCGGGTGATACCTCTGTGACTTATACTCCGAATCCGGGATTCTATGGCAATGATACGGTTGTTGTTACAGTTTGTAATGCAGCAAATGTATGTGTGAATGACACGATTTTCATTCATGTAGTCGCAGATCCTGTTGTCAGCAATGAAACAGAATCGACAAATGAAGACACGCCGGTGATCATTGACGTAACAAGTAATGACAACACTCCTGACGGAGGTACAATTACAATAGGAGGTGTTATCAGCGGTCCAAACCACGGAACAGTTACAGATAACGGAAACGGAACAATTACTTATACTCCTGCTCCTGATTATAACGGTCAGGATACAATTATAGTAAGCGTTTGTAACGACGGAATAAACTGTGTAAATGATACCATTTTTATAACAGTTAACCCGGTTAATGATCCGCCGGTTGCACACGGAGATATAGCAACAACTTACGAAGAAACACCTGTTGTAATCAATGTGGCAGGAAATGATACGGATGTAGACGGAAACATTGATCCGGCATCTGTTACCATTGTTACAGCTCCTGATAACGGAACAGCTACAGTTGATCCGCTGACAGGTGCTATTACCTACATACCAAATGCGGGATTTGTCGGAAATGACACTTTAACTTACAGCATTTGTGATACAGGAACACCTGTTTACTGCGATGATACAACAGTTGTCATTACCGTTCAAAACTGCCTGGCAAATCCGAATGCGGACTGTGACGGAGACGGTGTGATTAACAGTGATGAAACTACGGACGGAACAAACCCGAACGATCCGTGTAGCTTTGTGACAGCAAGCCAGACAGTAACACCAAATACAGTGTGGAACGGCTTAGACTGTGACAATGATGGTGTAATCAATGGCGATGAAGTAACTAATGGTACGGATCCGAACAACCCTGATACGGATGGTGACGGTGTAACGGATGGAGACGAAGCAACAGACGGAACGAATCCGAATGACCCTTGTAACCTGGTAGTTGCCCATCAGACAGCTACTCCTTCTCAGGCGTGGACAAATACAGATTGTGATAATGACGGTGTAACCAACGGTGAAGAAGTAACCAACGGTACAGATCCGAATAACCCTGATACAGACGGTGACGGTGTAACGGACGGAGATGAAGCAACAGACGGAACAAATCCGAACGATCCGTGTAGCTTCGTTACAGCAAGCCAGACAGTAACACCAAATGCTGCATGGAACAATTTAGACTGTGATAATGACGGCGTAATTAATGGTAACGAGGTGACTAACGGTACGGATCCGAACAATCCTGACACAGACGGTGACGGTGTAACAGACGGCGATGAAGCAACAGACGGAACGAATCCGAATGACCCTTGTAGCCTGGTGATTGCTCATCAAACGCTTACTCCTTCTCAATCATGGATCGATGCAGACTGTGATAATGACGGTTCTACAAACGGCGAAGAAGTAATCAACGGTACGGATCCGAACAACCCTGATACAGACGGTGATGGTGTAATTGACGGACAGGAAGTAACAGACGGAACGAATCCAAATGATCCGTGTAGCCTGGTAGTCGCTCATCAGACAGCTGCTCCTTCCCAGGCGTGGACAGATGCAGACTGTGATAATGACGGTTCTACAAACGGTGAGGAAGTAATCAACGGTACAGACCCGAACAATCCTGACACAGACGGCGATGGTGTAATTGACGGACAGGAAGTAACAGACGGAACAAATCCGAATGATCCTTGCAGCCTGGTGGTTGCTCATCAAACGCTTACTCCTTCGCAATCATGGATCAATGCAGATTGTGACGGTGACGGCATCACAAACGGTGAAGAAGTGACTAACGGCAGCGATCCTGTTAATCCTTGCGATCCTAAAAAATGTGGTGACATGAACGTTCCGAACGCGTTCTCACCGGACGGAGACGGAACAAATGATGTATGGGTAATCAAAGGCATTGAGAACTATCCGAACAACGTACTGACCGTTTATAACCGCTGGGGTAATATCGTATTCGCTGCGGACGGTTATCTGAATACATGGGACGGAACATCTAACAGCAAGCTGAATGTAGGAGGCGATGTCCTTCCGACAGGAACTTACTATTACGTGATCGATACCAAAGATGAGAAAGTGGGTGTACTGAAAGGTTATGTTTACATCCAGCGTTAATAATAAAAGACAGATTTTTCAAAATCGAAAAAAATAAAAAATGAAAACAGTTAAGTTTTTAATAGGTTGTTTAACATTGGCGGTTCTCGGAACTGCCAATGTTTCCGCACAGCAGGATCCGCACTTTACACAATATTTTGACAATATGCTGTTTATCAACCCTGCTTATGCAGGAAGCCGCGGAATGTTAAATATGACAGCGATCCACCGGGAACAATGGGTCGGATTTGACGGACGGCCACGTTCCTCCACATTCAGCATCCACTCTCCTCTATCCTACGAATCCGTAGGTTTGGGGTTTACAGCAGTGAATGATAATATCGGGCCGATGAACCAGACCATGTTTTATGCAGACGCGTCCTATACGATCCGTTTCAAAAACCACAAAGGAAAGCTTGCATTCGGTGTAAAAGCGGGACTGAACCTGATCAATGTGGACAAAGGAGGACTGAATTCAGATGATCCGAACGATCCTAAATTATTACAGAATGTCAGAAATAACGTAAATCCGAACTTTGGGTTCGGTATTTATTACCATTTACCTTATTTCTTTGTCGGAGTAAGCTCTCCGAAAATTCTGGAACGCAGCTACGACAAAGTAAGCACCACTAACCTGGAGCGCCGTCACTATTTCGGAACTATCGGAGGAGTGATTACTTTAAATGACCAGTGGAAATTAAGACCTGTCGGATTAGTGAAAATTACGGAAGGTGCACCTTTAAGCGCTGATGTGTCCCTGGCAGCTATTTACGCGGAAAAACTCTGGTTCGGAGCTAACTACCGTCTGGATGCCGCAATAGGAGCATTCGTTCAGGTACAGATCTCACCACAGTTTAAAGTCGGCGTCGCGAGCGATTTCGGTTTGCAGAAAATAAGAAATTATAACAGCGGAACATTCGAAATTCTTCTTTCTTATGACTTTACCTTCAAAAAACAAGGTATCCGTTCACCACGTTATTTCTAAAACAGCAGATAAAAGATATGAAAAATATACTATTGGTCATCTCCTGCATTGTATCCCTATCCGTTTTCGGGCAGGCAGGAAAACTAAAAAAAGCAGATAATTACTTTGAAAAATTATCATATGCATATGCGGCGGAGCTGTACGAGAGCCTGATCGGATCAGAAGTGGACAGCCCTAAACTGAAAGCAAAGCTGGCAACGTGCTATCTCAAAATGGACGACTACCGGAAGGCTGTGGACAATTATGCTAAAATGATAGAATCATCCGATGCGACAAAAGAGGATCTCTACAATTACTCTTATGCGCTGAAGCAAGTAGGAAATTACGCCGAAAGTGATAAATGGATGAGCAAATATACACAGCTCGCCTCCTCCGATTCCAGAAGCCTCCTGTTTCTGGATAATACCGGATATAAGTCGAAAATTGAAAGCACAAAGCCGTTTTTTGAGATTCACAATCTGGATCTGAATACCTCTTCCGCTGATTTCGGAGGGTATTACAATCCGGCGGAAAATGAGATGTACTTTGTGACATCCCGGAAAAAAAGAGTCTTTGTAAGAAATCAATGGTCATGGAATTCCAACCGTTTTCTGGATGTTTATAAAGTAGCCCTGGATGCGGACCATAAAACAGGAAGCGTAAAAAGAGTCAAAAAGGTAAATACAAAATTTCACGAAGGCCCTTTAGCTTTCTCTCCGGACAATAAAACGGTTTATTTCACCAGAAACAATGTTTCGAAAGGAAAAAAACGCCGTGACGGACAAAAAATCCAGAATCTGAAAATTTACATTGCGGATATCAATGAGAAAGGAAAATGGGTAAAAGAACGCGAATTTCCTTACAACTCAAAAGATTATTCCGTAGGGCATCCGACGATTTCCAAAGACGGTAAAACACTGTACCTGGCATCAGATAAACCAGGAGGTTTCGGCGGTGCGGATATCTACAAAGTAGCTGTCAATCCTGACGGGACATTCGGGGAAATGATCAACCTCGGCAATAAGATCAACACAGAAGGACAGGAAATGTTCCCGTTCATCGACATTGAAAACCGTTTATTCTTCTCAACAGACGGGCAGCCCGGCCTTGGAGGACTGGATGTTTTCGTCGCATTGCCGGAAGGAGGAAATTTTGTTAAGACCGTAAATATCGGCAAGCCGGTAAACAGCCAGTACGACGACTTTGCTTTCACTATGTCCAAAGACTTTAAATACGGATTCCTGTCCTCTAACAGAGAAGACGGTAAAGGCGATGACGATATTTATTCCGTTCAGCTGATCCGCCCGTTTGTTTTTTCAGTGACGATCAAGGGTATTGCCAGGGATAAAAAAGGGGAAGTCGTTCCGATGGCCAAAATCGACCTGAAAGACGACAAAGGTAACATCATTGAAACAGTTATGGCGGACGCTGACGGAAACTATGCGTTTGAGGCGGAATATGAGAAAAAATATTCACTGAACGGTTCCAGGGAAAAATATTTTGATGGCACAAATACTGCCAGCACTTTTACAAACGAGCAGATCGTTTACGCGGATGTTATCCTTGAAAAAGATCCGGGATTATCGCTGTATGCAGTGGTAACAGACAAAAAGACAGGACAACCGTTGGAAGGTGTGAAAGTAAACATTGTGGATAATTTCACAGGAAAAGCCATTAACATACTCACTCCTGAATCCGGTGATTTCAGACGAGCGCTGAATGATAAAAAGCTGAATGACAGAGGAAGCTACAGCTTCGTGCTTCAGAAAGAAGGATATTTCTCCAAAACGGTAACGTACAACACCCTGTTTGACAAACCGGGGCAGTACAATGTTCATTCTGTCCTGGATTTAGGTTTGGATCCTGAGGTGAAAGATTTACGGGAGCTGGTACAGATCAACCCGATTAATTTCGATTTGAACAAGTACAACATTCGTCCGGACGCCGCAAAAGAATTAGACAAAATTGTGGAGATCATGAACAAATACCCGAACATGGTGGTGGAACTGGGTTCACATACGGACTGTCGGGCAACGGCGGCTTATAACATGAAGCTTTCCGACAACCGTGCGAAAGCATCCGCTGAATATATTAAAAAGCGTATTACTAATCCTGAGCGTATTTACGGTAAAGGATACGGAGAATCCCGCCTGCTGAATGATTGTGCCTGCGAAGGAAATGTTAAATCCGACTGTTCGGAGGAAGAGCACGAGAAAAACAGACGTACCGAGTTTAAGGTAATCTCAACAGGAGAAGATAAATTAAAAGTCATAAATACCAGCACAGATAGTTTTTAAAAATTGAAAGACTAGGTTTTAGAGTAGTTAGGTTTAGGTTGGTTAAGAAAAAAATGGTCGGAATAAATCCGGCCATTTTTATTTCTCTTCCAAAAATTTCAACTGTACCCCACCGTTGATAAATACTGAAAATGTAAGGACAGCGCATTTATCTGTAAATCTTACCCACTACCGTCCGATTTGCTATTTAATGTTATTAAATGGCGAGTTTTTCACCCCCAATTTTCAGAAAATTATTTTTGAAGTTGTACATTTGAGTAATATTAGTTTATTTATGGTAAAACAATTCCTTTTTGCATTCTCATTGTTTATAAGTGGTATTTTTTATTTGAACTCTCAGTCAAAAATTTATGTCGATATCTCCAATAGCTCTGGAATAGAAGACGGAACAAACTGGAGTTCTGCTTATGTAGATTTTCAAGAGGCAATAAATGCCTCTTTAACAGGAGATAGTATTTTCGTTGCTGGAGGAACATATCAACCAGTAAACTCCTTCTATATACCGGAAGGTCTGAAAATATATGGAGGTTTTGCAGGAACAGAAACCTCGCTCTTAGAAAGAGATTTAACAACTGGATATACTTCTATTTTGTTGTCAAGAAATGGTAATAATGTGGTTGGATTTTATGGATCAACAGCTAATATGATCTTAAACGGTTTTACAATTACAGGAGCATCCAATGGTTCCCATGGAATATATAATAATGGGGCTTCTCCAACGATTGTCAATTGCACTTTTTATGGGAATTCAGGGACGACAGGTGGAGCAATACATAATACCAATGGAGCCTCTCCAACGATTATTAATTGTATTTTTTATAAAAATAAGGCAATAATTTCAGTTGGGGGAGCAATATATAATTACAATTCTTCACCTGTGATAACTAATTGTGTATTTTTTGGAAATGACGCAGGGACTTATGGCGGAGCAATATATAACGATAATTCTTCACCTGTGATAACTAATTGTATTTTTTATAAAAATACATCAATAGGGAACTCAACTATTCACAATATCGGAACTTCTTTACCAATTATCACTTATTCTTTGATACAAGGATTAGGTGAAGATATCGTTCTTCACAACGTTGATGGTACTACCGGGGATCCGTTCGTTGACAGCAATAATCCTGCTGGATCAGATGGTATTCTTGGAACAACAGACGATGGATTGGCATTGGCTTGTAATTCACTTGGTATTAATGCAGGGAATAATAGTATATTATCGACAATAAATCAAAGTTTTGATATTACAGGGGGGATACGTATCCAAAATGGGACAATTGACCTGGGGCCTTATGAAAAAGAATTACCGGAGGTAACCGCTAATGCATCTGCCACAACAATTTGTTCCGGTGACACATTAATCTTAACAGGAAGTGGAGCAACAGGCTATATATGGGACAATGGTGTAATTGATGGAGAAAATACATTCCCAACAGATACAACAACTTACACTGTTATAGGAACAGGAATCAATGGCTGTACAAATAATGCACAGATAACAGTAAACGTACCTAAATCAACAGTAACAGCCAATGCTTCTGCCACAACAATTTGTGCTGGTGACACATTAATTTTAACAGGAGGAGGTTCTACAAGTTATACATGGAATAACGGAATTACAGACGGAGAAAGCATATTCCCGACAGAAACAAAGACTTATACTGTTACAGGAGAAGGGGCAAGTGGATGTAATAAAGCACAAGTGACAATAAACGTCAAACCTTTACCAAATGTAACAGCCAATGCTTCTGTGATGACTATTTGTGTAGGAGATACTTCATTAATTTTAACAGGAGAAGGAGCAAGTACTTACGTATGGGATAATGGCGCGCTAAATGGAGAGAAGGTATTTCCTACAGATACTACGACTTATACGGTTGCGGGAACGGACATAAATGGTTGTACCAAAATGGCACAGATAACTATAAACGTTAAACCTTTATTACCAGTAACAGCTAACGCCTCTTCCACAGCAATCTGTATAGGTGATCCGTTAATCTTAACAGGAAGTGGAGCAACAGATTATATATGGGACCACGGTGTTACAGACGGAGAAAGCATATTCCCGACGGATACAACAACTTATACTGTTATCGGAACAGGAGCAAACGGTTGTAGAAACACTGCACAAATAACAGTGAGTGTTAAGCCCCTACCTGTTGTTAATTTAACAAATCTTAGTTTATGTGACGACAATTTTTCAACGGTATTAGATGCAGGAAATTCTGGTGCTTCTTACCTATGGTCAGATAATTCAACTAATCAGACATTAACAGCAGACTCTTTCGGAACGTATTCAGTTAAAGTGACAAGTTCTTCAGGATGTTCAACTACCGAATCAATGACTATTTTTAACGGAAAAACAGCCCCTGTAACAGGAGATATTGTAGTAACTCAAATTTCAGGATGTCAATTTGAGTTTTCAGTAGAAAATTCAGGCTCAGTAGATAATTTCACTTGGAATTTTGGATATGAAAATGCTTATGGGAAAAATGTTACATACACTTTCGAACATGAAGGTGATCACCAGATTTTAGTTAACATGAGTAATGCGTGCGGTACCTCCATAACCAAATCAATTTTTGTAGATTGTAATAGTATGGGAGTAGAAAAGCTTCAGATCACAGATATTAATCTATATCCGAATCCTGCATCAGCAATTATAACAATTGAAAATAATGGAATTATTGAAGTAAAACATATTGCGGTTATTAATATGTTAGGACAAATTATATTTGAGACAATACCTGAAAATACATTAAAAGATCAATTAAATATTTCGGAATTTTCCGATGGTTTCTATACAATACAAATTCAAACAACACAAGGTTTAGTAGTGAAGAAAATCGAAGTAAAAAAATAAAAGAGGTTTCAAACTCAGGTAAAAGTATCCTATCAATTAATATTCCTCTTCCCTCTTCTTCTCCAGCCTCACCACTTTTTTACCATCCCATCTGTGCCATTCTTCCGTAACTTTGATCAACTCATCATAACTCGTTTGATTTTCTACTTCAAACGGTTCGTACTGATACTCTTTTTGTTTAATAATGATCAGATTATCTCCCCTTCTGTGTTCCGAAGGAAAAAACAACTCTTCCGAATAACCATAAATGCCCGCATCTCCAACGGATTTTTTAGACGGTAACTGAATAAATTCTTTCTCTGTCCAGACATAGTAAAGATATTCCGTCATTATACCACAAGCTTCTCCCATAAACCCTACCCTGAAAACAGATTTTACATTAGTCAATCCCATTGAACCTAAAACTTTTGACTCTACGAAGCTCTGCTCTCCTGTTTCAAAAAATACCTCCTGCTCATACAACAGCTGATGATTCACATCCAGAAGCAGCAAGCCTAATTTTACACAACGGGAGTATTCATCTGGTAAAAAAGCACGTACACCAACAGCATATACCATTCCGTTTTTATCTTTTGAAAAAGAAAGACTGAGCAAACCTGCCCAGACATATGCCTCTTTCCATACATTCTGCTTCTGATAGCGAACTTTACAGAAAGGAGCTTTTATTCCAAAAATCATTTCTTCCTGCTTTCCGGACTCAATAATATATACTTTCTCCCCGATAACAAGATCGTCTATTTTAGAAGCGTTTCTGGTGGGAGCACTCCTGCTCTTTCCGTTCATCGCTATGATACACGAGTCTCCTTCCTGCAGATAAACAGGCAGATAATAAAAATCAGACGCTTTTATATTTTCGCATATAACCAAAAACAACACTGTAAAAATCCATCTCACCAGCTTCATTCTTCCTGATATTACAATTTTCATAACTCTAAAAATAAGAATGCTTTGGAGAAAATTCATCTGCTTTTAACAATAAACAAAATACCTTGTGTATTTTTGAAGTATGATTGAGAAAAAGCACCCTGCAGCCTTTCCTGTTATGGAACAATTTTACACCTTGCAGGGAGAAGGATTTTATTCCGGCCGTGCCGCTTATTTCGTACGTTTAGGCGGATGTGATGTCGGCTGTGTCTGGTGTGATGTCAAGGAAAGCTGGGACGCGGCGGCTCATCCGGAAAAATCAATCGCTGAAATCCTGGAAGACATCGAAGCCTGTGATGCTGATTTCACGGTCATTACCGGTGGAGAGCCTGCAATGTATGATCTGACGGAATTAACAGATGCACTTCACAAAAAGAATATTGAAGTAGCCATAGAGACTTCCGGCTGCTATGTTTTAAACGGTGACATTGACTGGTACTGCTTCTCTCCGAAAAAATTCAAAAAGCCGGTACAGGATGCTTACGACAAAGCAAATGAGCTGAAAGTGGTGATCTATCATAAATCAGATTTTAAATGGGCGGAAGAGCACGCTGCATTAGTAAATTCAAATTGTTTTTTATACCTTCAGCCGGAATGGTCAAAAAGGGAACAGCTTTTGCCGTTAATAATCGAATATATTAAACTGAATCCAAAATGGAAAATATCGCTGCAAACTCACAAATATATGGACATCCCATGAAAAAAACAGGGATTTTATTACTGTTGCTGAGCTGCTTTTTTCAGTTTGCCTGCGCACAGATGAACTATTCAACAAAAGATAAAAAAGCTATCAAATATTTTGAAGAGGCAATGCAGTATCCAAAAAATAACCTGACAAAGTATATGCGTCCGGATTATGATGGCGGCATTAAGCTTTTGGAAAGTGCAGTGGCAAGAGATGATAAATTCTGGGAAGCATACATGCTTGCAGCTGAATACGCGGAATATGCCCGGCACAATGAACAGGCGATCGATTATTACAAAAAGGCATTGGCGATCAATCCGAACATTTCGCCATCAGGTGCTACTTTCTTTTTCCTTGGAAACCTGGAATATAAGACGGGACGTTACGAAGACGGCCTGAGAAGCATTCAAACCTACCAGAAGATCAACCAGCGCAATCCCGCGAACCCGAAAATGTATGCCGAATCGGAAAAAATCCGCCGGAACCTGGAATATTCCATCAAATTAAAATCCAATCCGTACAAATTTGAACCAAAGAATGTCGGTCCGGGAGTCAATACAAAAGATCCGGAATACTTTCCGACAATAACCGTTGACGGAAAGACCCTGCTTTTCACCAGACGGATTTACGATCCAAGAGTAAAAATCGTGACAAATCAGATAGAAGACCTGAAACAGCGGCAGGAAGATTTCTATGTATCAACCAGAGATGAAAAAGGTATTTTCCAGACAGCTGTCCCGATGCCGTCAAATATCAACACTGTCAACAACGAAGGAGCACCAACTATCGGCCCGGACGGAAGAACACTGGTATTCGTAGCCTGCCCGGATGCGACCGGAACACACTATGGGGACAATCGCTTCGGGAAAGGAAGCTGTGATTTTTTTGTAACAAAAAAATTAGGGAACAAATGGACAGATCCGGTAAATCTGCCGGGAAGGACCAATACGACAGCCTGGGAATCCCAGCCATCACTTTCATCAGACGGGAAAACTCTTTATTTTATCCGTGGAATGAGAACAGAAAGCGGAACGATGAATACCGATATTTATGTCAGCTATTTGCAGGAGGACGGAAACTGGAGCGCTGCGAAAGCATTGCCTCCGAATATCAACACGCCGGAAAGCGAGGAATCCGTGTTGATCCATCCGGACGGAAAAACCCTGTATTTCGCTTCAAGAGGACATCTTGGCTTAGGCGGATCCGATCTGTTCATGTCCAGATTGCAGGAAGACGGAACATGGGGCGATCCGGTCAACCTTGGATATCCGATCAATACTCATGCGGATGAAAATTCACTTTTGGTAAGCGCTGACGGTGAAATCGCATTTTTTGCAAGTGACCGTGAAGGCGGATACGGTGACCTGGATATTTATTATTTTGAAATGCCCGAGAACTTCAAGCCGACCAAAACAACGTATTTCGAAGGCCTTGTATATGACATTAATACGAATGCCCCGTTAAACGGGAAATTTTATTTATACGACCTGAAAACCAAAAAAGAGATCGTTCGCTCACAGGCTGACTCTGTTTCGGGAGAGTTCCTGGTATCATTACCTACAAACGCTTCATATGCATTAAGTGTGGAAATGGAAGGTTACCTGAATTTCTCCAAAAACTTCGATATGCAGTTGAAGGATGATCAGGAATCTTATAAAATGAACATTCCGATGATCCCGATCACTACTTCTGCTCCGATCGTTCTTGAAAATATTTTCTTTGATCTCAACAAAGCGGACCTTTTACCTGAATCACAGGTAGAGCTTAATAAATTGTACGAGTTCCTTACTAAAAACCCTTCCGTAAAAATTGAAATTTCGGGGCATACAGACTTCAGAGGAGACACCAAGCTGAACCAGGAGCTATCGCAAAACAGGGCAAATTCAGTTGTTACTTACCTTGTGTCAAGAGGGATTGACAAAAACCGTCTGGAAGCAAAGGGCTACGGTTCTACACAGCCAAAAATCGCAAAAGAGCAGATCGAAGCCATGTCTTCCAATGAGGAAAAAGAAAAAGCACATCAGCTGAACCGCAGAACGGAATATAAAATCATCGGAAAATGAAGCACTTTCTGAATCTGGTAAGGTATAAAAACCTGCTGATCATTGCGCTGACAATGTATTCGGTCTTGTTTTTCTATACCATTTTCGGATCCTACTTTGTCATGTCCTTTCAGGAGAAAATCGATTTTTTTCTCCTGGTATTTTCAACCGTCCTGATCGCCGCGGCAGGAAACATCATTAATGATTATTTTGATGTGAAATCCGACCGTATCAACAAACCGGAGAAATTGATCATCACCAGGTACATCAAGAAAAGATGGGCGATCGTCTATCACTGGACATTCAACGCCGTGGCATTTCTGATCGGCTGTTACCTGAGCTTTCGCTACAAAACATTCTGGTATGTATTCATCCATCTGATATCGATCAATATTCTCTGGTTTTATTCGCTCCAGCTGAAAAAAATAAGCATCGTCGGCAATTTATTGATTTCGCTCCTGACGGGAATTGTTCCTGTTCTGGTAGGTATCCATATTCATTATCATCTTCGTTTGCTCCATGAAAAAATCTCTGTCAATGTCGTTGACCTGAACATTGATCCCGCATTGCAGCATTTTCTCAGCCAGATCGGCGACTGGTGGCTGATCATCTTCTTCTTTGTCTTTGCATTTACACTTAATTTCGCGCGGGAGCTGATTAAAGACGCGCAGGACATCGAAGGCGACAAGCTGATCCACTCCAGATCTCTGGCCATCCAGATCGGAGAAAAGAACACACGGATCATAGCAGGAAGTATCTTACTCCTGATGATCGTTTTACTAATAGCGGTATTCTGGGGATTACATATTCAGGACAAAAGCTACTTCATACAGCTGTTTTTACCTTTAGAGCTCGTTTTATGCCTTCTGGCCATTGCTGTTTTCTTTCTGGTACGGAAAGGAGCCGCTGCTTTAAAGCTCAGCGACACGATGATCAAAATTTCTTTCCTGCTCGGAATTTCATTGCCTTTCTGGTGGATCCTGTTCTTGTGAATTCTATTCAATAAAAAATCTCCTGCATGTAATTACACAGGAGATCTCTTAATTATTTATTCTGATTCAGACCAGGTGAATCAATAATGTATTGTCTGCTTTTTCTACTTTCAGGAGATTATTTTTAGTCAGTGTTTTAACGCTGGTATCCCACGCCTTATTACTCAATCCCATTTGTTCCTTCAGCTCCGTCAGATTCATCGATTTCTGCTTTTCCATCACTTCCAGGATCGCTTTTTCATTATCATTTAACTGAACAGTCTGGTTCTTTTCCGGTCTCATCTGCGGGAAAAATAACACTTCCTGTATGGAAGCATTGTTCGTTAAATACATTGTCAGGCGGTCCATTCCGATTCCTAACCCGGAAGTCGGAGGCATTCCATATTCTAATGCACGTAAGAAATCCTGGTCGATAAACATCGCTTCGTCATCTCCTCTTTCCTGTAAACGCAGCTGCTCCTCAAAGCGTTCACGCTGGTCGATAGGATCATTTAATTCAGAATAAGCATTCGCCAGCTCCTTACCACAAATCATCAATTCGAAACGCTCTGTCAATTCCGGATTGTCACGGTGGCGTTTACACAACGGAGACATCTCTTTCGGATAATCCGTAATAAATGTCGGCTGGATGTAATTTCCTTCACACTTTTCGCCAAAAATCTCATCAATCAATTTTCCTTTTCCCATAGATTCATTTACTTCGACTCCCATTGATTGAGCTGCTTTTCGCAGTTCATCCTCTGATTTTCCATCGATATCAAATCCGGTAAAATCGATAATCGACTGACGCATGGTTACGCGTTTGTAAGGTGCTTTGAAACTAACTTTATGCTCTCCGAAAGTAACTTCTGTACTTCCATTTACAGATACTGCGCAATGCTCCAGCAACCGTTCCGTAAAATCCATCATCCAGTTATAATCCTTATACGCCACGTAAATTTCCATAACTGTAAATTCCGGATTATGCGTCCGGTCCATTCCTTCATTCCGGAAGTTTTTTGAAAATTCATATACGCCGTCAAAGCCACCAACAATCAATCTTTTTAAATATAATTCATTGGCAATTCTCATGTATAGAGGAATATCCAAAGCATTGTGATGTGTTATAAACGGACGGGCTGACGCTCCTCCGGGAATCGACTGAAGAACAGGCGTTTCCACTTCCATATATCCCGCATCATTAAAGAACTGACGCATAGCATTAAAAAGTTTTGTGCGCTTGATAAACACATCTTTTACCTGCGGATTAACTACTAAATCCACATAACGCTGGCGGTAGCGAAGCTCAGGATCTTTAAACTCATCATACACATTTCCCTGATCGTCCACTTTTGTAACAGGAAGCGGCTTCAACGATTTGGAAAGAAGGGTTAATTCCTCCACATGGACAGAAATTTCTCCAACCTGCGTTTTGAATAAATAACCTTTCACACCAATGAAGTCTCCTAAATCCAGTAATTTTTTGAAAACCTCATTGTATAGATCTTTATTTTCTCCCGGGCAGATCTCATCCCGGTTAATATAAACCTGAATACGGCCTGAATTATCCTGCAGTTCAGCAAAAGAAGCTTTCCCCATAATTCTCTGGCTCATCATACGACCGGCAATACAAACCTTCTTTCGGTCTTCAAAATTCTCCTTGAGGGAAGTTGTTAAATCAGTTACCGGATAAAGTGCAGCCGGATACGGCTCAATCCCTAATTCTCTTAACCTTTTTAAGTTTTCTCTACGTTGAATTTCCTGACCTGAAAGTTCTAAACTCATGATTTTATATAGTTTTCATTTTGAAGTCGCAAAGATACGACGATATTTTATTTTCAGGAATGTTTATCCCAAATTAATCCGCTGCAAAATGGCAAAATTCCATCCGGAATTTCATTTCAGAAAATCTTCAGATATGGTGATTCTCATAAAGTTCCGTGCGTTTTAGCTCAAAATTCTTTCTGTCTTTGCCTACTATCACATCCAGAATCAATCCGGTAAACAAGGAAATAATTCCTGTCAATGCCAGAAAGCCGCTTAAAATAAATGTAGGGAAACGCGGAACCAGGCCAATCTTCAAATATTCGATAAACACGGGGATAAAAAACGCCACTGCCAACACCAGCAATAATAAAGACAGCCAGCCGAAGAACAGCAGCGGCCGGTACTCTTTAAAAAGCGTCATTATTGTTTTGATCACCTTAAAACCGTCTGAGAATGTATTCAGCTTTGAGAAGCTGCCCTCCGGACGGTCTTTATACTGGATAGGAACTTCCACTATCTGAAAACGTTTATCCAGCGCATGAATCGTCATTTCTGTCTCTATTTCAAAACCGGAAGACATTACCGGGAAAAGCTTCACGAATGATTTTGAAAAAGCGCGATAACCACTCATGATATCCCGTAAATCTTTTCGCCAGATAATATTGATCAGCCTGCGCACCAGAATATTTCCCGAGTTATGAAATGCTCTCTTGTTCTCCTGAAAATACGTGGAAGAAAGACGGTCTCCTGTCACCATATCGGCACGTCCTTCCAGTACCGGCCGGATTACTTTTTCTGCTTCTTCCGCAGGGTAAGTATCGTCTCCGTCGATCATCAGGTAACAATCTGCGTCCACTTCTCTGAACATTTTCCGGATCACATTTCCCTTCCCCTGCTGATACACATGTCTTACAATGGCACCTGCTTCCATTGCTATTTCCGCAGAGCCGTCCGTTGAATTATTATCAAAAACGTAAATCTCCGCAGAGGGAAGACATCTTTTAAAGTCGGTCACCACCTTCGCTATCGTCAGCGATTCGTTATAACAAGGTATCAGGACAGCTATTTTTTGCATACGTATATCTTACTTATTTCTCAATTTCGGAAGCCGTATCGCTTCCCATCTTATCAGTGACCCGAAAGCCAGAAAAACACCGGAAACGGTTACCCACAAAGACCGGTAAGTAAACCAGCTGTGCATTTCAACATGATTAGCCGTTGCAAATGCCCACAACAACGGAAGCAACGCGACGGTCAGGAATAATAAGGCTTTTTGAATTCCCTTCTTATTAAAGAATAAAGCCGCGAGCAATGCCAAAACAGCAATCACAGCAGCCAAAGGAACCAGGTTCATTACATTGAAATTTACATCAATTGCATCCAAACGCGAACCGTGCCATACTCCTGCTCTTTCTTCCAGCTTACCTTTTACCTCTTTAGAGATGGAATAGTCTGTAAAGACCAGTATCAGCAGCCATTTGAATGCCCAGGTAGCCACATATCCAAAAAACCAAAGCAGCGAATATCCTGCAAGCGATTTAAAATAGTTGAAATAAGCAATTGTAGCAGGCTGATAAGCAACCCAAACCAGCAACGGGATCCCCAGCGTCAGAACCGGTGTGGTCAGAAGATCAAAATATACTGTGACGGCTCCCAGGATGAGGAACAAAATATCAATCCGTTTCTTTTTCTTCAGCTTTTTAAGCAATGCCACAGAACCTAAGAAGGCAATCAGAAAAACGGGAGCGAACTGCATGGACATGAAGAACATGTAGTAATTAACGAAAACAGCTCCCAGCAATAACAGATACATCTGGCGCTTTCCTATCGCATTTGAAACATTCGCCACAAATCCGAAAAGGGCCAGCGAACCGATACTAAACAGGATCCATCTCACATAGGACAGGTTAAAGATCAGAAATAACCACCTGTAAGCATACGAGCTTCCAAGCCAGTATCTTCCATAAATGAAATTCGGTGGCTGATGTTGATTCTCAAAGCTGTATTTCAAATGGATCGGAGCTTCCTGCGTAACTTCTATATAGTATCCCTGAGGAAAAAGAACATATTTGAATGGCTTATGCGGGTTTGCATTGTAGATCAAATTCATGATCAGATAATCCGTGAAATTATCCAGCTGATGCGCTTCATTTCTGATGAAATACTGCGGGTAGATAACTTCACCATTGTAAAGCTCAACGGACTTTTCTATATTTTTTCTGATTGTTTTATTGGGCAACAGCACGGAGATTGTTGCAAACATAAAGAAGATCACCTGTAGCAGTAAAAAAACTTTCAGATAGGTCCATAACGGGATTTTCGCCATTCTTATTGATTATTGATCGTACGAATTTAAAAAATAAACTCATATTTCGAATAAATCTTCTGCTATCGTATCCGCGTAATGTTTTCCGTCACTGGTCAGGCGGATGATTGTTCCTTCCCTCATCATCCAGTTTTTTTCACAATAGTATTTTACTTTTGAATTGAATTCCTCGCTGATCTCAAGGATTTCGCCTAATTTCCCTAAATCAACGCCCCACATGGTTCTGAGGCCGGTAAGCAATAGTTCATTGAACCGGTTGCCGGCCGTTAGCATTTCCCGTTCATAAGGAACAATTCCGTTTTCAAGCTCCTTCATATAGGTTAAATTATTGGAGATATTCCAGGTACGGGAAACTCCGTCAAATGAATGAGCTGAAGGCCCTATTCCCAGATAGTGTTCTCCTTTCCAATAGTTTGAATTATGCACCGCAAGAAATCCGGGCTTTCCGAAATTGGAGATCTCATAATGCAGAAATCCGTTGTCTGTCAATGTATTAATCAGAATATCAAACTGTTCGCTTTGCAAATCCTGATCAGACGGAATCAATTCTTCCCGCTGTACTTTTTTATACAGTGCCGTTCGTTCCTCCACCGTAAGGCAATAAGCGGAAATATGCTGAGCTCCGGTATCAATTGCTACCTGAATTTGTTTCTTCCAGCGTTCCGTGCTCATTTCAGGCAAGCCGTACATCAGATCAATTGTCAGATTGGAAATTCCGTTTTCCTGTGCGATACGAATACTCTTCAGACTTTGCTCAGAAGTATGTGCACGGTTCATCCATCTCAGATCCACCTCATCAAATGACTGGATTCCTATACTGAGGCGGTTTATTCCGAGCGATTTCCAGAGCTGCACCTTTTCCGCAGTAATATCATCCGGATTGGCTTCCAGCGTGATTTCCTTTATCTGTGACAAATCAAAGTTTTGCCGGATAGCACTAAAAATTTGTGCGATCAGCTCATCCGGCAGGAGGCTTGGAGTTCCGCCGCCGAAATAAACACTTTCCAGCGGATGGCTTCTTAATTCCTTTTTCCTTTCTTTCAGCTCTGTGGACATGGCATTAACCATTCGCTGATAATACGATGTATTTGTACTGAAATGAAAATCACAATACGTGCATTTTTGCTTACAAAAAGGAATATGGATATAAATACCTGCCATGAAAAATAAAAAAGAGGCCGTTCCGACCTCTTTGCAAAAATAATTTTTTTAATTTCTATTTTATTCCTTCTTTCACTTTTGCCATCAGCTCATCACTGGAATGCAATCCCAGAATAGAATGAACCAGTTTTCCTTCTTCATCAATAAACAACAGTGTCGGATAGGCTCTTACACGGTATTTTCTCGCGATTTCAGGTCCGTCAGCACTTTTTTCCATTTCTATTTTCAAATTGATAAAACGGTCATTAAAATACTTTCCGACCACCGGATCCTTAAATGTTGTTGCCGCCATTTTTTTACACGGCCCGCACCATTCCGTATAGGCATCAATAAAAATAATTTTTCGCTGCTCTTTGGCCAGCTTCAAAGCCTCTTCAAATGATATGTTCTGAAAATTAATTCCTTCATCCGCAAGATTTGTTGTGTTTGAAACTGTACCCGGCCTGAACAATGTGAATGAGGTAAAAATGAATCCTAATGAGAATAACAAAAACAATACTTTTTTCATAACTATATTTTTAATTATTTTGTGCTTCAGCAAACAAAGTACCAATTTATAAAAAAACCTGAAAAAAGCCGCATTATTATGAGTAAGCTCTTTTTTTTAACAGAAAATCAAGAAACGATTGCTCAGGTAAGGCAGTTTATTGAAGACTGGTACAATCCTGAAGAAGTGATTTATACAAAGACTTCGGGTTCAACAGGCACTCCTAAAATGGTCGCCCTTAAAAAAGCATTTATGGGAGCATCTGCTCTTGCTTCCGGAAAATATTTCCATTTCAGGGAAAATGAACGAATGCGACTGGCGCTTTCTCCCGCAACTATCGGTGGAAAAATGCTTTTGCTGCGTGGTTTGCTGCACAATATGAACATTGAAGTCACAGAAGCCGGAAAGCATCCGTTACAGCGTATCGAACATCCTATAGATTTTATTTCCTTAGTTCCTTACCAGCTGGAATATATCCTGGAAAATGACCCGAACGCTTTAAATTCCGTACGGGTAATACTTCTGGGCGGCGCACCGGTTTCTCCAAAGCTGCAGGATCAGATTTCTTCACTTCCATGCAGTGTTTACGCCAGCTACGGAATGACGGAAACGATGTCACATGTTGCCTTAAAAAATCTGAAAACGGAAACCACCTTCCATGCGATTGAAGGTGTACATTTTTCTGTCAGCGGAGAACAACAATTAATTATTCATGCACCTATGCTCGGCCACCAGGCATTGCTGACCACAGATATTGTTGATCTGATCTCTGAACGGGAATTTAACTGGAAAGGCCGTGCCGATTTTGTTATCAACAGCGCCGGGATTAAGATTCACCCGGAGCTGATTGAGAATGCGCTTTCTTCTCTTATTTCCGATCGGTTCTTCATAATCGGGGAACCGGATGATACGTTTGGTGAACGGGTGGTTCTGGTGATCGAAAGTGATAAAAAAGAGCAGGTTTTTCCTTTCGAAAAAGTACTTTCCAGATATGAGATTCCGAAAAGAATTTATTATCTTCCGAAATTCATCGAAACAGCGAGTGGCAAAACAGATCGTTTAATGACAAAAAAAATAATTGATGCAGCAGCGGATCATTGACGCTTTCAGCTCACTGGAGCTTCCGGTTACCGCTTCTTCGCAAGAGGTCAAGAAAGCATACCGCCTGCTCGCAAAGAAATATCATCCCGATGTAAGCACTTCTGTTTCAGGCAAAGAAAAATTCGTAAAAATTACGGCTGCATACGAGCTGCTGAGTGATTATTTCGAGCATCCGCTTCGTTATTCCGTCTATAACAGCTATTCTGCTCCTACAACTGATATGACAGCTTCTCAAAAAAGGCGCTCCAGAGCAGGAAGAAATGATGAAGAACATATTCGTCAGGCCCGTGAAAGAGCACAAAAGAGAAAAGAAGAAGAGAAAAAGGTAATTTATGATGCTTACGAACGGACAAGAACGCCTTTCATGAAATATGGCCATCTGGCAACCACTCTTCTCTGTCTTTTGATAAATATCATCCTGATGATTGATTACTTTTCTCCTGAAAAGTACCGCCCGGTACAGATACAACGGATTTTCGGAGTAGAGAACGGGGTAGGGCTGGATAAGGTCACCTTGGTAACGACCTCTGAATTTGAATATTTTTATGCCGATTACACGTTACTCGTCGATCTGCCGATGTATTCCGGGAAAAATACCCGTGACGGCATCATTTCTGAAAGCCCTCTCCTGAAAGTTCCGAAAAGAATAATCGTCAGCACACAACCAGACAGCAAAAATGAATACCGGATTGACAGGACTATTTACTCCTTGTTTCCTTTCGTTAATGTGCTTCTGGGCTTTTCAGTTCTTTTTTACCTGATCCGTCCGAAAGTACATCATAAAACAGTTATTTTATTTTATTCCAGCTGGTTTATTTCTTTATTTGGCTTCCTGATGGTGCTCATAAACGGAACGCTTGGAAAAATAATAGGAATAATGACAAATTAAACCAAACAAAAAATCCTCCGGTTAACCGAAGGATCGCTGTTCAATTCTTTATTTATTATCAGAACGTCCACCCGAAACGCTCTTCCAAAATGGCATGAATATATTCGATAATCTCATCATTTTCAATGCGGTCCAGGACATCACCGATAAATGCGGTCACCATTAATGCTTTCGCTGATTTTTCAGAAATCCCGCGTGCTCTTAAATAGAAAATCGCTTCTTCATCCAGCTGACCGGTCGTAGAACCATGGGAACATTTTACATCATCCGCATAAATTTCCAGCTCCGGCTTCGAATTCACAGTTGCTGAATCTGACAGCAGAACGTTTCCGTTCGACTGGTATGCGTTGATTTTCTGAGCGTCTTTACGAACAAAAACTTTCCCGTTGAAAACAGCCGTTGCCTGCTCATCAATTACGCCTTTATACATTTCATCCGATTCACAATTCGCAACCAGGTGATCGATTGTCGTATGGTTATCCACATGCTGGCTTCCTTTCAGGACATATGCTCCGTTCAGATGAGTATAAGCATTCTGCCCTGTAACATCTACATACACATTATTCCGTACTAATGCTCCGTTTAACGTGACGGTATTCAGTGTGAAAAGTGAATTCTGAGGTTGCTTTACGTAATCCAGCGACACCTGATAAACTGATTCATCTTCATTCTGGATCTTATCCACCACCACAGAAGCAGAATCTTCCAGAAAATATTCTGTTACCACATTTGAAAAGCATTCCTTCGCATCTACGGAAAGGAATACCTGGGAAATTCTGGCTTGTGAGAATTTATCCGCTACGATAACGTTCCGGATATTTGCCGCCTGCTGCTCGCCTGTACTGATAAAAACCAGTTGGACAGGCTTGTCAATTACCTGCTTCGCCCCGATTTTTATAAAAGCGCCGCCATTGGCATAAGCAGTATTCAAAGCAGCGAAAACTTTTTGGTCCAGATCAACTGCTTTCCCGATAAAGTTTCGGGCTTCAGCCGCTTTTTCTATTGATTCAAACTGAAAATCAACAGCATTCCCTGATAATTCTGCTTTGAACTCACCGTTAACAAAAACAAAATTATATGCATTGTCAAAAGGCAGATCCGGTAATTTATTAACTGTCATTTCATTCCCCAACGCGAAAGACTTATTCGCGATTCTGGTCACACGCGTGTACTTCCATCGTTCCGTACGTGTTGTCGGGAAATCCATTGTATTTATAACTTCATTCGCTTTTGCTAAAACAGAAGCATCTACCGGTAAGGAAGTCTGTTTCCAATCAGCTCTGAATGCAGCTAACTTTGTATCTTGAAGTATCGTACTCATTTTTTTCTTTTGTAAAAGGATCTTAAATTCCGTCCACTTCCGCTTTGATCCAATCGTATCCTTTCTCTTCTAATTCCAAAGCAAGTTCTTTCGTCCCTGTTTTCACGATCCGCCCGTTATAAAGCACGTGAACAAAATCCGGAACGATATAGTCCAGCAAACGCTGGTAGTGTGTAATTACGATTGTTGCATTCTCAGGAGTCTTTAACGTATTTACCCCGTTTGCCACAATACGCAGCGCGTCAATATCCAAACCGGAATCCGTTTCGTCCAGGATTGCCAGCTTAGGTTCCAGCATCGCCATCTGGAAAATTTCATTTCTTTTCTTTTCTCCTCCGGAAAAGCCTTCATTTACGGAACGGTTTGCCAGCTTCGCATCCAATTCAACAATTTTGGATTTTTCTCTGACCAATGCCATGAAATCTTTTGCAGAAATCGGCTCTTCCCCTTTATATTCTCTGATTTCATTCAAAGCTGTCCTGAGAAAATTAATATTGGAAACTCCCGGAATTTCCACAGGATACTGAAATGCAAGAAAAACACCTTCTCTGGCTCTGTCTTCAGTCGAAAGCTCTAAAAGTTCTTTTCCATTAAAAATTACTTCTCCTTCCGTCACTTCATAATCCTCCCGTCCTGCAAGCACTGAAGCTAACGTAGATTTTCCAGCTCCGTTCGGTCCCATGATCGCATGGATTTCCCCCGGATTTACCGTCAGGTCCAATCCTTTTAATATTTCTTTGCCATTGATAGAGGCATGTAAGTTTTTAATTGTTATCATTTTATTACAATTACAAGTTACAAATTGCAGATTGAAAATTACCTGCAATTCGTGTTATTTAATTTTTCCTTCAAATTTCTTTAAGTAAGCGATGAACCCTGACAGTTGCTTGCTTGTATCAATACATTTTGTTTTTATTGCTTCTAAATCTCCTTCCGAAATATAGCCAAGTTCAAAAGCCAGCTGAATTTGTGTACGGACTTCTCCGCAAGAGCCTTTTGCTATTGCAAGAAAATACAAAAATTGTTTTTGCGAATCTCTTTCAAATCCTTCTGATATGTTCGACGGAACGGAAACCGCTGATCGGCGAATCTGGTCTTTTAAGCCGAAATCTTTTGAGAAAGTATCGGTATTTGTCAAACGATAAACATGCTTACACAAATCCATTCCTCCCTGCCATACCTGTAAATCCTCAAACTGTCCGATTTTCGCCATAAATCTGTAATTTGCAACCTGCAATTTAAATTCCTATCCCACCGAATTCTCTAAACTGATCGCCAGTAATTTCTGAGCCTCTACGGCAAACTCCATAGGAAGCTTGTTCAACACTTCCTTACAGTAACCATTGACAATCAGGCTAATCGCCTTTTCCTCTGAGATACCACGCTGCAAGCAATAAAAGATCTGATCTTCCCCGATTTTTGAAGTCGTTGCCTCGTGCTCGATCTTTGCAGAGCTGTTTTTGCATTCAATATAAGGGAATGTATGTGCTCCGCATTCATCCGTCATCAGCAGGGAATCGCATTGAGAAAAGTTACGTGCATTCTCTGCTCCTTTATGGATTTGTACCAAACCCCTGTAGGAGTTTTGTGATTTACCGGCTGATATACCTTTGGAAATAATCGTACTCTTTGTATTTTTCCCTAAATGGATCATCTTGGTACCAGTGTCTGCCTGCTGGTAATTATTTGTGACTGCCACAGAGTAAAATTCACCTACGGCATGGTCTCCTTTCAGAATACAGGAAGGATATTTCCAGGTCACTGCAGAACCTGTTTCCACTTGTGTCCAGGAAATCTTAGCATTTCTCTCACACAGACCTCTTTTCGTCACAAAGTTAAAAACGCCTCCTTTTCCATCTTTATCTCCCGGAAACCAGTTCTGTACCGTCGAATATTTGATTTCGGCATCTCCCATGGCGATCAATTCAACAACTGCGGCATGCAGCTGGTTTTCGTCACGTTGAGGGGCAGTACATCCTTCCAGGTAGGAAACATAAGAACCTTCGTCTGCAACCACCAGCGTTCTCTCAAACTGGCCTGTACCTCCTTCATTGATCCGGAAATAAGTAGAAAGCTCCATCGGGCATTTGATTCCTTTGGGAATGTAACAAAACGAACCATCCGTGAAAACAGCTGAATTAAGTGCCGCATAAAAATTATCCGTCATCGGCACCACTGTTCCCATATATTTTTTTACCAGCTCAGGATATTCCTTAACTGCCTCCGAGAAAGAGCAAAAAATAATCCCCAGCTCTTTTAATTTTGCTTTAAAAGATGTCGCGACAGAAACAGAATCCATCACAAAGTCAACTGCAACACCTGTCAGGCGCTTTTGCTCTTCAAGAGAGATTCCCAGCTTTTCCATCGTTGCTTTCATCTCCGGGTCGACATCGTCCCAGGATTCGTATTTCTTAGTCTGCTTAGGTGCCGCATAATAAGATATTGCCTGAAAATCAGGCTTATCATATTGAACATGCGCCCACTCCGGCTCTTTCATTTCTTTCCAGACACTGAAAGCTTTTAATCTGAACTCTAAAAGCCATTCCGGCTCTTCCTTTTTAGCAGAAATCAAACGGATAATATCCTCATTCAGGCCGACAGGAACCTTATCCGATTCGATATTTGAAACAAATCCGTATTTATACTCCTGATTTTGAAGATCCTCCGCCAGTTCTTTTTCTGTATAACTCATAATATTTCTCCTTACAGTGAGAAAGACTCACCACAACCACACGTTCTGTCAGCATTCGGGTTGCTAAATACAAATCCCTTTCCGTTCAATCCTCCTGAATAATCCAGCGTTGTCCCTACCAGATACAAATAACTTCTTTTATCAACAACTACTTTTATTCCGTTGTCTTCAAAAGTCTGATCTCCATCTTTTATTTCATTATCGAAGGTAAGCTTGTACATCAAACCGGAACATCCTCCGCTATCTACTCCTACACGAATGAAAAAACCTGCTTTTCCATCATCTTCCATCAATCTTAAAGCTTGCTTCTTAGCTGATTCTGAAACCTTAATCATACCCTATTATTTAGATTGAGTTTAAATAAAATCATTTAAACACTGCAAAAATACCATTTTTATGGTATAGGAAATTACTTTTTTGGAAAAAATTATCACAAAAAGACAAAACATAAATACCTCATCAATTCCCATCGGAAATCCACCGGTATTTTTAACATCTTCTTCGATAAAGCCGGATGTTAACAACAGATAAAATTAAATTCTGCCCGCAACTATTCTTTTTTATACTACGTTTATAATACATAATTAATTTAAAATATTAACTTCGACAATTCAAAAATAAATACTATGAAAAAAGGATTTATACTTTTTCTATTTGCCCTAATGACAGGAATCGGTTCATTATCAGCACAGACAAAAAACTATCCGGACTATCCTCATCAGACAGCAAATACTTCATTAATAGATAATTTTATGGATGAGGTATATGCAGATATAGACATATACAAGACGGACGAACATAAAAAACGATACTACAGCAATTTAAGCAGAACCATCATTCATACCGTACCTTTAGGTGAGTATCCTGAGTGTCCCTTATTATCTACGGTTTCACTAAAGAACAAATACAATCCAAACCTACAGACAGATCTAAATAATTTTGACCCTTCAAAATTTAATCCTCTAAAATATAACTTTAATTATACCTCAACGAATACTACGTACTATTACAGAGTGGATAACTCAAACTATATCATTGAAATAAAACCGAATAGATAACAAAAAACCGACGGTCATGTTAAAAAATATCATTTTCATATCATTGTTGTTTGTAGTCATAAGTCCAAGTTTATTCGCCGCTGGCGGTGGTGGGTCGGGACCATCAGTTCCATGCTCTTCAGCATCCCCTTTCTGTACGGCAAATACCTATGCTTTTCCGAACGAGACCAACACCACGTCTCCTTCCGGACCCAGTTATGGCTGTCTTAGTACTCAACCCAACCCTGTCTGGTACTATATGGAAGTCGATCAGGCCGGTACATTTCAAATAAAAATGACACAATCTTCCTCCCAGGGAGGACCTGCAACTCTTGACATTGACTTTGCGCTTTGGGGACCTTTTTCTGATCTAAGCAGCGGGTGTAACGCCATAAACGGAGGATCATTCCCGATCCAGTGTAGCTATTCGACAGCAGCTACCGAAACCGTCGGAATCGGAATGCCCGGAGGAACAGGAAGCGGAGCCAGCACTCCTCCTGCAGCTCAGGTAGGAGATGTTTACATTCTGTTACTAACAAACTATGATCAGGGTCCGGGCTATATTAGTTTCAGTCAAACCGGTGGAACAGGAGTAGCAGACTGCTCTATTATAGAGCCTAATTGTGATATCCGGACTATTTCAGCAACGCCTTCTGCCTGTACTACCAATAATCAATACAGTGTCTCAGGCCAGGTTTCTTTTGACGATCCTCCAAGCACAGGAACTTTGACAATATCTGCTTCCTGCGGAGGAAATCAGGTCTTCAACGCGCCGTTCACATCTCCGATCAATTATACTATAAGCGGCTTAAACGCTGATGGAAACACCTGCACCATCACTGCTTCTTTCAGCGATACCACATGTGTCGGGACATTTGACTTTACAGCTCCAAGCATTCCCGTAATAAACGGAGGAGCAGACCAGACCGTCTGCCAGGGTGTACAGGTTACTCTGAATGCAACAGGAGCGAATACGTATTCCTGGACGGGCGGAGTTTCTAACGGAGTTCCGTTCAGTGCGGCATCCACTCAGACTTATACAGTGACAGGAACTGCAACAAACGGTTGTTCCAGCACAGATCAGGTAACTGTTACCGTAAAGCCGTCAACTGCTTATACGATTTCCTATACCGGCCCTGCATGTGTCAAAGGCAACGATCCGCAGCCTGTTATTTCACAGCCGATTACAGGAAGCTACAGCATTTCACCTACAACTGTTTCAATAGATCCGGCAACAGGTATCATTGATGTATCAAGCGCTGTTATCACTAACAGTCAAAATTATACGGTCACCTATACACCAACAGATTCCTGCAACGCAACTGTAACAACATCCATTACCATCGCCGAAAACCCGGTTGTAGATGGCGGACAGGACCAGACTATCTGCAGAAATGACCAGGTCACATTAAGCGCTACCGGTGCAAACAGCTATCAATGGACAGGTGGAGCAGTCAACAATACACCTTTCGCTCCGACTGCAACTGCCGAATATATTGTAACTGGTTTTAACCAATACGGATGTACGGATAAGGACACAGTATTAATCACTGTTAATCAACTACCTCCGGTGGTTGCTATTAACGACGTCGCTATCTGCCGGGGAGATTCCACTGTACTGGTAGCAACAGGAGCACCTAATTATACCTGGACAGGAGGAATTCAAAACGGAGACTATGTAAGACCGGCTCAATCAACGACTTATTATGTTACAGGAACAGATGCCAACGGCTGTAAAAAAACAGATTCCGTGCTGGTATTTGTACATCAGCTTCCAATGATTGATGCGGGTCCTGAAACGACCATCTGTCTGGGCTTCCCTTATACTCCAAAAGGTGCATACGGTGTTCAGTACGAATGGTCACATAACGCAACGAATGAACAACCGGTTTCCCTTCCTCTGGGTGATAACTGGATGTATGTTATCGGGACAGACGCTAACGGATGTTCTAATACGGACTCTGTTTTAGTCCATGTGATAAAACCTCCGTTAACTCACTTCACTCCGGATAAATACGAAGGATATCCCGGAACCGTATTTACATTTACAAACAACTCTGAAAACGCCAATTCCTATTACTGGGATTTTGCGAACGGATCAAACACAACGACTCACAATGTAACACAGGATGTAACAAGCCAGTATTCTGCTGAAGGAGATTACGTTGTTGTATTAACGGCGGATAACGGCGTATGTAAATATCCTTATCAGGATACTATCCACATTATTCCTTTCCCGGAGCCGACCATCTTTGTGCCGAATGTCTTTACTCCAAACAATGACGGAGCAAATGACCGGTTCTTCCTGACAGTGGAATGGGGAAAACAGATCGAAGTGATCATCCTTAACCGTTGGGGAAATCATATTGCCACAATCACAGACTTTAACCAGGGTTGGGACGGAAGAACAATGAACGGACAACAAGCTACGGAAGGAGTTTATTTTTATAAGTATGAAGTCTTAGGATTCAACAATAGAACATATACCGGGCAAGGTTTTGTAACTTTAGAAAGGTAAAAAGAACTTAAAAATACAACAGAAACCCCGGAAATCCGGGGTTTTTCGTTTAATACAGGATTTTATAGGTCTCCCCTCGCTAACTACCAAGATTTTGTATCTTTGGCAAAAAATATCATAATAATGATTCAATCAGCAAATAAATATAAAGAAGGGCAACATGTTGTAATTGTTGCTGATGAAATAAAATCCAAAGAACTACCAAAAGAATTTCAAAACATTACTAAAAGTTTTCTTTCCAATGAGAAGGAGTTCGATTATCTGAAAACAGAAAAACAATTTATTTTCCTGGTAAAAAAGAAAGATACTGACGAAAAGAACAGAATTTACGGCAGTAAGATCAGAGGTTTGCTTCCTAAAGAAGAAAAATCTGTTTATATTCTGGGCTCAGAAAAAATACAGCTTCTGATTGCAGAAGGACTGGCATTGAGCAATTACCAGTTCATTACTTTTTTTAAAGATAAAGAAAAGAAAGAATACCAATTAAAAGAAATTGTCCTTGTAGGAGGAATTGAAGAGCAAAAAATTAAAAAGCTTAATAATTCCATCACTGCTGTCACCTGGGCAAGAAATATGGTGAACCTTCCTGTCAATCATCTGAACGCTTTAAAGTTGTCACAAGAGATCGAAAGCCTTGGTAAAAAAGCGAAATTCAAGGTCGAAATTTTTGAAAAGGCAAAGATTGAAGCATTAAAAATGGGAGGACTTCTGGCCGTAAACAGCGGTTCAATAGAACCTCCGACTTTCACCATTCTTGAATATAAGCCAAGTAAGCCCAAAAACAAAAAACCGCTTGTTCTGGTAGGAAAAGGAGTGGTATATGATACGGGAGGACTCAGCCTGAAGCCGACTGCCGGCTCTATGGATTCTATGAAAAGCGATATGGCGGGGGCAGCAGCAGTTGCCGGAGCAATTTACAACATTGCGCTGGACAAATCAGATATTCACGTTATAGGATTAATTCCCGCGACGGACAATCGCCCGGGGCAAATTGCCTATGCACCCGGAGATGTGATCACCATGTTTGACGGTACTACCGTAGAAGTTCTCAATACGGATGCCGAGGGAAGAATGATCCTGGCGGACGCACTTGCTTATTCTGCAAAATACGATCCGGAGCTTGTCATTGATGTGGCTACCCTAACCGGTGCGGCTGTTGTAGCAATCGGGACAAAGGCCTCCTGTGTAATGGGGAATGATGAAAAACAGCTGCAGCATCTTGTTGAGGCAGGAAATGATGTACATGAACGGCTTGTAGCACTGCCTTTCTGGGAAGAATATTTAGAGGATATGAAATCTTCTGTTGCCGATCTGAAAAACATAGGCGGCCGCTGTGCGGGAATGATCACTGCAGGGAAATTTCTGGAACATTTTGTAAAAGCGCCTTATATTCATATTGACATCGCCGGTCCTTCTTTTCTTGACGCGGCACAGGAATACAGACCCAAAGGCGGTACAGGTGTCGGAGTCCGATTATTAACCCAATTCATTGAAAATTATTTCTGATGGACAAAAAAACACTCAAAATAGGTATCACAATAGGGGATATCAATGGCATCGGCCCGGAAATTATCATAAAAGCACTCAAAGACAATAGAATATATTCTGACTGCACACCTATCATTTACGGTTCGACAAAAGTCATTTCTTTTTTTAAAAAGAGCATGAACGAAAATGACTTTATCTATCAATCAGTTAAATCCATTGAGGAAGCAACGCCCGGAAAAGTCAATATCGTCAACGTATGGCAGGAAGAAACGAAAATTGAACCCGGAAGCATCACAGAAACGGCCGGAAAATATGCATTTATGGCATTGGAAAGTGCTACAAACGATTTGGCTTCCAATAAGATCGACATATTAATCACAGCTCCTATTTCAAAAGATGCCATTCAGAAAGCGGGATTTCAATTTCCGGGGCATACGGAATACCTGGCTCATTTATCAGGAGAACAGGAAGCGCTGATGTTCATGATTTCGACTCCTGTAAAAGTAGCTGTCGTAACCAGCCACATCCCTTTAAAAGATGTTGCCGCATCTTTAACGAAAGAAAAAATATACGATAAGATCATCGCTTTGAATAATTCGCTGGTGAAGGATTTCGCTGTTCAGCGTCCAAAGATCGCCGTGTTGGGACTGAATCCTCACGCAGGCGAGAACGGCAAAATGGGATTGGAAGAAAAAGAAGTGATTATTCCCTCTATCAATAAGGCGAAATCAGAAGGAATTCTTGCATTCGGGCCATTTCCGGCAGATGGCTTTTTCGGAGCCGCAAATTTGGATAAATATGATGCCGTTCTGGCCATGTATCACGATCAGGGCTTAACTGTATTTAAAGCGCTGGCTTTTGACGAAGGTGTGAACTATACCGCAGGCCTGCCGATTGTACGTACTTCTCCGGATCACGGAACAGCTTTTGACATCGCAGGACAAAACAAAGCATCGGAACAATCTATGCGAAGCGCGATCTACTGGGCTATCGACATCTATAAAAACAGAAAAGAATACAAAGAAATCAATTCAAACCCACTGCAAAGACAAAACTTAGACGCATTTAAAAAGAAAACGGATATAGAAGAATAGTGATTATCAGTGCATTACTAAACTTTGATACAATTTAACGCAAGATATCAACATTCTGTCTTTAATTTTTTTTAAATTTGCGCTCTTAATTTGGTTTTATGAAAACCTCAAAAAGTGAATTTGTTATACCATTTGTAGGCTTAAAAACTGGTAAACACGAGTTTAACTACAAAATTAACAATACGTTCTTTGAAGAATTGGAGTATTCTCCGGTGACAGACAGTGAGCTGGATGTTCACCTGGAACTGGAGAAAAAAGAAACAATGCTTATCGCAAATTTTACTGTCGAAGGTACAGTAACAACAAATTGCGATCGTTGTGATGCTCCGATGGAATTGTTCATCCGGGGAGATCTGAGGATCATCTACAAATTCGGACACGAAGAGTCTGATGATGAAAATCTGATTGTTCTGCATCCTGAATCGTATGAGATCGATGTAACAGATCCGATTTATCAGATGGTTATCCTTTCCCTTCCTCCCAGAAAAATCCACGAACCGGGAGAATGTGATGAAGAAATGTGGAAGCTGATCCGGAAGTACTCTGTCAATTCTGATGAAGAAGATGACGATGACGACTGGGAAGAAGATGAAGAAGACAATTTAGGATTTGAGGATTTTGATCCGAAAGACCCGAAATGGTCGATTTTAAATAATAAGAATTAAAAACATATAATAATAAAGTAAAATGGCACATCCTAAGAGACGAACTTCTACGACTAGAAGGGATAAGAGAAGAACTCATTTTAAAGCAGTTGCTAACAATATTGCTATTTGTCCGACAACAGGGCAGCCACATCTTTTCCACCGTGCATTCTGGCATGAAGGAAAGTTGTACTACAAAGGAAGAGTAGTAGCTGAAAAAGAGGTAGCAATATAATAGCTAAAACTTCTTCTTCATGAAGATAGGATTAGATATTTTAGGCGGTGATTTTGCACCTAAAGCTAATATTTTAGGTGCAATTTTAGCCTTGAAGGAATTACCGGGAGATGTAAAAATCGTTCTTTTAGGTGATCAGGGACAGATTGCGGAACAGTTGAAAGAGAACGGGGGAAATCCGGATGATTTCGAAATTGTTCATGCTCCTGATGTGATCACCATGCACGATCATCCCACAAGAGCCATTCCTCAAAAACCGAATTCAAGTATTGCAGTTGGTTTCGACCTGCTGTCCAAAGGTGAGATCGATGTATTTGCCAGTACGGGAAACACCGGGGCAATGCTCGTTGGCGCTATCTATAAAATCAATACTGTTCCCAGTATTATCAGACCGTGTATTACATCTGTCTTACCGACCATTAACGGGTCTAACTCTATTTTGTTAGATGTTGGTACCAATGCGGACTGTAAGCCGGATGTGCTGTACCAGTTTGCTATTTTAGGAGCATTATACAGCAAACATGTTTACGGCATAGAGAATCCTAAGATCGGACTTTTGAATATCGGAGAGGAAGAGAGTAAGGGAAATCTGCTGACCATAGCCACTCACAAACTTTTAAAAGAATCTGATGATATAAATTTTATCGGAAATGTTGAGGGACGGGATCTGTTTTCCGGAATAGCGGATGTAATCGTATGTGACGGATTTACCGGAAACGTTGTGCTGAAAGAGGCCGAAGGAATTTATGGATTACTGAGAAAACGGGGAATCCGTGATGAGTACTTCGACCGGTTTAATTATGAAAATTATGGCGGAACGCCTGTATTGGGTGTTAAAGGAAACGTGATTATCGGTCATGGTATTTCCAATGAAATCGCTGTAAAAAATATGGTTAAACATAGTTATGAGGTCGCAAAAAGCGGCCTTTCGAACAGAATTAAAGAAGCTTTCAATTGATATGGTGAAAAAAATAACAGCTGCAATAACAGGAATTCAGGGCTATGTACCTGAAACAGTCGTTACAAATGATGATCTGGCGAAGGTCGTGGATACTTCCAATGAATGGATTTTAACGAGAACAGGAATTGCAGAAAGGAGGCTGATGAAGGAAGGCGCAACTTCTGACATGGCAACAGCAGCTGTTAATCAATTGTTGGCTAAAAAGAATATTGACCCTCTTGAAATTGAGTTGGTTATTCTGGCTACTGTAACTCCCGATTATCCATTTCCAAGCACAGCAAATGTTGTCTGTGATAAAGTAGGGATGAAAAATGCCTGGGGATATGACATTATCGCTGCCTGCTCCGGATTTATATACGCGTTAGAAACGGGTGCGAAATTTATTGAGTCCGGACAATATAAAAAGGTATTGGTTATCGGGGTTGATAAAATGAGCAGCATTTTAAACTACGAAGACAGAACTACCTGCGTTATTTTCGGTGACGGAGGAGGCGTTGCTTTACTTGAACCGAATGAGGAAGGCTTAGGCATTCAGGATGCGATACTGAGAAGTGACGGTGCCGGAAGACAATATCTGCTGCAACCTGCAGGAGGAAGTGCACATCCATCTACCATCGAAACGGTTACCAACAAAATGCACTTCGTAAAGCAAGAAGGAAAGACAGTGTTTAAGTTTGCTGTTACAAATATGGCTGAAGTTTCAGCTGAAATAATGGAAAGAAATAATCTTACGAGCGAAGATGTGGACTGGTTGGTTCCTCATCAGGCAAATTTGAGAATTATTGATGCTACTGCTGAAAGAATGGGATTACCTAAAGAAAAGGTAATGGTAAACATTCAGCGCTACGGAAACACAACTGCAGGAACGCTCCCATTGTGCCTTTGGGATTGGGAAAAACAGTTGAAAAAAGGAGATAATCTGATCCTTTCAGCTTTCGGAGGCGGTTTCACCTGGGGCGCAATTTATCTGAAATGGGCTTACAACTCGTAAAAAAATTATATATTCACATCATCTAATAATCGAGTATTATGAATTTAAGTGAGATTCAGGATTTAATAAAATTTGTTGCCAAAAGTGGTGTAACAGAAGTTGAAATCGAACAAAAAGACTTCAAAATCACTATTAAATCGGAAAATAAATCATCCAAAGATCAACAGCCCGTAATTATTCAGGCAACAGCTCCTGTGGCTGCTGCACCGGTAGCGATTCCTGCACCACAGGTAATGGCTGCGCCTGCTGTAGCGGCAGAAGCACCTGCAGCTCAAAAACCGGCAGCACCTGCAAGCGATGAAAGCAAATATATTACTGTGAAATCACCGATGATCGGTACTTTCTACCGTTCTTCTTCTCCGGATAAGGATCCATTTGTTCAGGTGGGCTCTTCCATACAGAAAGGACAAGCTGTCTGCATCATCGAAGCGATGAAGTTATTCAACGAAATTGAAGCAGAAATCTCAGGAAAAATAGTGAAGGTCTTAGCGGACGACGCAACTCCTGTAGAATACGATCAACCGCTTTTCCTGGTAGATCCTGCTTAATTAAACAAAGACACTTTCAATGGAGATATGACAAAAAATATCTCCATTCTTTTTATACACCCCTAAATTGTTGAGTATGTTTAAAAAAATACTTATTGCCAATCGTGGTGAAATCGCCTTACGTGTCATCAGAACATGTAAGGAAATGGGAATCAAAACAGTAGCTGTTTATTCTACTGCGGATAAAGATAGTTTACCTGTAAGATTCGCGGACGAGGCCGTTTGTATCGGGCCTGCTGTCAGCGCACAGTCTTACCTTTCCATACCGAATATCATTGCAGCTGCAGAAATAACAAATGCAGATGCTATCCATCCAGGTTACGGATTCCTTTCGGAGAATGCTAAATTCTCTGAAATTTGCCAGCAGCACGGAATCAAATTTATCGGTGCCCTTCCTGACCAGATAAACGCAATGGGAGATAAAGCAACTGCAAAAGCAACAATGATTGCTGCAGGTGTACCTGTTGTTCCCGGTTCTGAAGGACTGCTAAAAGATCTGGAAGATGCTCTTAAGCAAGCAGAAATCGTTGGTTATCCGGTTATTCTTAAAGCTACGGCAGGTGGCGGAGGCCGCGGAATGCGGATCGTATGGAAGCCTGAAGATCTGGAACCGGCATGGAATTCTGCAAGACAGGAAGCAGGTGCTGCATTCGGCAATGACGGAATCTACATGGAAAAATTCGTGGAAGAGCCCCGCCATATCGAAATTCAAATTGCAGGTGACCAGTTCGGGACCGTTTGCCATCTTTCTGAAAGAGACTGTTCTATCCAGAGAAGACATCAGAAATTAGTGGAAGAAACGCCTTCTCCTTTCATGACAGATGAATTGCGTGAAGCAATGGGAGAAGCGGCAATTAAAGCAGCGAAAGCCGTTAACTATGAAGGTGTCGGTACAGTAGAATTCCTGGTGGACAAGCACCGTAATTTCTACTTCATGGAAATGAATACACGTATCCAGGTAGAACATACCATTACCGAAGAGGTAATCAATTACGACCTGATTAAAGAGCAGATCAAAATTGCTTCAGGATATACCATTTCCGGAAAGAATTACTATCCTCAGATGCACGCGATCCAGTGCCGTATCAATGCGGAAGATCCTTATAACGACTTCCGTCCGTCACCGGGAAAAATCACTTCTTACCACTGTCCGGGAGGGCATGGCGTGAGAATCGATACGCATGCTTATGCCGGTTATATCATTCCTCCGAACTACGATTCAATGATCTCAAAGCTGATCGTTGTCGCGCAGACCAGAGAAGAAGCGATCCTGAAAATGAAACGTGCGTTGGATGAATATATCATCGAAGGAATTAAGACAACTATTCCTTTCCATCAGAAGCTGATGGAGAACGAAGATTTCAAGGAAGGAAACTTCACAACGAAATTCATGGAAACATTCAAGTTCTAAATAGAAACGCTCCGAAAATCACGGGGCGTTTTTTTTGCTGCCTACTTTTACTAAATTTGTGCCCATGATACAGCATGATATTGATTTAAAACCATTCAATACATTCGGGATTTCCGCTATGGCAGCAGCATTTGCTGAAATTTCCTCAACAGAAGACCTGGATCAGCTTTTCCTGAAATCCACCGATAATTACCTGATTCTCGGCGGAGGCAGCAATATCCTGTTTACACAGAATCCGGAAGGATTGGTTTTAAAGATCAATTTAAAAGGTATTGAAGTTATAAAGGAAACAGATCAATACGTGTATGTAAAAGCGGCTGCAGGCGAAACCTGGCATCAGTTCGTCCTGCACGCTATCAAAAACAACTGGGGCGGGATCGAAAACCTTTCGTTAATTCCGGGAAGTGTCGGGGCAAGCCCTATGCAGAATATCGGTGCGTACGGAGTGGAGATCAAAGATGTTTTCGAAGAGCTGGAAGCTTATCATATCGATACCAAAGAAATTCATAGATTCAATGCGGAAGAATGCCGGTTCGGTTACAGAGAAAGCGTGTTTAAGCGGCATTTAAAAGGCCAGTATATCATTTTATCCGTTACCTACCGGTTGACTAAAAATCCAGTCATCAATACTTCTTACGGGGCAATTATGTCCGAGCTGGAATACATGGGAATTTCCAAACCAACCATAAAAGATGTCAGCGATGCTGTCATCCGGATCCGTTCTTCCAAATTACCTGATCCGAAAGAGATCGGAAATGCGGGCAGCTTCTTCAAAAATCCTGTTGTTCCAGCTGAGCTGTTCAACAACCTGAAGAAAAAATACCCGAATATTCCTTCTTATCCGGTAAGTGCTACGGAAGTGAAAATCCCGGCAGGATGGCTGATTGAGCAAGACGGCTGGAAAGGAAAGACCATTGATCAGTACGGCGTCCATAAAAACCAAGCGCTGGTGCTGGTAAATTACAGGAATGCACAGGGGCGTGATATTTTTAATCTCTCAGCACAGATTATTGAATCCGTTAAAAACAGATTCGGAATTGAGTTGGAACGGGAAGTGAATATCGTCTGATTCTTATTTCCCAATAACAGAGCCGGAGTTATTTCTAAAATCTGGCTGCTGATGCCCAGAATCTAATAATCCTATTTATCAGACCATTCGTCAGTTTCAAACTGTTTCATCAGGCGTTTCCAGTCATTAGAGCTGTCTTCCGATCCAAAAATGATCTGGTCGTACTCTTCCGGTTTGACTTCGTACTGTAAAATCTCTTCTCCCGTGTATTCCTCGATCGCCTCCAATAACGGAACCTCCGCATCACTACAGAACGACAAAGCCTGTCCCCTGTTTCTTCCACGTCCCGTACGTCCTACACGGTGCACGTAATTTTCAGGATTATCAGGAAGGTCATAATTAATTACATATTGCACATCCGGAATATCAATTCCTCTGGCAGCAACGTCCGTTGTCACCAAAACCCGTTCTTCTCCGTTCCGGAATGCTTCCAGAATTTTAAAACGCTCCTTCTGCTCTATTCCACCGTGAAGGAAAATACTTTTCAGCTCTACACGCTCCATTGCTTTCACTACGCGTTCCGCACGGACCTTTGTTCTGACAAACACCACGAATTTCTTATCTTCATACTCTTTCAGGATATTCTCCAGAAAAAAACGCTTGTCGTCCATTTCAACAAAAACAACCGCATGATCAATATTTTTCGCTACCGGGTTTTTAGGTGAGATCTGAATCCTGATAGCATTTTTCACCACCGAATAGGCCAGCTTTTTTATTTTTTTATCTATCGTAGCAGAGAAAAACAGCGTTTGCCGTTTTTTCGGAATGTGCTTTAATGTATCTGTAACATCTTTATAGAATCCCAGATCCAGCATTAGGTCGGCCTCATCCAGAATCAGCATTTTCAGCTTGCTGATATCGGCAAATCCCTGGTGGATCAGGTCAAACATCCTGCCCGGAGTAGTTACCAGCACATCTGCTCCTGCTGTCAGGCTCTGAATCTGCTTTTCCTGCTCTACACCTCCGTGGAGGCAAGCTACCTTTATCCTGGAATATTTCCCTATTTCTTCAAAAACTTTTGAAATCTGAACAGCCAGCTCCCGTGTCGGAACCAGTGTCAGGCAACGGATGTGCGAATCTCCATGACGTTTTTTCTCCTGAAGCACCATTTCGATAGCAGGGATCACAAATGCAGCGGTTTTTCCCGTTCCTGTCTGAGCAATAGCCAATACATCTTCCCCGTTCAAAATCGGCTGGATCGCTTTGAACTGAATATCAGTAGGCTTCTTAAATTTCAGCTCTGACAATGCTTTTTTGATACTTTCCGCTATCCGGTAATCTTCAAATTTCATACTTTAAAACAAACTTATGGTAAAGGTACGCCATTCTCTTAAAAAAAGATAATAATACGCTGTTGTTTTTGGTATGTTGATAACTTTGCAGATAGCAGGACGGTAAATTTTACAGATTTATGAGCAAAAGAAAAAAAGTCATTCTTGTCGGCGGAGGATTCGCCGGAATGGAATTCGCCAAAGCGTTGAAAAACAAAGGAAATTATGACATCCTGCTTATCGACAAACAGAATCATCACATGTTCCAGCCCTTGTTTTACCAGGTTGCCTGCTCAATGCTGGACGTCAACAGCATCATTTTCCCCTTCCGGAAAGTCTTCCAGGGAACAAAAAATATGGAATTCAAGATGGCTGCTGTTGAGGCTGTCAATACAGATGCAAAAAAAATAATCACTAACATCGGTGAGTTCAGCTACGATTATCTCGTGCTGGGATACGGATGTAAAACGAACTTCTTCGGAAACAAAAATCTGGAAAAATATGCGCTAACGCTAAAAGCGACTGAAGAAGCGACACAAATGCATAATCACATTTTAAATAATTTTGAATCGGTTCTGAACACGAAAGATCCGGAAGAGATTGAAAAGCACCTGAATATCGTTATTGTCGGAGGAGGCCCGACAGGTGTAGAGCTGGCAGGTTCACTGGCTGAAATGCGGAATAAAATTTTACCGAAAGATTATACGTTTTTTGATTTCAGCAGGCTTAAAATCCACCTGATAGAAGGCAGTCCGAATGTGTTGAATCCGATGAGTGAAAATGCTCACAAAAAATCCAGAAGATACCTGGAAGATCTGGGAATCAACGTCCGTACACAAATGGTCGTTAAAGATTATGACGGGCAAATCGCTACGCTTGCAAACGGAGAACAAATCCCGACTTATAACCTGATCTGGTCTGCAGGTGTCATTGCAAACAGCATCCAGGGGCTTGAAAAAGCGGAATATGTTCGCGGCAACCGGATAAAGGTCAACCGTTTCAACCAGGTCGAAGGTTATAATGACATCTTCGCTATCGGAGATATCGCCTATATGGAAACACCGAAATATCCGGAAGGACATCCCCAATTGGCAAACGTTGCTAAAAACCAGGGAAAGCTTTTAGGTAGGAACCTGTTGAAAAACGATTCTTTCACCAACTGGAAAGAATATGAATATAAGGATTTAGGCTCCATGGCAACGGTAGGTAAAAACAAAGCGGTTGTCGATCTGCCTAATTTCAAATTCTCCGGTATTTTCGCATGGCTGGTGTGGATGTTTGTTCACCTGATGCTTATCTTAACGGTAAAAAACCGCCTGATCATTCTGATCAACTGGGCAGGAAGCTACTTCTCTTCTGATTCTTCCCTTCGTTCCATTGTAAAGCACAAAGAGAAAGAAAGTTTCTTTAACAACAATCAGAGCGATGCTTCTTTTTAGAGATCTACACCGGAAATAAACAATACGTGTGTAACATTTTAATGATTGCCGTATCTAAATCACAACACATCATTAAAAGTACAACGTTATGAAAAATATTATTTCTGTTTTTTTCCTTCTGAGCAGCTGTCTTTATCTTAAAGGACAGCAAGTAAATGAATATCCTTTTAGTGTATCCAAAACAGGAAACGGGAAACAATGTATCCTGTTCATCCCGGGATTTGCCTGTTCGGGTGATGTCTGGAACGAAACTGTCAAAAAGTTCCGGAACGATTACACTTGCTATACACTGACAATGGCAGGTTTTGCGGGTAATGCTCCGAAATCCGGCGCAAGCTTCAGCAGCTGGAAAAACGGCATTGTGCAATTTATCAGGGATAACCATATCAGCAAACCTATTCTTATCGGTCACAGCATGGGAGGAGGTCTGGCAATGGCCATCGCGTCAGATTATCCTGACCTGCCGGAAAAAATAATTGTCGTGGATGCGCTTCCGTGTCTTGCAGCAATGACAAACAGTGACTTTAAAGCAAGTGACACAAATGATTGTTCTCCGTTAATCCGTCAAATTACAACCATGAGTGAGACACAATTTCAGCAGATGCAGCATGCGGCTGCCGCCAGCCTTACCACCAATAAAAAAATGCAGGAAGTGGTCGCTAATTGGTCCATGCAGTCTGACCGCGAAACTTTTGCAGCAATGTACTGTGATTTTTCCAATACAGACCTAAGGGCTGATATCAGCCGTATAAAATGCCCAGCTCTGATCCTGCTGGAATCTTATTTCATCAATTTTACAACGGTTATTGAAGAACAGTACAAGAATCTGAAAGAAGCAAATTTGCAGTATGCCACCAAAGGACTGCATTTTATAATGTATGATGATACGGAATGGTATCTTGCTCAAATAAGTGATTTCTTAAACGCAGCTGAATGAAGTTTGACGAGATTTATAAAACGTACTGGCAAAAAATATTCCGCCTTTGCCTGGGATACGTGAATGACTTCGGCTCTGCTCAGGATTTAGCCCAGGAAACGTTTATCACTGTCTGGCAACAGTTGCCGAAATTCAGAAACGAAGCCAATATTACTACCTGGATCTTCAGAATTGCAGTTAACACCTGCCTGCGACAGCTCGAAAAAGAAAAACGGATGACAAAAACAGCGCTTCCCATCCATCTGGCGGAAGAAAAGCAGGAGTCACCTGAGCCTAAAGTGCAGCTACTGTATCAGTACATCTCCGAGTTACCGGAAAACGAACGAATCATTATCTCTCTTGAGCTGGAAGGAGTCAGGCAGGCGGAGATAGCCAACATTACCGGGTTTTCTGAGAGTAATATCCGGGTAAAGATTCACAGGATCAAGGAAAAGTTGAACAAAAAGTTTAAAGAAAATGAATGAGGATATAAATTTTTCAGAATTATGGAATAGACAACCGGTTCCACCGCCTGATATCGACGCATTGCATCAAAAAATAAAACAGCTGCAATCACAAAAGTTAAAGCGGTTACTACTTACTAACATTTGTCTGCTTGCTACCACCGCAATAATGGCCGGAATATGGATCATCTGCCAACCGTTGTTCTGGAGCACAAAGCTGGGAATTGTACTGGCTGTTTTAGCTATGGGCATTTTTATTTTCGCCTACAATCAGTTGTTCCCATTGTACAGAGATCTTAATAAAAGCACAACCAGCCGTGAATATCTCACCAGTCTGCTGAAAATTAAAAATAAAGAGCTGCTGATTCAGAACGGATTAATGGGATTATATCACTTATTACTGCTGCTTGCAATAAGTCTTTACTTGTATGAATATGCCGTAAGGATGCCGTTTATTATGGCAATTGCTATTTATATCATTTCAATGGGATGGATTGCATTCAGCTGGTTCGTTATTCGCCCAAGACAATTAAAAAAGAACAAGCAGAAAGATGAAGGAATTATAACGGAGCTGGAGAGGGTGATTGGGCAGGGTCAGGAGGAGTGATTTATCAGGTTATAGGTTTATAGGTATTATGATTTATTGATGCTGAATTAAAATTAATACAATTAATTTTCTGATTTCCCCTCTTTCTATTCAACTCCGTTAAAGTAGCGGATTTGATTGCCCATCATGAGATTTATATCCTGTATTTCTCTATACAGAAAACGAATTTCGTTAGCAAACAAGTGATTATATGTAGTCTGAATTTTCGAATCAAGGTAGTATCTATAGATAGGGCCGATAAATACTGAATAATAAAACAGATCGTCCAAATTCTGAATATAGTCATAGTTGTTAACCTTAAAAACGGATAAATTTTCTCTCAACTGAGGATAATAAAATACAGGTAGAAGAATCGTATCTCCTATGCTATTTACTGCTATAGGCTGAACACCAATCACCCTTGCTTCATCCAGTTGACGTGAACGATCAAAAAATACATCTGCTTTTGATAAAAATCCGATTAGCTGAATTTCTCTCAATTCTTCCGGAGAAAACTCAATCGTGTCTTTCATCTCCATTGATTGATATTTAAGAATAGTTTTATCTGTGAGTAATTGGGAAAAGGCAGATTGAAGAGTGGATTCAGGAACAATATTTTGTTGATCTTTGAACCAGTTCAACTGCAAATAACGAACAACTAAAGCCACATCTTTTTCCTGAACAAAATGGTATTGTAAAATTCCCAAAGAATCTCGCCCTTTTTGTTTGACGGTTCCTATTCCCAGTTTGGAGTGCTTTTTAAGTAATTTAGGGAAAATCTGTTGATAACTCAAATTATTAAAATAATTTCGTTTAAGAATCAATTTTCCATTATTATCATAATATTTCCATATTCCCGTCTTTTGTCCGTCTTTATATTGTCCTCTTAATATTTTTTTATTTCCATGTTCTACAGAGAAAAAACCGCTTTTTAAACTTACAGGAATAAAATCAATCTGTTTTTCCTCTACATAGGATTTAATCCCGGATTGGGAGAATGAAACAGTTGAAGTAATCAACAGGAAGCAAAGAAAAATTCCAATTTTCATGTTTTTATTTTTTATATTCTTTTACGATTCTGAACGAAGTAAATTCATTGCTTTGGTATTGATAATTACAATGAATCAAATTCATCTTACCTCCTGAATTTGGTCGATAAACAATTGCTTTTCTCTTCAGTGCAGGCGAATCCTCTGGCTGGGCATCATAAGAATAAGTATATGAATACGATTCTTTTTTTAATATTGACAGCAGCATTGACTCATCATACGCATTAACTGTCCATTCATTGCGATGGGTCAATATTCGTTTCTTTTCAAAATGCTGAAAATAAATCAATAACTCATTCAAATAAGGCAGCCGGTATTCATATTCTTTGTCCTTCGTATTTTCTTTTTGATTCAACCATTGACAATAACTTACAGCATTTTCCCACGTAATTCCAACAACAGGATATTTATCAAACTGACCGGAGTTGAAATAAATATCCCAGGAAATCGCATTATTAGCATCTGGTTTACCATTATCGTTGATAACCCGATAATCAGGTAAGTAGCTACTTCTTTCAGAAGCATTCACGGTTTTTAAAAACTCTTTATACTGAAGCAAAGCTACCGGTTGACAGATATCCACATTGGAAACAGATACGGTGTCAACAAAAGTTTCATCATACAATCGAAATTTGACAACGTATCTCCCACTTTTAACAGCAATACATTCAGGTCTCTGCGCTCCGAAAAAAATAAATACAACTGAAAATAAAATAATTAAATGACCGATTCTCATATGAGTGTAATAAAAATCCGATGCAAGTAACAATACTTGTCAATCCGTAATATTGCAATGTAATAAAAACACTTCATACTTCATCCTCTGTGCTGGCTTTAACTTTTGATTCTTAATCATTCTCATATTATCTCCATAAAAAACAGTAGATCAAGCTTAAATTCGAGAGAAGAAGGCAAAAAAGAATGGGATTGTTACAAAAGGATCCCGTTCTTTATTCTGTGAACCTATCACAACAAAGTTCGGACACCCTGGATTAAAAATTTTCACTTATAAACTGCTGAGAATATTTCCCGAAATCGCTCAAATTCAGCCTTTATTTCTTCTGTTGTTACAACTGCTTTCGCAGGAGCAGGGAAATTGTGATGAAGTTTCTTTGCTTGCGTTGGAAAGTATGGACATTGTTCTTTTGAGTTATCAAAAACAGTAATAACAAAGTCAAAAGATATTCCTGTATATTAGTCCAGGTTGATTTAATAAATTCAAGAAAGAAAATCAAGGTTCATCACTTCGTTCAGTATAGTTTTAACTTTTGGAAAAAAATACATTGTTTAAACATATTTGTTCGCATTGCTTTTCTTAAATTTGAGTTCAATTACCTATATTTATTGTCATTTATGAAATCCTTCCTTCCACCCTTCAATCGAACATTTCTCAGGTTTTTTGCACTTGGTATTTTTCTGCTACCCGGTATGCTTTCTGCTCAACCGCTGAACGGCATTTATACAATTGGCGGCTCTACCCCCGATTATGCTACGCTCAACACTGCTGTCACTGCGCTTACAAGCAATGGTGTAAGTGGTCCTGTTATTTTCAACATTACTCCAGGGACTTACACCGAGCATGTGTCGATTCCGGTAATTACGGGCGCATCTGCAACCAATACCATTACATTTCAATCCGCAAATCAGGACAGCAGTACAACGATTATCCGCTACAATGCTTCCGGCGAAACGACTAATTACGTGTTTGAGCTGAATGGAGCAAACTATATCCGTATCCAGCATCTGACTTTACAGGCTCAGAATACGTCATACCAGAAAGCTATCCGTTTAAAAGCCAATGCGAGCAATAACATCTTCAGCAACAACATTATAAAAGGGACTAATAATTATTCTGCCAACTCTTACAAAGCACTTATACATTTTTACGGGTGGTCCGGGGATGCTTTCCAGCACAACCAGATAGTATCCAATTATTTCGAAGGTGGCGGTTATCAGGTATGGATAGAATGTACAAGTATATCTACAACTTCCACCGATAATCCGATTATTGGGAATGTGTTTACCGGTAACTCAGGTCCTGCTATCAGGATCGAATACCAGCAAGGTGTTAGTATTCGTAGTAATACCATCACAGGTTCCAAAGCATCTCCAATCATTGATCTCTCCCATTGCGGTTCAAATAGCATTGTCGAGAAAAACAAGGTAACTCCTACTGCTGGCTCGAATTCTATTTTAACTATTGAATATTCCGGTTCAACTATTTTTCGAAATAATTTTTTAGCAGGTGGACCGGTTTCCATTGTCCAAACAACCGGAATTAAATTCTATAATAACAGCTGTTATCACACAGGAACTTATTACCTTTTTTTTCTGAGCGGAGCCACTACAGCTTCCATTTACAACAATTGTTTCAGCGCACCTGTAAGCGGATCATTTATCTATTCATATGAAGCAATAAATCCTGCTTTGATACAAATCGACCGAAATATCTACTACACTCCACTGGCTACCAAAAAGTTTATCACCGCAAACGGTTCACCTATCAACTTTTCAGTATGGCAGAGCACTACAGGCTCAGATGCCAACAGCTTGCTTACAGAACCACAATATTACAGCACTACCGATCTTCACATCAACAATTCCCTTCTTCCGAATGGAGCAGGTCAACCATTACCGGAAGTGACGGAAGATATTGACGGCGAGCCAAGAGATCCTCTCAATCCGGACATCGGAGCCGATGAATACGACATAAACATGGCTACATTCAACGATATCGAAATGGTCGGAGAAGCTTTTCTAAGCACTCCATGTACCCCTGCTTCTTCAGTAAAAATCAAAGTAGCGAACCATTCATCCAACACAGTCACTTCATTTACGGCAGTACATCGTCTTTTCGGAACACTTCGTGATTCCTCTGTTTATAATGTTACAATCCTTCCCGGTGACACAGTCATTGTTGATCTTGGCAATTTTTTATTCCGCGGCGGTACACAATACGATTACTTTTTTAAGGTTACTCTTCCAAACGGTTTTCCTGATAACCATTACAATGATAATGAAGGGAATTTCTCCTACTCGCATTTAGCACCGATTAACATACGAGAACGTACATTAGAATGTTCTACTGATATTGAGTTATCCATTCAAAAACAACCCCTGAGTACAATACTTTGGTCAACAGGCGCAACTACTCCGGCAATTATATCTTCCGGTCCGGGTACTTACTCTGTAACGATTACCGACAGCTTAGGCTGTACGATGAATGATACATACATCATTAATTAATTCATCTATGAAAATCATTACGTTCATCATTTTAACCTGTTTACTATCCAGTACAACAGCTTTTTCCCAACCTGAAGAAATACATAGTTTTACGGATACTTCCGCCGGGTATTTCAATAAAGTCCTAATGGATATAAAGGTAGTGGATGGTCTGATCATTGCAGGTATGCGCAATGTCAACAATGTTCCACAACCCATGATTGCAAAGATCAATGTTTCCGGTGAAATTGTATGGTCGGCAGCTGCACCGTCCCTGGTTCCTGCAACATCATACAATTCAAATATGACGATCAAACTATTCGAGGACGGTTATGTGTATGGTTCATATTTTCAATGGCAGGAACTGCAATTATTGTGGAAAGTAAATGCTCAAACAGGAGAAGTCGCATGGATTGTGCCCTTTGCCAGTGAATATAATATTGTTCAGGCATATACCGAGTTGGATTCAACACGTTTTGCAGCAGTGTACAGTAATTCTCAATATGATACCCGGCTGGCTATTTTTAACAAAACAACTGGAGCAATCATCCAGCAATCACAGATAACCAGCTCAACTCATCATAATACAGCGCTGGATGGCTATGGAAACCTGTATCTCAGTTTTAAAAACCAAGTCCTTAAGTACAATGGTACTGATCTGGACCAAATTGTTTGGCAACGAAATTATTTGGATGGAACTACAGCAAATCAACTGGACGAAATCCACAAAATGTACCTAGATCCTTTTGGAGATATTTATCTATTTGGTCGTAATGGATATGGCGACGGCTTAATCGTTCGTATAAGTCCATTTACCGGAGAACAGATTTGGAAAGCCATTATCTCTTCCGATAATGTGCGTATAGCCGATTTCGTGGATCGCAACAACTGCATTTATATAACTTATCGACACACACTTACCGGTGGAGGTACTTATAAATGGCAAACTGCTAAAATTGCTAAAAATAATGGTCAGATTTTATGGAGCAATATGCTGCATGTCACTCCTCAAGCGAGTGCAAGTACCAATACTGATAAAGAACAGGCTGCACTTTCATTAGATGTGGACTGTAATGGTGATATTTATCAAACGGGGTACTATGCCGCGGAAAACTATGGCCCAGGAAACTGGGGTATCATGAAACTCGATGGCTCCACCGGCGCAAAATTATATGATCTTACCATTTCAGAAGACTCCACAGCAGCAGACACCCAAAGCCAGGGAACTGTTGCAGCTGTTTTCGGTAATACTCCCGTAATATTAGGGCAAGTTGAGATTGGAACGAGTTATACAACCAAAGCGCTTTATGTTTCAATAAATCCTGCCAACGGAACAATCGTTTCGCGACACGACATTATGGCCGGTCACAACCATCGTTCTTCTGTTGCCGATATCCTTCATAGCGGGTCAAGCAGTTTCGTGCTTAAACAGGTCGGATTTGCACTTAAAGTGAAACACTATTTAAACGGCAATCCTTCCTGGGAAGCCGTTATCCCGGGTAGCGATATCACTTTTGGAAAAAAACTTGCCGCTTCAACCAGCTCTGTGTATGTTTTCGGACGGAAGGTTTTATCTTCTGTAACTCCTCCTTTTTATCAGCAGACCACAAATCAATTGGCACTTTACAAGATCAACCGAACAAACGGAGCTATTCAGAATACGCACTTAATCTCAACCATTCCGGGCGATTCACGTCCGTTACAGCTGATTGCTGACAACACAAATTCTTATCTGTTTTATAGTAAAGGCGACTCTATTTACTACCGGAGCTGGAATGGGGTAACCCTTTCATCCGAGTTCCTGTTAGATAGCCTTTCGCAGTACCAAGCTTCGACAGAGAACATGTCGATCATCCACAATGAAGCTACACGCCTAATTGTCGCAACCAGCAGCGGTATCTATCAGATCAATAAATCAACAATGGCAAAAACGCTATTCCTTTCCTATCCGCAACAAATGGAAGTCTCTTCTGTTTCCGGTATGGGCAATAGCTTGTACATCGTCGGCCGATCCGGTACAGATGCCTTAGCTGCCTCTATTGATCTTACTGCTTCATCTATCAATTGGTTAACGACTTATTCAACAGCAGATAACTTTACACAGATCAGCACAGATGGTTATTTTCTATACGTTTCAGCAAAAGATGGTACTACGGAATCAGTACGGCAATTAGCGTTGAGTGACGGAACTGAAAACTGGGCTCAAAACATTACCGGAGGAGGAAACACAGTTTCATCATTGACACTTACGCCTGCAAAGAATCACGATTATGTAGTCGTTGGAGGAAAGATTACAGAAAGTTCCGGAGCCTCAAACGCTTTCATCACCATGTTCTCTTACGATGGTACTTTATTGGAAAATTATGAATTGGACGATGAACTTGGTACTGAAAGCTATCTGTCGACCAGCGCCGCTATTAATGACAGCACTGTATGGATCGGCGGAGTCTACAATACTACTTCACAGCCAGAATCCGGTCGTGTATTCTCTGTAGCTTATACTACACCTCCTGTTAGTCAGATTGTCACCGACTCAGCTTGTTTGTCTTACACCTGGCAAGCGACGGGGCTTACTTATACCACATCCGGAGTTTACTCGCAAACAATTACAAATCCATTTATAGATACAGTACTTACTCTGAATCTTACTATCCTGAATCCAAGCACTTCTTCTCAAACCGTTGGATTTACAGGACCTTATACCTGGCCGGTTAATGGCCAGACATATACAACGCCCGGAATCTATGTCGATACCATTCCGAATGCGGCCGGTTGTGATTCGATCATCACACTCAATCTAACCCTTCATCCGTTATCAACCGTCAATGTATTCGCCATGCCTTCTGATATTGTTGAATGCACCGGTACAGTAGCATTCACGCTTTCAGGAACTCCTGACTTTACAATAGACATAGGGGATGGTAATCCGATTACAACCGACGGTTATGCTTACTTTGACAGTCTTTGCCCAGGTATACATTCAGCTTTTATTACAGATGGAAACGGTAATACACTAAGTGCCAGTTTTGTAATCCCATCGGATTCAACCTATATTTTCAATAATCCATTTGTTGATTCGCTCGCATTGGATTCACTAGGAATTGTAGTAGATAACTGCGATATTTACTACAATAGTATCGATTCGGCCTATATTGCTAATATTTTCGTAAATGCGGATACCATAATCATTACTTGGGAAATCGTAGACTCCAGCGGAGTAACTTCTATTGTAACATCTTATATACTCGACAACGGCAGCGGCGTATATAATTTGCAGCTGAGTATTTTCTGTCCGCAAAAATCGACTGAAGAATATTTCACTGTCACACAGACTATTTATTTCGATGGTTCAGAAGTGTATTTACTTGGCATAAAAGACCTTGCTCCCTTGAGTATAAGTATTCATCCGAACCCGACAACCGACTTGATAACAATTATATTTACTGCACCATCGCTTGATCTCCTGATTTATGAAAGCAGTGGAAAAATCATTTCAGAACACAAACTGAATAGTGGCCAGCAAATTTCACTTGGGAAAATGCAAGCAGGAGTTTATTTCTTCGATATGCGTTTGCACGATGGTAAACACGTAGTGAAACGCGTGGTGAAGAATTAATCTCTGAAAATATAATACGAAATCCCATTTTCTTTGGAATTTCGGGATTTTTAATTTACTATTTTTTCTAATTGGAATTTATTAAAGAATGATTGACTCCTTCTGACAACAAACATATTGTATCAGCCGTTACAGGTTAGAAGATTTAGACTCTTTACCACAAATCCTCTTTGCTCTCAATCTTCACTTGAACAAAAAAGCTAAACAAAAGAGTAATTCTACCTTATATACTACCACAAAATGCTTTTGCTTCCAGTGAACAACATGGCAAGGAAGCATCTTTCCTTAATTTGTTAAAATCTACTTTTACACCTAAGATGCGAAGGCCTATTTTTTCTGCTGTATCGGAAATGTATTTTAGATTGCTCCTTTTTTGTTGTTTCAGATAGTTTTTGGGATTTTTCTAAGGAAACAGAATGTCCGGAATCTGGCTATCAGTGTAGATAAGTACAACCGCTGTCATCTGGCCAGGTCAGAGATAGAAAAGAAAGTTTTTCATTTATTGGCACTTATAACAAGCTCAATTTTGTCAAAGAAATTATATCTCATATAGTAAACTCCATGATAATATAATAAGAATGTTTGAGTTCAGTAAAAAAATCTTCCCGGATTTTTAGAAGTAGGCAAGATTTAGAATGCTAATTTTAGTATGTTGTCAAAAGTTTTTATTAAATATAGCTTTGCATACTTTAATTAGCAATGAAAAATAAATCTGAAATCTTAATAAAGTTTGGAAATAGAGTTAGGGATCTTAGAATGGAAAAAGGTCTCTCTCAAGAGCAATTAGCCCATCAAGCCAATTTGCATCGAACTTATATTGGAATGATTGAGAGGGCCGAAAAAAATATCACTTTAATCAATATTGAAAAAATTGCTAATGCTTTGGAAACAACGTTACAGCAATTTTTTGAAAATGAATAATTTTTTATTTGGTACTGGAAGAATAGGAGAAATAATAAAAGGGCTTCAAATAAAGTTTGAAGTTGATGATGTAACGAGTTTATCTGAGGAAATAAAACTGGCTGCGTTACTAGATTCTTTACAACTTACGGCGGATGAGTTCGATACTTTAATTGCTGAAAACTCCCCTGTTTTTAGAACTATCAAAGGCCATGCTTTTGAAGCAGTTTTTAAATTTATCTTAACCGAAAATAAATTTGAAGTTTTTCAAATGGGTGGGGATAATGTCGTTGATTTAAAAGTTAATGGACATACCTTACAATTAAAAACTCCAAATATGGCGGGTACTAATGACAGATATGTTCAATACAAAACCCATAAAACTCACGGAGCAAAATCTGAGTTAGAATCAATCGATTACTACCACGATATAAGTCATTTTGCAGATTTTCTTGTTGGATTAATTTCCTATGAACCATTTGTAGTTGTTTTCCTGAATCAAGATGAAATACCGCGTCATAAATTAGACAAGATGAAAATTGAAAGTCCGTTTAAAATCGAATGGCCCACACATAGCGGTTTAAATAATTTTAAGAGGATAGGAATAGATTCAATAAACCTTACTTCTGTAAATCATCTTCCTAATAATATCGAGATAGAAAGCTTGCCAAAATCCAGTAAAAAATTAAATTTAAAATCAGAGATTATACTAGATACAATTTTGACTGATGTAAACTTTAGGATTTGGGATATGTCCATACGTGGGTTTGCTCGAGAGGTTGCAATTAAAAATCTGTTAGAAAAATTTGATATTCAGCTATTAAATCCTGTCGCGTTAAGACCAATAAGAGGTGACAAAGCAGATTTTGCGGTAAACATTTCCGGTGTTAATATTTTCTTTCAAGTAAAAGGAATATCAACTAATAATTGTCGATTTTTGGGAGAAGCGTCGTTAGTCGCTACTGAAACACAACTAACTCGGGGTAGAGTAAATGATCACCCTACTCAAAGCAGACTATATTTAAAAACTGATTTTGATTATTTGATGTTAGCATTGGATCCTCCACTTGTTCAATTGTTCGAAAACGAAATTGGAATTATTAGTGAACTGCAATGGAAAATCTTTTGTATTCCAACTTCGGAACTTAAAGAACACTCACTTTTTACAAATCGTTTAAATTCGTTGCAGAAAATCAAATATCTTGATATTTTAAAATATGAACTAAACGAAATTTCTATTAAAAAAGTTTTTAAATTGTAACATCATAGTTAGTAATAATCAATTCGTTGCCCATGCTTCTTGAGCTACCATTAATATTAGCTGTGTTGTAAAGCCAGGACTTCTCGTATATATTTGCCCAATTATATAGCTCTCTTACTTCTTTACAATTGTCGTATGATAAGCAAAATTTGAATTGTGTTTTCTTTAAAGTATCTCGTAACCGAATATGGTCTGAAACTTCAAAAGGTTTTTTATATGCTCTTTTTTGGTCTGCATTATAATAAGGAGGATCTAAATAAATCAACACTTCTTTGCCTATCGCTTTTGCGTTAATTACTTCTTCAAAGTCTAAGTTGGTTATTTTTACTCCCTTCAACTTTTTATTAGAATCTTGAAGAAACTTTTTCCAATTTGGCGGAGGAGAACTTTTACCCACAGCATAGCCCCATGCTGGTTTATTAATTATTCCTGAATAGGATGTTCTATTTAGGTAGAAAGTTCTAAAAGCCCTTTCAAAGTCATTGTTAGTCTTTAGCTGTATAATTTCGGAATATCTCTCTCTATTTACGATCTCATTGTCGAAAAGTATAGAGAAATCACCGAATTTAATATCGTCAGACAAATGGTTATAAACATTTATGATATCGCTTTCTATATCATTTATCCAGTTGTGTTCGACTTTGTATTTCCCATAAAAAACACTTCCACCTCCAACAAATGGTTCGCGGAACTCATCATGATTTACAGCATCAAGAAATGGTAAAATATGTTTTAGAGCATAAAATTTTCCACCCGGATAGCGAAATGGTGACTTTACAAAATCACTTGATTTTTTATACGGTTTCACTATGTAATTCTTCATTGCCAGAAAGTAATGCTTGCTTATTTAATTCGTAATTAGTGATAATTAATTCAAATCCCATCTTCCTTAGTCCATTCTCAACATTTGAATTGTCAACTCTATAAAAAAACGCAACTTCATTAATATATGCCCATGAATAAAGTTCTCTGACTTCTGGGCAATCTTCATAAGTTAAAAAAAACTTATGAGGTGTTGATTTGAGTACCTCTGCTAACCTTACATGATCATCTTTATTAAATCCTTTCCTATAATGCTTAGTTTTTTGGGGCTTATAGTAGGGAGGATCAACAAACATCAGAACTTTATTTTCACTTTCTTTTAAAATTACTTCTTCAAAATCAAGAGATGTAAGTTTAACGTCTTTTAGCTTCTCGCCACAAGGAATTATTCTTTCATTCCATCTTTCTGGAGGTAAACTCCTTTTTGGTCTATACCCCCATGCAGGAGATACTAATTTTCCACTAAATGAGGTTCGATTTAAATAATAATATTTCCAAGCTACTTCTAATTCATTTGATGTTTCAGTTTCAAAAACTTCTCTCCAACGTTCTTTATTTGCAACTTCATTTTCAAATTTAGACAATAGTAATTCGCGAGATTTTGGGTCCTTGATATTCTTATAGACACTAATTAGCTCTTTATCTAAATCATTTAACCAATTATTTCTTGATTTCGGCTTTGAAAAAAAAACACTTCCACCACCTACAAATGGCTCTCTAAATTCATCGTGGTCAACACCTTCCCAAAACTTGCTTAGAAGCTTAATAGCATAAAATTTTCCTCCAGGGTATCTAAATAATATGGGTGTTTTTTTACATGTAGGCATACTTTTTGCTATTTATAGTATGCAAATATAATTATAGTAATTTAAATATAAAAGTTGAAAAATAGAATTTATTATTGGACTTTTCCACAAATTTGGATTTCCGTCTTTTTATCCGATCTCGTGAATGGGGGTTTCCTATAACGGTTCAGGGCTTGGCGTTCGGGCGGCATTTTTAGCACAAACGTTGATACGGAGAATCAAAGTTCAAAGATACGAAAAAGCGTCAAACGAAGCACTTCGCCACGCCTGGCGCCAATCCTATGTTATCAGTTCTCTTATGATTTATAGAGTAATTATATCATTCCTGTTATGTGCTTTCAAAGCTACTATCCCAATCGAAATTTAAAACACATATTTATACGGTATTTCCATAGGTGATTTAATTAAAAATATTAAGGTAGAGGCCTAAAAGGATTCTAACCAAAAATGCCAAAAGTTCTAACTTCCTAAATTGATATAAAGTGCTGAAAAATAGATTTTCGTATAATAAAAAAGCCAACCCTGATCGGATTGGCTTTTCTTTGTGATCCCGTCTGGATTCGAACCAGAGACCTACTGCTTAGAAGGCAGTTGCTCTATCCAGCTGAGCTACGGGACCAAACCTTATTTTGGCTTCCAATCATCAGACCAAAGACGAATGCCCTGTCCGGTATTACGGAGCCTTAAATTAAAAAAGGATGATTGCTCATCCTTTTGTCGGGGTGGCAGGATTCGAACCTGCGACCTCCTGGTCCCAAACCAGGCGCGATGACCGGGCTACGCTACACCCCGTTGTTTTCCGGACTGCAAAGATAAACGTTAATTTTAAATTTGCAAGTGAAAAAACACATTTTTTTCGCGGTGGGAGCGGGATTCGAACCCGCGGTACAGTTACCCGTACGGCAGTTTAGCAAACTGCTGGTTTCAGCCTCTCACCCATCCCACCTCTTTCCAAAGGACGTGGCGCAAAAGTAATAATTTTTTTATATTCCCTGAACTTTATCCGTTATTTTTTATTTTATCTTATAAATTCAAGGTTATCACCTGATTTAATATCATGAAAATAAAGAACATCCAATAAACTTTGAGAAATTCCACTTCCCGTGTTTTGCTTGTCACGGTCAGGATCATTCCTATCACCGTGGACAGAAAAACGCCATAAAGCCCAAAAACAGAAAAGCAGATCAGCGACAAAATCAGGGAGAAAAAGACTACTGATATCCGGAGCCGGGAATTTTCCAGTAATGATAAATGGCAAAATAAATTCACTGTAATAACAATTACCGCAGAAAAAATACGAAATCCTTCCTGCTCGGTATTCAGAGTAGAGGTGAAAAAGCTCAAAAACATCGGGTCCTGTAACAGCAGCAAAAACGCGGAAACAAGCATCAGGATGTTTCTCCAGTCGAATTTTTTCATTGAAAAAACAATGGCAGCTGTCATCAATGCGTTGGCAATTACATTCAAAGGAAATATAAAAAACGGAGCTCCCTGCGCTGCAAGAAATGCTCCGTAAAATACCATCGTTAAAATTGCTGAGAAAAGAATTTGCAATTCTTTGTCCATACAGCTTATTTTGATCTTAAAGCTTCATCGATATAAGCAAAGGTGGATAAAACCTCCGCTTTTCCGTTTACAACAGCCACGTCGTGCTCAAAATGAGCGCTCGGCTTGTTATCTGCTGTTAAAATAGTCCAGCCGTCTTTTCCCGTAATTACTCTCTCCGTTCCCATATTAATCATCGGTTCAATAGCAATCACCAGACCTTCCTGAATTTTTTTACCGGTTCCTCTTCGGCCATAGTTAGGAACTTGCGGTTCCTCGTGCATTTTTTTTCCTAAACCGTGCCCTACCAGATCTTTCACTACTCCGTATCCGTTTGATTCCGCGTGGTTCTGGATAGCAAAACCAATATCTCCCAGCCTGTTCCCAGCCTTTACCTGCTCTATTCCCAGGTTCAGGCATTCTTTCGTCACCTGCAGAAGGCGTTTCACCTCAGGAGCCACCTCGCCCACTCCAAAAGTATAGGCCTGATCTCCGTAGTAGCCTTCATAAACAGAACCGCAATCCACGGAAACGATATCTCCGTCTTTCAATATTTTGCCTTTAGGATAGCCATGAACAACTTCCTCATTAACAGAAACGCATAACGTATTCGGAAAATCATACATTCCTTTAAATCCGGGAAGTGCTTTATGATCTCTGATGAATTCCTCCGCCAGCGCATCCAGCTTCAGCATATCCGCACCCGGCTTGATTTCTTTTGCAAGCATTCCAAGAGTTTTGCTTACAATCTGTGCAGCTTCGCGCATGATCTCAATTTGTTCCGCGGTTTTATAAATGATCTGGTTTCTGTTAAAAAATGTGTTCAAAGCTTAACTTTTAAAAATTAAAAAAGAGCTGCTTCAAATGAAACAGCTCTGCAAAATTAAAATAATTTATAATGTCCGGTAATTACGCTAACACTTCTTTTACTTTGTCAGCAGCTTCCTGCAACAAAACAGCCGAGTGAACGTTCAATCCTGACTCATCGATTAATTTCTTAGCTTCTTCTGCGTTTGTACCCTGAAGACGAACGATGATCGGAACAGGAATATTTCCCATTGCCTTGTAAGCGTCCACTACACCCTGAGCAACACGGTCACATCTTACGATACCACCGAAAATGTTAATCAGGATCGCTTTCACGTTCGGATCTTTCAAAATAATCCCAAAAGCTTTCTGTACGCGCTCAGCATCTGCAGTTCCTCCTACGTCCAGGAAGTTCGCAGGATTACCACCTGACAATTTAATAATATCCATTGTCGCCATTGCCAATCCGGCTCCGTTCACCATACAGGCAACATTTCCGTCCAGCTTCACGTAGTTCAGGCCAGCCTCGCTCGCTTCAACATCCATCGGATCTTCTTCCGTTTTATCACGCATTTCAGCGTACTCTTTATGTCTGAACAATGCATTGTCGTCTAACGTCACCTTAGCGTCAACAGCAATGATTTTATCATCTGAAGTTTTTAATACAGGGTTGATTTCAAACATAGAAGCATCACAACCTTCATATGCCGCATAAAGCGCTGTAACGAATTTTGTCATTTGCTTGAATGCTTCTCCTGACAAACCAAGATTGAAAGCGATTTTTCTTGCCTGAAAAGCCTGAATTCCCACTCTCGGGTCGATTTCTTCTTTAAAGATCAGATGTGGTGTTGTTTCTGCCACATGCTCAATATCCATACCTCCTTCGGTTGAATACATAATGATATTTCTGCCTCTCTCACGATCCAGCAATACAGACATATAAAACTCTGACGGCTGGGACGCTCCCGGATAGTACACATCTTCCGCGATCAAAACTTTATTTACCTTTTTTCCTTTACCGTTTGTCTGAGCAGTAACCAGATGACCACCAAGGATTCCTTTTACTTTCTCTTCTACATGATCAATTCCCTTCGCTAAAACCACTCCGTTAGAACCTGTCTCTTCCACTTGTCCTTTTCCACGGCCTCCCGCATGAATCTGAGCTTTCACCACGTACCAGCTAGTACCGGTTTCTTCGGTTAATTTTTTAGCAGCAGCAACCGCATCTTCTGCTTTATCTACAACTATTCCTCGTTGTGTCGCCACACCAAAGCTGTTTAAAATGGATTTTCCCTGATATTCGTGTAAATTCATTTTTATGAAAATTTTGTGTCGTAAATGTACAATGAATAAATCAAAAAAGAAGCACTCCATTTTATTTTTTCGAAAAAAAATATTCCGTGTTCCACTGAAAAATTTATCTTTATTAAGGTTTTTTAAAAAAGTTTACCTGAATTTTAAATCTACATTATCTGTTATGAAAAAAATTGTACTCCTTACCTTTACCGCCTTATCCTCTCTTTTACTGAAAGCTCAGTGCACTGAAACAGACGTAACAAAAATCCTGCTGATCGGTGACAGCTGGGCATTCTTCATGAATGTGGACGGAACGATTAACGATGTTGCAAAAGACTGGGGCCATTCCAATGTTAAGTATTATACCAATCTTATTTTAAGTGAAAATGGCGCGGAAACAGACGACTTTCTGAAGCCTGAAAAGGTAACGGAAATGACAAACCGCCTGACAAGTATGACAGACTTAAAAGCTGTTCACCTGAGCATTGCCGGAAATGATTTTCTCGGCAGCTGGGATGTCCACTATACACAAGCGCAGACAGACAGCCTGTATGACGGAGTAGTAGGAAGATTAGATTCCATTATTGATATCATTTCACAAATCCGTCCGGATATCCAGATTTTCTGGAGTGGTTATGTCTATACCAATTTCCAGGAAGTATTGGAAACCACACCTTCTTATTTACAGACTTCCCATCCTTTTTACAGCCGCTGGCAGGCAATGGGATTCCCGACTATTTCCGAGATCAATACTGTTCAGAGCTGGTTTCAGGACAAAGTTGCACAGCATTATTCATCTAATCCGAAAGTCACATATGTTCACGCGCCGGGCCTGATGCAATATGTATTCGGCCAGACCTCTAATCTGGGAGTTGCTCCGGGAGGAACTTATGCTGCTTTTACCGCCCCGATGCCATATGGATATGTTGATTATCCTTCTCCGAAAAACACAATGAGAGATTACGGAATTACAAAAGACTGTTTTCACCTTTCTGCCAGCGGTTACAGAGCGTTCATTTCTTATCACTTTCAGAAATTCTATCAGAAATACCTGATGGATGATGCTTATACGATTGCGGGTGATGCAAATTCCGGAAGTGTCAGCAGCAACGGAACCACATTTACAGAATTAAAAGCCGGTAAAGACGGGATTGATGAATTTGCAGGTATTATTGATCTGGACAATACTCATATTGCCGATACATCTGTTGGAAATGTGAGTCTTTTCCTGAAGATCGAAGAGATTACCGGCACAAATTTTCTTTCTTCCGGTGAATTTGTAGTGGAAATCGCAAATGAGAAATTCGGAAATTCATCTGCGCTGGAAAGCGAAGATTACGCTAATTCCTCTCTGGCTTCAGGAAATGCATGTGTATTCGGAAATGCCACAACAGGCAAATGGGTCCGCCTGGAGCTGCCAACATCTTTTACAGATCATATCCGCCGGACAAAAGCACAGATCCGCATAAGATATACCGGTCAGGGCGATGGGATGATCCGGTTTGCAAACTCTTCAGACATTGATTTTCAACCGGTATTAAATATTAAATATGGTGATGTCCTATCGACAGCATCTGTCAGTACTATTTCATTAGACGTTTATCCGAACCCGGCAAAAGATCTTCTTAACATCAGCGCTGAGCAAAATATTGAGGCTATTTCCGTTTATAATGTAGCAGGACAATTAATGCTGACAGAAAATAATCCATCTAAAGAGATCTCCATTAGGTCACTTCCGGACGGTATGTACATTTTAAACGTTCAGGTTGGAAATACTGTTCAGAAAGTAAAGTTCATCAAGCAATAAACAAATTGTTATTCACACGGAATTTCTTTTAAAAACTGTTTTGAAAGCGTAAATTTGAAAAAGTTTACGCTTTTTTATGCAACGATTAATTGCTCCTTTAATTTTATTGGGTGTTGTTCTCTTTTCAGAAATTTTCAGCTACTTCGCTATTAAACGGCTCAGTAAAAACAAAAAGAAATTCAAATGGTACTGGTGGGCTTCGGTGGTTATCTTATATTCCGGGTTTTTCCTGACGCGGGCAGCTTTCGCTAACTACACCAGAAACTGGTATGTCAATATTTTTGCGATCATCATCTTCACTAAGCTGGCGGTCGCTCTGTCATTTGTCATCTCGGAATTCATCCGTATCTCCAGGCAAACTATCCGAAAATCACCACAGGACACTGATCTGTCCAGAAGGAAATTCAACAGTAATCTTGCCCTGGGAGCTGCAACAATTCCTTTCTTTTCCCTGAACTGGGGATTATTCCGAACTGCCTACAACTTCAGGGTACAGGAAGAAAAAATAAAAATTCCGAGCCTACCAAAATCGTTTGAAGGCTTTAAGATCGTTCAGATCTCTGATATCCATACAGGGAGCTTACAAACACATCACCAGCTGCAAAAAGCCATCGAAATTGTCCAGGAGCAGCATCCTGATATTATCTGCTTCACGGGAGATCTTGTCAATAACAGAACGGATGAAGTGTACCCGTACATGGAAGATCTAAAGAAATTAAACGCTCCCTACGGTGTATTAAGTGTTTTAGGGAATCACGATTACGGAGATTACGAAACCTGGATTTCGGAAGAAGATAAAAAGCAAAATCTTGCGGATATGGTTGATGTCCACCGGCAATTAGGATGGAATTTGTTGTTAAACCGTCATCTTCCCATTGAAAAAGACGGAGAGAAAATTGTTTTCCTGGGCGTGGAAAACTGGGGAGCCAATCTCCACTTTCCGAAATATGGAAGGTTGAATGAAGCCTGTCAGGGACTGTCCGGAGAAGATGTGAAAATTCTGCTTTCACACGATCCTTCCCACTTTGACACGGAAGTAACGGAAAGCTACAAAGATATCTGCCTGACCTTGTCGGGACACACACACGGTTTTCAATTCGGTATCGAAATTCCCGGGTATATCAAATGGAGTCCTTCGCAGTATATTTACAAGCAATGGGCGGGATTGTATAAAAAAGGACAGCAGCAGGTTTACGTCAACAGGGGCTTAGGTTGTCTCGGATATATGGGAAGAATAGGCATCCGGCCGGAAATCACGGTAATTACACTTGTTCCGGGAAATACTATTAATAAAATAACCAGCTAACAGCTATTTCCTGATATTCAATTTCAAAAAACAGGCAGGAACAACTTTCCAAGTGTTAAGCATAATTGGGAGTTATCCTGAATAACAAGTATTCATTGTTCCCGTCCAACTGTTGAGCTTACTCCGGAAAAGTTGAAATTACTTTATATATATAACAAAAAAGGAGATTTTATTTTCCAACATGAAAAAGTTGTTATAAGTTTGCCTGAGCTTACTTTGATTAAACTTATAATATGCTACTCCGCCTTTTCGTTTTTATTCTTTTTGCCACACAACTTTGCAACGCTCAAAACCTGGTTTATAATGGAAGCTTTGAGGAAATCACACAATGCAATTCGACGAATTACTTGTATAATGATTATGTTGTCGGTTGGGTAAATCCCTGTCAAACAAACGGACATAGTTCTGATTATTACAATATTACCTGTCCTCCGCTTCCTAACCTCAGTAAAATGCCTTATCACGGCAATGCGCTTTTCGGACTGGGTACATACAGCAACACTCAGACTTACCCAAGCGGCATTACCAATTTTCACGAATTTGTGCGGGGTACACTGACCACTCCACTTAATGTGGGCTCTACCTACTGTGTGAGCTTTAAGGTTTCCCCATTAAATGCTTCTTTCGTATCGGATAAAATCGGGGCATTATTTACGAATGTGGAATATAACAGCAGTCATCCTTATGAGGCACTAACGAATTTCGCACATGTATTTTCCAATACTGTCATTACTGATACAAGCTGGACAACCGTGAGTGGCTCATTCGTTGCGGATTCCGCTTATCGTTATATTATGCTGGGCAACTTTTTTGCGGACAATTTAACGAACCATGTTTCCGGCGGCGCTTATTACTGGATCGATGATGTGCATGTAGTACTTGATCCGAACGGGGATTGCAGCGCGATCTACGATACAACTACCACATCTCCTGACACAGTATATCACGTTTCTCAAAATCTGACTATTTGCGCAAATGAAACAATTACACTACCTGACGGAACGATCGTAAACACGAGTGGAATATATACAGACACTCTTCTGGCTGCCAATGGCGCAGACAGCATCATTACAATTACGCTGAATGTGCTCCCGCATATAACGGACACGATCATTGCAAGCATCTGCCCCGGCGGCCAATATAACTTCGGAGGGAATTTACTGACTGCTGCGGGAACTTATACCGATACGCTGACAGCTGTTTCGACTTCCTGTGACAGTATTGTTGTTTTAAATCTGAGTATTTTACCGGCCATTCCGTTGACAGAAATTTTCGATACTATTTGTGCAGGCTCAACCTATCTTTTTGACGGAAACTCACTGACTGTTCCGGGAACTTACACCGCTAACATACCAAATATGCAGGGTTGCGATTCCGTCATCACCCTGAATTTAGCGGTTATAAATCCACCAAACAGGCCCGAAGTGGCAACCAATTTACCCGTTCCGTGCTACAACCAGGAATTCACAGGTGAGATTTTAAATCCAAATGCAGCGTTTACCTATTGGTGGTATGTTGACACAAACGGAACAGCAAACGGACACGGTGAAAAATTCACGAAAATCATCGATGAAAATACCGTAATGATTTACGTGAATGCCGATAACGGAGCGTGCAGCTCTGCTTTTACAATTATCCCGGTTACAATCAACCAGCTGTTCAATGCTAATTTTGAAATGCCGAATGTTATCACACCAAATAATGACGGCATCAATGATGAAATTGATTTTGAGGCAATTTTTGGCGATTGTATCGAATATGAAATTTCCATTTTTAACCGTTGGGGAAATCTCGTTTTCAAAGACGGAACAGCATTTAACGGGAAAGACAGCAAAGGCCGGGATTTAGTGGATGGCACCTATTTTTACAAGCTGAAGTACGAGGGAAATGAACGGCACGGATTTATTCACTTGTTGAGATAAAATTCATACCAGAACAGCTTGTATAAACATCAATGGCATCACCTGCTGCTACTTAATGGCTGCGGATTATTTTGGCAGAAATTAAAAACACAGGCATAATATAAACAGCGGGGCGATCAGCAATTTTACTCCTGCTGTCCGCATATTATTTCGTTGTTTTTTGTTTTATTGAATCCTTGTTCAATAACGCTGATCCTGTTCTTATCAAGTCTTTTTATTTTTATATAGCCAACAGCATCTTTTATCCTTAATCCAATATATCCTTCCTCAAAAGAGGCAGAAACAGGTAATGCACATCCTCCCTGCAACAGCAAATCTCCCCGTGAAGACCAATTATTATCCAGATCAATAACGGCTGATTCATGAAAGATTTTGGCAACTGAATAATCACCTGAACTTACAATTTTATTTTCCTCTGACAATCCTGTTACATATATATTATACGTAAATACGCTGCAGTGTCCACAATACCCACCATTATATTCGCTATGAGAAATTACCAACCTGAAATCTCCCGTCTGATCATCATTCAAATCCAAATCATAATTAATTAAAGAGTCAGACGAAACGGGAACAAGAACACTGCAGACCGTATGATCCTGCACCGTATCATATCTTATGGATTGTATATCTATAGTTGGTGAAAAGGCTTTATACAAAATTTCATCTTTGCCATTACCATCTTTCTTATTGCAAGAGAACAGCAAAATTCCTGTAAGCAGCAAATACCAGAAATAATTATTTTTCATATTAAGAAGCATATTCATTGCTGCAATTTATGAAAAAAACATGACCCGATAAATCTTCAATTTGTTTCTTCTTCTGAACCCCTCTTAATCCGTTTTCTTTTAACAAAAAACCTCACCCGTAACGGATGAGGTTGTTATATATGGACGCCTTTATCTATCTGAATAAATCAGGAAGTAAAGACGGAAAAAAGGCCGCTTTTCAGCGACCTTTTATAATAATTACAAAGATATTATTTTTTAAAGACATTGAGAGAAACTTAAGATACAAGACAATGTGACTTCAATTCAGACTTTCCGTCTTCCGTCCAATATCTAATGTCTTTTTTCTCTTATCTCTTTTCATTACATCATTCCACCCATTCCGCCAGGCATTCCTGCCATTGGATTGGCTCCTGCTTCTTCCGGCTGATCTACCACCACACATTCTGTTGTCAACAGCATCGCTGCGATAGAAGCGGCGTTTTCGATAGCGATACGTGTCACTTTCGTAGGATCGATTACTCCTGATTCGAATAAATCTTCAAACGTTTCTGTTCTTGCATTGTATCCGAAAGCACCTTTGCCTTCTTTCACCCGCTGAACAATTACCGCACCTTCTCCGCCTGCATTTGCAATGATCTGACGAAGCGGCTCTTCCACTGCTCTCTTCAGAATAGCGATACCTGTATTTTCGTCTTCATTCTCTCCTTTCAGATTCTCCAGTGCTTCAATCGTACGGATCAGCGCAACACCACCACCAGCAACAATTCCTTCCTGAACAGCTGCTCTTGTTGCTGCTAATGCATCATCTACACGGTCTTTCTTCTCTTTCATCTCCACTTCCGTAGGAGCACCAATGTAAAGGACAGCTACTCCACCAGCTAATTTAGCAAGTCGTTCCTGTAATTTTTCTTTATCGTAGTCTGAAGTCGTCTGTTCGATCTGCGCTTTTATCTGAGCTACACGGGCAGTAATCTCTTCTTTTTTACCGGAGCCGTTTACAATCGTTGTATTGTCTTTGTCAATTTCTATTTTTTCAGCTTTTCCAAGCATATCAAGTGTAACTCCTTCCAGCGTCATTCCTCTTTCTTCAGAGATAACCTGACCTCCTGTTAAGATCGCGATATCTTCCAGCATCGCTTTTCTTCTGTCTCCAAAGCCCGGAGCTTTAACAGCTGCTACTTTCAGAGATCCGCGGATTCTGTTCACTACCAATGTGGAAAGTGCTTCTCCGTCGATGTCTTCCGCAATGATCAGCAAAGATTTTCCTGCCTGAACAACCGGTTCCAATACAGGAAGCAATTCTTTCATGCTGGAAATCTTTTTGTCGTATAGTAAGATCAACGGATTTTCCATTTCCGTAATCATTTTTTCTGTATTTGTCACGAAATACGGAGAAAGGTAACCTCTGTCAAACTGCATTCCTTCCACAGTTTTTACTTCTGTTTCCGTTCCTTTAGCTTCTTCAACAGTAATCACTCCGTCATTCCCTACCACTTTCATTGCTTCGGCAATCAACGCACCGATTGCTTCGTCATTGTTGGCAGAAATTGTAGCAATTTGCTTGATCTTCTCATTGTCTGAGCCTACTTCTTTGGAAATCTCTTTCAGCTTCTCAACAACTTTTACAACCGCCTTATCGATACCTCTTTTGATATCCATCGGGTTAGCTCCTGCCGCAACGTTTTTCAGACCAGCAGTAATAATTGCCTGTGCCAGCACAGTTGCCGTAGTTGTTCCGTCTCCCGCAATATCAGCGGTTTTAGCGGCAACTTCCTTCACCATTTGCGCACCCAGGTTCTCTACCGCGTCTTTCAGCTCAATTTCTTTTGCTACTGAAACACCGTCTTTTGTAATATGAGGTGCTCCGAATTTCTTACCGATAACTACATTACGGCCTTTTGGTCCCAATGTTACTTTTACCGCATTTGCCAATGCATCTACTCCGCTTTTTAATTTTTCGCGGGCTTCTACATCAAAATAAATATCCTTTGCCATGATTTTTTTAATTTTTTAGATTAACCAATAATTCCATAAATATCCGACTCTTTCATTATCAGGTATTTTTTACCTTCGATGGAGATTTCAGTTCCTGAATACTGTCCGTAAATCACTGAATCACCCACTTTAACCGTCATTGGCTCCTCTTTTTTTCCCTGACCAACAGCAACAATAGTCCCTTTCAACGGCTTTTCCTTCGCTGTATCCGGAATAAAGATCCCACTTGCTGTTTTTTCTTCTGCCGGCGCTGTTTCTACCAGAACGCGATCCGATAATGGTTTAAATGAAATAGACATATTATAATGAATTTTAAAGATTAATTTTCGTCTCTGCTTTTGCGAAAAATATGCCAACCATCAGAAATCAAAAAAAAGTGACAAACTGACAACTATTAATGCCTGCCCAAAACAGGCTATGACAAAATGTAATTATGCAAGTTGCGGAAATCTGTCTTTTTTTCCGAGTGTGTAAAGCATTTTCATGTGATAAACCAAAGCGGACATGAATGTCTTTTTGGAATAATAGGGTAAATTATACTCGGAGGCAGTTTCCTGAACCAACTTCGAAATTTTACGGTAGTGAACATGGCAGATGTTAGGAAACAAATGGTGTTCGATCTGCATATTCAATCCGCCGACATACCATGAAAACAGCTTTGAACGCTGTGCAAAATTACAGGTATTATACAATTGGTTGACTGCCCAGTCTGCTTCGATATCTCCACTTTCCGTAGGTTTTGGAAAGCTGGAGGAAGGCACGACGTGCGCCGGCTGAAAGATGATCGACAAGATAAACCCGGAAACAAATTGCATGGCTAAGAAACCAAGTACCGTCCACTTCCAGTCCAATGGAGAGAAAATAACCGGTAAGGCAATCAGCATTCCGAAATAGAAAATCTTGCTGAGCAGAATGTGTGTCAGGTGCTTTGAAAGGGTAATCTGCTGCGTTCTCAGCAAATCCAGCTTGTGATACCTGATCGCCTGCTGAAAATCCTTTGATGTACACCATAAGATAGTCAGAAAGCCATATAAGAACCACGCGTAAATGAACTGGAACCGGTGAAAGAAATATCTTTTTTCATGAGGAGAGAACCGTAACATGATCCCTGCATCAATATCTTCATCCATTCCGGAAATATTGGTGTAAGTGTGATGCAGCACATTGTGCTGGATCTTCCAGTTAATACGGCTTCCTCCTATTATGAGCATTACTCTTTCAATCAGATTGTTGATTTTCGCATTCGAGGAATAAGCGCCGTGATTCGCGTCATGCATGACGGACAAGCCGATTCCTGCCATTCCGGCTCCCATTACTATCCATAAAAGCAAGGAGATCCATCCTGTTTCCACCATTGTCAGTATAAAGACAAACGGAGTGATATAGAGCAATAACATGAAGATGGTCTTGAGCACCATCTCGGAATTTGCTTTTTGTGAAAGGTTATTCTCTTTGAAATAATTTCGTACTTTTTGTTGCAGTGTTTTATAAAACTCTGAATTGTGTGATTTTGAAAATCGGATTTCTTTTATTCTCATCTAAAAAATTCTCTTGCAGAACCGACTGTTCCGCTATAGGTATATAAAATAAAAAGTCAGGAATGCAATACAAACCTGACTTCAAAAATTCTCAAATTATGCTGATATTATTCTGCGTCCGGTAAGTCTCCCGAAGGAACTTCTGCCTGTTCCTGATTGGCAGTAGCCGGCGCTTTTTCTACTTTCGGCGTTAAATAAACTGTAAGGACAATACTGCAAACAGCGATGATTCCCGCCAAAGACCATGTTGCTTTATCAACAAAGTCATTTGTTTTCTGGACACCACCTAACTGATTTGCAACCCCAAAATCGGAAGATAAACCTCCTCCCTTCGGATTCTGAATAAATACTAATACAACCAGCAGAATGCTGGCTAAAATTATCAAAATGGAAATAAGAGTGCTCATATTTTTATTTTAAACTGTTTAATTTTTCTTTTAGCTCTTCTATTTTTTGTGCAAATATTACGCTTTTTTCGGGATTTGTCAAGCATAATTGTTCATAAGCTTTTATTGCCAATGGAAAATTCCCCTGAAGAACGTAAATATTCGCCAGTGTTTCACTGTACATCAGGCCTGATTCATCAATGCTTTCCTTCGCTTTTTTAGAGGGTGAAAAAAATTCTTTCTTAGGTCTCGAAATGGATGGTTCCTCTTCAATAAATTTATCAATCAACTGATTTTTTTTATCCTCATTTATTTTTGCAGGGACTTCCTCCTCTGTTTTTACCTCAGAAGAAGCTGTCACCTTTTCAGATTGCAACCCTTCATGTTTACCTTTTGTCAGCCAGGAAACAAAGGTCTGAACAACGGCTTCCCGGTCTTGTTCCGGATGCTGCGGCTCTGCTTCCTCAGGAGCTTTCTCTTCTTCAGCTTCCTGAGAAATTTCCGGTTCGGTTTCAGTCATCGTATTTTCAAGTACCTGCGGATATACATTTTCAATTACGCTGGACAGAATATTTATCTCCAGTGTTTTATCCTCTTCCTCCGGAATTATTTCTTCTACCGGCAATTCCTGGATTTTTGAAATTTCTTCTTTTATAGCAAATACCTCTTCTTCTGTCCTTCCTCCAATCGTATCATGCTCTTCTGTTTCCGATACTTCCCATTGTAGCTCGGCTGTTTCATCCTGCTCAGAGCTAACCTCTTCCGGAATTTCTTTCTCAACAGCACTTTCAGCTTCCGTTTCACTCACTGCCTGAAAATCAATATTCACAACCAATTCGGATGCAGCAGCTTCGGCTGAATCATCCACTGTTTGCGGTCCCTGCTCCTGAGCAGCTTCCGGCTGTGCATGAATTATTTCGTACAGCTTCATGCGGTCAGTCACTCTGTAAGCGTATTTATTGAGCGCTTCTTCAAACGCAAAGCTTTTGGAATCGGACAGTGCTTTCAGGTAAAGGATAGTGAACAACTGTGCATACGGATATTTATCGGCAAGCAGTTTTAACGCTTCGACATCTTTAAAAGTCAGTTCCCGTTTTCCGGAAATGATATCCGCTATTGCTACGCTGTCCATTACCAGTTTGACATTAATTTATTAATCACATCCTGAACGATCTGTTTGTTCACTTCCTCAATCAGGCTGGCTTCCACAGAGGTAAAATCATCATTGGCGCTAAAATCCACGAAGCGTGTGGCAGTCATTTCCATCACCTCTTCCACAATTTCACCTTCCTTCGGCGTCACATTGTTAAATATAGTAAACTTAACGGAAACATTCAGACGGCTTTTTGCAGCGTTATCTCCCTGCTGGATCGCTGCCGGAGAAACATTGTAGCCGACAATGATCCCCTCAATAACCACCTGACAGGAATCTTTATTGGTTCCCAGCTTCAAACGTGTATTATTCTGAATACCGTCCTTGAGGTCTTCTGTAAGTCTTGCCGGATAATACAAAGCAGCAGTAGGCGCATTGCTTTCCAGTGTCGTCACATAGAATTTCTGCCAGCGGGCATCCATGGAACCTTTATCTTTAAAGGAAACGCTGGTCGGCCAGCAGGAAGCCAGGATGAACGAAAGCGCGACAAACAATAATGGAAACCTCATCAGATGCTCAGATTATATTCTTTGATTTTACGATATAATGTACGTTCAGAAATTCCCAGATCCTGTGCCGCGTATTTTCTCTTTCCACGGTGCTTTTGCAAGGCTCTCAGAATCATTTCTTTTTCAAGGTCGTTCAAAGAAAGGGAATCTTCCACCTCTTCATGTTCTTCAAAATCAGAATCCACCACATGATCAAAATCTTCATCATTGTGATTTTCTGTTTTTTCGGCCAGCGGTGTTGCCACATTCGCCACTGAAGGTGGCGGTGCCAGCAAATGGGCAGTATCTTCAATCGGGTCTTTATACATACGGCTGACCAAAGCTGTCTGGTCCGCTGTAAGCTTATAATCTGAAGATCCATGCGTAATTAATTCCCCTACCAGCTTTTTCAGCTCATTCAGGTCATTTTTCATTTCAAAAAGAAACTTATACATCAGTTCTCTTTCTGAAAAATTATCTCCGGCGGTTTGTTTGCTCACCACGTTCGGAACGGTTTCTTCCGAAATATTCAGGTATGCTGTCAACAGCTCCGCGCTGATATCTCTTGTTTTTTCGATCACCGATAACTGTTCTACCAGGTTTTTCAGCTGGCGGATATTTCCCGGCCAGGAATATTTCTGAAGATAGCTCACGCCATCATTGGTCAGCTTTATTGCCGGCATCTTATATTTATCGGCAAAGTCGTTCGCGAATTTACGGAACAGCAGATGAATGTCATCCTTTCGTTCCCTTAACGGCGGAAGATGAATCGGAACCGTGCTCAAACGATACAGCAGATCTTCTCTGAATTTCCCAGAACGGACCGCCTGCTGCATATTCTCATTCGTCGCCGCGATAACACGTACATTCGTTTTCAATACTTTCGATGAGCCGACTTTAATGAATTCTCCTGTTTCCAGCACACGAAGCAAACGTACCTGTGTCTGCATCGGCAGCTCTGCCACCTCATCCAGGAAAATCGTACCACCGTCAGCTACCTGAAAATAACCATCTCTGCTTCCTGTCGCGCCTGTAAAAGAGCCTTTCTCATGTCCGAACAGCTCAGAGTCAATCGTTCCTTCCGGAATCGCTCCGCAGTTCACAGCAATATACGCTCCATGCTTACGGACGCTCAGCTGATGAATTACCTGCGGAATAATTTCTTTACCTGTGCCGCTTTCTCCCATCACCAAAACAGAGATATCCGTCGGAGCGACCTGGGCCGCCACCTCCAATGCTCTGTTCAGCTGAGGTGCATTACCAATGATCCCGAACCGCTGTTTTATCTGCTGGATATCCATGTTGAATTAAATTTGAACGATTTCTCCGAATAAGGTTGCTGATGTACAGTTAATGATTTTCACCATTACGTAATCTCCGGGCTTGATCTCCGGCATTTTCGGGAATACTACTTTCGTATTGAATGTATTCCGTCCGGCCAGCTCCGTATCGGAACGTTTTGAATTTCCTTCCACCAAAATTTCCTGAATCTGACCGATCTGGCGTTGATTTGCCAGCAAGCCATGCTCCCGCTGCAAATCAATAATTTCCGTCAGGCGTCTGTTTTTCACCTCTTTCGGAATGTCATCCTCGTATTTACGTTCTGCCAGCGTTTTAGGGCGCTCGGAGTATTCATACATATACGCAAAATCATATTTTACCGCTTCCATCAAAGAAAGTGTATCCTGATGTTGCTCTTCTGTTTCCCCACAGAATCCTGCGATGATATCTGTGGAAATTGAAACTTCTTTTACAATTCTGCGGATCGCATCAATACGCTCCAGATACCATTCTCTGGTATAGCCACGGTTCATCTTTTCCAGCACAAAAGTGCTTCCGGACTGCACCGGCAGGTGAATATATTTACAGATATTATCGTATTTCGCCATGACTTCCAGAAATTCGTCTGTCATGTCTTTCGGGTGGGAAGTGGAAAAACGGATCCGTAACTTCGGATCGATCTGTGCTACGGCTTCCATCAGCTGCGCGAAATTCATCGTTTCCCTGGAAGGGTCTTTAATTTCTCCTTTGCTGGTCATATTCCAGCGGTAGCTGTCCACATTTTGTCCCAGCAACGTAACTTCTCTGTATCCTTTATCAAAGATCTCCCGGCATTCCTGCACGATTGTCTGCGGATCGCGGGAACGTTCCCGTCCTCTTGTAAACGGAACCACACAGAAGGAGCACATATTATCACAACCTCTTGTGATACTAACGAAAGCGGAAACGCCACCTTTATCCAGACGTACCGGACTGATATCAGCATAGGTTTCGTCTCTTGAAAGTAAAACATTCACTGCTTTTTGTCCCGTACCGACTTCTTCTATCATGGAAGGAAGGCTGCGGTAAGCATCCGGCCCGGCAACCAGATCCACTAATTTTTCTTCCTCGAGCAGGTTTTTCTTTAAACGCTCTGCCATACAGCCGAGAATCCCGACTACCAGCTCCGGATTTTCACGTTTTTTCTTTTTAAAATCTGTCAGGCGGTTACGAACGCGCTGCTCGGCATTGTCACGAATAGAACAGGTATTGATCAGGATCACATCCGCCTCTTCAATGTCACGGGTTGTCGCATAGCCTTCTTTGGACATGATGGATGCTACCACTTCACTGTCCGAAAAATTCATCGCACAACCGTAACTTTCAACATACAGCTTCTTCACCGGATTAATCACCGGAATATCCAATATCAAAGCTTCTCCCTGACGGGATTCGTCATGGGTTTCTGTTTCATGCATATTTTCTGTACTCATTCAGTCAACTATAAGGAGTGCAAAAATAGGAAAAATATAGATAGTGTCAAAATGTCAGAAAACAGATACCGAAATATAACACATCATTTGTTAAATGAAAAGTAAACCTGCTGATATACACAAGTTAGCGGGATTTCTAAAAATCAGATTTCCGCTATTACTATTTTATCAATTTTGAACTGTTCGTCTACCTTCTTGAATTGAAAGGAGATCCGGTACTTAGCACCTTTCGAAAGGTATTCTCCGGCAGCAAACGAAATATTTTCCTGCTTTTGGGATTTCACAGATATTTTAAATGAATCAGCAGGCTTCTTGGAAAAAAAATCTTTTAAAACGATTGCCGCCTGTGATTTACTGTAAATGGATTCTTTGTTATTGACAGATACTAATATTTTCTCTGCGCCATACGAAACAATTTTATTTACATCTGCCTGAACCACCGCCTGCTCCAGCTCCGAAAAAGGAATTGACTGCAACGGGTTCATCAGTGTCAAAATAAAATATGTTAATGTAATGATTAATTTCATTGTCGTATTTTTCGGTTGTCCCAGCAAATATAATGCCTTTTTAATTCAGACGGAATAACCCTTCAAAGAAAACGCGTAAACTTTTATAAACTGCAAATTTCTATCTGTCAGCACATTTTGTAACATCCTCTTTTTCCCGGCAATATTAGATAATTAAAAACCGCCTTTTGAAAAATTCACCGTGTGTTCCCTTCTTTAAAAACTGTTTTTTCCGTATCATTGTGCGATAAAATCTTATTTATAAAATATCATGCGTTTTTATTTGTTCGCCTTTTCACTATTATTTGCGTTAAATGCTTTTTCTCAAAGTGATTCCACTATTACTTTCTTTGATAAATCCGCAGCGTTACTGCAATTGGAACAGGGCAAGACATTATTAAACGATAATAACTATCTGAAAGCTATTCAGACGTTCAGAAATGCGGCGGCAAAAGATCCGTATTCCTGGAAGCCTCTGTTCTGGCTTGCAAAAACGCATTACAAACTGAACAATTTCGGTTACAGCCTTGATTACACCAAAAAAGCCTGGGCAAAAGATTCTGTTTCTATCGACAAAGAAATCTACTTGCTATTTGCAGAATCTTATCACCGTCTGGGAGAATTGGAGCAAGCCATTTCTTACTATGAGACCTGTCTTCGTGTCTTCAACAAGCGGGATGCTGACGCATTGGAAATTGAAAAAAAATACAATCAGGCAGTGTATGCCTCAGAAGCAGCCCTGAAGCCATTATTTGCAGAAAAAAAGCTGGTTTCCGGAGAAGTAAACTCAGGACATAATGATTACGGGCCGGTACTTTCCCAGGATGGTAAAACGCTTTATTTTACTTCCAGGAGGAACAATACAACCGGAGGAGGACAAAATCCGTATGATGAGCTGTTTTACGAAGATATTTATGTCGCGAAGTGGAATGAGGAAGATAAGATCTGGGACAGTGTCACAAACCTTGAAATTCTTGACCGTGTGAACGGAAGCGGCTTTGAATCAATGTCCTGGTTAAGCCCTGACGGATTGAAAGCGTACATTACGATCAACAACGAGGCCGTTGACGAAAAAATAGAAACAAGCAGCTCTGATATTTTTGAGATAAATTTCAGCTCCAAAGGGAAATGGAACGCTCCCAAAGCTATTTCCTCCCAGGGAATCAATTCTTCCGGGTTTGACGCATGTGCAACTATTACGGCAGATGGAAATACCATGTATTTTGTTTCCGACAGAAATCTGAAAAAAGGTTCTGATATCTATATGTCACAAAAAACTGGAAAATCATGGGGATTACCAGTCGCGCTTTCAGATACGGTGAACACTGCCGGGAATGAAACAACTCCTTACATTACGCCTGACGGAAAATATTTGTTCTTTAGCTCCGATACCCACAAAGGAATGGGCGGTTATGACATTTTTGTTTCCAAAAACCTGGGAAGCAACAACTGGACAAAGCCTGTCAATCTGGGAGCTGCTATTAACTCTGTCAATAATGACACACATTTCCAATACTATCCGGCTCTGAAGCTGGCCATGTTCGCATCACTGGTAAAAGCCGGCTTAAAATCAAGCATGGATATTTTCGAGATCGATATGAAAGATTTTAATCTGCCGGAGTAAGGAGGAGATTGACTTTCTTTTTATTATTGTATTTTATTCCTTTTCTGTTGTAAATTTTACAGCGATAAAGAATATAAAATCACAGGATCATCGATCATTAAGCATTTATAAATGAAAATATTACATATATTATCTTCCGATTTTTACTCAGGTGCGGTCGCCTATGTTTCAGTACTTGTAAAAAAGCAGCTTGAAGACGGCCACGAAATCCTTATTATGACGGATAATCCCCTGAATGGCCTGGAACATTTATGTATAACGGTACCTGTTTCCAACAGAAAGTACAAGAACAGGATCAAAAACGTAGCAATTATCAAAGAGTTAGCCACTGAAAGAAAGATTGATGTTGTTCATGCACATTCGAGAGCAGCTTCCTGGGTAGCTTATTATGCCGTGAGAAGAAAAAAAATCGCTATGGTATCTTCTATCCATGGAATACAGAAAAAAACAAGCCGTCTGACACTAAAAAGAGTGGATGTTTATGGCGATGAGATTATATGTATCTGTAAGAATCTTGCACAGCAGCTCATAAATGAAGTCCGGTTATCCGGCAAAAAGATCTCTGTCATTCACAATGGTATAGACAATTCCTTTACTGATACTGGTTCTTCCGCTATTACGCTTCCGGAAGGTAAAAAAACAATTTCTGTTATCGGGCGGTTCAACGGGCCAAAAGGTCAAAATTTCTCTTCCTTTATTTGCAATGTATTTCCTTTGCTGTTAGAAAAGTATGAGCATTTGTCGATCAGGCTGATTGGCCCGGAATGGGGTGCGCTCCCCGAAGAAGGTAAAGCTGCTTTCTCAAAGCTTTCCGAACAGTATAAAGACCGGATAATTCATAACGGATATACAAAGGACGTAAAAAGCATCATGTTGTCTTCTGATCTCATTATTGGCGGAGGCCGTGTAGCTATTGAAGCGTTAATGCTGAAAAAAGCAATATTTGCAATTGGTGAAGCAGAGATGCACGGCTTGCTTGGAAACGAAAATATTCAGGACGCGATAGACAGCAATTTCGGGGATATAAAACCAGGTATCAGAAGCTTTGAAGTAGACGCACAGAAAGCCTTTGATCAAATAGATACGTTTCTAAAAAGCGATGAAAGCCCCTTTATATACAATCATTTATCAGAGCTGTACAGCATAGAAAGCACCAGCAAACAGATAGAGCTTGTTTATCAAAAGGCGATTTCAGGGAAGAAATAGTATCACTGAGTGAAACAGCGGGTGAACTATTCATCATCTCTTCGATTTTAGCCTGAATTCCACTTCCATTCCTTCTAATTGCTGAACCAGCTCTTTAGTAGGATTTACACGGATATTCCTGGAATTCATATCCACACATAATCCTTCATCTAACGGGTCGTATACCTGGAAAGTCAGGTTACATTTTCCAGGATTCTGCACGAACAGACTGTTCAGATCACTGATCAGCAGCTGGTCTAACCGCTTATTGGAAACTCTGATCTGAAGATCATGCGCCATTTTATCTTTCAGCTCCTGAAGACGCTCCATGCTGATCACTCTGAACTCAGGGTCTTTACGATACTGCGGAACTTCAAATTTCCCACGGATGGCAACAAATGTATTCTGATGGAAGAATGGCTTAAATCGCTGGTAGTTATCGCTAAACATGAACAGCTGGTAGGAGTCATTGTAATCTTCAATTGTCATGATCCCGAACATGGAATTATTCTTAGACATCCTTTCAGTGCATTCCGTAACAATCCCTGCAAGCAAAATCTCTTTATTCAGGTGTTCATGAGGAGCGCTCAGCATTCCTACATTTCCTGTACAGAATGATCCGATCTCCAATTTGTAATCATCCAGAGGATGGCCGGAAATAAAAATTCCGATCACTTCTTTTTCTTTATTTAATTTATACAAAGACGGCCATTCTTCCGATCTCGGAACGGCAGGCTCCGGCATGGCAACAGCACTTCCTTCACCAAAAAGCGAAGCCTGGGAAGAATTAATGCTCTCCTGGAAAGAGTTTCCGTAACGGATCAATTGTTCTATAAATGTTCTGCCTGTTCCGTCTTCTTTAAAAAGCTGTGATCGTGTTGCTTCTTTAAAAGAATCAAATCCACCGGCGTACGCCAGGCTTTCCAGTGCTTTTTTGTTGCAAGCTCTCAGGCTGATTCTCCGGACAAAATCAAAAATAGATATAAAATTTCCATTTTCATTCCGTTCGTTAATGATCGCCTCTACCGGCGCGCTTCCCAATCCTTTGACAGCTCCAAGCCCGAAACGGATCGCTCCCGCTTTATTCACCGTAAAATAGTAGGACGATTCGTTAACATCCGGTCCAAGCACTTCAATTCCCATACGACGACATTCCTCCATAAACATGGATACCTGCTTGATGTCGTTCATGTTATTCGACAGCACCGAAGCCATGTATTCTGCCGGGTAATTTGCCTTTAAGTAAGCTGTCTGGTAAGCCACCCAGGCATAACAGGTTGAATGGGATTTATTGAAAGCGTAGGCCGCAAACGCTTCCCAGTCTTTCCAGATCTTTTCCAGCTTTTCCTTATTATGCCCGTTCATGGAAGAGGCCTGTTCGATGAACTTTGGCTTCATCTTATCCAGAACGTCCTTTTGCTTTTTCCCCATCGCCTTACGAAGCACGTCCGCTTCACCTTTGGTGAAATTCGCCAGCTTCTGGGATAAAAGCATCACCTGCTCCTGGTAAACGGTGATACCGTACGTTTCTTTCAGGTATTCTTCGGATGCTTCTAAATCATATTCGATCAGCTCTTCTCCGTTTTTTCTGCGGATAAATGAAGGAATGTACTCCAATGGCCCCGGGCGGTACAAGGCATTCATCGCGATTAAGTCGGCAAAAACAGTCGGTTTCAGCTCCCGCATGTATTTCTGCATTCCGGCGGACTCGTACTGGAAGATCCCGATGGTTTCACCCCGTTGGAAAAGCTCATACGTCGGAACGTCATCGATCGGAAAATTATCCGGATCCAGATCCAGATCGTGGCGTTCTTTTACATTCCGGACGGCATGCTTGATCAATGTCAGTGTTTTCAGCCCAAGGAAATCCATCTTCAGCAATCCTGCCTGCTCCGCCACCGAGTTATCGAATTGTGTGCACCACATATCGGAATCTTTCGCTGTCGCAACGGGAACATAATTGGTAATGTCATCCGGTGTGATGATAACACCGCAGGCATGGATTCCCGTATTTCGCATGGAGCCTTCCAGCTTAATCGCCTGCTCTATGACTTCCGCAGGTTTTCCACCGCTTTCGCGAATGCGTTTCAGCTCATTAACAGCCTGGATATCTTCCTGTTTATTCTTCAGCTTATCGTGAAGTGACGGTTCATCAAGCGTAAAGATCTTATTTAAGGACAGGTCCGGAATCAGCTTTGCGATTTTATCCGCTTCAAAAAGAGGTAAATCCATGACCCGGGCAGTATCTCTGATAGAAGATTTGGCCGCCATCGTCCCATACGTAATGATCTGAGCAACCTGGTTTGCTCCGTATTTGTTGATTACCCAATCAATAACACGCCCACGCCCCTCATCGTCAAAGTCAATATCAATATCGGGCATGGAAATACGGTCAGGATTCAGGAAACGCTCAAAAAGGAGGTCGTACTCGATAGGGTCGACATTTGTTATTCCAATGCAATAGGCTACTGCAGAACCGGCAGCGGAACCACGTCCCGGCCCCACAGAAACTCCCATATCTCTTGCTGCCTGGCAAAAGTCCTGCACAATAAGAAAGTAGCCTGGATAGCCGGTACGCTCAATCGTCGCTAATTCAAAATCCAGCCGTTCTCTGAGCTCATCCGTGATTTCTTTGTATCGTTTTTTTGCTCCTTCGTAAGTAAGGTAGCGTAAATAATTATTTTCTCCTCGTTTTCCTCCATCTTCCAGATCCTGGGAATCACGAAATTGTTCAGGAATTTCAAAAGCCGGTAATAAAACATCGCGGCTTAGCTGATAGGGTTCTATTTTGGAAATAATTTCAGCAACACTTTCCAGCGCTTGTGGCAGATCTGCAAAAAGCCGGCGCATTTCATCTGCCGTCCGGTAATAATATTTATCATTCGGAAAACCATAACGGAATCCTCTTCCCTTGCCAATCGGAGTAGATTGCAGCTCATTTTCTTTTACACATAGGAGAATGTCATGGGAAACAGCATCACTTTCTTTCGGATAATACGTATTATTGGTTGCCACTAATTTTACCTGGTGTTTTTCAGAGAAGCGGATTAACGTTTCATTGACACGATCCTCGTCTTCCTGCCCGTGTCGCATAATCTCCAGGTAAAAATCTTCACCAAACTGTTCTTTCCACCAAAGCAATGCTTCTTCCGCCTGGACTTCTCCGACATTTAAAATCAGATTCGGAATTTCTCCATATAAATTTCCTGAAAGGACAATAACTTCTTCTTTATATTGCCGGATAACATTTTTGTCAATACGCGGAACGTAATACATTCCCTGCGTATAAGCAATGGATGCCATTTTAATAAGGTTCTGATATCCTTTCTTATTTTTTGCCAGCATGACAATCTGGTATCCGTTGTCCTTCTGGCTCTTATCAGTATGGTCTTTGCAAACATTAAACTCACAGCCAATAATGGGCAGAATCGGCTGTTTATCATACGGCTCTCCTTTTTCTTCAGCGGCAGCCTTTTCCGCTTTGATTTTTTTATTGTATTCGCTGATCGCTTTTTCAAAGTGAAAAGCTCCCATCATATTCCCGTTATCTGTTAAAGCAACTGCCGGAAGGTTATTCTGAATCGTGAGATTCACCAGATCCCTGATCGTCGTTGTTGATTGCAGAATGGTGAATTGGGAGTGGTTGTGCAGATGCGCAAAAGGAATATTCTGAAGTGTCTCAATATCCGCTTTTTCAACCGGAACTTTCGTTTCAGCAACTCCTTTCTCTTTTTTCAGCAGCTGGCTTGCTTCTTTCAGGTTTAAATGTTTCAATCCTACAGGGCGGATCGAAACCGGGTTGTTCGCTTTATATCTGCTGAAATAGTCGTTATCCTGTCTTAATTCTTCAACGGAAAATTCCTCCCGGCGAACCAGCTCAAGGAAACAGCGTGTCGTCGCTTCAACGTCAGCGGTCGCGTTATGTGCTTCTGCAAATGATTCCTGGAACAGGAACTGATTTAATTCCGTCAGCGTCGGTAATTTATAACGCCCGCCACGGCCACCGGGAAGCTTACACAATTCAGCTGTTTTTTCCGTACAGGTGTCTAAAACGGTTTTTTCAAGCAGGAATGGTTTCTCCGGATTCTGACGATAGTATTCCGCGGACATGATATTGATATCAAACCCAACGTTATGACCAACAATAAAATCCGCTTTACTTACCGCTTCATGGAAAACCTGCAGGACAAAATCCAGCGATTCTCCGGCTTCCATTGCCAGATCCGTGGAAATCCCGTGAATACGTTCCGCATCGTAAGGAATATTAAATCCTTCCGGTTTGATCAGATAATCCTTTGCTTCTACCAGATTCCCCAAATCATCGTGCAGCTGCCATGCTATCTGAACGGCTCTCGGCCAGTTATCCGAATGCGTGTAATCTAAATTCCAATCGCGTGGTAAACCAGTTGTTTCCGTATCAAATATTAAGTACATCTGTTGAGATTTTTTTAGGAATTATAAAATTACGGACTTTCCTTTTTTATCCAACACTGTTCAGTGATAATTTATGAACAAGTTTCAGACACTTTCAAAAATAAAAACGGCAGTCACCTGACCACCGTTTTTTATTAATTCAACCTGATAACTCCCGGTTTTTATAATCTTCCTTCTATGAGCTCATCCACTACATTCGGATCAAGCAGTGTACTTGTGTCACCCAAATTGGAGATTTCTCCTTCTGCAATCTTACGCAAGATCCGTCTCATGATCTTTCCCGAGCGTGTTTTAGGCAAGCCGCTGACAAACTGGATTTTTTCCGGAACCGCAATCTTACCAATTTCAGCAACTACGGATTCCATGATCTCTCCTTTTGCATGAACTTCATCTTCGGGCGCTTTTTCACAAACCACAAACGCGTAAATCGACTGTCCTTTCACCGGATGCGGAAATCCGACAACCGCAGATTCAATCACATTAGCATTCGTATTGATTGCATTTTCAATTTCCGCTGTTCCGAAACGGTGGCCTGAAACATTAATCACATCATCTACACGTCCGATTATTCTGAACATTCCGTTCTTGTCCCGCTTTGCTCCGTCACCGGTAAAATAGTATCCGTCATACGTAGAGAAGTATGTTACACGACAGCGCTCATGATCTCCCCATGTCGTACGCAACATTGAAGGCCACGGTGATTTGATGCACAGATAACCTTCCACGTCCGCTTCCTGAATTTCTTTTCCTGCCTGATCCAGTAAAACGGGATTTACTCCGGGAAGCGGATAACCGGCATAAGTGGGCTTCATCGGTGATATATTTCCTATACCCGAAATCATAATCGCTCCTGTTTCTGTCTGCCACCAGTTATCCACGATCGGACACCTTTCTTTCCCGACATGAAGGTGATACCACTTCCATGCTTCGTCATTAATCGGTTCACCCACAGAACCCAATACTTTCAATGAGTCCAGGCTATAAGACAAGACGTGATCTTCTCCGTGAGCCATCAGCGAACGGATGGCTGTAGGCGCTGTTAAAAACTGATTCACACTGTGTTTATCAATTACCTGCCAGAAACGTCCCGGATCCGGATAGGTCGGGATTCCCTCAAACATAACGCTGGTTGTCCCGGAAATCAGCGGGCCATAGACAATGTAAGTATGTCCTGTAATCCAACCAATATCTGCAGTACACCAATAAACATCCGATTCACCGCACTGGTAAACATTCTGAAATGTATAGGCAGCTCCTACCATGTATCCACCACATGTATGAACTACACCTTTAGGTTTTCCTGTGGATCCTGACGTGTACAGAATAAACAACTCATCTTCAGCATCCATTGGTTCCGGCTGACAGGATTTTGGCTGTCCTGCAACCACTTCATGCCACCAATAATCACGTCCTTCCTGCATATTAGGCATCCATCCCAGGCAATCAAAAACAATCACACTTTCAATAGAACTACAAGATTCCAGTGCTTCATCAACAACACGCTTAACCGGAATTTGTTTCGCTCCGCGATTCAAACCATCGGATGTAATCACAGCTTTTGCTTGTGCATCATTAATTCTGTCTGCAAGAGCAGAAGATGAAAATCCCGCAAATACAACAGAGTGTATGGCGCCGATCCGTGCACAAGCCAACACCGCTATCGCCAGTTCAGGAATCATGGGCATATAGATACAAACACGATCTCCCTTATCTATTCCTTTTTCTTTTAATGCGTTAGCGAATTGGCATACGTGTTCATATAACTCCCGATAAGTATATCGTATAAACCGTTGTTTTGGATCATTAGGTTCCCAAATCAATGCTAATTTATTACCTCTCGTTGCCAGGTGACGATCCAGCGCATTTTCCGTAATATTTAATTTAGCTCCTTTAAACCATTCTACTTTAGGCTCCTGAAAATTCCATTCGAGCACTTTGTCCCATTTTTTTATCCATTGAAATTCTTCTGCTACTTCCGCCCAGAATTCTTCCGGATGCTCGATACTTTGTCTGTACTTTTCTTTGTACTCTTCGAATGATTTGATCTGTAATTTACTCATAGCATATTGTTTTTAATTAATACTATTCATTTTTATTGCAGCAAGTCTAAAACCTCCTGCATTATCTGTTTTGTATTAAATGGTTTGATTAAATATTTATCTGCCCCAACGTTTAACCCTTTTTCGATTGCTTCTCTTCCCGATTTTGCAGATAAGAAAATAATCTTGATTCCCGCAGTATCGGGATTACCTTTAATTTGTTCACACACCTGATACCCATCTATTCCGGGCATCATAATATCCAGAATAATCAATGACGGCATTTCTTTTTTCGATATCACCAATGCTTCTTCTCCATTTCTGGCGATAAAAGGCTGAAAACCGTTTTTACGCATCAGATAATCCAGAGAAAGGACAATACTAGGCTCATCATCAACAATCAATATTTTTTTATTGCTACTCATGCCACTATATATTTATTTTGTTCGAACGGTATTGTAAAGATAAACGCAGCTCCTTTCAGCTCACGTTTTTCCGTCCATATTTTTCCTTCATGCAACTGGATAATTTTTTTTGAAATTGCAAGTCCCAATCCACTTCCTTTTGATTTTCTAACTCCTTTATTATCTGCCTGAAAAAATTTTTCAAAAATAGCCTGCTCCATTCCTACTTCTACTCCTATTCCATTATCAACCACTTCCACAACAACATTATTATGGTACTTTTTTGTACTGATCCAAATTTCTCCTTTTTCATCATTACAATGATTCGAGGCATTTGTAAGCAGGTTAATCACTACCTGTGTTATACGATCATAATCCAATTCAATTATCGGAATAGTATCATCCAAGATAATATACAAGCGTATGTTTTTTTTCCTGAAAATTTCTTCCATCGCATTTGTACAATACATAACCAGTTCATTAATATCCGAATGTGAAATTCGCAACTGATGTTTACCCGACTCAAAATTTTCCAGATCCAGCACCTGAGAAATCAGCCTCGTCATCCGATTCGTTTCTTTCAGAATCGTCTGTAGAAACTCTTTTTTTATTTCTTCCGGCATTTTCTCATCATCCGCAAGTAACTCACTTAATGCTTTTATACTTGTTAAAGGTGTCCTCAGCTCGTGTGTTACTGTATATAGAAACTCATCTTTCAATAAATCATTTTTCTTCAGCTTTAAATTTGTTGATTTTAAAACATCTGAAAGACGTTTCAGTTCTTGCGAAGTCTGATTCAATTCTTTATTCAGCTTCATCAGCTTATGTGATTCTTCCAGAATTCCAACAACATCTTCCATTGAAATCTGGTCTTCTTTTGCAACAGAAGAAACCAAGATACGGGCGGAAGAAGAACCGATCATATTACTCAGTAATTTTTCTACATGAAGAATAACCCTTGAATCCAACTCTTCTTTTTCATCCAGACTGATATTGTTTTTCTCGGTAAATGTAAGCAACTCATAATTTGCCCGCTGTTCACCAAGAAAACGAGCCAGCAAAGACTGAATATCCGGAAAAAATGCTTTCCCTTTCCACACAACGGAAGATTCAAGCGATTCGGAATAATTATAAATATTCACAAATAACTCTGCCTGATTGCGTTCTAAAGGACTTTGTCTGGTCAACAATGACACAACTATATAAAGTGAGCTGTTTGCAAACATCGACCAGAAGAAAACTGTAGTAATAATCGCTCCGTGATTTTCAGCGAAAGAATCCGTAATCAGCTGAATATAATTCTTATTTATTTCTCCTCCAAAAATAGTCGGAACCATCAAAAAGAAAAACCAGATCGTAAATCCACTAATGATACCTGCAAAAGCTCCCTTAACACTTCCGTGTTTCCAGAAAATACCTCCAAGAATGGCCGGTGCAAACTGAGAAACAGCTATAAATGATACAAGACCGATAGAAATAAGCGAATATTCAATGGCTACAAGTTTATAATAGAAGTAAGCCATCAAGAGTACAATCAGAATACTGATTCGTCTGAAAAAAACCGGAATCTTATGATGCTTACCTTTAAATCTTTTCAGAATAAATCCACTGTCAATAAAAAAGGGTATCAGAATAGAATTGGCGATCATTTTACTGATCGCATGTGTTGCAACGATAATCATTCCACTGGCAGCAGAAAAGCCCCCAAGCAACACCAGCAGTGCCATTCCGAAATGCTGATGTAATAATGGTATTGCCAGCATATATGTGTCTTTGCTAATTGCTGTTCCTGCAAAGAAATAATTCCCGGCAATCGCAATCGGTATAACAAATAAATTAATCAGTAGCAGATAGACAGGAAACATCCATATTGCTTTTTTTAATTGTTGTTCATTACCAGAAGCGAATACTCCAACCTCAAACTGACGAGGGAGAAAAAAGAATGCAAATCCTGAAAGCACAATCATTCCAAACCATTGGGAATAGCTATTATCCGGATTTACCAAAAGCCCTTTTTCAGGCAACAAACTATATACATCTCCCTGGTTATTAAAAATATAATAACAGACATAAATACCAAAAACCAGAAAGACAACCAGCTTAACAACAGATTCAAAAGCAATTGCTCCAATCAGTCCTTTATTCTGAGTATTATCCTGTAACTGCCTCGTCGTAAAAGCAATTAAGAACAATCCCAAACCGATGGTCACAATTAATGCCATGTCTATCATTCCAAAAAAAGTTATCCCTTTATTCACTTCACTTCCCCACGAGATATAAGTTTCCAGACTGCGCTCAATCCCTGTAATCTGTAATGCAATATAAGGAATGATACCAACAACCATAAAGATGGTTACCAGTCTGTTTAATAAGCTGTTCTTGCTATAACGGGTTGAAATAAAGTCTGCAATGGAAGAAATTCCCTGAGTTTTAGAGATACGAATTATTTTACGGTAAACAATCCATAAAAAAGGAGTGGCGATAAGCGGACCAATATAAATCGTCAAAAACTCAATACTATAAGTGGAAGCAGCTCCAACGCTTCCGAAAAATGTCCAGGCAGAACAGTAAACGGCCAGCGTCAATGCGTAAATCACAGGGCTTCCTGCAATTCTTTTTCTCCATTTTTTTGATATATCAATCCTGTAAGCAATCCAGAACAGCACTGCCAGATACAAAATCAATACAATAAAAATGAAACCTCCAACCATTTATTTATCCTTCTTTTCGAGAATAAAGCCTGCCAGGCTGACAAATAAAGCAACTGCGAAAAGATACACCAGGATCACCGGTATTTTTTGTGCCTTTATGCTTGCTATATTCGCAATGACAGGGTAATTAACCAATATCAATGTAAATAACCCGATAAAAATATAAAAGGATTGTAATTTTCGCTTATTCATACCTCTAAGGAATAAAAGCCCGCCGAACAACGGCAGGCTATCAAATTTACAAAAAGATTTTAATCGTTATCTTCGAATACATCGATATTATTATACTCTCCTTTCAGGGAATATAATCCGAAAATCAACAATCCTACAGCAATCGGAATAAAAATAAAAAGAATAATTCCCCATTGCAGTGTTGTATTTGTACGATCAATTCCCGGTGCAGCCAGCGAAATTTTTTCTACCATCTGTAGAGTCATGAAGATAACAGATATCGGTGCAAGTGCAATCCACACGATTCCCAATAGTTTTTTTAATGCGTTCATAATCTGTTGATTTTATAATTAGCGTTTATGTGTATTATTCGTTAAATAAATAGCTCCGATAATGAAACATACAGCAGCAACCCCAATCGGATACCACAAACCGGAAAGCGGAGTAGATCCCTGATAGCTGATAATTAATGTTGCAATAAACGGAACCAGCCCACCAAATACACCATTTCCAATGTGATAAGGTAAGGACATAGAAGTATATCGGATTTTTGTAGGAAATAATTCAACTAAGAATGCAGCAATCGGTCCATACACCATCGTTACTAAGAGCACCTGAAAAAACACTAATGCGACAAATTTCCAGAATGTAGCTGTAGCTAAGGTTTTGTCTTTTAAAACAACCATTTCTGTTGGTTCTAAAGAAGAATCAGCGAAGACAGTCGTTGTCTTGATCTCTTTGTAAGTTGCTCCGCTGTTAAGCGTTTTTAATGTCGTAGTGGTAATTGTACTATCCACACCGTTAGGTGCAAGTGCTCTCACTACAGACGGAGCCTCCGCTGATTTTAATTCTGTTTGTTCCAGTTTTGCATAATCTGTGCTATCAAGAAAGTTTTGGTAAATCGGGCGGTAAAATAAAATCCCCAACAACATTCCTAACAGCATAATCCATTTTCTGCCCACTTTATCACTTAATGAACCAAATACTACAAAGAAAGGTGTTGCAAATGCGATTGCCCACAGCAGAATATAACGGGAATCATTAAAATCTACTTTACATGTGTTTTCGATGAATGATTGTGCATAAAACTGTCCTGTATACCAGATTACTCCCTGCCCCATTGCTGCCCCGAACAATGCCAATAATACCATTTTGAAGTTCTCTTTTTTACTGAAGCTGTCTTTCAATGGATTTTTAGACACTTTTCCTTCGGATTTAAGACGTGTAAATTCAGGTGATTCATGCATTTTCATGCGGATATAAATCGACACCACTACCAAAAGGATAGAAAGAAGGAACGGTACTCTCCAGCCCCAGTCTGAGAAAGTTTCATTTCCCAATGTATTTTTAGTCACAACAATAACACCCAGAGAGATAAATAATCCCAGCGTAGCGGTTGTCTGAATCCAACTTGTAAAATACCCTCGTTTCCCTTTTGGAGCGTGCTCTGCCACGTATGTCGCCGCACCTCCGTATTCTCCTCCAAGCGCAAGTCCCTGAACCAAACGAAGAATCAGAACGAGAACAGGAGCTGCATAACCAATCGTTTCATAAGAAGGTATCAAGCCGATAAGAAATGTCGATCCTCCCATCAGAACCAAGGTCAAAAGAAATGTATACTTTCTTCCAATTAAATCTCCAAGCCGCCCAAACACGAGTGCTCCGAACGGACGAACAATAAATCCTGCTGCAAAAATTGCCAATGTATTAATTAAAGCAGACGCGCCGGCATCGGAAGGAAATAATTTAGATCCGATAATGGTCGCCAGACTTCCAAAGATGTAAAAGTCATACCATTCGATCAGCGTTCCCAAAGAGGAAGCCCCGATAACCTTTACAATACTGTTTTTGTTTTCTGTACTCATAGTTATTCGTTTTTATTAGTGATTTATAGATATACCATTAGCTGCAGTGTGAGCTCATTTCTGTTTCTCAGATTATTTACATCTGTAAAATCAGGTCTAAGCCGGTAATTTACAGTCCATTTAAGATGATGTCCTGCCATGTAGAAATTTACGCCTGCATCCAGGATATTTACAGGAACAATTTTATCATTTGCATTTCTGAGCCCTTTAAAACGTGCATGAGAAAACGCCGCATAAGGCTGAATTCTCAACTTCGGAGAGAATTCCGGAACCAAATAGCCAATCTGACCATATAAAATAGAGCCTGTACCAATTGTCGGAACAGCATTACCTCTCAAAGCTCCTCCTCCGTCTGACGGATTAAGAATCCCTATATGCCGTACGTAGTTAGTCCCCATGTTATAATTGTAATATACTCCATAAAATGTAATTGCATCTTTGTACTTTTTACTCAAAGGCAGATCAAGAAACACATCGCCACTGAGTAAAAGCTGATCCTGATTAACAGTATCTCCTGCTGAATTTCTCATCCACATTGCATTTTTCTGATGTTGAAATCCTGCACCAACAGTCAGCACTTTTTTGCTTCCAAGATAAGTTCCAACCATGTAAGGAAGTAAATTAGATTCTTCATCGAAGAACTGATAATTAAAATACCCAGCCGTCATCCATTTTGCATGTGGATTGTATTCTGCGACATTATCATAAATAACTTTTGTATCATTTGCCTGAAAAGCATCATTCGCAGCAATACGGTAGTCAAACTTTTTGATTTTTCCCTTTGCATAGATTCCAAGATATCTTCCGAACTGATCGCTTTTGTCAATGTTCGTCCAGTTAAAAATCGGTGCATCAATGGTAAGGAAATTCAAGGTACTTGCATTTGTTGATCTGGAAATGCCGTTCCAGTAATGCAGGCCTGCTCCAAGTGAAATATAATTCTTCCAAACTTTATGCTCTGCGTATGCGTCGTGTATAAACAACTGTGGTTTTTTACCTCCTTGTCCGGGAGCTCCTCCACTGAAAGTATTCTGATTGTTTATACCAAAATGCGTTACGATAATGAATTTATCTGTCAATTGGGCATACGTTAGTAAACGGATACGTCGTAACGACAAATCAACGGCTGTATTTTCGGATTTACCGGCAAGAGTACTTCCGGTATTGTTTTCGTTATATTTCAGCCATACTTGATTCCATGCAAGAAGTCTGAAATAACGAGAACCAGATTCATTGATTTTTACTTTTAACCCTGTTTCGTAGTCCTGATAACCCTGCGCAAATAAGTTACCAGAAAAAATAACTATCAAAAGTGCGATTAAGCAGTAGTCCTTTATCTTCATAACCATCGTTTTTGATTTCGGCTAAGTGAAGAAAAAGAAAGTAAAAGAAAAAATTTAATGTATTTATTTGGTTATAACTATATTTTTAATGAATTAATCACTTGTAAATAAATTAATTAAAATTAATTTACTCCTTAAAACGATCCCATTTTATCAGCATAAATTTATCTCCTACTTCCGTAATAATCATCCCTTTTCCCTTCAGATTTTCTCTGTTTTTAAAATACTCCTGCAATTCTGATTCCGACAAAATTTTATACGTCGGATGGTAGGTCGTATTCATCGGTCGTTTGATATTGTATTTTTTAATCCAGTTAGAAATAGTAACATGACTAATACCAAGTATTCTTTCTGATTCTCTGAAACTTAATCCTTCAATATAAAGCTGTAATGCTTTTACAACAAAATAATTATCAATTTCTTTTCCGATCTTGTCAACAGTGAAATAATAAGCACATTCTTTACATTTATACCGCTGTCTGTTGCCTATAATTCCGCTTTTTATAAGTAATAATGAACCGCATTTGGGGCATTTTTTTTGTATTGGCATAAATTAATATACTTATTTAGCATAAATATATCAATTTTGCAATTATATATCACAAAAAGACAATATAAAAGTAGAAAAAAGTTATTTTTGACTATTGGTGTCTTTAAGCATTCAGACGAAATTATTATAACGTAAAACAAACAAAAACAATGAATTACTCTCATCTATTCAAACAAAGTATCGACACTCCGGAATCTTTTTGGCGAGAACAAGCAGCGCAATTGGAATGGTTTAAAAATCCAGCTACTATACTTTCTAAAAATGAGTACAACTATCCACAATGGTTTGCTGATGGAGAATTAAATGCCTGCTACCTTGCGGTTGATAAGCACATAAAAGACGGCTATGGCGATTCAGAAGCTATTATTTACGACTCACCCGTAACACAAACGGTAAAAAAATACACATTCAATGAAGTCAAAACGGAAGTCGCAAAACTAGCCGGCGGATTACTTTCATTAGGTTTGAAAAAAGGAGATACGGCTGTTATTTATATGCCGATGATTCCCCAAGCGTTATTTTCAATGCTTGCATGTGCCAGAATAGGTATCACCCATTCTGTTGTATTCGGCGGATTTGCCCCTAACGAATTAGCTGTCCGGATCGACGATTGTAAACCTAAAGCAATTATTACAGCTTCTTCCGGGATAGAAGTCAGCCGTTTAATTGCCTATAAACCACTCGTAGACGAGGCTATCGAATTAGCATCCCATAAACCTGATAGAGTAATCTTGTTCAACAGAAAACTAGGAGCAAAAATTCCTGCAAAACATTACGACATAGATTATGGAACACTTGTATATGAATCTGAAGAAGCAGAATGTATTCCGGTAGCCTCTACGCATCCTCTTTATATTCTTTACACTTCAGGTACAACAGGAAAACCAAAAGGTATCGTCCGTGACACAGGAGGTTATGTTACTGCTTTGAAATTCTCCATGACCAGCATTTATAATATGAATCCAGGCGAAGTATTCTGGGCCGCTTCTGATGTCGGATGGGTCGTAGGACACAGCTATATCACTTACGGACCTTTGTTCAACAGAAATACAACCGTTGTATTCGAGGGCAAACCTGTAAGAACTCCTGATGCTTCTACCTTCTGGAGAGTAATAGAGGAACACAGAGTAAGTGTGTTGTTTGTTGCACCAACGGCTATCAGAGCAATAAAACAGGAAGATCCGGAAGGAGAATTTATCAAACAATATAACCTATCTGCTTTCCGTACATTATTTCTGGCAGGCGAGCGCTGTGATATTGCAACCATAAACTGGTTCAAACAACATGTTCCGATTCCTGCACTGGATCATTTCTGGCAGACAGAAACGGGCTGGGCAATGGCTGCTCCAATGATTGGAATCGAAGAATTGCCTGTTGTATTAGGTTCTGTAGGTAAACCTGTCTGCGGATATAATCTGCAGATTTTAAATGAAGAAGGACAAGAGTTAGGTCCAAATCAGGAAGGATACGTGGTTACAAAGCTTCCACTTCCTCCGGGAACATTACTTGACCTGTGGAATGATCACGAACGATTTGTTTCTGGTTATCTTTCACAATATGACGGTTACTTTTTCACAGGTGACGGCGGTTATAAAGATGAAAACGGAAACATCTTTATAACAGGTCGTGTAGACGACGTGATAAATGTTGCAGGACATCGATTGTCAACTGCTGATATGGAGGAAAATATCTCTTCTCATCCTGCTGTAGCGGAATGTGCCGTTGTGGGAATACAAGATGAATTAAAAGGTCAAATCCCTTTAGCACTAGTTGTCAGAAAGAAAAATGCAGAGATTGAGCATTTCCAGTTGGAGACGGAATTAGTGCAGTTAATAAGAGAACGAATTGGCGCAGTAACTTCATTTAAACGAGTAATTGAAGTCGATCGTCTTCCAAAAACACGTTCGGGAAAAATTCTTCGTAAGCTAATCCGTACCATTGCCGACGGAAAAGAATTTCAAATTCCCTCAACAATTGAAGATACCACTGTAGTTGATGAACTTCTTGAGCTTTTTGAACAAAAAAACTAATCCCTGAAGAACTAAAAAATCCGCTTTTCAGCGGATTTTTTAGTTCTAATATTATTCTATTATCTTATCCTTATTTAATCAGCATCTGAAAGCCTTTTCCATGTACATTCAGGATTTCCACACTTTCGTCTGCTTTTAGCAACTTTCTTAATTTAGCGATATAAACGTCCATGCTTCTTCCGTTGAAATAGTTATCATCTCCCCAGATGGCGCGAAGTGTCGCCTGACGGTCAAGGACTTCATTTTTATTTTTACAAAGCAAACGCAGCAATTGGTTTTCTTTGGTTGTCAGTTTTACGGGCTCTTCAGCAGTATAAAGTAAGCGGGAAACCGGATCGTATTTGATCTTCCCTATCATGAAATGCGCTTCCTCTTCTTCTTCAAATACTCCTACTCTTCTCAGGATCGCCTCAATACGTGCGATTAATTCATCCATAGAAAAAGGCTTGGTCATATAGTCATCGGCACCAAGGGAAAATCCTTCCAGCTTATCTTCTTTCAATGCTTTTGCTGTCAGGAACAGAATCGGAACTTTTTTGTCAATCTCACGGATCTCTTTCGCCAGTGTAAAGCCGTCCATCTCCGGCATCATTACATCAAGGATACAGAAATCGAATGTAGAAGTGTTGAAACGTTCAAATGCTATTTTTCCGTTTCTTACCAACTCTACGTCAAAACCTCTTGATTTCAATAATGAATGAAGTAGCTGTCCCAGGTTATCATCATCTTCTGCCAGAAGAATACTAATCTTCTTACTCATAGTTATAATTTTTTAATGGTTATTGTTACCGTTGTCCCAAAATTAACGATACTTTTTACTTTTATCTGCCAATTATGTAAATCGAAAACAGACTTCGCGAAGCTCAGTCCAATACCAAATCCTTTTACACTATGCAGATTCCCTTTCGGAATCCGGTACAATTTATCAAAAATTTTGTCCAAATAGTCTTTAGAAATGCCGATTCCTTTATCTTTTATAATTATTTGGGAATTTTTTCGGGTGTGCTTCAAAGAGATCTCCACTTCCGGAATTCCCCTGGAATATTTAAGGGCATTATCTAAAATCGCATTGATAGCTTTCTCAATATGCGCGCGGTCAACAATTACTTCGATTTCCTCGTCAGTTTCCGGTATGTTTACTAAAAGCTTTCCGTTCAGCCCACTTATTTTTGGGGAAAATTCTCCAGCTACATCCAGCATAATTTCCACCAGATTTTCTCTTTGAAAATTCATTTTCAGCTCATTTGCGCTCATCTCCGAAATATGAATGATCTCTTCGATAAGCTGCTGGAGCCTCTTGTTTTCTTCACTGATAATAGTGATATACGGCTGGATGGTCTCTACGTTATTCACAAGAGATTTATCCTCAAGTGCCTGACAAGCAAGAGAAATCGTGGAAATCGGTGTTTTAAACTCATGTGACATATTGGAGATAAAGTCATTTTTAGAACGGTTTAAGTCTTCCTGAAAAAACAACGTTCGAATAAGGAAAATGACAGAGATCACCAATAAAACGATCAGTCCCACGCTCAATAATAAATTTACAAATATCTCTTTCAGAATAAATCCGGACTTGTCAGGAAAAGAAACATACAGCTGAATGGAATCGCCATTTGCTCCCTGAAGAAATAAGTTTGTCCTGAAGCATTTCTCTTCATCCAGTCCAGCCTTGTAATGCGGATATTTTCTTTCAAATAAAAGATCCGTATTTCCTGCTTTCAGCTTGTAATGAAATCCCTGGGGAAGCTCATTATCGGCAATATAGCTTATTATCAGGGAATCTATTGTTTTATGATTGAACCCGTTCTTATAATTGGAAAATTTATACAGCAGAAAATCATTCAGTACCATCCGGTTTAATCTCAATGATCGTGAAAACAGCTGATTCGTTTTCTGATCATCCAGGTTGACCGTCAGTTCTGCTGATCCGCTGCCGGTTTTAACACGTTCATTCAATATTTCAATATCCTCCGCATCTAAAACTACTTTCAGCTCCGACTTCGAAAAAGTAGCGGAATCAATAGTGGTTCCAGTGATCAGCAAAAACGGCTGAACCCTGTTTCCGATATTAATCAGTGTATCTTTAATAGAAACATTCTCCGCATACTTCGCATCGTCATTCAAAAAATAATTTTCGAAAATTTTATTATTGATCTGATTGTATTCAACGGAGACATCTTTTCCCATAACATCAATCAGGCCTCCGATCCGGGCATTTTTCCGTTTGGAAAGCTCAATAATCTGGAACAGCTGAATGCCAATAAGGGCAATTAACCCAAAGCAGACGAGAAAAATAATATATTTTAACTTCTTTCGGTTCAATTTGTTGACAAGCTCAATTGGAGGCTCGAATTTACTTTATTTATTAATGCTTACCATGGTGTTTAACTTATTTTAACCCTCTTGTTTTCTTAATGAAAAAAAACGGTAACCAAAATATATACTGAGACCTGTGTAAAAGAAAAAGTGCTCATTTTTTATTCCCAAAGCATAGCTCAAAAGAAATCCCAGCAATAGTATAACCGCGGCCAAATTATCTTTCAGATAACTCTCAAACAGCTCTTTTACTCTAAGTTTTTCAAATTGTTTCTGCAGTATAAATTCTGTCTTGTAATTCATAAAAGCAGTGAGCACAATCAGTGGCAGCAGGATATATCCCTGGGCAAATCCCATATCTTCATACTTTAAAAAACGGATAATCTCCGACCTGTAAAAAGTGTGCTGAATGGCATTCAATACGTATGTATAACCAAAAAATACCAGCGCGCTCAACAAAAACAAAATTATCAAATGAGACAGGAGCCTGAAATTATTGTCAGGTAACGTGTTAGATTTTAAAATATTCCTGTACTTAAAAAAGTAGAGAATGTTATAGGCGCTCAGGTCCAGGAACATAAACAGGAAGATAAAATAAAGATTCCAGTTCCAGAAAAAATAGCCCAGCAGTGGAATCAGCGCTTCTCCGACAATCAATACGAGCTTATTCGCCTGCATTGTAGTTCTTGTAATTTTTACGGAGAATGTCTTTTGTTAATTCAAATTCAGGATTGTATTCGAGCGCTTTTTTAAAAGCTACCAACGCTGTCGGTTTATTTCCTTTATCCAGATAGCACATTCCCAGCTGGTGCCACCCTTTTACAAACTCCGGCTGTAACGCCAGCGATTTCTTATAGTAATAAACAGCACTGTCTATTTCCTGCTGGTCATATTGCTTGATGTATCCCTGGTTGAAATAAGCCAGATAATAAGCAGAATCAACTTCCAGCAAATTACGGTAGCTGTTCAGCGCATCTTCTGATTTTCCCAGCATTTGCTCACTATACGCCACACCATATAAAGCATCTGTGGATTTTCCTTCCAGCTGGACTGCAGTAACGAAATATTCCAGCGCATGCTTATACTCTTCCGTTTCGGTATAAAGCCAGCCGAGCTGAAGATATCCCAGGAAGAAATCCGGATCCTGCTGAACGGCGGTTTCAAAAGATGACTTGGCAAATTTCATATTTCCCATTTTATAATAAGTTCCTCCTTTTATCACGTAAGCATCTCTGTATTTCGGATCGATTTTCAATGCTTCATTTACATATTTAAATGTATTCTCGTAATCCTGAAAGAAACTGTATGCTGTTGCCAGGTCCAGATACGCTTTTTTATTTCCCGGTTCTTTCTTTATAATCTCTTTCAGCTTCTGAATGCCTGTTTCCACTTCGCTCGCGTTCTTCTCAATCCGGTTGATCAACGCACTCGCATATAATTGTTTGATCCGGATATCCTTAGGGTTAAGGCGATATGCTTTGGCAAGCAGAGGTAACGCTTCATCTCCGCGAAAATCCTCCAGCAATCTGGAGCCGTAAATTTTTAAATATTCAATGTTTTCAGGTTCTTTATTTACCAGAGAATCCAGTTCCTCAAATGACATTTTCTCTATCGGTTTTTCCTGTTCTGCTTTATTACCGGTACAGGAAACAATAACAGATAGAAGTAATAAGGCTATATAAAGTGTCCGCATTTTATTCGTTTTCCACAAAAATAAAGGATTTTTTCGCTTTGACGTCGGGACACAATCAATTAGCACGACAAATTACTAAATGTGTCAATTGTTGATTACCTTTGCGGCAAATTTTATTTGAATGATCACAGTAAATGACATCGCGGTTGAGTTTGGAGGAAGAACACTGTTCAGTGAGGTAACGTTTGCCATTAACGAAACGGATAAAATCGCTTTAATGGGTAAAAACGGTGCCGGAAAATCCACTTTGATGAAAATCATTGCCGGAATCAATAAACCTTCCCGCGGGCAGATCAGCGCTCCGAAAGACGGTGTTATCGCTTATCTTCCCCAGCATTTGCTTACCGAAGATAATGCCACTGTCCGCGATGAAGCTGCAAAAGCATTCAAAGAAATTTTTGCAATGCGTGATGAAATCGAGCGATTAAATCATGAATTAACCGTTCGTACTGATTACGAAAGCGACGATTACATGAAATTAATCGAACGCGTTTCAGAGCTGAGCGAGAAATTTTATTCCATCGAAGAAAGCAATTACGACGCAGATGTGGAAAAAGTGCTGAAAGGAATGGGATTCACACAGGAAGACCTGGATCGTCCCACTTCTGATTTTTCCGGAGGCTGGAGAATGCGGATCGAACTGGCAAAAATACTGCTCCGCAAACCGGACCTAATCCTGCTGGATGAGCCGACCAATCACCTGGACATCGAATCCATCCAGTGGCTGGAAGAATTCCTTATCAATTCAGCAAAAGCGGTAATTGTCATTTCTCACGACCGTGCTTTTGTGGACAACATCACTAACCGTACGATTGAAGTAACCATGGGAAGGATTTACGATTACAAAGCAAATTATTCTCACTATCTGGAACTACGGAAAGACCGCCGTGAGCAGCAGCAAAAACAATACGAAGAGCAGCAGAAATTCATTGCTGAAACGAAAGAATTCATTGAGCGTTTTAAAGGGACTTATTCCAAAACCCTGCAGGTACAATCACGTGTAAAAATGTTAGAGAAGCTGGAAATAATCGAAGTGGATGAAGTGGATACTTCGGCACTAAAGCTAAAATTTGCTCCAGCGGCCAGAAGCGGCCAGTACCCTATTGCTGTAGAAGAACTTACTAAATCTTACGGGAACCATATTGTGTTCAATGATGCAAGGATGGTCATCGAACGAGGACAAAAAGTCGCTTTAGTTGGAAAAAACGGTGAGGGTAAATCGACCATGGTAAAGCTCATCATGAATGAAATCCAGGCAGACAAGGGGAAAACGGAAATCGGGCACAATGTCAAGATCGGTTATTTTGCACAGAATCAGGCTTCTTTACTTGATGAAGATGCTACCATTTTTGATACCGTTGACCGTGTGGCGGAAGGTGAGATCCGCACACAGATAAAAAACATTCTTGGGGCATTCATGTTCTCCGGTGATGACATTCAGAAAAAAGTAAAAGTATTATCCGGAGGTGAAAAAACACGTCTGGCAATGGTAAAGCTGTTATTGGAACCTTATAACGTTCTGGTACTCGACGAACCAACCAACCATTTGGATCTTAAAACAAAGGACATCATCAAAGATGCGCTGAAAGCGTTCGAAGGAACCGTAATTTTAGTTTCGCACGACCGTGATTTTCTGGACGGGCTGGCGGAAAAAGTATTCGAATTTACAAATAAACGGGTTGTGGAGCATTTTGAGAATATCAAAGGTTTTCTTGCTAAAAAGAAAATGGAAAATCTGAAAGAGATTGAAAAGAAGTGATTGGATGTAAAAAAATCTGAATTACACCCAACCTTCTTTTATTGCTTTTGCCACTAATTCGTTTGGAGTTGAGCAACCTGTTTTTTTCAGGATATTTTTACGGTGCGAATTTACAGTATGGTGTGAAATGTATAAATTATCTGCTATTTCTTTTGACGTTAATCCACTCACAATCAAATGCAAAATCTCTTTTTCCCGTCTGGAAAAAATCTCTTTTGAAGGAAGAAAAATTGTTGACTGAACAGGAACATTATGAAAAGAAGGTTCTCCTTCTAAACCCAGAAAAGACAATCCGGAGGGTTGATTGTTTGTTTTCAGGTGTGTAATGTCTGTATGAACTCCTAAAACACGGATGACAGCTCCGTCTTCACCACTTTGAATAGTTGTTATCTGTTGCAAAATCCATTTATAGGAGCCATCCGCACATTTTAGTCTGTAATCATAGCTTACTTTGTATTTTAAAACTTTTTCAGCAGGCAGCTGATTGAAAAATTCAGTTACTTTCCCCTCATGAGCAATAAAACGACCTCTATCTTCAGGATGAATATTCTCAAAGATACCTTGTACAGAGTGTTCTTCAGGACGAATCCCAAGTACTGAAAAAACAGTATCACTAACAAATTCCATTTCTACGGAAGCAATATTACAGATGTAATAATAATAGTTGCCAATATGGAATAAATTAAGTATTTTTTTATACACTTCCAACTCAAATGAAGGTGGAATATTTCCGTCCTGATTCCTAGCAATCTGATACCAGGTCTTTTTCATTTCATCGTATTTAATTAAATCCATCTTTGGTAGTATTGGCTATTATTAAGATGTAATAATGGAGATTTCAAATGTATAAAAAGAGGTGTAAAAATCACTATTTGTAGGGGGTTTATTGCGAAAAACCCTTTAAAATCACTACTTGTAGGGATTTTTTAAACCGAGGGAGCACTTTAAATTTGTTGCCAATAACAAGTACAAAGATCTTATCATCGAACCTGAAAATCATACAGGCAACATTGAAAACAAAAATTATATTCCTCAAAAAAGACACACTATCACTCTCCTATTTCGGAAAGAACAATACTCATTTTTACATTATTGGCATCGCAAATCTGTTTGAACAACTTCATAGAAAGATTGTATTTCTCCTGCTGGATCAGACGTACCGTTTTTTCGTCAATACCACAAGTAAGCGCAAAATCACGATTGGATTTGTACTGACTTCTAAAATGCTCATTGATATATCTGCACAAGCTGGCTGTAAAAACTTCGGACATACAGCGAAGTTGCCGAATATCAAAAACAACAATGCGGAATATATTCCGTATTTTTTATATCTTTGTTTATCATTAAGATTATTAACATGTAATAATTTAAATCAGAAATAATCATGAAACAAAAACTCTTAACAATTTTCAGTTTCTGTGTATTAATCCCAGCTATCAATGCACAGGAAAAAAAACATGAGATAACTACTCCCATTTTAATTAAGGAGGAAACCTTGCCTACAGAACCTAAAAAAATAATAGAGCAAAAAGAATCTATGAAATCAAAAGCAGAAAAACCTCCGATTGAATCAACGAAAGCAAAAAAAATTGCTCCAAATGTTTCTAGGGCAAACCCCAATTTAGCAGAATACTAAAATAAAATATGAACATGAAAAAATTACTATTTATACTCACTACGTTTGTAATAGCAAATTTGGTGAATGCACAGGTGACAAGATTTGTCAAGCCTGTTGCGGAAGGATCAGGAGATGGTAGTAGCTGGACGAATGCCTCAGGTGATTTGCAGGAAATAATAAACATTTCTGCCCCCGGTGACTCCATCTTTGTCACAGGAGGGACATACAAACCGAACCGTCGGGCAGATAATTTAACGGTTATAACACCTTCAGACAGAAACAATTCGTTTGTCCTGAAGGCAGATGTAAAAATCTATGGTGGTTTTGCAGGAACAGAAAATTCTCTAGCTGACAGGGTGTTATGGAGTTCTTACAGTATATTATCAGGTGATTTTAACGGAAACACTACCTATAGTTGGTCAGGAGCTTCTTTGTCTTTCACAGGAAATACAGAAGATGCCTACCATGTGGTAGTTTCCATAGGTACTGTCGGAGACGCAATCTTAGATGGCTTTGCTGTAATATATGGTAATGCAGACGGTATAGGAACCATCACAGTAAACGGAGAAACATTTTCTCAGGGACAAGGAGCAGGGATGCGGATTATAGGATCTTCTCCAACTATACGCAATTGCTTGTTTCAAGCAAATAATGCCACCAATCATGGAGCAGGAATGCGGATTGACAATAGTTCACCACTGATTGAAGCGTGTAATTTTTTACACAATAATGTAATTACCGGATATGGAGCCGGATTACTAAGTATTACATCAGCACCTGTAATAAAAAAATGCAACTTTCAGCAAAATATTGTCAACGGCACAAATGGATTTGGTGCAGGAATATTTAGTAACGCTTCTACCGGAACCATTATTTCCGAATGTAGCTTCTATGATAATAGAGGATATATAGGTGGCGGAATCTACGATTATTCTTCCTCTTCTCCACTACTTATATCAAAATGTAACTTTTATTACAACAACACTAATTTTGGCGCAGGTATTGGCACTGAATCTTCCTCTCCGGCCATCAGTAACTGTATTTTCTGGAACAACGAGGCTCAAACTTCCGGAGGAGCTTCCTATTTCGGTTCATCAAGCCTTCCTAATTTAACCAATAATACGTTTTACGGAAATTACTCCCAAAACGGAGAAGCCATATACAGCGATGCAAACTCTTCTTTTACAGTTAGTAACAGTATTTTCAAAAATAGTGGCTACTCTATTTATGAGAGCAATACAGCTTCTTCTTCTATTATTGCAAATAATATCATTGATGACATTAGTAACGGAGGAACTTTTAATGTTACGAATTTTGATGCAGACCCCGTTTTTGTTAATATAAACCAACCCTTAGGACCTGACGGAATTTGGGGAACTGCTGATGATGGATTCGCATTAAAAGCATGTTCTCCTGCTATAAATGCTGGAGATATTACATTCCTTTCTGGAATCACAGAAGATATTGCAGGTAATTCACGTATTAATCTGGGTAACGTCGATATTGGTGCTTATGAATTTAGCGGAACGTTATCAACATCTGGATTACGGTTTGTCAAGGAAGGAGGAATAGGTGATGGTACCAGCTGGGCAAATGCTTCTGGTGATTTACAAGCTATAATTAACTATTCTTGTCCCGGAGATACAATATTTGTTTCTGAAGGAACTTATAAACCAATTCGTCGGGCAGACAACATCTATGTGATTACGCCTAATGATCCCAACAACGGATTTTTACTGGGTAAAGATGTCAAAATATATGGTGGGTTTGCAGGAACAGAAACATTATTATCCGACAGAAACTTAGCAGCAAATCATACCAGCATTCTGAGTGGTGATCTGGGAATTGCTGGTGATACAGCAGACAATGCTTACCATGTTGTTTTATCTATCAATAATCCAACGGCGATTTTAGATGGTTTTACAATTTCTCATGGCAACGCTTATGGTTCTAATAGCATCAATGTAAATAATATATCCGGCATCAGTAATAATATGGGAGCCGGATTATTCTTGTATAATTCTTCACCTATTATATCTAACTGTGAAATAACAACGAACACATCTGATTATGGAGCAATTTATGTAGGACAAGGACAAGCACTATTCACTCATTCAATATTCACCTCAAATAAAGGAAAGTCTGTCAGTGCTTTATATAATTCAATATCTTCTTTTGCTGAATACGAATACTGTACGTTTTCCAATAATACAATATGGGATTTAACAAATGGTAATTCTACTATTTTCAACTATCAAACAGAGGCCTTCTTTGACAATTGTACTTTTTCTGATAATATTGGAAGATTAGGAGGGGCTATGCTTAACTATGCTCCATCCTCCTATCTGGAAATGACATCTGTTTCAAATTCTGTTTTTTCCGATAATACTGCTGATTATGGAGGAGCTGTGTTCCACCAAAACTCTCACTCTTTATTTAATGATTGTAACTTTTCAAATAACATAGCGAATCAAAGTGGAGGGGCAATTTATGTAGTAAACAGCACAACTAATTACCCTACTTATGAGAACACTGATTTCAGTAATAATTCAGCATCCGAAGGAGGAGCTGTTTTTAATGATGCCTCTTCTCCCCAATTCAAATATTGCTATTTCGAAGAAAACAAAGCATTATACGGAGGAGGAGCCATCAACAGCAACGGAACAGGAAATATACTGATTGAAAATACAACATTTATAAAGAATGAAACGAGTGATGGTAACCAATACGGAACAGGTGGAGCCATTCAAATAAACGGAAGTACTGCAAATGTTGTTAACTCTGTTTTAGTGAATAACACAGCAGATGGATCAAACGATGACGGAGGAGGTGCAATTATGCTCTATGGAGGGACCTTAACCGCAGCAAATGTCACATTATATGGAAACACAACAACATCGACGGTAAATCCTAATTCCAATAGCATAAGTATTACATCAGGGGCGACTTTAACATTAAGAAATTCTATTGTTTACGGTCTTGAATCTCAACATATTCAAAATAATGGAACAGCAAATTATTTTTCTTCGCTCATTAAAGGGCTTGGGTTAACGGCTCCTAATCTGGATACAGATCCATTGTTTGTAGATATAAATGACTTAGACGGTATAGACAATATTTGGGGAACAGCAGATGACGGATTAAGACTTAAGCCATGTTCTCCTGCCTACAATTCTGGCAGCAATGCATTAATTTATTCAGGAAATAATATTGATATTACTGGAAATACACGCGTTTTTAACACAATTGTTGATATGGGAGCTTATGAAACACAAGCTAATCCGGGAATATATTCCTCCAATAATCCACAATCAATCTGTACAGGAGGAAGTTATACTATCGGGACACATACTTATACAACGGCCGGAACATACACAGATATTCTTCAGTCAGTTGATGGTTGTGACAGTACGGTGACAACAAGTTTAACTGTAGTAACTTCTTTCTCCGTAAATAATCCTCAAACAATTTGTCAGGGAGAAAACGTCACTGTCGGAACCAGTGTCTACAGCACTGCCGGAACTTATACCGATTTGCTTCAAAGTACGGGCGGATGTGACAGCACAGTAACAACAATTATAACTGTTAATCCGACGTATATAGTAAATAACCCTCAGACAATCTGTTCTGGTGAAACGTATGTATTCAACAATCATCACTACTACTCCAGTGGTACTTACTATGATACCTTACAAAGCATAAATGGTTGTGACAGCGTAATTAAAATAATATTAGCAGTCAATCAGGCCTATAATGTATCAAATCCGCAAATAGTGTGTTCAGGACAGTCTTATACATTCAACGGACATACATACACAGCAAGTGGAACATATAGGGATACACTTTACACCATTCATGGTTGCGATAGTATTATCTGGACAGACTTAACAATTCTACCTATTATAACAGCCAACAATCCGCAATCAATCTGTATAGGTGGTTCATACACTATAGGAACTAATACCTATACATCTCCAGGGACTTATAAAGACACTTTACAAAGTTTTCACGGCTGCGACAGTATTGTCACAACCGTACTCACCGTGGGAACCCCAGTTTTGAATACAGCAGTTTCTTTAGACAATACTACTTTAACTGCGGCAGAAAACAACGCAACTTACCAATGGATAGATTGTGATAGTAATACACCCATCACAGGAGCAACAGCTAAAAATTATACAGCGTCAATAAACGGAAATTATGCAGTAATACTTACTTCTACCCAATGTACAGATGTAAAAGACACCAGTACATGTATTGAAGTCAACGCTGTTGGATTAGATGTTATTTCAACAAATACTATTGAGATTTTCCCAAATCCTGCTGAAAACACAGTTTATATTCAAAGCGAAACCACATTTTCGTCAATTGAGCTGAAAGATTTGAACGGCAAGTTGATTTACCAGAAAAATATTCATAACAAACAAACAAGCATCGATATCAGCAAATTAAGCGCAGGTATTTATGTAGTGGAAATTTCAGGTGAAACAGTAAAACACATCGAACGTATCATTAAATACTAGCACTAAACCTACTTTCAACAAACCCCGATACTTAATAAGTATCGGGGTTTTTCATTTCATTGATTTTTATATCTTTATACCTAAACTTAAACTCATGCTCAAATTCACCTTATCCCGATCCTACGGTGCTAATACCGGAATAAATCTCATAATATTACTTTTTATTTTCGGTAGTTTCATTCCTGATTTTACAGCCCAATCCCTGAAACCTTTCTGGTGCCCCGGCAATAAATATGGATTTATAAATGAAAAAGGCGATACGGTAGTTCCATGCAAATATGATTATACCCGCCCTTTTTCAAACGGATTGGCAATTGTTTCACTGCACCATAAATACGGAATAATCGATGGAACAGGTAAAGAAATCATCCTGTTAAAATACGATAGAATAGAAGAGTTCTCAAAAGATCTGGCAATCGTCCAACTGAACAATAAATATGGGATCATCGACCTGACAGGAAAAGAAATTCTTCCTTTAGACAACGATCTCATCACCCGGTTTGCAGGTATGGATTTCTATGTGTTTCAAAAGGATAAAAAATATGGGGTGCTTGATGGGAATAATGCAAAAATCATAACTGCCCCGGTTTATGATCATGTAGAAGTTCTTCATGGCCTGATGAGCGTCCGGATCGGGAATAAATACGGAGTTGTCAATCCCAAAGGTGAAGAAGTTCTGAAGGTGATTTACGACTCTGTCAAAATTACGGCTCCCAATACCATTTTAGCAGGGAACAACGGATTGTATGGCTTTATGGATGCGCAGGGAGAAACACGCCTACCAATAAAATACCAAGGCATTTTACCAAATTACAGGTGGAAATATAATGCCAAAATGGATAAAAATATCCGGCTTGCAGTAAAAGAAAATGGGAAATGGGGATTTCTTAATTCAAAAAATGAGCCGGTTATTCCCCTAAAGTATGAACAGGTGGGAAATTTCTGCGAAGAAATGGCGAGAGTACGTTTAAACGATAAATGGGGATATATCAACCGCAGCGGAAAAAACATCATAGCACATCAGTTCGATGACGCAGAGGATTTTTCTGAATCACTGGCAATAGTCGGGAAAAATACTTCCTCTGAAAATCTAAAATATGCTTTTATCGACAAAAAAGGGAATCCGGTTACTGAATTTAAGTATGATTACGCCGAGAGCTTTTACTATGGAACAGCAAGAGTAGAAATCAACGGGAAGCAGGGCATTATGGATAAAAACGGGAAAGAGATCGTTGAGCTGAAATACGATGCCGGAGAAATTGATGAATCATTTTATGCTATGGGGCAGGATAATATCCTGATCACTGCAGAAAATGAAGTCCGGTTACTGGACAAAAAAGGAGCTGTTCTTGTTCCGGCCGGTTATGATATAATAGATTATAATGAAATGGAACTGGATCCGTATGTCGTTATTGGCAAAAATAAAAAAACGGGCTGGTATAATATCCTGGAAAAAAAAGAGGCAATCCCGGTTATTTACGATGGCATTTATTATATGGAAGTAGAACCGGAAGGCAGATGGATGACACTTTTTAAGGATGGAAAATACGGTATCTGGGATTTAAAAAAGCAGATAGAGCTCATTCCTCCTGTTTATAGCTCCATTGTCCCGCTATATGAGTACTACGATTATTACCGTTCCAACATCCTTCAAGTGGAGATGGATGGTAAAAAAGGCTGTATTGATCTAAGCACCGGAGCAGAAATCATCCCGGTTCAGTTTGACAATATCTGGTGGAGCGAAATGCCGGAAGAAAATTTTGTATTGCTCGAGAAAGAAAATAAAAAAGGGCTCTGCTTCTTTGCAATCACGAAAAAAGGTATTGTCAGTTATTTATCAATCCCTGTAAAATACAGCTCCATTATGCAGGAGGAATCAAATTATGAGGACAAGGAAAAGCTGTTCGTCATCTCCGACCAGGAGAAAAAAGGAATGTGGAACGTTTCATTAGACAAAGAAATTATTCCGCCTGTTTTTGATGATGTTTATTCGCTCTATCCAAAAATAGACGGCGAACGTTATATTCTTGTCCTGAAAAATGAAAAATACGGAGTTTATGATCGATCCGGAAAGGAAATAATCACCACCGGATATCAGGGGATTGATCTGCTTGCCGATGGAAAAAACGGCTATTTTGTGGCCATGAAAAGTGAAACGGAAAAATATGGGCTGATCGGCACAGACGGAAAGGAAGTCCTTCCCTTCCAATACGATGACATTATCAGCATATCCAAAGGGAAAGCGAAGGTAAGCGAAAATGGTGAAATGAAAGAAATTCAGTTGAACAAATGACGCTGAAAACATCACCAAACTACAGGTCTGAATATTATAATCCTTTTTCATAATAATATCATTCAGAAGTTATGATAAATAGATTTCCTGTCGGTCAGAATACAGGAATTCCGTAACTTCGAAGCATAATTATCTGACATGAGAAACCCGTTAATCCTTTTATCTTTACTGATTCTTATTGCTGCATGTAAACCCCATAGCAATAAGAACAATAGTTCGCATGGACAGGCATTTCATCCGATTCATCTTGAATATGCCAAATCTTTTCGCTTATTTGAAGATGACAATAATTTCAAATTGGAGATCACCGATGAGAATAGCGGAAAAACCATCAGCTCTTATTTATTCCCAAAACAGATAACGGTACTACCTAAGACTGCTTTTTTCTCATCCACGGTAATTGGCTATCTGGAAGAGCTGGATCAGCTCCAAACCGTCATCGGAATTGAAAAGCTGAACGGCGTCTATAACCCAAAGCTGAATGAACAGATCAAGCAGGGGAACATCAAAGAATATGTCGATTATTCACTTGTTAACCCGGAAAAATTAAGAAAACACAGTGTTAACACTGTATTTTACAGCCTTTATGGTCCTGAACTGAACCCGCTGGACGAGAAATTAAAAAAACTGGAAATAACAGCGATTCCTTTACTGGAATGGAAAGAGCAGCATCCACTTGGAAAAGCAGAATGGATCAAGGTATATGGCGTAATTTACGGCTGTTTCGAGCTCGCGGAAAAAAAATTTGCTGCAATAGAAAAAGAATATAATGAAATAAAAAAATCAGCAGCTGAAAAAGTTCTTAAAGATCAGAAAGTGCTCACAAGCATGATGTTTCAGGATATCTGGTACTTACCTGGAGGAAATTCCTACATGGCAAAGTTCATTAAGGATGCAGGTGGTGATTATGTCTTAAAAGACGATCCATCCACCGGAAGTCAGTCGCTTACCTTTGAGCAGGTGTATAAAAAATACCTGCATGCGCCTATCTGGATAAATGTGGACGCCAGAACAAAAAAAGAAATGCTGGCACTGTATGACGGATATAAATATTTTGACGCATTCAAATCCGGAAGAATATTTACTTATCACCATCAGATGCTCCGGTATTTTGAAGAAGCTTCGGTAAAACCGCACCTGCTGCTAAATGATCTGGTTCATATTTTTTCTTCGGAAAATCCTCAGAACCTTTATTTTTACACAAAAGTTAAATGAGAACAGTACATCAGAAATATTGGATCGTATCAGGGGCAGCACTTTTACTGCTGCTGGCTTTCCTTCATCTGATGTCCTGGGAATGGGATTTTTCATTTCTGAAAGATGATGTCATTCTCCGATCCATTCGCATTCCACGAACATTTTCGGCATTGTTCTGCGGAATCTTATTAGCCGTTTCAGGATTACTGCTGCAAATTCTGTTCTCCAATCCTCTTGCAGGTCCCTCTATTTTGGGGATCAGCTCCGGTGCCAGCCTTGGCGTTGCCATAGCGATCATCTTAGGTGTAAATACTTTCGGAATCTCGACTGCTTCCTTTATAGGTGCACTTTCTTACAGTATCCTGCTGCTCTTAGTCGGGCGATTTGTTAAATCCACCACTTCCCTGCTGCTGGTCGGAATTATGCTTAGCAGCTTCACGAATGCTTTTATTGAAATCTTACAAGTCTATGCGCAGGAAGCCAAATTAAAATATTTCACTCTGTGGGGAATGGGATCACTTCAACAAGTAAACGGAACGGAGCTGGCTTCATTCTTCCTGGCATTACTCGTTGTTTTACTCTTTACATTATACATTCACAGAGATCTGACCGTATTTGCCCAGGGAGAAGAGTTTGCTTCCTATCTGGGAGTTAACGTCAGCAGGTTACGCTGGCTGATCATTATTATTACCTCATTGGCTGTAGCCGTAACCACTGCTTACTGCGGGCCGGTTTCCTTTGTAGGGATTGCCGTTCCGAATTTAGTACGGATAGTACTTAAAACAGCAAACAGTAAAATTCTGATTATCGGATGCCTGATCTTCGGACCAGTACTGCTGCTTCTATGTGACGGCTTAATTCTACTGCTGGATAATTATTTTATTCTGCCGATCAATTCCATGACAGCGCTGTTTGGCGTCCCATTTATTATCTGGATCATTTTTAAACAGGCACGATGATTCAACTGAAGGGTTATAAAGTAAAGGCAGGCGAAAAGCTGCTGTTCAAAGTGGAACAGTTTTCCGTTAAAAAAGGAGAAATCTGCTTTTTAGTCGGAAAGAACGGATCCGGGAAATCAACATTTTTAAAATCGCTGATCCGCCATACAGCGGAAGAACAGACATACCTCATCGATGGCAAACCAAGCCGGTCATGGACACCAAAAGAGCTGGCAAAAAAAATTGCTTACGTTCCTTCTAGGATCCAGCTGAATGACTTCACACGAGTCGAAGATTTTCTGATAATGGGGCGTTACCCATATGGAAAACCTTTCTCCGGCAGTAGCCGGCAAGACGAAGAATTGGTAAATCAAACCCTTCATTTGCTTCAGATTGAGGAACTGCGAACTGAATTTATTCATCAGCTCAGTGATGGACAACAGCAGCTGGTTTCCATCGGCCGCGCACTGGTTCAGGAAGTTGATTACCTGCTGCTGGATGAACCAACAGCCTTTCTGGACTATTATAACAAAGTCCGGATATTCCGGCTGGCAGAACAGCTCAGCAGGGAAAAAAACATGGGGATCATTGTAGTAACACATGATATTGAATATCTGGTAAAGCGATACGATCAAATCACTTTTATTGATACACATTCCAAAACCATAGCTTCACTTCTTCACCTTGCATCCGCTGATTTAGAAACAATTGTCAAAAAGATTTACGGGGATTGATAATTTTACGAGTCATTCTGCTGTTGCAAAAAATTTCAGTTTATCTTTGTCCCTTATTATTGATTAAACACATTTAAAATGATTGTTAGAAGAAGTCTTTTTCTACTTCTGTCAATGTTGGTTTTTTCCAACATCTTATTAGCAGAGAACATTCAGTCTCTTGACGGTAGAGTAATTGATATGAATACCAAAAGAGGGATGAAAAATGTTCCTGTAACTATCATCCATCAGGATTCTTCAGAAGCATTCACAGCATCTGCGACATCTGATCTGAAAGGAAATTTCGTGTTTAAGAATATCCCGGAAGGGAAATACACCCTGCTTGTCGATAATCAGGAATTCCACTATAAAAAATTTAATTTTGAAGTCACACCGACGCATGCGCCTGATTTAAAATTCGAATTGTCCAAAAATGTTTCCTGGATGTTTGACTGGGGAAAGGTAGTGAGAAAAGTGGATAAAGATGGAAATGTTTCCTACCTGCACCCGACTTCTCACCTCGTTGCCAGAATATTGTTAGTCATCTATGGAATCTGCCTGCTGATGGTATTTTTCTACAGTTTGATGCAGTTTTCATTAGCAATGGCTTATGTCCGCGGAAAAAAACAAAAAATAGCGGAAAAACCAGTTGTATTCGATGGGCATTATGTTCCTAAAGTAACAGTACAGTTACCCATGTTCAACGAAATGTATGTAGCCGAACGTATCATTGAAGAAACAGCAAAAATTGATTATCCGAGAGAACAATTTGAAATTCAGGTACTGGATGACTCTACAGATGAAACCAAAGATATAATCGCGAAAAAAGTAGCTGAAATTGCCGCCCAGGGAATCAACATCAAGCACATTCACAGGGTGGACAGAACAGGCTACAAAGCGGGAGCCCTGGATGCTGCGATGGATCAGGTTGAAGGAGAGTTTATAGCGATCTTTGACGCTGATTTCATGCCTTCTGTTGACTTCCTGAAAAAAACCGTTCCTTATTTTGAAGATCCTAAAATTGGTGTTGTTCAGACACGTTGGGGGCATATCAACAAAGATTACTCTTTATTAACTGAGCTTCAGGCATTCGGATTAGACGGACATTTCTCGGTAGAGCAAAGCGGAAGAACAGCTGCCGACCACTTTATTAACTTCAATGGAACGGCAGGTGTATGGAGAAAAGAGACTATTTACTCCGCTGGCGGATGGGAGCACGATACGTTAACAGAAGACCTTGATTTGTCTTACCGCGCTCAAATGAAAGGCTGGAAATTCAAATACCTGGAAGACGTAGTTTCTCCTGCAGAGCTGCCAATCACTGTATCTGCGCTGAAAAACCAGCAGCATCGCTGGATGAAAGGAGGCGCGGAATGCTTCAAAAAGATGTGGAAGCGTTTACTATTTGCAAAAGACGTTCGTTTTACAGATAAATTACACGGAATTTCCCACTTATTCAACTCGTCTGTGTTCCTGTTCATCATGACCATGTCTCTGCTGAGCATCGTGGTATTACAGATTAAGGACAGCTTCCAGGATCTGAATTTCGTTATTCAGTTTGGTTCCTTCTTTATTATCAGTACTATATTACTATTTGTTTATTATTGGGTCGGCTATCGTGGAAAAACAGAAAACAAAGCTCAATCTTTCTTTTCTTATACGTGGATGTTCTTCAAGTATCTGACCATTATCATGGGATTAACCCTGAACAATACCGTTGCAGTATTAGAAGGTTATTTCGGAATAAAATCCTCTTTCGTAAGAACACCTAAGTTCAACGTAAATTCAAAGTCAGACTTCCAGGGAAATAAATATGACAAAAAGAAAATCAGCTTGTTAACTATTCTGGAAGGTGTATTAATGGTAATTTTCGGGTTTACGGCAGTTAACCGGGCTATTTACGGAGATTTAGGAATGGTTCCGTTCCATGCCATGATGGCGATTGGTTACGGAGTAATTTTCTTTAACGGAATTAAGGAATTGAAGTATAAAGGTTAATCATAATCTGCAGGAATCAGGCTTTGAAAGCACGGGAATTAACGTAAATATCAATAGGCCGTTGAATACTCGTGTTCAATAAATAATTCTTGTCATCTGTTATGGAAAAGCAAATCTGTACATCTGTGGTTGCATCAGAATGCTTATCGTACTCTATCAATTCACACGCTTGTATTCCTCTATCCAAAGACTGTCTGTCAAATCACGGAGCAGCTGGACGAAATTGGTATCGATGATGTATTCATTCCGGATATCCTTCACGTGATAGCGTTGATTCAGATACTGCATTTGTCCGCCGGAAGGATTCAGATCACTGTTTGACCAGCCGCGCTCACGGCTTCCACCAACAGGATATTCCGAATAACGGATTTTCCACAGGGAATCAAGGGCAGGACAATACGGAATTTTTTCTCCGGAAAGCGAATCAACATAAATTCCTCCCCAGATCTCATATTTATCAAAATAATTGATCCGGTTTGGATTGTACTTGCTTGGATAAAAACCTGAAAAATAGTAGATGAACTCATCTCTTCTCAGAATACGCTTATTAATAAGATTACTTCCTACCCGCTGATAAGCTACCAGGTGGTAGAATTCATTCATCTGGTTATAACCAAAAGCAACACCAAAGACCGGTTTGGCTTCCTGATAGCCAGCGCCGGAAAAGGAAATGAAAAAGAAGAAAACCACAGCGATTTTCAATAAAACAGATTTATAATTTCTTAAAAACATAATACACAAGAATTATTGCAAATAATAACAAAGCCGCTAAAAGGTAGTAGTTCTTAATAAAGGCAAAAGAAATGATCAATGTAGGAATCAAAAAAATAATCAGCAAGTGGAATTTTCCCTGATGCTTATTCTCCATCGAAATGATATAAATGATGCGGCGTTACACAATACTGCAATGGAACATCGTTTTCATGTATTCCTTCTATCTCATCTACCGCTTCAAAGAAGCTCAGCCCGATGATCATACATTCCTTTTTACATTGCGATAAAAACCGGTCGTAAAAACCTTTTCCGTAACCCACTCTGTATCCTTTATCATCAAAGCATAAAAGGGGAACAAACACAATATCAAATTCTTCCGGATCAACTGCTGTTCCATATTGAGGTTCAGGTATTCCGTATTTATTGATCTCCAGCTGCTCCTCTCCTTCATACAGAAAATGCTCTATCTCGGAAGTGGAAAAATCCGATTTCGGAATGGCTATCCTGCAATTATCATCCAGCAGCTCTCTTAAGATCAAAGAAGTATTTACTTCTTTTTTATTCGTAATAGAAAGAAATAAACTAACGGTCTTATTTGCAAAAGAAAAATTTTCAAACACCTGCCCGCTGATTTCTCTTGTTAGTTCAAATGTCTCTAAATCGCTCAGCTGTGCCCTTTTTTCTAAAAATATCTTTCGTAGCTCATCCTTCCTCATAAGGTTAAAATTTGGGTAAAAACTGACTTGCTGATTGTGCCATTTCTGTCTCATTCAAAGCATCTGCCTTTTCCAGCGCTTTCGACAGCGCAACAGAAATTAAATCTTCCAGGTCGTCTTTATCAAAGTTGTGAAGGTCAGCATTAATTTCAAGCTTTTTGAATTTCCTGTCTCCGGAAAGTGTTACTCTGATCAGGCCATTTCCGGCTTCTCCTTCTACCGTACTGTTAGCTAATCTGACTTTACTTTCTTCCAGTTTTCGCTGCATTTCCTGCATTAAGGCCAATTGATCAGGTCCGAACATGTTTCTTGATTTTAATCTCTCAAATATAACGGTATTACTCTTTATAAGCAAATTTGTACTTTTTAAAGTTTTGTAATACCATCCTGTTTGTATAATAAAGAATTTCCGGCCTGACCTTCATTTTCATGTCTTTGACCTTTTTACAAAACGATAATTATACAACGAATCGTTAACAATATTTACCCTGTAAAATATTTTAATTACATTTACCTTGTTACCAACGAAAATGGAAAGAAAACAATTTTTAAAAATGGCAGCAGGAGGCACACTTACACTTTTTGGACTTAGTTCATTACAATGGCTGTTCGATGAAAAAACAACAGCGAAAAAAATGCCTGTGCTATTTGTCGGACACGGCTCTCCGATGAACGCGATTGAAGAAAACGTATTTTCAAGAGAATGGTCTAAAGTCGCCGGAACATTCGAAAAGCCCAAAGCGATCCTATGTGTCTCTGCACATTGGCTCACCAACGGAACTTATGTCACAGCTGTTGAGAATCCGGTAACGATTCATGATTTTGGCAGGTTTCCCCAGGCATTATTCGATGTCCAATATCCTGCACCGGGTTTACCTGAGCTGGCAAAAGAAACACAAAAACTTTTTCCCGAAGATTTGATGCATCTCGATTTTGAATGGGGGCTGGATCATGGTACGTGGTCTGTTTTAAAGCATATGTATCCTCTGGCGGACGTTCCTGTCATTCAGGTCAGTATTGATTACAGGAAACCCGCTTCTTATCATTTTGAAATCGCACAATATCTTAAAAAATTGCGGAATAAGGGTGTTTTAATCGTAGGCAGCGGAAATATAGTTCACAATCTGAGAATGGTTGCCTGGGACAAAATAAACAGCCCTTTTGGTTATGACTGGGCGATCGAAGCAAATGAAAAAATGAAAGCGCTGGTCACCGGTCATGAATTTTCAGCATTGTTTGATTACCAGAAATATGGTCAGGCTTTTCAACTGGCCGTTCCGACTCCGGATCATTATTATCCTTTAATGTACACTTTAGGAACAATTGATAAAAACGAAGAAATAAAAATCTTCAATGACATAGCTGTTGCAGGCTCACTGACAATGACTTCGTTTATTGCCGGTGTTTAAATCCGAAACTTTGCTGATTCGTATAATTTGATAGCGATAATTTGTTAATTTTGCATATCAAATATCGAAAAATGACTCCAAAGTTTCATCCACTTGTAATCAAAGACATTCGCAGAGAAACAGACGAATGTGTTTCTATTGCTTTTGAAATACCTCAGGAACTAATAGCAGAATACACTTTTAAGCCGGGACAATACCTGAGCTTAAAAACAATAATTGAAGGAGAGGAAATCAGACGCTCCTACTCTTTGTGCTCTTCCCCTTTTGAAAACGAGTGGAGAGTTGCTGTGAAACAGGTGGACAACGGACGCTTTTCTTCCTTTGCCAATACTTCTCTGAAAGTAAATGATGTTTTGGAAGTAATGACTCCGATGGGGAACTTTACAATTGATCTGGACGAAAAAAACACCAAAGAATATGTGCTGGTAGCAGTGGGCAGTGGCATCACACCGATTATTTCTCTGGCAAAGGAAATCCTGATGAAAGAACCGAACAGCAATGTAACACTGTTCTACGGAAACAGAGGTTTTGGTTCCATCATTTTCCGGGAGCAGATCGAAGCACTTAAAAACAAGTATATAGAAAACTTCCGGGTGGTTCATGTACTTTCCCGTGAAAGCTTGGGAAATACCATCCAAAAAGGAAGAATTAACGCTGAAAAGTTCCAGACACTTCTGAACGCCTTCTTAAAAGACACTGCAATTGACGAAGTATTCGTTTGCGGTCCGGAGGAGATGGTCCTGGATGTAAAGAAGGTCTGTTTAGAGAATAATGTCTCTGAGAAAAATGTTCATTTCGAATTGTTCGGAACAAACATTGTCAAAAAAACAGACGATAACCAACCACAAATTCAGTCTAATATCCGGGTAATCCTGGATGGAGACGTATTCGACCTTTCCATGGAATCCGGACAGAATGTTCTGGATGCGGCAATTGCTGCCGGCGCGGATCTGCCCTTCTCTTGCAAGGGAGGTGTCTGCTGTACATGCAAGGCAAAAATTCTGGAAGGAAATGCCCGGATGGACGTTAACTATGCGTTGGATGCCGATGAAGTGGCAAACGGCTATATCTTAACCTGTCAGGCACATCCTACTACAGAGAAACTGATAGTATCATTTGATGATTAATTGATGAATGGGATTATTTAGCATTTTTAAAAAGAAAGAAGACCAGCTGGTCGCACCTAAAGGTTTCCACACAGTAACGATTAAAGAAAAAATCAGGCTTACTGCAGACAGCGTGAAACTAATTTTCGATATTCCAGCTGAACTAAAGACCACGTTTGAATTCACACCTGGGCAGTACATCAATTTAGCCGTAAAACTAAATAAACAGGACATTCGCCGATCTTATTCGATCTGTAGCGGAACAAATGAAGAGCTCGCTATCGGTATCAAAAAAGTCGAAAACGGGCTTTTTTCCACTTATGCCGTTGACGAACTGAACGCCGGTGATGAAATATGGATTTCCGGGCCCATGGGAAATTTCAAGTGGAGCAAGGAATCTTCCACTATCATCGCTTTCGCGGCCGGAAGCGGTATTACACCTATTCTTTCCATTGCCAAAGCCGCACAGAAGAACAACCAGCAAATGCAGCTGTATTACGGGAATCAGTCTGTTCAGTCCACTATGTTCCGTGATGAGCTGGCGGTATTAAGCGGCGTAAAACAAATTCACTATTATTCAAGAGAGAAAGTAGAAGGCGCATTTGAAGGAAGGCTAACCAAGGAAACAGTTATGGATCTCGTTAAGGCAGATCTTCCTATGCTGAGAGCTGATGCTTTTTATATTTGCGGGCCACAGGAAATGGTGGAAAGCACCAAAAGCGCATTAACCACATTTGGCGTGCCGGAGAAAAAAATTCATTTTGAATTATTTGAGGCAAAAGTAGATGAGACTAAAATAGAGCTTCCAAAAGGAAGCTACAAAGGAAAGGTCAGTGCTAAAGTGATCGTTGATCAGGAAGAATTTTCTTTCGAGATGGACAACACTACAAACGTGCTTCAAAAAGCGCTTGAAAATGGCGCTGATGCTCCCTATTCCTGTCGTGGGGGCGTTTGCAGCTCCTGCAAATGCAAAATCATTGAAGGATCGGCAGAAATGCGAATCAACTTCACACTGACTGATTCCGAAATTCAAAAAGGATATATTTTAAGCTGTCAGGCTTACCCGACATCCGAAAAGCTAATTGTTTCGTTCGATGAGTAAAACAATCGTCGTTGTAGGAAGCAGCCAGGGGATCGGCCTGGAAATCGTCAAACAATTTGCAGAAGACCCTGCCAACACTGTATGGGCATTATCCCGCTTTTCCCAGGGGACAGGAAAATTAGATAAATTTCAAAATGTATATTGCAGGAAAGTGGATGTTTCAAATCCGGACATCGGAACCCAAATGCAATTTGTCCTTGAGGAAGCCGGAACAGTAGATATTTTGATAAACAATGCCGGATACCTGGTGAACAAACCTTTTGAAACGCTCACTTATCAGGACATTTTAACATCCTATCAGACAAATATTATCGGCATAATGCTGCTGACGCAGGAAGTTGTAAAAAAAGCTTCTGAAAATGGCCTGCACATTGTCAATATTTCTTCCATGGGTGGATTTCAGGGAACCATGAAATTCCCGGGCTTAGCTGCTTATTCTTCCTCAAAGGCGGCACTGTGTAATTTCACGGAATTATTTGCAGAAGAATACAAGGCGACTAATATCAAAATGAATTGCCTCTGTCTTGGAGCTGTACAAACAGAAATGCTGGAACAGGCATTTCCGGGCTATATCGCACCAACACAACCTGCAGAGATGGCAAATTACATTGTGGATTTTTCCAAAAACGGAGCGACTTTCTTTAACGGAAAAATTCTTCCCGTTTCGATCTCAACACCTTAATAGGAAACAAAAGTTCTAATCAAAATCAATCGTTTCTTTCTTGAGGTCAAATACGTCGTGCATACAGATTGTAGAGGCAATCGTTGCCAGAATTGGAGCGAAGGACGCACAAATCCATAAGACCAGATGAGCAATAAATTCCTCTATTTTTCCGACTGGATCAATTGAAAACGTGGACCAGTCAAACAAAGCTCCCAAATCCACCGGAAGTAAAATCAGCAATGAATAAATCATCCCGATCGAAAACGTCATTGCTGCATATTTTTTCATCAAGCCTATACTTGAATAAATACTCATCTTTTTCCGTTCATTGATGTAATCCAGAAAGCTAAAGCCGTAATAGTAAAAACCAACCAGATAGGTAAGATAAAATAAAGGGGAAGCTTCCACATCATCCCAGAAAAATGAGCAGATCAGGAAAATAAGCAGGAAAATGGAATATTGCCAGAAAATATTCCGGACAACAAGAATAATCCCTCTCCGGATCTGCCAGATAAATTCCTGGCGGTTAAACGGATATTTGTTTCCCGTCAGCGTAAATTCCGTCTTTACCGAAATGTAGGAAAGCAGAGGTGATAAAATTGTTACTACCAGATATTTGGAAAACTGCATAAATAAAATCGCAATAGATAACTCCAGAAGTAACAATACCTGATACCAGATGATATCATTCAGCGTCTTGAGCTCCACTTCAAAACGGTGCTGCAGCAGAAAATCTCCGAGTTTGTAAATTCCCAGCATCAGAACTGCCGGAAAAAGCGCATACCAGTAGATCTTGTTCTTAACAATATAATCAGCTGCTTTTACATACGATTTCAATCCAATAATAAAGTAATTCCAGTGTTTCATCTATTGTCAGGATGCAGATTTTAGTTTTCTTTGCGTAAAAATACAATTGTTTGGAAATAACCAGTGACAACATTATTGAAATTATTGCGGTAATCACCAGCCTGCTTTATACTTTTCTGGCAGGAAGAAATAAAATTATCGGCTGGTTATTCGCCATTATAAGCTCATCCCTCTATGTGTATATCAATCTGAAAGTTCAGCTGTATTTTTTTTCGCTGCTCCACTTTTCATATGTCCTGATAGCAGTTTACGGCTGGTTCGAATGGAGAAAAGATCTCCGTGGAGGAACATTCCGCTTTTACGGCTGGAAAAACATTCCTGTAATCATTCTCGGAACGGTATTGACATTTATTTTAGCTTTTTTCGCGGAAAAATATACTGCTCAGCGGCTCGCTTATCTGGATGCAGCCAACTTTACCTTTGGCCTGATCGCCTCGTACATGATCAGCAAAAAAATAATGGAATCGTGGATCTACCTTTTTATCATTGATTTAGTCTGCATTTACATTTATCTTCAGACCGGATTAAAAAATTCTGCTATTTTATTTTTATTTTTAACTGTCTTAGCTGCCAACGCTTTCTGGGATTGGTGGAAACAATATAAAGCAAACAAAACTCAGGCACAATGATAACACTTGAAGGAGTTTCAAAGTCTTTTCAGCAGAAAATTGCTGTTCATGATGTAAGTTTCTCACTGGAAAAAGGAAAGATTCTGGGGCTTCTTGGACCGAACGGTGCGGGAAAAACCACCATCATCAGAATGATGAACCGCATTTTCGTACCGGACAAAGGGTCTATTTTCTTCAATGGCGAGCTGCTCAATCAGAAACATTTAAGATATATCGGCTATTTACCGGAAGAACGCGGCTTATACAAAACGATGACTGTCCGGGAACACGTAAAGCTTATCGGGCAGCTTCGCGGATTATCCAAAGAAGATATTGCTTCCAACTACAAATTCTGGGAAGAAAAATTCGACATCGGATCATGGAGAAATAAACGTATCGAAGAGCTTTCCAAAGGTATGGCACAGAAAGTCCAGTTTATCTGCACTGTTATTCATCAACCGGATGTCCTGATCCTCGACGAACCGTTCAGCGGATTTGATCCTGTCAATATCGAGCTGATTCAAAACGAAATAAAAAACATGAAGGACAAGGGAAAAACTATTCTTTTGTCCAGCCACAACATGAAAAGTGTTGAAGAGCTGTGTGATAAAGTTGTGCTGATCAACCAATCTAAAAAAGTGCTGGAAGGAAGCGTATATGACCTCCGTTCCCAAAAAGGAGAAGATATCTATGCAATTCGGTTCAGAGGAAACATGATTGCTTTTGTGAATGCACTCTGGATCGGGTTTGAATTAGTAGGAAAGGAAGAATTGTCCGCAGATATGACTGTTGCTTATGTCAAAATGCGCAACGAATCGACTTTTGAGGATTTGCTGAGAGCCCTGCTTGGTCAGGTAGAAATTGAAGCAGCGTGGAAAGTGCTGACTTCCATGCAGGAAATATTCATTCAAGAAGTATCAAAGAAATGAGAAATACGTGGATAATTATTCAAAGAGAACTGAAAGAACGCCTCCGGACTTCTTCTTTTTGGGGCCTGGCCATTTTCGGCCCCATTGTTCTGATGTTGCTGGTTTTTCTCCTGTTTCATTTTGGTGAAAGCCAAAAACCAAAATGGAAAATTCTGGTAGCTGATCCTGCAATGATCCTGGAAAACCGTATTATGCTGACAGATTCAGAACAATTCGAATTTGATTTTCTCAACAATTACCTTGAGCTGGATGACTTCCTTAAAGGGAAACGTTACCAGGCTTACGACGGGATGCTGGAAGTCAATGAAAAGGTGCTTTCCAATAAAATTGCTTATTTCTTCTACAAAGAAAAACCACCGTTAAAAATTCAGGCAAAACTGCATTATCTTCTGGAAAAAAGGCTGGAAGAGGTATATGTCTCTGAATTAACCGATTTGTCATTAGGAAAGTACCGGGAGATCAAGCAACCTGTTAACCTGGCTTTCAGAAATGTATTCGATCCGAAAGAACAAAAAAGTGATCTGAAAAGCTGGGTAGGATGGATATTCGGAGCAATGATCCTCTTCTTTATTTTCATTTTCGGGATGACCATTTTACGCTCGATCACCATCGAGAAATCCAACCGTATCGTAGAAGTGCTTTTAGCTACTGTCCGGCCGCGACAGCTGATGCTGGGAAAAATCATCGGAATCGGACTGACAGCCCTAATTCAGCTGGCTATATGGATTTTCCTTATCGCTATCGGAATGTACATCTTCCGGGAAAGCTTCTTTCAGACAGCAGGAGAACAAGCCATTTCCGGCAGCTTATCTGCTGATTCAGGGATGAAAAACATTTTCGGATACAGCAGCTGGCTGGAATACAATCAATTTGTAGAGCTGGTTTTTGAACGTATCAATTTCACGGTAATGCTGACCTGGTTCGGATTATTTTTAGTTCTGGGCTATCTGTTCTACGGAACGTTCTTTGCCGGCCTGGGAGCTATGATGGGAACAGAAAGCGACGGACAGCAGTATGTGGTTTTAATCATATCCATCTTGTTTTTAGCGTTGCTTTCAGGTTATATCACGATCATCTACCCGGAAAGCAGTCTCATCAAATGGCTGGCTTATATCCCGTTCACATCTCCGGTCGTTTGTATGGTTAAAATTTCACAAGGATATTCCGCTAATGAAATTTATCAGCTATTTTTAAGTATTACTATTTTAATTCTGTCAATTGCAGGAGGTTTGTTTTTTGCAGGAAACCGCTATAAAAAAGGAATTTTACGCTTCGGACACCGCCTTCATCTGAAAGATTTCTTCGGAAAATAACTAATCATGAGAAAAGCAGTCATTGATTTGGGAACCAATACTTTCAACCTGATCATAGCAGAGGTTGACCCTGATCATTTTGAATTGCTTTATTCAACGAAAATCGGTGTCGGAATCGGTTTAGGTGGCATTAATAACAACCAGCTTACGCCTGATGCACAGCAACGTGCGCTGGATGCTCTGAAGAGCTATAAAAAGCTTTGTGATGAATATCAGGTTGAAAACATTACCGCATTGGGAACTTCTGCTATCCGCGACGCTGAAAACGGAGAAGAATTTACCCGGAAAGTAAAAGCACAGCTTGGAATTGATATTTGCGTTATCTCCGGCGAAACAGAAGCCGAATTAATTTATAACGGCGTATTATGGTCGTACGATTTTGAAGAGCCTGCGCTCATCATGGATATCGGTGGCGGAAGTACGGAATTTATTCTCGCAGATCAGGAAGGAATCCAAAAGAAAATCAGCCTGAATATCGGGATCTCAAGAATTTTTCAGGCAATTGAAACAGAAGATCCGCTAAATTTCAATGATATCCTTACCATTGAACAATGGTTGGACGATGTAGTCAAAGACCAGCTGGACGGCTTTGAATCACCGATACTGATCGGCGCTTCGGGAAGCTTCGAAACGTTTTACGAAATGATTCACCTGAAAGATTCCGAGATAAGGTCTGATTGTTATCAGTTCGATACGGATGAGCTCCACAGAGTACTGGACTGGCTGATTCAATCCGACAAAGCGCAGCGCGAACTCCATCCTAACATCATTCCGATCCGGAAGCTGATGGGACCGGTTACCGCCGTAAAAACAAAATGGATCCTGAAAAAATTAAATGTCCGGAAAATCTGGATGAGTCCTTTTTCCATGAAAGAAGGAGCCTTGAACTGGGATATGGAAAAATAGCCACGATACCTGAAATTTAAAATCCCAGATTCTTCACGGAGCTGAAGCGATCTGCTAAAAAACGTTAGAGACCTTCGCCTTTTCAAAATTAACGGAATAGTATTTGTTACCTTCGCATTAATAAAAACTTTAAAGATGAAAGCACTATTTTTTTTAATGGTTCTGGCAACCACAATTAGCAGCGTTATTGCACAAAATAACCAGGATGTATCCATGTTTCCTCAGCCAAAAGAAGGATACAAAAAAATCATTATTGCCCTTCCGGAAAAGAAAAATGAAAATAACCTGAAGCTGGAATTCACTGTAGGTAAAAATGTGGAGGTGGATAAATGCAACAAGCACTTTCTGATGGGAGAAATAAAAGAAAAAAACCTGGACGGATGGGGCTACAATTATTATGAATTCACATCAAAAGGAGATATTGCGGGAACAAAAATGGGATGCCCGACAGACGAGAAAGTAACTAAATTTATAACCGGAGAGCAATTAATTGTCCGTTACAATTCTAAGCTGCCGGTGGTTATTTACGTTCCTGAAAATACAGAAGTAAAATACCGTATCTGGAAAGCAAAAGATAAATGGATGGATGGAAACAAATAATACCCCTGTAAAATATACTTCAGAACAATGAGATGAAATCAGTGGTATTCTGATTTAGAATTACTTTTGGCATCAACGATATAAGAACAAGGGAACCTGTTAAAATCAGTTCCCTTGTTCCTTTTAGATCAGGTCGAAAACATAACAGTTATAATATTTATTACATTTGTAGAAAAAGATTACATGAGTTTATTAACTGTAGGCAGCGTCGCTTTCGACGCAATTGAAACTCCTTTCGGAAAAACAGATAAAATTATCGGTGGAGCAGCAACATATATTTCACTAGCGGCTTCCATGTACCAAAAAGAACAAAAAATTGTTGCGGTTGTCGGAGATGATTTTCCGCAGGAAATGATCAATAAATTACAAAACAGAGGCGTTGATACGGAAGGCCTGCAAATCAAGCACGGAGAGAAATCTTTCTTCTGGTCGGGAAAATATCACAACGATATGAATACCCGCGACACGCTGATTACAGAACTGAACGTTCTGGAAAACTTTGATCCCGTGATTCCTGAAAATTATCAGGGTACTGAATATCTGATGCTGGGCAATCTGACCCCAAAAGTGCAGACCACCGTAATCGGGCGCTTAAAACAACGTCCTAAGCTTATTGCTATGGATACCATGAATTTCTGGATGGACATTGCCTACGATGATTTAATGGAGACCTTGAAATTAGTGGATCTTTTGATCATCAACGATGAAGAGGCCAGACAACTTTCCAAAGTTTCTTCTTTAGTCACTGCTTCCAGGATCATCCGCGATATGGGCCCAAAATATTTAATCATCAAGAAAGGAGAGCACGGTGCTTTATTATTTCACGGAGACAAGATTTTTGTTGCTCCTGCGTTACCAATAGAAGAAGTATTTGACCCGACAGGTGCCGGCGATTCATTTGCAGGAGGTTTCATGGGATATATTTCACAGACAAACGATATCTCTTTCGAAAACATGAAACGCGCTTTAATCGCAGGATCTGCAACAGCTTCTTTCTGCGTTGAAAAGTTCGGTACAGAACGCCTGGAAGAAATTTCACAGGAAGATTTACAAAAACGCATCCAGCAATTCGTTGAATTAGCGAATTTTGAAATGACGTATCAGCTTGCTTAAAACCTAATAGTATGGAAAAAACTGAGTTCTTAGAAAAATTGAAAGCATTAACATCGGCAGAAGACGTGTTAAGTGTGAGTCGTGAAGTAAATGAACTAAAATCTCAATTCGAAGACTTCACCATTGAAGAAGACCGCAAACGCCAGGTAGCTTACCTGGAAGCAAAAGACAGAGGTGAGAATGTGGAATATGAAGCAAATATTCCGGATGCTGTCCGTATTGAATTTTATGATATTTATACTGCCTTCAAGAATAAAAGAAACTCTGTTTTAAAACAGCAAAAAACGGAGCAGGAAAGCAACTATGCCATCAAAAAAACGCTTTTAGACCGCCTGAAAGACCTGATCGAAAACGAGCAAAACATCAAAGCATCATACGATATTTCCAAGGAAATCCATGAAAAATGGGTAGCTACAGGCGAAGTAGTGCGAGAAAAGCGCCAGGAATTACAATCCGAATACTCCAGGCTGCGTGAAGCTTTCTTTACTAATCTGAAAATCTTCAAAGAGCTTCGTGAATACGATCTGAAGAAAAACCAACAGATCAAGGAAGAAATCATTGAAAAGATCAAAGCGCTGAAAGAAGAGGACAGCATCAAGCACATCGAGGCCACTCTTAAAGCATTACAGAATGAATTTGATGAAACGGGACCTGTCCCGCGTGAAGAATGGGAAAAAGTACGTGACGCTTATTGGGAGAATGTAAAAGAAGTATATCAGAAGATTCACGATCATTATAATGAAAGAAGATCCACACTTCAGGAAAATATTGATAAGAAATCCGAATTGCTGGAAAAAGTAAAAGTATTCGTTGAAGAGCACAAATCTCTGGACAATTCGAAATTGTGGGAGCAAGCGACAAAAACATTGATCGGCCTTCAGGAAGAATGGAAAAATATTGGCTTCGGACTGAAAAAGCAAAATGAAGAATTATGGAAAGAATTCCGTGGTGAATGTGATAAATTCTTTGAAAATAAACGTGCTTTCTTCGAGAATCTGAAAGATCGTTTTGAAGTAAATGCAGAGAAGAAGCGAGAGCTGATCCGCCAGATAGAGGAGCTGAAATCCAGCACTGACTGGAAAAGCACTACCGGGAAGATTCTGAATCTCCAGGAAAAATGGAAGCAGATCGGCCATGCAGGTCAGCGTAACGAGCAGGGACTATGGAAAGAATTCCGTAAAGCATGTGATGATTTTTTCCATGCAAAAGATACCTATTTCAAGGAGCAGGACGCCGCTGCAGAAGGGAATCTGAAGGTGAAACAGGAAATTATCGAAAAAATCAAAACCTACCAGCCCGGAGAAGACAAAAAGCAAACATTGGAAGATCTGAAAAATTTTGCTTCAGAATTTAATGCAGCAGGAAAAGTACCTTTCAAAGTGAAGGATACGATTTACAATGAATTCAAAACTGCTTTGGATGCACATTATAATAAATTGAAGCTGGAAGGCACTGAAAAAGATAAAGCCCTCTTTCAGGCACAGCTGGACAATATCAAAGCTGCTCCGAATTCAAACCAGCTGCTGGATAAGACAAGAAGAAACATCGAACAGCAGATTCAAACCCTGAAGCACGATGTGATTCAATATGAAAACAATCTGGGATTCTTTTCAAATGCGACTTCTTCTAACCCAATTATCGCAGAAATAAATCAAAAAATAAGAAATACAAAACAAAAAATAGAAGATTTAAAATTAAAACTTTCGCTTTTAGATGAATAGATTCATAAATTCCGTATTGCTGTTTATAGCCATTCTGACCTTAGGTTTTGTTGTTATTGTCGGAAAGGATTTACCCATTGATTTTCTCAGAACGACTGGTCAGTACCTTCCTTATAAAGAAGTTGCCTTCATAGCAATAGCCGGAGTTTTTATTTTAATTGGCGGAAGAAGAAGCGTGCAGCGCTGGATGGGAATAGCTCTTATCCGGAAAACAGAACGTTATCAGTGGAATGTTCCGATTGGAAAAGAGCGCCAGAGCAGAACTATTTTCTACCTGGTACTGGAGGGATGTTTTCACCTTGCAATTGCCGGCGTGTTTTTAAGCCTGACAATGGATTCCTTACCCGTGGCAATTGCTCTGACTCTTCTTGCTCTCGATCATTTTCTCTATGCCTGGCTCGGGCATGTTAAGAAGATTTTCAGAATCGGAATTACAAAAGCGGCTTTAGTCCTGGTCGATCGGGATGTACGGATCTTGTATTTTTCAGGTTTAAGAAAAATCAGCGTACAACAGCATATTCTTTTTTTTGAATACATCAAAGATCTGGAGATGGACATTTCTTCCGATGCGGTTCCGGAGGATAAACGTGCGGAATTCAGAGAAGTTCTGAAACAACAGATCGATCTGGACCGTGTTTATTTAGACGAATCATTTAAAAATTTTAACTGAACAGCTGATAAGCAAATCTCAGAAATAGATTACGTCCTTCCGTTTTCTCAATAAATTAAAAATCCGTAATTTCGCTCTAATGACAGCAATTGGAAAAGTACTGAAATCGACCGGAAAATGGTATTTGGTGGAAATGGAAGACGGCTCTATTGTTAATTGCAGAATCCGTGGAAAATTTAAGCTGGATGGTTTAAAAACCACAAATCCTGTAGCTGTTGGTGACATTGTTGATGTTGATGAGACAGAAGATAATGAGGGAAACCGGGTAATTACAGGGATCCATGAACGGCAGAATTACATTGTCAGGAAATCCACCAACCTAAGCAAGCAAATGCAGATCCTGGCGGCAAATATTGACCGTGCCTATCTGCTGGTTACTATTCACTCACCAGTAACTCATCTGGCATTCATTGACCGTTTTCTCGTCTCAGCAGAATCTTTCCGGATCCCGGTAACCATCCTTATCAATAAAGCAGATTTACTTTCCGAAGAGGACAACGAATATGCTGATGCGTTAATTCATCTTTATGAATCCATTGGTTATCCCTGCTTTAAAATCTCTGCTGAAAATAACCAGAATATTGGATTTTTAAAAGAGGAAATAAACGGTAAACAAGTCATGATTTCCGGTCATTCGGGAGTTGGAAAAAGTACACTGGTCAATGCGATAGATCCCAATCTGAATCTGAAAACAGGTGAAATATCAAAAGCACACGCACAAGGGCAGCACACAACAACATTTGCAGAAATGCACCATCTGGCTTCTGGTGGTTATATCATAGATACGCCCGGAATTCGCGCCTTCGGGATTGTCGATCTGGAAAAAGAGCATATTGCTCATTATTTTCCCGAAATGCGGGAACTTCTCGGAGAGTGCCGTTTTCATAACTGTAAGCACCTCAATGAACCGCAATGTGCAGTCAAAGAAGCAGTAGAAAACGGTTCTATCAGCGAATCGAGATATCAGACCTATCTGCAGCTGATGGAAGAAGATCCGAACGATGTTTACCGAAGAAATATTTACGGCGCATGAGAGTAGTTATCCAACGTGTTTCCGAAGCAAACGTTACCATTGAAGGGAAGATCAACGGGCAAATTTCCGAAGGCTTTTTACTGCTGGCAGGAATTGAATCCGAAGATACTCAGGAAGATGCCGACTGGATCGTCGGTAAAATCAACCAGATGCGGATTTTCGGAGATGAAGAAGGCAAAATGAACAAATCTATCCTTGATATAAAAGGAGAATTATTGATCATCAGCCAGTTTACCCTTCATGCTTCCACTAAGAAAGGAAACAGGCCAAGCTTCATAAAAGCGGCTCGTCCTGAAACGGCTATCCCTCTTTATGAATATCTGATTGAAGCATTTAAAAAGACAAATATTCCTGTTCAAACCGGGATTTTTGGTGCCGACATGAAAGTAACATTGGTAAACGATGGCCCTGTAACCATTATTATTGATTCTAAAAATAAAGAATAATGACAATTGAAGAAGCTCAGAAACAAGTAGATGACTGGATCAATACTTTCGGAGTCCGTTACTTTAACGAACTGACAAATATGGCAATGCTCACGGAAGAAGTAGGTGAAGTCGCCCGGATCATCGCCCGCAGATACGGAGAACAAAGTGAAAAAGAAAGTGACAAGTCGAAAGATCTGGGAGATGAAATGGCAGATGTTCTGTTCGTTTTGATCTGTCTTGCTAATCAGACAGGTATTAATTTGCAAGAGGCTCTTCAACGTAATCTGGATAAAAAAACAAAACGTGATTCTACCCGTCATCTGGATAATGAAAAGCTGAAATAAATGAAAAACTTTGAAAAAATAAATACTCATTTTGAAAATACGCTCACAGAGAGTGGTATTCAGCCTCCAAATGAATTACAATCTTCCATTCTGAAACGGATCCGGCAAGGTGGTGATTTATTGGTGACCGCACCGAAAGGAAGTGGTAAAACGTATGCTGCAATGATGGCGATGCTGTTGAAATGCCCGGATTCCCAGGAAGGATCTCCACGTGTGGTCTATATGGGAAGTGACAACGACGAAGTTCTTGAAATGACAAAGACCTTACGCCATCTTACCCGAAGAAAAGAGCTGATGATCGAACCTGCCAATGACAAAGGAAAAATGGTAGAACAACGTGTCTTTATTTTCCAGGGTGCAGATATAGTCATTGGAAATCCTAAAAGAATTTACGATTTGTACATTCAAAACGGATTGAATATGAACAAGCTCAACTTACTGATAATGGACAATCCCGATATTTTCCTTAAGGATTCCCTGATCGGAGAATTAAACCGTCTGTCAGAAAGCTTACCTAATTGTCAGCGAATATTTCTGACAGAAAAAATAAATTCAAGAACAGAACGTATTATTCCCCAGTTCTTAAACCACCCGTTGATCCTGGAAGCGACCGAATAAATCTGTCTCTTTCACCAAACTTTAAATACCGTTCATGAGCTATTCCGGAAACCGGCTTTCAAAAGAAAAGTCCCTTTACTTACAACAGCACGCCAGCAACCCTATCAATTGGTTTCCATGGTCAGAAGATGCATTCAAAAAAGCGGAAAAAGAGAATAAGCTGCTTTTGATAAGTATCGGTTATTCTTCCTGCCACTGGTGCCATGTAATGGAAAAGGAAGTTTTTGAAAATCCACAGGCTGCCAGCTATCTGAACGAACATTTCATCTGCATTAAAGTGGATCGGGAAGAGCGTCCGGATGTCGATCATGTTTACATGACCGCCGTTCAGCTGATGACACAAAGCGGAGGCTGGCCACTCAATTGTTTTACACTTCCTGACGGAAGACCGGTTTACGGAGGAACTTATTTTCCTCTGCAGCAGTTTATGAACATTCTGACTTCTTTACAGAAGATCTACCATGAAAACCGGGATGAAATGGATCAATATGCTTCCAACCTGGAAAAAGGGATTAAAACAGCCGATTATATAAAAGTAAATGAGACACAAATCATTGAAGAATCAAAATTACACACACTTGTTGAAAAATGGGCTTCTTCCTTTGACTGGAACGACGGGGGACAGAAACGCGCTCCGAAATTCCCGTTGCCAAACAATTATGAATTTCTGCTTCAATACGGTAAATATTTTGGAGAAGAAGCCATTGTTGAATTCACTCACCTGACCTTACACAAGATTATTCGCGGAGGAATATACGATCAGCCCGAAGGTGGTTTGATGCGCTACAGCGTTGATATGTACTGGAAAGAGCCGCATTTTGAAAAAATGCTCTACGACAATGGTCAGTTTCTTTCTGTTATCGCCAAAGCCTGCAATGATCGCCCGAGCCTTGAATACAAATGGGTGTTGGAGCAAACTGTCAGCTGGCTGGAAACAAAAATGCAAAGCCAGGCAGGATTATATAAAAGCTCTATTGATGCCGATGCCAATGGAGAAGAAGGCTCTTATTACATCTGGAAAAAGGAAGAACTGCAGGCCATTCTAAAAGAGGATTTTGAAAAAGCGGAAGAATTCTATCAGATAAATGGGAATGGCTTTTGGAAAAACGGAAATTACATCTTATTGCGTACTTCCTCTTTTCACGAATTTTCAGAACACCATCAGCTACCCGCAGATACTTTCAAAAGCTGGTTGAAAAATATTAATTCAAAATTACTTGACGTACGTTCCCGAAGAATAGCTCCTGTCATTGATGATAAGATCATCTTCAGCTGGAACTGTATGATTGCAATTGGTCTAATCGATGCCGCGATCGCACTAAACGATGTGTCTCATTTCAACCGGGCTGTCGTACTCGTCGAACAGCTTGAGAACACTTTCGTATCACCGGATCTCATCTTCCGTATAAATGATGATGCAAACAAAATAGAAGGCTTTCTTGATGATTATGTTTACTACGTGAAAGTATGTATTCAGCTTCATCAATACACATTAGACGATAAATGGATTAACAAAGCGATAAAATGGATTGGTAAAATCCAGGAGCTGTTCGAAACAAAAGGAGAACTATTTTATTATTCGGGAGAAGATGCTTTACTCATTGCAAAAACGCTGGAAATAAACGATAATGTCATACCGTCTTCCAACAGTGTGCTGGCCAATTGCTTTTGGGATTTGGGGGTTATCTGCTCTGATGAGAATTGGCTGAACAAAGCCAAAGCAATGCTTCAGCATGTTTACGAAGGAATGGATCATTACGGTTCAGGATATTCTAATTGGGCCATATTACTTCAGAAAGTAATCAAAGGGGATTTATCCGTGAATTATCTTTCAGAGATCAGCCGGAAAGAGCATCTCCAACAACTAAAAAAACTTCAGGATATTGTTCTGTTCAAAAAAGACATTCAAGCCGGTATAACAAACAGCTACCAGATCTGCCATAATAAAAACTGCTTTCTGCCTGAAAAAGATTTCGGCACTATACTGGAAAAAATACAGCAATTACTAAATCAATAGCTTAATCCATTTCCGGAGCCAGGCGGAGAACAATCCCGTCAATTTCCTCTGTTATGTGAATCTGGCATCCTAAACGGGAATTGGCTTTTACAAAAAAGGCCTGATCCAACATATCCAGCTCTGCATCCGACTGTTCCGGTAATTCCGTATCTGATTCCAGATAACACTGACAAGTAGCGCACATTGCCATACCACCACATTCTCCCTTAACCGGCAAATCATACGATCTGCACAGTTCCATGACATTCATGTTCATATCAGTGGGAGCAAGTAAGCTATGCTCTATACCTTCCCTATCAATAATCGTAACCGTAATATCCATATCACCAAAACAAAAAAGGGCCGGAAATAAATTCCAGCCCTCAAAATTATTCAATTAATATTAGAAATGCCACAAATCGTGTTCGAATAATCTAATATCTTCTGTGATTTTTTGTGATTCAATAAGCGCATCTATACCGTATCTGTACTCTTCGATCTTACGATCAAATACATCAGACTGTTTATAGATGATCGAAGCAAACTGACGCTTCCAGAAATAATCATCAAAGCTCATCCATTGGGAATCATTCTGTCCGTTATAAGTATAGTAGTTGTTGAACACAAATCTACACTCAGGAAAGTACAGCCAGAAAAGTTCACGATATTCATTTCTGTCTTTATCCAATATAACAGGAGCTATTGAAATTATTCTTACATCTAAAACAGATCTTTCCTTATCAAAGAACCAATCTTCCTTTACATGATATCTTACAATATCTCTCGAAGTAAAATATGAATAGTCAGAAGGAAGCTCAATATACTGACCTGTTACCGGATCAATAGAGTCCTCCATACCATCGTATGTCTTCTGGTAACGGCCTCTCGTACTTTTATCTTCGATTCCGAACATCTGCCATGTTAAGAGTAAAGAGGTATAAGCCGTATCATTCCAGAAAGGAATACTTGTATTTCTTTTAACTTCTAAAGGATATTTCAGCTGATCTCCGTCTTTTACATCTTCCAGTAAAGGATTCATCGGATAATATACTGTCAGGTTACCCTTCATTATATTCTCTCTGATAATTGTCCAAAGGCTATAACGGGAAGAGTTTTTAATCCAGTTTTCCCCTCCGGTTATAAGATCATCATTACGGAAATCATAAGGAAAAAATAAGGTATGATTTTGCTTTTCACGTACATCAATATATCTATGAATACGTTTCGACCACATCATATCTGCCTCTCGAACAAATTCATAAGGAATCATTCGTTTAGTCGGAATAATCTCCTTCAGCACAACACCGTCAATCACGCCTTCAACAGGAACGTTCGTCGGTCCACCATTGATATCCACCTGCGCACTTAAAACTGAAATGCTGAAAGCAGATAAAATTAAAGCTAAACGTTTCATAATGATATATTTTAATTATAATGTAAATTCTCCAAAAACCTTTTTAGTCAGTCCGTTTGGCATTCTGACAGTTGCAGATACATAAACTTTAGACCCTGGTTTTCCCTGATTCAATACTGGTATAGCCGCAGCTAGTGAGTTTCCGGAACCTGTAGCTTCACGCATAATTCCCTGAACACCAACAGTCCAGTTTTGTACTGAAAATACTGCTTTTAAAGGAATTCCAGGTCCGTATGATACATTAACAGCTGTCGCTCTTTTGTTAATTTTACCTCCCGGCTCCTGGCCATCAACAAATAATGTTGGTGTCGGCATTGGTTTCAAATCAAAAGTGAACGTACCTAAATTTGCAGTTTTTCCGGTAACAGAACTTTTCCCGGAAACAGAAATTGTACCTGTTTTGCCTGCTGAATTTGGTACTTTTGCAATATACACATCACCACTCTTAACAAGAGAAATTCCTCCGCTTGCACTTAACACTGTCTGATCATAACCGGAAGCAACTCCTTTCACTTTGTTATCATACCCTTTGTACAATACCATTAGCTCGGGTAGCATCAGGTTTGCAGATGGTTTCATTACTTTAATTTCTTTCTCCCAATCTAAAGTTTTAGGAGAACCATCTTTTTTCTTAATAGTAATTGTCCCTTTAAGTGTCAGATCAGTAGCTCCTGCTTTTACACGAACAAAGCCTTGTCCGTCTTTGACCTCAGAAATTTTCTGACCTTCTAAAGTAACTTCCGGCTGGCGATCTGAATCGTAAGCAGCCATCAATACGTTAACTAATACGGAGTCATTTGCATTTACCAAATCAGGACCGTTAGCCAACCATGTAACTTTATTGAAAGAATACTCACCACCACCTACTCTGCTTCTGATTCTGGAGATAACATTTGCTCTGGCAGTTAAAATTTCATTTTGCAACGAAGTCAGGGATGCTAAAGCAGCAACCGCCGGTGCGTGGTCAAATGTTTTACCGATCCAGTGGATGTTTTCTCTGTCATGGTTCTGAACTATTTCATTTTTAGTCAGTCCCATGTATAAATCAGCGATCTCTTCTCTTTCGTCCTTCGGAACATTAGACTTTTCAATAGCCGCTAAAATTTGTTTTTTCAAGTCCTTAACATCTTTATATTTTACAATTTTAGGATCTTTGAAAAAATAAGCTGCTGCGTTGTCCGGCTTCGGAGAAGATTCAACAAAAATCTTCACAATCTCCGCACGGAAAGAGTTCATCTGGTTCCACAATTCAAGTCCTTTGCCTTTTGGAGCTTTCAAATTCTCATTGATTCCCATCAGCAACATCGGTTCATCATATTTATCCTTCGCCTGTACATTTGCCAAGTCCATACGAACCGGTTTGGTCGGAACTTTAGAATCGTATGCTGTTCTAATAATTGCCTCTTCACCTTTTTTTGCTACATCTTCACCAATCATTGTCAACAACTCAACTTTTAAATCATCGATAAATTTAATGCGCTTAGCTACTTCGGCATCTACTTTATCAATCGCACTTAACATCAATTGAGCTTTCTTAGCTGCCTCAGGGTTTGTTTTATCCTGAGCAACTTCTTTTAATTCTTCTTTTTTCTCATTACCACGGGCGAACTCATTTTCATTAGAAACCTGCATGTTCTCCTCAATAGCAACGAAAGCATCCAGAATAGTGTTCGATACGTTCAATGCCAACATCGCTGTTAACACCAAGTACATCATACCGATCATCTTCTGTCTTGGGGTTTCCTTTCCTCCTGCCATTTCTTAATCTTTTTTAAAGTTAAAAATTCAATTATATACGGAGAAAATTAACCTCTTGTAATTGTCATTGCTTTCAGCATGTTGCCATAAACAGTATTTAAATCTGTTAAGTTTCTGGACAACAATGACATATTTTCTTTATAACGTTTAGTATCTTCAGCTGAGTCAGAAAGGTTTTTCATCATTTCAGTAACCTGAGCCTGGAATTTTTCAGTTGCTTCCAAATGAGCAGAAGAACCTTTCAATTGCAGTTCATATACATTATTTAATGCTGCCAGGTTTTTAGAAACTTTCTGAATTTGCTCACCAAATGATTCTCCTTCTTTTGTATTGGAAGTTAAACCTGATAACGACAATGATGCTCTTTCATAAGCTTCAGATAGAGAAGAAACTTTTTTAGAAGCTTCAGCCAGTGAGCTTACATAAGAATCTGTAGCCGCTGCTGCAGAAGTTACGCCTTTTAATTGAGCTGCATTATCACCCAACGCTCTCATTCCGTCACCTAATCGTTCAATCAGCTTAGAATCAATTTTCGCTTCTTCCAGCATTTTATCCAGCTGATCTGTAATTCCGGAACCTCCTTTTAATTTATTGCTTTTAGAAGTATTATCTAAATCTTGTGCATGTCCCTGCGCTAACTCCGGATACACCAATTCCCAATTTGGATCGTGATGTAACGGTTCAAATGTAGAGAAAATAAAGATCACAGCTTCAACTCCCAATCCAATAGGTAACATGTACTGAGAACCAGGGTAGTGCATGATTTTAAACAACGCACCCACAATTACAACTGCTGCACCCCATCCGTACAATTGCTGCATAAATTTCTTCCAACCATCGGTTTCAAAGAAAGATTGTTTTCTACTCATAGTTAATCGTTTTTTTTGGTTTTAAATTTAAATTGTTTTTTTGTTTGTTTTGTTTATTCTTAGCGAAGTTCGATATCGCTTTGAATTTCTTCGCCACCTTCTTTAGAGAAGTCTTTTCCTCCCCGGCCAAGGTGTGTCATAACGTTTCTGAATCCGATATATGACTTGGCAGTATCCTGGAATTCGTAGGATCTTGTGGATGTCTGAAGGTAATAACCAATATCTTTCCATGATCCTCCACGAATTACTTTTCGTTTCATTGCTTCTGTATCCCAGTCCATTGCATCGTAACGGTACTCGGTATTCAAATCATGTGAAAACTCATACATTGATTCATCATAAGCTGTTTCACACCATTCTGCAACATTCCCCGCCATACAATATAATCCGAAACCGTTTGGATTATATGAATATGCCTTAACTGTATGGAATCCTCCGTCTTCAAAATATCTTCCTCTCATCGGCTTGAAGTTCCCCAGGAAACATCCGGAAGAGTTTCGGATATAAGGGCCTCCCCAAGGATATTGAGATAAAGGTAAATCTCCTCTCGCGGCTCTTTCCCATTCTGCTTCTGTTGGCAATCGGAAATCATTTACGAACAATTCACCCATTTCTTCCAGCCAGCCATTCAGCAATTGTGTTCTCCAGACAGAGAAAGCTTTTGCCTGAACCCATGTTACACCAACAACCGGGTAATTATCATAAGCCGGATGCCAGAAATACATATTAGACATCGGGTCATGGAAGGAGTATGTAAAATCTCTTACCCAGCATAATGTATCCGGATAAACATTGATCACCTCATTAATAATGAATCTGCTTCTGTCCTGATGTCCGCGAATAGCGTTGTTCTGTCCTTTTTTGTTCAGCCAGCCATAGTCATCATCCAAACCTATAGGATCACCGTTGAAGGCATTGTTCCCATCCAGAATTTCACGGTGTCCTTCCTGCTTTTCAGCATCAGGTCCTTCATAACCATTTCGGATGATATCAACACGTCCTCTTTTTGCAGCTTCTCTCCAGTCAATCCATACATATCTGTACTTGATTTTTCGGGAATCAAATTCTTTTCTTCCATAAAATCTTTCAGATTCTTTATAGTACATGTCAGCTAAAATCGGAACATACTTAGGATCAGTATAGCTAAATTTCTTATCCCAATTCAACTTAAATGTCGATAAATCAGGATTAGAGCTATTACGGTACTCGAACGGCTCATAATCAGAAATGGTCGCTTCTTCTCCATCGTAGAAAAATTCTTTCTCCCAATTCATGAAATCCAGCTTCTCATCTGTCGTTAACCGGTCATCCTGCTCAGCAATAATCAACTCACGGGCGATAGAGTCTCTTACCCAATATACGAACTGACGGTATTCGTTGTTCGTAATCTCCGTTTGATCCATATAGAATGCCTGTACGGAAACTGTTTTTGAACGTGTTTGGTGCAAAAATGGCACATCCTCGTCGTTTTCTCCCATGTTGTAAGAACCTCCCGGAATATAAACCATTCCCAATGGAACTTCCGGATGATACGGTTTTCTACCAAGTACGCCTGTCAGATGCCCTGTTCTTGAAGAACAAGCAGCCAACACCATACCCAACAAACCAAAAATTAGAATTCTCTTCATTTTAATAACTTTAATTGCCAACACTCAAACAAACATTAACAAAATTCTACAGGACAAATTATAATCTTATAACGTTTATCAAGCTTCAGGGTTACAATTTTTATTCACTTTTTATTATAACCATCTAGGGTTTCTATGAATAGTAACAGGCGGCGGAGGTAAAATATAACAATATCTCAGCACTATTTCATGCGTACCTCTTGATATATTGCTTAGTTTATTTAATGTTAAATCGTAGCTGTAGCCGATTACAAAATTTTTGATTGGAATGATACCTATCATTAATGCCAACGCATCACTTGTTCTGTAAGTCACACCCGCGTAGAACCACTGATCATGTAAATAACGGACATTAATGTCTGCTGAATATTTTACAAAATCCGTTCTCATCATCGCCTGAACATCCAAAGATCTGTTTGCTCCGAATAAGTCAATAAACTTATATCCACCCAACAGGTTGTAATGTCTGAATGTTTTATAATTTACATCTATTAATTTTGATTCTGACAAGTGAGTCGAAGAAATACCGGCAAACCATTTACCCTGATTATGGCGGTAATAAATACCTCCGTTCAAATCCAGGTTAGTCGCAGACGTACTTCCCGGAAGTGTCGGGTCATTTACCTGTGTAGGCGGAATCCAGGTAGGATTCATTCCAAAGTTCACCATACCAACACCAACACCTACTGATAACGTTCCTCCTGCAATTGTTACAGGAATCGGATAAGCAATATTCAGAAGCAGGTTATTCTGTCTGGCAAAACCAATTGCATCATGATAAAAAGAAAGACCTAAGTTAATCGGTAACCATCTTCCCATATTCGCCTCCACATTAAAAACTGCTGAGTTAGGAGCTCCGTTTACTTTGTCCCACTGATTTCTGTAAATTAAAGTACCGCAAATCCCTTGTTCCAAACCTGTAGAGCCAGGGTTAATCGTCATCTTATCATAGATAAAATGCGTCAATAATTTGTCTTGTTGTGCAAAAACATTACCTGTCAATACAAACAAGATCAATAATTTAAGTAAATTTTTCACCATAGAAAGCTTTAGTTTTAGTTACAAAATTACGCAGTTTTAAGCCGCGAAAATCAATCAACTCGGCACTAAAATAAATATTTTTATCAATAATTGAAATTATTTCTAAAAATTTTATTTCGTAATAAACAATCACCTGTTAATAGTTTAATTGTTAAATTTAGCAAAACGGTTGAAACGATTTTCCATTATATACGTCTTATATTATTACAGGTTTCACAAAAGCTTCTGAAAAGTTTTCCACCACAAATCAGGTACGTCATTTTTCATCGCCTGTAAATAGTCCTCGTGGTTACACGGAACAACCGTATGTCTTTTAAAGTTCATTTCGCTTTTCTTAGGATATGGGACTTCCATCCACCATCTCTGAGATTTATTACTTTTATAAAACACTATCTCTTCACCGATATCTACCAGATTAACGGTAAATTTCATATAGTTCTTTAAAGAAGAAATCGGAAAATCCCCGAAGCGGGAAGCAAAGCCGTCTATAAAATACCAGATCATCTGAGCAACCAGATGATCCGTCAGTCCTGAGTCGCCTTCCAGGTAATTCATCACTGAAAAACAAGATAAGCGGTCGCTTATACCGGCATACTTAGCAATCTGACACGCGGTTTCGGAAGTTATCCCGTTTGGGTTATCGTAAAATCCACTTCGGCTTTGAATTGCTTTTAATGATTTCAGATCGAAAGAAATAATGTCCGAATTGCGAATTAACGGTTCCGCCTTCTTGAAGTCGGCAGCTAATTCTCCTAATCTGCAATAATCAAAATATAATTTTTCAATCAGATCAACATCTGACGTTCTCAGGAACGGCTGTTGCGTGCCTATAATTGAGTAATTAAAAAGTGTACAGGGTCTTGAGGTCAGTATGTGAGAAATATAATTCTGGTCATTCAGCGGCTCATCCGGATTCCCGAGATCCAAACCTGCATCTATTCCCGCAATATTTACCGTTTGCTCTAACTGCTGAAAAGCTTTGTATATCGCATAGGTTAAATCCTGGGAACCTCCAATAACTATTGGAACACAACTTTTTTTCACTAAAATTGAAACGGCCTCCTGAACTGCATAATAGGTATCTTCGACAGCATCTCCAGGTTTAATCGTGCCCAAATCATAAACAGAGAAATTCCACTTCGTATCGGCAGACAGGTTATATAAGTAATGTCTGAAGCGATTCGGAATTAAATCTCCCTTTCCGGAAACAGAGTTTCTGAATTCAGGGCAATCAAAAATTACAATGCTGTTCTTTTCAATTTCAGGAAACTCCTCTGTATATATTGTGATCTTCTCACTCAGCAATTCTTTTGTTTGCTGAAAGGTAAAGTCAACCGGCTTAAAATAAATGGATAAATCGTTCAGGCTCATTTCTTACCTCTTTTAGATTTCGGAGAAGCATCCTGCTGCTCAATCAATGCCAATACCTCATCATAGTTCAATGAGCCGGCATCTGTTTTTGCAGGTATTTTATAATTGTTTTTTCCTTTCTTGATGTATGGCCCGTATCTTCCGTTCAGCACCTGGATGGATTTATCTTCCTCAAATTCTTTGATGAGCTTATTGGCATCTTCCTGCTTTTTAGCCACAAACAACTCAACTGCTCTTTCATAATCAATGGTCATCGGGTCTTCACCTTTAGGAATAGAAACAAATTCTTTTCCTACCTGCACATACGGACCAAAACGTCCCACATTTGCCTTTACCTCTGCTCCTTCATATTCTCCCAGTGTTCTTGGCAGCTTGAACAAATCCAGGGCTTCTTCTAAAGTGATTGAATTAATTGATTGTTCTTTTCTTAAAGAAGCGAACTGCGGCTTATCATCCTCCTCTTCTCCTCCGATCTGAGCCAACGGTCCGAAACGTCCGATCTTCACTACCACTTTTTTTCCTGACTCAGGGTGAACTCCCAGCTCGCGCGCGCCGTTTGCTTTTTCTGAGTTCTCTAATGTATCTTCCACATTTGAATGAAACGGATGATAGAACTGATCAATCATTTTTGTCCATTCCACCATACCATTTGCTATGTTGTCAAATTGCTTTTCAACATCGGCTGTAAAGTGATAATCCATGATGTGAACAAAGTGATCCACCAGGAAATCTGTTACTATAATTCCGATATCCGTCGGGAACAGCTTATTCTTCTCTTTACCGGTAATTTCTTTCTTTTTTACTGTCGTAAGATTATTTCCGGCCAGCTCAATATAATCGTATTCCCGTTCCATGCCTTCCAGCTCTTTCTTTTCCACATATCCCCTTTTCTGAATGGTAGAAATGGTTGGTGCATAAGTAGAAGGGCGGCCGATTCCGAGCTCTTCCAGCTTTTTTACCAACGTCGCCTCCACATATCTCGCAGCAGGTCGTGTAAAGCGCTGTGTTGCCTTAATTATATCGCGTAAGAGCTTATCTCCTACCTCAACTTTCGGCAAAATAGCCTGATCATCATTTTCATCTTCGTTATCCAGGTCATCCAGAGATGTTTCCATGTAAACTTTTAAGAAGCCGTCAAATTTTATTACTTCTCCTTTGGCTGCAAATACTCTTTCCAGTGATTCATCACCAATCTTAACGGTTGTCCGTTCCAGCTCCGCATGACTCATCTGAGAAGCAATGGATCTTTTCCAAATCAGGTCATACAGTTTCATTTCATCGTTCTCACCGGAAATGGAATGCGCGGAAAAATCAGTTGGACGGATGGCTTCGTGCGCTTCCTGAGCAGATGCATTCTTAGTCGTATATTTCGTCGGTTTGGAATATTCCTTTCCGTAATAAGAAACAATCTCCTTTTTGGCTCCCTCAATTGCCGTGTCAGACAAATTAACAGAGTCCGTTCTCATGTATGTAATTTTTCCAGCTTCATACAAGCGCTGAGCCACAGACATTGTCCGCGAAACTGAAAAACCAAGCTTAACAGAAGCTTCCTGCTGTAATGTAGAAGTTGTAAAAGGACTGGCAGGAGATTTTGTCGCTGGTTTCTGTTGCACATCCAGAACAGAAAAATCGGCTGTTTTACATTTTTCAAGAAATGCTTCCACTTCTTTCAAAGTTCCGAAGTTCTCCTGAAGATCTGCCTTCAATTTATCTTTTCCTTTGGAAAAAACACCTTGTACCTTATAGTATGATTCTGCTTTAAACTTTTCTATTTCTCTTTCTCTTTCAACGATCAGGCGCACTGCAACGGACTGTACTCTTCCGGCGGACAGGCTCGGCTTTACTTTTCTCCATAAAACCGGAGATAATTCAAAACCAACCAACCTGTCCAGAACCCTTCTTGCCTGCTGTGCATTTACAAGCTCAATATTAATTGTTCTGGGGTTTTCGATCGCTTTTAAAATCGCGGGTTTTGTTATTTCGTTGAAAGTAATCCTTTTAGTATCTTTTTTATCCAGATTTAAAGTTTCATACAAATGCCACGAAATTGCTTCTCCTTCGCGGTCTTCATCGGTCGCGAGCCATACTGTTTCCGCGTCCTTTACCAGCTTTTTCAACTCGGCGACTATCGCTTTTTTATCGGGCGATACTTCGTATTTGGGCTTATAATCATTCTCTATATCAATTGAAACACCCTTTTTAGATAAATCTCTGACGTGACCAAAGCTTGACTTTACAATAAAATCTTTGCCTAAATAGTTTTCAATGGTTTTAGCTTTTGCAGGGGACTCAACAATAACGAGATTTTTAGCCATTAGTATGAAATTAATTCGGTTTTAAAACGACAAAATAAGAGAAATTAAATAAAAGAGAGACGAGAACTGCGGAAAAAAGTTCAAATCCATTTGTTAATAAACTCAGGAAAAAAGAATTATAATTTATTAAATTATAGAAATAGAAATGGCCGAAATTTCTTCCGGCCATTTTTTATTGCTGTTATTTACAGCTTCTATAAGATTACTCTCTCTTGATTACAACAATGTACATGTTTTACTAAATGTAGTGTTGTCTTCATAATCATCACACTTGTCTTTAGCATCGTCTAACGCAGCATTTTTGATATCATGCTTTTCAGTCACTGTTATGTCTCCTGTTCCCTGATATGTACATTCACATGTATAATCTTTTTTACATGATGCCAAACCAAGAACACATAATGCTGCAATGCTTAAAATAGTACCTTTCATAATGTTTATTTTTTCAGTTAATAAATTTCATCTGAAAAAAGATATAGAAAAAAACAAACCAAAAACATAAGTGGCTGATTTAAAACGAACTGACCATAAAACCATAGTTAAATCTGTTTTTTTTGTGGAATAATTTCCCCAATTAAAATAGATATTTGTTAAAAACGGGTACAAAGTGGGGAAATTATTGGGCCTTTTTGTTCTTTATCCGCTGTCTGATATTTTTAAAAAAGCTTTTCAGCTTCCCTTCTCCATATACCGTAGAAGTCAGCAAGGTATTCGCTATCAAAGGAATTACCTCTCTTTTAACAAAACCTCCTTTTTTAAACAGAAAATTCCGAAATAAAAAATCCACCGATGAAACCATAAATGCCCTTGATCCGATAAAATCATCTTCATCAGGGGATTGGTGCTCATCCTCAACATTGTGCTTCTGTATTGCTTTTTTCAGGCCGGCCACATCGTCCCGGATCTGGTACATCGATTTTTCAATATTATCCCTGACCGTCTCCTGCTCTTTTATCAGGTCATCGAAATCATAATGTGATTTGGAGATTCTTCGAAGAATTGCGCTTTTGATCTCATTAGGGCGAAAAACATTTCGGAGCAATAAATAAATAATCAGAGCGATGACGTAGAAACCCGCTACAATAATATAACCAACGCTCATATTATCCAACCGTTCACCTATGTATTGCGCGACTCCTAAATTGACAAACAATAACGCAAACATAAGGAGAGCAATAATAATTGAAGCGCTTACTCCTGAAGAGATCAGATTAACCGTTCGCTCATAGATCTCGAGCTGCAATGATTTTATATTCGCTTTAATGAACAGCTGGGCATTCTCTGCCAGATCATCCACTACTTCATTAACGCTGGTTTCTTTCTTTTCCTGGTTTTCTGTGTTATCTCGTAATTTTTCCTGTTCCATAAGCCTATAATAAAAAATGCCAGAAAGAATCTGGCACCTGGTTTAAAATTATCGTGATCTAAGCGTTTTTAACACTTCTTACTTTATTTTCCACTTCATCTTTTACCTGAGAAGCTTTTTCTTTTAATTCGGAAATTACTTCTTCTCCTTTCTTTTTCGTGTCCGTTAAAAAATCATTTAGTCTGTCGCCTAAATCTCCAAATGAATCTTTAATTTGCTTTCTGGTTTTTTCACCTTTTTCCGGAGCGATTAAAATTCCTGTAACTACTCCTACAGCACCCACTGCTATCAATCCTAAAACTGTTTTTGTTGCTCTGCTCATAACTTACTTTTTTATATGTGATTAATCTTGTTTACCTAGTAAAATATGCCAAAACATTTAATTAGCACTAACACATCAAAGTAACAAAGATATTCTCAATCAAAAAACGCAAATAATGTTAAGAAAGCGCAGCATTTTTTCTGTAAATTAATAGTATCTATTTGATAATAAATAATTTTCCACGTAATCTTTCACTCCTTCCTCTAACGTATGGAATGGTATATTATAACCCGTTTTTAACAATTTGGACATATTCGCTTCCGTAAAATACTGATACTTATCACGTATATCTGCCGGTGTGTCAATGAATGAGATATTTGCAGGCTTGTTCAGGGAACGAAAAGTCGCTGTTGTCAGATCCAGGAAAGTCCTTGCCTTTCCCGACCCCAGATTGTAAATTCCCGATTCGGGTTTTTCAGCATATAAGTACCAGCATACGTTAATGACATCTTTCACATAAACGAAATCTCTTAGCTGCTCTCCATCCTTGTATTCCGGGTTATGGGAACGGAATAAATTCATCTGTCCTTTCTCCTGCACCTGCCTGAACGTATGCAAAATTACGGAAGCCATTCTCCCTTTGTGATATTCGTTCGGTCCATAAACATTGAAAAATTTCAGGCCATACCAGTTAGGCGGGCATTTATCCTGGGCAATCGCCCATTTATCAAATTCATTTTTAGATTCTCCGTACGGATTCAGCGGCTTTAATGAAGAAACAATCTCATGATTATCTTCATAACCAAACTCTCCCAAACCATAAGTTGCTGCAGAGCTCGCATAAATCAGCGGAATCTGATTCTCCGAACAATATTTCCAGATCATCTTCGTATAGTTCAGATTCAGCTCCTCCAGCACTTCCCAATTAAATTCAGTAGTGTCCGTTCTTGCTCCTATGTGAAAAATTACGTCAATAGTTTCAGTAGTATGCTTTAGCCAGTTCTCCAGCTGTTTTCTTTCTACCTTCTCACTGTATTTTTTACCTTCCAGATTTTTTTGTTTTTCGGGAACATCAAACTTATCAACAAGGATAAGATCCTGTCTCCCTTCATTATTAAGCTTTGTCACCAAACAACTTCCGATAAATCCCGCTGCACCTGTTACGATAATCATTTTTTACTTTTTAATAGCAAAAATAATGAATAAATTTGTACCAAAATTCCGTTATGCAACAGTATCACCATTTACTTAATGAGATTTTAGAAAAAGGCGTTCACAAGGAAGACCGTACAGGAACAGGAACAATCTCCATATTCGGGCATCAGATGCGTTTTGACCTGAATGAAGGATTCCCTTTAGTAACTACTAAAAAAGTGCACCTGCGGTCTATTATTGTCGAGCTGTTATGGTTTTTACAGGGTGATACCAATATCAAGTACCTCAAGGACAATAAGGTTTCCATCTGGGATGAATGGGCAGATGAAAACGGTGATCTCGGGCCGGTTTACGGAAAGCAATGGAGACGATGGGAAACAGCTGACGGAAGAGTTATCGACCAGATCTCCAAATTAATTGATCAGATTAAACGCAATCCTGATTCCAGAAGGCTGATCGTTTCTGCATGGAACGTGGCAGATGTGGATAATATGGCTTTACCTCCTTGCCACACCTTATTTCAATTCTATGTGGCCAATAATAAGCTGAGCTGTCAATTGTACCAGCGCAGCGCGGACACGTTTCTGGGTGTTCCTTTCAATATTGCTTCTTACGCGCTGTTAACCATGATGATCGCTCAGGTCTGCGACTTAGAGTATGGTGATTTTGTTCATACATTCGGAGATACACACTTATATACGAATCATCTGGAGCAGGCAAGACTTCAGCTATCAAGAGAAATCCGTCCGCTTCCGATCATGAAAATCAATCCGGATGTTAAGGATATTTTTAATTTTAAATTAGAAGATTTCGAGCTGTTAAATTACGATCCGCATCCGCACATCAAAGCAGAAGTAGCTGTTTAATTGAGCTGCATATTATCAATAAGACGCACTTCTCCCACATAAGCGACAACGCACGCCACGGCATCCGGTGTCCATTCGTCTGTAAGTGATTCCAGTGTCATCGGATCAACTATTTCAAAATATTCAAGCTCTAATGAGCTGTCCGAATAATCCTGCTTCATTATCTCTACAATCTGTACAGGATTCATTGTCTTTGCCAGCTCCTTCGCTTTCAGCAATGACCTGTAGATAAAAAGCGCTTCTTCTTTCTGTGCTTCGGTCAACCGCTGATTTCTTGAGCTAAAAGCCAATCCCGATAATTCACGGTAAATCGGGCAGGCGATGATATTGACAGGCAAATGAAGGTATTCCACCATCTTTCTTACTACTGCAACCTGCTGGAAATCTTTTAAGCCAAAATAAGCGTTATCGGGCTGCACTAACTGAAAAAAACGAGTCAGAACCTGGACAACTCCATCAAAATGCCCGGGGCGCATCCTGCCTTCCATCAACACTTCCAAACGTCCAAGATCAACCTCGGGAACTAAAAAATCTATGGGATAAACATCTTCTTCTTCCGGAATAAAAACAATATCTACACCTGTTTTCTCAACAAATTTAATGTCTGTTTCAATTGTTCGCGGGTATTTCGCCAGATCTTCAGGATTATTAAATTGTCTCGGATTCACAAAAATACTGACTACCGTGATATCATTTTCCCCGATGGAACGCTTCATAAGAGAAGCATGCCCAATATGCAATGCTCCCATCGTCGGAACAAATCCAATCTTTTTACCAAGGCTTTTTAATTCACTGATTTGCAACATCAAATCAGAAACATTGTTGATTACTAACAATTTACAGCAATTAATTTCTACACAAGCGGACAAAACTAAATCTTTTTTTACAGTTTTAGCCATTTTTGTTGTATTTTTGCAAGGATTTTTAGAAACTCGAGTATTCCTATGGAAAAGAAACGAATTTTATTTATATCGCAAGAAATTTTTCCTTTTTTACCCAAAAATGAGCTTTCCTACTCTGCTAAAAGAATTCCTCAGGGAATCCAGGATTTAGGTAAAGAAATTCGTGTGTTCACACCACGTTACGGGAATATCAACGAAAGAAGACATCAGCTTCATGAGGTAATACGCCTGTCCGGAATGAATATTGTAATCAACGATCATGATCATCCGCTGATCATCAAGGTCGCTTCCGTTCCGAATGCAAAAATGCAGGTTTACTTTATTGACAACGAAGAATATTTCAAGAGAAAGCAATCTGTTTCAGAAGAAGACGGAAAATATTTTAACGATAATGATGAGCGTTCTATCTTTTTCTGCAGAGGCGTATTAGAGACCGTTAAAAAGCTGGGCTGGCAGCCGGATGTAATTCACTGCCACGGCTGGCTGGGAATGATGATGCCTTTGTATATCAAAAAAGTGTATAATAAAGACCCGCATTTTGCCAATACAAAAGTTGTATTATCATTTTACGATCTTGGCTTTAATGATCACTTTGACGATCTGTTGGCTGAAAAGTTGAAATTCGATGGTATTGACGAAGAAATCACTTCAGAAATCGGGGATACTACTTTTGAAAATGTTTTAAGTACAGCTGTAAAATATTCCGACGGAATTACCGTTCTATCGGAGAAAATAAGTGATGTCTGCCAGAAAATATTTGACGAAGCGACGTGTGCCAAACTGGATTTTGTCCCTGAAGAACACCAGTCAAAACAGCTTTCCGACTTTTTCGACAGAGTCATCAATGAAGAAGTATTAGTTTCATGAAGATAAAACACATTTCAGATAATTTTATGAAGCGGGAGAATTATATTTTTTCCGCTTCTTTTTTCTTTTTATTACTCTTTTTCGCAGGAATTTCCAGCTGTAAGAAAAAGGATTTTACGAACGGGAAAGACCTGCTGGACTCCAAGTACGGCATCAATTCCGTTTTGGTAGATACTTTTGATATTATTACTTATTCCGTCAAGGAGGATTCAATTCGCTGCACGAATAATTCCAATGTGCTGTTCGGAATATACAATGACCCTACGTTTGGAAAATTCAATTCATCAATTTACACCAATCTGGTGCTTCAAAACCCTGGGACAACAAATTTCACCAATTCCCAGACGGTGGATTCCGTTGTGTTTTCAATGCAGTACAGCGGTTATTACGGAACACCGGAAAACATCCAGGTTGAAGTGTATGAGCTGTCTGATTTAATGACAGTGGGTGATACGATGTATCAGTTTTCAACGGTAAATCATAATACTGAGAATCTTGTTGAAAGTGGTTTTGAAACAATGCTTCCGAAACCTGCTTCCAAAACAATTGTCGGAACGGACACATTAACAGCGCATCTGAGAATCCGGCTGAAACCCACCTTTGGCCAGCATCTTATTGATGGGGTCAATCAGGGGTATTATGAATCACAGGATGCATTTAAAAATTTCTTCAAAGGATTATATGTAAAAGTAACCGATTACAATCCTGCATCCGGAAAAGGTGCAGTGTATTACTTTTCTCTGACTTCTGTCAACTCCGGGCTAACCATTTATTACAGAGATCAGGATGATGTTGCCAAATCATTCAGATATCTCATCAACAATAAAGGTGTTTTCTTTAATCATGTGGATATTGACCGGTCAGGAACAAAAGTGGAGCAGCTGCTTGCAAATTCATCGCTTGGGGAAAAAGAGTTTTATGCACAGGCTTACGGAATTCGTGCCGTTGTTGAGATTCCGGGATTAAAAAACATTCCGTCCAACGCTATCATCCATTCTGCTGAATTACAGCTGCCGTTCACTTCTTATTATCTGGATAAAATCTATGCCAGTGCTGCTGTGACGATCGGTTATTATAACAATAACGACTATAATAAGCCGGTTACGATAAAAAGCGGGAATTTATACAATGAGTCTCTTAAAGCTTACATTATAGATATTAATGATTATGCAAGTGAAAAAATTGTTGCTCAGAATATCATAAACGGAACCATTAATACCCAAAAGTTTTATATTATTCCTAATAACTATTCTATTAGTTCGGAAAGAATTATATTTAACGGGAAAAATACGACATACAAGCTGAAACCAAAGTTAACTGTTATTTACACATTAAACTGAAAATTTTTATGTGCGGGATTGTAGCATACATAGGAAATAAAGAAGCCTACCCAATTCTGATCAAAGGATTACAACGCTTAGAATACCGGGGATACGACAGCGCGGGAGTTGCGCTCTTAAAAGATAATCACATTAACCTATACAAAAAGCAGGGAAAAGTCAGTGATCTGGAAAATTACGCCAGGCAATTCGATACTTCCGGAAAAACGGGAATCGGACATACGCGCTGGGCTACTCACGGGCTTCCCAATGACGTAAACTCCCATCCACACACATCAATGGATGGAAAGATCGCTATCATTCATAACGGTATTATCGAAAACTACGATTCTATCAAGGAACAGCTGATCGCAAGAGGATATGAGTTCAAATCCCAGACAGATACGGAAGTGGTAGTGCATTTGATTGACGACATCCTGAAAAAAGAAAAAGTCGATCTGGCCGAAGCTGTCCGCCTGGCACTTATGAGCGTTATAGGAGCATACGCTATTGTCGTATTATCGTCCGATTATCCGGATCAATTGGTTTGTGCACGTAAAAGCAGCCCGCTGGTAGTCGGAATCGGTCAGGAAAACGATTTCTACTTAGCTTCAGATGCAACGCCGATCATTGAATATACAAAGCAGGTGGTATATCTTAACGATGAAGAGATAGCTACCGTAAGCTTAAAAGAAGGATTGAAAATCATCAACATAAAGAATCAGGAAAAATCTCCTTACGTCCAGGAGCTTGAAATGCAGATTGAATCGCTTGAAAAAGGAGGATTTGAGCACTTTATGCTGAAAGAGATATTTGAGCAGCCACGTTCAATCAGAGATTGCTTCAGAGGCCGTCTGAACAGCGAGGAAGGATGGGTTCAGCTTGGTGGTCTGAAAGATTATGAGCAGCGCTTAATCCACGCTAACAGGCTGGTAATGGTTGCCTGTGGTACTTCCTGGCACGCATGCCAGGTAGGTGAATACCTGATTGAAGATCTGGCGAGAATCAACGTGGAAGTTGAATATGCTTCCGAGTTCCGTTACCGGAATCCGATCATTAATGAAAATGATATTGTGATCGCTCTCACACAATCCGGTGAAACTGCAGATACTTTAGCCGCGATCGAGCTGGCAAAACAAAAAGGTGCAAAAGTTCTGGGAATTACGAATGTTGTCGGTTCATCTGTGTCCAGAGCAACACATGCAGGTTCCTATACACACGCAGGCCCTGAGATAGGTGTCGCTTCTACAAAAGCATTCACAGCTCAGGTAACTGTACTAACCCTTATGGCATTGCGCCTTGCTCACATCCGCGGAACACTTTCCCGTTCTGAATTCCGGCAATTAACAGCCGAGTTGGAGCGAATTCCGGATAAAGTTCAGCGTATTTTAGAATCTAACGATAAGATCAAAGAAATCGCTCATATTTATCACCAGGCGACAAACGCGCTTTATTTAGGACGCGGTTCATCTTTCCCTGTAGCATTGGAAGGAGCTCTGAAATTAAAAGAGATTTCATACATTCATGCTGAAGGTTATCCTGCCGCAGAAATGAAACACGGGCCTATCGCTTTGATTGATGAAGAAATGCCTGTATTTGTTATTGCTACAAAAGGTACTTCTTATGAAAAAGTGGTAAGTAACATCCAGGAAGTAAAAGCCCGGAAAGGAAAAATAATTGCTATTGTCACGGAAGGAGATGTTCAGGTGAAAGAGTTATCTGATCATTATATTGAAATCCCGGAGACAGACGAGCATCTTGTGCCTCTGCTGGCAACCATTCCGCTGCAGATTCTCTCTTATCACATCGCTGTAATGAGAGGCTGTAACGTGGATCAGCCGAGAAACTTAGCAAAATCAGTTACTGTAGAATAGAAATTGAAGCTGACCGAAAGTCAGCTTTTTACTTTTAACTAAAATCATGAAAAAAATAATAATTGTTTTTACGTTTTTACTTGCCCACCTTTCTAACGCCCAAAATGTCTTAACAATTAACAAGCTGCTCGAGCTGAACCGCCTTTCCGGAGGAATAATATCACCGGATGAAACCAAAGTGCTGTTCGAGATCAAGCAGGCAAATATCGAAGCAGATAAAGTTTATGGCAATGTGTATATCTATGATTTGAAGAACAAAAAATATGCTGCCATTACTGACAATGAGAAGACTGTCCGTTTTGATTTCCAATGGACAAATGACAATTCGATCTGGTATATTTCCAATGAAAAAAATGGTTTTCAGGTGTGGAGCATGGATGCATCGGGAAATAATAAACGCCAGATCACGAATGAAGAGAATGGTGTAGACGGCTTTAAAATCTCTGATGACGGTTCCCTTTTAGTAGTTATCCTTGATGAAAAAATCACTGAAAATATCAGCGACCTGTATCCTGAATTAAAGAAAAATCATGCAAGAATTTACGATGATCTGATGTATCGTCACTGGAACTACTGGAACGATGAAAACTTCAAACAGCTGTACTATGTCCGGCTGGACGGTAAAAATATCAGCGGAAGCAAAACAGCAATCGCTCCGGTTTCTGCCATCGACAAAGTAAATCCTCCGTTCAGCGGAAGCGAGTCTATTGCCATCAGCTCCGATAACAGGACGATCTATTTCAGCATGAAGAACAAAATCGGAAAGGATTTTGCACTTTCTACGAACACCGATATCTACGCTTATAACATTGATACAAAACAAACGAACAACCTTTCAGTTACCAATAAAGGATACGATAATGCCCCGGTCGTTTCAAAAGACGGTAAATATGTCGCATGGCTACAAATGAAAAATGAAGGTTACGAGTCTGATAAAAATGATATTATCTTATACCAGCCGGCAACTCAGAAATATGTCAATCTTACAGAAGGAGAAGATATTACGGTCAGCAATTTTGCAATCGGAGATAAGAAGATCTACTTCATCGCTCCCTACAAAGGTTGCGAACAGATCTTCGAGATCGACATTGAAACGAAAAAACTGACGCAAATCACCACAACGATCGCGGATTACACCGGACTGGCATTAAGTAAGAACAGCTTAATTGCCACGCGTCAATCCATGATCGAGCCGACAGATTTATTTCAGATCGATCTAAAATCCAAAAAAGTCCAGCAGCTTACAAGTGTAAACGAAGCGTATTTAAAAACAATTGCAAAACCAACTGTAAAAGAAACATGGGTCAAAACAACCGATGGAAAAGAAATGCTTGTATGGCATGTGCTACCACCAAACTTTGACAGCACAAAAGCTTATCCCGCATTGTTATACTGTCAGGGCGGACCGCAAAGCATGGTCAGCCAGTTTTTTTCTTACCGGTGGAACCTGATGCTGATGGCAAGCCAGGGATATGTTGTTGTCGCACCTAATCGCCGCGGCCTTCCGGGATTCGGGAAAGAATGGAATGAAGCCATTTCAAAAGACTGGGGCGGGCAATCCATCAGAGATTACCTCTCTGCAACGGATGATGCAGCTGCGAAGCCTTATGTGGACAAAAACCGTATGGGAGCCGTCGGAGCATCTTACGGCGGATATTCTGTTTACTTTCTGGCAGGTGTTCATGAAAAAAGATTTAAAACGTTTATTTCTCACTGTGGCTTGTTCAATTTAGAAAGCTGGTATGGAACAACAGAAGAGCTGTTCTTTGCAAACTGGGACAATAAAGGTCCTTACTGGTCACCGGAAAACAAAGAATATTATCAGAAGAACAGTCCTCACAATTATGTACAAAACTGGGATACTCCGATAATGGTCATTCATGGTGAGCTGGATTTCCGTGTTCCTGTCGGAGAAGGCCTGCAAGCTTATCAGGCAGCCAGATTAAAAGGATTAAAATCTAAATTACTGTTATTTTCCAACGAAGGACATTGGGTTAATTCCCCGCAAAACGCCGTTATCTGGCACAATGAATTTTACAAATGGCTGGAAGAAGACCTGAAAAAATAATCCATCAATAATAATTTTGTAAATTCGCAATTTTGACTTTTTATAATTATGTGGCAAAAGATAGGAAACATTGTACTTAGAAACAGGCTGTTCATCATCGCTGTGATACTGCTGCTGACAGTTTTCTTTGGGTACTTTGCGCTTACTAACCTGAAGATTGACAACAAGTACGGCAATACATTACCAAAAGACTCCGAAGTTCAGATGCAGTATCTGAAGTTTAAAGAACAGTTCGGAGAAGACGGATCAACACTTGTCATTGCAATTGATAATAAAAAACTTTACACGGAAAAGAATTTCAAAAAGTGGAAAGAATTAGGTGATTCCATTTTAAAAATGGATGGTGTACTAAGTGTCATATCAGAAGCTACGCTCTTTACAATTAATGATAATAAAGCTGATGAAAAATTCGAGGCTAAAAAAATCTATTCCGATCCGACATTTACAGAAAAATCCATTGATTCTATCCGGAGAGAAGTAAAGAAAAATCCTATTTATGATCACCTGCTTTATAACGACTCCACCCATATCTCATTAATGATGATCGGGCTGGATGAAAATTATCTGGCAGATCAAACGAAGCAGAATTTCGTCTTAGCGCTTGAAAAATTTGCAAATACATATGAAAAAGAGCTGGGGCACATGCACTTTGCAGGGCTTCCTCACATCCGGATCGTAATCGGAAAACGTATTGTCAATGAAATGCTTTTGTTCATAGGATTGGCGCTGGCTGCTTCCTGTGTTTTGATCTATTACTTCTTCCGTTCCTTTAAAGTGGTAATGATCTGTGTCGCCGTAATTGTCATCTCAGTAATCTGGGCACTTGGAACTATAGGGCTGTTCGATTTTAAATTATCCGTGATGATGGCGCTGATTCCTCCGCTGATGATCGTTGTCGGCGTTCCGAATTCCGTATTTTTCTATACTCGCTTTCACCAGGAATACCGGATCAGCAAGAACAAAATCCGGGCAACCAGCTCTATGATCAAAAAAATCGGTGGTGCGACATTCCTGACCAACTTAACAACAGCGATAGGTTTCTGTACCTTTACAAGTTCCGAAAAATTAATGGAATTTGGTATCATCTCCTCGCTGAACATCATGGTGGTATTTGTCCTTTCGTTATGCCTGATCCCAATTGCGATCAGCTATTCGGCCGACCCAAAGGAAAGACATCTTGCACACCTCGACAGAGAGTCCTCCACAAAAATGCTGGATATTATTGTCAATCTGGTAACGCACCACAGAACAGCAATTTACATTATATCCGTAATTCTTTCTATAATTTTCATCTTGGGTTCTCTGAATATCAAAGCAACCGGAAATCTAACGAGTGATCTTCCAAAAAGCGACCAGATCCTCAAAGACCTGAAATACGTCGAAAAATCATTTGGTGGTACCATTCCGTTTGAAATCCTGGTGAATTATAAAACTCCCGGCAGATTATTCAAAAATGAAACACTGGAAAAAATTGAATCCGTACAAAACATGATCTATAACGATTCATTGTTTTCCAAATCCTTATCATATGTCGACTTCCTGAAAGTGATCAATATGGCAATGTATGATAATGATCCTGAATATTACCGTATTATTTCCAACAGAGATAAGTTGAAGCTTAAAAAGTATATTGAAAAGTTCGATATAACCAATGCGAATGGGGCTGCTTTCAGCCTTAAAGAATTAATTGACACGCTCAATACTACCATCCGGATCCGTACCCAGATGAAAGACTTGGGGTCCGCTGAAGTCCGTGACAAAGTAGAGATTATTAAAGGAAAGATCGATTCCATTCTCAACCCTGATAAAAAAGAGCTGGAACGTCTTTACGGATTGATTGAAAGTGGGAAGCAAGAGTATATCGATTCTATTCTGGAAAATTACAATTATGTTCAGAATTCTCTGACACATCAGATCAGCAGCGGAAATGATGAGCTGCAATATCAATTTGATATGAATCCTGAAAAAATTAAAGAATACTATTCCAAGCCTTATTTTAACAGAAAGCTGAGAGCAGCTTTGGACAGTGAATACTATGATTCCGCTGTTACAGGTACTTCTGTAGTCGCTGCTGAAGGAACAAAATATCTTTTTATCAATATGGTTGAAAGTATTGTCTTTGCGATCATTACTATTTCCGCGCTGATGTCCTTATTGTTCAATTCGTGGAAAATGACTGTTATTTCCATGATTCCGAACATCATTCCGCTGATCTTTATCGCTGGATTCATGGGATTCTTCCATGTGGATCTGAAACCTTCAACATTATTGGTATTTGGTATCGCACTCGGTATTACTGTCGATAATGCGATTCTGTTCCTGGCAAAATACCGCCAGGAAATGCGCACCAGAAAATGGGACATCAAATATACCATTATCAAATCTCTGCGAGAAACAGGCCTTGGAATTGTCTATACATCTATCGTTCTATTCTTTGGATTCGGCATGTTTTTCTTCTCTCAGTTCGGAGGAACAAAAGCTATGGGAATGCTGGTATCCTTAGCAATTCTGGTCGGTACATTTACAAACGTGCTGATTCTTCCTTCTCTGTTGCTTTCTTTGGAAAAATACGTTACAAGTGAATCATTCAATGAACCCTATTTTGAAATTTACGACGAAGAGGAAGATATTGAGCTGGATAATCTTCAGGTACGTGAAGAAGAGGAAAATGATGATATTGACAAACTGAACTGACTAAAATAGCCCATCTATGAAAGGAATTATCCTGGCCGGCGGATCCGGTACGCGTTTGCATCCATTGACATTAGCTATCAGCAAGCAATTAATGCCCATCTATGACAAACCGATGATCTACTATCCGCTATCGGTTTTGATGAACGCCGGAATCCGGGAAATTTTAATTATTTCCACTCCTCATGATATGCCTTTATTTCAAAAATTATTGGGAGACGGAAAAAAATACGGATGCCGGTTTGAATATAAAATCCAGGAAACTCCGAACGGACTTGCACAGGCTTTCGTAATCGGAGAAGAATTTATCGGAAAAGATCCGGTTGCTTTGATCTTAGGTGACAATATTTTCTACGGTGTCGGAATGGGCAACTTATTAAGCGAACATCTTGATCCTGAAGGAGGAGCTGTTTTCGCTTATCATGTTTCTGATCCTGAGCGTTATGGTGTGGTAGAATTTGATGAGCAATTCAATGCTGTTTCCATTGAGGAGAAACCAAAGCAGCCAAAATCAAATTATGCTGTTCCGGGATTATATTTTTATAACAATGACGTAGTTGAAATTGCAAAAAGCTTAAAGCCTTCTGCTCGCGGCGAGTACGAAATCACTGATGTAAATGCAGAGTATTTACGCAGAGGAAAGCTGAAAGTCGGAGTTTTAAACCGTGGTACAGCGTGGCTGGATACCGGCACTTTCGCTTCGTTAATGCAGGCAGGGCAATTTGTACAGGTGATTGAAGACCGCCAGGGCTTGAAAATCGGATGTATAGAAGAGATCGCTTACCGAAAAGGCTTTATTACGAAAGATCAGCTTCGTGAGCTGGCACAACCGTTATTAAAGTCAGGATACGGAGAATATTTACTTAATATCATTAAATAAACATGGAGCTTCTTTCCCCGTATTTAGAAAAAATAGAGTTGGAAATTGTACAGCTTGGTTTTCCGGAAACCCCTGAAAATCTCTATCAGCCGCTTTCTTATTTTTTAAATATAGGAGGAAAACGCATCCGGCCGATTCTTACTTTAATCGGAGCAGAGATGTTTGATGAAATTAAGCCGGAAGCTGTGGATGTAGCTGTCGGAATAGAATTATTCCACAATTTCACGCTGCTTCACGATGATATCATGGACAATGCGCCATTGCGAAGAAATTTTCAGACCGTTCACGAAAAATGGAATACCAGCACTGCTATTTTAAGCGGTGATGTCTTGTTCGTGAAAGCGATGGAGAAAATTCTGAAAGGACAATCCAATCAGCTGAGCCAGCTGTTTCTTACAACTGCAAGAGAAGTATGTGAGGGACAGCAGATGGATATGAACTTTGAAACACAGCTAAATGTAAGTATTGGTGAATATATTGAAATGATCCGCTTAAAAACTTCGGTTTTGCTGGGATGCGCACTGCAATGCGGAGCGATCATCAGCGGAGCGAATGAAGAAGATCAGGAAAAATTATATCAGCTTGGAACCAACATCGGTATCGCTTTTCAATTACAGGATGATCATCTCGATACCTTCGGATTGAGCCCTAAAGTGGGGAAATCAATCGGTGGAGATATCCTGAGCAACAAAAAAACATTCCTGTACCTAAAAGCGCTGGAATTAGCTTCAGAATCACAAAAGCAACAATTCGAACATCTATTGTCCGAACATAATCCGGAAATAAAAATTGCGCAAACAGTGGCCTTATTCAACGAGCTGAACGTGCAGCATATTTCCCAGGAAAAAATTGAATTCTACTTTCAGAAAGGAATTTCCTATCTGAACGAAATACAGCTTCCCGAAGAAAGAAAACAAGCTTTAAAAGCAGTAATTGATTTTCTGTATCACCGAAATTTCTGATGCCGGAATATGTAATACTTGTGGATGAGCACGACCGTGAAACCGGTCTGGAAGAAAAGCTGAAAGCACATGAACTGGGCTTGCTTCACCGTGCATTTTCCGTGTTGATCTTCAATTCACAAGGCAAGCTTTTATTACAGCAGCGCGCTGTACACAAATATCATTCCCCGTTATTATGGACCAATACGTGTTGTTCCCACCCCAGAAAAGGAGAAAACATTCCTGATGCGGCTAATCGCCGTTTGCAGGAAGAGATGGGAATGAAGGCCGATCTGCAGACCGTATTCTCGTTCATCTACAAAGCCGACATGGAAAACGGACTGACAGAACATGAATTTGACCATGTTCTAATTGGCTTTTCAGATGCTGTCCCTCAGGTCAATCCTGAGGAAGTCAATCAGTTCAGATGGGAATCCATCGAAACTATAAAAGAAGAAATCCGGCAGCATCCTGCTGATTTTACGCCCTGGTTCCGGTTGTTGATCCGTGACCACGAACAAAAAATTTTAGCTCATGAAAATTTGCAGAAGAGAAACATTTAACGCAGCTCATCGCTTATACAACCCCGATTTTGACGAAGCGACCAACCGGCGCATTTACGATAAATGCAGCAATCCTAATTACCATGGGCATAATTATGTGCTGGAAGTGTGGGTTGATGGGCAGATTGACGCAGAAACAGGCTATCTTATCGATTTAAAAACACTGAGTGATATTATTCATGAAGAAGTGCTGGAACGCTTCGATCACCGCAATCTGAATCTTGATTGCCCGGAATTCAGCAATCTCATTCCTACAGTCGAAAATATTGCGGTTGTAATCTGGGATCTCCTGAAGGCCAGAATCGATGCTAAATACGGATTAGAAATAAGGCTCTGGGAAACAGATAAAAACAGCGTCTGGTATAACGGAAAATAGAAATTCAATTCTCTTTTATCTGATATTCTCTATTGGCAATAGTGTAGTTATTCAATAGTTTATTTTAGTAAAATACAATTTGGATAATGTTGTTAATTCGCAGCAATTCTTTGAGCTGCAAATCAATCTGCACACTCATTTTTCACTTTTTAGAATCCTTGTCCATTTCTCTGTCTTTCCCAGAAGGGAAATGCCAATATAACCCCGTAAATCAAGTGAATTCTCACCTGTGATTGTCACTGTACAGCTGAATTCTTTTTTTCTTTCAGGATCATACGCGATTCCTTCATATTTTTTATCCTCTACTTTTTTTAAACGGCGAATCACCGTACTTCCGTGAGTCTGCTGGATTTTTTCACTCTGATCTTTCGTCCAGATCAGTTTTCCTTCATAAAGTCCGTTATCCATTTTATAAATCTGGACTTTAGCAGCTCCTCCCTGCGTTAGCCACGTGCCTTCTACTTTTTGTGCACAAGCAGAAGAAATAGAGAAAAACACAAATAGAAACCCAAAAATAACTTTCATTTACTTTTTGATATATCGGTTAAACTACCTCATCCATCGCTCATACCACATCTGAAACATCAGCAGATACCATACTTTTAAACCTAGTTCTTTCTTTCCATTCAAAAACTGGTTGCGAATATTTCGTACTTCTTCCACATGAAAAATTCCCTGACGGGCAATCCGTTCATCGGATAAAAAGTCTTCCAGTCGTAAACGCAGATCTTCCATCATCCATTTTTCAAAAGGAATAGCAAAGCCCATTTTCGGACGATCCATTAATTCCCGGGGAATATATTGATAAACGATTTCCTTTAGAATGTATTTTTTGATTCCATCATTATATTTAAAATGATCCGGTAATTGCGCCGCCCACTCAATGACTTTATGATCCAGAAAAGGTTCTCTTCCTTCAAGGCTGAAGCGCATAGTAGCGCGGTCCACTTTCGTCAGGATATCATCCGGAAGATAGGTCTGATAATCAACTGCCATCATATAACTTAAAGGAGAATACGTTTCCTGGCTTAATTCCTTGCTGTTATAAGCTAACGGCGGCAATGGCTGTCTGCTCTTCAACAGACGACTTAGTCCCTCATTGTCAAACTGGCTGGAAAGGCTCCACATCATCTGTTCCGGTGACGGATCTTTCAGCAGGTTTTTAAGTTTCTCATAGCGGTTAGCAAAATTATACTTGTTGCGCAGATACGGAATGCTGTCCGCTTCTATCAGATCCATCATTCCTGCAGCCGTTTTTCTTGCAAATGCAGGAAGCTGATTTAATTTCTGTCCGTACCGTACCAAATAATCGTAACGATTATAACCCGCGAACACTTCATCACCTGCATCTGCGCTCAATGCTACCGTAACATGCTGACGGGCAATCTTTGAAACCAGGCCTGTCGGTATAGCGCTGCTGTCACCAAAAGGCTCATCATAATAGAATGGTAGATCATCAATCAGCTCAATCGCTTCCTGGTGAGAGCATTCAAATTCCGTATGTTCCGTTCCCAGGTATTTCGCGACATCTTTTGCGTAAGGAGCTTCATTCAAGCCTATATCGGGAACAGCGATGGTATATGTTTTTAATTTCTGTGTTCTGCCTGTTTGCAATAAGCTCGTAACAGCCGCGCTGTCAAAGCCTCCACTCAGAAATACTCCGACCGGGACATCCGCAACCATACGTAATTCGCAGGATTCGCGTAAAATGGCTTCCGTCTGCTTTTTCGCATCTTCGAACGATAAATCAGCTTTTGGCTGATTGTAGGCATCATAAACGTTCCAGTACTGATGCTGATTCAAATATGCCGGATGAGCTTTCAATTCGGAAAGATTAAACTCCAGATAATGCCCGGGCTTTAATTTGAATGCAGACTGAAAAATTGTATGCGGCGCAGGAATATTCCCGAATTGCATGAACATCTCCACCGCGGAAAGATTTATCTCTTTCCGGAAAGACGGATGCTCATGAAAAGCCTTTAATTCGCTTGAAAACAAAAATAAGCCATTGTTCAGATAAAAATAAAAAGGCTTTACTCCGGCCCTGTCCCTCACACAGAAAACAGCTCCGGTTCCTGTGTTCACAATGACAAATGCGAACATTCCCCGAAAACGTTCCACACAGCTTTTTCCCCATTGTGCATAAGCATGTAAAATCATTTCCGTATCTGAATGCGACTGAAACTGGTGCCCCAACTGTATCAGCTCCTCTTTGACGGACTGATAATTGTAGATCTCACCGTTGAAGCAAATCCAGTAAGGAGCAAATTCCATCGGCTGGGTTCCTCCTTCCGACAAGTCAATGATCGCCAGTCGGCGATGTCCCAATCCGACCTGAACATCATTCACTGCAAAAAAGACCTGCCTCCCTCCATCCGGCCCGCGATGAATCATCGTGTCCGTCATTTTTTCCAAAACCGCTTCGGAAGAAGCGTTTCCCACATCAAATAAACCTGTAATTGCACACATGGCACAAAGATAGTGTTATTCCGGTTTGGATTTCAGCTTCTTCACCAGGTACAGAAAAGCAAAAATTGAAAATAACCCTAAAGTGATAAAATGCCATTCATAGAACGGAGGAGTAAAAAACTGGCTGTAAGTTTCTGTTGCGTCACAGCCTCCGTAAGTTACCTCCTGTGTATATATTTTTGTTCCTATTAAGGCATAGGAGATCAGAACAGCAGCAGGAATAAAGCTTGAAAGCAGGATCATGAGAATCTCTTTTAACCTTACATTTAATTTCGCAGACAGTAACAATATAAGCAGTATCGCCGTGGTCATTAAAAATAAATAAAAAATAACGGAATATTCTTTCATTACAAAAGTAAAGATGAGCATAAACAAAGAGCCCACAATAGATAAAACACCTGAAATAGGTATGGAGATAGCGTAATTTATGAAATCAACATATTGAAACTGAATCATAAAATACGAAAATACTATACTTCCTATCAATGCTCCGATAAACATGTAATAGAATTCAAAATCCTCATTTAAGTTACTCTCCAGAATAGAAAGCTCATAGTTTTTGAAATAGTAATGATCATTACCATAATTTTCAATGGCTTGGATATTCAGATCATCTGTCACCTCATCAATATTGTTAATCGGAATAAAGCGCTTATTCGGATCATAATTGCGATATATATCCTGAAAATCAACCCCATTCTTTTTAACGATATAACATAAGTTGACCCAGGGATCGAAATTTGTGAATTTCTCCAGCTTATTTAACCGTGTCTTAAAGTTTTTCAGCCGTTCTGCCAACACTTTATATTCTCCCTTTTTCAACAATCCATCCAGCTCATCGGTATAATTTGAGTGATTTTTTATGTCATATAAATGAAAATCAGCTAAAACGACATATTTATCAATTACTTTCCTTTCACACCTTTCATCCCGGTTCAGGTATTTTAACCTGAAAAAAACAGCATTACCATCATCTAACTTTGAAAAGAGAGATGAATCTATATCTGACACGTCCGTATAGCATGTAAAGTATGTGTCCTCTTCATTGTCTTTAGACTTGTAATCTTCTTCTGTACAGTAACCGATCTGAGGAGTATCTTCAGAAGAATACAAAACCTTATATTCTATATCATTTTGAGTCAGATAAGTATTATTCGACAGATTATATTCTTCCCGGCTTAAAAGCAGCAAAGGATCTAAAAATGCTTTTTCCTTGAATATTTCATTCACTTCATACTTGCTCACCAAAGCATTTCTTTTTAAGTGAACACCGTAATGAAAGGACAGAAAGCTGGATACATTCCAAAGAAATAACCCCACCAACAGCAAATATATTTTGATGGCGTAAAAGTCTCCGGCAACGTAATAATGTTTTAAAACAGAATTTTTGAAAAATTGCAACGCCCAGGTAACAATCACCACCAGGAGCAGAATAAGCTCGAACAAAATGTACCAGCTATCTGCAACAGAACCGGAAATATAATCATTTACAAGCTGTGTCTCATCAATATATTCAAAACCGTATAAAAACGAAAATATATGCAGTAAAAGCCCTGTCATTAAAAGAAAAGGCAGACGCACATGCCATAAATCAGGATGGTTTTCAATCAGGTAAGTGTTTATTTTTTTAAATGGGTTCATAGATTCAATACATTAGTTAAAGAAACGTCTTGTTGAATTGGAAATATCACGGATATAACGGATCTCTATATCGGAACCGGCTAATCCTGCTAAAATTTCCTTATATGCGTTTGGTTTCCCGATCTCTATCGTGTAAGTTCCTCCGTTAAACATGATTTTTGAAGGGTATTTTGCAAACAGCTCCTGTATCTGCTCCAGCACTGCATCTGTTTCCAGCTCAATAATCGTAAAGGAAATCTCTTCCTGAACCTGCTTATCCGAGAAGAATTCCGGAATTCCTTTTCGCAGAAATAAAACTTTATCCGCGATTTTCTCCACTTCAAACAGCTGTTGTGAGCTCAGTACAATTCCGATCGGATTGGACGGACTTTGCGCCAACCCTTTCAGGTCTTCAAGAATAATCTGCTGTGATTTTACATCCAGATTCCCCAGTGGTTCATCCAGCAATAAAATCCGTGGCTTACGCAAAAACGTCCGTGCCAGTTCAAAACGCATTTTGTACCCGGAAGACAATTCCGACCAGTTCAATTTGCGGTATTCCCACAATCCGAAACGAATGATCATCATATCCACCATCAGCTGATTCAGTTCTCCTTTAATACCGTAGTTAGAAGCGGTGAATTTTAAATTATCGTACAAGCTTCCATACCATACTGGTGTGCGCTGAGGAATATAGACCAGCTTCGTCCGACGGTCGTAATTATTGTTCTCTAACAAATAGTATCTGATCTGGCCGTGGTCAAAAGCGAGCTCTTGTGCCAGAATACGAAGCAACGTCGTTTTACCATTCCCGTTTTCTCCTACCAGGCCTATAATTTCTCCCACATTAATATTCAATGAGACATTCTGAAGTGCGAATCTTCCTGCTCCATACGAACGGGAAATACTTTCTGCTTCCAAAAGCTGGGTAAAGCCTTTGTCCGTAACTACACCTTTCATCTGCCCGAGATATTTCAGCACTTTTCCGTAAAACTGCTCATCTTTCAGGTGGTAATCCTCCCTTTCACTCACCAGATCAATACACTTTTTGAACCATTCCGGATCATTAGTGTCTAAAACACAGTCAACAAAAGCCCTGAATCCGTATTGGTAGTTACCGTGTTCAATTGCATCCTTTGCGGTGTTTATTCTTGAAGGGAAATTTTGAATCATGTAAAGAAAATTTGGTTAGTCAATACTTATTTCTCAAATTTATAATTAAACATCTATCTACCAAAGGTATTTCATAAAATTTATTTTTAATAATCGCTGTTCCCGCCATACTACAGCTTTTCAGGAAAATACCATCCGAATATCAAATACTTACGGAAAAATATCCGGCATTTATCGTATTTCAGCACCGATGAAGCAGCTCTATATTTGTACAATAACATTACTAAAATAAAATACGATGAAAAAGACTATTCTAATTCTTACAGGCATTGCAATCTCATGGGGATTTACTTCCTGTAAAAAAGGAGGATGCACGGATCCGACAGCAACCAACTATAAGATACTGGCAACAGAGGACGACGGTTCCTGCGAGTATGCTTCTACTACACCTCCAAATTCACAGCCTTATACACCTTCGTTTGCAGGGACTTACGGAGCGCTTATCGCTATCAAGACGATAACCACTACTTCCACACCGATCGGATCGATGGACGCAAGTGCAGGAACTGCCGTAGCTGTATTTTCTGAAAACGGCGGTTCGGGTCTTGTCGGAGCAGGAACGGTTTCAGTTGAATCAAAAGAGTTAGCGCTTCAGAACAACAATTCTTATGTCTATATGATCCAGTCAAGCGAACCAACAGGTATCAGCTACTCAAACACTGTCAGCTGGACAGGCAGCGGAGGAGCATGGCCGGCATTCAGCGCGACGACGAACCAGGGATTTTCAACTGTCGGAACCATTACAACCGGAAATCCTAAAACATCGGAAAATTATACGCTGGCAGCTAACCAGGTTACCAATGCTGATTCGGTATTATTTGCACTATACGGTTCCAACAGCCAGGTAACAAAGATTTTACCTGGAAATACCACTTCTTATACATTCACAGCATCTGAGATAAGCGCAGCAGGCAAAGGAACAGGATTAGTACAGGTAGTTGGTCTGAAATACGATTTACAATCCATCAATTCAAAAGATTATTATCTGATCAATGAGACAGTAAGAACCAAATCGGTTACGATCGAATAACTTTCGTCATTTCATCCTTCAGAGAAAGACCATTCAATGTAATTTGGATGGTCTTTTTTCGATAGTAGTGTCAGATTTTTCTTTTACTTTCGTATTCATGAAGAAATTCCTCATCATACAGACCGCTTTTCTGGGCGATGTCATACTGGCAACACCTTTGATTGAGGAATTAAAGCGTTTATATCCGGAATCTGAAATAGATGTGCTGGTAAAAAAAGGAAATGAAGGCCTGCTGAAATCCCATCCGAAAATCAACGAATTATTTCTCTTTGATAAATCGAACGGGAAATATAAAAATATGTGGAAGCTGATCAAAACGTTTCGTTCAAAACGATATGACCGGATCATCAATCTTCACCGTTTTGCATCCAGCGGATTGATTGCGGTACTTTCCGGTGGAAAGGAAACGGTCGGGTTCAGCAAAAATCCGTTGAGCAGATTTTATTCAAAACGCTTTCCGCATCTTCTGGACGGAAGGCATGAAGTGGAAAGGAACCTTTCGCTCATCAGCGATTTAGGTGCAAAATCTAAAGTCAGGCCGCAATTATATCCAACTGCTGAAGATTATAAAAAAGTAGAAGCGTATCAGGCACAGCCTTATTTCTGCCTCGCTCCCGCTTCCGTATGGTTTACCAAACAGCTTCCGAAAGAAAAATGGATCGGCTTAATGAACAAGCTTCCTTCGGACAGCATTCTGTATCTGATTGGAGGAGCCGGAGATTTTGAATTATGTGAAGAGATAAAAAATACAGCTGCATTGGATAATGTAAGGAATATTGCAGGAACTTTCAATTTATTACAGTCCGCGGCACTCTTCGAAAAAGCCAGCAGGACATTTGTAAACGATTCCGGGCCTTTACACTTGTGCTCTGCGGTCAATGCTCCCGTAACTGCTTTTTTCTGCTCTACCGTTCCGGCTTTCGGCTTCGGCCCGCTTTCCGATGATTCCCGGATTGTTCAGCTGGAAGAACCGCTTTACTGTAGGCCATGCGGGATTCACGGTTACAAAAGCTGCCCGGAAAATCATTTCAGATGTGGTCACGACATCCTGATAAATGCAGATTCGTTTTGAATCAAAAAGGACTTTGATCTTCCAGGTCTATAACCGCATTCACCACTCTTCTTTTAACTCAACTGTTATTTTTTTTCATAATTCTGAGTTGTTTTGGATTTTTTTCTAACTTGAGGTCGGAAACAAATACAGGATTTTATGTGTACAGCAATCACCGAAGGCATCCAAATCAATGTAAAAAACAGATTTTCAAAAGAATATTCCAACATTAACCACAATCAGTATTTCTTTGAATATACCATTGAAATTGAAAATAAAAGCCCGCATACTGTTCAGCTGCTGAGAAGAGACTGGTATATTTTTGACAGTCTGAACGTTCCTAAATTTGTTGCCGGAGAAGGAGTTGTCGGGCAACAACCGATTTTACAGCCGGGCGAAGTTTACGCTTACAGCAGTGGTTGTGAGCTCCATTCGGAAATCGGATATATGACCGGTCATTACACCTTCAAGAATTTGCAGTCAGAAAATGAATTCCCTGTATTGATTCCTCGTTTTGATCTGTATTATCCCGGGATTTTAAACTGATCCTCCTCCACAAATTTATTCCGTAACGACCAGAGCGCCTGATTTATTCTTATTAATGTAATCCTGCCAACCGTTTTCAAATGATTTGATAAAAACTTCTTTGGAAACTTCTCTGCTCAATCTCAGCTGACTTAAAAAATCCTCAAAGAGCCCGTCTCTGACCAATATATCTTTAAATTCCTTTGTAATAAGACAGTTACCCGGCTTCAATTCATTGCCATAACCGGACAGCTCATAGAAAACCCCTTCCGGGCTTAAAAGATAAGAAGCATTTCCTGAAGCAATGATGTTCTTACCTTCTGTTTTTAAATAAACATAAACGATCTTCAGGTTTTTCAGATACTGATCCGTACTGATTACCCGCAGGAAATGATCAAAATTCTCGATCTTATAATGGCTGACAAAAATATTATTTACAATTACCTTCTCAAAGCTGGGGATTTTCGCTGTCCAAAGAATGATATCATTGTTTATCCGGAATCCCGTCGCCACATTAAAAACATGGACATTTTCGGGTAAGAAATCCTGGCTGATCGCTTTATCGGAAAGGTAATTTTCTATAGTATCGATCAACGTCTGATTAATCAAACCTTTCTGCGAAGACTCCTGTTCCGCCGAATCCGATATAACGGAAAGCTCGTTTTTATAATTTTTCCGGACGTTGTAGATATACAATGCTATCAGAAAAACAATAATTCCCAGAAACAGCATCAGGACAACATTCGCTTTCTTTGTTTCCACATCCAGCCGCTGATCAATGATCTTTTTCCTGAACGCCTGCATTAATTTGTCTTCACTATTAAAAAGCTCGTATGTCTGCTGGATGTCATTTTCCAATAGCTTTTGCTTTTTACGGTTGGATTTGATGAGTAAATTCTTGTATTTCAGAATATACTCAAAAGCACTTTTATAATCCTTTTTTGTTTCAAAATAATCTCCCAGCGCATCATACGCTTCTAGCTCTCCCTGCTCATACTTATTCTCCACAGAATAATCGAGCATCTGTTTATAGTAAAAATAAGCGCTGTCCATATAGTCCATTCCGTAATACCAGTGGCCTATATTCAGGTAGGATTCGGAAATGAACGTCGGATTTTTTGTTTCTTTCCTTACTTCCAGTGCTTTAAAAAAATAGGATTTCGCTTTTTCGGGATTACTATCATAATAAACGATCGCCATATTAGTAAGCGCATTTCCCTTATAAACTGCTGATTTCTTCTGCTGTGCGATATTATACGATTTTTGATAATATATTTCCGCCTTCTCCATGTCTTCCATGTCGCGATAGATATTACCCATCGTATTATACGCTTTCCCCAATGCAATGTAATTATTCGTTTTCTCTATAATAGCGATAAATTCATTGATAAATTTCAACGCTTCTTTCAATTCTCCTTGCCTGTAACAAGCTTCCGACAGGTTCTTCAGCGCGATGCAATTCACAGAAAAATCATTCGTCTGCTTACCTGATTTTACAGATTTCCAAAGCCATTTCCGTGCTTCCACATAATTATTATCCATAATATAGGAAATGCCCAGCTGGTTTTGGATAAAAGAAATCATCTCATAATCAGAAACATTATAAAAATAATTCAGTGCTTGTTCTCCGAGCTGTATGGCAACGTCTGTCTTTGATTTATGATTGAAAAAGGAAATCATCATTGACTTCCCGTAATTGATGTAAAAGAAATTTTCTTTCTCAATGCCCGTTTCCACCACTTTTTTAGAGTAGTAATACAGAGAATCCGTATTATTCTCATTATAATAATCGTACAAATCCGAGAGCTCACTCCGGGAAACGATCTTTTTATTTTTTATGGCATTTAATGTGGCGGAATATTGTTTGTAAAAAAGGTCTTCTTCAGCTTTCGCAGTACTGGTTAATATAAAACACAAGACAATAGCAGAGTAGAAAAATCTCATTTCTGTAAAAATTTGATTTTGAAGATAACGAAATTCACAGAACAAAAGTATGATTTATAATTATTAACTTCGTGAAAAAAATAATTATGGCAAATTCAATCGTTAGCGTTCCAATCGCAGTTAATGAACCTGTTAGAAGTTATGCTTCAGGATCTAAAGAAAGAGAAAGCTTGATCAATACATACAAAAACCTGCTGCAACAGGAGCCTGTTAACATTCCTATGTACATCGGTTCGGAAAAAGTTTATACAGACCAGAAATTAAAATTAACGACTCCTCACGACCACCAGAGAGTGATCGCACATTATAACAAAGGAAATAAATCCCATGTTGAAGCAGCTATAAACGCGGCGTTGGAAGCCAGAACAAAATGGGCGGCTATGCCGTGGGAAGAACGGGCTTCCGTTTTTCTTAAAGCTGCTGACCTGCTGGCAGGACCTTTCAGAGATAAAATGAACGCAGCAACAATGCTTGCTCAGTCCAAGAATGTATTTCAGGCGGAAATAGATGCTGCCTGCGAGCTGATCGACTTTTTAAGATTCAACGTTCAGTATATGGCTGAAATTTTCAGCGGACAACCGGAATCTCTGCCGGGAATGTGGAATCGTTTACAATACCGCCCACTGGAAGGTTTTGTGTTCGCTTTGACACCATTCAACTTCACCTCTATCGCCGGGAACCTGTCTGTTTCTCCTGCCCTGATGGGGAATGTGGTAATCTGGAAGCCGGCGGAAACACAAATCTACTCTGCGCAGGTAATCATGGAATTATTCCAGGCTGCCGGCTTACCGGACGGAGTTATAAATATGGTAACGACCGATGGTGCAACTATCGGCGATGTGGTTTTTTCACATAAGGAATTTGCAGGAATCCACTTTACGGGATCGACAGGCGTTTTCAGACAACTCTGGAAAACTATCAGCAATAATATTGAAAATTACAGAAGCTATCCGAGAATCGTCGGTGAAACGGGAGGAAAAGACTTCGTAGTTGCACACAAGTCTGCCGATGCTGCAGAAGTGGCTACGGCATTAGCCCGAGGAGCGTTTGAATTCCAGGGACAAAAATGTTCAGCTGCCTCCAGAGCTTACATTCCTTCCAATTTATGGCCGGAAGTTAAATCTATTTTGACAGAGCAGGTAAAATCTTTCAAAATGGGCTCTCCGGAAGATACTTCCAACTTCATCAATGCTGTCATCAGCGAAAAAGCGTTCAACAGCATCAGCAGTTATATTGACTACGCAAAAGCAAGCACTGACGCCGAAATCATCTGTGGTGGAAATTACGATAAATCCGTAGGGTATTTTATTGAACCAACTGTAATCGTTACTACAGATCCGAAATTCAAAACAATGGTGGAAGAGATCTTCGGACCGGTACTGACCATTTATGTTTACGATGAAAATAAATACGAAGAAACCCTGACATTAGTGGACGAAACTTCTGAATATGCATTAACCGGCGCGATCATGGCAAAAGACCGCTACGCGATCAATATCGCACTGGAAAAATTAGAGCATGCTGCCGGAAATTTCTATATCAATGACAAACCAACCGGAGCTGTTGTCGGCCAGCAGCCTTTTGGCGGTGCCAGAGGTTCGGGAACAAACGATAAAGCAGGTTCTTCGCTCAACCTGCTGAGATGGGTTTCCGCAAGAACAATTAAGGAAACATTTGTACCTGCAAAGGATTACAGATACCCATTTTTAGGCTGATTTTATCTTTTAATAATATATCTGAATAGTCAGTAAAAGCGGGCTTTAAAGCCCGCTTTTACTGTTTCATGGAAATGCAGAGACCAGCTTCCTTAGTCTTCCTTTTAACCGGGCAGCCTGTTTTAAGACGACTTAAAATATTCAGTCATCATTATGTTTTATTCATTCCTGCTTAGAATGTTGCTTTCATCCTAAATGATTTTAGTAATTTGATTGCCAAATTGGTTTTCGCATGGAAGAATTAATAAAAAACTATCTTGTATCGAACAAAACCCTAATCATCCCACAACTTGGAACACTGACACTGACAAACGAAACAACACTTGACATCATGTTTCTGTCCTATCTGAAATTTGATGACAAGAAATTAACGGGGGCTTATTCCGAAAAAGAAAACTGCTCTGCAGAAGAAGCCGGCGTTATTGTTCACCGATGGGTGGAAGAGCTCATGACCGATCTGGACAACGGAGAAAAACGGCCGGTTTCGGACCTCGGCTATTTTTACAAAAATTCCGACGGCGATTACGATTTTAAATCCGAAAAATACCCGGCGGCGACTGAAATTATTACCGAGGAAGAACCGGTAATTGATATTGCACCTGCAAAAGAAGAAGTACAACCGGAAGAAAAACCAGAACCCGAAAATTTAACACCAGAAATTCAGGAAGAAATCCCATCTGTTGAAGAAACTATTCCTCCTTCAGCTGTTGTTCCCGATATATTTGCAAAAGAGGAAATAGAAGATTTTTTACCAATCGAACCCGAACAGGAAGAAGCTTTCCATCAGGAAGAGGAACCTGTTATAAAAGAAGTATTTAAAGAAGAAGCACCTCATGATTCACATACGCACAACGATGATCAATATACCACAGAAAATGAGGGAGATGCTGGCAGACCCGCTAAACTTTCTGTCTTAAAAATATCCCTGGTCATCGCGGCAATTATAGTATTGTTGTCAGGTGTCACAACAGTTATCTTCTACGAAAACATTAAGCACTATCTCCCGTTTACAGAAGAACATCATTTTACGAGAGCTCCGGAAAAAACGGACAGTGAAGCAATCAATGATGATCAGGAAATTAATTCAAAGGAAAATCAGGATCAGGATCTAACTGAAGAAGCTCCCGCAGAGGCTGAGGAAGAAGCAAAAGCAGAAGAAACACCTGTCAAAACACCGGAAAAAATAATCCCGCAGGCAAATAATAACGGGGAGTTTTTTGTAATTGTCGGATCTTTCGGGAATATTGAAAACGCAAACCGGCTTGTCAGCGACCTGCAGTCAAAAGGTTACGCGGCAGAAATAGCAGCGAATAAAAACGGGTTGAACCTGGTATCCGTTGCTCGTTTCTCAACGTTACAGGAAGCAAGGGAAAAAACAAAGCAACTGGAAAATTCCTGGATTTTTAGAAAATAGTTATCAAACTACCAACCTTTTGCTATATATTTACGTTTTATTTTGCAGTTAGGCATTAAAAATACTAAACTATACGTTTATGAAATTTAAAAATATACTTTTAGCAGCGTTTACAGGTTTCGCGATCTTTGCGTGTAATAAGCATGAGATCATTCCGGCACCTGAACAAAGAGTAAAACTGGATTTCCACTTTCAGGGTTACATGAGAGGGACTTTTACTGAATTTACTCAGAATGTGGATGGATTTGACCTGGAAACAAATAAAACAAAAACCATCTCACCAAATTCTTTTTCCAGAGCGACTTATTACTCCATGCTGAAATCAAGCCAAAAAAATATCAGCTTAAAGCTATTGATTGGGGAGGCTTTATGGGATGGATTGGAAAATGCCGATCCGGATATCAATGCTTTTACGGATATGTTTAAAAACTACCCTACTCCTAAATTTAGCTCTGGAGCATCAATGTATGCAGGTAATGACACAACTACTTTTGATATTGAATACAAAGATGTTAATGGTAATATCTGGATAGGTGATACTGCATTAGGGGCTATCAGAAAAATAGAATTCACCTACCTAAGTCAAGAATCCGATGTAACTGGTGATTACATGAAATATATTGCTAAAATTGACATTCAGCTATGTCGAAGATGGTGGGAATATCATTATGATAATCTAGGATTACTTGATGATTCGAGTTTTCATTATGATAGTTGGCAGATCACAGATGGTATCTTAAAAGGTTGGTTTAAACGATAATAATATTCAAAAAGCTGTTCTTAATTGAACAGCTTTTTTTGTATATTAGTGCATGAACAAAACACTCCGTATAGCAATTATAGGTGATTATAATTTTACTTATAACACCCATCATGCAACAAATCTGGCAATTGATCATGCGAGTGATTTTTTGGAAATAGACTGTAATTACTACTGGATAAAAATCAGTGAGTTTGTCCAGATAAAGCCTGAACAACAAAGGGATTTTGATGCATTCTGGATCAGTCCGGGACCTTATAAAAATCCATTTTATCTTACAAAAATAATAGAGCATCTCGTTAAATTAAATGCACCTGTTCTGATTACCGGAGACGCTTATTCTTATTTTTTTGAAACGCTTGTTTCGCTTCACCAGCTGAACAAAAATGGTGAGAAGCTGATTTCCGACAACTTAACAAGCGGAAATGTATTCGAACGTGTAGAAATTACTCCCAGATCGTCGCAGTTTCAAAAATTATATGAAAACCATTCAACTACTGAGCTGACAGCCAGCAGATTCAGCCTATATCCGCAGCTTATCAGCAATTTAACGGAAGCAGTTGTTGATGTAGAAGCTGTCAATCAGTTTGAAGATCCTGAAATTGTCAGCATGAAGAACAAAGACTTTTTTGTAGCCTGCGCTTTCTGCCCACAAGTATCTTCTACCCGGGAATTACCTCATCCTCTAATCTATACCTTTTTAAAAGCATCCGTCTTACAGGTTTCCTCTGCCATATAGGGTTTTAAATCACAGGCTCAGGCCGGATTCCTCATTTTTATGTTCTTCAAAATACCGATCTATTTTCAAATCAGCTGACAGCGCTGCTTTTACAGCCAATTGGTCGCAACGCTCATTCGGCGGATGGCCGTTATGTCCTTTTACCCAGATATACTGAACTTTGAATTGCTTCTGAATCTGGAACCAACGCATCCACAAATCCGGATTCTTCTTCTTTTTAAACTGCGTTTTGATCCAACCGAAAACCCAGCCATTATTAATCGCATCAACAATGTATTTTGAATCGGAATAGACTTTTACCGGGAATTTACTGGTTTTTAACTCTTCAAGTCCCTTTATTACTGCAAGTAATTCCATCCGGTTATTGGTAGTCAGCCGGAAGCCTTCCGAAAGCTCTTTTTCTTTTCCGTTAAAACGTAAAATTGTTCCGTAACCGCCCGGGCCGGGATTTCCCCGCGAAGAGCCATCTGTATATATTTCAATAATATTTTCCATAATTTTAAGCGGAAATGTTCATCTTCTCAAGCCAGATGAATCGTTTCAGAATGATAATTTTTCCCGAAAATCAGCTCCGTTTTTTCGTCAAAAACAACCTCATCCTCAGTGGTCAGCACTTTTAACGTTCCATGAACAGACAATTTTTCCTCCATTTCCGGATGGCGCTCCAGGTAATTTTTCAGCTTTCCCGCAACGATCTCTCCCTGCGCGACAAGCTGAATTCCCGCAGGAATATACTTTTCAATCAGATGCCGGATGATCGGGTAATGTGTACATGCCAAGATAACCGTATCAATTTCCGGTGACTGGCTTAGCAAACGTCTTACATCTTTGCGTATGATCGCCTCTCCTTCCTCGCTGTCGAATTCTCCGTCTTCAATCAGCGGAACCCACAACGGACACGCCTGCTGAAAAACTTCTACTTCCGGATGGAACTTATGTACCTCCAGCACATACGATTGTGATTTGACCGTGCCCTCTGTTCCCAATATACCAACTTTATTCGTTTTGGTAAACAGATTAATATCTTCCGTACTCGGCCGGATCACTCCGATCACACGTTTATCAGGATATTTAAACGGGAGTATTTTCTGCTGAATTGTCTTTAATGCTTTGGCGGAGGCTGTATTACAAGCTAAAATAACCAGCTCCACTCCTTGTGAGAACAAGTATTCCACTGCCTGCAAAGTAAATTCATAAACCACCTCAAACGAGCGAGAACCATAAGGTGCACGGGCATTATCTCCTAAATATAAATAATCATATTCAGGGAGTACTTTTCTTATTTCATGGAGGATCGTCAAACCTCCAAATCCAGAATCAAAAACTCCTATCGGACTCGTTTTTTTCATGCTTCCTTTAACTTTTTAAATGACCAGCCGAACTGCCTGTAACAAACCGCAAAAAATACCGTCATTAAAAATACTGACTGTAACACCGGAATCCATCCAAAATGCTGCTCATTTTCCAAATGAAAAAAAGAAGGTACTTTCAATACCTGCTCCTCACTTGCTGCAAACAGCAAAGTAAGGAAATTATTTGTAAAATGATATCCTAAAACCACCAAAATACCATTATCTAACAACGTGATCACTCCTAAAAACAATCCGTGGAGCATATACATTCCAATGAACCATTTACCATAGAAAGCAACTTCAGGATTACGGGTATGCAACAAGCCGAAGATAACTGAAGACAATACCAATGCGGCTATTTTTGTCAATCCCAGACCTGTCAGCACCTGAGGCAGGAACGCACGAAATAATAATTCCTCAAAAGTTACCTGAATAAGAACAAAAATGAGCAATACCAGAGCAGCAAGCCAAAAGGAGCCGCTTATTTCGTTTTTTACAAAGGTAAAATCACCCGTTCCGGACAAAGCAAAAACCGTTATAAAAAAGCACAAGGCAAAAAGTGCAACAGAAAGGATAAATTTACGATTCCTGTTCTCCATTGAACCAAACAAAGAAAATACCGGTTGCAGCAAGATCTTTTTTATGGCAAGAAATATTGCCAGAATGCCTGCTATAAAGGGAATCAGGTGAAAGCAAAGCTGAGCTATAAGTGTCCGGAAACTCACTTCCCGCAGATCGGTCAGTGGTATCATTCCGGAATTGTTCAGAAAAAGCTGCTGAACAACTCCTCCAACCCCGATAACTGCCGTTATTGTAAAAAGCAATGCAACAATCAATGTCGGTTTGATTCCTTCTCTTTTTTTATAAATCTCCCAGAAATGCATCCGTTTTTCAGGTATTAATGAAGTAAAGGTATTGAATTGTTTCTGAAATTTTGTCTTTTCGCTTTACTCTTACTTCTTACCATCTTAAACTCCTCAAACATTTAGAACAATTCTAATCTGAATGATAGCATTTTTTCACTAAATTTGTAGATATCATTCAAAAGTTTATGGAAAAATCACTCGAACAAAAGTTAGAGGAGTTTCAACAAAAAATTGATGCTGAAATCAGAATCGAACCCACCGACTGGATGCCTGATGAATATCGTAAAACCCTGATTCGTCAGATATCACAGCACGCTCATTCGGAAATCGTAGGAATGCTTCCGGAAGGCAACTGGATTACAAGAGCACCAAACTTACGCCGTAAAGCAGTGTTACTTGCAAAAGTTCAGGACGAGGCCGGACACGGTCTTTATCTGTATTCCGCCGTAGAAACACTTGGGGCTGACAGAGAAGAAACCATTGATGACTTACACAGCGGAAAAGCGAAGTATTCGTCAATTTTTAATTACCCGACTCTTACATGGGCAGATATCGGCGCAGTCGGCTGGCTGGTGGATGGTGCTGCTATCATGAATCAGGTCCCTTTATGCCGTTGCTCTTACGGACCTTATGCCCGCGCAATGGTCAGAGTATGTAAGGAAGAATCGTTCCACCAGCGGCAAGGATTCGAAATCATGATGCGCTTAGCTCAGGGAACTCCGGAGCAAAAAGCAATGGCACAGGACGCGCTGAACAGATGGTGGTGGCCGGCGCTAATGATGTTTGGCCCTACGGACAAAGATTCCAAGCATTCTGCGCAGTCAATGAACTGGAAAATCAAACGTATCTCCAATGATGATCTGCGTCAGCAATTTGTGGATATCACGGTTCCTCAGGCTGAAATGATCGGTCTGTCCGTTCCGGATAAAGATCTGGTATGGAACGAGGAAACCCAGCATTATTCATACGGTGAGATCAACTGGGATGAATTCATGAACATTGTAGCCGGAAACGGGCCTTGCAACAAGGAACGTGTCACTGCGAGACGCAAAGCTAAAGAAGAAGGTATGTGGGTAAGAGAAGCTGCCGCTGCCTTTGCAGAAAAAAGAAAATCAGCTAAAAAAGCTTCATAATATTTTTAAAAACTGCTATGAGTAAAAATAATTGGCCTCTGTTCGAAGTATTCATCAGAAGTAAAAACGGACTAAGTCATAAACATGTCGGAAGCTTACGGGCTCCTGACGCCGAAATGGCAATCCAGAATGCACGCGATGTCTATACAAGACGCAGCGAAGGAATCAGCATCTGGGTCGTGGAATCAAAATTAATCACGGCTTCCGATCCGGAAGAGTCAGGTGAGCTGTTTGAACCTTCCAACACGAAAATATACAGACATCCCACTTTTTATACTGTTCCGGAAGGAATTGAACACATGTAATTCAGATCATGGAGAATAAAAATTCACTTTATACATATACTTTACGTCTTGCCGATGACAGCATGATTCTCGGACAACGTATCGGCGAATGGTGTGGTCATGGCCCGATTCTGGAAGAAGACATTGCTTTGACAAATGTCGCTCTGGACCTGATAGGTCAGGCAACCAATTTTTATGAATACGCGGCTGCGATTGCAAATAACGGAAAAACAGCTGATGATCTGGCTTTTCTTCGAATTGAACGTGAGTTTTCCAATATTCTGTTAGTGGAGCAGCCTAACGGGCATTACGGAGATACAATTGCCCGCCAGTTTTTCTTTGATACATTCCGAAAGCTGTACTTTGAACAGCTTATTCATTCAAAAGATGAGCAGCTTTCTGCAATTGCGGAAAAATCTTTAAAGGAAACCAAATACCACCTGAAACATTCCTCCGAATGGATGATTCGCCTGGGCGACGGAACGGAATTTTCTCATGACCGGATCCAGGAATCTGTGAATGACCTTTGGGCATTCACCGGTGAGCTGTTCTACATGGATGAAGTTGACCGTGAGCTGATCGCACAGGGTATTGCGGTTGACCTGGAGAGCCTTCGACAGCCATGGACAGATTACGTAAACATGGTTTTCAATGAAGCAACTATTACAAAACCTGCTTCTTCCTGGAACCACGAAGGAGGAAGAAAAGGAATTCATTCTGAGCACATGGGATTCATCCTTGCTGAAATGCAATATATGCAGCGGGCATACCCCGGAATGGAATGGTAACAATGTCCCTTGATGAAAAATATATCTGGCAATTACTGGAACGCGTCAGTGACCCTGAGGTTCCGGTATTGTCAGTCATTGATTTAGGTGTTGTCCGTGATGTAAAAATCAGCGACAACAAAATTTCAGTTACAATTACTCCTACTTACAGCGGCTGCCCGGCCATGCAGGTAATTGAAGAAGATATCCGTAATGTTTTGTCCAGCTTGGATGCTGAAGTAGAAGTCATAACCGTACTTTCTCCGGCATGGACTACGGACTGGCTGAGCGAAGATGGTAAACGAAAATTAAGAGAATACGGAATTGCACCACCTGAAAACGAAGTAGATAAAAGTGTCTTGTTTGCAGAACCAACTGTCGTGCCTTGTCCGAAATGCCACTCCAAAAACACAAAAATGGTCAGCCAGTTTGGAAGCACTGCCTGCAAAGCCCATTACCAGTGTAATGATTGCCTGGAACCCTTTGATTATTTTAAGTGTTTGAAATAACGCCGTTATGATATTTGATCATTTAATTTATGATCATCGTTAGTTACATTCCTGTAATAATTATCAGAATTTCATATTCATTTATTTCTTCCTGATTAAACTATCTTCAGGTGGATAAACTGAATAGTTTTAACTATATCCGGTTTTAATATTATCCTAAAAACAAAAAAGGAGATTTAAAAATCTCCTTTTTTGCTATAAATATTTATTCTGTTATTGTTTTATAAATTGTAACGTTTTAGCGTTTGTTCTGTCTCCTACTTTCACGAAGTAAACACCGTTACCTAAATTCTGAGTATCAATTAATACTTCATTCAATCCTTCGTTCGCATTGATTTCATAGTTCATAATTACTTTACCAACCATATCAACAACCTGAATCGTATTTTTTCCTCCTACCAGCGCATTATAAGAAACATTCAGCTCGGAAGTTGCCGGATTCGGGTAAATCGTAACTCCAGAGAAGTTAGAAGAAGGAATAGTATTAGTGCTTAACACATTTTCATCAGACGGATCTCCGGAATAAAGATTAATATCATCAATGAAGATGTTATTTCCGCCTTTGGATTCAAAAGCAAATTTAAAACGGAAGTTCTCCACAAAATACGATGAAGTGATATTCGTCACGTGAACTGTTTTCCAGTCAGATGCGGAAGGTGTCCAGTTTGAAGCTACTACATCAGAAGTAAGAGATGTACCCGTCAGCGTTTTTCTTAGTACATAAGATTCCCCGCAGTTATTGGAAATGTAAGTTTTCAATAATTCTGATTCCTGTGAGCTTGATTTTTTTGCTATTGCATATCTGAAAGACAATGTAACTCCTCCGTTTCCTGTTGTAACATCAGATAAATCTATATTCGGAGAAATAAACTCATCCACGTTTCCTGCATTTTGACTATAATTATTGATATAAATAGACTTGCTGCCGGTTTTCGCTGCATTGGAAGTCAATTCCCACGCTTTGGATGAAGCATCATGGTTGATGATCTGATAAGTTGTCATGTCAGACGTTGCATTATAATTTTCAAATCCTTCGAAATAAGGAAGAGCAATAGCATCATTCATCACGACAATGTAAGCTGTCTGTGTTTCTGTCAAAGAATTTGTCCCGTCCGAAACAGTCAGTTTCACCGGATAAACTCCGGGAGTTGAATAAGTGATCTCAGGGTTTTTAGCAGTTGAAGTAGCCGGAGTTCCTCCCTGGAATTCCCAGAATCTCGAAGCAACATTATTATAGGATTTATCCGTAAAAGTTATTGTACTTCCTTTACAAACCAGTTGGGAAGACGCCTCAAAAGCAGCTTTACAAATAACTGCATTTCCATCCGCGCCGACAGAAACTAAATTGCTGCTGGAAACGACATTCTTACGCCCGCCTATGGTAGATTCCAATGCTGCTCTCATTCTGTCTCTTTGTCCTTCTGTAAACATTTTAGAACAATAGGAATAATCCATATAGTTTTCTACGTTAGCTTTTGGCCCGCAAGAATTTTCATTTAATTTACAGGATGTAACTCCAATAGTATTAGGAGTATCTGCAACTCCGTCATCTGTACTACAATTGGAAGCAATACCCGGATTATTTGTTCCTCCCCAGGTATGATCCAGATTTAACCAGTGCCCGATCTCATGAGTTAATGCTCTGGATGTCTGAGCATTTCCGGTTCCTATTGAACCTATATAATTATGCAGGATCCAGATACCATTATTCATACCTGCGCCTACCCAGCTAGAAGGCTTCATTGTATAACCGGCTGCTCCACCGGCATCACTTACAATGAAAACATTCAGGTATTTATTTCCCGGCCATTCTCCTTTATATATATCATTTCCCTGTTTGATAGCGTTCACCTGAGCATCGCCATCGTCACCATTGCTTGTCGCAGCTGAATAAGTTCTTGTAATACCATTAAAGCATGTTCCGTCCGGAGCTTTTGTCGCAAGTCTGAATTCTACCTCAATATCAGCAGGCTGGCAAACATGGCTGGGATTGGACGCATTGAACTCATATTGCACATTGTTCGCATCGTTGTTTAATAATCTGAAATCACGGTTAAGAATCGCTAACTGATCCATGATCTGCTCATCTGAAATGTTTTCACTTCCTCCTGTATGAAGGATATGAAAAACAATCGGAATATAATAAACAGCCCGGGTTTGATTCGGATTTGCTTTCATTTGTTGTTCAATGTTCAGCATTTCCTGCTGTTCCTGAACGTATTGCTGATAAAATGCAGGATTTTGCAGCTTTTCCTTTAAGTGTTTATGTGTTTTGCAGTATTCAACTGCTTCCCCTTCTCTCGTATTCCCCAGATCGATCTGGGCATTGGTAGAAAATGAGAATAGACTGGATAAGAGTAGTGTATAGGCAAGTTTAGACAAGTGTAAACCTTTTTTCATAAATTTCAAGATAAATTTTTAAAAATCAGTATTAAGTTAGTCTATTATTTTGAAAAATATGCATTTTTATATTTAAAATGTTAAGTTCATTGAGTAAACGGTTATTTGTCCGAATTCTTAAAACGGCATTTTTGAATATAATTTATTGTTTATCAATAATTTTATTTGAAAGAAAGCCATTTCAATGTTTGAAACGGATTTTCAGTTTTTTTTAAATTTATGAAAATTTTTTCTCCTGTTTTTATCGTGTACTTTATAAATTTCTGATTTTTGAATTTGGCACCTTCATTTCCCGTTTGGTACAAAATAATGTATTTTCGTAAAAATTAATTTGATGTTGCTGACACCCTTTGACGATACTTATTTTATGAAGCAGGCCTTTTCTGAAGCTCAAAAAGCATTTGAACTGGATGAAATACCTATAGGTGCCGTGATTGTTGCCGGTCAGCAAATTATCGCAAGAGCGCACAATCTGACAGAGCAGCTGAACGATGTAACAGCCCATGCTGAGATGCAGGCAATTACAGCAGCAGCTAATCAGCTTGGAGGTAAGTATTTAAAAGGCTGTACGCTATATGTAACGCTGGAACCTTGTTGCATGTGTGCGGGTGCGTTATTCTGGTCACAGATCGACCGGATTGTTTTTGCAGCAAAGGATGAGCATCGTGGAGCATTAAGGATCACTCCTTCTCTTTTTCATCCGAAAACAATCATTGAACAAGGACCAATGTCGGAAGAGTGTTCTGAATTGATAAAGACTTTTTTTCACAGTAAAAGAAACTGAAGGTTAGTGTAAAGACCGGTTTTGATAATTTATACAGACAAATGTTATCTTTATTTTTCATCTTTGTATAATATATTAAAATAAACTTCAATGAAAATAGTACTACTCTTTTTTACACTGAATGTAATGTGTACATTCTTCTCTTTTTCACAAAATTCCGTTACACTGTTACAGGATAATTTTGAGAATGGCCCGTCCGGCTGGACACTCGGAGGATCTGCTTTGACAGACGCATGGGTTGTGGACACTAATTACCAGGGGCTTATAATGGATATGGGAATAATTCAGATCCCTATCTTTCCGAATTCGCCGCAACAACCGGGCACCTATACCGGGGCTCCGCGAAGCAGTTATATGCATATTCAAAGTCCTATGCTTTGTACGATGATGTCTTATTGTAATGCGACCTATTCCAGCACAGGCACTTTCTATTCAACAACATCTCAGCCGGTTGATTTTACGGATTACGAAGATGTTGCCGTTTCTTTTGGCTTTTTCTCGCAGGGACATGTTGATTCTGCGTATGCTTACCTGGAATATTCATTAGACAGCATTACCTGGAATGAAGTGGGAAATAAGCTTTACAATACCAGCTCATGGCAGGATGTAACAGTTTCTATTCCTCAATTAAATGGTGCTGCACAGGGATATTTCCGCTTTAAATGGTTTAATCTTGGGTATAGCCAGGCAAATTTAGGAATTGGCGTTGATGGGTTTAAAGTAACAGCGACAGAAGTTCAGACAAGCTTCATCCTGAATGCTTCAGCAAATCAAACAGGATTCTGCTCCGGAATTGCTTCTCCGGTTACTGCCAATTTTGAATCTTCGGGAGTATTTTCAAACGGGAACGTTTTCAGTTTACTGATCTCTGATGCAAGTGGAAATTTTACCGGTGCGCAAACAATCGGAACATTTAACTCGTCCGCAAACGGGAATTTATCGATCGCGGGAACTATTCCTTCTTCTCTTCCGGCAGGAGCCAATTATTTATTAAAAATAACATCATCAGCACCAGCAGTAGAGACAATACTTTCAGCACCAATTACCATTCATGCTACACCACAGGTTTCAGCTTCACCTAATCAGACAATAACCTTAGGAGAATCCGTAACGCTGACTGCATCAGGAGCAGCGACTTATTCCTGGTCACCATCAGCAGGACTGAACATTGCAACCGGAAGCACAGTTATCGCAACTCCGAATATAACAACAACTTATACAGTAACAGGGACAGATGCAAATCAGTGTTCTTCATCTGCAACAGTTGTCGTAACGGTAAATTCGAATTTGTCTGTCGAAGATCTGACAAAGCAAAAAATAGCAGTTTATCCAAATCCTTCAACGGATTATTTTATCCTGGATATCAAGGATCAGCAAGCTTTGAGTTCAATTGAAGTGTTTACAGCTGAAGGGAAAAAATTCAATGGATTCAGCTATAAAAACGGTCGTTTGGATATTTCACAAAATGGAATGTATTTCGTCAGACTGGTTATCGACAATCAGTCAATAATCCTGAAATGTGTCAAAGAATAAGAAAAGGAAATAAAAAATGAATGAATGAGGCTATCCCAAAAGGATGGCCTTATTTTTTAGAATAAGCTTCTCCTCTGATAATAGAAATCCATTCATCAACGGTTTTTGCATCTTCCATTGAAAACTTTCCGGAATGGGTTCTGTGGAGCTTGATAAGGGTCGCTCCCGAGTTCAGCTTTTTTCCGAAATCATTGGCAATAGAACGAATGTAAGTTCCCTTGGAGCAATGAATATAAAAATCAATTTCCGGAAAACGAGTTGCATCAATTTTAAAATCCTTGATTTCTATTGTATTCGATTTTAAATTGACTTCTTTTCCTGCCCGTGCTAAATCATAGGCACGTTTCCCATCTATTTGCTTTGCTGAAAAAACGGGAGGATACTGTTCCTGAACACCTATAAAAGAATTCACAGCTTCTGTTAAAAGCGCTTCATTTATATGAGCCGTTTCGTGTTCAGTTTCGTCAAACGGTTTTTCTAAGTCATAGCATGGAGTGGTTTTTCCTATAAGAAAAGTACCGGTATAGATTTTATCATCCGCAGTTAGCTTGTTGATTTGCTTGGTCGCCTTCCCGGTACACATTACCAACAATCCTGTCGCCAACGGATCTAAAGTTCCCGCATGGCCCACCTTGAAGTTTTTCTGTCCGTATTTACGCTTGAGATTCCAACGGAGCTTGTTAACTACATCAAAGGAAGTCCAACCGTAAGGTTTATCTACGAGCAAGATCGCACCAGACTGAAAATCAATTTCCATTATACTACTTTCAAATCAACTCCGGCTAAAATCAATCCTAAAATTGCCAGACCAACAACAATCCGGTAGATCCCGAACACTTTAAAACCATTTTTCGAAACAAAGCTGATAAATGATTTAATGGCTAAGAATGCCACTACAAATGCAACAATATTCCCTACGATCAGCAAATTAATCTGTTCTCCGGTGAAGCTGTTACCATCTTTAAAGAAATCCAGCATTTTTTTTGCCGTTGCACCCAGCATAGTCGGAACGGCAAGAAAAAAGGAAAATTCTGCTGCAGCGCTTCGTGTCAGTTTTTGTGACATACCACCTACAATGGTTGCTGCGGAACGGGACACTCCCGGAATCATAGCGATGCACTGGAAAAAACCTATTTTCAATGCGGTCAGATAGGAAATTTCTTTTTCTTCTTTTATTGTAGGATTTCTAAACCAATTATCTACAAACAATAAGATAATTCCTCCGACTACAAGTGAGATTGCCACTGTCGCGGGACTTTCAAGAAATTCATCTATTTTGTCACTCAATAACACTCCAAAAACAGCAGCCGGAATGAAAGCAACAATTAATTTCAGGTAAAAGTTCACTGACTGAAAAAAACGTTTAAAGTAAATGACTACTACTGATAATATTGCTCCCAGCTGGATAACGATCGTAAATAACTTTGTGAAATCGTCTTCAGCGATTCCCATTAATGAGGAACCTATAATCATGTGTCCTGTTGAAGAAACAGGCAAAAACTCCGTTAATCCTTCTATAATTGCAAGGATAATGGCCTGTAAATAACTCATTTGAAAGGGAATATTATTTTTTCTCTTTGTTAGGGTTTTTCATGATGGAATAACCAATCACAATATAGCCGATCACAACAATGAACGGAGCAAGTGTAATACGACGGAAATTGAACAGCTCGTCCGCTTTAAAGACATTAGGATCGTCAGATCCTCCTCCGATCATTAAAATGAATCCGAAAATATTGATCGCCAAACCAATAAGAAGAAGTGTGTAATTTTGTTTGGAAAACTTGAAATTACTTAAATTATTATTTTTCATATCTTTAATATAAATCGTCTAATTTCATTTTAAGGAACTTGTTGAGTGCGAACAGGGTGAAAACCCAGGTGATCACTACACCGAACACCAGTAAAATTCCGAATACCATCAGGAAGGAAATGAAGCTGAAGCTTAAATCAATATCCAATCCTTTGTCGATGGAATAGTACAGCGACATCAGCAATGCCATTCCGATAACAGAAGAAACAATTCCCTGAACAATAGCCTGCCACAAGAAAGGAACCCGGATAAAACGGGATGTTGCTCCTACCAGCTGCATAGTTTTGATCGTAAAGCGCTTAGAATAAAGCGCAAGGCGGATCGTATTATTGATCATAGCAAAAGCAATAATAATCAGAAAGAATCCAACCAGAACAATAAGATAAGTAAATTGCTTAAATTGTAAATTTACTTTGTCCACACTGGCTTTATCATAGTTGACGCTGTCAATATCCGATCCGTATTTTTCAATGATTTTATTCTTTATCTCTTCCATGCCCTTTTTACTGGCATATTCTTTTAACGGCCTGAAAGAGATATTGGGAGGAAAGAGGTTTTCTCCTTCAAAGATCTCCTCTATTTCCTTTGCATCTTCTGTTGTCCGGCTGAACTCTTCAAGCGCACGGCCCGGAGAAATATAGGTTACTTCTTTGAATTCCTTCCAGGTTTTCAGCTCCTGACCGATTTGCTTAATGTCCATTTCATTCAGATCAATCTTGAAAAAAATGCTGGCCTGCAAATCTTCTTTTGCCTGATTTTGTACATTTTCTACGCTAAAAATGCCGCCCAGAACTATTCCTATCAGGAACAAAACAAGAGAAATACCGATCACAGTAGATATGTAATTGGCTTGTAAACCTCTACGGTTATATTTTTCAACTGCTGAACTCATCGCCACGAATTTAGGAATAAATACAGAAAATCAGTTATTCTTCTTCCAATTCTTTCAGAATTGCATTGACATCTTTTTCTGTAGAAGTCAGCTTTTCCTTGCAAATACGAATCAGCTCACTCGCACGCTTCACTTTAGCCGCCAATTCATCCACCGTAATTGTCCCCTCTTCTATTTCACCGACGATCACCTGTAATTCGTCAAAAGCTTCTGTATAACTTATTCCCATATTCAGTCATTTATCCTTATAATCCAGCATTCAATATTCAGTACTCATTAATTCCATCATTCCTCCCCTCAACCACCTTACTTTTAACCATCCCTTCAGCGCTTATCGTTTCAAAAACGTCGCCCATGCCCGGAAAATTGTCTTTCGAAAAACTTTTTCCGTTGAACAGAGAAATGGTGTATCCTTTTTTGAGCACATTCACCGGATCCACCAGCTTAACCGTTGTTTCCATCTGATTTAGCTGGCGTTTTGCATTATCACCCACAGCTGATGTCTTATTCAGAAGTACGGTTTTATAATTCTGTACGATTTCACCTGCTTCAAAAAACCTTTTTTTTACATTACTGTTCAACCGCTTCTCCCATGATTTCAGCTGTGAAAGCTCTAATTTATGAAAAACTTTTATTCCGCTACTGCTTTTCTGAGCAGACAGTAATAATTTTTCCTTGCTGGTTTTCAGCTTGTTTCTGCTACTGCGCAGCAGATCATTATTGCTTTGAGTCACTCTTTTATGCTGTGCGATAATAGCTGCGATAGATGAATTCCGGAAAATACGTGATTCGTTGATCATTGCTTTTTTCGTGCTTATCATCAAGTAATTCGCCTCCTGAACAATGGTCCGTTGCGTTTCTTTTAGCTTTTGTGCAAAGACATGAAAATTTTCCACGAAAAAATCCGCCAGCTGTGTGGGTGTGATCGCGCTTCGGAAAGCAATCATTTCAGCAACGGTTAAGTTAGTTGAATGCCCTATGCCGGTCAGAACCGGAAGTGGAAAAGTGGTGATCGCTTCGCAAAGCTCATAGTTATTGTAGCAGGTCATTCCGATCTCTCCGCCGCCGCCACGAACGATAACAACAGCATCAAAAAAAGCGGTATATTTTTTAATTTGCTCCAGCTGAAAAATAATACTTTCCACAGCCCCGTCGCCGTTCAGAATCGCGGGAAAAAGACGGGTATTAAAACCATATCCAAATGCATTGGCTTTCAAAACAGAAAGAAAATCAGACAACCCTTTGCTGGATTCCACGGAAATGATGGCAATATTCTTTGGAAGAAGTGGCAGGAAAAGCTGCTGATTTTTATTGAGCAGTCCTTTATTTTTCAATTTCATAAGTGTTTCTTCCCGTTCTTTCTGTAATTCCCCAAGCGTATAATTCGGATCAATATCAAGAATCTCAAGTCCCATTCCGTATACCGGGTGAAAGTTGACTTTTACCTGGAACAATAAAGTCAGGCCATCACGCAGCGGCTCTTTTACTGTTTCTTCAAACTGCCTTCGAACAACTTCAAAAGTGGTTTTCCAGATAGTTCCGCGCATTTCCGCAACGATCTCACCGTTCTCTTTCTGCACCAGCTCCGGATAACAATGACCTTTTGAAGTACGGTTCAGCTTATGCATCTCCGCTTTCACCCAATAAGCATTACTGTACACATTCTGAATGGCACGCTGAATGGAAGCTGCCAGCTGTAATAAAGTAAATGTCTTTTTTTCGGAATTCATGGGAATATAAAGGTACGATATTTTTGATGTATAGTGCGCCGATGACACAGATAAAGCGGATTAGCACCGATTTTTTAAGAAAAAGTAAATCATATTAAATCTGCGAAATCTGCGCACCATGTCTTTCATCTTATTTCTTATCATTCCCAATCTTTATTATCTTTACCCAAAATCTAAAAAAGTCATGGATACTAATCAAATTTCAGCAAATAACCCTGCACTGACTTCCTGGGTAGCCGTATCATCCAATTCAGATTTCCCTGTTCAGAACTTACCTTTCGGTATCATTGAAGAGGACGGAAATAAGCGGGTAGCTTCAAGGATTGGTGATTTTTGCATTGATCTGAAAACATTGTTCATTTTGGGATATCTTGAAAATCTGAATTTTGAGCTGTCAGATTTCGATGCGGAATTTTTAAATCCGATGGTGAAAAAAGGAAAAAAAGCAGTACGTGAGCTGAGAAACCGCCTTTCCAAATTATTCAGCTCTGATTTTACGGATCTGCAAAAGAACCAGCATCATGTTGATCAAATCCTGATCCCGGTTGATAGAGTGAAAATGGCAATGCCGGTACAGATCGGAGATTATACGGATTTTTATTCATCCAGAGAACACGCGACAAACGTCGGGACAATGTTCCGCGACCCTAATAACGCCTTGCTTCCTAACTGGCTGTGGATTCCGGTCGGTTACCACGGAAGGGCCAGCTCTATTATTTTAAATGAAAATGTGCGACGTCCGAAGGGACAGATCAAGCCTGATCCAAACGCTGATCCGATTTATGCACCTTGCAGAAATCTGGATTTTGAGCTGGAAACGGCATTTATCACTTTTGATGGAAAACCGTTAGGTGAACGTATCAGCACAGAAGAGGCAGAAGATTATATCTTCGGAATGGTGCTTTTCAATGACTGGTCTGCAAGAGATATTCAAACCTGGGAATACGTACCACTCGGGCCCTTCCTGGCAAAAAATTTCGCCTCTTCCGTCTCTCCGTGGATCGTGACACTGGACGCGCTGCAACCGTTTAAAGTAGATGGGCCGAAGCAGGAGCCGGAAGTGCTTTCCTACCTGAAATACGAAGGGCAAAAATCGTATGATATTAACTTACAGGTAGTGTTACAGCCTGAAAACGGCGAAGAAAACGTGATCTGCAAGTCTAATCTGAAATATATGTACTGGAACATGAGCCAGCAATTGGCGCATCACACAGTGAACGGCTGTAACGTGCGTTGTGGTGATCTGATGGGATCCGGAACGATTTCAGGGCCGACACCAGATTCTTACGGCTCCATGCTGGAACTCGCATGGAAAGGAACGAAACCATTGAAAATGTCTGACGGAACAGAACGTAAATTTCTGCAGGATCACGATACGGTAATTATGAGAGGTTATTGTGAAAAAAATGGTGTCCGGGTTGGTTTTGGAGAAGTAAAAAACAAAATACTACCTGCAAAAGATTAAGACGATATACAAAATAAAATAAAAACAGTTCACTAAAAAGGTGGGCTGTTTTGTTATATACCTCATCCTGTTACGGGATATTCTTCTGAGCAAAAAATACTCTTTTTTTCAATAACCGGAATCCGAGCTGAAATATCCGGCATTTTTCTCTCCGGTCAGTAAGCTTAATATATTTCCAGCAAGGCTGCTGGCACCAAAACGCATCAGCCGGTTGTTGATCCATTGTTTTCCGAGAATGGTCTCTGTCAACAAAATGTAGTGCGCAGCGGTCTCTGCGTTCGAAATGCCTCCGGATGGTTTGATCCCGACCATTTTACCGGTTTTTTCATACTGTGCCCGGATTGCCTCCAGCATGACAAAAACTGCTTCCAATGAAGCTCCTTGTGGAATTTTTCCGGTTGAAGTCTTGATAAAATCTGCTCCCGCTGCAATAGCGATGTCACTCGCCAAACGAATATTTTCTAAACCTTCCAGCTCACCTGTTTCCAGAATGACTTTTAAAAGCTTATCTCCACACACGCTTTTGATCGCCTTTATTTCATCATAAACAGCCTCGTAATCACCTGACAGGAATTTTCCTCTCGAAATAACCATGTCAATTTCATCTGCTCCCTGCTCAACAGCGTACTTCACTTCTGCTTCTTTTAAAAATAACGGAAGCTGCCCACCCGGAAAGCCCGTTGCCACAGAAGCAAGCTGTATTGTCGTTCCTTCCAGCTCTTTTCTGGCAGTCTCAACTAAAGCAGGATAGATACAAACTGCGGCTACTGTCGGCAAGCCTGGAAAAACCGAAGGAATTTCTTTTGCTTTTCTGCAAAGCAGCTGCACTTTTTTTTCAGTGTCTTTTCCTTCCAACGTCGTCAGGTCGATCAGATTAAGTATCTGTTCCAAAAAACTTTTATCTCCCGAAAGCTCTTTGCTCTTTTCCTTCGCCTCAACGATGGCGTTGCCCATTGCCACACGATCAACAGGTTGACGGGCAGAAAGTATTTCAGAAAGTCCGGTTGGTGCTGCCATATTATTTTGAAAGAATTTCAATTGATTTTTTAACTTCCTTATCCAGCTCGTAATTTATATAATAATAAGCATTCTCTTCCCAAAGCTGGCGGGCGATTTCCGCTTTCAATATCTCTTTTAAGCGCTTCGCATTTTGTTTCGGGTCTGAAACCGCATCGTAAACAATATCGTAATTTTTATCGATGTATTTATAGAACTCACTGATCAGCTCGTCACTAACGGTAAAATTCCGTTTGTATTCGTACATCGATGACCATTTGGTCCGTTTATTCCGAACATAATCGAAAGCGAATGCCTGAAAAACACCTTTATAATATATTTCTGCGATAAACCATGAATTAGCGGTGCTGTCCAGCGGTATAAAAACATCCGGATAGATTCCGCCGCCGCCGTAAACCACCTTTCCTTTCGGTGTATAATATTTTAATGAATCAGCTATTTTCACCGAGTCCATGCTGTACAGTTCCCCGCTTTCGTAGCGATCATAATATTCTTTCATGTAATCTTCGTATTTCTCGGAATACGGCTTCTGGATGCATCTTCCTGTCGGTGTGTAATATCTTGCCACAACCAAACGAAGATTACTCCCGTCATTCAATGGTATATCCTGCTGCACCAGCCCTTTTCCGAAGGAACGTCTTCCCACGATGACTGCACGGTCCTGATCCTGTAACGCGCCCGCCACGATCTCACTTGCAGAAGCGGAACTCTCATTAATGATCACCACTACCGGCGTATTTTCCAGCTCACCAAAAGAAGTCGAAAAAGTTTCGTCTTTCGGAAAGTTTTTACCTTTTGTAGTAACGATAAGCTTTCTGTTGGGCAGGAATTCATCAACAATCCGCACCGCACTTTCCAGCACACCTCCTCCGTTGTTTCTCAGGTCAAGAACGATTTTTTTCATGCCAAGTGCCTGAAGACGTGTCACGGCATCCTTAAATTCATCCGCGGTTGTTCTTGAGAACTCGTCTATCTTCACATATCCGATCCCGTTTTCGAGCATATAGCTTGCAGAAACGGAATGATAAGGGATCAGGTTACGTATGATCTTCTTCGCAATCTGTTTTCCGTTTCTCAGAATAGTGACATTAACAACCGTATTCGGGCGCCCTTTGAGCCTTTTCATGATTTCGTCATTCGACAGCTTCTGTCCGGCAACAGGCTTTCCTTCGATCTTTATAATCTGGTCACCGGCCAGCAAACCTGCCTTCATCGAAGGTGAACCATGCACAACATTTGTAATTGAAATGGTATCTCTTAACAGAAAAAAGCGCACGCCGATTCCTCCGAAAACACCATCCATACGTTCTTTTGACGCCAGCAGGTCTTCTTTCGGGATATAGGCACTATGCGGATCCAGCTTATGCAAAAGCTCTTCAATTGTGGATTCGAACAGCTCGTCGGCATTCAGGGTATCTACATAATTCTTGTCAAGAATTTCAATGATATCCCTGATCTTATTGTAATTGTGCGCCCCTTTAGTATTTTCAAATCCCGGGGAAATACGATAACCGATGTAAATTCCGCCTGCGAGAAAAACAGTTAAAAGGAACGGGTATAAAAGCTTTAATTTATTCATTCGAAATATCTTCAATTTGTAATACATCTACACCTGCATCTTTTAAAAAGTCAATTCCTGCAGTGTCTTTGTATGAGCCGATAAATACCAGGCGTGTAATTCCCGCCTGAAGAATCAGCTTGCTGCAATCTTTACACGGAGAAAGCGTAAGATAGAGCGTGGCGCCCACACAGTTATTGGTAGATTTTGCAACTTTCAGGATAGCATTGGCTTCCGCATGTAATACGTACCAGTGTGTTTCTCCGTTTTCATCTTCACAACAGTTATCAAAACCCGCAGGAGTCCCGTTATAACCATCGGAAATGATCATCCCGTCTTTCACAATGATTGCACCCACTTTTTTTCGCCGGCAGTGAGAAAGCTGCGCCCATTCCTTCGCCATCCGAAGATAGGCGGAATCGTATCTGTATTGTTTTTCTGTTTTATTTTCCATCTGTAAATCTGTAACCTACACTCCGGATACTGAAAAAGTGCTTTGGTTGTTTAGGATCGGTTTCGAAAATTTTCCGGAATGTAAGAATATAGTTATCTATGGTTCTTGCGGTCGGATATTGACTGGCATCCCAGAATTCGGAAAGTATCTCATCACGGGAAACCACACGGTCCTTATTCCCGATGAACAGCTTTAAAAGCTCTATTTCCCGTTTGGAAAGCGTTTGTTTCTTATTCGTTGATAAATCAGTTATTTCAAAGGTTAAAAAATTGATCTGGCGGTTATTAATGGTATAATGTTCTCTTTCCGTTTCCTGTTTCGCGGTATCCACTCCATTGAGCAGAATCTGTACTTTAAGTAAAAGCTCTTCTAAATCAAAAGGTTTCGGAAGGTAGTCATTTCCACCGGTTTTCAACCCTGTGATACGGTCCTGGGTAGTCCCCTTCGCAGAAAGAAACAGTACCGGAATATTGGAATATTTCCTGATTTCCCTGCATATAGTGATTCCTGAAACTTCAGGGAGCATCACATCCAGAATAACCAGATCATATTCGTCAATTTTCGGAGCATTGCTGAAAGCAACCGATCCTTTAGAAACATGTTCAACAAAAAAGCCTTCCATTTCTAAATTCAAGCGGATAATGTCCGCTAAATTCTGCTCATCCTCTACCAGATAAATTCTTTTCACGTTGGCACTTTTCGAATAATAAGCCTAAAATTAATCAACTTTTGTATGTTGTTCATGCGTAAAGAAAAAAATCCCGGTTTTTCTCCGGGATTTATCGAAATTATAACAAGTGATTATTTTATCACACCTAATTCTTTTCCGACTTTAATGAACGCATTCGCCGCTTTGTCCAGATCTTCAAAACTATGTGCCGCAGATATTTGTGTCCGGATGCGTGCCTGTCCTTTGGCAACGACAGGATAGAAAAATCCGATCGCATATACTCCTTCTTCCAGCAATCTGTCCGCAAATTTCTGAGAAAGTGCCGCATCGTACAGCATGATAGGAACGATAGGAGAATCGCCCGGCTTGATATCAAAACCTGCTGCTATGATCTTATCTTTGAAGTATTTTGTATTTGCTTCCAGCTTATCTCTCAGCTCCGTTGTTGCGCTCAGCAGGTCAAAAACCCTGATGGAAGCCCCGACAATTGCCGGAGAAAGTGAATTGGAGAACAAATACGGACGGGATTTCTGACGCAGCATATCAATGATTTCCTTCGGACCGGTTGTGTAGCCGCCCATTGCACCACCTAATGCTTTTCCTAAAGTACCCGTAATAATATCTACTTTTCCCTGAACTCCGTGATATTCCGGAACACCACGTCCCGTCTTTCCGATAAAACCGGCGGAATGGCACTCATCAGACATCACCAGCGCATCATATTTTTCCGCTAAAGCAACGATCTCATTCATTTTAGCGATATCGCCATCCATAGAGAAGACACCGTCCGTTACAATAATTCTGAAGCGTTGCTCCTGCGCTTTTTTCAACTGTTCTTCCAGATCGTTCATATCGGAATGTTTGTAACGGTAACGCTGCGCTTTGCACAGACGGATACCGTCAATGATAGAAGCATGGTTCAGCTCATCGGAAATAATAGCATCTTCTTCTGTAAACAACGGTTCGAAGACACCTCCGTTTGCGTCAAAAGCAGCCGCATAAAGGATCGTATCTTCTGTTCCATAGAATTCAGCGATCTTTCGTTCCAGTGTTTTATGAATATCCTGAGTTCCGCAGATAAAACGGACAGAAGACATTCCGTAACCATGTGTATCCAGCGCTTCTTTCGCTCCTTTTATAACTTCCGGATGAGATGATAAGCCCAGATAGTTGTTTGCACACATAATAATCACTTCCTTACCGGAATCCACTTTAACTTTTGCGCCCTGAGGAGTGACTATTATACGCTCTCTTTTATAAATTCCTCCTTCTTCCAATGATTTTAATTCACTGGTAAGATGATTTTTAATTTTTCCGTACATAAATTTTCGTTTGGTCAAACGCGGTAAAAATAGCGATAAAAAATAACGTGGGAAAAGACAGGAATGTCAACTTTTCTGTGATCCTATTAATATAGGACGCAGATAACGCGGATAAAGCAGATTGACACGGATTTTTGAGGTAATGGGATATAGTTCAAACGGATCAACGCAGCACATCAAAAAGAAAAATCATATTAAATCAGCGTTATCGGCGCACCATACATATTCACTTTGAATAGGACGCAGATAACACGGATAAAGCGGATTTTCGCAGATCTTTTAAGATAATGGGATATAGATGAAACGGATTAACACATTACATTAAAAAGAAAAATCATATTTAATCAGCGTTATCGGCGCACCATACATATTCACTTTGAATAAGACGCAGATAACACGGATAAAGCGGATTTTCGCAGATCTTTTAAGATAATGGGGTACAGATGAAACGGATTAACACAGCATATCAAAAAGAAAAATCATATTAAATCAGCGTTATCGGCGTACCATACATATTCACTTTGAATAGGGCGCGGATAACGCGGATAAAGCAGATTGACACGGATTTTTGAGATAATGGACGCAAATAACACGGATGAGACAGATTAGCACAGTATATCAAAAAAGAAAAATCATATTAAATCTGCGTTATCAGCGTACCATACTATTCACTTCATAATTATATAGACCTGCACAATGTAAAGAATCCACAATAAAAACACTTTCAAATCAACCATTTATCAAAGAAAAGAGATTCGCTTCTAAGATTTTAACACCGAAAATAATTGTGAATAGCTTGAATTATTATATTTGTTGCGTTAGTTATTTATTCACAGTTATAAACAAGAGCTCTAGTAGCAATAAAAGTAAATTTATGATGGCTACCGAAGAAAAGAAAAAAGCCAGCATGCTTGAGAGTGTGAAAGCACAATTTGAAGCAGCCGCTGATAAAATGAATCTGGATAAAAATATCCGTAAGATTTTATCAAATACTAATAATGAGATCGTAGTTCACTTCCCCGTAAAAATGGATGATGGTTCTGTGGAAATCTTCACAGGCTACCGCGTTCAGCACAACAGTGCGCTAGGCCCTTACAAAGGAGGTCTTCGCTACCACCCTACTGTTGATTTGGATGATGCGAAAGCACTGGCGATCTGGATGACGTGGAAATGTTCCTTGGCGGGATTGCCTTATGGTGGAGGTAAAGGAGGAATCCAGCTGGATCCTAAAAAGTATTCTGCTTCTGAATTAGAGCGTATTACGCGCCGTTTCACGTATGCATTGGGTGATAACATCGGTCCTGATTATGATATTCCTGCACCGGATGTGAACACAAATCCTCAGATTATGGCGTGGATCGCAGATACATACATGAGCCAGAAATCTCCGAAAGAACGTTCTAAATTTGCGCACGTGGTAACAGGAAAACCAGTTGGTTCCGGAGGTCTTGAAGGACGTGACAGAGCTACAGGGTTTGGTGTTGTTTCCACATTAAGAAACTGGGCAAAATGGAGAAATACTTCTTTGAAAGGCAAAAAATTCATCGTTCAGGGATATGGTAATGTAGGTCAGTGGGCTGCACGTTTCTTACAGGAAGAAGGAGGAATCATGGTAGCTGTTCAGGATCATACAGGAACAATTTATAATGAAAATGGTATTGATGCTTTCGAATTGTTAGCTTATACTCAAATGAATAACGGCGGTGTAGCCGGATATCCGAAAGCATCTGAATTTGACGGATCGGAATTCTTCGGAATTGACTGCGAGATCTGTATTCCGGCAGCATTAGGAAACCAGATCAACGGTTCCAATGCAGAGTCCATTAAAGCAAAAGTAATTGCTGAAGGGGCAAACGGGCCTACTACTCCGGAAGGAGAAGCTATTTTGGCAAAGAAAGGTGTAGATATTATTCCTGATATCTTGTGTAACTCAGGAGGTGTTATCACCAGCTATTTCGAATGGCTGCAAAACAGAAACGGTGAAATCTGGCAGATGGAAGATGTGATCGAGAAGCTATCTAAAAAAATGGATGTTTCTTTCAAAAAAGTAACAGATACTGCTGAAAGATATAACTGTGATTTAAGAACAGCCGCTTACATTCAGGCTATCTCCCGAATCGAAGTTGCTTATAAGGAAAGAGGAGTTTTCCCTTGATCAGAAAAAAGTAAACAAAAGATACAAAAAAGAATTCTGAAACATTCTTATTTTATAAAAAGTCCGGGAATCAAACCCGGACTTTTTCTTTTATCTGCAGAAGGAATAAAATCCCAAAAGCACCAGCCGCTTTTTTTCTATCTTTGCAAAAATTCAAATTGTATGGAAATTTCAGACAGCTTAGTAGATCATATTGCCAATCTGGCGAAATTGGAATTCAACGATTCTGAAAAGGAAGCAATCCGTCAGGATATGTCCAAGATAGTGAATTTTATGTCTAAACTGAATGAGATTGACACTGAAAATGTGGAGCCGCTGATGTTTATGTCTCATGAAATAAATGTTTTAAGAGAAGACATTCCGGCAGTTACAATAACGAAAGAAGAGGCATTGAAAAATGCACCTAAGAAAGACTCGGATTATTTCCGAATCCCTAAAGTACTTCATGGGAAATAAATTTTAACGTATTTTAATGTCATAAAGCTGCGTTTCGACGTTATCTTTAATTGACATTCCAGATAAGAATATGACATTTGTAGTAATTTTTTTAATTCTGATCGCAGCCATTTCGCTGTATGAATATTTCAATTCAAAAGATGTTAAGAATATTACTACCATCGCATCCAAATCACTAAACAAACAACACGGAGCACACGAGATCCAGCGGTATCAGACGCTTATTCTGTCTGCCATTCTTGGAATTCTTATTGTTACAATCCTGCTGACTTCCACTATTTATGACAGCATGAGCTTTGTCAGCCATGTAGTGGAACAAACCAATCCGGAGAAATCCGATACGATGGAAGTCATCTTCAATCTTCCTCCGCCACAGGAAGAAAAAATGAAAAAGGAAATTCAGGCGCTTGCTTACAAAGGTAATGAGGGCGCAGATGTACAGAATCAGGTAGCGCAGGAGGAAGCAAAAAAATCGGAGAATACCCGCGAGAATGACTATCGCGAAAATACTTCTGACAATACTCCCACAAAAAAATACAAATCTGTCGAAGAAGAAGTACGGGATTTTGAACGGCAGCTCTTTGAAAATGCAAGCGGAAATTCTGAACGTATGGAGATCCAGAAACAGCGGGAAGAGCTCAAAAAGAAAAAAGAGAAATTTGAACGGGAACAACAGGAACGGCTGACGAAGTCAGGATCGCAGGAACCGGTCACTTCTTCTAAAAAAGGGAAAACTATGGTCTCCTATTATCTTCCGAACCGCAGGCCGCATAACAACGATATCAATAATGTAAAAAATCCCGGCTATACCTGTGAACAAGGTGCGTCCGGCGAAGTAGTAATTAAAATAAAAGTAAACTCAACAGGACAGGTGATCAGTGCAACACCGGCTTCCTCTTACTCCGAATTAAATCCCTGCCTGGTAGAACAAGCAATCAAATACGCAAAAATGTCCCGCTTCGATGCTTCTTCTCAAAGTGGCCAGGACGGAACTATTACGTATATTTTCATGCCTTAACGCAAAATCGTATGTTGAAACAAATCTTATCCGGAATCTGTACGTTGGTGGCAGTTTCTTCTTTTTCTCAGAAAAACCCTATGAAAATCAATTACCCTGTTACAAAAAAAGTGGACACTACCGACGTCTACCACGGAATAAAAGTACCTGATCCGTACCGTTGGCTGGAAGATGACCGTTCTGATGAAACTAATTTATGGGTGGACAAGCAAAATGAAATTACCAATTATTACCTGGATCAGATTCCGTTCAGAGATAAAATCCGTGAAAAATTAGAGAAAATCTGGAATTATGAGCGCGTTTCCAGTCCGGTGAAGCACGGTGAGTATTCCTATTATTCAAAAAATAACGGGCTTCAGAATCAAAGTGTCATTTACCGTATTGACAAAGACGGAAAAGAAGAAATATTCCTGGATCCGAATACGTTTTCCAAAGATGGAACCACTTCTTTGGGAGGCCTGGATTTTACAAAAGATGGTTCGCTGGCAGCCTACTCCATTTCCGAAGGAGGAAGTGACTGGCGAAAAGTAATAGTAATAGACGTAAAGACAAAAAAACAAATCGGAGATGTCCTTACAGATATTAAATTCAGCGGCGTTTCCTGGAAAGGCAACGAAGGATTTTACTATTCCAGTTACGACAAACCTGCAGGAAGCGAGCTTTCAGCGAAAACAGATCAGCATAAATTATACTTCCACAAATTAAATACTGCTCAAAAATCAGACGAGCTGATCTTCGGAGGAGATATCAAACGCCGTTATGTAAGCGGAACCGTAACGGACGACCAGAAGTTCCTTGTCATTTCTACCGCAAATGCAACTTCCGGAAATGAGCTATATGTGAAAGACCTGAAAACCGGAAAAATTACACAGCTGAACGAAGGATTTGACATTGATGCGGAAATTTTCCATTCGGATAATGATAAATTCTACATCATTACGAACTATAACGCGAAGAACAAACGTGTGATGACGGCTTCTGTTGCTGCACCGGCATTAAAAGACTGGAAAGAGCTGATCTCTGAAACGGACAACGTTCTGAACGTAACAACCGGCGGAAAATATATTTTCGCACATTACATGAAAGACGCTATTGCTCTCGTAAAACAATACGATCTCAAAGGTACTTTTCTGAGAGATATCGAATTGCCGGGAATCGGAAGTATTTTTGGTTTTTCGGGAGAAGATGAGGACAAGGAGCTGTATTTCACATTTACCAACTACGTTACTCCGCCGACAATTTATAAATATGACCTTGAAAAGAACAAATCGCTGGTTTACCGCCGTCCGGTGGTAAATTTCAATCCTGATTTATATGAATCAAAACAGGTATTCTATCCTTCCAAAGACGGAAAGATGATCCCGATGATTATCACGTACAAAAAAGGCACGAATCTGAACGGACAAAATCCAACGATCTTATACGGATACGGAGGTTTCAATATCAGCCTTACTCCTTCTTTCAGTGTGACAACTGCAGCGTGGCTGGAACTGGGAGGAATCTACGCAGTTGCCAATCTGCGAGGAGGAGGTGAATACGGAAAAAAATGGCATGACGACGGAACAAAGCTGAAGAAGCAAAATGTTTTTAATGACTTCATCGCGGCGGCAGAGTACCTGATAGAAAAGAATTACACTTCAAAAAGCTACCTGGCGATCAGAGGCGGTTCCAACGGAGGATTGCTGGTCGGAGCCTGTATGACGCAACGTCCGGATCTCTTTAAAGCAGCAATTCCTCAAGTGGGAGTGCTGGATATGCTCCGCTATAACAAATTCACCGCAGGAGCTGGCTGGGCGTATGATTACGGAACAGCGGAAGATTCTCCTGAAATGTTTGAATACCTTCGTAAATACTCACCGCTGCACGCCTTGAAAAAAGGTGTAAAATATCCCGCGACGCTTGTAACAACCGGCGATCACGATGACAGGGTAGTTCCTGCGCACAGCTATAAATTTGCAGCAGAATTGCAGGCAGATCATGTTGGCGACACTCCCGTTCTGATTCGAATCGACCGGAAAGCAGGGCACGGAGCCGGGAAATCAACCGCAGCATCGATCCAGGAAAACGCGGATATTTTTTCATTTATCCTGTTCCAGATGGATTATGAGTGGAAGGAGTAAACTCAGGAAATACTGAATGTTTGAATGTTGAATATTGAATGACGGTTTTGAGTCAGGGCTGATGCTATACAGCCCTGGCTTTTAAAGCTTGGCTTCTGTCCTGTTTCTTTCGTCGTAAAATCATAAAATCCTGATATCCGAAAGCCTTAATCTCCCAAAGCCTTTCCTTCTGTGTCTTTATTCTTATAAGTCTTATTATCTTTGCAGGCAATAACAAAGCATCATGGAATATAGTTTTAGAGATATTGAAAATAAGTGGAGAAAATTCTGGGCAGAAAATGAAACATTCAAAGTTGAAGAAAATTCATCAAAGCCGAAATATTATGTGCTGGATATGTTTCCCTATCCTTCGGGAGCAGGCTTGCACGTAGGGCATCCGCTTGGCTATATTGCATCTGATATTTATGCGCGTTACAAACGCCTTCAGGGTTACAATGTATTGCATCCGATGGGTTACGATTCCTTCGGGCTTCCTGCGGAACAATACGCGATCCAGACCGGGCAGCATCCGGAGAAGACTACGAAGGAAAACATTGCCCGTTACCGTGACCAGCTGGATAAAATCGGCTTTTCCTTTGACTGGTCAAAAGAAGTAAGAACGTCAGATCCTCAGTATTACAAATGGACGCAGTGGATCTTTACGGAATTATTCGATTGTTATTACGATAATACAACTGACAAAGCAGAACGGATCTCTAAATTGATTTCCATTTTCGAAGCCTCCGGAAATACTACAGTAAATGCCGTTACGGATTGTGAAAAAACATTTTCTGCTGCAGAATGGAACGCTTATAATGAAGCTGAAAAAGAAGAAATTCTTCAGCAGTACCGCCTGACTTATCTGGCTGATTCCTGGGTAAACTGGTGTCCCGCTTTGGGAACGGTTTTAGCTAATGATGAAGTGATCAACGGGCTTTCCGAGCGCGGTGGACATCCGGTAGAACAAAAGCTGATGCGCCAGTGGTCGATGCGGATCAAAGCGTATGCAGAACGGCTGCTAACAGGCCTGGACAAAGTCGACTGGACAGAATCCATCAAAGACCAGCAACGTAACTGGATCGGAAAATCACAGGGAGCTTCCGTTCATTTTAAAACAGAAAGCGGACAAGATATTGAAGTATTTACTACGCGTCCTGACACGATTTTCGGCGTTTCTTTTCTTGTGCTTGCACCGGAACACCCATTAGTGGAACAGTTGACAAGCGAAGCACAGAGAACAGAAGTGGAAGCATACATAAAAGCTTCTTCCCTAAAATCGGAACGTGACCGCCAGGCAAACGTAAAAAATATTACAGGAGCATTTTTAGGTTCATATGCTATTCATCCGTTTACAGGCGATAAGGTACAACTGTGGATCGGAGATTATGTTTTGGCATCTTACGGAACCGGAGCAGTTATGGCTGTTCCTTGTGGAGACCAGCGTGACTGGGATTTTGCGAAACATTTCGGATTAGAGATCAAGAATATTTTTGAAGATAAAGACATTTCAGAAGCAGCTTACGCTGAAAAAGAGGGCAAAATTGCCAATTCCGGATTCCTGTCCGGTCTCAGCATTAAAGACGCAATGACAAAAGCCATTCAGGCGATTGAGGAAAAAGGTATCGGAAAAGGAAAAACAAATTACCGTTTACGTGATGCGGTATTTTCCCGCCAGCGTTACTGGGGTGAACCATTCCCGGTTTATTACAAGAACAGCATTCCGACAATGATCGGCACCGCACATTTGCCGGTTATTCTTCCTGAAGTGGAAAAATATTTACCTACAGCAGATGGACAACCGCCACTTGGAAACGCAACAGATTGGGCATGGGATACGGTAAACAATAAAGTTGTTGCTAATTCGGCTATTGATAATGCAACGGTATTTCCGTTGGAGCTGAACACCATGCCGGGCTGGGCAGGCAGCTCGTGGTACTTCCTGCGCTACATGGATCCAAAAAATACGGAAGAATTTGCAGCAAAAGAGAAGATTGATTACTGGAAAAATGTGGATCTGTACATCGGTGGTTCGGAGCATGCAACGGGACACTTGCTGTATGCTCGTTTCTGGACGAAATTCTTGTATGATTTAGGATACATTTCATTTGATGAGCCATTCCAGAAAATGATCAATCAGGGAATGATTTTGGGAAGAAGCTCATTTGTTTATAGAATAACGGTAAGAGCTGATGTTAAAGGATTATTTCCAAATAGCGAAAATATTCCTCAAAAAATGAATAGTAATAAAAATGTATTTATTTCAAAATCTATTTTTGAAAAATTAAAAGATAATCAAGAGCGTACAAATCAGTTTGTAAAAGATCATATTTCAGAGTTTGAAATTGAAAATTTTGAAAAAATAAAAGATTTAGAAGGGCAGTTATCAATGTTTCACGTTGATATTTCTCTCGTTAACAATGATAAATTAGACACTGATAAATTCAGAAAATGGCGTCCCGAATATTCAAATTCAAAATTCTTTTACGAAGAAGACGGAGAAACTTATATCTGCGGTTCTGAAGTTGAAAAAATGTCTAAATCCAAATACAACGTACAGACTCCGGACGAGCTGGTAGAGAAATTCGGTGCGGACACGCTGAGAATGTATGAAATGTTCCTTGGACCATTGGAACAATCCAAACCGTGGGATACAAAAGGAATCAATGGCGTTCACAACTTCCTGCGTAAATACTGGAGATTATTTTTCAATGCAAATGGCGAATTTGAAGTTTCGGAAGGTGAGCCATCAAAAGATTCTTTGAAAACATTACATAAAACCATTCAGAAGCTGCACAGCGATTTGGAGAAATTCTCTTTTAACACCGGAGTTTCCAATTTCATGATCTGTGTTAACGAGCTGACGGATCAGAAATGTAACAACCGTACTGTTCTGGAACAGCTGACTATCCTACTTTCTCCGTATGCACCGCATATTACCGAAGAAACGTGGAGTTTGTTAGGACACGGGGCAGGAACCATCAGTAAAGCGGAATTCCCTCAATTTAATCCGGACTATTTAGTCGCAGACAGCTTTGCTTACCCGGTTTCATTTAACGGAAAAGTGCGCTTTAACCTGGAAATGCCGGCAACAGCTTCAAAGGAAGAAGTAGAAAAAGTGGCTTTGTCATACGAGAAAACAGCTCATTATCTGGAAGGAAAAGCACCGAAAAAGATCATTGTTGTTCCCGGACGGATCATTAATATTGTAATATAACTGGCTGGCTGTGAAAAGCTATCTCTTTTAAGGTAGCTTTTCCTGCTCTTCCGGGACAACTTTTAAACTATAAATATCGTTATATAAAGCGTTGATAACAATGTTACGCATCGCTTCAGCGTCATTTTTTAAACCTGAAATATTGAATTAAACTTATGAAATTCCTTGCTCAAATAATTGTAATCGTTTTATTGTTTAATACTTATCATTCTTTTTCACAGACCCTGCGTCTGACTAATAATGTTCAGTATGTGAGAATCGGGGATCTGGACGTCCCCGGGAATCAAATTACGGTAGAATGCCTGGTGAAACGGACCGGCGGTGTCAATATCCTGTCAAAGCACACGGATCCGAGCAATGTGAATTACCTGATGCGAATCGGGACATTTGAGCTGACAACCGCAAATGGATTTTACCTGATGAACAATCCGTATGCAGGATCCATGTCCACTACTTCCTGGTATCACGTGGCAGGAACGTACGACGGAAGCAATATCCGTTATTATGTAAACGGTTGCCTGGTCGTTCAGCAGGCTGCAACCGGAAACCTCACTCAGAACAACCTTATCGCTGCGATCGGAAATATTTCTACTTCTCCGAATGGGGAACAGTTTTACGGAGAAATTGATGAGCTGCGGATCTGGAATGTGGCAAGATCCGCAACAGAACTTCAGAATAACATGTTCGATATTCCCAATCCTACAACACAGGCCAATTTAGTAGCCTATTACAAGTTTAACGGGAATGTAAATAATATCCAGGGAAATGCGACTTATAACGGAACCTGGGTAGGAACACCGGATTACGGAAGTGTCGAGCCGACAGCAGCAGATATCCATATCTTAAACTTAAACAATGTTTCCAAAACGGATTTGTCCTGTTATAATTCCAACAACGGATCAATTACAATTACTGCAAATGGTTCTAATCTTAGCTATTCGATCGATAACACCAACTGGGGAGCCAGCAATCAGTTTTCTAATCTGAGCGCAGGAAATTATACCGCTTATGTACGTTCTGCGGAAGGCTGTATCTTATCCCAGGCAGTAACGATTGATCAGGCGGAATTGCTCCAGGTGACAGCAAGCAATAACGGCCCTGTTTGTCAGGGACAATCTGCTCAGGTTACAGCAACAACTTCGAATACAGGTATTACGTATAACTGGACAGGACCGAACGGCTTTACAGGAAGTCAGGATACACATACTGTAACAACAACAGGCACCTATCAGGTAACCATCTCTAAAAACGGATGTACCAGCCAGCCATCAGCAACTACAATGATGATTGCACCTTCTCCTCAGATTACAGCAAATGTCACTCCTCTGAACTGTCACAACGATACGAACGGCTCCATTTCCGTCACGACAGATGTTCCAGGTTCAACTATCATATTTACAAATACAAATGATACGACAAATATACTGAATAACTTACCTGCGGGAACTTATGCTATTGAGGCTGTTTCTCCAAACGGATGTATTTCAAATACTTCCGTTACCATTACAAATCCGGATTATTTTGAATGGGAAACGGTGATCACTCCTACCAATTGTTATGATCCTACCGGAAAAATCGAAGTGATTTATCACACAAATCATCCGCTGACCATTACATGGGCAGACGACAATACCGCCGGCCCGGTAAGAGATAATCTGAACCAGGGCACCTATAGCTTTACCGTTTCCAATAATAACGGCTGTACACTTTCCGGACAGGCAGAAGTTCCGTTCGATAATAATCTGAATTTATCCGTGAATCATCCAAGCGTTACTTTAAATGAAGGAAGCTCCACCACTTTAAATGTAACAATGACACCTTATGTGGCACAAACTGCATACGAGTGGATTCCGGATTACAATATTTCATGTAACAATTGTCCGAACCCGACAATTACTCCGATGGTGGATACAACTTATATATTTATTGCCACAGCACCAAACGGCTGTAAGGATACACTTGAAATTCCGGTAAAAATCATTCTTAATTGCGGGGAAGAGCCGGTATTTGTACCGAATATGTTTTCTCCGAACGGAGATGGGATTAATGATATTTTCGCTCCACGCGGAAGATGTATCGTCTCTTATAATCTAAAGATTTATAACCGCTGGGGTGAATTAGTTTACCGTCAGGATGGATCGGAAGGCTGGGACGGAACATTTAACGAAAAGAAAGCAAGCACAGGTGTGTATGTCTATTATCTGGAAGCTTCACTTCTTTACGGTGAGACGATCATTAAAAACGGTAGTGTGACACTAACGAGGTAATAAATCATCTCTATATTGGAATAGTATTCAGGAAATTGAATAAGAATAATTCAGAAAAGCAAAACCCCGGAAATTCCGGGGTTTCATATTAACATCTACAAGATTAATTTACTTCTTTTGAAGAAATTTTTATTAAACATCCAATCTTGCATATTTTGCATTCTTCTCAATAAACTCTCGTCTTGGCGGAACATCGTCCCCCATCAGCATAGAGAAAATCTGATCACACTCCGCTGCATTCTCAATAGTCACCTGACGCAATGTTCTGTGCTCAGGATTCATTGTTGTATCCCACAACTGCTCTGCGTTCATCTCTCCCAAACCTTTGTATCGCTGAACAGATACAGAAGATTCCGAACCACCTCCTTTCAATTCCAGAATCAGACGGTCACGCTGATCTTCATTCCATGCATATTCCGATTTCGTTCCTTTTTTCACCTGATATAACGGAGGAGTGGCAATGTAAACATATCCTTTCTCGATCAGCTCTTTCATAAAACGGAATAAGAACGTCAAAATCAGTGTCTCAATGTGTGCACCATCTACATCGGCATCACACATGATAATGATTTTGTGATATCTTAATTTTTCTAAGTTCAGTGCTTTCGAATCTTCCTCCGTTCCGACGCGTACACCCAAAGCAGTGTAAATATTTTTAATCTCGTCGTTTTCGAAGATCTTGTGCTGCATTGCTTTCTCAACGTTCAGGATCTTACCTCTCAACGGCATGATCGCCTGAAAATGCCTGTCACGGCCTTGCTTGGCTGTTCCACCTGCAGAATCTCCCTCGACAAAATAAATCTCGCATAATGCGGGATCTTTTTCAGAGCAGTCCGCCAGTTTTCCCGGTAAGCCGGAACCGGTAAGCACGTTTTTACGCTGCACCATCTCTCTTGCTTTACGGGCAGCATGACGCGCACGAGCAGCAAGAATAACCTTTTCAACGATCAGTTTCGCTTCCGCAGGATGCTCTTCCAGATAAACCGCCAGCATTTCAGAAACCGCCTGTGAAACAGGAGCAGTTACTTCACGGTTCCCCAGCTTTGTTTTGGTTTGCCCTTCGAATTGCGGTTCAGCTACTTTTACAGAAAGGACAGCCGTCAATCCTTCACGGAAGTCATCACCGTCAATCTCTATTTTTTCTTTCGCCAGAATACCACTGTCCGTAGCATATTTTTTAAGCGTATTTGTCAAGCCTCTTCTGAATCCGGAAAGGTGCGTACCCCCTTCATGCGTATTAATGTTGTTGACATACGCCTGGATATTTTCCGTGTAAGAAGTATTATAGGTCAACGCGACTTCCACCGGAACTCCTTCTCTTTCTCCTTCGAAATAGATCACATCGTTGATCAGCTTTTCACGGTTACGGTCTAAATAAGCTGCAAATTCACGTAAACCACCTTCTGAGAAATAAACAGTCTTTTTTGGTTCTTCCCCTTCGTCAACTCTTAAATCCGTTAGTGTGATGGTGATTCCTTTATTCAGAAAAGCTAATTCCCGCATTCGGGCAGCCAGCGTATCGTAATTATATTCTGTGAACTCGAAGATAGAGCTGTCCGGCTTGAATGTCTGGATCGTCCCGGTAACATCAGATTTCCCGATCTCTCTTACTTCATAAAGGGGCTTTCCAATAGAATATTCCTGTTCAAAAATTTTCCCTTCGCGGTGAACTTCAGTACGCATGTGAATTGAAAGCGCGTTCACACAGGAAACCCCTACTCCGTGCAAACCACCGGAAACTTTATAAGTGTCTTTGTCGAATTTACCTCCGGCGTGCAGCACCGTCATTACAATTTCGAGTGCCGATTTTCCTTCTTTGGTATTGATCCCGGTAGGAATACCACGTCCGTTATCTTCCACCGTAATCGAGTTGTCCGGATTGATGGAAACTTTTATAGTGTCGCAGTAACCTGCCAGTGCTTCGTCAATAGAGTTATCTACCACCTCGTAAACAAGGTGATGCAAACCTTTAATACCGACATCTCCGATATACATCGCCGGCCTTTTACGAACCGCCTCAAGACCTTCTAATATCTGGATATTATCAGCTGAATATTCATTCCTTTTGTTCTCTTCACTCATACTTTTGATGAATTTGATATTTAAATTTGACAAGGAGCAAATATACGAAAAATTCACGGTTTTACCATCAGCTGACATATATAAAAACCACATAGTTTTCAACAATTTTGAAGAGAATAGCAGGACTTTGCAACTCATTAACAAGGCATAAGAACAAAGACAAAAGCGGAAAGAGATTATTTCTGCCGGAGAAGCTTCACTTTCAGGTTCAGTTTCCGGCTAAAAAAGGAAATAGATAATTTATCTTAGTTTTGGCATACAAAATGGAAGGACATACGAAAATCCTGAAATATGAAGTTATTTGCAATTTTCCTGGTTTTTCTGAATACATGTGTATTCTTCGGGCAACCTACCCCGAAAAGTGAGCATTGGCAGCTGGTTTGGGAAGATCAGTTTGATTTTCTGGATACGGTCATCTGGAATGTCATTGATAACTTTGACCATTATGGCGTAAGTCCCGCTGTGTTTATAAAAGACAATGCCCGGACGGAAAACGGAATGCTGGTGCTGGAATTAAGAAAAGAGACATATTCCTGTCCTCCGTGGGCTGCTGATCCGCAGTGGCATTGTGTGTTGCAGAATAAAACGGGAAACCCCTATTATTATACTGCCGGAAGAATTGAATCAAAACAGGCTTTTAATGTAAGCTTCGGGTATATTGAAGCGCGGATTAAATTCTCTTACAACAAGCATTTATGGCCTGCTTTCTGGACGTTTGCCGGTGATGGTGCCCCTGATCCAAAAAATGCCGCTGAGATTGATATTGCCGAAATGCTCGGCGAATTCGGGCCAGATGTCATCACCACCAATATTCACAAAGATTATCCGGATGATTATTTCATGGCAGTCAAGCCGGACAATTATCATTGGGAAAGCTGGCATGTCTATGGACTGGAATGGACATCGGATGTGTTAATCTGGTACCTGGACGGGATTCCGGTCAGAACGATGAAAAATCACGAAATTGTTGATCCTGTCAAGCTGATATTCAATACCGGGATGCGACCCTTTGCTCCTGTTTACGATTTCCTGGGAGAAATGAATTTTCCATATACGATGTATGTGGATTTCGTAAAGGTTTATGGACCAAAGGAAGATTGAATTCTCTGAGCTATTTTATTAACTTTTGCTTATCTGGCATCCAGCAGTTTCGTTACTTCTTCTGATAATGGTGATAAGCTGGTAGGGAAATCCTTGATGATTTTGTGATGTTCATCTAAAAGGATCTTATGAAAATTCCATTTGATCTGAATTTTTCCATACCCGTTTGATTTTTCATCCAATAAAGCCTGATAAAGCGGATGAATACTGTTTCCTCTCACATCGACTTTATCCATCATCTGAAATGTTACACCATAATTTTTAGTACAGAATTCTTTGATTTCATCAGCAGTTTTAAATTCCTGATTCATGAAATTATCTGTCGGGAAACCAATAATTACCAATTTATCCTTGTACTTATCATACAGCTGCTGCAAATCCGCATATTGTTTTGTATATCCGCATTTTGATGCAGTGTTGACAATCAGAATTTTCTTATCTTTAATCTGGCTCAGATAAATCGTATCGCCATCCAGCGTTCTTAGAGGAATCTGGTCGATATTTTGAGCATAGGAACCGGAACTAAATCCGAAAATTACCGTAAATACGGAAACTAAAATAAAAGCTGTTTTGAATAAATTATTTTTAAGTTTCATACTATTTTCCTTTTGTCTGATAAGTTTCTCACAAAGTACTGAAAAATATTTCTTGCAGGGAATCATTTATGGAAAAAATTATACGAATGTCATCGGGACGATCTATATTCTGAAAGACGGAAATTCGGTAAAAATCCGCCAGGAATATGTAAACGATCTAGCTGATTACACACTGTCAGAAGCAACATTTAAAAACGAAAATCAACAGCTTGTTTTTAATCAATCCTCTTTTCTGTCTAAGAAGCTGGGACTTAAAAATCAGCTTTGTAAAAGTACTGTTTACTTGAATCCGGAAGATTCTTTAGGCTACTGGCGAGGAACAATAAAAAGCACGCAATGCAGGAATATGAATTATGAGGTGATCTGCTATGAATCCTCTCTGAGATTCAATGAGGAACCGGTAAATAACTACAATAATTATTGGATAAAGGAATTCCAGCGACGCCTGGAAAAAAATTATCCTTCGCCCAAAAAAATGGAAGAAAAGCGGGCTAATTTCAAGCTGTTCACTATTTACTTTGATTACGATAAATACGACATTCGTCCGGAATACATTTCCCGATTACAGGAAATGACCATGATTATTGACAGCCACACCGATTATCGCATCAGGATCACAGGCCATACGGATGCTGACGGGAGCGATCAGTACAACGATGAGCTGTCTAAAAACCGTGCGGATGCAATCAAAAATTTTTTTATTGTACGGGGAATTCCTGATCACAAGATCGTTATCGAATTTAAGGGAGAAAAGCTTCCCGTGGATAACAATAAAACTCCTGAAGGAAAGCAACGAAACCGGCGTGTGGAAATCGGGTTTATCTGATGATTAAAATAATCTCCTATGACATCTAAAAATACACTGAGAGTTATATTGATTACAGTACTGGGATTTGTTCTGCATTATCTTCTTTTTCTCAACTTCAACTCTTTTAAAATAGCTTTTGATAACCTGACGCATCAAGGATTAACCAGTTATATCATTACTTATTTTTTGATTGGTATTCCGATTTTTGCGGCAACTAATTTGATTGACACTAAGAAGCGTACTTCTGAATCACTTGGTTTGTCAGGAAGTATTAAAACAGGAATGTTATTTGCAGTTATAGTAACACTTCCGATGTTTATAGGAGGTTGTCTTTTCTTTGATTTTAATTCCAATATTGATATTGAAAATTTGATTGCCGGTACTTTTGTAGCTGGTTTTATGGAAGAGCTGTACTACCGGGGTTTTTTGTTTGGGCAATTGTTTAAAAATACAAAACTTGGATTTTTCTCATCGGTATTTTTAGGAGCGTTAATTTTTGCTTCAGGCCATTTGTACCAGAGTTATGATGTTACAGAACTGATCGGAATTTTTACAGTTACTTTTTTTGGAGCAGTTTTTTTCGCATGGTTGTTCACCGAATGGAAGTATAATTTATGGACAGCTATATTTACGCATTCCTTTATGAATTTGTCCTGGAATTTATTTGAAGTTGACAATACTGCGCTGGGAGATATAAAAGCGAATGTATTCCGGGGATTAACCATTGTTACAGCTATTGTGTTCACAGTTATCTATAAAAGAAGAAACAAAGAAGCATTGATAATTACAAAATCGACACTTTTCAGGAAATAACAGAAGAATAGAATAATTATTATTGCAACAAAGTTTCGTTTAAAAAGCTTTTTTGTTATTATTGCAATTTAATTGCATTAATAATATGATCCCACAAACATTTGAACAATGGAAGCATTGCATCGTCGATGAATGCCAGATCCGGCTGACAAAAGAATTCGCAAATCAGCGTCTTAAGGTCTATAAAGACAAGCAGCATCCTGAAACAAACAGGTTTCTGCAGCTCTACGGAGAACAACATCTGAATAATGTCATCACCTGGTTTCAGCTGATATGAGCACAGAGAAAAAATTGCCTGTAACTGTTCTGAGTGGATTTCTCGGAGCAGGAAAAACAACCTTGCTCAATCACATTCTTCACAATAAAGAAGGATTGAAAGTGGCTGTTATCGTTAACGATATGAGCGAGGTGAATGTGGATGCGCGATTAGTAGAAAATCAGAACACACTTTCCCGGACAGAAGAAAAATTAGTGGAGATGAGCAATGGTTGTATCTGCTGTACGCTTCGGGAAGATCTGATGATAGAAGTGGAACGGCTTGCAAAAGAAGGCCGTTTTGATTACCTGCTGATTGAAAGTACCGGAATCAGTGAGCCTGTTCCCGTGGCGCAGACGTTTTCCTTTGTAGATGAAGAAAATGGCATCGACCTTTCCCGTTTCAGTTACATTGACACAATGGTGACAGTAGTGGATTGCTTTAACTTCTTCCGGGATTTCAGTACGAATGAATTGTTGAAAGACCGTGAACTGACTGATATGGAAGGAGATTACCGGACAATTGTCAACCTGCTGACAGACCAGATTGAATTTGCCAATGTTATCATTCTCAATAAAACAGACCTGGTTGATGAAGAAACAGTCGGAGTACTGAAAGCGGCAATCACAAAGCTCAACCCCGGAGCAAAAATCATTGCTTCTTCCTTTGGAAAAGTGGACCTGAATGAAATCCTGAATACCGGATTGTTCGATTTTGAAGAAGCACAAAATTCGGCCGGCTGGCAAAAAGAGCTGGAAGCTGACAATCATACTCCCGAAACGGAAGAATACGGAATCAGCTCTTTTGTATTCAGGAGTAAAAAACCGTTTCATCCCGAACGTTTCTGGAACTACCTGAATGAGGAATATCCCGTTGGAGTCATCCGCGCAAAAGGACTGTTCTGGCTGTTGTCACGACCAGACGATGCGCTGAATTTTTCCCAGGCGGGCGGCTCATCCCGGTTGGAAAAAGCAGGTGTCTGGTGGAGCAGCATGCCATTTGAAGAAAGGATGAGATATGCCGCGTTCGTTCATAACAGGGAACTGATCGAAAGCCGTTGGGACAAACAATGGGGAGATCGTTTGAATGAGCTGGTTTTTATCGGACAGAATATGGACAAAGAGCAAATGATTGCCGATCTGGAAAAGTGCCTGGTTACAGATAGTGAGCAATCGCTGTTTGGTAAAAAGATACAGTTCAGCGACCCGTTTCCGAAGAATATATAATGAAGGAACAATTGTCAAGAAGAGAGCTGATTAAAAAAAGCGGAATGGCAGCTTTAGCATTTGCGTTACCTGTTCCTTTTGCATCTTTTACTAAATTTAATTTTATGACAGACAATAAAAAATTTGATGTGATCATCATCGGAGGAAGCTACGCAGGATTGTCCGCGGCAATGGCTTTGGGACGATCAATGAGGAAGGTGCTCCTTATCGATAGCGGGAATCCATGTAATAAACAAACTCCTCATTCACATAATTTCATTACGCACGACGGAGAAAAACCGGCAGTAATTGCACAAAAAGCAAAAGAACAGATATTGGACTATCCAACTGTAACATATATATCTGATCTTGCGATTAGCGGAATGAAAACAAACGAAGGATTTGAAATCAAAACGCAGGCAGGAATTGAGCTGACAGCCAGAAAATTAATTTTTGCAACAGGGATCAAAGACATGATGCCTGACATCAAAGGTTTCTCCGAATGCTGGGGAATTTCCGTAATCCATTGTCCTTATTGCCATGGTTATGAATACAGGGGAAAAAGAACAGGAATCATGGCAAACGGTGATAAAGCATTCCACATTGCTTCCCTGGTTAATAACCTGACGGATCGGCTGACTGTTCTGACGAACGGAAAAGTGGATTTCAAGGAAGAGCAGCTTCAGAAGCTGAAAAGACATACAATTGAAATTATAGAAACACCTGTTGCTGAAATCGAACACAGAAACGGTCTATTGAAAAACGTGATTTTCAATAATGGGAGTGAACTGGAATTTGATGCTGTGTATGCAGCGGTGCCTTTCAGACAACATTCGGATATTCCGGCGAATTTAGGTTGTGAGCTGACAGAAACGGGGCACATAAAAGTAGATTTGTTTCAGAAAACGACTGTTCCGGGAGTTTATGCCTGCGGAGATAATTCCAGCCCGATGCGTTCTGTAGCTTATGCTGTTGCGATGGGAAATCTTGCGGGAGCAATGGCAAACATGGAGTTAACAACAGAAGATTTTTAAGAATATAACGCAACAATATTGCAATAAATATTGCAATATTGTTGCGTTATAAAGATTTTATTTATAGTATTGCATCTGAATTTAAAATTAACAATCATGAAAAAGATTTTTATTGTTTTAAGCGCAGTTGCGTTCTCATTTTCCCTGACATCCTGCAAAAAAGACTATTCATGCGCCTGTACATGGGAAGAAGCGCACGGTAGCCATCACCATGATGAATCAGAAACATTTACGTTAGGAAAATTAGACAAGCAGGATGCAGAATCTGCTTGTAACAAAGAAAAAGCAGCAATTGCTTCCGATGCGGATAATACTAATATTGAATGTGCTCTTAAAAGCAATTAAACAAAACAGACTAAAATTATTCCGCCTGCCAAATTAAACAACATAAATTCTATCTGAGGTAATCCGGACATTTCGTTCGGATTACTTTTTTATTGACAATCCGGGCAAATACCGGATAAGGTAAAGTTCATCTCTTTCACTTGGTAATTTTTGGGAAGCTTAAAACGCGGCTCAATGTTTTCCAGGCAGGTGACCTTTTTACATTGCTCACAGCTGAAATGGACATGGTTATGCGTATGATGCGCTTCTGCAGAACAGGAATGGCAGGCAGCATACTTTATAATTCCCTCCAGATTAACCACTTTATGAACCTGGTCTTCTGAAATCAACCGTTCCAAAACACGATAAATTGTTACACGGTCACACAATCCGTTTAATTCTGATTGAATTTCGGCATGAGATAAAGCAACAGGAGAATGATTAATTAATTTTAAAATCTCCGTTTTGGCAACTGTATTTCTGATGGCTTTCATTCAATCTCTCCTGTACTAACTACAAATTTAACAAAAAGAACATTTTAAGGGAAGCATTATTTTTCCACTAACAACCGTTCTGTGACTTTACTGCTTAAAACTTCATTCGCTTTTGCTCCATAGCTTACAATCATAGTCTGATCGAAAGGCTCAATAGCATGAATTCTGATCGTCAGACCCAAATGCAGCTCTTTTGAATTTAAGAACCGGAGAAAATCTTCTGAAGAGTTCATTACTGCGGACAGTCTGACCTCGGTATCCGGCGCACATTCACTTAATTTCAGGTATTCTTTCCAGACAATATTCCCGTCTTTATCAGGAATTGGCGAACCATGAGGATCTATTTTCGGATGACCTAAAATTTCGTCCATTTTGTCGAAAAATTCAGGAGATCTGACATGTTCTACCTGCTCCGCGATCTCATGAACCGATTCCCAGCCGAAGCCCATTTTTTCTACCAGGAACATTTCAGTCAGCCGATGCTTGCGGATAATCAATGCGGCTTCTTTTTTACCCGATTCAGTTAAACGAAGAGGTTTATAACTCTGATAATCTACCAGCTCTTTTGCTGCCAGCTTTTTCATCATGCTTGTAACAGTTGGCATCTTGATATTCAGATGTTTCGATAAGTCATTGACATTCACCTCTCCTTTCTCATTGGTAAGTGTGAACATTGCTTTCAAATAATTTTCCTCCGTCAGCGAATTCATCCTGCCAAGTTAAGCATTCCGTTTTCTAAAAAGAAATTTTTCATAAAAACATTTGTTAGATTAATCTAACTTTATATTTTTGCAAAACAAACTTTAAAAATAAGCGTATGTTTAAATATGTACTTTTTCCCTTTTGCTGCACGTTTATTTTATTCGTAAGTGCTTCTGTTTATGGTCAGCAACAGGAAGCCCATTTAAAAGGAAAAATTGTTTCCGAAGGTAAAGAAGTGGAAGCTGCTGTAATAAGCCTGAAAGGAACTTCATTTTCTGTGGTGAGTGATGCGAAGGGAAATTTTGAATTTAACAATGTTCCGGCCGGAAATTATATTTTAACGGTTAAGGCTCCGGATTATGAACCATTTGAAAAACCAGTTGCTCTTTTTCAGGATACGGAGCTGAGTGTGGATCTTAATAAGATAAGCGCTTCCCTGGATGAAGTGGTAATTTCCGGGACAATGAAAGAAGTCTCAAAATCGGAAAGCCCGGTTCCGGTTGAAGTTTATACTTCTAAATTTTTTAAAGCCAATCCGACACCTTCCTTATTTGATGCTTTACAAAATATCAACGGTGTCCGGCCTCAGCTCAACTGTAACATCTGCAATACGGGAGATATCCACATTAACGGTCTGGAAGGCCCCTATACCATGATTTTGATTGACGGTATGCCGATTGTCAGCGGACTGGCAACAGTTTACGGTTTGTCAGGAATTCCACAGGCACTTATTGAACGGGTGGAAATAGTGAAAGGTCCTGCATCCACACTTTACGGGAGTGAAGCAGTTGGCGGACTGATCAATATCATTACGAAAAAACCTTCTAATTCTCCTTTATTTTCTGCAGATGTATTTGGGACTTCTTGGGGCGAAATTACAGCGGATGTTGCAGGTAAATTTAAAGCAGGAAAAAAAGCGCAGTCGCTGATAGGTATTAATTATTTTAACTATCAGATTCCGATAGATAATAACAAGGACGGTTTCACCGATGTAACGCTCCAGAACAGAATTTCTGTTTTTAATAAATGGAATTTCAGCAGAAAAAATAACCGGCTGTTTTCACTTGCGGCACGTTATGTTTATGAAGATCGCTGGGGAGGCGAAATGAGCTGGTCTAAAAAGTACAGAGGCGGAGATGAGGTGTATGGAGAAAGCATTTACACCAATCGCTGGGAAATTTTCGGAACCTACCAGTTGCCGGTAAAAGAAAAAATTCTTTTTCAATTCAGCGCAAATGGTCATGACCAAAACAGTGTGTATGGCAATACTCCTTACATGGCGCAGCAATATGTCGGATTTGGACAGCTATACTGGGATAAAAAATTTAAAAACCACGATTTGCTAGTTGGAACAACATTCCGGTACACGTATTACGATGATAATACACCTGCAACTGCTGTTCTTGATACGGCAGGGACAGGGAAGAACAATCCTTCCAACACGTATCTGCCCGGAGTTTTCGCACAGGATGAGATCCGGCTGAATGATCAGAATAAATTGCTTTTAGGTGTTCGTTATGACTATAATTCCATTCATGGAAGCATTTTTACACCACGGCTGAATTATAAATGGAGCTCTGAAAACAAAAAAAATGTACTGCGGGTGAGTTTTGGAAATGGTTACCGGGTGGCGAATGTGTTTACGGAAGATCATGCTGCGTTGACAGGTGCGAGAAAAGTGGAATTTCTGGAGGACCTGAAACCGGAAACATCCTGGAACGGAAATATCAATTTTGTCAAAAAAATGTTTCTGAAAAACCGTTCCATCATCGGGATGGATGCAACGGTATTTTATACGTACTTCACGAATAAAATCATTGCTGATTATGACACAGATCCTAACAAGATCATCTATGATAACCTGAAAGGTTATGCGGTGTCACGGGGAATTTCTCTGAATATGGACATCGTATTTCCTTTCGGATTGAAAATGCTGTTAGGTGGTACTTACATGGATGTTTACAGTGTGGAAGACAATAATCGTGTAAGACAATTGTTCACGGAAAAATTCACAGGAACCTGGACGATTGGTTATACCGTTCCGAATACACAGCTGACAATTGATTATACAGGAAACGTGTACAGTCCGATGCGCCTGCCGCTGTTGAGTGAGAGTGATCCGAGAAGTGAATATTCGCCCTGGTGGAGCATTCAGAACATCCAAATGACCTATAAATTCAAAAAAGGCTTTGAAATATACGGAGGAGTAAAAAACCTCCTGAACTGGACACCTAATAAGGGGAATCCGTTTATTATTGCCCGTGCTTTCGATCCGTTTGACAAAAATGTCCAGTTTGATGCCGGCGGACAGGCAATGGTAACTCCTGATAATCCTTACGGGCTGACCTTTGACCCTTCGTATGTTTACGGCCCTAATCAAGGGATAAGAGGTTTTCTGGGAATTCGGTGGACAATTAACTGATGATTTTATGGCAATTCAGTCAATCAGTCAATTAAGTATGTTAGTGGCGGGAATATTGTTCTCGTCACTGACTGCTTTTTCTCAGCTGAAACATTACTCTTTCGAACAAATAGACAGCTTGCAGAAGGTGGAGAAAAGAAATGTCGCCGTTTTCATCCATACCGATTGGTGCAGCTATTGTCACGCAATGAAGAACGTGACCCTTAAAGACAGAGAAGTTATTGAATCATTGAACAGGGACTATTGGTTTATTTCCTTCAATGCGGAAGAGAAAAAGGATGTCCGGTTCAATAACCGTGTTTTTAAGTACCGGCCGACCGGGAATAATGTGGGAATTCATGAGCTGGCTGAACAGCTGGGAACAATAGAGAACAAAACAGCTTATCCCGCGCTTTGTATTTTGAATCCGGATTATGAAATTATTTTTCAATATGATCAATACCTCGCTCCTGATGATCTACAACGAATATTGAATATAATTCCCGAAAGGAAAAGCAAATAATAAGGCTTAATTTTTTAAGGCATTTATTCAGAAATGAACCCGGCTGCAAGCGACTGATCCCGGCATTCGCGGCTATCTCTTAAAATAACAGAAACAAAACGAACAAAACAGCCGATTCTGTCAATAATTGCCTATTTTTGTTGCTTTCAAAAGAAATACATGTTAAGTCATCCGATGCTTATAGTTGCTTTTGCCATAACGGTCATTTTTATGCTGTTACTGGATTTGGGGATATTCCACAAGAAAAGCCATATTGTCAGCAGCAAGGAATCATTGATCTGGACTATTGTCTGGATTACATTATCAATGCTGTTCAGCGGAGTTATTTATTTCACTTATAACATCCAGGATTCGCATGCGTTAGCCATAGAGAAATTTGCACAGTTCCAGTCCGCGTACTGGATTGAGAAAGCCCTTTCGGTGGATAATCTGTTTGTTTTTGTGCTTGTTTTCAGGATGTTTAAAGTTCCTTCTGAGAATCAGCACAAGATTCTGTTCTGGGGGATTATCGGAGCGCTGGTATTCCGTGCGGTTTTCATTTTTGCAGGAGTAGGACTTATCAAGCTGACTTACCTGCCTGAATTTTCAATTGGTTCATGGAATTTTACAATTGATCACAGCTCAGATGCCATTTCTGATTTTGCAACAAAGACATTCTACCGTCCGAATGTGCTGCTGTTCCTGTTTGGCGTATTTTTACTTGTTGCCGGCATCAAGTCCTGGTCAGCGAATAATGAAGAAGAGGAAGAACAGGATTTTTCTAAAAATATCGGATCCAGATTGGTTCACAAATTATTTAAAGTTTCGCCGAATTTTGACGGAGATAAATTTTTTACCGTCCAAAACGGAATAAGAATGGCAACGCCTATGCTGGTTGTTATTATGGTCATTGAATTTACGGATCTGTTATTCGCTGTAGATTCCATTCCGGCCATTTTCGCTATTGCACCGGATGATCCGTATATTTTATATTCTTCAAATATTTTCGCGATTCTCGGATTGCGGTCGTTGTATTTTCTGCTCGCAAACTTTATTAAAGTTTTTAGCAAGCTACATTACGGATTAGCAATCATTTTAAGCTTTATCGGCCTGAAAATGATTCTTTCTCCTTTCTATCATATTGAAGCAAGCCATTCATTGCTGTTTGTCGGAAGTGTTTTGCTTATTTCGGTGATTTATTCTGTTTTATCCAATAAAAAAGAAAGCCATGAACATTAAATCCGCAAAATTTCTTGTCAGCAATACCAATGTAAAGGACTGTCCGAAAACAGACAAGCGGGAATTCGCGTTCATCGGCCGTTCGAATGTGGGTAAATCGTCATTAATCAATATGCTAACGGGGCAGAATAAGCTGGCTAAAACTTCCCAGACTCCGGGAAAAACGCAGCTGATTAATCATTTTGAAATTAATGATTCCTGGTTTATAGTCGATTTACCGGGTTACGGTTATGCAAAAGTTTCCAAAACACAGCGGGAGAAATTCGGTCAGATGATTTCCGGATACCTGCTGCACAGAGAAAATCTGATAACAACATTTGTGTTAGTGGACAGCCGTCTGGAACCGCAGAAAATCGATGTGGAATTTATGAACTGGTGTGGAGAAAAGGGAATTCCGTTTTCTATTGTTTTCACGAAAATTGACAAGCTATCTTCTTCTGAGCTGCAAAAAAATCTGGCAAGGTATAAAAAGGAATTACTAAAATTCTGGGAGGAACTGCCGCCGGTTTTCACTACTTCCAGTGAATCTAAGTTCGGCAGGGAAAAGCTGCTGAATTATATTGAAACATTGCTGTAAGCTTCCTGCAGATTCAAATTGTTTAGTAAGAGATTGTAAAAAGTGTTCTGAATAGATGAAAACCCTTCTGACAGAGCCGGAAAAAATTAATTTCCTGAAATCCTGATTAAATGTAAAAAGGAATTTGAAAGAATACCCAGGATTAAATATTAATAATATACCTGATTCTCTTTTGCGTTTTGTTTATTGCGCTTTTCTGTTTGTTTGATTGTCTTTTTCACCTGTTTGGACTGAGATGCCCAATATTGCTTTTTAGCCAGCTTCAGGTATTTTTGATCTTCTTTATATTTTTTGTATCGTTCTTTTTCGATACTTTTGGAGGAATTCTTTGAAGCTTCTTTATTATTGTCATCGCTAATTGTGCCGGCAACACAATTTGGAGCTATAGAAATCGTTAATAACGTAATAATTAATAAAATAGTGGTTTTCATGTGCGCAAAGGTATGGTGTAAATACGAAACGATTTTTAAAAAAATGTTAATTTTTGTTATTGTTGTAACTTTTTTAGGCTGTAAATCAACGAGAAGGAATCCCATACCGAATATTCCGTTTGATATCACTATCAATATTACGCTTCCTGCCTATATAGACTTACAAAATGTCGGAAGTTACGCGTATGTCACCGGCGGTAGCAAAGGGCTTATTGTTTATAGAATGAGCTACGACCAGTTTGTGGCATTTGACCGGCACTCTCCTGCAGAGGCGAGCTTCAACTGTGATCAGCCGTTAACACCCCGTGAAGAAAACTTTCTGGAACTTTCGGATAGTTGTTCCACTGCCCGGTTTTCACTTTTAGACGGCTCAGCGATTGAAGGTTCGGATGTTGGGCTGCGCCAGTACCTGACTTATTTTGATGGCGCAAATAAGGTACGAATTTATAATTAATCGTAACAATATTTTTCACAGCTGTCCTCAAGCTTTCATCATTTACTTGTGAAATTACAACAGTTGGATTGTCATGGTGAAATCTGTTATCACGAAACAGAATTATAGCTAATTTGTGGTAAAAATAACAGGTTATCGTTTTTGGATACGAATAGAACGCGTTTTGTCATCGGCTTTCAGCTCCAGCAGATAAAAGCCACTTTCTAATTCCAGCACTGTGATGATCTGAGCATTGTGATAACCCTGTTGCACTACTTTACCATTCATGTCGATAATTTTATAGGTATCAACAATTTCCCCGTTCTTCAGAAAAAATATTTCTGTGGTCGGATTCGGAAAAACCTGCACATCTTCCAGCTTCGGCTCTTCCGTCAGCTGTTCAGAGAAATGTTGCCCGAATGATGAAGACAGGCAGCAAAAAAATACGGCGGTGGCAATCCAACTTTTCATAACTTTGATTTTACAATAACATAAGTGACAGCTTAAAAAAAGTTACAAATGAAACTTTCAGAAAAGAACAAAGATTTTTTTGAAATGGTTTTTCAGGTAGTGCAGCTGATTCCTCCGGGAAGAGTGACGAGCTACGGAGCAATTGCCAGATACCTGGGAAGTGCACAAAGTTCCCGGATGGTTGGCTGGGCAATGCACGCTTCGCATCAGGTTCCGGGGCTTCCTGCTCACCGGGTGGTGAACAGGAATGGCCTGCTGACAGGCAAAGTACATTTTGATCCGCCTGAAATGATGGAGAAACGGCTGCAACAGGAAGGCGTCAGCGTGAAAGATGATGCTGTTGTGGATTTTAAGAAGATTTTTTGGGATCCGAATGTAGAGCTGGAGATAAAATAGCTTTTCCTCAAAAGAATAAACAGTATATTCGCACTATGATTTTAGTCACGGGAGGTACAGGCTTACTTGGCAGTCATTTGCTCTACGCGCTGACCAGTAAAGGATATGCTGTCAGGGCAATTTACCGTGATGCTTCCAGGATTGAAATCGTTCGGAAAGTATTTTCAGCTTATAATCCTTCCGATGTAGAGGAGCTGATGAACAGGATCGAATGGGTAAAGGCCGATATTCTGGATCTTCCACTCATGGAAGAAGTTTTCTCCGGTATCGAAACAGTTTATCATCTGGCAGCTGTCGTTTCATATGAGCAGCGTGATTTTTCAAGAATGATGAAAATAAACCGGGAAGGGACCGCAAACATGGTGAACCTGGCGCTGGATTTCGGAATTAAAAAATTCTGTCATGTTTCTTCCACCTCTACGGTTTCAATTAACTACGAAAACAGAAAAGCACCGTTGATAGAAGCTAACAAATGGGTGCAGACGACAACAACCAGTGGTTATGCTATCTCCAAATACTCCGCGGAAAAAGAGGTATGGAGAGGTATTGAAGAAGGCCTGAATGCTGTGATAATTAATCCAAGTGTGATTATGGGAGCCGGCCGCTGGGATGAAAGTTCCCTGAAGATCGCCCGGCTGGTGGATAAAAGTTTCCCGTTTTACTCCAGCGGATCGAATGCCATTGTTGATGTAAGGGATGTAGTGGAATGCATGATTCAAAGTGTAGAAAAAAATCTTCCTTCCGACCGTTATTTATGTACCGGAAATGCTGTGTCATTCAGAGAGCTGATGAATTTGCTTGCCGATGAGATGGGAAGAAAACGTCCCAGATGGAAAGCAGGTACATTTTTATCCAATCTGGCGTTGTTCTTCGATTTTATCAAAGGGATATTTACCGGAAAAAGAACACTGACCAGTGAATCTGTAAGAACTGCCGCTTCTGTCAGAGCCTATGACAGCTCTAAAATCCAGAAAGCATTGGATTTTGAGTTCCGGCCCATTAAAGAAACCATTTATTTTACCGTAAAAGGAAGAATTAAATAAGCATCTGCTTTTTGTTTTTCACGGGAAAAATCTAAAAAATTGCTCCTTTTTTCTTTTAAAGATCTTTTTTCGGCAATAAACTTATTTTTAGCGGATTTTTATCTTAAAAATTAATGCCGGAACAATTATAAAGTGCTAAATTTGCAGTTCCATCAATTGCACGTTAAAATGGACAAAATATCTTATGTGGGGAACGCAGATGTAAATGCAATAGATCATCTGTATAAATCGTACTTGGCAGATCCTGAAAGTGTGGATCAGGGCTGGCAGAAATTCTTTGAAGGATTTGATTTTGCACGGACAAACTATGATACAGACGGCGAAGTTCCTGAAAATTTCAAAAAAGAAGTTCAGGTTTTAAATCTGATAAACGGTTACCGTACGCGGGGACATTTATTTACGAGAACGAATCCGGTCAGAGAGCGCAGAAAGCACGAACCGACATTGGCACTCGAGAATTTCGGTTTGACCGAAGCAGATCTGAATACTGTTTTTCAGGCAGGATCAGAAATCGGGATCGGCGCTGCAACATTGAATGACATCATTGCTCATCTGACAGCATGCTACTGCCATTCGGTAGGTGTGGAATTCATGTACATGAGAGAGCCCGAAAGATTAAACTGGGTGAAATCCCGTGTGGAGGCAAAAGAGAAATCCAGTCTTTCAAAAGAACAAAAAATAGAAGTGCTGAAAAAACTGGGAAAAGCCGTGAGCTTTGAAAGTTTTCTAGGTAAAAAATATGTAGGGCAGAAACGTTTCTCCATTGAAGGAGGAGAAGCCCTGATTCCTGCTTTGGATACTATCGTCCAAAAAGGATCGGATTTAGGTGTTGAATATTTCGTAATGGGAATGGCACACCGCGGGCGTTTGAATACGCTGACAAACATTTTCCAGAAAAGACCGCAGGATATTTTCTCTGAATTTGAAGGAAAAGAATTTGATTCTACAGAAGATTTTGACGGTGATGTTAAATACCATCAGGGCTTCAGTGCAAAAGTAACTGCTAAAAACGGTAAGGAAGTGAGCCTGGTGCTTGCACCAAATCCTTCTCACCTGGAAGCTGTTGATCCTGTTGTTCAGGGGATTGCGAGAGCGAAGATTGATCAGTTGCTGAAAGACGAAAATAAAATGTGCTCAGTGATGATTCACGGAGACGCAGCGATCGCCGGGCAGGGAATTGTTTACGAAATAATCCAGATGGCTCAGCTGGACGGCTACAGAGTGGGTGGTACAATCCATATCGTGGTGAATAACCAGGTTGGATTTACGACAAATTATCTGGACGGACGATCTTCCACTTACTGTACAGATGTTGCAAAAACAACATTATCTCCTGTATTACATGTTAACGGGGACGATGTTGAAGCAGTAGTAAAAGCAATCGAATTTGCGATTGAATACAAACAGGCATTCCACCGGGATGTTTTCATTGATTTGCTATGTTACAGAAAGTACGGTCACAACGAAGGAGATGAACCGAAATTCACGCAGCCGAGCTTATATAACATCATTGCGAAACATCCGAATCCGAAGGAAATTTATCTGAAGCAGCTGATCGCTGAAGGTGTAGTTACTGCTGAAGACGCGAAAGCATTTGATACGGAATACAACAATTTCCTCGAAAATGAATTTGAGACTTCAAAGAAAAGCGAAAAAGCAATCGTTTGGAAATTCTTGAGTGAAGACTGGAAAGGATTCAGAGACAGCAAGCCGGAGGATTTTGAAAAATCACCGGTTACGGCAGTGACAAAAAAAGAACTGCTTGCATTGGCAGAAAAAATAGCGAAGCTTCCTGAAGGGAAGAAATACTTCCGTAAGATTTCCAAAATTTTTGAGGACCGTTATAACGCGATTACTACGGATCAGCTGGATTGGGGCTCCGCAGAAATGTTAGCATATGCAACATTGCTGGAAGAAGGAAAACCGGTTCGTTTGACCGGACAGGATGTGGAACGCGGAACATTCTCTCACCGCCATGCGGTTGTGAAAACAGAGGATACGGAAGAAGAAGTAGTGACCCTGAATGAAATCAGCGATAAGCAGGCACCATTCAGCATTTACAACTCATTGTTGTCTGAATATGCCGTACTTGGCTTTGAATACGGATATTCACTGGCAGTACCAAACGGCTTAACGCTTTGGGAAGCACAATTCGGGGATTTCTTCAACGGAGCTCAGATTATGGTGGATCAGTTCATCACTTCCGGAGAAGATAAATGGTCAACACAAAGCGGGCTGGTAATGTTGCTGCCTCACGGATATGAAGGACAGGGAGCTGAGCACTCTTCCGCGAGATTGGAACGTTTTTTACAGCAGGCTGCTGACTATAATATTCAGATAGTAAATTCTTCTACGCCGGCAAATCACTTCCATGTATTGAGAAGACAGCTGTCAAGAGAGTTCAGAAAACCGTTAGTGGTGATGTCTCCTAAAATGCTGCTTCGTTATCCTGCTGCCGTATCCACGCTTGATGAGCTGGCAACCGGCTCTTACCAGGAGGTAATTGACGATAAAGTAGCGAACAAAAAAGAAATTGACAGTGTTGTCCTTTGTTCCGGTAAGTTTTACTATGAAATGAAAGAGAAAGCACAGGAATCAGGTATTACTAATATGGCTTTTGTCAGAGTGGAGCAATTATATCCGCTTCCGGCAAATCAGATCAAAGATGTTTTAGCCTCTTACAGCAATGCGAAAAACATTATCTGGGCGCAGGAAGAGCCTGAAAATATGGGTGCATGGAGATATATGGCGATGGCGCTGCGTTCTCTGAACCTGATCGGGATAACAAGACCTGCTTCTGCAGCAGCAGCTGAAGGGTCGAAAAAATTACATGAAAAACGACTTGCGAAATTGTTCCAGAACTTATTTCAATACGCGAAAATAACCGCATAAAAATTAGAAATCAAAAATTGAAGATATGTCAGTGTTAGAAATGAAAGTGCCAAGTCCGGGTGAATCCATCTCAGAGGTGGAAATCGCAACTTGGTTAGTATCAGATGGTGATTATGTAGAAAAAGACCAGGCAATTGCGGAGGTTGACTCAGATAAAGCGACATTAGAGCTTCCGGCTGAAGAAAGTGGTATTATCACTTTGAAAGCTGCTGAAGGAGACGTTGTAAAAGTAGGGCAGGTGGTTTGCCTTATCGATACATCAGCAGCACGTCCGGAAGGAGCTGCTCCGGCTGCTGCAAAAGAAGAAGCAAAGACAGAGGAGAAAAAAGAAGTTGCTCCGGCACCTGTAAAAGAGGAGAAGGCAGTGAGCCCTAATCCGGTTAATGAAAAAACTTCTTACGCTTCCGGAACCGCATCTCCTGCTGCCGCTAAAGTGGCTGCTGAAAACCAGGTAAATACTGCAAAAATTCAGGGAACAGGTAAAGACGGGCGCATTACTAAACAAGATGTTCTTGCTGCAATGGCAGCAGGCGTAAATGCTGATGCAGTTCAGGGATGGGGAGGAACCCGCGACCAGAACCGTGAGAAAATGTCTATGCTTCGCCGTAAAATTGCAGAGCGTCTGGTTTCTGTAAAAAATGAAACGGCCATGTTGACAACGTTCAACGAAGTGGACATGAAACCAATTATGGATTTAAGAAAAAAATATAAAGATATTTTTGCCAAAACACATGACATTAACTTAGGCTTCATGTCTTTCTTTACGAAAGCAGTGACTGAGGCTTTGAACCATTTCCCGGCTGTTAATGCTCAGATTGACGGAAATGAAGTTGTTTACTTCAACTATGCGGATATCGGTATCGCTGTTTCTTCTCCGAAAGGATTAATGGTTCCGGTGGTGAGAAATGCAGAGCAAATGTCTTTGGCTGAAATTGAAAAAGAGATCAAGCGCCTGGCGGTAAAAGCGCGTGACGGTAAAATTACTCCGGATGATATGTCCGGCGGAACATTCACCATTACTAACGGAGGTGTATTCGGATCCATGATGTCCACACCGATTATCAACCCTCCGCAATCAGCGATTTTAGGAATGCACAATATTGTGGAGCGTCCGGTTGCTATTGACGGAAAAGTGGAAATCCGCCCGATGATGTACCTTGCACTTTCTTACGACCACAGAATTATTGATGGAAGAGAATCTGTTGGTTTCCTTGTGAAAGTAAAAGAAATGATTGAAAATCCGGAAAGAATCATCTTCGGAGGAAAAGATCCTTATGAAGTGTTATTGAACTTATAATTGATGCTTTTATAAAATGAAACGGCAGCTAACGCTGCCGTTTTTTATTTTACAAATGAATCTATTAAGGAATTGGAATTAATCTAATTCACTTCCTCAGATAATCTCAAACAAATCCTCTTTGTTTTTTCGTACTTTTTTCCAATGCTGAAAAATATCATCTTCTGAACGATATCCCAGTGCGCAGACAACGGTAGCTGTCAGATTTTTAGCTGAGAGCCCCAGCACTTCATCGTATTTTGCCGCAACAAATCCTTCCATTGGAGAAGCATCCACCCGGTGAATGGCAGCTGTCTGAAGCAATTGTCCCAAAGCGATGTAACATTGCTTTTCGTTGGAATTAAGGATTTGGTCTTCCGTGCGGTTCATCAAACCTGCTTTCAGGTGAAAAGCATAAGTAGAAAGCTGCTCCATTGGTGTTTTCCGTATGACCGAATTAAGATGAATGTAATCATCATAATGCGTTTCGTTCAATGTTTTGTAAGAACAGAAAACAAATAAATGGGAAGCGTCCGTGATCTGTGGCTGATTGAATGAATGCTTTAGTAATTCCTGTCTGATCTCAGGCGTTTCAATGATCAGAAACTTGTAAGGTTGTAAACCATTTGACGTGGGTACTAAACGCAAAACATCTTTGAAGTGTTCAATAATTTCAGCCGGAATTTTTTTGTTTATATCATATTTCTTCACAGCATAACGCCATTGAAGATCCTCTATCAATCTTTTCATCGTCTTAAATATCTTTGCAAAGATAGATGTTTATTTGTTTAAAAAATTTCTCAGCATATAGCAAAGCACCGGTTTTCCCGGTGCTTATAATTTATCAGGCTTCCATCGGCACCTCCATAAGTAAAATCCGGGAATCTTTGCTCATTTCCAGGTTGAGCTGATCTGTATCCCAAACACCAAGGCCGTCTCGGCGTTCCAGCTGTACACCGTTGATTTTCGCTGTGCCTTCCAACAGAAAGACATATACACCGTTTCCTTTTAGCTTCAGATCATATGATATATTCTGTGCATGATCAAATTCGCCCAGATGAAACCACGCATTTTGATGGATCCAGACTCCTTCATCTTCCGGATTTGGAGAAACAATCTGGTACAGCGTATTTTTCAACTTCGATTTATCCAGTGTTATCTGATCATAACGAGGTTCGACATTTCTTTTATTCGGGAAAACCCAGATCTGTAAAAACTTCGTGTATGCCGTTTTTGAGGCGTTCATTTCAGAATGGGAAATTCCGGTTCCGGCGCTCATCACCTGGATATCTCCATGACGGATCACTCCTTTATTTCCCATCGAATCCTGATGTTCCAGATCTCCTTCCAACGGAATGGAAATAATCTCCATATTATCGTGAGGGTGCTTTCCGAACCCTGTTCCCGCATCTATGTAATCATCATTCAGCACTCGTAAAACACCGAAATGTACTCTTTCGGGATTGTAATAATTAGCAAAGCTGAAAGTATGGTGAGATTTCAGCCAGCCGTGATCTGCGTATCCACGCGTATCCGCTTTATGCAAAATTGTATTCATTGTTTTATTCTCCTTATTTGGTAAATGATTAAAGCCTACCTGTTCCATTAATTTGTCGTAAGTTGACGGCTTCTTTTCAACTGACGAACCTGCTATTGCAGTAGTTGCTACTACTCCGGCCGAACCTAAAAGCGTCTTTTTCAAAAAATCTTTTCGATCCATCTTCTCCTTTATTTTGAGTTGTGTTTTACAAATATAATACTTAAATATTTACCATGGTAAATATTTAAGTATTTATAACAAATCTGATAATCGAAAAACATGAAAATGATTTTTAAACAGACATCAACATGACGCTTATTTTTTCTTCCGAGCGCCTCATATCTTCTTTAAATTTAAGTTAGCGGGCACTAAAAATTCGTCAGAGCCGTTTTAAAAAGCTAATTTCGTACATCAATTTTGTATCTCCATGAAAAACATATACCTGGCATTCACCCTTATTACTTTTCTGTTTTCCGGAAATTATTTAATTGCTCAGTATCCGCCAATGGACGGACAGGGAATGAATGGCCAGCGACCTTCATTAAAAGGACACGTATATGGAAAAGTGATTAACGAGAAAAATTTAGCCATTGATTTTGCAACAATCGTCCTGATGAAGCCGGTATTGGATTCTGTTTCAAAATCGGTTAGCTACGCCGGGTATAAAACCACTACTACTGAAAGTAACGGTGAATTTCTTTTTGAAGATTTTGATGTGATGCCAAAGATGAAAATCCGTTTTACTTCCTTTGGTTATGTGACGCAGGATGTAGATCTGGTTTTTGACCCGAAAAATATTTCGATGGGGATCCTGCAGCTGGATCTGGGCCGTATTAAAATGGAGCCCGAAGCTTCTACTGAGCTGGACGAGGTAAAAATAGTCGCAACAAAACCGCTGCTGAAACTGGATGTGGATAAACGTGTTTTTGATGTAAGCCAGAATCCCATATCTGAAGGAGGAACTGCTGTGGATGTCATGAAAAACGTTCCGGGTGTAAATGTGGATATGGACGGAAACGTTCAGGTAAGAAACAGCGCTCCTCAGATTTACATAGACGGCCGGCCGACAACACTGACCTTAGACCAGATCCCTGCTGATGCCATTGAAACGGTGGAAGTAATGACCAATCCCTCTGCAAAATATGATGCGTCAGGTGGTGGTGCAGGAATTATCAATATTGTTTTAAAGAAAAATAAAAAAACAGGATATAACGGAAGTATCCGTGCCGGAGCAGACAGTTATCTGGGACATAATATCGGTGGGGATATTAATTACCGCCAGAATAAGTTCAACTTTTCTGCAAGCCTGAATTACCGGGCGCGAAGAGGAAAAACGACCAGTGAAGTGCTGCGTGAAAATTACCGTGAAAATGATACTATCGATAATATCATGACACAAAATGATGTAAATAAGCAAACCGGAGGCGGCTTTTTCGGCCGTATGGGAATTGATTATTTGCCTACCAATAAAACATCTTTTTCCCTGGGGTTTGATCTTTGGAGTGGAGCTTTCAATAATACTTCTGCTTCTGATATCAATACTGACAGCGTATATGCAGGAAACCCGGATCTGTATTACTATCAGCGTCTGACAGATTCGAAGCGAAATATGGTAAATTATGGTGTCAAGCTGGGATATAAGCAGCTGTTCAGGCGTGCAGGAGAAGAGCTGACCTTTGATGGTTCTTTTAATACCGGAACATTCAAAAACAACAGCTTATATACTTCTGAATATCATGTTACGGATATTAATTCTCTTCTTGATTACACTGCTTATCAGAAAATTATAGGTTCAGGAGACAATTACAATGCTGTTTTTCAGGCAGATTATGTGCTTCCGCTGGAAATTTTTAAAATCGAAACGGGTCTGAGAGCACAATTACGGGGAAGAACCAACCTGAATGACAATTACCGTTTTATCAATGATGATTATCTGCTGATTCCTAATCCTGCGTCGAATTATTCCAACAAAGACAATGTATATGCCGCTTACATCATGTTGTCCAAACAATACAAAAAAATTGGCTATAAGGTTGGTTTGCGTGCTGAATCTTCTGATTACAAAGGAAAGCTGGCGCAAACGGGAGAGGAATTTAAAGTACAATATCCTGTCAGCTTGTTTCCTTCGGCATTTTTGTCTTATCAGCTGACCGAAAAACAATTTTTACAGCTGAATTATTCCAGAAGAGTAGAGCGCCCGAATTTCTTTCAGCTGATCCCTTTCGTGGATTCTGTGGATGTGTTTAATATGAGCCGCGGAAATGCAGCTTTAAAGCCGGAGTTCACTGATAATATCGAATTGCAGTATCTGAATAATTTCGACAAGAAAAATACGCTTTTGGCCTCTGTTTATTATAAATACACTACCAATCTGATAACCCGCTATATTGAGCAGGCAGATAACGGGGCTTTGATCAATACTTACATCAATGCGAATTCAAGCTATTCTACGGGGTTCGAGCTGATCAGCACAAACAACATCAAAAACTGGCTCGAAATTACTTCCAGCGTTAATGTGTATAATTCAAAGATCAACAGTGATGCCTATCAAAGCTGGACATCTTCCGCCCGTTGGTCGTGGTTCGGAAAACTTAATTTAGCTTTCAAGCTTCCTGCTCAGTTTACCGTTCAGCTTACCGGGATCTATCAGTCCAGATCAAATATGCCGGTCAGCGACGGAAGCAGAATGATGGGGCCGCCAATGAATCAGGTGCAAAGTACTTCTCAGGGATATATTGACGACTTTTGGGCAGTGGACATTGCTGTACGCAAAACCTTTTTCAACAGAAAGCTGGCTGTGAATCTTTCCGTGAGCGATATTTTCGGATCCCGCCATTATACGAGTATTTCACAGAGCAGCTATTTCTATCAGTATTATGACCGGTTGTCAAATCCGTACATGGTGCGCTTGAATGTAAGCTGGACATTCGGTAAAATGGATGTGAACCTGTTCAAACGATTAAGTAAAGGAACAGGTGAATCTGTAATGGAGTAATTTAAAAGTGAATCTTATTTGATTTTATTACCTGAACGGTTGATTTTCCAACCGTTCAGGTAATCTTAAAAATATTCTATATACAGTAAAATTGTGTTTTTAAACTGAAAAATTTCTCAGGCTTTTCCCTGATTACAAAAACAATTTTTGCTCCCAGTTGCCAGCTTGCTCTTCCGTTACAAGATTCAGCTTTTTAAGATAGTTCACCGTTTTTTCGAATTCTTTCGGGAATTGCTTTGTTTCATAATTCCAGTCCGTTTCGATCAGCCAGTTTTTTACCTGGCCTTTTCGCAGGTTATATCTCCAGCTGATGAGCTCTGCCGAATCCGGATTTTGCTTTACTTCATAAGCTTTCTGGTTCACTACACGACACATCTGGTCTAATACTTCCCGATGCTTCTCGTAAATATCCGTTTTCACAGCGATAACAAAGCATGGCCATGGCGTGACAATCTCATCGATATAACGGCATTTTTTTTGTTCGCAGAACGGAAATGTCGTGTATTTCTCCCACAGAAAGCACTCTGCTTCATTATTTTCCAGTGCCCATAATCCTCCGTAAACATCTCCGATAACATTGAATTTCAGGCCGGAAGTATCCCAGCCTTCCCGGTCGGCAAGCACATATGCCATCAGCTCAGATCCGGAACCTTTCCGGGAAATGGCAAATGTCTGGTTTTCCAGCTGATCAACCTTCGTTATATCCGAATGATAAGGAACATGGATTCCCCAGTGTAATGGGGAAGTAACGTACACTTCCAGGATTTTCACATCCAGGCCTTCCAGAATGGATTTGGTAATCCCTTCCGTCAGCAATACCGCGATATCGATCGTATTGTTCTGAAATCCTCTGATCATCTGGCCTGTCCCGCCGTACATATCACTCCAGAATAATTCCAGACCGATTTCCTTAAATTTCCCTTCTTCGATTGCAAGCCTCCACGGCAGATTGAAGTGTTCCGGAACACCGCCTATTTTTAATCCTAACATGATCTAACTTTTTATATAATGCTGTGTTTATCAATTTAATTCTCCGAAAACTGAATATCGTACAAATTCTTATAAAAACCGTTTAATTCCAGTAATTCATAATGGCTTCCGATCTCTTTGACTTCTCCCTGATCGAGCACCACGATCATATCTGCTTTCTGGATTGTTGACAAACGGTGTGCGATAACAATTGCTGTTCTTCCCTGGGTCAGCTTGTCAGTTGCTTTCTGGATCAGGTGCTCACTTTCACTGTCCACACTGGAAGTAGCTTCATCCAGAATTAAAATTGTCGGCTTGTACACAAAAGCCCGGATGAAGGAGATCAGCTGCCGCTGTCCCACAGAAAGAACGCCTCCGCGCTCTCCGATCTGGTAATCGTAATTGCCGGGCAGCTTCATAATGAAATCATGAGCGCCAACTGCCTTTGCAGCCTCGATGACTTCTTCCCTTGTTATTTCCGGATTGCCTAAGGTGATATTATTAAGTACAGTATCTGAAAACAAGAACACATCCTGTAATACAATCGCAATGTTTTTTCTCAGGTAGGATAATTCGATATCTTTAATGGAAGTATCTCCGATCTTTATATCTCCTTTCTGGAATTCATAAAAACGTGCCAGCAGATTGACAATCGTCGATTTTCCTGCTCCCGTTGCTCCTACAAACGCCACCATTTTTCCGGCAGGAATTTCCAGGTTGATGTCTTTGAGAATCCATTCTTCTCCTTTATAGGCAAAATAAACATTCTCAAATCGCAGATTCTGATTGAAATCAACGGATTTATTATTTCCTTCTGCCTGAACGTCTTCGTTCATATCCAGGATTTCAAATACCCGTTCCGCACGGACAACGCCGCGCTGTAAAATATTGAACTTATCCGCCAGCTGCCGGATCGGTCGGAACAGCATGCTGATCCATAATGTGAATGTAAATATTTCACCGAACATATCCGGCGAAACATCTGTATTTCCCATCGTATATAATCCGCCCCAAACCAAAATAAATGCAATAGAGAGCGATGAAAGAAATTCCACTACCGGGAAAAATATTGAGAAAGCCCAGACAGCGTTGATATGTGCCTGCCGGTGATCTGCATTAATTCCTTTGAATTTCTCGTATTCCTGCTTCTCTCTGTTGAACAGCTGAACAATGGACATTCCGGAAAGGTGTTCCTGAATGAATGTATTCAGGCGGGTTACCTGTAAGCGTTCCTGCTGAAAAGATCTTCGCATTGCCCGGGCAAAAACCCGTGTCGCAATTAACAGCAATGGAATAGGAATTAAAGATAATAAGGACAGCTGCCAGTTGGAAATGAACATCAGGATAATTACCACGATCAGCAGCAGTAAATCTCCCACAATATCAATAAGGCCGGAAGAGAAAACATCTGAAATGGCTTCAATATCCGAAACCAGGCGCGTTACTAAATTCCCGATAGGAGTTTTATCAAAGAACTGTGATTTGAACTTGATCAGGTGCGCATACAGCCGCTGGCGGATATCCCGGATGACGGATTGTGCCATCAGGTTGCTGTAATAAGAGTTCAGAAATTGAAAAACGCCCTCTGACAAAGATATTCCGACAAGAAGGATACACCATTTTGTCAATGCTGACTGGTCCTTACTGTCCACAATAAAACGGTTTACCACTTCTCCGATCAGCATCGGCCGGACAGGAGAAATAATTCCCAGCACGATTGTGAAGAGCAGGGTTAACAGCAAGTAACGCTTATAATCCTTTGCGAAAACAAGCAGCCGTTTAAAAACTTTTATGTCTGATCGGGTTTGCTGACTCATTCAATTACAAATCAAAAATATGTTTTTCAGCGTGATAGGATGAACGAACCAGCGGGCCGCTTTCTACAAAGCGGAATCCTAATTTCAATCCGTATTCTTTATATTCCGCGAAACGCTCCGGTGTAATAAATTCCTGAACAGGCAAATGTTTTGCGGTCGGCTGTAAATACTGCCCAAGCGTAACGATATCGACTTTTACGCTTCTCAGATCTTCCAGCGTTTCAAGAACTTCCTCATGTGACTCACCCAAACCCAGCATGATGCCGGATTTTGTTCTCATTCCGCCTTTTTTCAGACGAAACAATACTTCCAGGCTTCGGTCGTATTTCGCCTGGATCCGTACTTCCTTTGTCAGACGTCTGACTGTTTCAAGGTTGTGAGAAACGATTTCAGGAGCAACATCAATAATTCTTTGAAGATTTGTCCAGTTGCCCGCAAAATCAGGAATTAATGTTTCCATTGTCGTTCCTGGTGACTGATGCCGGACTGCTTTTACTGTCTGCACCCAGATATCCGATCCGCCGTCCTTCAGATCGTCACGATCCACCGAAGTGATAACGGCATGTTTCACGCCCATTGTTTTTACGGAATGTGCCACACGCCCCGGCTCAAAAATGTCCACTGCCTCCGGCTTCCCGGTTTTGACACCGCAAAAGCCACAGCTTCTGGTACAGATATTTCCGAGAATCATAAAGGTAGCTGTTCCTTCTCCCCAGCATTCGCCCATATTCGGGCAGCTGCCGCTTTCGCAGATGGTGTGTAGCTTATGCTCATCCACCAGAGAACGGACTTTCCGGTAATTCTCGCCTGTCGGGAGCTTTACCCTCAGCCATTTCGGCTTTTTGATTCTTATCTTCTCGGCATTTTCAATATTTTCTTCACTCATGGAGCGTACTGTTTTTTTAGCGTTAGCAGTATCGGATTCAAAAAAATTATAATTTTAGGAATGGATACAAGTGAACAAAGTTACAAAATATCCATCTTTTTTATCTAAAAGAATAGTTATGATTACATCAAAAGTCACCTATCTGGGAAATTTGAGAACTTCGTGCGAACATTTGGCTTCCGGTACAAAGATTATCACTGATGCGCCCGTTGACAATCACGGAAAAGGAGAAGCTTTTTCACCCACAGACCTGGTTGCCACTTCTTTTGCTTCCTGTATGATCACTATTATCGGGATCTATTGCGATAATCACCAGCTTGGTTTTCAGCACGCGGAAGCAGAGGTCACAAAAATCATGGGAAGTAATCCCCGTAAAATTGCTAAATTGGTGATTACGCTCGACTTATCTGGAAATGGCTGGGATGAAAAAACACAGCAAAAAATCATTGCTGCTGCAAAAGCCTGTCCGGTTGCTAAAACGCTGGAAGGCAATATTGAAGTAGAATATACGTTTACTTTTTAGCCGGTTTTTTCGGAACAGGATCAGGGCCAAAGCCTCCCCACGGATGGCAGCGGGAAATCCGCCTTGCTCCCAGAAATAAACCGCGGATAACACCCCATTCACGGATGGCTTCAATGGTATAATGTGAACAAGTTGGTTGATATCTGCATTTAGAAGGAAAAATCGGACTGATGAATAATTGGTATATTCGGATCAGAAAAATAAATGGAAATTGTATTATTTTCGACAGTAACCTCAAACCTTTGCAACGTTATTTGTTACAAATTTAACGGTTGATTTCAGATGAAACTACTTTTTTCTTCATTATTATTTTTAGGTTTTGTAATGAGCTCAAACGCCCAGTCCCGAAACTGGGATGAGGAGCTGTCCTTAGTAAATCATCCGGAACTTTACGGAATTATTGTTTCCACCAATAAGCTGATCGAAGACAAATGGGCAGAGTTGCCGCAGACGCAGTTCTGGGCGAGCATTATGCGCCTTGCTCCCGACAGCTGCCTGGTCAACATTGCTTCCAGCAGAACTGTTATTGAAAAAAAGGCGCTTCGTGACTGGAACCGTATGAATGATTTTCAGAAGGAAGCTTATAAAGACAGCATCAAATGCGCTTATAATATGGATTCAACGGACAAGATCTACGTTACGACTGGAAAAAAGGATTTTTACCGTTTCAAAGATGTTTATCCCAGTCTAACAAAAGGAATTCTGGCATTTGAGGAAAATAATGTTGATCCGTGGTATGCACAGGCTATTCTGCTGATTGAAAGCCCTGCACAACTGAAAAAATCATCTGCGGGAGCTTATGGTCCTTTTCAGCTGATGCCCGGCGTAGCAAGAGCGCAGGGACTGACAGTTAACCGCTATACGGATGAGCGCTCCAGCTTCGAACGCTCAGCTTATGCCGCATCCAGATTAATCAAAACGGTCTGTATTCCTTCTGCCAAGCAGATCCTGACGGAGAACAATTATACATTTAATGAGAATGACTGGTGGTTCAGATTGTTCGTATTACATGTTTATCATGCGGGAGCAGGAAATGTGCGTGCAGTAGTTGAAAAAATCAGCCATACACAGAGTGGAGAAGAGCTGATCCGTCAGATGTGGCAGACCAAAGCCGCACAATTTGGAAATAATTCCCAGAATTATTCCCAGCTGGCACTTGCCGCGCAATACATCATTCACGAGATGACCAGCAAAACCTGTACGAATATCTTTGATTGCCAGGAAGAAGAGGAAGTGCAGGCACAGGCTTTTTGATAGCTTAATGATCTAAACAAGCATGGTCTTTATCCCGCAAAATACTCGCTCGGGCGTTTTCCTGTAAACTTATAAAACGTATTGCTGAACGTCGCAATAGAAGAATAACCTACTTCTGAAGCGATTTCACTTACAGAAAAACGCTTTTCCAGCAATAGCTCAATTGCACGGATCATTTTCAGGATAGTGTGGTATTGAGCAAAAGACATTTCCAGTTCCCTCTTAAACATTCTGTGCAATGTCCGTTCTGTAAAACCGAATTTACGGACAAGTGCTCCATAAGTCAGATCATCTGCATCCTCCGTGTGAAGGAAATTCAAAATTGCATTTAAACGCTCACTCTTTGCAACAGGTAATGCTAATGGCAGCTGTAATGCGTTTTTTTCAGACAGAATTCGTTTGATCGTCAATGCTACCACAAATTTATCATTAGCAGGAAATAGTTCCGTGGCAAAGCTTTTGGAATAATTCATGAGCTGCAACAGCAGATCATCTACAGGATAAATGCCTTCTTCTTGGTAAAAACCACTTTCCTGTTCTTCCACCGGAAAATACAGATTAAACATGACGGCATCTTCTCTGTTTGTACGAATACTATGTACAATTCCGGCAGGGATCCACATAAAATGACGTGCGGGAAGATAATAGGTCTTGCTGGCTGTTTCAACAAACACAATTCCTCCCTCCGTATATAAAAACTGGTGCTTTTTATGTAAATGACTGTCAATTAAAAGTTCCCGCATTTCATTATTGTAGCAATAGATGCTTTGCGGGTACTTGTCAACTTCTGTGAGGTAATACTTATCTTCCGGAAGCATATGTGTCCGATTAAAACAAAAAATAGTCTAATTATAACAAATGTACATTTTTTTAAATAATTAGAATTGCAGTTACAAACATTTTGAGAATGATTGTTCTGAATAATCAGAAAATCATTCAGGGCTTTGAAAACAGGACTTATGAGCAAGTATCCGAACAGAATATTATATACTCCATATACAGACAAGATTATATCAGCTGAAGAAGCAGCGTTGCATATTAAAGATAAGATGATTGTGGGCTCCAGTGGTTTTACAAAAGCAGGAGACAGTAAAGCTGTCTTACCTGCATTTGCAAAAAGAGCAGAGTATGAAGAGGTAGCCATTACTCTGCTCACCGGAGCTTCATTAGGTCATACAACAGATTCTGATTTAGCAGACAATAACGCATTATATAAACGAATCCCGTTCCAGGTTGATAATTCCCTCCGTAAAAAAATTAATGACGGAGCTGTTTTATACATGGATCAGCATTTGAGTGAAACGGCAGAAATGCTTGATAACAAACATTTCCCGGCTTTAGACATCGCCATCATCGAAGCTTGTTACATTGATCCGGCCGGAAATATTATTCCTACAACTTCAATTGGTAATTCTGCCACTTTCGCTCATCTTGCAAAAAAAATCATCATTGAGATAAACACCATTATCCCATTTGATTTCCAAGGTATTCACGATATTTATCTACCTACAGCTTACCCACACAGAGAAGCTTTCAATATCACTTCAACTATCGACAGAATCGGTGAAAATTACATAAAAATTGATCCTGAAAAAGTGATTGGAATTGTTTTCACAGAAATGACCGACAGCCCGGCACAATCATCAGAGCCGGATGACAAGACCGATCAGATAGCCAATCACTTAATAGATTTTTTTGAGAAAGAAGTAGCTGAAGGAAGACTTACCAATTCACTAATGCCATTACAAGCCGGTATCGGAAAAATCGCCAACGCTGTTTTAGGCAGCTTGGGAAAAGGAGATTTTAATAATCTGACAATGTATTCAGAAGTGTTGCAGGACAGTACGTTTGAATTATTCGATCAGGGGAAACTTTTATATGCATCTGCATCATCTATAACCGTTACGGAAGCCTGTTACAATAAATTACTTACTAATTTCGGGGATTATAAAAACAAGATCATTCTAAGACCACAAAACATATCCAATTCCCCCGAAATTATACGAAGACTTGGCGTAATAGCAATCAATACGGCGCTCGAATTTGATATCTATGGAAATGTCAATTCAACGCATCTTTCCGGGACAAACATGATGAACGGGATCGGAGGTTCAGGCGATTTTGCCAGGAATTCATTCTTAAGCATTTTCGTCTGTCCTTCTGTTTCTAAAGAAGGAAATATTATTTCCAATGTTGTTCCGATGGTTTCTCACGTTGATCATACGGAGCATGATGTGGACATCCTGGTTACAGAGCAGGGACTGGCAGATCTGAGAGGGTTAGCACCGAGAGAGCGTGCAAAGGCTGTTATAGAAAACTGCGTGCATCCGGATTATAAAGAACAGTTACAGGATTATTTTAAAAGGGCCTGCGAGAGAGGCGGGCATACTCCCCACTTGTTGGAAGAAGCTTATTTATGGCATATAAATCTTCGGAATAAAGGTTCTATGTTGTTAAATGAAAGACAATTAGCCAGAGTTGCAAGTATTTAAGCTCTGGCAATTCTTCAAGTTCAATTTATAGTTTAGTTTAATCGTATGTTGGCAATCGCGTTGCGGTGCTGATATACGATTTTTTGATTTTAAACACTGTTTTTATGGAGGTTTTTAATTGATATAAAATCAGCGTAACAGTTGACACCCTTGTTTGCACATTTTAACTGTTACTTTTTAGCGGAATTGTTCTGAATCAATACTACAAAGGAAAAAAATCTATTTCATGAATATCACAATTTCAGCAGTAACATCGGCAGCTCACTCAGATTTTTGATTCTGTGAATCTCAGAGGCGTATAACTTCTTTATTCCCGGGTCAAAAAGAACTCCTGTCAGCCCTGCAGCTTCAGAGCCAAGCACGTCCGCTTTCATATCATCTCCGATCATAACAGAATGCTCCCTTTTGGATTTGGACTGATCTAAAGCATAGTCGTATACACGTTTATCCGGCTTTGAATATCCCACCGCTTCAGAACAGATGACATGATCAAAGAACTGTGTCAGATCGCAGTTCTTCAGTTTTCGGTACTGCACTTCTTCAAAGCCGTTGGTGATAATATTCATCTGAAAACCTGCCTGCTTTAGTTCCGTTAGTATTTCTTTCGTATTCGGGAATAACAAGGTCTGTTCCGGAGAGATCTCAATATAGCCATCTCCCATTTCGGCAGCCAGAACCGGCTCATCAATCCCCAAACGTTCAAATGTCTGAATAAAACGCTGGTTTCTCAGCTGCTCTTTGGAAATTTTATTTTTCGCATACAATTCCCATAGCTCATGATTTACAGACTTATAAGTTTCATGAAACTGGATAAAATGAGTGGTAAGCTTATCTACTCCCAGATCATGGTAGAGTATATCCAGTGCTTTCCGGGAATTTGCTTCAAAATCCCAAAGTGTCCGGTCTAAATCAAAAAACAGCTGCTTTTTATGCACTAAAAAATCTGGTTAATATAAACGATAGAGGTAATTATAAGCCCGTTCATAAAAATACCGGTTAAAATCAACGGAAAAGTTTGTCTTCTTTTACCGTAAAATTTGGCTGAAATAATAGTTCCTCCGGGGATAGAAAAGAATAAAGGAGCAAAAAGGCAGACACCGTAGATTCCTAATGTCCTTTTGATCTTTACAATCAGCTTGTTCATGAATGTAAAATTTTTTTTCTGAGGAAGCTCAATCCCGGCACGCAGGGCTTCTTCAATTTTCTTTTTCCTTTTTTTCATGGAACGGATAATAAAAAATTCGCTCATGAAATAGAAGAAAGTAGCTGCGGTAACCGCACCTGCCACACAGGACAGGTAAGTCTCAAAAAACGTGAGGCCCATCGGGATTCCCCCCAATGGAGCGAACATAAACTTAAATGTCGATATTCCGAATAATGCTAAATACTTATCCCAACTCATCTGTTATCTCTTTATACCGTAAGCCAAATCCCCTGCATCTCCCAGTCCGGGAACAATATAAGATTGGGCAGTAAGCTCCTTATCAATCGCCCCGACAAATAATTGTGTTTCTGCCGGGATATGCATTTTGACATATTCAATCGCTTCCTGGGAAGCAATCGCTGCGCATATAATTACGCGCTTGGGTTTTCCAAACTTTAAAAGTGCTTTATACACCGTAATCATGGATGCTCCTGTGGCCAGCATCGGATCTGTTAAAATCAGAACCTTATTGTCTATTTCAGGAGCAGCAGCGTATTCCACATAAATTTCAAAATCTTCTGCTGTGACATGTTTCCGGTAAGCAGAAACAAACGCAGAGTCCGCTTTGTCAAAATAGTTGAGGAAACCCTGGTGCATTGCCAGTCCGGCTCTTAAAATAGTGGCCAGAACAGGCTGTTCTTCTAAAACCTTTGTTTCAGCAACTCCAAGTGGGGTCTCTACACTTACATCTACATACGAAAGTGTTTTTGAAACCTCATACGCCATTATTTCAGCAACACGCTCCAGATTTCTCCGGAACCTCATTGCGTCCTTCTGGACCTTAACATCTCGTATTTCTGCCAGAAAGTTGTTGAAAACAGACGTTGCAGAGCTTAAATTGTGCACCATTATCATTTTTTTATTCAGGTTGATTGTTCAAACAATTACCGGCCGTCACCGTCCAGCAGATTACCCAGGCCTCCGAGGAAGCCGTTCCCTTCTTCTTTTCTTGTTCCATAACTGTACTGGGAAAGCCGTGATGCCAGCCTTGAAATCGGAAGTGATTGCAGCCAGACTGTTCCCGGGCCTTTCAGCGTAGCGAAGAAAACTCCTTCTCCTCCGAAAATCGTATTGCGGATTCCTCCGATAAACTGAATATCAAAATCAACATCCTGAGTATATGCGACGATACAACCTGTATCTATCTTAAGCATTTCACCCATTTTCAGGTCCTTTCGGATCACATGTCCTCCGGCGTGGCAAAACGCCATTCCGTCACCTTCCAGCTTTTGCATGATGAAACCTTCTCCTCCAAAAAGTCCCGTTCCTAATTTCTTTTGCCACTGGATACCAATAGCAACTCCTTTAGCTGCACATAAAAACGCATCTTTCTGGCAAATTATTTTACCTCCTAATTCATATAAATCAAGAGGAATTATTTTTCCCGGATAGGGTGAGGCAAAAGCCACACGTAATTTTGTATTCCCCACATTTGTATAGGCCGTCATAAACAGGCTTTCTCCTGTCAGCAAACGCTTTCCGGCACCCCACAGTTTTCCAAGGAAGCCAGTATTATCATTACTGGAACCATCTCCGAAAATAGTCTGCATCTGGATGTTGTCATGCATATACATAAACGAACCAGCTTCTGCAACAGCAGTTTCCTGCGGGTCCAGCTCGATTTCCACAATCTGCATTTCCTCGCCAATAATATGATAATCTATTTCGTGATTGGTCTTCATGTTCTCCTCCAAATGTTTGTTTATAAAGTTACAAAAAACAACTACACGTCCTTATTACAGGTAACAAAAAAGGATTAATATTATTTGGAATTAATTGTTATTTAACCATAGTGATATGGATTCATATTTTTTGAAGCTTGTTCTTGGGATAATGCTCCTAATCTGATTTTTGATAATCAGTGGTAAAACAGATTCTGTAAGTATAAATATCAGCTCTTTCCCGAAAGGCTGCATTTTGGATGATTAAAACATAAAAAAACCCGAATTCTTAATTCGGGTTTCCTGTTTCATTTTAATATTCTGAGATATTACTCTGCAATAATATATTCTTCAATACTTGGACAAGAACACACTAAATTTCTGTCTCCGTAGGCGTTATCCACGCGTCTTACCGGAACCCAGTATTTGAATTCTTTCAGGTACTCAACCGGATAAGCGGCTTCTTTTGGAGAATACGGGTAATTCCATTCCTGATTGATAATACAATCTGCCGTATGCGGTGCGTTTTTCAACAGGTTATTTTCCTTATCGTATTTTCCTGCCTCAATATCTGCGATTTCTTTACGAATCTGGATCATTGCTGTAATGAAACGATCCAGCTCGTCCTTGTCTTCGGATTCTGTCGGTTCAATCATCAAGGTTCCTGCAACCGGGAAAGAAACTGTAGGTGCATGGAATCCGAAATCAATCAGACGTTTTGCGATATCAGCTACTTCCACTTCCGCGGTTTTCTTGAATTCACGGCAGTCCAGAATTAATTCGTGGGCTACCGTACCGTTTTTACCGGTGTACAATACCTGGTAATGTCCCGCTAATGATGCAGCGATGTAATTCGCATTCAGGATCGCATTTTCAGTAGATGCTCTCAATCCTGCTGCGCCTAACATTTTGATATATCCATAGGAAATCAACAAAATCAGGGCACTTCCGAATGGAGCAGATGATACGCCGTGGATAGCTTGGTCTCCACCGGTTTTTATCAATACATTCCCCGGCAGGAACGGCTTCAGGTGGGCAGCTACGCCGATTGGTCCCATTCCAGGTCCGCCACCACCGTGAGGAATCGCGAATGTTTTATGTAAGTTCAGGTGACAAACATCAGCACCGATATTTCCCGGATTTGTTAATCCTACCTGTGCATTCATATTGGCACCATCCATATACACCTGCCCTCCGTTATCGTGGATGATCTGTGTGATTTCTTTAATGCCTTCTTCATAAACACCATGAGTGGAAGGATAGGTAACCATCAATCCGGCAAGTGTATCTTTAATTTCTTCTGCTTTTGCTTTCAAAGCAGGAATATCAATATTTCCGTTTTCATCACAGCCTGTCACAACGATATCAAAACCGGCAACAGCGGCAGAAGCAGGATTCGTTCCGTGAGCAGAAGAAGGAATGATCATTTTTCTTCTGTGGTGATCTCCTCTCGATTCATGATATGCTTTAATTACCATCAAACCGGCATATTCACCCTGTGCACCTGAATTTGGCTGTAGAGAAACTCCTGCGAATCCGGTGCAGGCACATAAATCTTTTTCCAGCTGTGTCAGCATTTCCGCGTATCCTTCCGCCTGATCAGCAGGGCAGAACGGGTGAAGATTTGCAAAATTAGGGTTGGTAATTGGCATCAGTTCCGTTGCTGCGTTTAATTTCATAGTACAGGAACCTAACGCGATCATGGAGTGAACTAATGACAGATCTTTATTCTCCAGGCGTTTCAGGTAACGCATCATTTTAGATTCAGAATGATAAGCGCTGAACGTCGGATGCGTTAAAATTGCTGAGCTTCTTAAGAACTTATCTTTGATAGTTGATCCTGCCAGTCCGGCAGAAGGAGCTGTTTTATTTGCTATAGCCGCAAACACTCCTATAACTGTATTAATATCTGTTAACGAAATGGATTCACCCACAGATATGGAAAGTGAATTTTCATCAATGTAGCGGAAATTTATTTCTTTTGCTTCCGCAGCTGCTTTCACCGCTGCGCTTGAGATTCCTTTTACTGTGATAGTATCAAAATAATCTTCGAAGGCGATTTCAAAGCCTAATGCTTTTAATTCTTTCGCTAAGGTAGCTGTCTTTTGGTGAATATTTTCCGCGATCTCACGAAGGCCTTTTGGCCCGTGATAAACGGCATACATGCTCGCCATTACTGCTAACAATGCCTGTGCGGTACAGATATTAGAGGTTGCTTTATCTCTTTTGATGTGCTGCTCCCGCGTCTGAAGCGCCATTCTTAAGGCTGTATTTCCATCATCATCTTTAGAAACACCAATGATACGTCCGGGGATATTTCGCTTGTATTCTTCTTTACATGCAAAATATGCTGCGTGAGGACCCCCGTAACCCATCGGAACACCGAAGCGCTGAGAGGAGCCTAACACTACATCCACACCGTATTCTCCCGGAGCTTTCAGTACTACCAGAGACATGATGTCCGCTACTACTGCCACCTGAATGCCGGCAGCTTTTGCTGTACTTACAAACCCTTCCAGGTCAATGATTTTACCAAACGTATCCGGATTCTGAACAATTGCACCAAATAATGCATCGTCAGCTTTAAAATTTTCAGGAGCGTCAATGATCAGCTCAATATTAAAATTAGCTGCTCTTCCTTTTAACAGGTCGATGGTCTGAGGAAACAACGTATCAGAAACAAAGAATTTATTTTTCCCGGCTTTTACGTCCTCTCTTGAACGGGAATTAAAGAACATCAGCATTGCTTCTGCAGCAGCTGTACCTTCATCCAGTAAAGAGGCATTTGCTATTTCCATTCCTGTCAGGTCCAGAATCATGGTCTGGAAGTTTAACAATGCTTCCAGCCGTCCCTGAGAAATCTCAGCCTGATAAGGCGTATAAGCCGTGTACCATCCCGGATTTTCCAGAACATTTCTTAAGATAACAGAGGGCACGATCGTGTCATTGTATCCTAAACCAATAAATGATTTAAATACTTTGTTCTTTTTCCCTAAAGCATTAATATGCTCTAAATACTCCTGCTCAGACATTGCCGGGGCAATATCCAGCTCTTTATTTAAACGAATGTGAGCCGGAATGGTTTTTTGAATCAGCTCATCAATGGATGAACATCCCGTTTTGGCTAACAATTGTTGCTGCTCAGCAGCGTTTGACCCGATGTGTCTTTCTGAAAATAAGCTCATGACCAATAGACTAATAATAATGGCGCAAAGATAGTGAGATTTTGCCAAAAAATATTAAAAAACTTATCAACCGAAAACAGCTTTCCCAGTTAAGAACCTCAATTCTTTAAAACAAAAATGAGCCACCAATATGGATGACTCATTTTTTGTAGAATATAAAACTGTTAATGCTTCACAAAAGATGTGATTTCTGTACCAATCTGTAAGAAGTAACTGCCGCTTTGTAAGCCGGAAATATCTAAAGAGAATGTTTTTGCCGAAACCTGATGCCTTCCCACTAATTTCCCGTCAACACTAAAAACTTTAATGTCTCCTGAAAACATAATATCATTCAAGACAATCGTCAATTGTTCCTTGGCAGGATTCGGATAAACTAACGAAATCTGCTTCTTAACCGAAGAAATTCCCAGATCGGAAGGATTAACTTTTGTCGGGTTACTTAACCAGTCAGCAAAATTAGTCTGATCTGTTGCATCTACATCCAGAAAGTAAACCTCATTTCCTGATTTGGAAATAAAATTGCTCACTTCACTCGAATCACCTACGGCAATTTTTAAAATTACATTTCCTAATTTTACAGGAACATAAACAGAAGAAGTATCATTTTCTAAATAAACTATTTTACGGGTTGTATTCGTATCTGTATGGAAATCGAACGATCCTATACTATTCACTTCGACCAATGAATCACTGTAGGTCGTCACGACATACTGAGCCAAATACCAGGGTATTGTATCGTATTGTATTCCTACAAATTCAAAACCATAGATCGAATCGGAAAATAACAAAATTAACGTGTCATTGTCGTTAAATCCGTTTGTCGCGGAAAAATCATCTGCTTCCATTGCCAAAGAGCCATAGAAATTTACACTTTGAATAAGATAATGATTTGACGGATTGTAATTTTGAGAAAAAGAAAAAGTCCCCAGAAAAAGACTTGTTAATAGTAATAAATGTTTCATAAAGTTTATTTTTTCTCAAAGATAGGAAATGGAATTTTATTAAAAACTTATTTGTCAGAAATAAATCCACTTCCCTCCTACTCCGTCAGAAGTAAAAATCACTGCCGGAAAAGGAATTTTTATCAGGTTAAACGGGCTCAGCAATACTTTCGGCCATTTCTTTTTGAAAGGGATTTTTGAGACGTCGATATCTAACGATAAAACAAACTGTCTTTTTGCGTAAAATGTTTCTCCTCCTGCTTGGTAAATGTTCAGATCACCGTGCAGCTTGGCGTCAACACTATAGCCCACCGATACGCAAAGCCATTTAGGGAGCCGTTCATTCTTTGAAAAAGCAAACGGGGAAAAGCTGATCCAGTAAGTTTGTCCGTTATAATCTTTAAACAGTTGTTCTGCAAAATTAGAGCCGAGCGTATTCGGGCGGTATTTTGCATACTTGCTGGGATAAAAAGAAAATTTCGGTTTAAAAATCTGCTCTCTGAACACCAGTTCCTGTGCAACGTAAAAGGCCGTTCCAAGTGTATTCGCAGTAAGATCTGACCAGGAAAAGCCCCATTGTGCATTCCGGGCATCTAAAAACTCTAATGTCAGCTGATAGCCAAATCCGACGCCTGCTCCAATAGCACAGCTGAGATTTCTGTTCAGTCCCGACCAGCGGAAGGCTCCGGCAATCTTGTGGGAAATGTGATAAGCTGTAAAGAAATGACCGGCTTTATCCATTTGCAGCCATTCTTTGGAATCATTAAAAAAATGAAATTTACTTTTCGGATAATCTTTGTACCAGACATAATGCAGGCCGGCCATGCTTCCAGCCCAGCCGGTGCCTGTCAGCGCCGAAACAGTAATCAGGCGTGGTTTGTGAAGGGAATCTGCATTCTCAAAAAAACGTTGGGAATACAGTGTCTGCATTCCCAACATAAGAATCAAAGAAAATAATATGCTTGTTTTAAATCGTTTAAGCACCTGCTATGGAATTAACGAGGCATTTTAAACGTCTCGTATTTTTTGTCAACACCCGATTCCGTATAATGAGGAACCCATCCTGACATGTCGATAAAAATCCGGATGGCTTTCACAAAAGGATTTTCTGCGCCGGCATCGAACCAGTGTTTTGTTCCTTCCGGTACCGAGATCAGGTCTCCCCGTTCACACAGCAGGTTAAAAACCGGTTCTCCATTCTCTAAATTAAACCAGAACAATCCTTTTCCATCTACAAAGAAACGGATCTCATCTTCAGAATGTGTATGCTCTGCCAGAAATTTGGCCCTTACCGCTTCATAATTTGGTGTAGCGGCATTGATATTAATCACGTCTGCTGTCTGATAACCACCATTTTCCATGAACGGTTTCAGATCTTTCTCATACGCTGCAATAATCTCTTCCTGTGTTGAGTGATCCGTAAATTCCACATCACAGGCCCATTGGTCAAAGAACACACCTCTGTCATTCAGGAATTTCCTGATTTCTTCCGGCTGGTCTATCTGTTTGTTTAAATCCGGGATCGAAAGTATTGCCATGTGATTATTATTTTGAATTACACTAAAATTACATAAAATCGCTTTATTCCATAACTTGTTTCATTTCGATATAAAATCGTAATGCCTCGTATGGCTGAATATCATAAGCGTTTCGCTGCGGGTTAAACATTCCCTGTTCACCATAAGCTAAATTATAAGGAACATACAACATGTATTTTCCTCCTTCTTTCATCTGTTGCATTCCTATTCTCCATCCGGTAATTACCTGATCCAGCATAAAAGGGTCAACAGATTTTCCGGTATATTTCTCGTATTCAAATGAGCTCTGAAGTGTATCGCCAACTGCATTCATAAGGATGTACTGTGCAAGTACTTTTCCGTTGGCCTGAGGGGATTTGCCTTTTCCTGCTTCCAGCGTTTCAATTACCAAACCGTCAACAGCAACTGTATTCGGCTTTTTAGCTGCGTCCGCTAATAATCTGGTACCGTTCTGCTTATTCAGGTCTTCATAGAAGTTACGGATCAGTTCCATCTGATCTTGGCGCTTTACAATCGTATCTGCTTTATGAATGGAAGCTTTAAAGCCTTCCACGACGTATTTTTCATCAAAATGCTCAAATCCGCCTTTTTTTAACCAGCCGCTTCTGAACACTACGCCAGAAAGTTTCCCCAGACATTCGCATCCCTGATCGATATATTTTTCATTGAAATCGTGTCCTCCGTCACCGAAAAGGCCTCTCAGGGCAGTCTGGCATTCTTCTCCGAAAGCGTTTTCATTTTTCAGTCCTTCAGCGAATCCTTCCGTTACTCTCTCCAGGTTGTATTTCGGGTAATTGGGATCTCCGGAACCGGAAATGGAATGACCGTGATCCGCCCCCAAAGCATAAGATAAACGTTGCTTTTGTGTTTCCAGCTTTAAGGTATCAGCAGGCTTGCCTTCGCTACCACATGAAAGTGCTATTAAAGCAGTTGCAGCCAAAAGAATGATTTTTTTCATGCTTACTGAACTTTTATTAATTCAACGTCAAAGATTAAAGCCATGTGCGGCTTAATTGCACCTCCCGGATGCGGATTTGCGCCGTATGCCAGCTCTTCCGGAATATATAAGCGGAATTTCGATCCTTCTGACATCAGTTGCAATGCTTCCGTCCAGCCTTTAATCACTTGGTGTACGCCGAATTTAGCAGTTTGATTTCGCTGAACAGAGCTGTCAAAAACAGTCCCGTCAATTAAGGTTCCGTGATAATGTACTTCCACAGTATCTGTCGCGGAAGGTTTCTTTCCGTCACCTTCTTTTAATACTTCATATTGCAAACCTGAAGCTGTTGTTTTTATCTCAGGACGTTTCGCATTTTCAGCAAGGAATTTTACTCCTTCCTCTTTATTTACAGCATACTTTTCAGCACTTAGCTTATTAACATAATTCTGAATGATGAAATTCGCCTGTTCAGGAGAAAATTTAGGCGCCTGCTTTTCAAAAATAGCCTTAATCCCTTCTGCAACTTCCAGTGCATCTAAAGTTCCTAAATCCTGAGCAGCCAGGCTCTCTCCAATACTCATTCCCACGCAGTATGCGACATCTTTTGTTGTAAAATCCATAACCTGATTAAAATAAACCACGAAGATAAGAACTCTGATGCCAGGAATTTAGATTAAAAGGATTTTTTTTACATTTGCAGTCGAAAATTTAAAAATTGCATGGCAACAACAGCAGATATTAAAAACGGATTATGTATTAAATTCAATGACAAGCTTTGTCAGGTGATTGAATTTCAGCATGTGAAACCAGGAAAAGGTCCGGCTTTCGTGAGAACGAAATTACGTGTAATTGAAACCGGAAAAGTAATTGATAATACATTCTCGTCAGGTCATAAAATTGAGCCTGTGAGAATTGAAAATCGTGAATACCAATACTTGTATCAGGAAGGTCAGGATTATATTTTCATGAATAATGAAAACTTCGAGCAGGTCCCTATTCCTGCAAAAATGATCGAAAAGCCGGAATTCTTAATTGAAGGAATGACATGTAATATTTTGTTCCATGCAGAAGAAGAAATGCCATTAGTGGTGGAGCTGCCATTGTACGTTATTTCCGAAGTGACTTATACAGAACCGGGAATTAAAGGGGATACAGCAACAAACACGATGAAGCCTGCAACATTGGCTTGCGGAGCAGAAGTGAGAGTTCCTTTGTTCATTGATAATGGTGAAGTTATTAAGGTAGATACACGTACAGGAATGTATGTGGAGCGTGTAAAAAATTAATCATATAACATCAAATTGAAAATCCTGGCCAGAAAATGTCAGGATTTTTTCTTTTATGGAAAAACAATTCATACAACTAAAAGATTCCGTTGAGATTGCTTATCAATTGGTACAGCCGGCGGAATTACAGGCGGATTTTATTATTGTATTTCTTCACGAGGCACTGGGTTCTATCGGGCAGTGGCGCAGATTTCCGCAATTGCTTTGTGATGCTCTTGGAGCAAAAGGACTGATTTACGAACGCCAGGGTTACGGCTCATCATCTCCGTTTTCTTCAAAAAGAGACAGCTCTTACCTGGAAAAATACGCTCTTGATGAAATGCCGCAGGTCATCGGGAAGTTAGCTCCAAATGAAAAAATCATCCCCGTCGGACACAGTGACGGCGGAAGTATTGCCTTATTATATGCTTCAGAATACCCGGAAAATATCCTCGGTGTCATTACCATAGCTGCCCATGTAATAGTAGAAGATGTGACGCTGGCAGGAATTCAGCCTGCAATTGACGCTTATCAGGAAGGAAAGCTGGACGGGCTGAAAAAATACCATGGAGAGAAAACAGAAGCTGTTTTTTATGCCTGGGCGCATACCTGGCTAAGCGAGGAATACCTCAGCTGGGATATTTGTGATAAGATAGAACAGTCGATACCTTCTCTTATCCTTCAGGGAGATCAGGATGAATACGGAACGGAAAAACAGCTGGAATTAATTGAAAGTAAACTTAAAAACGCAACAACTTATCTGATCCCTGACTGTCATCATCAGCCGCATCTGGAAAAAACAGAAGAAATAAGTGTCCTCCTGAAAGACTGGATTTCTAGGGAAATTCTGAAGAGAAAACAAAATTAACATAGAAGTAATAGCACTAATATTTGTTAATACAAAATCAAAAAATTAAATTTGGGACGGAAAAAATTAAAAATTATAATCTCACAACGATGAGCGTACTTGTAAATAAAAATTCTAAGGTCATAGTTCAAGGATTTACCGGTAGTGAAGGAACATTTCACGCAGGGCAAATGATTGAATACGGAACAAATGTAGTAGGTGGAGTGACACCCGGAAAAGGAGGAACAACACATCTGGATCGTCCGGTTTTTAACACTGTAGCGGATGCTGTGGAAAAAGCGGGAGCAGATACTTCCATCATCTTCGTTCCGCCTGCATTTGCTGCTGATGCAATTATGGAGGCTGCTGCTGCCGGCATCAAGGTAATCGTTTGTATTACGGAAGGTATCCCTGTAAATGACATGGTGAAAGCAAAAGAGTACATCAAAGGTACAGGCGCTCGTCTGATCGGACCGAACTGTCCGGGTGTGATTACGGCAGGTGAAGCGAAAGTAGGAATTATGCCGGGCTTTGTATTTAAGCAAGGTAAGATCGGTATCGTTTCCAAATCCGGTACTTTAACATATGAGGCTGCTGATCAGATTGCAAAAGCAGGTTTAGGAGTTACTACAGCTATCGGTATCGGTGGTGACCCGATCATCGGAACAACAACAAAAGAAGCTGTTGAACTGTTAATGAATGACCCTGAGACAGAAGGTATCGTAATGATCGGTGAGATCGGTGGTAGCCTAGAAGCAATCGCAGCACGCTGGATCAAAGAAAACGGAACAAAGCCAGTTGTTGGCTTCATCGCGGGAGAAACTGCTCCTGCAGGACGTACAATGGGACACGCTGGTGCAATTGTTGGTGGTGCTGATGATACTGCTCAGGCGAAAAAACGTATCATGAGAGAGTGCGGAATTCACGTAGTGGATTCTCCTGCTCAGATTGGTGCGAAAATGGCAGAAGTACTGAGCGTTAAAGCGTAATAAATTTAAAAGTGTATCATCCTGAAATAGGTTGACAGATATTTAGGACCGATGGAGATTTTCTTCATCGGTTTTTTGATGTATAAAGCTCGGCGTTTTTAAGTTTAAACTTAAATGAGGTCTAAAATTGTTATAATATTCTGTACTGATTCCCTTACCAATTCACTCAATTCCTAACCATTTCTACATTTATTGTAATCTATATCCATAAATATTCAAATTATTTATTAGCAAAATCCCGATCATTATAACCGGGATTGATGTCAAAAATTACTTTACCTTGGCGAACTAAACCTAACTACTACGAACTAAATATAAGTATTTATTTTGATGTCCTATAATTTATATTATTTATGGTAAATAGCACCACCACTCTCCTTTAAGAGGACTTTTTTTTCTTATTTATTGTTATTTATTACATTATTTATTTGTTTTTTATTTACTTTGCATAAGTTTCAAATCAATCTGTCGAGTATGAAGGCTCTGATCTCTAAGTTTTCGAATAAGAGTACTCTTATTAATTTATCCAAATCATCAGGAACTAATAAGCATTCTGTTAATGATGAATTAATCAAAGAACGATTTATTAAAAAGGAAATTAAACCTATGACTGATGATGAAGTTGAAAGTTATAGATTAAAAGCATATAAGGCTATTTATTAATAGTGAATTTTACCTTTTTAAAGCCGTCCATTAGGGCGGTTTTTGTTTTATATGGAAAATAATAAATGCTTCAATTATGGTTCTCCCATTTATCACAACTTAAAGAAAAGTTCTGATCCGGAAGATATATTGTCATTAGGTTTAAAGCATAAGAAAATATATAAAGTCAAAATACGTAAGAAGATTAAATACCTCATTGAGATATATTACTATGAAAATATTGCGTTTGTAAAGTTTTATCCTAAACTGCATGAAAATAATCCGGATAAATACAAAATGGTAGGAATGAATCTTACATTTCCTGAAAAAAGAATGCTCCTTAATACCTGTTGTGATATTGTTTCAAAAGAAATTGAAAAGAGCCCTGAAATTATATATTCATTCATTGCCCAGGTATATGATCGGGATAATGAAAAAGAAAGGGAAATGTCAATAAGATTCTCAGTATATAGAAAAGTTGTTACTACCTTATTCAAAACGTCCTTGTATGATCATTTTAATATTGAAGAAATAAATTTCTACTGTATATCAAAGAAAGAAAATAAAAAATTTAATCATAATTTAGGTGAGTTTTTATCCGCTGCTATGGCAAGCAAGGAAAATATAGTATTTGAATTCATGACTAATAGAACCAGATGTCAATTTATTTCTCCTGATTAATTCTATTCATACAATTTCACGTAGAAATCTCTTGGTCTTTCCTTTATTGCTTCACAAAATTTATGAATCCAAAAGGCAGTAGGAGAGATCAATCCTCTTTCATATTTGGAAAAGTTTGAGCATCCATATTAATTAAAGTAGCAACATCTGATTGCGTTAAACCTTTCTCTATTCTTACTCTTCTGATATGTTCGGATATTAATTTGTTGAAATCCTCCTTTTCCATAAATGGAAAATGAATATATTTTACATCAAAAACATAATACTATAATACCATTTTTCTATTATTGTTCTTAACTCAATTAAAAACAATAATATGGAAGAGAAAAATTTTTTAGAACAAATCAGTAAAGATGTACGTGAGATAAAAAAAGTGGTTAATTTCTTTTATTATTTGACTATCATATCATTGCTATTATCCCTCATTCTTTATTTATACAGTCATTAAAAACTAAACTATGTGAGTCGTCCTGAAATAGGTTGACAGATATTTAGAACCGATGGAGACTTTCTTTATCGGTTTTTGTTCTGTCTTTCTATAATAAGATTTAATCGATTTTGATCTGACTTATCAGTATTCATTCTCTTTTTGCAAGTAAACCAACCTGGAAAGTTTTTCAGGTGAAAAATACTGATTGGCAACTTCAAGCAAATCTTCAGCTGTCAGCTCATCCACTGCTTTGTAAATACTTTCCGTGCTGTCGATCTGATTGAATAATAAGGCGCTTTTTCCCAGTCCCATCATCAATCCGGAATGACTCTCCATTGAAAGAGCCAAATGTCCTTTATATTGCTCTTTTGCGCGGTGGAGCTGAATGGTTGTAAAACGCTCGTTACGGAGTTTTATAAGTTCCTTATCAACAAGACGGAGCGTCTTGTCCACATAGCGTTCATCACATCCGAAATAAATGTGCCAGTAGCCTATTTCTTTGAATGGATTATAATTTGCTTCGATAGAGTAGGTATATCCGTATTTTTCTCGGATTCCCAGCACCAGCCTGGAATTTAACGCCGGTCCGCCCAGCACGTTAATGAGTAACGTTAATGCCCTTCGTTCTTTCTCTTCATCATAACCGGGAGCAATACTTCCGATATTTACATGCGACTGATAGTTGGATTCTTTTTTCCGGATGTCAAACGGCTGGTAATTCTGAAAGGTTTCCGGTAAAGAGAGCTCCTGCTGTCCGGGTATTTCCGAAAAATACTTTTCCAGCACTTTCATTACTTTGTTTTCATCAAAATTCCCGACAACGGAAATCGCCATGTTCCGGGTATGAAAAAACCGTTTTAAATAAGACCATAATGCTTGTTGGGAGAAGCTTGTGACTGATTCCCGGGTCCCTAAAATATTTTCTCCCAGCGGATGATCTTTGAATAAGTAATATTCAAAATCATCCATAATCCGGTCACTTGGTGAATCCAGATAAGAGTTGATCTCATCCAGGATGATCTCTTTCTCTTTTTCAATCTCTTTTTCCGGGAAATTGGAATTAATGACAATATCAGCAAGTAGCTCCGCTGCTCTGTCAAAATGTTTTTTGACAAAGGAAGCATATACACAGATCTCTTCTTTTGTTGTAAAGGCGTTTAGCTCGCCTCCAACGGAATCAATCCGGGAAAGTACATGAAAGGTTTTCCGTTTCTTGGTGCCTTTGAAAAAACAGTGTTCCAGAAAGTGCGCCAAGCCAATTTCATTTCTGTTCTCATAGCGGGATCCGCCCAAAACAGTTACACCCATGTGGGCAACTTCTGAAATTACGGGCAGGAATACAACTTTAATCCCGTTTGAAAGCTGTCTTATCGGAATCGCCTGATCCAGCATATTTACGGGTTAATACGATAAATGGCCCACTGATTGTTTTCCAGCTCGTAAACAATGCGATCGTGCAGACGGGAAGGCCTTCCCTGCCAGAATTCGATTTTTTCCGCGAAAACAATATATCCGCCCCAGTTTTCAGGACGTGGAACGGTTGTGGGGAATTGTGTATTCAGCTGATGGATCTTTTCTTCCAGCTTTGCTCTGGAAACTAATTTCCGGCTTTGCTCCGAAGCCCATGCTCCCAGCTGGCTGCTTCTCGGGCGGCTTTTAAAATAATCATCGCTTTCCTTTGCAGAAATTTTTTCCGCACGTCCTTCCACTCTGACCTGGCGTTCCAGCTCCGGCCAGAAAAATAAAAGAGAAACGTGGGGATTCGCTTCAATATCTGTTCCTTTATGGGAATGGTAATTTGTAAAAAAGATGAATCCCTGATCGGATAGCTCTTTTAAATAGACGATTCTTGAGGATGGCTTACCGTCAGCCCCAACTGTTGAAAGGCTCATGGCATTTGCCTCTTTTTGGAATTCAAAAGCTTCCTTATACCATTTTTTGAAAAAAGTAAAAGGTTCTTCCGGAACGTAATCGGTCAGCTTTCCTTTATCGAAATTGTGGTGATTATTCCGTAAATCCTTTAAAAAATCATCCATTTTCTTATTCACTCTCTTCTGAATATTCGTCTTCGATCTCTGATACTTCTTCGTCTTCCTCAAAATCCTCTTCTGCTTCTTCATCATCAATATCAGCGCCTGCTGCCGAATATACTTTTGAGGAGCTGTTATTAGTGCTTTGAGCAGCAGATTCATCTGCCGGAACACGGGAAATTTCTCTGTCCAGTTCCTCTCTGTAAGGGAAAATATCAATAATCGGAGAAACGCTGATCGTAGGAATAACAAAATCAACCATCAAGGTAGAAAGGCTTTCCTGGATCCTGTCGTATGCTTCTTTTACCGAACCTGCCGAAACAAGAAAATTCTGAGAAACTTTTTTGTTCTTGTCTCCATCTTCCGAAGCGCTTTCATATACTACTTTGCATTTGTACCATACATCCGCGTCTTCATAGTAGAAAATATCGTGATAGTCAGCACGCGCGATATTGGTTACGGCAAATTCGCCTTTAATTACAGATCCTAATTCCTCATAAATACGGGCTTCCGCATCCGTAAATGTCATTGCTGCCAATAAATAAGGTTCGGAGACACGTTTGAATGTTCCGTTTTCAAGCTGTTTTGTATATTTTACCTTAACTGTAAACCAAGAATTCATAAACTGTATTATAAAAGCGAATTTCAAAATTACTAAAAAGTGAGGAATAAAAAATGCTCCCACAGATGAATTATTCAAATTTTAAGCTTATTATTTTTCAGCCATTCATCGTAAATCTTCATCTGTTTGCTTGATCTGCTAAATAGTGACACTTCTATTACATTTCAAACGGAAAAAAATAGCTATTTTACATCAACTAACTAAAAAAGTGAAATCTGTAGGTCAATAATATTACTTACCTGTGCAACTGAAACAATACTCTAAATACTAAACCTAAAAAACCGGAACTAGCTCCGGTTTTTTTATTATGTACATTTGTATATGCAAAAAAACAGAGAAATTATTACAACCGCTGACGGGTCAAAAACTATTTTCTTTCCTGATATCAATGAAAATTACCATTCTCATCATGGCGCATTACAGGAAGCACGGCATGTTTTTTTTCAGAATGGGCTGGATCACTTTTCCGGAAAAAATGAGCTGACGGTTTTTGAAGTGGGCTTTGGTACAGGGCTGAATACTCTATTGGCAATGGAATATGCGGAAAATCATCATAAAAAAATCATTTATCATTCGATAGAAGCGTTTCCTGTCAGTATGGAAGAAGCAGAGGCACTGGATTACGGATCGTTGCCAGACAATCGGGAATTCAAAAAATGGGCGACTGATCTGCATCTTTTGCCATGGAACGAAGAACACCGGCTGACGAATTATTTTCAGCTGAAGAAATTACTTTCAAAGCTGGAAGATTTTTCTTTAGAAGCTGTTTTCTACGATTGTATTTTTTTCGATGCTTTCGGCCCGCGGGTTCAAAATGAGATGTGGGCTCCTGAAATTTTAAAGAAAATGTATGAAGGGCTGAAAAAAGAAGGCTTATTAGTAACTTATTGTGCCAAAGGACAGGTAAAAAGAGATTTGAAAGCAGCCGGATTCAGAGTAGAAGCCGTTCCCGGTCCTCCGGGAAAGCGGGAAATGACGCTGGCGTGGAAGTAATGCCGTTTTGTATTCTTTTATCATATATCAGAAAAAGCGGTTTTTTACATTCGGAAACTGTTGAAAATTTAACCTGGTCTTATTTGTTTTTTGCTATTTTTGAAAAACTTAAGTAAAGAAAACTTTGAAGATCTACACAGAAAAAGAATTAACGAAAGCGTATTATGCTATCAGTGAGCTGGCAGAAATGTTCCAGGTCAATGCTTCGTTGATTCGTTTCTGGCACAAAGAATTCGACAAGCTGATCAAACCAAAGATCAACGCCAAAGGCAACCGTCTCTTCACTCCGAAAGATGTTGTAAACTTCAGCAAGATATATTATCTGGTGAAGGTTCAGGGCTACACGTTGGAAGGTGCAAAAAAAGCGATGAAATCTAAAGAACCATTGCTTGTTGAAGAAAAAAATCTTACTGAAAAAGAAACGACCTCAAATAATTCCCAACTGAAAAAAGAGCTTATTCAACGGCTGGAACAGCTTAAAGCGAAAATTATTAATCTTGGCATATCTAACTGATCTGCAGCTGATTTTTCTTTTTTTTCGCTTGTCTGATCATTTTTAGCAGTAAACAAAGCCTGTTTACAAGCAACTTTCCCCATTGAAGAACGTTATACTGACATACTACAAGTAAGCGGATATATCGTCCAACTTAAATTATTTCGTCAGTATACGAAAATCATAATTATATATTGAAAACCTGATAGTATGCAATTTATAAATAATACTATGGTATTGAATTTTACACATTAAATGAAAAATACAAGCCTAACACAGCTTTTTTTATGTCTCTTTCTGGCATTTTCTTACAATGTCACAGGGCAAATACAAGTTACAAATATTACTTCTACAACAAGCTCATGCGCTAACAACGGAACTATTTCGGTAGATGCTCAAAGCCCTTCAACTATGTTATTTGCACTTACCAGTGGTCCCGAGATTCGTCCGCCACAGAGTGGTTCTCAGTTTGGCGCATTACCTGCAGGAACGTATCAGGTAATGGTTACAAATTTTTCCAACGATACGGCTTTAGTGAATGCAACAGTGGGTGGTACTTATCAGTTTCCTGACTTTGCACCAACATTCGTCCACCCATTTTGTGACAATAGTGCGACAGGTAAAATAGTCGGAAATGCAAAACCAAATATGGGAACGCCTCCTTTCACCTGGGAGCTGCTGAATACAGCAACGAATGTTACTGTTACACAAACATCCGACACATTTCTTAATCTTCCTGCCGGAGAGTATCGTCTACGCCAAATCGATTCTTGCCAGAGCTTTGCTACCCGCTATATCACTTTGCAGGATCCACATCGTACTTTTGACATTACGAGCTACAGAAATACCATGGTTACCTGCGATACTGTTGATGTGGAAATTAATATATCTGCTCCGGGAGGTAATTATGCTCCACCTTATACTATTCAGGTGCAAACGCCAAACGGAACTTATCAGCACCCGCTTACCAATATTTCTTATGGTGGCTGGTACCCTGTAGCAAGAGAACGGGTAGGCGGAGTGGGCTATGGCGATGTTATTACCATTACTATCACTGATGCCTGCGGACAAAGCACATCAAAAATTAACGGTATATATGATTTTCATTTTTTCCCCAATTATTTTCCATATTGGGATTCCTGCCAGCTGAAGTATCAGGTACATTTATTGAATTTAGTACCTTTGGTGCCTAACTCAGCCGTTTATCAGCAAACCTTTATGCTTCTACCGGTCAACGTAGTCATAAGTGACCCTGTAACAGATACCATTGTCGATTCTTTTGTCATGACAAATACTACTACCCGTCCTGTTCTGCCTTCGGGCCAAACTTATAAAGTGCATATCGAAGACCAGTGTGGAAATAGTTATACCAGCACCATTTCGGTGCCGACACCGCCAATAACAACTCCTGTGTTTCTCAAGAAAGTTGACGGTACGCATTGTCTGGACTCTACTGCTTCTATCCGTTTAACCTGGAGAAATTATTTTACTTCCTTTCCCACATTTGAATTGCTTTCGGGCCCTTCAACCATCAGCAGCTCGAAACCCAAGTATGCTTATCACGATACTGTTATTTACCCACAATCATCCACGGTGTACGTTGATCCTCCCCAAAATGGGAATACCGGATACCTTACGGAACTTACAAATCTCGGAGTGGGTACTTATCACTACCGCGTTACCGATACCTGCGGCAAAACGGTTGTGGATTCATTTACCATTTACCCGAACGATGTAAGCAATTATTATTATCAGTTATCCTACACAAAAGGCTGTCCGGGGCAGAATACACTTAATCTGACCACAAACAGTAATGTAATGCGCTACTGGGAAGCAGATTACGAGGCCGGTTCTGCGTCATGGCATATAATGAATACACCCACAGTCGTAAACCTGGATCACGGAGAATATTATGTAACCCTCAATTATCATAAAGTTAATCCCGGTGCAAAGCGGGTAAACGAGACACTAACCTGTCAGGTTGTTAAAGATACCGTTGTTATTCCTCCTTATGAACAGCCTGAAATTGCTTATGCCGCACAGATACAATGTAACGGTTCGGTGAATGTCGGCTTATATCCTGACAGCAGTAAAGGGGTTCCGCCCTACAGCTATGAAATACTGAGTGGGCCGGAAACCGCGGCCGTACAAGCTTCACAGTTTTTTACCCTTACGCAACCTGGAAATTATGTAGCGCGGATAAGCGATACCTGCGGTTTTGCACGCACATTCAGCTTTTTCGTAGATACACTTTCACTGTTGCAGGTGGTAAATGCAGGAGCGTACTGTTTTGGTGAGAGTGCTGTTTTGGTGAGCGAACCTTCACCTTATGCCACCTACATCTGGCAGAAACCTGATGGCAGCTTTTTTACAGGAGATTCGCTGCATATCAATCCCATAACATTTGCCGATTACGGACTTTATGAAGTAACGAAAATCATAGACGTAAATAATTGCCGTGATACTGTCCACACAACCTACGAACTAAAAGGAACCAGCATTACTTATTCATCCGCAATTATTTGCAGTGGTGACAGTATTTCGTTTGGCGGGAACAATTATTCCGTTGCGGGAACTTACTACGATACGATTCCCACTTCGCTCTGCGACAGCATTGTGGTGTTGAATCTGACCGTAAGCGGAGGTTCCGACTCGGTTTCGTTTAGTATCTGTTTAGGGCAAAGTGTTACAGTTGGTTCAAATGATTATTCAGCTTCGGGCATTTACCGCGACACGCTGCAAACTTCGCAAGGCTGCGACAGTATTGTTACACTTACCCTGACAGTAATCGAGCCGGTACAAAGCAATATTTCGCAATCAATTTGCGCCGGGAATTCGTATTTTTTTGCCGGGCAAAACCTTACACAAAGCGGAATTTACCGCGATACGCTTCCGGCTTCACAAGGTTGTGACAGCATCGTTACGTTCACTCTGACGGTCATCGAGCCGGTACAAAACAATATTTCGCAGTCAATTTGCACCGGGAACTCGTATTTTTTTGCCGGGCAAAACCTTACACAAAGCGGAATTTACCATGATACACTTCTGGCTTCACAAGGTTGTGACAGCATTGTTACACTCGTGCTGACAGTAAATCCGCCTTTACAAGGCAACATTGCCCAAACCTTGTGCGCAGGCAGTTCATATTGGTTTAACGGAGAAAATCTCACACAAAGCGGAATATACAAAGATACCCTGCAAACTTCGCAAGGCTGTGATAGCATCATTACGCTCGATTTAGTAATTTTACCGCATAAATCTTACCATATATATGACACAATTTGCGAGGGAGCAAGTTATGTTTTCGGTGGATTGGAATATACAAATCAGGGTGTTTACACGCAAACTTTCCCTACCTCTTCCTGTGACAGTACTGTTATTCTACACCTCACTACAGTCCCTAAACCTTCGGTTTTTATTACTTCGGCTATCTTAGATAGTTACAATGGGTCAGCAAAAGTGCAGCTAAACGCAATTTCCGCAACTTTTCCTCTCACTTATTTTTGGGAGAGCAATGCTGTTTTGAGCAACAATACCATAAGTAATCCTACAGCCACAATCAAGGAGTCTGAGGTAGTAACGCTGACCGTTACAGATAAGTATGGATGCTATTCCACAGTAGGTTATCGTATTGAGCTGTCAGTAACATCTACTTTGTACGTACCTAATTCCTTTACGCCGGACGGAGATCAGTACAATAATATCTTCAAAGTCTATGGAACGAATATTGCCGATTTTTACCTCCTTATTTTTGACCGGTGGGGAGAGATTATTTTCGAATCGTACAATATGGACTACGGATGGGACGGAACTTATAAAGGAAAGATCGTTCAGGATGGCGTTTACGTATATAAAGTTCTGGCAACCGGAATAGATGGAGTAAGATATGATAAAACGGGGCATGTTACGGTTTTGAAATGAATCATTTTCTGGTGCTTTGTCCGCGCTGGTTTTGATTTGTGTCAGATTTTTACCCTTAGCTGAACAGTGACATCTGATTTTTTGTTCCCTGAAATTTCTTCTGCTCCTGTGCTCAAACTTTTACGATTCGCATACAGAAACTGCCCGTATTTCACCCATAAATCGAATCGCTTCAAAAATGTATAGCGCAAAAGTAAGTAAGCTCTTGAGCCTTCGTAATAATAGGAGGGAATAGAATAAGTATAAAGTGCGTTGTTTTCAAAAGAATAAATCCGTGAATAATAAGAATCCGTATCAAACAAAGCATAACGCATGGAAATATCCAAAGGAAAGCTTTTAGGACGGAAAATGAGATCCTGCTGTAGCAATATTCCCTTATCTTTATTCATGCTTTCCGTATCATACGTTACAAATTCCAGGCGGCTTTTCAGCTGAATGCTTTCTGTTATCTGACAGGTAAAATTTAGGCGGTAATTCTGTTGATTCTGATTTTCAATTTCTGTTATTGAACCATCTTCTGAAGCGGTTGTATTCCGTTGTTTCAGCTGTTGACGATAACGTGCATATATTTCCATTCTCTTGTTCGGTCTGTAATTTACCTGAAACAGGAATTCGTGCCCGCGGGAAGGTCCGTCAACCAGATACGCCAGCCATTTCCGCTGAAACAGGTCGTAATATGTATTAAATGTCCACGCGTCGGATAGTTTCGTTTTTAACCCCAGATAAATCCCCTCTTCATTTTGAGCATTGCTCCATTCTCCCATTCCATTGTTATAAAATGTGCTGTAGCCTCTGGAATAATTCCGGTAATAAGCGCTCAAAGTTGCACGTGAGTCAATTGCCAGCAGGATGCCCTGGATGAGTGCGTACTGGCCTCCGTGTCCTGCAGATGATATTTCACCAAATAAATTAATGTTTTTCCAGACATAGTTATAATCCGCACTCAGGCTGACTTTTTGCTGTCCTCTGAAATCGTATTTGTTATATGGTTTGGTCTCTCTTTCATAAGATCTGTCATATCTCTGGTAAACGGCAGCTATTCCCGCTGAAAAATTCCGTGCTTCAAACTTTGCATTTGCTCCGGCAATGGTTTCCCGGAGTGTTTTTCGTTTGGCAATTTCAGAAGTGGTCCGGTGCAGGCCGGCCAGGTTGATGGATGTAATCAGTCCCAGATCGTCTTCTGACAGCGTATCCGAAAAAGCAGCCCCATCTACGCGTTTGTGTGAGCCAAACAGGAGCAGGTTCCATTTTTTATACCCTACTACAGCTGCTGCTCCCCTCAGAAAACGTGCTTCATCCACAGAAGTATAAGCTTTCACAGGTAAAGCGCTTCGCTTTATATTTATAACATCTGCCGTTTTCCGGAATGCATAGCCAGTCCAGAGATTTAAGCCTTGTCCGATCTGTACCTGGTAATCTCCGATCGCCAGTGTCTTCAAATATTTTCCACCGTTATAATACAGATGAAAGGAATAGAAATCGAATCCGGACTTTTGCACACCTTTAAAGAATTGCTCTCCCGGGTCTTTCTCCGCAGTGAAACCAATGCTCAGATTATTCCGGTAAGTATATCGCAAACGGGTGTAATAACGATCCGGGTTTCCATAATAGTATTTGTTTGATTGCTGTTTTTCTTCCTGGGAAACGGTATTATAACCGGATTTATGTTCAGGTGTTCTCTGATAACGCAAAAACCAATCAAATTTACCGAATTTCAAAACCTCTCTGAATGTAAAATGCGGTTGATCGAGCTTATCATCGACCATCACAAAGGGCAACACCATCTGGATACTATTCATATCCCAATATTTCAATGATTGCAGCTCATAGATGGAAATCAGCTTTCCAAAGCGTTTAATATGCAACAATAATTCATTTATCTGGATATCAGTCAGTAATGTTAAAGAACGCAGCTCATTTGCTGTAGCTCCGTTCAGATTCAGTTTTTTTTCATAATACCGGTTCAACACATCGATCAGATCTGTTACATCAATGTCTTCCGATTCCATCTGTTCGGAAATAAATTCAATTCTGTTCTGAATGATTTCGTGTTGCACCTGACTGAATAAGGGCAGAGAGAACAGGCATAAAATAACGGAGCAAAGAAAAAAGATGAAGGGTTTCATTTTTTATCTTTTACCTTGAAATCAAATGTCAGCCCGATATGAGGAGCCCAGCCCAAATGCTGCCTCCAGGCGGAACCTGCATCTAATTTTAGTCCGACAGGAAACTGATAACCAATCCCAAATGTAATTTCCGGAGGATTATAGGAGCCTCCGACGCACAGAAAAAAACGATTGACAAGCTGATAGTCAATTGCCAGCTTTGGCCGTATTTTGGAAGTAACTTCCTTTTCAGCTTCAATAAATAGAACAACCAGATCTGAAATAGCATATTTCAGTCCTAAACGAAAGTAGGTACCGAAACGATCATCCGCAAATTCAGCTGCTTTCGCCCTGTTCAGATTTAAAACACTAAAGCCTAAGGTAATTTTCGGGGTGATTCTGGCCAAAATCCCGATTTCTGCAGTAACTGTCGCCACGTAATTGTAACTTTCAATGCGTACATCCTGGTAATTCAGCTGAACGCCCATCGCTATTTTTTCGTGCAGCTTTAACGCATAGCCAACACCGATCCTGTTCGACCGGTAAACACGATATCCGTAAGACTGAACTCCAAAAGATAATACACCTGCCTTTAAAGGCTGAGCGTATACAACCGCTTGTGTTTGCAGTTCTTTTAGCAGATATCTGTTTTCATAGCTTGCTCCGATCGAAGCATTTTTCATATAGCCCAAAGCGCCCGGATTGTGGTAAAAGCTCCAGACATCCGTATTTGCAACAACGGCATTCGCTAAAGAGTTGGATTTTGCTCCGACAGGGACCCATCCTTGTCCGAATGTAATAAAAGGAAGTATGATCAGTAGTAATAAGTGAATTTTAGCAGGCATGGGGCAAAAGTAGCGAAATATGAATTATTAGTGAAAAATTTGCAAAAAACATTCTGCTTTTCACTAACAACTACCTTTCCGTGCCTGAAAGGTCAAATGTTGAACGTTGTGTTATCCTGTTTTTTAAAACATTAATATAATCATACGCAGGCTTTGTACCGTTTTCAAAAGCTGCCCGTTCCGCCATCATCACCGCATCGTTCAATCGCCCCTGACCTTCGTAGATCAGCGCCATATTAAATTTTGCACGGCCGGCCACTTTGTTTTTAGGGCTGTTAATATCTGCTGTCAGCTGGCGCTCTGCCAGATCCCAGTTTCCTGAACGGATTAATCTCTTTGCTCTTTTCAGATTTGTGCTTCCTTTTGTATAATAACTGCGATTCACCCAAAACCAGTTCGAATAGAACAAAGATCCTGTACGATACCCGATATTGTACCCCATCTGTCCGTACACTTCCCGTTTCCTGATCATATCAGAAAGCATGCTAAGCGGATTTAAGGCACCTGAAACCGGGATATTATAAACTTCTGACAAGCTCAGCCTGTCCAAGTGCTGGTGAGTATTCGCAATATAAACATTAAAATAGATCCAGCCTTTCAAAGGGCTTGTAGATTGTCCTGCAACATTTGCCAGAACTGTTCCTCCCACGGGAGCTTTTGATTCGAAAGAAGCGATCTCAATAACTCCCTGAACTCCCGAGTTCCGGCAAACCGAATCAACAATGTTCCAGTTTGTTTCCATATTTGTCCTGAACTGCAGCGGTGCGCCAGGTATTCCCTTCAGATACCGCGAGTCGTCGAACGAACGAAGGATTCCATTAATGCTCTGCTCAGATGCAATCACGTTTCCATTGTATTGCTGGCCTTTAATAGCCTGATTCAAAAGCTCGTCGGGACTATTTTCATTCGTTACATTGTTAACGAGCAAAAACCGTTTTGTACTGTCTGCCAAAGGTATTTCAGGAGGATTCCTTACACTTATACGAAAGCTCGTCTTACAAGCGGTCAGAAGTAGAGATAAAACCGCAAAAACAAAAACGGATCGTTTTCCCATATACAAATTTTGAAGTGCTATTTACAAATTTAAACAATCCGTGGAATTAGCAATCAGAATCAGACAGGAGGATATTTTACAGTCATCATCAAAAAAGCCACCACGGTAATCTTATCTATTTTTTTCACTTCTACCTGCCGAAGTTTGATTATTTTTACAATAACATAAATTGCAATTATGAGAATCGAACAAATTTATACCGGCTGCCTGGCTCAGGGAGCTTATTACATTACCAGTAACGGAGAAGCGGCCATTATAGATCCACTACGAGAAGTTCAATCATATATCGACCGTGCAGCGGCAGATAATGCAAAAATCAAATATATTTTCGAAACGCATTTTCATGCGGATTTTGTAAGTGGACACCTGACACTTGCTGAAAAAACAGGTGCACAAATCATTTACGGGCCAAATGCAAACCCTGCTTTTGATGTTATTGTTGCAGAAGACGGGCAAGTTTTTGAAATAGGAGCTGTTAAAATCAAAGTGCTTCACACTCCGGGACACACACTGGAAAGTACCACTTACCTTTTAATAGATGAGCACGGAAAAGAACATGCTATTTTCAGCGGTGACACCCTGTTCCTCGGAGATGTGGGACGTCCTGACCTTGCGCAGAAAGGGGCAGAACTGACACAGGAGGATCTGGCAGGAATGCTATATGATTCCCTGCGGACAAAAATCATGACATTACCGGATAATGTTATTGTTTATCCCGGCCACGGCGCCGGATCTGCCTGCGGAAAAAACATGTCCAAAGAAACGGTGGGATTGCTCGGCGAGCAAAAACAAAACAATTATGCGCTTCGCCCTGATATGACCAAGGAGGAATTTGTAAAGGAAGTAACGGATGGCCTTACAACACCTCCGGCTTATTTCCCTTTAAACGTTCAGATGAACAAAAACGGTTACCGTTCCATTGATGATATTATAGAAACAGGAAAGAAAAAGCTTTCTCCGGAAGAGTTTGAACAGCTTGCAAATGAGAAAGAAGCATTGATCCTGGATGTTCGTTCCGAAAAGGATTTTGTAAAAGGTTTCATCCCTCAATCCGTATTTATCGGGATCAACGGAGGTTTTGCGCCATGGGTCGGGGCTTTGATCAAGGATGTCAGCCAAAATATTTTACTGGTTTGCCCGGAAGGGAAAGAAGAGGAAGTCATTACACGTCTTGCCCGTGTCGGATTTGACAATACATTAGGATATCTGGAAGGAGGAATTGAAGCGTGGAAAAATGCAGGAAAAGAACTTGATGAAATTCGCTCGGTTTCAGCAGAGGAATTTGCGGAAGAAAGCCAAAGAACCAACTATAAGATCATTGATGTCCGTAAAGAGGGAGAATACAACGGCGGCCACTTGCTGAATGCACAATTGCTTCCGTTAGACTTTATTAACGAGCAGTTTGATGAATTTCCTAAAAATGAGCCTTTCTACATTCATTGTGCAGGAGGCTACCGTTCGGTAATCGCCGCGTCCATTCTGAAAAGCAGAGGATATCACGATGTGATCGATGTTGCCGGCGGATTCGGAGCCATCAAAAATACAGCGCTTCCAACCGGGACAAACGCATGTTCTGTGAATTGATCCTATTGAAAATACACTCTGAAAGTTCCTTCCTGTAACTTTTTGGGTGTATTTTATTCTTTATCAAAAACCTGCTCATATTCCAGGATATTTCCAACGTTTGTCTCAAGCGTCAGAAAGATAATCAGGTCAGGTTTATACCGTTCCACAATTTGTTTGTTGATGGCATATTTCCATGCATCAAAGATATAAAGTGTTTCGCTGAATGTTTCATTGAAAAAGGGAATCATGTTTTCCCCGAATGAATCGCGAATAATCAGCACCCGTTTAGCATTCAGCGCTCCAGGATTTGTATAATGCCGTTCGTATTCCCAAGGATAAGGAAAACCTTCCGTCACTTTGAAATTATACAACGGAGCTTCTTTCGCTGAAGTATTTGCAAAATCAGCTACATATGTCATTTCAGAGAGTTCGCCTTCCTTTCCTAAGAAATTAAGCAGGTTTCCGTTTGTCCGGTTATACGGTTTCCATTGAACCTCCTTTTCTGATAAATAGCGAATAGAAGCATCGCGCCGGTGCATCAGCTTCATTACTTCCTGATACGCAATAAAAGCACCTTTTTGCGCCCAGTGGTTGTCCTGCTTGTAATAGGCATATTGCTTATCTTTGAGGGCAAGCATTTCATTCAGCGGATACACCACAGTTAAAGGAAAGGTTTTATCAAAATGTGCTTTCAGGACAATACTGCGGTTCTTTCCTTTTTCATAAATCCCCATCGGCAGGTTTTCCGGGTAGACATGGTGCTTGTTAGGAGCAACCAGCCAGTAAAAAGGAATATCTTTACTATCCAGATATCGCTGTTTTTTTCTCCATTCCGCTTCTAAAAGCCGTAATTTTTTCTTGTCAAAGAAATACTCGCCGGAATAAATTTTCTGATCCGGGTATGCTAAAAAATAATTCCCGTTCGAACCCACAATAACATCCTGAATGTTCGGAGTGACACCCATTACGAATTTTGCTTCGTGATATGCTCCGAGGAATAATCCCCTGTAAGTAAAATTATCATTCAGATAGGCATCAAATTCTTCGGGAAATTTATCCAGCTTATTGACATTAAACTCCGGAAATTTAGCTAATGTCCGGTTTTCAGATTTATTTTTATACACTTTCCATTTAAAATACTGATTCAGAAACATAAAATAAATGAATCCGAAAAAGAGAACCGGTAATATCAGATAATTAATTTTTCTCATCAAAAACGGTAATAAATGAATGGGTTATAAGTCGAGCCGCACAGCACCATTACTGAATACAAAAACAATAATGGAATAAGAATATTCATCCGGAAGAACAAAAATGCAGGAGAAAAGCGCGTAGAAGGAGTTTCCAGCTTTTCAACCAGCTTCGGATAAAACGGCATGGAAAACAGGATGGCGATCGCCAGCACCATGATTTTTTCAATATCCAGATTTTCCAGTAACGTAATTCCTTCCCCTTTAAAAGAAAACAGGAGCTTTACATAATCCAGCGCTGCATCGAATGTCTCTATTCTAAAGAACACCCAGGCGATCATAACCACCAGCATCGTGTAAACCCATCCTGCAAAAGCAGGTATTCTTTTTAGCGCATCTCCTAAAAACAGGCGTTCCATAATCATGAAAAAGCCATGAAATACACCCCAGAAAACAAAGCTCCAGGTTGCTCCATGCCAGAAGCCTGTCAGTATAAAAATAATGCTCAGATTCAGATAGGTTCTGAATTTTCCTTTCCGGTTACCGCCTAACGGAATGTAAACATAATCCCTGAACCATGTCGAAAGGGAAATATGCCAGCGCCGCCAGAATTCCTGAATGCTTGAAGCAATGTACGGATAATTAAAATTTTCCGGGATCTTAAAGCCGAACATACTTCCGAGCCCGATCGCCATATCCGAATAGCCGGAAAAATCATAATAGATCTGTACCGTGTAAGCCAGGATTCCCAGCCATGCCGCAGGGGAGCTGAGCAATTCCGCGTTGACATTCATGATCTGATCTGCAAGGGCACCCGCCGTATTGGCAATCACTACTTTTTTAAACAATCCGAGAATAAACCGCTGAATTCCCGTATTGACTCCTAACAGCGTAATTGTACGGGTTCTGATCTGGTAAATAATATCGTGATAGCGTATAATCGGTCCTGCCACCAGCTGGGGAAAGAAGCAAATGTAAAGTGTCGTCTCATCCAGGCGAATCGGCTCTCTTTTCTCTGAACGGTAAATGTCTGTCAGAAAGGAAATTCCGTGAAATGTAAAAAAAGAAACACCAAGCGGTAGCGGAATATTGAACTTTTTAATATGCAACTGCAGCAAAGCGCTGATATTCTCAATAAAAAATCCTGCATATTTAAAGGTGATCAAAATAAGAAGGTTGAGTACAATTCCGGCAATCAGCCATTTCTTGTTATGCCCTCTTACTTTTCTTCCTATAAAAAAATTCAGCAGAATGGAGAGAATCAACACTACTGAATAAGAAACACCGCCCCACGCATAAAAGAGCAGGCTGGTAATCATCAGCACTCCGTTTTTCCAGATATTGTTGTTCCTTCCCGAATAAAGGACAAATACGATCGGAAGGAAAACAATTAAAAACGTAAGGCTGCTAAATATCATGTACTAAAAATCACACAAATATATACTGTCATCCGGAGGACGGGGCCGGAACTGCTTTAATTTTTCTTAATTTGTAAACGGGTAAATTGTTTTTTATTGTATTTAGAAATATTCCACATTGTCAATTTTCAGAATCGTAATGAAATTGGTTTTTATATCTCTGGTCAGCGTATAAGACAGAATGCCGGTTCTGGAATTATAAATCAGCTGAATTTCAGTAATATGTTCACCGTTTTTATAGATTTGCTTGTCGGTTAAATTTCCCTGTGCATCATAATTGAAAACGATTTCCTGCTGGATGTTTTTATTTGTCGGGGAATATATTTTCTGCCTGGAAACCCACCCTTTTGAGTTATAGTCATATTCCGTAACGGTCATCTGTGAGGTTGTCCGGATGATTTCTTCTTTTTTCTTCAGCAGGCCCAGCTCGTTATACGTCAGGTATTCATCCAGGTAAGGAAAATCATAGTTATTGAAATATGTTTTTTTCAATACCGCTGGGTTCTCCGTGTATTCAAAACGCTCCGAATTCAGATAGGTTGAACGTTCAAACTGAGGTTTGACGACATTATTAGTGGTTGTATCAATATCTCTGTAATATTCTTCTTTGATCACACGGTCTTTATCATCGTACGTAAATCTGGTAGAGAAAAATCCTTTTGCATCTTTTTGTCGGACAACACTTAAATTATTCTTTTCATCGTACTCATAATACAGTACTACCGTATCTACAATCGTTCCGATCAGCTTTGTCTCCAGCGAATAGACCAAGTGGCCTTTTCTGTCAAATTCATAACGGTAAATATATTTGGATTCACGGATGATGTCTCCTGTTTTCTTGTATTGAAAATGCCCGTTGAGAGTTTTGATCCTGTTATTTTTAACGAACTGCTCATTAAAATAAGGTAATTCCGTAAAAGCAAAGCCTTTTGAGTTGTCCAGCATCTGGGCGGACAAACAAAACGGCAAAAAGCCTGTTAATAATGCGATGTATCTTTTCACGGTACAAATGAACGATGAATGAAAGCACTTAGTATTATCTGCGTTTGTTTTTTATTAAAAGCAAATTGTTATTATCATCCAAAAACAAAAAATCCTAAAGAAACATCTTCAGGATTTATATTTATTAAATTTTAAAAGGGTCAGAACAAGCCATTGATTTCCGCATCAATTGCATTGATAATTTTCCCCAGATCTTCCTGGTTTTCATGAAAACGGTTGTTATCAACATCTACTATCAGTAGCTTCCCTTTATCATAGGTTGAGATCCATGCTTCATAACGTTCGTTCAGGCGTTTCAGATAATCCAGGCGGATAGATTCTTCATATTCCCGTCCTCTTTGCTGGATCTGTTGCACTAAAGCCGGAACACTTGCACGAAGATAGATGAGCAGATCCGGTGCTGAGATGAATGAATCCATCAGGTTGAACAATGAAAAATAATTTTCAAAATCGCGTGTTGTCATCAGTCCCATAGAATGCAGATTGGGAGCAAAAATAAACGCATCTTCGTAAATTGTCCTGTCCTGAATAACCCATTTTTCAGAATCTCGGATTTCCTGCACCTGCGTAAACCGGCTGTTCAGATAGTAAATCTGAAGATTGAACGACCAGCGCTGCATCTCTTCGTAAAAATCATTCAGATACGGATTTTGCTCCACATCTTCGAAGTGTGTCTCCCATCCGTAATGTTTCGCCAGCAACTTTGTAAGTGTTGTTTTTCCGGCCCCGATATTACCTGCTACTGCAATGTGCATAAGTCGTCTTGTTTTAAGAAGCACTAATTTAAAAATTCTGGCGCAATTTCAAGGTTTTATGGACGATTTTCAAAAGAAAATAATTTTATCTCTTTGTCTGTCTGGAAATAAAACTTGTTTTCATTTTTAAAAAAATACTTTATCCCTGTCAGCGGAAGTGTGATTTTTTCCGTGAACTTATCCTTGAGGTGCATGAAAAAAAGATCATCGCCAACCAGATAATACAGAATATCATTTTCTATCTGGATAAGGCGCACTTTTTCCAGTGAAATAAAATCCAGCATCGTTCCGTAGCGGTCCAGGACAAAAATGCCTTTCGTCGGATCTACCAGATACAGCTGGCTGTTATATTCCAGCATCTGAAGGATCATTTTAGCATTTAGCAACCCGAAGATATTGTCAATCCGTTGCTGCTGAGCTACCTGTCTTGTATAAAGAACAATACGAGAATTATCCGAGTCAAACACCCAGATTTTATCTGGCTGGGCAGAAGTCACCACTTTTGTCGCAAACGAAAAGCCTTCTCCTGTCAGGTCAATAATGTCCTGCTGTTTGGCAAGCGTGTTATCCAGGTATTCAACCAGCTGCTGATCTTCCGAGAACAGCATGATCTTCATGGGATTCCGGGCATCAATAAAGCTGATATCGCTCCAGTTCTTAATGCTTTGTTTAAAACGTTCCTTTCCGGTGGAATCTATTTTATACAAAACCTGCTCGTAGGTATAATACAGGTTATTGTATTGATCTACTGCGAAAACACTGTTTCCGGCAGGTTTCGACCATTGTTCCTTCCATGAAAAATGAATTTGTCCAAAGCCGGTCAACGGCAACACATAAAGGAATATATAAAAAAGTAACTTCATGGTTTATAATAAACTCAAAACTTCTTCCATAATTGTCCTGTCATTGCAAAGACGGGGTATTTTATGCTGTCCTCCCATTTTATTTTTGGATTTCAGCCATTTATCGAACACGCCTGCAGGTGCAAAATGGACTTTCGGAGCCAGCACAGCAATATCTTTTGTCCGTTTCGCGTCGTAGTCCGAATTTACGGTTCTCAAATTCCGGTCCAAAAGATCAATAAACTGTTCCTTATCCGAAGGTTCCGTCAGAAACTCAATCACCCATTCGTGCCGGCCTTTGGTTGTTTCTTCGCCAAATTGCATAAAAACAGGAGCAACGGTATAATTCATTACCTGCGCGCCGGTCTCTCCGGCAGTTTTGGCGATAGCGGTCTCCGCATTATCAACGATCAACTCTTCCCCGAAAGCATTGATAAAGCTTTTCGTTCTTCCCGTAACTTTAAAACGGAACGGATGGACAGATGTGAACTTAACCGTGTCGCCCACAATATATCTCCACAAACCTCCGATCGTGGAAATTACCAGCGCGTAATTCACTCCCAGCTCCACCTCTTCCAGCCCGACAACCTGCTTACTGTTTACTCCGTCATAAGCTGTCATCGGTATGAATTCATAAAAGATGCCGTGATCCAGCAGCAGCAGCATATCGTTTGTATCCGGCCGGTCCTGAAATCCAAACATTCCCTCAGAGGCATTATACGTTTCAATATAGTTCATGTTGTCACCCGGAATGATCTTCCTGAACTCCTGCCGGTAAGGCTCAAAGCTGACTCCGCCATGCATGAACAGCTCCAGGTTCGGCCAGACATCCAGCAGGCTATCTGTTCCTTTCAGCTCGAGAATGCGGTGGCAAAGCACCAGTGTCCAGCTTGGAACCCCGGAAAGAATCCTGACATCTTCTTCCATGGTTTCACGCGCCATTTTTTCAATTTTCGGCTCCCAGTCACTCATAAGCGCTATTTCCCTGCTCGGAGTGCGTTTCATTTCTACCCACCACGGCAGATTTTTCAGAATGATCGCTGACAAGTCGCCCATGTAGGAATCTGCGCTCAGCTCATTTATCTGAGAACTTCCCCCGATTACCAGCGTCTTTCCCGAAAACAGCTGCGCATTGGGAAAAATCTCGTAATAATTCGCCAGTAAATCTTTTCCTGCTTTATAATGGTTTTCAAAAAGGGATTCTTCTGTTACCGGAATAAATTTGCTCCTGTCGGCTGTTGTCCCGGAAGACTTGGCAAACCAGCTTGTTTTGCCTTGCCACAAAACATTTTCCTTACCGTAAATCTCCGTATCGATAAAAGGTTTCAGTGAATCATACGTTTGTAATGGTACATTTTGCTGAAAGGAGGGAAGATCAGTAATCAAAGAGAAATTATTCAGATTTCCCCATTCGGTATTCATACCATTAGCAACTAAAAAATCGAACCACCTTGCCTGAAGCTCCAAAGGTCGTTGACGGATTTCCTCAATTTGGGAAAGCCTTAACTTTATTATCCATTTGAATAATTCGTTCAAGCTGATTCGATTTTTATCCTTTTCACTAAGATAAAAGGATTCAGGGATGTCGGTGCAATTTTACCAACAGTTAACATTTTTATTTTCCAAAAGTGCAGTACGGCAGCAAGGATTAATTCCGGCTGTTCCGCAGATCAGAAATCTGAATTATCCCCAGATAAGCACGTATGCTAAAAAAGCTAATGCACAAACTGTGAAAATAATTCCTACAGCTATTGTTGTAGAATCAAAAAATGTACTATATTTTTCTTTTTCAGATGGATGTGATGACATAACTAATTATTTTTTTCAAAGATAAATAAATTATTTTTAAATGCCATGACTTCGGGATTTTGCAGTGTGCTCCGCCCCGAAATCAGTTCGTTTATCGCGTGTTTTATTTCAATATGGCAGCGATACCCGGCAATTCAATTCCCTCCAGGTATTCCAGCATCGCGCCGCCACCGGTTGAAACATAGCTTACCTTATCCGCCAGCTTAAATTTATTAATCGCAGCCACTGAGTCTCCGCCGCCGATCAAAGAGAAAGCACCTTTTTCTGTTGCCTCAACAATGGCATTCGCAACATCCAGCGTTCCCTGCTGAAAATTTTCCATTTCAAAAACTCCCATCGGACCGTTCCACAAGATCACTTTTGAACTCAAAAGCACTTCTCTGCAGATTTCGGAAGTTTTTTCTCCGGTATCCAGTCCCATCCAGCCATCCGGAATCTCGTTAATATTTACTATCCGGCGGTTGGCTTCATTATCAAATTTATCAGCAATCACCGTATCTACGGGAATTACCACTCTGACGTTGTTTTCTCCCGCTTTTTTCAGGATTTCCCGCGCTGTTTCAAGGAAATCGTCTTCTACCAGAGAGTTTCCTACTTTTCCACCCTTTGCTTTCACGAATGTATAAGCCATTCCTCCGCCAACGATCAGATTATCCACCCGTGTCAGCAAGCGTTCAATAATTGTAATTTTTGAAGAAACTTTCGCTCCGCCAACAATAGCCGTTACAGGCTTATCCGTAGCATTCAGCACACGGTTGACATTTTCGATTTCCTTCTCCAGCAAATAACCAAACATTTTATCGTTCGGAAAAAAGCCGGCAACAATTGTTGTGCTCACATGTGCTCTGTGAGCAGTTCCGAACGCGTCATTCACATAGACATCTCCATGTTTTGACAGCTCTTGTGCAAAAGACTCCGTACCAGTAGTTTCCTGTTTATAAAAACGCAAATTTTCCAGAAGCAGCACTTCTCCCGGCTTTAGATTTTTACTCATTTCAAAAGCTTCGCTTCCTATACAATCAGAAGCAAATTTCACCTCACGTTCAAGTAATTCCGACACTTTTGAAACAATATGCTTTAAGGAATATTTCTCTTCAAAGCCTTCTTTCGGCCTTCCCAGATGGGACATCAGCACAACACTTCCTCCTTTTTCCAGAATATGGTTGATAGTAGGCAAAGCGGCACGGATCCGCGTATCATCCGTCACCTTAAACGTTTCTTTATCCAACGGAACGTTGAAATCCACTCTTATCAACGCTTTTTTTCCATTAAAGTCATACGTGTCAATCTTGTACATGATTACTTAACAAATTTATATTTGAAAATACAATAAATAGCTCTGAATCCGTCTTTCCAGCCGATCTTCTTCCCTTCTTCATACGTTCTGCCGTAATAAGAGATGCCCACTTCATAAATTCTGATTTTCGGAATTCTTGCCAGCTTTGCAGTAATTTCCGGCTCGATACCGAAACGGTTCTCTGTAATAATGATATTCTTCGCAATGGACGAGCGCATCAGCTTATAACAGGTTTCCATATCCGTCAGATTCAGATTTGTCATCATATTGGACAGGAACGTCAGAAATTTATTTCCTATGGAATGCCAGAAAAACAAAATACGGTGCGGATGGTGCCCCATAAAGCGGGAACCGTAAACAACGTCCGCATTATCCATAAAAACAGGCTTCAACAATAGGTTATAATCTTCCGGATCATATTCCAGGTCCGCATCCTGAATCAGCAGATAATCCCCTGTACATTCTTTAATCGCACGGTTGATCGCTGCTCCTTTTCCCTGGTTATGAGATTGTGAAAACAATTGCATTGGAAGCTCCGGATTGTTTCTCATATAGTCCTCTATACGCTCAACAGTATCGTCTTTTGAGCAATCATTGACAATTATGATTTCTTTTTCAATCCCGTCCGGCAGCTTGACTGCTTTTATACGATCCAAGATCAGATGAATCGTCGGACCTTCATTATAAGCAGGGATTAGTATGGATAATTTACGTAAATTCATAGAGGGTAAAATCGGCGCTAATTTAATGAATTATATGTTGAGAAACAGACTTCTTTAATTTTTAATGGCTGCCGGACATTTTGAATGAGCAACTGAAATTTAATTATGTCCATTTTATTTTCCGGCAATTCAAATTTGTATACAACGTTCACAAGCCGTTCATTATTATAAAAGAATCTTTGTAATGTGTAGTACTGGACGCTATCCTTCTCATCCCGCAGGTATATTTCCATAAATTCATTATCCGCTTCTCTATCCAGCTGAAACCTTATTTCTCCAAATACTGAAAGTGAATCAATGACGCCTTTTTTTATCAGGATCGCAGTATCTAAATATCCCGGATATAATGAGGGGCTCAGTTCTCCTGCCAGCATAGTTTTATGCCGTAGCGTCCCGACAGGAAAAGGTTCTTTCCAAAAATACCAACCGTATTTTTCATTCGTGCTCAGAAAGACCTTCCATTTCAGGAACCTCTCCTTCAATGACTAATTCTCCTTCTGTTTTGGCAATAATCTCTTCTGTAGAAACACCAGGAGCCCTTTCCAGCAAATAAAATTTTCCGTCTTTTATTTCAAGTACCGCTAAATTTGTGACTACTTTTTTTACGCAGGCAACACCCGTCAACGGTAAAGTACATTTTTTCAGCAGCTTGCTTTCTCCTTTCGGATTTGTGTGCATCATCGCAACAATGATATTTTCAGCAGATGCCACCAGATCCATTGCTCCTCCCATTCCTTTTACCATTTTACCCGGAATTTTCCAGTTGGCAATATCTCCGTTTTGTGAAACTTCCATTGCCCCCAAGACAGTTAATTGCACATGTTTTCCACGGATCATGGCAAATGATGTCGCCGAATCAAAAAAGACAGCACCTTTCTTTACGGTAATGGTTTGCTTTCCGGCATTAATAAGATCGGCATCTTCTTCTCCTTCAAAAGGAAACGGCCCCATTCCCAGAACTCCGTTCTCCGACTGAAATTCTACTTCAATCCCTTCAGGAATGTAATTTGCAACCAACGTAGGAATCCCGATTCCCAGATTCACATACCATCCGTCTCTCAGCTCCTGAGCAATCCGCTTCGCAATTCCGTTTTTATCTAATGCCATAAGTTCTCTTTTGAGGGGTTACTACAATAAAAGTTCCCCAAAGTTAAAATTTTAAGTGATTTGAAAGTAAATTTCCGTTTACAAACCAGCCGAATTTTTTTGCTTATTCCGCCACCTTAAACACGATCTTCTCTTTCAGAATCGTATAGGAAAAAGCATTCGGGTTATACAAATAAATTCCCAGATCTTTTAGTTCACCGGGAGAAAATTCCACTATTTTCCTGAAAGTATATTCTCTGTTTTTCCCGGCTGCCCAGTTCAGATTGAATCCATGGTACCTGTTGTTTCCTTTCGTATCCGTTTTGTCCACGACTAGCACCAGCGTTTCCCGCGCCAGTTCAGGTGTATTCACCTTGCACTCTATAATGATTTTCACTCTTTCACCAGTGATCTGTTTCCATGAAGTATCAATCAGGTTATAAAAAACGTCAGCCGTGGTCAGTGGTTCTTTTCGGTCATAACCTGCTGCTTTCATTTCCTGATAAGCATATTGTTTTTTCCTTTTAAAAATTGTCTGCCACGTACGTTTATTATACCGCAACAGCGTGTACCCTTCCGATTTGGCGTCATTGACCCCGTCAATTTTCGAAGAAACTATTTCTTCATTAAATGTTGTGTGCCTGTCAAACAGATTAAGTACCAGGAAATTTAACGGATTATTCTTGCGGACATGATAAGCATAGGTCAGCTGCTGTGTAAGATAAAACGCAGCAGACCTGGTACGTCCCGCTTCCTTCCGGAATAAATAAAAATCCTTTTTCTCCATGCGGTCGTCAGGAGAAAAAGCAGAAGTCCGGAAATTAAAATAGTTATGGGCAACAAAAGGTAAAGCGACAAAAACAACGCTGGCCCAGGAAGTAAGAAGGTATTCATTCAGTGTGAAAACTACTGCGCAGATCAGCAAAAAGAGCAGCTGCATGCCGACACGATCCTCAGGATAATTCGTATCCAACAGCCACCTCATCAGCTCTATCGCTACCAGATTACCGATAAAAAGCCCGATCAGCAACGTCGCGGGAGCATGGAATACGGCAAAAGAACCTTTTGAGATCCATGCGTAAATAACATGAAGAATTAACAGTGCAATGACTGCTATCAGAACATACTTGACAATGATCGATGTGGTCATCAGGACAAACTGGCTCAATGTTGCCCCGGTCGTTAGCCAAAGCCCGTCTTTATTTCCATAGTACAAAGCCCCGTTCATCTTTAAAGAATAGGCGTGGACAGCAGCAAAATACAAGCTGACAACAACCATTATACAAAGAACCACATAATAGTAAAATGGTTTCCAGTCGTTATATTTCCGGGCTTCAATCAAGATTTTGATACCCGTATATCCCATCATCAGAACGGCTGTTATTAAAATATTGAGGTTGGCATAGATCGCCAGCACCAACAAAACAGCCATCATTATTGCCTTCCCTAAATGATATTCTTTGTTGACCTCCAGAAAAAAACAGACAGTCATCAGCATAAAAGCCATGGACATTCCATAGCCTCTGCAATAAGCGAAATAATCAAGCACATAGGGAATACCGGTCATTCCGACAAGGAAAAAATACTTCGTGTACTCATAGCGGAGCATGCCTGCCATGCGATAAGCGGCATAAAAGAACAGTAAGAAAGAAAATACATTGGGTAAGCGGATCGCCCAGATATGATCTCCGAAAACCGAATAGCAAACTTTTCCCAGAAAGCTGTTCAACAAGTGATTGTTGGCATCCAGAACTGTTCCTTCTCCCCAGATCGTATTGTAATCTATATAATGAAACAACGTAGCCAGCTCATCATGTACCGGTTCCACCCAAACTGCCCGAAGAACGATGTAAGTGAATACTATCAGACAAAGAATTAATGAGAAAAGATTAAACTTTATAGTTGACCGTTGAGCTTTCATTTTTACAGTAATTAAAATAACAGAAAAGGCCGTGTTGCCACGACCTTAAACTTATTGAATGTCTTTTACCTCTATTTCAAAGATCAGATCAGAATACGGCGGAATCGCTCCCGGACGCCCCATTGCGCCATACGCATCATAGTAAGGAATAATCAGAATTGCCTTTCCGCCTTTTCCAAGCATAGATAATCCTTCCTCAAATCCAGGTATCATAGGAGTTTGCTTATAAACAAATTCCAATGGCATTCCTCGTGGAATGGACGAATCAAATACTTTTCCATTAAGGAATTTTCCTGTATAATCTACTTTGATTTTTTTTCCTGTCTGAACCTTTTCACCGGTACCTTCGTTCAAAATCACATACGAAAGCCCTGAAGCAGTTTGCTTAGCCTCCGGATATAATTTTACAGCCTGCTCGTAAGAATATTTTTTATAATCTTCCTTACTCATGGATGCCATTTTTTCGATTCTGGCAACTTCCGCATCCTCTCCTTTCTTTTGCTCGTTATATCCTTCTTTGAATTTTTCAGAAGCCACCCATTTTTTTGATGAATATGCTTTTCCTTCACGGATAATTTCCAGCTTTTCAATAACATCATTTGCCAATGTGGAATTAACAATCTCCTGACCTGAAATCACTTCCCCGAAAACAGTATGCTTTCCGTCCAGCCATGGTGTCGGCACAATGGTGATAAAAAACTGGGATCCGTTTGTATTCGGACCGGAATTAGCCATGGAAAGAATCCCCGGCTTGGAATGCTTTAAATCAGGAACGATCTCATCATAAAATTTATATCCCGGGCCGCCTGCACCCGTTCCTTCCGGATCACCACCCTGAATCATAAAATCACTCTGGTCGCCATTCGCTACGCTGATCACCCGGTGGAATTTCTGCCCGTTATAAAAAGGCTTATCAAATTTCTTATCCAAAATTACCAGGTCTCCTTCTGCCAGTCCGACAAAATTCGCCACAGTCATTGGTACTTCATCCGCAAACAGTTTTACTAAGAAGTCACCACGGTTTGTAGTGAATTTTGCATAAATCCCGTCTTCCAGTTTTTGTCCGAAGGAGAAAGAAAAAAGTGCCATTCCCAAAAAGGCCACGATTCCTGTTAAAAGCTTATTGTTTTTCATATTATACTTCATTGAATTGTAAAAATAAAAGATTTTTCGGACGAAGCAGCAAAATGTGTTCCAAGAGTAATGTTTTTTGATTTCACCGCAATCAGAACCGGCATTTCTTTACAACACTTCAACAGCGCCAACAAGCATTTACTGAGACGGATCTCATTTTAACAGAACCAGAAAACCATAACAGGGGTTACGGGTAGAAGTACCCTGTTGTGGGGGTATAAATAACTATTGAAAAAACGAGAGTTTTTACTCGCAGACATTGCTTTAAAACAGCTTACATTTGTAATAGTAATTACTAAAAATAGTGCCCTGAAAGGCTAAATTCAAATCTTATATTTTTTAGTTTTTGATATCATTCATAAAATAATTCGATCGAAAAAAGTGGAAGCTATAACCACTTAAAAAAATGCCCTATCCTGTTTCTGGAAGTGACAGGGGCGAATTCCGAAAAGCCTTATGAGTAAGATAATCAAATAAAGAATAAAATGGAAGAAAATCTATCAAATGCATCGCTGATAAGTATCGATATATTAACCGTTATCGACACTGAATATATCAAGGCAAAATACGGACCCAACAATAACAGTCCGTCAAATCCGGTTCCGATTGATCACAATAGCCAGTTTTTAATTTGTACTGATACCAGAGGTATCATTTCAGGGCAAGGTACTGCTGATCTTAACTTCAGAGCAAATGCCGGAGATTTAGTGTCCTTCAGAGGTACCTCAATTTATCAAAATTCGGATGACGCTGTAATCGTATATGGAATTGTCAAGAATAATAACGTACCAAAATCCGTAGATGTCTTTAATCAGTTTGTTACAAATATTGTAGAAAGAAATGGCGCCGTGCAGCCTAACCCTAAGCAACTAAATGGTCTTCCTGCTATCCAAGTCAAGCAAAGTTTTCTGAGCTATGATTCGAAAGTTGCCAGAAGCGGTATGGAAGCATTTCTGGTAAATATCGCACTTTATACAATGGATCGCACAGGACAAAACCAGGTTCTTTATGGATATTATAGCTGGGACCCAACCATTACGGTTCAATAAGGAAACTAATCAGAATTAATTACGTGTTATCAAAATTCTACAGATTAAGGTCAACACTTATTTTATGTAAAAAAACCAGTTGGAATTTTCACAATTCCGACTGGTTTTTAGTGAATACAATCCATATCTGAGAGAAGCGCTAAAGAGCTTATTTCTCTTGTCATCTTCAACTGTCAAATTTTAATCAGACAATCTTTTATAATGTTGTTTCTTCAACTATCTTTGCAGCTATGGAACAAAGAGAAGACAACTTAAAGGACGTTATATCACACGCAAAAGAATATGGTTTTGTATTTCCTTCATCTGAAATATATGATGGTTTAGCAGCTATTTATGACTATGGGCAGCTGGGATCAGAACTGAAAAACAATCTTAAAACTTACTGGTGGAAATCCATGGTGCAGATGCACGAAAATATCGTTGGCATTGATTCGGCTATCTTCATGCACCCAACCACCTGGAAAGCTTCCGGGCACGTGGATGCTTTCAACGATCCGTTAATTGACAATAAAGATTCCAAGAAACGATACAGAGCAGATGTCCTGATCGAAGAGCATATTGAAAAAATCCGCCAGAAGACGGAAAAAGAAGTTGAGAAAGGCAAAAAGAAATTTGGTGAATCCTTTGACGAAACACAGTTCAGGGCTACCAATCCGAATGTTTTACGCAATGAGGAAAAGATCAGATCCATTGAGGACAGAATGCGAGAAACGCTGGAAAACAATGACCTGGAAGGTGTCCGACAGCTAATCGTGGATCTGGAGATCGTTTGTCCTGTTTCCGGTTCAAAAAACTGGACGGAAGTCCGCCAGTTTAACCTGATGTTTTCTACCGAGCTGGGATCTGTTGCGGGAGATGCATCAAAAATTTACCTTAGACCGGAAACGGCTCAGGGAATCTTTGTGAACTATCTCAATGTTCAGAAATCAGGCAGAATGAAAATTCCTTTCGGGATCGCTCAGATCGGTAAGGCGTTCCGTAACGAGATCGTTGCACGCCAGTTCATCTTCCGCATGCGGGAATTTGAACAGATGGAAATGCAGTTTTTCGTGCGGCCGGGTGAAGAAATGAAATGGTACGAATACTGGAAGGAAACCCGCAGAAAATGGCATGGCGCGCTCGGCTTGGGAGCAGAAAAATACCGTTTTCACGATCATATCAAATTAGCACACTATGCAAATGCCGCGTGTGATATTGAATTTGATTTTCCGATGGGATTCAAGGAATTAGAAGGAATTCATTCCCGTACGGATTTCGATCTAAAGCAGCACGAGCAGTATTCGGGTAAAAAGCTCCAATATTTTGACCCGGAGCTGAATGAAAGTTATGTTCCTTACGTGGTGGAAACATCGGTTGGTCTGGACAGGATGTTCCTTTCTGTGTTAAGCGCTTCTTACCAGAATGAAAAATTAGAAGACGGAACAGAACGCGCTGTTTTAAAGCTTCCTGCTCCGCTGGCACCTTATAAAGTGGCAGTATTGCCGTTGACTAAAAAAGATGGCTTGCCGGAAAAAGCAAGGAAAATTATTGACGGTCTGAAATTTGATTTCCTGTGTCAATACGACGAGAAAGACTCCATCGGTAAACGTTACCGCCGCCAGGATGCGATCGGAACACCGTTCTCCGTAACGGTAGATCACCAGACATTGGAAGACAATACTGTAACTGTACGTGACAGGGATACAATGGAACAGGAACGAATCTCGTTAGATGAGCTTCATTCCTTGTTGACAAAAAGAACAAGCATGACAACGCTATTGAAACAACTGAAGTAAAAGAAAGCATTCAACAATAAATATCAAAAGGGCAATTAATTTAAAAATTGCCCTTTTCTTTTTACACTTCAGATGAATTTAACCCTGATCCTTTTCAACAGAGTAACCAATCGTAAATTTGATATTATATCTTTACAACTTAAGACTATTTACTTAATTTTACAGAGAATACTGATTTTAAATCAATTGCTTATGAAATACTTCCTTATTATTTTTCTGCTGTTTTTCAGCTTGCTTTCCAGCGCTCAGGGATTAAAACTCAAAGGTAATCAGGGAGGTTTATTTTCTTTAGGTGTACGATCTACCGTCAGCGTATTTGATCATGATAAATTCGGGATAAATGGTTTCGGGTACGGAGGGCAATTCCGCTTACAGCTGGCTAATCGTTTAAATACAGAATGGTTTGCTGACTATATGCGCGGAAATATCGGCGGCCTTGCCAACAGAACGGATTATCATGTCGGCTGGAGTGTTATGTATTATTTTACAGATAAAACAGCTCCGGTAGTGAAACCTTATATTGTTGCGGGGCATTGCTTCGACAAAACGGTTTTAGTGGATAACTCCGATAAAAGCAACCGGATCACGAAGAACAGTTCTGCCATTCAGGCCGGAGCAGGAATTCATTTCAACCTATCTGAAAGAATGGATATCACGCTTCTCGCTCAATATATGTTTCATTTAGGACAGGATGTACATGCGCATATTGAAAATGATATGGTGATGCTCCATAAGAAAAAAGGAACAGGAATAGAAGGGCATCTGTTGCTGAATATTGGTATCAATTATAAAATCGCAGATTTATGGCACAACAAAAAGAAAAAATGAAAGCTGTTCTTATCCTGTCAATGCTTTTTTGTTTTACTTCGGGAATTTTCGCTCAGCAAAAAAGCTATATCAATCCGGGATTGCTGACTGCCAGCGCAACATTATCTCCTGCGGTAATGTTGAACAGAAGTGATGTGAATTATTACCTCAACGGGTTTCTGGAAGGCCGTCTGGATAAACACATCAGCCTGCGTGGCGAGCTGCATTATATGCTGGGAAATGCTTCCGAGAAATTCCTGAACAGGAATATCAGGACAACCTTCGGATTACAATACGGTTTTCCTTTCGGAAATTTTGAGATTCATACCGGTTTTGCTCCTGGGTTTTCAATCATGGAATCTAATCGTAATCTTTCTGTTTTTGAATTTGTACCGACAGTTCAGCTGAATGCAGGCGTCCGTTATTATGTATGGAAGTATTTCAATTTTTTCAGCAATTTCAGCTATGTCCACTCTAAAATGAATAATCTGAATCAAACCAGCGGAATGGCAGATGAGTTCGTATTTGCTGTTGGCTTAGGCTTAAATTTTCAGGTGCTGAAAAAGTACCGGGAATAAATTCACATGGGAAAAGGCGGACTTATTTTCTTATTCATCTTATCTCTGAAAGTATCCTTTTCCCAGTTTCAATCAGGGATCGGCTTCGGGTTCTCTCCTATGAGGACAATATATTTATATGACACTCCGTCCGCTTGTTTCGGAGTGAATTTCAAACACAAAAAGTGGAACGTTATTCCACAGATTTATTACGGACAGTATTTTTCAACTAAAAGCTATCATCCTAATAAAGGTTTCAGAATAGAGCCGTCTCTTTATATACCCTTTTCTCTCAGTCAGGTAAATCCGAAAAATTATTTCTATGCCGGTGTTGATGCTCTTATACGCAAAGTAAATTATACAGCTTATACAAAAGGTTATTTTGAAGAGGATACAGAAATTACATCTATCATGTAAATAAACAATCGTATGCATTAGCAGGAGCTTTAGGTGTTTATCTGGAAACAAAATTCAATCTTTTCTTTGACATCCATTTTAATCTGGGAGTCAGATACACCCAAAACAGCATTAAACTGGAAGATCATCCGGCAAAAGATTTAGATAAAGTAATCGGTGACAGTCCGGCTCTCAATCTCATTCTTTCAGACGGAACTGTCTGGATGCCGAATTATGTTATAGAACTCCGTATCGGGTATTTCCTTCCATTTAAAAGAAAGTAAAAACAAAAAAACCGCCTCTTTCCGAAGCGGTTTTAATAAATTATTTTATTTCTTATCAGGCCATCACCTTCGGTGCGGCTTTCAGAATATCTTCGCTTGTTTCAGAAATAAACTGTTCGAAGTTTTTCACAAATTGTGCAGCCAGCTTATTTGCTGTTTCATCATAGGCAGTCTTATCTGTCCATGTTTCTCTCGGATTTAAAATCTCGGAAGGAACATTTTCACAGGATGTAGGGAACTGCAAGTCAAATACCGGCAATGTTTCGTATTTAACATCTTTCAGCCTGCCTTCCAGCGCTGCTGTAATCATTGCTCTTGTATAAGACAATTTCATACGGCTTCCAACTCCGTAAGAACCTCCTGACCATCCTGTATTCACTAACCAGACGTTAATGTCAGAGCCTTCTAATTTTTCACCAAGCAGCTCAGCATACTTAGCCGGATGAAGCGGTAAAAATGCCTTTCCGAAGCATGCAGAGAAAGTGGTTGTCGGCTCTGTGATCCCTACTTCAGTTCCGGCAACTTTCGCGGTATAACCGGACATAAAGTGATACATTGCCTGTTCTTTTGTCAATCTGGAAATCGGAGGCAATACTCCGAATGCATCTGCTGTCAAAAAGAAGATATTTTTCGGGGATGTTCCTACAGAAGGATTCGCTATATTATCAATATGGTATAACGGGTAAGAAACACGTGTATTTTCAGTGATGGAAACATCTGCATAATCAACTGTAGAAGTTCCGTCAATGAAACCTATATTTTCTAAAATCGCTCCGAATTTAATCGCATCATAAATCTGAGGCTCTTTTTCTCTTGATAAATCCACTGTTTTAGCATAACAGCCACCTTCAAAATTGAAAACCGTATCATCCGCCCAGCCGTGCTCATCATCTCCGATCAATAAACGGTTCGGATCGGAAGATAAAGTTGTTTTTCCCGTTCCTGAAAGGCCAAAGAATACAGCGGTATCTCCATCCTTTCCGATATTCGCGGAACAGTGCATTGATAACACATTTTTCTCGTGAGGCAATACATAGTTCAGTACGGAAAAAATTCCTTTTTTGATCTCACCGGTATAACCGGTTCCGCCTATTAAAATTATTTTTTTAGTAAAATTCAGAATAGCAAAATTGTGCTGTCTTGTTCCGTCGATAGAAGGATCTGCCATAAATCCCGGGGCACAAACAATGTTCCACTCAGGATCAAAACGCTCTATCTCTTCTTCTGTTGGTCTTAAAAACATGTTATAAACGAACATATTTCCCCACGGAAGCTCATTCACAACACGGATATTTGTTTTATATCGCTCATCTGCACATGCATAGGCGTCTCTTACATACACGTTTTTCCCCTCAAGGTAAGCAGCTACTCTGTTATATAATTTTTCGAATTGCTCTTCTGAGAATTTAATATTGATATCTCCCCACCAAACTGAGTTCTCCGTTTTAGCGTCACAAACCACAAATCTGTCTTTTGGAGATCGGCCGGTAAACTCTCCCGTTTCAATAGCTATGGCTCCGGTATCTGTCAGATTTCCTTCTCCTAATAAAATAGTATCTTCTACTAATTCCGCCGGGGAAAGATTCCAAAACACATTCGCTAAATGTTTTAATCCCAGTTGAGATAAATCAGCTGATTTACCTTTTTTCCCAAATTCATTCATAGTTCATCTATTTCAGCTGCCGCTATATTTTTGATTTGCAAAGTTACATTTATTCTGATTAGGAAAACAAACAATCAGTATATAATTACGAACAACTTTTAAACTGCTTCGCTTTGTCAGACTTGTTTTCAAAAATACGGCAAGTTACGTATTTCGTAACTCCTGCTATTATATTAACTTTGCAGAAAAGAGTTGCAAAACCATGTAAAACAAATCATTATGAAACAAAATTTTTTACTTCCGTTTTTAATGCTGCTATTTATTGCAGCGCCAACCGCTAAAGCTCAGGAAATTATTCCCGGCACCAGTGTATCTGCTCCTTTTCTGAAAAATCTGTTCGAAAATGCTTACTACAGCGTTGAGGATGTTCAGGATACTTACATTATCGTTCGCGACGGTTATAAATTTTATTTTGACATTGATTCAAAACAGCGTTATGTAACTATCAGCAACGTATTCAATCTGGACAAAAAATTTTCCAAGCAGGAAGTGTATGACCTGATCAACACACTCAGCAAAGAAGTTGCCCTGATCAAATGTTACTACCTAGAGCAGACGCATTCTATCGCTTTTTACTATTACTTCTGGACAGAAGGAGGTTTCACTGCAAAATCACTTATCAGTGCCTTTAAACTATACAAAGAAGCCGTTTTACTGAGTGTTGACAAAGACACCAAACATATCATTCTTTAACCAAAACCAGCTAAACAAAAACACAAGGGCTGTCTATTTTTAAGACAGCCCTAATTTTTTAAGGAAAAAATGAATCATATTAAATTGTATCATTATTCACTTTGAAACAGGACACAAATGACGCGGATTCTTTCGAGTATAAATAGTACGCTGATGACACAGATGAAGCAGATTAGCGCAGATTTTTTGGATAAATAAGTTTCGTGTAATGGTCGTCAGAAGAAAAATCATAAGGAATCAGCGACATCGGCGCACTATATAATACGGGTGAAGCAGATTGACATGGATTTTTGGGAGGGAATTAAATAAAATGCGCATCCGATAAACCGGAACAAGTTTCACATACCATACATCTGAAAACAGCTGTTGTACTGGCACACTCCTTCCAACAAAAGGAAAAGGCCGCTTAAAAACAAGCAGCCTTTTTTATTTTTTGAGCCTCTTGTCGGACTCGAACCAACGACCTGCTGATTACAAATCAGCTGCTCTAGCCAGCTGAGCTAAAGAGGCACTCAGCATTTTGAGATTGCAAATAAAATAACTTTTTCCGAAATCAAAAATATTTCTGTGTTTTTTTCAGTCGGATAATTTATTTCATTAAAAATGGGCTCTGCTACTGAAAATGAATATCCGACAGCATTAGCCTGCACTCACACTCCCCGCCACCATTTGACCCGAATTTTGTTCGCCTGAAATGCCAGCTTGCAGGGTCATTAATATCCATATTCACGGTTATTGAATCGTTATTCAGCACGATTATTTTCAGGGAATCAGCATATAACTGACAATCAGTAAATTTATAATATTGGCCTAATCCTCCTGTTTCTGCCAGTACCATTTCTGAATGATTTCCGATCAGCAATGAATCTGCCAGGTAAGATACTTCGTAATACTGGCTGGTATCGCGGTAAATATATACTTTCACATCATAATCCGACCTGTTTTCAATAATTTTCTGAAATCTTATTCCGGGATCGCAGGAAGTAAGAGCACCTATCACTAAAAGACAGGCAGCAATCTTCAAATATCTCATTATAATATAACCTTATTGTTTTGTTTTCTTTATTAGAAGAAACGTTTATGCTGTGAAAAGGTTGAAAGGGATTTTTGATATGAATTTATACCTTATCATAACGGCTAATCAGTGATTCTTCTCAATGGAAATTATCTGATTTATAAGTGTGATCTAAAACATTTGAAATCAAAATAATATATGCATCAAAAAAATAAATACTTTTGTAAGTTTTTCAAAAAATATAAATAATGAAAATAAAAATATTTCTGACTCTTATCATTGGCTTTGCTTTTTCATATTCTTTCAGCCAAAATGAATTCATCTCTCACTGGAAAACGAATGACGGGACTATTACAATACCTGTCAATAACGATTCGGTTTATAATTATTCAATTGAATGGAAAGTTGTCGGAGCAGCTTCAAATCTTGGCTCAGCTTCAAACCTGAGCAGCGGCTATCAAATTTCCGGACTGACAAACGGCGATTCCATAGAAGTAAAAATCTCCGGTGTTTTTCCTCACTTTTTCATGAATAACAATATGTCCGAAAAGCATAAAATTTATAATATCATTCAATGGGGAAATATTCAATGGAAAACATTCCAGTCTTCCTTTTATGGCTGCGAAAATCTTCAGATATCAGCAATTGACCAGCCGGATCTGTCTCATGTGGAAAGAATGGATTATATGTTCTATGAAGCTACCCGTTTTAACTCCGACATTAATTCATGGGATGTAAGCAATGTTTCCAATATGAAATATATGTTCGGATATGCTGAACTTTTTAATTCTCCCCTTAATAATTGGGATGTAAGCTCTGTAACAAATATGTCGGGAATGTTCGAAGGAGCCAAATATTTCAATCAGGATATCGGCTCCTGGAATACCGAAGATGTAACAGATATGAGCTTCATGTTTTCAAGCGCTGCCCGCTTCAATACTCCAATTGCTTCCTGGGACGTCAGCAATGTAACAGACATGTCCTACATGTTTTCAAAGGCTTCCTTATTTAATCAAGACCTGAGCTCCTGGGATGTGCAGAATGTAATAACTCTGAGCAATATGTTCAATATGGCAACAGCTTTTAACCAGGATATCCGTGGCTGGAATGTGGAAAATGTCCTTTATTTCGAGCTAATGTTCTATTATGCTGCATCGTTTAATTACTCTCTCGGGAGCTGGAGTGTTCAACAGGCTGATTTTATGAATAATATGCTTAGGAGTTCGGGTATGAGCTACTGTAACATGGATTCCACACTGATTGGATGGAGCGTAAATGGCGTGAAAAATGGCATAAATATCGGAATCGTACCAAATTTCACTTCCTTGGGTAAAGGGGCTTTTGACGACCTTATTGACAATCACCAGTGGACAATGACCGGGGTGGAAATAGTTCCCGGAGAACTGAGTATAACAGCATCAGATCAGAGTATTTGTATTGGAACTATTGTTAATCTCTTAGCAGAAGGAGCAAACTTCCTTGTTTGGAATGATGGTATTACAGGATCACTTCGGGATGTTCAGCCAACCCAGACAACTACCTATACCGTAAGCGACGGGTGTACAAAAGAAACTTCATTAACCATAACCGTCAATACAAATCCGGATTTGATAATCACTTCCAATCCTTCCTCAGTATGTGCAGGTGAATCTTCAACTTTAACTGCCAATGGCGCAGCATCCTATGTATGGAATAACGGAAGCTCCTCCTCCTCTCCTACTGTTACTCCTTCTGCAACAACCACTTATTATGTAAGCGGAACAGATGTAAACGGATGTATCAGCTATGACTCTGTAACAGTGATTGTTGACGAATGCGCTACCATCAACAACGAAATGCTGACAGAAATCCTTATTTATCCTAACCCCATCACTGGGGCATCTTTCTGTATTTCTGCTGAAAATCTGACTGGTACTTTCAATAAATTTACAATTATTGATCTAACAGGAAAAGAACTTATTTCAGAAAAAATAGTTTCCGATAATCAGGTGATTTCTACTGAAACGCTCTCTGACGGGGTCTATTTTGTAATGCTTTCGGGCAATCGGATCAAATCCATCAAACTTGAAATAAAAAAGTAAGCTCCTATTCAACTTATTACAGCCTCCTTAAATTTATCCCAATCTTTAAATGAAGGAGGCTGTACTATGCTTATAATTCTTCCAAAGCAGTATCGAATTTAACTTATGAGCAAAAGCAGTAAAATATCAGCCTACATGCGGCTGATTCACCGTTATCTCGGGTATTTTCTTGCAGGTATTATGGCCGTTTACGCGATCAGCGGTATCGTTCTGGTGTACCGGGATACAGATTTTCTGAAAAAAGAAGTCATCTATAATGAAAAGCTTTCTGCGGGAATGTCTGAAAAAGAGTTGGATCAAACACTTCGGATCAAACGGTTTGAGATTCAAAAAACAGAAAGCGACGTTATGTATTTCAAGCAGGGAACTTACAATATCAGAACGGGTGAAGCAAATTACAAATTAAAGGAATACCCGTATATGCTCGACAAAATGGTCTCGCTTCACAAAGCCAAATCGGAAGATAAACAATCAGCATTGAATGTATTTTTCGGAGTTTCACTTCTGGTTTATGTCATTACGAGCTTCTGGATGTACGCTCCCAAGACATCTGTTTTCAGAAAAGGAATGGTATATGTGCTGCTGGGGCTGGTTCTCGGAATGATTTTACTGTTTGTCGAATTTTAAGCAGATAATGACCAATTCCGGCTGGAATATCATAATAAAATAACCTCCGGGCTCAAACATTTTTTTCACTACCGGAAAAACTGTTGTATCTTTGCTTTCCAATGCAGGAAAGACCTATCACCGATTGGTTACCAATCACCGTTAAAGAATTGGAAAAGCACGGATGGAGCGAAGTGGATGTCGTACTCGTCTCTGGTGACGCGTATGTAGATCATCCTTCTTTTGGCACTTCCGTGATCGGCCGTATTATCCAGGACGAAGGTTTCCGTGTTGCTATTGTTGACCAGCCTAACTGGAAGGACGATCTGCGGGACTTTAAAAAATTCGGAAAACCAAAATATTTTTTCGGGGTAACTGCCGGCTGCATGGATTCAATGGTGAATCACTATACCGCAAACAAGCGTTTACGTTCCACAGATGCATATACTCCCGGAGGAGCTGCAGGTTTCCGGCCGGATTACGCTTCTGCCGTTTACGCTAAAATCCTGAAAAACCTTTTTCCGGATGTGCCTGTCCTGCTTGGTGGAATTGAGGCTTCTCTGCGACGGGTAACGCATTACGACTACTGGAAAGATGAGTTAATGCCTTCCATACTGGTTGATTCGGGCGCGGATTTGCTGGTATATGGAATGGGAGAACAACCTTTACGGGAAATCCTGAAGTTGCTGAAAAAAGGTGTTTCTTTTTCTAATCTCCGTACATTAAAACAAGTAGCTTTCCTTCAGGATATCAATGAAGAGCTGCCAAGAAATAAAAACTGGAATACTGTCGAGCTGGCTTCGCATGAGGTTTGCCTGCAGGACAAAATCAAATATGCCGCCAACTTCAAAATCGTTGAAGTGGAATCCAATAAATGGAATGCGAACCGGATTGTACAGGAGGTTGGTAACAAGCGGCTGGTAATTAATCCGCCTTACAAAACAATGGAGGAAGCAGAGATCGACCGTTCATTCGATTTGCCTTATACACGCCTTCCTCACCCGAAATACAAGAAACGCGGAACGATCCCGGCATACGAGATGATCAAATTTTCCATCAATATGCACCGTGGCTGCTTTGGTGGCTGCAGCTTCTGCACTATTTCGGCGCATCAGGGAAAATTCATCGCTTCACGCAGCGAACGTTCGGTAATGGATGAAGTGGATCAGGTGGTTAATCATCCGGAGTTTAAAGGCTACATCTCCGATTTGGGAGGGCCATCGGCCAATATGTATAAAATGAAGGGTAAAGATGAAGCTATCTGCGCAAAATGTTCTTCACCCAGCTGTATTCACCCGGTGATCTGCTCTAATCTGGATACTTCCCACAAACCACTGACACAACTCTACCGGAAAGTGGATGAGCATCCTAAAGTAAAAAAAGCCTTTATCGGCTCGGGAATCCGCTATGATCTGCTGGTAGATGACTTTAATAAAAACAACGAGGATGGCAACCATGATGAATACATTGAACAGGTAGTCACACGCCACGTTTCCGGCCGCCTGAAAGTAGCTCCGGAGCATACTTCCGACGCAACATTACGGGTCATGCGGAAACCTTCATTCAAGTATTTCCACAAGTTCAAGGAAAAATACGACAAGACCTGTGACAAGCAAGGACTAAATCAGCAATTAATTCCGTATTTCATTTCCTCCCATCCGGGCTGTGAAGAAGAAGACATGGCAAACCTGGCAGCAGAAACCAAAGATATGGGATTTGAGCTGGAACAGGTTCAGGATTTCACACCTACACCTATGACTGTCGCGGAAGTTATTTATTATGCAGGTGTTCATCCTTACACGCTGAAACCTATTAATACGGTGAAGTCCAAAGAAGATAAGCTGAATCAGAACCGTTTTTTCTTCTGGTACAAACGCGAAAATCATGACTGGATCCGTCAGCGCCTGAAACGTGCTAACCGGCCTGATCTGATCGAAAAGCTGTTAGGTGAACACGAAGGCCTTCGGCCGAATCAAACACGTCCTCATTCTCCTAAAAACGAAAACGGACATTCACAAAAAGTTTTTTCACAGAAGAAAAAGCATACGCAGCAAAATCAGGAACGGCCGATACCTAAATGGCTCGCGGAAAAACGCAGAAACAAAAAATGAGGTAAAAGTCTTTACAAAAAGTCTAATATCTTCTGTCTAATATCTTCTGTCTAATATCTTCTGTCTAATATCTTCTGTCTAATATCTTCTGTCTAATATCTTCTGTCTAATATCTTTATTTTATTCTCTCCACAAAATCGATCAGTAACCAGACAATTTCATTGAATTTTGCGAAGCTGAGATCTTCATACACATCAAATACATCGTGATAATTCAGATTCTTTCCCATTGTATAGATGAAGAATGACGGAACTCCTTTTTCCGTAAAGAAATAATGATCTGAATTCGCTGCTTTTCCCCTGGACTTTATGACAGGAAGGTAATTTTTCTCCGTATTAATGGCCTGTAAAAGTTCAAACTCTTTTTTGAAGACACTTCCGTTAACTACCGTAATTCCGTCCTCTCCATTTCCCATCAGGTCAAGATTTATAAGAAATCTGATCTTTGACAAAGACATCAACGGATGGTCCACATAATATTTTGAGCCAAGCAAACCGGCTTCTTCTCCCGCAAAAGCAATGAAAACCATATTGTAATCCGCAGGATGCTTTTTATAGTGATCAGCCATACTGAGCAGCATAGCAACTCCGCTGGCATTGTCGCTCGCGCCCGGAAAAAACACCTGGTTTCCGATACCGCCAAGATGATCATAATGTGCTGTAAAGAACAAATAAGGCGCATTTTTCTTAGCTGCCGGAATAAACCCGATTACGTTTTGGGTTTTATGCTGCTTTAAAACTGGTTTAATAATTGATTTAATACTGGTAATATTTTCAGGAAGCGCCTCCTTTTGAACCACAAAAAATGCATAGGGATATTGGGCGCCCGCAACACTGAAATTCTCTTTTTTATCTACTATTTTCAGTATATTTCCATGTTGGATAAAAAAGGCAGATAAGGCATTTGCCATATCCAATGTATCGCCTTTCAGGCCGCAAGCATTAATTACAATTCCGCTATATATCTTTTTCATCAGCGAATCCCGTGCCGTCACCAGCTTTTCAGGATGCATCAATTCGGGAACAGTTATAATTCTAAATTTCCAGTCGCCAATAAATGTACCGCTTTCTTCATTAGGAATGTATTCTTTTCCTAATTCCAGCTCCTTTCCGTTAATAATCAGCTGTACATCTGTCGGAAAAGTATTTACCGGAAAGTCAAATTTCTGAAAATAACTTTTTCCTAAAGGCTGAATACCTAATCGTTTAAATTCTCCGGCAATATATGCTGCTGCAAGCGAATCACCACCTTTCACATATCCCCTTCCGAAAAATGAGCGATCAGAAAGCGTCTTACACCACTGCTGCCCTTCTTCTTTTTGGGCAAAAAGAAGAAGATTAAAACCTGTAAATAGTAATAGGATCAGTAATTTCATCAGAAAAATCTTCTTTCGATCTTATTGACAAAATCCAGTGTCGCCTGCTGTTCCAGGTTCCAGTCATTTGACAGTGCTATATCGTTCAGAACCAGCTTTGCCTCTTCAAAAGAATTCAGCTCATCTACCACAGAAACAGCCTGATTAAACGCGTCGCTGGAGCCGTTGAATAGCTCACGAATGAACATCAGCTTTTCATTCAGGCCAAAAGCAGAAGATAAACGCTCTATTTTTGGCACCAGCATCTTAGCGGAAGGATTATCTGCAATCGGCTTGTAATTTGTAAAGAACACGGGATCCGGAGCAGAAGAGGTATTTGGTGTTTCCACTTCGGGAACTTCTTCTTCTGTCATTTCCTCTTCAATAATACTCTCTACGGTAAAATCAGCAGCGTGTTCCTGGATAATATCTCCGATTGCTTTTGGTAATTCCACCTCTTCTTCTTCCGGTTGCTCAGGAATTACTACTGACTGTTCCGGAATTTCACGGTTTTCCTCCTCCGATTCATCCGCAGAAAAATCAACCGGCTGTTTTGTTCCCGGCTCATCGTCTGAAAACAAATCAAATGCAAAGCCGTCTTCTTTCTCTTCTACTGAAAATGTACCGGCTTCCTGAAACGGTGCTTCGTTCATTTCCGCTTCTGCTTCTTCAACGACGTCAGAAATCACACTTTCCGTTTCTTCAGGGATAATTGTTCTCTCCTCTGTCACTACTTTTTCTTCAATCACGGCATTTACGGGTTCCACCTGCGATTCTGCTACCGTATTGATATCATTTTCAAATGTAACCGGTGCGTTTTTCGCTTTCAGTTCGTACGCCTTATGACGGATAATTAACACACGTTCATATAATTCCCTAGTGTCTGAAACCAGCTCATCCATTTGTTTCAAATCAAAACTGCCGAGATTAATCGCCTCAAATGCCTGACTGATCGCATTCAGTAAATCCTCTTTCTTTTTAAACGCCGTCATATCTTATTCAACTTATTAACAAAAATCGTATTTTTCTAACTTTTAAGGCTTCAAAAGCACCGTAAAAAGTATATTCGTGACTAAATTAAACGGTATTTGAATAAGAATAAGTATCCTAAAAGATAAATTCTCACGGTTTAATTGTTGAAAACCCGAAAGTATATGTTTTTAGAGCAATTTCCATTAGAAACGAGAACACATGGCTGGATAGAGGTTATCTGCGGATCAATGTTCTCCGGAAAAACAGAAGAATTAATCCGCCGTCTGAAACGCACGGAATTTGCGAATCAGAAGTTTTTGCTGTTTAAGCCGAAAACAGACAGCCGTCATGCAGGAACAGCTGTGAAAAGCCACAAAGGTTCCACATTAGACGGGATCCTGATCGAAAAAGCAAGTGATGTTTTTGAGCACTGGAACGGCGAAAGGGTAATTGCTTTTGACGAAGTGCAGTTTTTTGATAACGGAATTATTGATGTGGTAAAACAGCTTGCTGACAAAGGAGCCCGTGTAATCTGCGCCGGCCTCGACATGGATTTTCAGGGAAATCCGTTCGGGCCTGTACCACATCTGCTGGCAATTGCCGAATATGTTACAAAGGTTCATGCGATTTGTGTAAACTGCGGAAATCTGGCGTATATCTCTCACCGTACGGTAAAAGAAAAAGAACAGGTATTGGTCGGTGCCAATGAAAAATACAAACCACTTTGCAGATGGTGTCATAACCAGGAAAAACCAGACAAATTCTAATAAAAAAGGAGATTTAAAAATCTCCTTCTCGTAATTATATGTAAAACAAAACTCTATATTCAGTATTAGTATTCCTAAGCTAACGCCTGCTCTAAATCCGCGATCAAATCCTCCACATCTTCCACACCCACGCTTAAACGCAGTAAATTATCCACTACACCGGATTTTTCGCGCTCCGCTTTCGGGATAGATGCGTGTGTCATCGTTGCCGGATGGTTTATAAGTGATTCTACACCACCCAATGATTCCGCCAGCGAAAACACCTTAAATGAGGACGCAACTTTAAATGTATTCTCAATGGATTTATCTTTTAGCACAATCGAAATCATTCCTCCGAAATCGCGCATCTGCTTTTTAGCGATTTCGTGATTCGGATGATCCGGGAAGCCCGGCCAGTACACTTTTTCAATTTTCGGGTGATTTTTCAGATATTCTGCAATTTTTCTCCCGTTCTGACAATGTCTTTCCATTCTTAAATGGAGTGTCTTAATTCCTCTTAAAACCAGAAACGAGTCCATCGGACCGGGATTGGCTCCGGAAGAGTTAAGAATAAAATATAATTGCTGGTGTAATTTCTCATTGTTGGTAATTAATGTACCCATTACAACATCTGAATGACCTCCCAGGTATTTCGTTACGGAGTGCATTACAATATCTGCTCCCAGATCCAGCGGATTTTGCAGGTAAGGTGAAGCAAATGTATTGTCTGCCACCATGATAATATTGTGCTGTTTCGCCGTTTTAGCCAGCGCTTCAATATCAATGATCTTCATGGTCGGATTGGTCGGAGTTTCTGCCCAGATCAGCTTTGTCTTAGCATTAATGTAAGTATTTACATTATCTGCATTTGTCAAATCGACAAAGTGAAATTTGATTCCGAACTTCTCATATAAATTAACGAACAAACGGTAAGTTCCACCGTACAAATCATCTCCTGTAATCACCTCATCACCCGGGCTTAACAACTTGAGCACTGCATCTGTTGCCGCCACTCCGCTACTGAAGCACACACAGTATTTCCCGTTTTCCAAAGCGGCCAGGTTTGCCTGTAACGCTTCTCTGGTCGGGTTTTTACCACGAGCATAACCATATCCTTTATTTACTCCCGGAGATTCCTGAACATACGTTGATGTCTGGTAAATCGGAGTCATAATTGCTCCTGTAGAAGGATCCGGCTCCACTCCTGCGTGAATTGCTCTTGTCCCGAATCCTTTTGTTGAAAAGTCTTCCATGTATAAATTATTAAGTCCTTTGTACAAACTTATCAATTTTATTTGTCTCCCGCCTTTCGATCCGGTGTTTTTCTGCCGGTTTCTTTGAGGATTTTAAGATAATGTGGCTTGGTTATTTGTAAAAATGTGCTTTCTACTTCTGGAAAAGTATTCCTACAATTTGCAGGATAAAACCTGTTGCCGAAATAATGGATACTTTTTTGTGTAAAAAAGTCATTCGTCTTTATTCTGTTGTTGCTTGAGTATTTGTTTTTCCCGTTCTACTTCTTCAATCAATTCTTTTTCCGTTGGAAGATACGGCATATACTTTGTCGCAAAAAGTTGTTTGTGTTCTTTGAGTATTGAATACTGCACAACGGTTTCATCTCTTTCGGCACAAAGTATTATTCCGATTGTAGGATTATCTTCGGGTTGTCTTTTCAGATCGTCGTACATTCGGATATACATATCCATCTGCCCTGTATCTTGATGTGTCAGCTTGGTTGTCTTTAAGTCAAACAGCACAAAGCATTTCAAAACGTAATTGTAAAAAACAAGGTCAATGTAAAAATGAGATGTTTCGGTGCTGATGCGGACTTGTCTGCCCACAAAAGAAAATCCTTTGCCTAATTCCAATAAAAACTGCTGTAAGTTTTCAATCAATGCGGTTTCAATCTGATTTTCACTTGCGTTTATTGGTTGGGGAATGTTTAAAAATTCAAAAACATAAGGATCTTTTATAAAGTCAGAATTTGTATTTTTCTCTAACATACTACTGTGCTGCAGTGCTTCTTCTTTGTTTTGTGAAGAAAGCAAACGCTGATAGTAAAATGTATTAATGTTTCGTTCCAGAACCCGCGTACTCCAATTTTGCTCACTTGCTTCTTTTATGTAATATTCTCTTGCTTCCGAATTTTCCACTCTCATTATCAACCTTATATGAGTCCAAGCCAATTTGCTACGCAGTGCGTAGCAATTCTCTTTATCGGGATAAGTAAGGTAAAACTGGCGAAAATTGCGAAGATTTGCATAGGAAAACCCTTTGCCCAATTCTTTTGTAAGTGCAATAGATAAGTTTTTCAATATAGCCTCGCCATACCCTGCTCTTTCTTTTCCGTTTTGTTCTTCCTCGACAATCCGTTTTCCAATAAGCCAATACGCTTCAACCATAGCTGAATTGACAGCCTGGTAGGCTTTTTGCCGTGCTTGCTCTAAAATCAGCTTTATTTCGGCTATGTATGTATCAGGCTTTTGTAAGCTCATATTTCCAGTGTATTACAATGCCTCAAGTTTACAATTATTCTTTCTTAGGCCCATGAAATCAACAAACTGAATATCAATAAACTAAATCATATACTTGGTTGATTTTTATCCCTATAAATCTAAACTAATATTCAGCTCCTTTAATTGTCCTTCCGCCAAAGGTGCCGGCGCATCAATCATCACATCACGCCCTGAATTGTTTTTCGGGAAAGCGATATAATCTCTAATAGAATCAGAGCCACCCATTGTCGCAACCAGGCGATCTAAGCCAAAGGCCAAACCTCCGTGTGGCGGCGCACCATATTCAAACGCATTCATTAAGAATCCGAACTGGGCAACCGCTTCCTCTTTCGTGAATCCCAGCAATTCAAACATTTTCGCCTGTAATTCTCTATCGTGAATACGAATAGAACCTCCGCCCAGCTCCACACCGTTCATTGCCAGGTCATAAGCATTCGCGCGGATTTTCCCCGGATCGGTTGCTATCAGGTGAATATCTTCTTTTTTCGGAGAAGTAAACGGATGGTGCATCGCATGATAACGGCCGGATTCCTCATCCCATTCCAGCAATGGAAAATCCAGTACCCAAAGAGGTTTAAAATCATCTGGTTTTCTCAAACCTAATTCTGCTCCCAGATGCAGGCGCAGCTCGTTCATCTGCTTACGAACCTTATCTGTATTTCCACAAAGCACTAATAATAAATCTCCCTCTTCAGCAGCAGCTTTTGAGCCCCATTGTTTCAGATCTTCTTCTGTAAAGAATTTATCAACGGAGGATTTTACGGTGCCGTCGGTATTGAATTTTGCATAGATCAATCCCGTTGCACCTATCTGCGGACGTTTTACAAATTCTGTCAGCGCATCCAGCTGTTTCCTTGTATATTCCGAACAGCCCTTCGCATTGATGGCAATTACGGTTTCCGCATTGTCAAATACCGGAAAGCCTTTTCCTTTTGCGATTTCTGAAAGGTCCGTGAATTCCATTCCGAAACGGATATCCGGCTTGTCAGAACCATATTTTTCCATGGCTTCTGCGTATGTCATCCGGGGGAAATCACCTTCAAATTCAATTCCTTTGATTGTTCTGAACAAATGCCTGATAAGCCCTTCAAATGTGTTTAAAATATCCTCTTGTTCCACAAAAGACATTTCGCAGTCAATCTGTGTAAATTCCGGCTGGCGGTCTGCCCGCAGATCCTCGTCACGGAAACATTTTGTGATCTGATAATAGCGGTCTATCCCTGAAACCATCAGCAATTGCTTGAATGTCTGCGGTGATTGGGGAAGCGCGTAGAACTGTCCTTCATTCATTCTGGACGGAACAACAAAATCTCTCGCTCCTTCGGGAGTGGATTTTATCAGAAACGGCGTTTCAACATCCATAAAATTGTTTGCATCCAGGTATTTACGCGTTTCTAATGCGACACGATTTCTTAATTTTAATTTTTCAATCACCGGATTACGGCGGATATCCAGATAACGGTATTGCATTCTCAGCTCATCTCCGCCATCCGTATCATCCTCAATTGTAAACGGAGGCGTTTTCGCTGCATTTAAAACTGTCAGCTCAATAACTTCTATTTCAATCTCTCCTGTCGGAATGTTTTTGTTTTTGCTGGTACGTTCGATCACTTTTCCTCTGGCCTGAACTACAAATTCACGACCTAATTTTCTGGCTTTCAGACAAAGTTCTTCATTTACTTCCAGATTAAAAGCCAGCTGCGTAATTCCATAGCGATCCCGTAAATCCACAAATGTCATTCCGCCCAAATCTCTGGACTTCTGAACCCATCCGGCCAAAGTAACTTCCTTATTAATATCTGAAATGCGTAATTCTCCGCAATTATGTGATCTGTACATGAATAAAATTTTAAACAAAAGTAGTAAAACACTTAGATTAGACGGTCAACTGAACAGCAATTTTTATACGCTTTCAGGTTCAGCTTACCTCTTCAGTCAAACTTCCGCTGACAAGGAAATACTGCGCTGCCATATAAGTCATCATCACCCCAAAATGACCGTTGCTTACCGGAGCTACGAATTGATTAAATGCCAGAACCGTATCGGAAATAACAAATAACACCGCACCTGTAACCAACATCAGGCTGTGTGGAAGCTGCTGTTTATCAAATCTTCCTGTTGCTGCTACAAACATAAGTCCTATAACAATCATATAGATCATCACCGGAATTTTCAGTTCTCCGACATGGGGAAGCAGCTCTGTCCCTATAAATGCAATTACAACAGCCATTATCAGAGCTGCTGCGATAATCAACAGTTTGTTTTTCTGATACTGTGACCCACCGGCTTTCAGAAAAAATAAAATATAAAGCAGATGTCCTGTTAAAAACGAAGCCAGACCAGCTATAAAAAACCATTCCTGCCCTTTCAGCATCAAAAATACATCTCCCGCAAGGCAGGCTATTAATGCCGAAATAAGCAAAGATCTATTTTTTAACCGGTGAACGAGAACAATTCCGATTAATGTTGTGCAGATTAACGGTTTTGTCAGCAACCGGATAGCTTCCCAATCGTAGCAGATGCTCAACAGCTGCAAAACAGTGACCAGTAAAAAAACGAATTTTAAAAATTTCATATCACAAAAAAACGGATACCTTAAAGATACCCGTTTTTCCATATAATCTCTAAATTATCAGTACAATTCTTCTTTCAAAGCTGTACGGTAATCTTTAATTTCCTCACGATTGATCTTGTGCTCTGCATTTTCCAGCAATCTCAATAAATACAACAAATTTTCATTGTCATCAATCTCAATAGCATATTCTCCTTCTTCATCCTCCTCATATTGAGCCTGAACATCAAAAGCTTCTCTGTCCAAAAGATATTCATACGTCAGGCGCAATACTTTTACCACTAAAGGATCTTGCTCTTTCAACGCTAATTCTCTCAATGCTTTCAAGTCTTCTACCAAACCGTCAGCCAACACGCCTTTAGCTTCAACTTTAGCTATTATTTCGTTTAATTTTTTATTTGCAGTCGCCGTCTTCATATTTTTTTCTTATTTAAAGAATGAAACATTCTGCGGCAAAAGTAAGTAATAAATTTCAGTATTCTTTTTAGTCAGATGCAAAATATCTCAAAAAATACAGGTTTGTCCCGGCAAAATAACGAAAAAGAGAATGAGTTTTATTATAATTAAATGACTATCAGTATATTAAATTTAAAACTTCATCACTATTTTTATGATTAAAAAAATATTTCAAAAAATAATCTATTGTAAATCAGCAGGTTGATATTTCCCCAACAGTTCGTATAAACTTCTCTAAAATAATGGCCAAAATTTGGCAGATAAGTGAATCATACTTAACTTAAAGCACTTTTTAACGGTAGTTTTACTCTAAAAAACGGCATTTGGCACTATTAATTTTAAAAGGTTTTGTAACAGGTCTGATTTTAAGTATTATGCTCGGCCCCTCTTTTTTTATGCTGATTGAAACCAGCATTCAGAAAGGTATTCGTGCTGCTGTAAGCTTTGATTTCGGGGTACTTATCAGTGATATTATCTATATTTTAATTGCCTATTTGTTCTTTCAGGAGATTTCCGGGTTATTGAACGGGTCCAATATTTTTCTCCTGAAAATTGTCGGCGGAATCATCTTTGTTTCTTTTGGATCTCTCACTTTAAAAAAGAAAACGCCTACGAATTCGGATCAGCAAATTATCTGCTATTCCGTCAAGAACAGCCGTGAATACTGGATGTTATTCATTAAAGGATTCCTGCTGAACTTTGCAAATCCGATGATTATTCTCTACTGGTTATCGGTGATCACTATCGGGATTCAGAAGCAGGAACGTTTTATCGGAATCGATCCCATCCTGATTTATTTATTAATTATTCTGATCACTTTTTTCTCGATAGATATCATCAAAATTTTTGCAGCGAAAAAACTCCGTCCTTTTGTAACACCTCAGCTTCTTCACAATCTCAACCGTTTCATCAGCTTTATCCTTATCGGATTCGGCACGCTTCTGTTCTTTCAGGGGATTGTCTATTTCATAAAGTTGTAACAATTATTAATTTTGAATTATAATTCAGTCCATTTAGTTCGTATCATGAAGTATTTTCTGTTTGTTATAACTGTTGTATGCTCGCTGTCCACCCTTTTCGGGCAACAGGTGCTGAAGCAGAATCTTACACGTCCCGAAAAAAATTACTACGATTTCAAAAAAACGAAATTGTTGTCCACAGGGAGCTACTACAAAGATGATCTGGGAGAAACAAAATATGAGCACGGAAAGTGGGAATATTACGGTACAAACGGTAAAAAGGAAGAAATCCGGAATTTCTACAAAGGGAAGCTCCACGGACAAGTGATGTTATTCTGGCCGAACGGAAATAAGAAGCAGGAAGGTTACTTTGTGATGGATGTTCAGGACAGCGTCTACCGGGAATGGTCAGAAGGTGGTGTTTTACTACTGGAAGGAAATTATAAGAAGGATAGAAAATTCGGTTTCTGGAAAAGCTTCTATCTGAACGGAAAACCTAAAATGATTGAAGAATTCATTGATTCAACCAGATACGTTCAGGCATTCTGGTCTCCCGATTCTGTTCAGACGGTCATCAACGGCAACGGTAAGATGATTAATTATTATCTTGATAATAATATAAAAGAAGTCTATAACTTCAAAAACGGACTGGAAGACGGGGCTTTTACAGAATATAAAATAAACGGAGAGACTGCCGTTTCCGGATTCTACGACCAGGGATTAAAAACCGGTGAATGGAAGCAGTTCTTCTATAACGGCAAAATCGAAAAAATCGCCAATTATAAGAACAATAGGCTGGACGGATTGTACCAGCTCTATTATGACAACGGAAAATTACGCGCGAGTGGGTATTATACAAATGGTAAAAAGAACCGCTTATGGACGTGGTATGCCAACAATGGTTCTTTAGATATGAAGGGGACATTCCTTGACGATCAGCAGGACGGTGACTGGACATATTATTATCCGGACGGAAAAGTCTCTTATACCGCCCAATTCAAAAAAGATAAGAAGGAAGGTACATGGAATTATTATTACAAAGACGGCTCAAAATTCAAAACAGGAACATTTAAGAACGATGAAAAAGACGGGAAATGGTCCACGTGGTATGAAAACGGGACATTGCTAATGGAAGGGAGCTATGTGGCCGGAAAAGAAGAGGGAGAATGGGTCAATTACTGGGAAAACGGTACTATCAAAAATAAAGCGACGTTCAAAAAAGGCACGTTGCACGGCTTATGGATCTCTTATACTCCAAAAGGTAAAACCAAATCTTCCGGCGAATATAAGAACGGCTATAAAAACAAAACATGGTACGAATATTTTGATAACGGTAATCTGAAGGATATGGAAACGTATAAGGTGGTGAAAATTAAATCCAAAGTAAAATACGGCCCGATGAAAAATAAAGTCACGTTTGCGAGTGTAAAAGACGGGGTGTTTGCTTCTTATTCGCAGAAAGATTATAAGAAAACGGAAGAAGGAACTTATAAAAATGATAAAAAAGAAGGTACCTGGCTTGCTTATTACCCGGGAGGAAAGATTGTCGCTGTGCTGTCTCAGTACAAAGACGGAAAGCTAAACGGCTATATGCGCCAGTTCGACCAGCGCGGTAATATCATCAATGAAACGCAGTATAAAGACGGCTTGAAGCACGGAACCATGAAGATCTTCGACAAACGGGGGAAAGTTTCAAAGCAGAAAGATTTTGAATACGGCCAGGAGAAGCAGTACAAAATGGTTCCGAAATAAATGTCCGGGAATATTGATACTGGCAAAAAAGGAGAAGCGATTGCCCGCGAGTACCTCACCGGCCTGGGATACGAATTCCTTGCTAACGGATACCGCTTTCAGCACCTTGAAATCGATCTGATTTTCGAACATGAAAATATGCTGATCGTTGTGGAAGTGAAAACAAGAAATACCATAACATTTGGAGCGCCTTATGAAGCAGTTACGCACCAGAAACAAAAACAGCTGATCAAAGCAGCAAATCAGTATATTTTACAGCGGGATATTGATAAAGAAGTCCGATTTGATATTATTTCAATTGTACTAAAAAATGAGGGATCTTATGAATTAGAGCACATCACAGATGCTTTCGTTCCGTGAATCATTCACCTGAACCGGCCTTCGTTTTTGTTGCTTTTGCCTTTTGTTTACGGATTTTCTTCACCAGCGCATTAATATCCAGCTTATACTTCGCTACCAATACCAGCCGGTCTTCCTTTGCCGGATTTACCCTGTCCTCGTAGAAGCACCCCAATGATACCTTATTGCCATAAGGAAAGCCGTATTCTATTCCGAAATGATAACGCGTACGGTTGTAAGAAAATTCATACATTCCGGTCTTGAAAATAAATTCCGGTCCTGCAAAGATTACTGCTTTTATTTTTGGCACATTGTATTCCAGAAGTATTTTTCCCCTCAGATAACGGCCTGAAAGAGCATCCTGCCTTCCTTCACTGCCGGTGTTCCCCGGCCTGTACTGGTATTTTAATGTATTTTTCAGTTCAAAACGTTTGTTTATGCGGTAATTATAGCCCAATTCTGCAAAAAACTGATGAACATCTGAAGTATTCGAGGTAATATAGATGTACCCCGCTTCAATTGACCAGTCTGGTAAAAATTTATAAGTGGAATTAAGCTGAAAATAGCTGGAACGAAATGTCGTAATATCGTAATCCAGCGTAAGGCGGTAATTAAATCCGACTTCCCATTTTTTAGTAATATTATATTCAACCGAGGGAGAAATTCTCAATTGCAGATCCCTGTTCGGATTCTGACCAAAAGCGGTATTGCGAAAAAAAGCAATCAGCATAAACATAATTATGCCGGTTATTTTCACCGATCTAATCATTTTTTGTTTCAGTGGGAACCGGGTTTTCATTTACGGTAGAGTAATAGTAAACACGAACCAACGCCGTGTCTTTCAGGTAATTGATAGAAGTTACCTCTACTCTGTGAATTTCCAGTCCTGTTTTATCTTTCAGATCGGACAAAAATGCTTCCTGATTAGCCGGTTTAATAAGCTCTACATTATCATAAATAATTTCCTTTGAATTCTCAGTATTGATAAAATAAAGGCTGTCAAGCATATACGTTACCAGCAATACAAATCCGTTGCTTCCCGCCAGGAACCATAAATTATCCTGAATATTCGCCAGCGCGCTCATCATCCCAAGGGCTACGCAAACAAAGAAATAGCCCATGTCTTTGATGGAAATCACGATTGTTCTGTAACGGATAATGGAGAAAATGGCGAACAGCCCGAATGCAAAGCCCACCTCAATAGTTGAAGAACCCAGCAGGTAACAGATCAAAAAGTTGAGCAGATTAAACAGGACAAATGTAAAGACAAAGTCTTTGTTCTTATGTTTAGGATAATAAATTGCGCCTACTAAAATTAAAACGGAGCAAAAATCAATTGCTGCTCTGTAAATAAAATCTGCCGTGTCAAAATTACCACTCATATAACTCCCATTTTTAAATTAGAAACTGTTTTGATCAAAGGTTTAAAATTGTTTTGCTTGACAGAAGGCTTCAGATTGATGACTCCGTAAACGTATTTGCTAAAACTCTGCTGCTTAAAGTTTTTCTGCTTAAAAAATGTCGTTATGGCTGAACTGCTATCTGATTTTGATTGCTTTACTTCAAAAATAACAATTTCTTCCAATCCTATTTTTCTGTCGTCATTCTGGAACATTAAATTAAAATCTAAAGTGACACGTTCCGTAAACTGCCTGTTCACAAATGTGATGCGATTAAAATTGTTTTTAAGAATAAGCTCCAGCTCTCTCAGCTCTTTCCGGCTTCTGTCCCGGACAGCCTTTACCTGGTATTCATCCAGCTGATCCGGCATTTCCTCAATTGTTACACGATGCTTATTCGTTCTGTTGATTTTTTCCTTTTTCTTGATCTCAAAGAAACTAAGATCCGATTCCACATACCTTCTGCATCTGACTTTCATCCTGCTCAGATAACCGTTATGGTGGTCACGGTAGAACTGCAGATCCGGTGTGTCAAAATAATTATTTTCGTAGGTAAAAACACGTTTTCCGTCTATTTCAAGTACGTAATAATTGTCTTTCAGACAAGCAACAACTTCATTCAATGTCGAAACAGGTAATGTGTACTTACTATCGATCCGGTTCAGCAAAGAAACGCTGTCCAAATCCTGTAAGGAAACACTTTCCAGCTGGTTCACTGAAGAAATAAATGTGTTAAGCATAATCTCTTATTTAAATCGTTATCTGGAAATCTTCGACAACTACCACCTCTTTTCTCTTGGAAACGGTAACATCCTTTATTTCATACGTCTGAGACCAGCCGCAATAATCACAGTCACCGAATACCCAGACGGAATAAGTTCCGGGGTGAAGGTTTATAAATTTGAACGACCCGTCATATGATGTTCTTACATCATCAAAAGGTATGGTCTCTCCCTGCTTTGAAATATAAACACGGACATCTCCGATATAACCTTCTGAAGCTAAATTTCCTCCGGAACTGTAATCCTTAGCGTACACTTTCCCGGTAATTGCTGCCAGACCTCCGTAACCTTCTTCTTTTTTACAGCCAAAAAATAAAACCGTAAGGCACAAAAGCGCAAAAAATCTCAATTTCATTATCTTATTTTAAAATGATTAGTTTTTGTGTCTGTGACTGATACCGGATAAAATAGTTCCCGTTCTCCAGGTAATTAACAGCAATCGTCATCAGAGGTGACGATACGGGGAATTCAGCCACCAGCTTTCCAAGACTATTGTACAAAACTACTGATTCACCGGAAGTGACCTGACCGAATTCAAATGTCAGCTTTTCTGCTGCCGGATTCGGATAAACTTTATACTGAATATCTTTCAGTACGGAAACCGCCAGCACGCTTTCATTATTTTCACCGATTGAAGGTTCCTGGATAACAAAACCTCCTGTTCCGTTAGGAATCCTGGCATATCCCCTATTCACCGTCTGCGGCCCGAAGTCCACATAATCCAGCCGGTTCATAGAGGCATCGGAAAAAACAACTTCTTCCCCGGTAGTGGAAAGCTTAAAATTTGCATGTAAAGGTCCGTCAAGAGCATCTTCATCCGCCCAAATCACTAAGTATCCGTTTGCCGGGATTACAGTGCCCTGCGGAATTTTCCACTTAGCCGCGTCTGTACCTTTATCTGATAAATAAAAACCGCTTAAATCAACCTCAAAATCATTATTGTTATACAGCTCAATCCAATCTTCATACTGACCGTTCTCATCTGTAACATAAGCGTTATTTTGCGCCATAATTTCATTGATCACCACGCCATTGCCGGTTAATTGGCCATTAGCGGCAAAAAAAACGGAAATTGTACCGAAAAACAGCAATAATTTTTTTAACCCGGAGAATCTCGTACCTCCCATTATTTAATAAATATTTAATATTTTAATTAAGTTACGTTAACGTTATTAACGGCACAAAGATATCAAACGTTGAAGGAAAAAAAAATTATCTGGCCGCTTTATGAAGATATCATCTGCTCTGCCATATCCCGGATCTTACGGATATGCCTGTCGTAAAGCACAATAAACCTTATCAATCGGGTGATCTCAGCTATTTTATAATTCAGGAAAAACCAATTTTCAAACCCGGAATCTGAACAGTAGATTCTCAATTGAGATCAGAACATTTCCGAAAAACAAGGATTGAGAAATAATAAAATATTCCTCTGTTACCTACCCGATTTTCTGTGTTCATTTGCTTGAAAAATAAACACAGAATCTCAGGTTTGGCATTAAATTTTTACGCAAGTGCGCTTTCCATTTCCAGGGATTTCGGAAATAAAATATTGTTTTCCAGATGGATGTGTAAATGCAGGTCTTCTTCAAATTCTTTCAGCAAAGCGAAGGTTACTCTGTAGGTGTTGCAGGCATCTGCAGGAGGCATGTAGTTAGCTGTTAGTGAGGAAATCTGGCGGAAGCGCTCTCCTTCAAGGTTATGCTCCTGGTTCATCATCGCAATAGGATTTCTGACACTTCCGAAAGGAGCAGTTATTTTTTCATCCGGATGCTGCGCCATTTTCCGTATGAAAGGAAAAAGCACCAGCTCTTCTTTTTTCATGTGCACTGTCAGCTCATCCGCCGATTCGGAGAATAATTGTTCCACTTCTGCCAGCTCCGGGTGCTGCTGTCCGTGTACGCTGACGATTTTTCGTAATAATGGTTTTATTTCCTGAATTTTAGATTCTACATAGCGATGGTGCGTTTTTTCAATGTAGTCCGCCAGCAGGTCAAGCGGCCAGGAATTATAATCTGTTTTTCCTGTGGTGTTTTCACTGATGATCTTATTCAGGTTTTCGATCAGCAGATCCGGCTCTATATTTCTCTCGTTGCAGACTTCCCGGATTGTTCTGTTTCCGTTACAGCAATAATCAATTCCGTAAGACTGAAATACGGAAGCCAGCCGGTAATCTTTCGCCACCATATTTCCTATAATGCTGTTAATTGAAATTTCCATGGTTTTATATTTTTTCTGCCACAATCATTACCGCATTGAGCTGATTTTCATATTTACTGAAAACCTTTCTCATTTGCAGAATGCGTTTTCTGGCAGGGACATTAAACAAAATATTCTTCATTATTTTCAAGGTTCTGAAAAAACCTTCGTCATCAATCATTCGCAGCGGTTTCAGCAAGTGCATGGAATTGGTAACTGTCGTCTTTATTGCAAATCCTTCCTTTTCCAGCAGGGTTTTCCATTCCTGCACCGTCAGCGGGCGCGCATTGACTTTTATTGCCAGCGCAAGGTCCTTCTGAATCGCTGCTTTTATATCTTCATCCAGCTTATCAGGGTGTAATCCCATTTCGTGGATGGCATACAAACCTCCTTTCTTTAAAATCCGGTGGGCTTCCCTGATTATCTCCGATTTCCGGTGGTCGGCGTGCATTGTCAGCATGGCTTCTCCAAAAACTTTATCTTTACTTTCTGCGGGAAAGTCTCGTTTCAGCTGCATTCCCTTCCTGAAAAGTAACAGCGCCATTCCCCGCCAGCTTCTGGTTCAACCGCCGGATCACGTCCGGATCCGCATCAATACCTGTATAGGTTTCCGGATCCTGAGCGAGGGCAAGCTTCGCCGTAAATCCCAGGCCAGGTGCGAATTCAGCTATCTTATCATTTTGAGAGATATCAAGATGGCTTATTAGCTTTAGAGTAAGTTCTTTACCTCCGGGACGTAACACTTTTTTTCCCATTTTAGCAAGGATCCAGTGCCCGGGAGCCTTATTGAAGTCAGATACATCCATATCAGGTGTGTTTAAGAACCGCTTTGTTTCCCCAGTTAGTCCGTTCTTCTTCTGTCCATAAGGAAGGAAAAAACTTTCGTTGCTGAAATTGCGGATGCAGGTATTTTTTCCATTCCGAGCCTCCTGTCGCTGCTTTGTTTTCTCCTTTGCTGTCCAGGTAATGCTGGGCTGTTTCCAAGTGAACAAGCGGCCATTCCACATTATAAAAACGGTCAAATTCTTTCATTTTTTCCACCAGCTCTTCTGAAATTCCCGATTGTCCGATGATTTTTTCTTCCAGTGTGTTTCCTTTTACTTTTTTTGCCAGAGCAACAAAATCATTCAGGTACTTTTCTTCGAATTGTCTTAATGTCAGGGATTTTTTTCCTGTTTTTCGATTATAACCGGCATCTTTCCAGTAAATATGCTCGAAATATTCTTCTGTTCCCGGGTTTTCGCCAATACGCTCTCTGCCCTGTTCATTGATCAGGTTCTGTAACCGTGTACAGCAGATCTCTATAAAACGGAACTGCGCTGACTGAAAGCCGCTTGCAGGCGTAAGCGTGCTTCTGAACGTATTGTAATCGTCGTAATTCATTCCGTATTTCATTACATCAAATGAGGTAATCAACATGGATGTGTAGCGGTTCAGACGATTGAATTTTTCGATCCAAATTGCTTCATTAAATTCTTCAGCAACCAGCTGTTCGATTTCGTGAAAGATCATTTTAAGGATCAGCTCCGTTACCTGATGGTACATGACAAAGATGGCTTCATCCTTGAAATCTGTTCTTGTTTTCTGAAGGGAAAGCAAGGTATCTACCTGTATGTAATCCCAATAATTAATCGGTTTTGCCTGTAGCAAGCCTTTCAGATATGTTGCCGGGTTTTCTCCCAGCTGCAGGTATTTTTCTTCTATTTCACCAATGATGTTATTTATGCTCATCTTATCATTATTTTATAAAGTAATATTCCAAAAGCGGAGAGGCTGATAATTTTCAGCAATTCTAATCCTACATATACAAAATGCAGGTTGGAAGCGGGAACATTCGCTCCCTGTATATGAAGCTCGGCACGGGAATCCAGCGCCGGCAGCAGCCAGAAGGTCTGGATAATGAGGATCAGCACAGGAATCAGATAGAATAAATTATCCATGCGAAAAAGGGAAGCTCCTTTGTTCAGCAACAGACCTATAAGAATTATAATTGCCAGGCACCATTCCACTTTGTTGAGTGCATTAAAAACGATCCTTCCGATCCCTAAACCTAAGGGAACCGTAATTCCGGGCGCCCGGAATTTAAGCCATGCTTCCATAAAGCTGATCGCGCCTACAAATCCGATCCATAAAAAACCGGCTGCCATAATTAAAAACTGATAAGGAATCTTCATGCCAGCGGAGTTAAGTTATTTTCACGGTAATATTCGATCTTGATTAAAAACATCTCTGCCATCCGTTCTCCCTGCCACTTCGCTTTCTCAGCTTTCTCTCCTTCAAAATGTTCATTTATCGTTTCAAAGAACAATGCGATCCATCTGTCAAAATGCTTTTTTTCTACCGGCAGCTTCACATGTGGTGTAAACGGAGTGCCACTGTATGTATGCTCATCCAGCAATACTGTCTGCCAAAAGCGGTACATCTTATCCAGGTGGGCTTCCCAGCGATCCTGAATAACATTATCAAAAATATCTTTCAGCAATTCGTCTTTCCGGACCTTCCCGTAAAACGAATCCACTAATACTTTCACTTCTTTTAGTGATAGTATATCCCTTTTCATTGAATCAGATGCCATACTATGATTAATAAGTTCACAACAACACTACTGTAAAAAATTCCGATACACCATTTCGCAGGACCCTGAGCAATAAAAGCGGCATTGGATGCCATTCCCAGAACAGCAACAACCGCCAGAGATTCATAATTATTGTCCTGTAATGCTAAGGCTGCAGCAATTGAAGCCCAGCAGCTCTGAGCTGTAATCATCCATGACATGGAACCAAGACGAGTTGCTTCAAACTTTTCAGCCTGAACATTAAACCATGATTTTTGTGTTTTAGCCATAATCTAATTTATTTTTAATTTAAGACTATTTTGTCTTAAATTGGTTCAAAAAATTTTTATCTCATCAAAACAGACCTGCCAGACTTCAGTCCCATTGCCAGATCATGCACTGTTGTCGTATCTAATACTCTTCTCAGATCTTCCCTTACTTTGATAAATTTGTCATGCATCGGACAGGGTGTTTCATTGTCACATTCTTTTAATCCCAATGCGCAACCTTTATAAATAGCATCGCCGTCTATTGCAGTTACAATGTCGCCCAGCGTTATATCGTTCATTTGATTTAATTCAATGTAAAAACCACCGTTTGGGCCTGTCTGGGAAAGTACGATATTATTTTTTGTAAGTAGTCCGAGGATCTTCGCTGTAAATGCTACCGGAGTGTCCGAGTTCTTTGCGATGTCACCGATTTTAACACGCTTTCCTTCCATGGATTGTGTCGCAATGTAAATAATCGCTCTTATGCCGTACTCACAAGCTTTTGAAAACATTTTTACCGCATTAATTTTTATCAAAAATAAACAATTTTTTATTTAAGACAAAAATATCCGAAATATTTTTTACTTATTAAAATGAATATAGTTATTGCTTCTGAAACTTAAATTGAATTACATTTACTCCAAAAATATATTTTCATGAAAAACTTATTCTTTATTTCATTAGTGGTGCTGATAGCCGGTGCTACGGCTTGTTCCAAAGACAAACAATACACGAATGCTCTGATTAAAAAAGAGGGAAAATGGCTGATTTCGGCTCATTCGTACAAACAGGTCATTAACGGGGAGACACAAACAGATCTTTCCGTGGTCAATTCCGGTTATATTGAATTTGATGATGAAGGTGAAGGCGAACAAAACGAAGGTGGAACAACACGTGAATTCACATGGCACATAACAGATCAGAAATTATTTGTTACGTATAATGACGGGTTGACTCAATACAATGTGAAGAAGAATTCAAAAAATGAGTTTGCTTTTGACAGAGATGATAATTATACATTAAACGGTTCTGCATATCAGGTAAAAGAATCATATGTCCTGACCAGAGCGAATTAAATCCGAAAAAGATTTTTATAGTAATGCTAAAACAAAAAAACGCCCGGATAACCGGGCGTTTTTTTGTTGTCATTTAATTCAATCAATGTCTGATCTCTACTTTAAATGTTTTAGTCTGTGATCCGTGAAGGTTCACAAAGTAAATTCCATCTACCAGAGAACGTATATCAATCGAAGTTTCATCAGTTATAACAGAAGCTTCCAGAACGACTTTACCTGTCAGGTCAACTACTGTATAAGAAGTGAAATGAGCTGTCAATGCTTCTCCGGAAATAGTCACGGAAGAGCTTGCCGGATTCGGATACAGCTTCACAGAATAAGAAGCAACATCATCCAGTCCGGCACAATCCTCTACAATAATTGAAACTGTCGCGTTACCGGAACATCCGTTTGTTGTTCCCGTTACTGTATAAGTTGTCGTTGCAGATGGCGTAACAGCATGTGTAGCACCTGTTCCTCCATCATTCCATACATAGCTGTCTGCTCCGCTGGCTGTTAATGTCACCGGATCATTCGGACAAACTGTCAAGGTGCTTGCTGTTACAGAAACAGTTGGCAGCGGTTTAACAGTTATACTTACAGTATCATACGTTGAGCATACCCCGTCAGTAACTTTTACCCAATAGGAACCTTGAGCAGTTACTGAAATAGTTTGTGTTACTGCTCCTGTGCTCCACAAGTAGGTGCTTCCCGGATTACCGGCATTCAGCGTCACGCTTGTTCCTGCGCAAACAGAGCTGTCAGCACCAAGATTTACAACCGGCGGAGTACATGCAGGAATAACTACAATCTTATAATCTTCCGCCTCTCCGTATCTTCCTCCGAACCACCAGTCTTCCAGAATCTCACATGCATAAGGATCATCTGTCATATCATCAGCAATGATACGCGCACGGTAAGTTCCCGGAACTACAGATGTCGGTAAGGCGATTTGCAGTGTGACCGATTCATCTCCCAGATATGTTCCGGATGAATAAAGCTGCTCTGAAGGGTCAAACGTCAGGTTATTATCAAAATCCACATAAATCGATACTCCTGCGCCATAATAGCTGGATATATAAAACGTCATGTACGCGGTATCTCCCACCATAATGGTCAATGAATCAGAGTTATCATAGTAATCTCCATAACCGGCATTTGCGTATCCTGAACCATTATTTGAAATGTTTGTTACACCGCCAACAGTATATACGCTATCAAAGTAAGTATCTCCGTAATCTGATTCAGGAATACAATATCCTGTATAGATAGATGTTAACGGGCTCCATATACTTGTATCCGAAGAAGAACAAACCGATCTTACCCAAATGTAATAGGTTGCATTGGCTGTTAATCCTGTCAGGTCAGCTGTCGTATCTCCTGCTGCTGTAGAACCACTCGCAACAGTTGCTGCTGTCGGTGCTGTGTTAGAAGTGCTGTAATAGTACTCATAACCTAAAGATGGTGATGAAACGGATTGTCCCCATTCAACAGTTGCAGAATTCTGAGATGTCGCTGTTGCCGATAAATTCATCGGTTCTGAACAGGAAGGTGTCAGCTCAACAGAAATATCATCCACATATAACTGCCACTGGTTAGTTGAAGAATATGCATTGAAACCAATGTAATATACTCCTGAGGATGCAGGGATGAAATCTATAAAATAAATATTAGAGCCTTCTAATGAGATAGATGGGAAATCTGCAAGAACAGCCGTCATTGACGTATTGGAAGCGGATGTTCCATACGCAACTTTCAGGCTTTCGGTATAGCTTAAAGAATTATTACCATATCTGAATTTCAAACGGTAAGATGTTCCCGCCGTCAGATTAAGCCCTTGTGTATAGAACCATGCATTGGCAGGATTAGTGCTGTTATAAGGATAATTCAGCACCTGTCCCGTAAAGCCATATCCCGGATTTGAAGCAGTTCGCCAGTTGTTTCCTGTTCCTGCATTTTCAATAGAAGTACATCCCGGAATTGCAGGCGTTGTAACACTTTCAAAATCCAGATAATAAGGGATATTTGTAGCATTACACAAAGTTGTGAAGCTTACAGGGCCTGTCCATGAGCTGGAATCGGAAGGAACACAAGCAGCTTTTACCCAGACATAATACGTCGTATTATCTGTCAGAGAAGATAAGTCTGTTGTTGTATCTCCCGCTGCAGTTGTTCCACTGTAGGAAGATCCCGGTGCCGTGTTTGATGTATTGTAATAGTACACATAACCATCAGCCGGCAAGGATGAGGATTGTTGCCAGGTAATTGTTGCGTTATCCGTTGTAATGCCTGAAACAACAATATTCGTTGGAGCCTCACAAGTAGGAGTCAGATCCAAGGAAACATCATCCACAACTAGATACCATGGTGAAATAGAAACCTCCCACACATTAATACCTAAATTATAGTTACCTGTTGAAGGAACCGTAAAATCTACATAATATTCACTGTAAGTTGTATTAGTAATATCATAAAGAGGTGTTCCGATGATGGTCATAGCGCCGGCAGAAGCGCTGGTTCCCAAACCAATACGCAGGGTATCAAAAGCGCTGGTATTATAGTTTCTGTAGCTAAACTTGAAACGGTAAGAAGTACCGGCCTGAAGCTCAAACTGAGGGGTGAATGCCCATGCTCCGGTTGTGGAAGAAGTTGCGTACTGGAATGCTAAAGCATTGGACGGGCTGCTTGGTATTATATAGCTGGAAGCGTTACTCATAACACTCACTTTATCCACACCTAACCAGCAATCAGGTACTCTGCCCTGAGTATAGGTTCCATTTGCCGACATTCCATCAAAATTTTCCGTCCACGGAAGAGAAGTGATCGCATCACAAAGCGTTGTAAAGTTGATCGGGCCTGTTAAAATACTCGTATCACCAGCTCCGCAAACCGCTGCTGCCCATACATAATACGTTGTATTACTTGTCAGAGAAGAGAAATCTACTGTCGTATCTCCTGCTGCTGTTGTTCCGTTTGGTGCAGAAGGAACTGTATTTGTTGTATTGTAGTAATACACGTAGCCGTCAGCAGGCAAAGACAAGGATTGGTTCCATTTAACTGTAGCTTCGTTTGCCGTAATTCCTGAAGCAACCAGATTAGACGGATTAATACAGGAAGGTGAAAGATCTAACGAAACATCATCTACAACTAAATACCACGGTGAAGTAGAAACCTCCCATACATTGATACCTAAATTATAGTTGCCTGTTGAAGGAACTGTGAAATCTACATAATATTCACTGTATGTTGTATTAGCAATATTATAAAGAGGTGCTCCGATGATGGTCATAGCTCCGGCAGAAGCACTGGTTCCCAGACCAATACGAAGGGTATCAAAAGCGCTGGTATTATAGTTTCTGTAGCTAAACTTGAAACGGTAAGAAGTACCGGCCTGAAGCTCAAACTGAGGAGTAAATGCCCATGCTCCGGTTGTAGAAGAGGTTGCGTACTGGAAAGCCAAAGCATTGGACGGGCTGCTTGGTATTATATAGCTGGAAGCGTCACTCATAACACTTACTTTATCTACACCCAACCAGCAATCAGGTACTCTGCCCTGAGTATAAGTTCCATTTGCCGACATTCCATCAAAATTTTCCGTCCACGGAAGAGAAGTGATCGCATCACAAAGTGTTGTAAAGCTGATTGGGCCTACCAGATCACTTGTATCGCCAGCTCCGCAAACCGCTGCTGCCCAAACATAGTACATTGTATTATCTGCCAGAGAAGACAAATCTACTGTTGTATCTCCGGCTGCTGTTGTTCCGTTTGGTGCAGAAGGGGCTGTATTTGTTGTATTGTAGTAATACACATAGCCGTCAGCAGGCAAAGACAAGGATTGGTTCCATTTAACTGTAGCTTCATGTGCTGTAATCCCTGAAGCAGCCAGATTAGACGGTGCTACACAAGCTGGCGCTAAATCCACACTGATATCATCTACATACAGCTCATATTGATCCGTATTGGAATAGGCATTAAAGCCAAAATAATACACTCCGGATACAGACGGTGTGAAATCCACATGATTAGAATTTAGTGTCGAACCGGTTACATTCGGGTGATCAGCCAATTGAGTTGTCATTGCTGTTACTACAGGAGCCTGACCGTAAGCTACTTTTAATTTCTCTACGAGTGTCGTTGAATTATTGGCGTAATTATAGGATATACGATATACTGTTCCTGCTGTTAAATTGATTCCTTGCGTATAGAACCAGGTATTGGCAGGATTGGAAGTATTCCAGCTATAACTAAGAACATTACTGAATCCGCTGAGAGCAGCTGTCTCCCACAGATTTCCCGAGCCTGCATTTTCAACCGACGTACATGCCGGAAGAGCAGGCACGCTCGCGCTTTCAAAATCCTGTAAATAAGGAATATTTACTGCAACACAAGGAGTTGTAAAAGTGACCGGGCCCGTTAAGGCACTTGTATCACCTGCTCCACAAACTGCCGCCGCCCAGAAATAATAGGTCGTGCTGTTTGTCAGAGATGATAAATTAGCTGTAGTCCCTGTTGCCGTCCCACTTGGAGCTGCCGGAACAGTATTTGTAGTATTGTAATAGTACACATATCCGTTTGCAGGGGAAGATGAAGACGGGTTCCAGGTAACTGTCGCTGCGTCTGCCTGTAATGCCGAAAGGGACAACCCGGAAACAGCAAAGCAAGAAGGCGGTGCTCCCTGAGAAATCTGAACATCATCAATATATAAGTCATAATCCGCATAATCATCAGCTATGGCTAAAAATCTTAAATAGATATCTCCTGTTGCCGGCAGACCATTTGCTGTTGCATTGATAGTTGCACAAGAAGTACTTTCCACGTGATTTGTATTATCTATCGTATAGATATCTGTCCACGGACCTGTTGCCGAAGTAGCCCACTGAAGCTTAACCGTTCCCAAATAAGTAAGCGAACCTTCTGTCCACGGATCAGCATATTCAGTAATTTTATACTGAAAATTTACTGTTAATATTCCTCCGTTATTCCCGGAAAGGGCCGGCGATACAGCTTCAAAAGAATATCCGTAAAAATAATTTACGACTGCTGCTCCGGCTCCCTCACATGGGGAATAGGCGTCCACCTCAAAATCATCTGAGGTCCAAACTAATCCTCCTGAGTTCCAGTCGTAGGAGGCAGAAATCTGCGCATTGATTGAGCCTCTCCCGAAAAAGAGAAACGTGCCGAAAAGGCACAAAAAGACCCATAGTCGATTTGTAAACTGTTGTTTCATTTTGTTGTTTTTAATTTATTACTATTGCTAAAGTAAAAAAATATTTTAAATAAATAAATTATACTTTTTAATCAATTATTGGGAATTATCTTCTTGTCCTGTTCGGTAATTCTTATCCGCAAAAAGAAACAGCAAACAATTTAAAGCAATGTAAATCAATTATTTATTTAAATAAAAACAACAGAAAAAATTTTAAACAATATTCATAAATTACATTACGAATCACACCCATCCTGATGATCGTGTTTTTATATTTTTTAACATACGTTAATTTATACAACTAAAAAACCCGGCTGGAAGGCCGGGCTGCTATATCATTTTTGAAAAAATCAAACTCCAAAAGCGGCTTTAATTTTATCTACAAAATCCAGCTTTTCCCACGTAAACAGTTCTACCTCAATTGTTTTTTCGTTTTGCTTTCCTTTGTTAAACACTTTGTTTACCACTTCATTTTTACGTCCCATGTGTCCGTAAGCAGCAGTTTCAGAATAAATCGGATTTCTAAGCTTCAGACGCTGCTCTATAAAATAAGGTCTCATATCAAAAATATCACCCAGGACCTTCGCGATCTCTCCATCCGTTTTATTCACTTTTGATGTGCCGTAAGTATTCACGTACAAGCCGCATGGTTCTGCAACTCCAATAGCATACGAAACCTGAACCAGCGCTTCATCGCATACGCCTGATGCCACTAAGTTCTTAGCTATATGACGTGTTGCATAAGCTGCTGATCTATCTACTTTACTCGGATCTTTTCCGGAAAATGCGCCACCTCCGTGAGCTCCTTTGCCTCCGTATGTATCTACAATAATTTTTCTTCCTGTCAGACCTGTATCTCCGTGAGGCCCTCCTATAACAAACTTACCTGTCGGGTTAATATGATAGGTAATCTTATCATTAAATAAGGCCTGAATTTCAGGTTTCAACTTCGCTTTTACTCTGGGAATAACAATATTAACCAGATCTTCTTTGATTTTTTTCAGCATTTCTGCTTCTGTACCGAAATCATCATGTTGTGTTGAAACGACGATTGTATCAATTCTTTGAGGAATATTGTCGTCCGAATATTCAATCGTTACCTGGGATTTTGCATCCGGTCTCAGGTAACCGATCAATTCAGGCTCATTATTTCTGATAAAGGAAAGCTCCTGCAAAATTTTATGTGACAAGTCCAAAGCCAAAGGCATGTAATTGTCAGTTTCTTTTGTAGCGTAGCCAAACATCATTCCCTGATCTCCGGCTCCCTGCTCTTCAGGTTTTGCTTTGTCCACACCCTGATTAATATCAGATGACTGCTCATGAATAGCGGAAAGAATCCCACAGGAATTCGCATCAAACATATATTCAGACTTCGTGTAACCAATCTTAGCAATCACATCTCTTGCAATATTCTGAACATCCAGGTAAGCAGAAGATTTTACTTCTCCGGCCAATACCACCTGCCCTGTTGTTACTAACGTTTCACAAGCAACTTTCGATGTCGGATCATACGCCATGAAATAATCAATCAAAGAATCAGAGATTTGATCTGCAACTTTATCCGGATGCCCTTCAGAAACTGATTCTGATGTAAACAAATATGACATTTTATATTTTTTTGAACAATAATTTAAGAGTGCAAAAATAATAATTATTTTGATTTCCATAACTATCCGAAAAGTTGAATTTTTTTCGAAATCGAAAAAACAAACTCGCTGATTTTCACCACAAAAACAACAATCTTCTTCACCTGTTTCAGAGCAGGAAATCTGCTGTTCAATTAAACAATTCAATATCAGCGGTTTGAAAATAATGATTTTTCGAACATTTGCACTGAATTTTACTCCGGACAAAAATTTTCACATTTCTTTAACCGGAAGAGGTACAAAAATGCTATGAACATCCGTTACAGGATAATTATCGACACATCCCTTAAAATATTCATTGACCATGGGCTAATATTAAAAACAGTGCCCTGAATAGTTATTGATTGTTAATAAATCCCTACTTTACCGTACAAAAACGCAAAACTTAGATGTGATGGGGACGGATAATGAAACGTTGTTACAAAACAGGTTATCTAAGGGCGAAAAAATTGCAATTACCTCGGGAACGCATCAGTATTTGGCCTTTTTCCTTTTTATTCTGACTCTTGCCATTTTATTCAGTGGATTATATTTCAACCAGGTCATTCTTGACTTTATTCCTGTCGGCTTACCGGGCTTAATAACAGGGCTGGCTTTGGTATGTCTGCTGCTTTTGTTCCTTTCCATCAGAATCGCTGATATTGGGATCAGAAAAGACATTGTGTTCATTAATCATTTTTTTATCCCCTGCCGCGTTATTTCAGTCGAAGAGCTGGTCAACATTAAATCCATCAGCTTCCTGAACAATGTATTTACTTTTATCCGTTACGACTATAATGGTTCAACAAAGCGGGCAATGTTCATTAAACGCCGGCGAAAACACAACAAGAAAGTGATCGAATTACTTCAGGATCTTCACCAGGTCAATACTACCGGCAAAGAAAAAAGTGCAAACCTATAAGCCGGGTTCTGTATTTCAATACGAAATGCTTATCATTTATCTGGCATTGATGTCACCATCAATGTCTATCGACCTACCCTCTGAGATCGGACGAGCAGCCCTCCCATCCGCCATTGACGGACATCCCCAGTTTACATGGTCTTTCAGTTCGTGAGGTTTACCATGCGGCACTTGTTACCAATTACCCGGTGAGCTCTTACCTCACCTTTTCACCTTTTCTCAGATAAAAACAATGCCTTTACCTGAGTAGTTTCCCTTTCTGTGGCACTTTCTGTCCCTGAACCGTCACCAATTCAAAGCCTTCCTGTTAGGAAGCACGATGCTCTGCACTGCCCGGACTTTCCTCCCTGATATGCATCAAAGCGATAAGCCGGTTTGCACGTCACAAAAATACGGGAAAATACTGTACTTTTATGTCTGCAAACAAAATCTTATAAGATGTTACAAACACGCCGGGAAGTAGTCTTCCTGATTTTAGCGGGAATTTTTATTACTTCTGCTATTGTTGCGGAATTAATTTCCTGTAAAATCGTGGACATAGGCCTCTACCCTATTATTGCAGGTATTGTTCCCTGGCCGGTTGTTTTTCTGTTGACAGATGTAATGAACGAGCAATTCGGAAAGCAGGCCATTCAGCGCCTCAGCTGGATCACAATGGGATTAATCGCTTTCTGTTTTGTTATCATCGGAGTTGCCACACTGCTTCCTGCCACTGAAAATTCTCCTGTTGATGATGTTCAGTTCAGAAACATTTTCGGAAATTCATTGTGGGTAATGGCCGGTAGCATTACCGCGTTTATCCTCTCTCAGCTGATTGATATCCGTTTGTTTGAATTCTTTAAAAATTTAACCGGCGAAAAGATGATCTGGCTGAGAAGTACGGGTTCAACAGTTGTTTCTCAATTAGTCGACTCGTATGTTGTGCTGGGAATCGGCTTCCTTATTCCCGGAAAAATTAATTTTCCGGAATTTCTCATATTCGGTATTACCGGTTATGCGACAAAGCTGGTCATCGCCATTGTGCTTACTCCTTTGATTTATGTTGTCAGAGGGATCTTCGCAAGAATTCTGAAATAATCTTCTATCAGAGAGACTATTTAACACCTCCGGAATAATGGCTTTCCAGAAATAGGACATGCTCCTTCGCAGGTGAATAAGTAGAATCAATTCTTATGCACTCTTTAAACGCATTTATGGCTCCAAGTGTATCACTGATATACATGGAAGATCTTCCTAAATCGTATTGTGCATTGAAAAAATCCGGGTAAATCTCTGTCGCTTTACGGAAGTGCTTCACGCCGGCTTTAAAGAAAAGTGCCTTTTGCTCACTGGTCAGCTGCTGGTTTTCTATTCCTTCTTTCATCAGATTAGTTGCATACAGGTTATTTGCCTGAGCTGATTTATCCAGATGCCTGATGTCATGTCTCATCAAGGTATATTGATCTTTCCAGTCCGCATTCCGCACCCACGTTCTGCCTGCAAGCAAAATCCCGATAACAGCAAACGATACAAGCACCGGTTTTTTCCATTTTTCAATTAGCCTGAGCTCCTGCACCAATCCTGCGACGCCTATAAAAAAGCCTGCAGAGGCTAAAAACGCCAGACGTTCACCGACAACTCCCGCGACTAACTCCAGCCAGTTACTGAAAAGTAAAATACAGCTCAGATACCAGGTGAAACCAATCGAAATGAAAAGGTTCTTCCTAAAATAAAACAGTATCAAAAATATCATCGTTAAATGAAGAACTATTGAAATGATAACGCTGGTAGAGGATAACTTTTGAATATCAATCGTCGCGTATCCATAGTAAAAGCTTAAATCTTTGGGAAAGATCATTAAATTAAAATAGGCCCCTAATGTATAAAAGCCCGTAGCGGCCGTTTCCGATTTTGTATGTTTCTTTACCAGCGGATTTTCCACATATTCCAGATCACGCCCTTCTTTAAAGATATTTTTACCGTCATTCGGCTTTGTTTTTTTCAGCTCGGTCTCTTCAACAGTATTTTTAGCTGCTAAATACTTCTGCCGTTCCGAATTGAGATAATAACTGTAGGAAGTCATAAAAATAGCTATTGTCGTGATAATAATCGGAATATATTTTATTAGATATTTCTTATTTGTTTTAGTATAAATGACCCAAAGCAATGATATAGAAGATATAGACATGGAATAAAACAACCCTTCGTCTAACATGTTTTCAGAAAAGAAAAGAAAAAAAATTATCAACGAAAGAAAAGAAAAAACAACAGACCATCTCCAGGATTTATATAATAACCATATAAAAATCCAAAAATTTAAGGATATGACTAGATAACCCAAATCTTCTTTCAAAAGAATGAATACAATCATTACAATACAGGAAAAAATAAATAATGGAATCTTTTTTTCTTTTTTGAAATAGTATAAGAATATTGATATTCCTAAGGAAAGAATTATACTCAATTGATAAAAAATCTCTTCATCAAAGAAAAAGCCCAATCCGAAAAAAAGAACTGAGCCTTCCCAAATGCCCTTATTAAAATCCACACGAAACAACCAGATGAAAAAGGGAATTATTAAAAACAATACTAAAGTATTGTTTTTAAGCACGGAAAACACTGAGATTATCAAGATTGCAATTGCTGGAATAATCCATATATATTCTTTATTCTTTTTGTATGAAAAGCGATTCAAAATATAAACTAAAAAGATCACAACCAGTGGGAAACAGAATAACATTATCAGGCGATCAGTCTGTAATTCTGACGTTAAAACAGCTGCCAAGAACGTTAGGATAACAGTTAAAAAGAATATTTTTTTAAAGGAAATGTTTTTTGATAACAATACCGCGGCAGGCAAAATAAAGGTCATTGGGTATACACTCTTTTTAGAAAGCAGTGCTAAGAGAAAAAATAATATGCATAATAAAAAATGCTTCACACCATACTTCTCCGCATATTTCAATAGTTGAATTCCCGACGGTACAAGAAACAGAAAAGACAGTATTTCATCTCTGTTTTTCAGACTGTTAACCACCTCCGTATGAATTGGATGAACAGCAAATAACAAGCAAACCAGAAAAGAATATAGATAATTTTTCTCTCCAAACAGCAAAATTAAAAAGCGATACAGAAAAAACGTGCTAAAAGCAAATAACATCACATTCATAAAATGTCCGATCTTAGGGCTTTCTCCGAAAATCTGATGTTCCAGCGCAAAGGACAGATGAACTACAGGCCTGTAACCATAACTGTACCCCATGTCATCACTGTAATAAGGTGAGGTAAAAATTTCTTTGATCCCGCTTAATCCCTGAGATGTCAGCTTGTGATTCTGTGTCACTAACTGATCATCCATATTGTAACCATTATTCAGGCTGTTTCCATATACTAAAAAGGCAATGGCAAATAATATCCACCTGAATCGTTTAATCCAAAAGAGATCATCTTCCGGTTCTAATAATCGAGATTCAACAATTTTATTATTACTTTTAAGTTGCTTCATTTTAAGTAAATTATTCAAATGTAAAAATATTTGAATACAACTTTTCTATATTCTGCCGAGATTTATCATCTTTATTTACAATAACTTTTTTTCCATTATCAATTAATGCGAGCGCCAATCTTAACCGTTGAGACTCTTCAATAATATCAGAATCATTTTTATATGCCAACGAATCAAAATGATAAGCATCTTTTTTCTGTAACAATAGCTCCTGAAGCTGGAACTCAAAATGCTTGTCATTAGCACCGATAGTCGTTTTTGAATAGATAAAATCAATGCCGATTTGCTCAGAAGCAAAAATCAATGCCTTATTATCCCTTGGAAAACACGGCCCCCCAAAACCAAAACCATATTTTAAGTATTTGTTCCCTATTCTCGAATCAGATCCGATTGCATTCAGTACTTCCTGTGGATTTGCCCCCCATGACAAGCACGCATCACCCAATGCATTAGCAAACGCAATCTTCATGGTGAGAAAGCAGTTTGTCGCCAATTTTGATATTTCCGCTTCAGTAGGTGAAAGAATAAGGTAACTAGGATTGGATTTTACCATTTTTTGATACATTGAAATCAAAAAATCAACAGAAGCAGATGGGCTTTTTCCAATCAATATTTGATCCGGGTAAAGCTGATCCCTGATAATGCTTCCCTGAGCAATAAATTCTGGGTTGTAGATGATGGAAATATTGTAGTTTACAACTCTTCGCTGTAATTGTTCGCAATATCCGGGCATTGTTGTACAACAAACGATAAAATTAACGGGGTTTCCATTGCTGACCTGTATAGTAGCATTTAGTACTTCGTCTACCTGATCGTGACTAAATGCTCCATTTTCACCGGATGGTGTTGCAACAAAGCAAAAAATATTTCGAACACCGTTAAGTATTTGAAAATCACAAGAAACGATAAGGTTTTCTGCCTGACCTAACATTGTTTCCACTTCCGGTTCATTGGATTGAAGCGTTTTACTGGTAATGTTCTTAACGAGCATTTCATTCTTCTCTACGCCAAGTACTTCATATCCTATCTTTTCTATATTCAATGCAAAACATAAGCCTAATCGTCCTAACCCTATAATTCCGATTTTTTCCATATTCTTAAACATTATCAGAAAACAAATTCCTGTAATTTTTTATCATTTATTCCCCAGTTTTCATCATTAATGTTCCATGAACTTTTTTGTCGAATTATTTGTAAACCTGCACGATTAACAATACTATAATCCAGACAGGGCTTACTTTCTAAAAATTTAATTGTCTTGACAGCATCTTTTGATTCCCATCCATCTTCATGATCAATGTGATATACAGGTGCTTCATGAGGAAATATTTCTTGCTCCATACCTACTGCATATGCAGCCCAAATTCCCATACTATCTATATGAATAGAATACATATCCAATTCCGGATACCCATCTATTTTATTCCAATCATTTTTTGACATTAAAGTAAAATCTCCACAAGCTTCAAAATCAAGCGTAAAATAAGGTTTTTGATTAGGGTGAGTCCACTTCCATAAAGCCAATATGGTGTAATTTAAAATTCTACAAAAATTAGGGAAATTATAAAACCACTTGGGTAAGTGTAATGTTTCCATTTTTTTTGTCTTACCAAATCGTTTTATAATATTTTTTTTTGCGAATTGTAACATTTCAGAATTCTCCTTATAGGAAGTTATTTGAGAGGGAATATCACATCTATTAGTTCTGTAGAATACGTTTTGCTTTAATGTCTTTTGTTTAAAAATATCAAAACATTCATTGGAGAATATGATATCAATATTAGTACATAAAATAAAATCAGCAGAAGATCTTCTTATCCCTACATTCTTTGCTGTCATTTGATATAGTGGTATAGACTCTGCGGTTTTGTAGGTTTGATGTATTTCCGGGGGAACAATAATATATTTTAAGGAAACGAAAGAATTTTTTTCAGGTGTAGGTAATACATCTTTTAGCAGAGGTTTGTTCGTTGGAGGGTTCCATTCAACTATAATAAGTTCTACCGGAAGCTGAGTCCGTTCAGCCTGATAGAATACACTCTTGATGAAAGTTGAGGTTCTTACTATCAAATCACCACCATGATTATCATTTCTTGTAGTAACAACGATGCTAATATATGGTTTCATCTTTGCGCAGATTTTAATTTTATGTTCATCAGTCCCCAATCTTCTCCATTAAGATAAGGGGTTATATTTTCTTTATTTAATATTTTACGGTTTAAATCCTGGCATATTTCCATTGTTTCGATAGAATATTTCTCGCTGTTCATTTTGTTTAATTCATACCTCCTTTCATGATCTTGGTGAAAAATAGGGTAAAAAAATGTTTTTTCTTTAAAAAAAGCATGAGACAATAATGTAAATAAAAAATCCGTATGGGTTGATATAGAAGTATACTCGGGGTAAGCGTTTAACTTCTGCCAATTATTTCTATGCATCATCATAAAATCCCCTGAAGCCGAACTATGTACATGGAATACTGCATTATCATATACCACGTTAATTTTAAATTTATTACAAATTTTTTGGTTTTTCAATTTCCAAAACTCCCATTTAATTCTCATTTGGTTGAAAATCAAACAAAATCCATATTGTATTTTTTTGGGTAAATAGGGAGAAAAATAATAAGTAAATCCTTTTAAGGATACAACAAACGCTGTTTTCCAAATAGATCTACGGGTTAATTTTGTGTTAACTTTTTTAAAATCAATACGATTTGCTCTATAGTAGTTACTTTCAGATAGTCTATACTTGCTTATATGATGGAAGATTTGTTCATGAATTAAAATATCAGCGTTTACACTTAAGATAAATGTTCCTTTCGCTCTTTTTATACCTGCATTTTTAGCAACAAATTCATAAATTGGTATAATTTCTTTCTGTCCTGTTTTTGAGTAACTTTCATGTATTTCATTAGGGACAGTAATTATACTGAATATTACATACTGTCGATTAATTGGTAATTTTATCAGTTGATCTATCGGAAGATTTTCATTCACCGGATTCCAGTTGACAAAAATAATTTCTGATTTAATTTTATATTTTTCCAAATAACTAATATTCCAATCTAAAAAAGATTGGAGTCTTTGAACAAAGTCTCCTCCATAATTGTCATTGCGACCACAAAGTACAATTGATAAATAGGGATCCATCTTTATTCTTATTAAATTTCAAAAATAGTGAAATCTTTTTTTGAAACACCCCAATTTTCGTCATTATAGATACATGTCTTTTTCTGGCGAATCATTTCTTGCCCTTCTTTCTGAAAAAAAAGATAGGACTCCCGGTATAATTCATCATCATCATTTGCATCAAATCTTCTGCTATGTTCCTGATGGTAAATGGGAGCTGCATATATTTTTTCTTTAAGCCCAAGTGTTGCAGCCTGTACAATAAACAAAGCATCATTATGGAGGGCAATGAAAGGATTTTCTCTAAACCCTCTCAAATCGTACCAGTGTTCTCTGTGCATTAAAATAAAATCTCCGCTAACGTTACAGTGATAGCTATATTCTATATTATGCTCGTAAACAGTAATACGTAAAATATTAAGGAGTTGTTCGATTTTTAATGTATTTTTTTTCCATGCATTGATAATCTTGTTTTTAAATCTTAAGTACTTTAATTGACCTATTTTATTCATTTTATAGGAATGTCCTTTCAAAAAAACTCTCTTAATGTTTAGTGGCTTTAAATCAGAATTCCATGAGTCTGAAAAATCAATTCTGTCTGCACGGTAGTAATACGATTTAGAAACTAAATGTAATTCAGAAAAAATTTTGGGGTCAATTAATACATCAGGATTAATAACCAGAATATATTCTCCTTTAGTTCTTCGTATACCAATGTTTTTGGCGAAATATTCAAGGACAGGAACATTTTTTATTTTATTATTCTTTACAAAATCAATATGTGTATTATGGTCTACAGTAACAATTCTTATAGAAACAAATTTATTTTTTAACGGCCACTCTATGAAATTTTCAATAGGTTGGTCTGGCAAAGGATTATAATTTACGAAAATTATCTCTGAGTAAATCTGAAAGTTTGTCAGTTGGAGATGAGTCCATGTAATACAGTTTTGTAATCTACTTTTGAAATCTCCCCCGTAATTATCATTTCTACCAACAAGCACAATTGACAATAAAACTTTCGAATTAGCTTGCATAATCTGTTTTCTTTCTTTACAAAGCTAATAAACTGTTTTGAATATGTCATAAATCTATTTTAACTTCGTATTTTTCAATATGAGTAAAAGGTTAGGGTTATATCCGTTTTGTGTGGCTTTTACACTACTTTTTGCGGTACTTGTAACTGTGTTATCAGTATTGCTGAATGTTGATATAGGGTGGTTTTCTCCATTGAGGCACTCTATGGGTGAATTGCAAGAGTTTTTCCCTAATTATCCGGGTTTAGCTTTTTTATTATTGATTGTGGCGGTTAATTTATACCTTTTGTGTATATTGTTATTCAATTTTTACTTGTATTATGCTAATAAAGACGAGTATGTAAAAACATATCTACGTTATATGCCTGTCATATTTGTAACCGTCTGCATATCCTGTATCTTATTGATTAACACTTTTGATGCTGTTCAAAATAGAATTCATATATATTTACTTATTTTTTTCATTACTATTTATCTGTTCGCATTTTTTTATAAAAAAAATGTCAATCCAAATTTTCAACTAATATTTCTTATGGTGTCAGGAGGAGCTTTAAGGCTTACTTATTTGCTAAATAACGGTGATTTTGACTCACAGGAAGATTCTTTGGCAAGAATAGCACAGATTTATGATTGGAAAAGAGACGGAGGAATTCCGGGAGGGTTAATCTGGTTACCTGCCCATCATTGGTTAATATATGTACTTGGAGAACTATTTTCCATCTCCTATGAATTTGCAGGCCGATTACTTAGTTTTATTTGTGGTATTGCTCTTATTCCTGTTGGATATAATCTTATTAAACTTCTGTTTAACTCCAATATTGCTTTTCTTTCAATTTTATTTTACTGTCTGAATGCATACTTTATCCGGTTTTCTACTGTTCAAATGACTGAAATTCCATTTCTGTTTTTGTTTATAAGTGGTATACACTTGTTTCTGCTCTATTTCAAGAATAAAAAAACACTCTATTTTGTATTTTCTTGTATTTTGACAACTGTTGCTACTTTAATTCGTTTCGAAGCCTGGATAATTTTACCTCTGTTTACTCTGATTTTTTGGATAGAAAAAAGAGATTTAAAAACAGTTGTTTATTGGACAATATTTTCAAGTCTGGGAATAATAATCTGTTCCATTCTCTTATATATTGTACATTCCGATCCTATCTTTGGAGTAACCGCAAGTGATATAGAGGTAAGAGAAGACTTAAAAAATATAACTAAAATACAGAATTTAACACAATTAAAATACAATCCTTGGGTTCCTCTATATTTTATTCCGCTTATCATTATTGGTTTAATATGTGCGATTAAAGAGAATAAGAACAGGTATCTTGCTATATCTTTACTTTTATTAACTGCTTATTACATTTTTAAAGTATATTCATTAACACTGATGCCTTTTTGGAGATACTATACATTCATTATTTTCTTTACAATTCCATTTCTGTTTTATTTTTTGAACCGAAAAATTCATATTCAATGGTTAACATTTTTATTCATTGCAGTTTATACTGTCAGATCTACCGAAGATTCTAAAATAGCTTACAATATGCCTATTCCTTTAGAAAAAGGTTTTTTTGATAGTGCCCGTTATTTCAAAGAAAAGCTATTAAATAATGACAATACGAAGTTAATCATGTCTGTTGATCCCTATAGTACAATTGTTTTATGGGAAATCTATTCAGGAACAAATGGGAAAAAAGACATTTTTTACGACATAATACCTTCCAGAAAAGGATTTGAAACAAAAAAGAAATTTAATACCGATAATATTTCAACCAAGATCATCAAGGAAGGATACAATATTATACTTGTTCAGGAAGGATATGAAATAAATTCCGTATTTGAATCAGATTTAATTAAAGAATTTTTAATTGATCATAAAGTTGACACGCTTATATTTGACGGTTTCACAATGATCACTATTGATCAAGACTTCCAATAGTCTTTATAGTTATTACTATCTACAAACAAGTCGAACCAAATTAAATAATTCAATACACACCATATTGGTCTGCCATAATCAGCCTTTCCACTTTTATGTAAATTCCACATTATGCTGATCGTTTCCCAATCTAATAACTCTGTCCTATCGACATACTTTTTATTCAGATATTTTTCGGCAAAATAGCCCAGTTTATCCAGAAACCATATTGAATGTGGCATTTCAAGGCCAAAACTTTGTCTTTTATATATTTCATCAGGTAAAAATTCTTTTAATGCTTCTTTTTGAATATGCCGAAGTCCATTCAAACCCTTAACCCGAAATTTAACAGGTAACTTTGTAGCATATTCTACTAAATATCTATCCATTAAAGGAAATCTTCCTTCAACAGAATTTGCTAAAAATGTCCGGTCATTTTTTACCATCAAATCATCCAGAAAAAAGTGCTTCATATCGATATATGATATTCTGTTGATGTCATGACCACTCACTTTATTGTAGAACAAATCACGGTAAAAACTTTCTGTTTCATTTGAAGGATACTTGTTTTTAAATAGCTGATGTTTTTCTTCAGTGTTAAAAACATGTCTCCAATATAGATGCGCATCAGGAACATCAAGTTCGGCTCCTCTTGTGAAACGTTTTGCTTTAAAATCAAAGCTTAATTTCTTGTAGTTTGCAGGGAGTAGGTGAATAGAATTTCTGATTAAACTTCGGATTGGTTTAGGTGCCAATCTATAATATTTCCTATATTGATATGCTCCTATTGTTGGATAAGCATTAAAGACCTCATCTCCTCCCTCTCCGGATAATAATACCTTTACATGCTTTGAAGCCTCTTTAGCTAATATGAAAGAAGGTATCGAGGCTCCATTTCCATTAGGTTCGTCCATATATGAAATTTGAGTAATCATGTTTTCAATTACATCATCAGGAGATACAACTATTTCATGGTGTTGAGTATTGCACCGTTTTGCCATTAGTCTTTGAAATGGAGATTCATCAAAACTTTTCTCTCCCATTTTGAGAGAAAAGGTATGCATTTTTTCACTTAATCCTAGATGGTGGACAACGCCTAACATAGAGCTCGTATCAATACCACCTGATAAGGTCATTCCAAGGGGAGCATCTGAAACTAAATTTCGACGAACAGAATCAACAAATAGATCTCTGACATTTTTGCGGGCAGTTTCAAAATCTAAACTATGATCTTCCGTATAATCAAAATCATAATAAACTGATTTTTCATAACTTCCATTATTTAGATTGATACTGATCATTTCTCCACCTCTCATTTCTTCTACTCCTACAAAAGGAGTATTGTTTCCGGGGATATATGCAAGTGAAAAAAAATGGTAGATTGCCTCTTTGTTTATCTCTTTTTTAAATGAAGGTATCTCTAAAAAGGATTTTATTTCTGAAGCAAAATATATTTTATCAGATTCTATTTTATAAAATAAGGGGATTATTCCATAAAAATCTCTGACCAGGTATGCTTTATTATTCAATTTATCTAATAAACAAAAAGCAAACATTCCAGATAATTCATTGATAAAATTTATTCCTAATTCTTTATAGAGATACAATAAAACTTCTGTATCTGAATGGCCTTTAAATTGATATTTATTCTCTAAATTATATTTCTTTTTAAGTTCCTTAAAATTTGATACTTCTCCGTTATAGCATATCCAGATTTGTTCTTCACTATCAGCTAGTGGAAGATTTGATTGTTCGGAAGGATCAATAATCGCAAGACGAGTATTCCCCAAAAAGCAATTTCTACTGAAATGAAAGCCTTTATTATCAGGCCCTCTGTGTTTTAAAACAGCAGTCATACTTTCAACAGTAACTTTATCTTCTGATGTTAAATTATTATTTAAGGCAATAATTCCTGCGATACCACACATAAGCTTTGTTTAATTATTAATCACTTTGTTGAACTTTGAAAGACATAATTATTTGTCAAAAGCCCATTATTTGTTTTAATCTTTACTAAGGTAAAATTTCTTTTCTTCATAAATTCAAAGACTTGCTCAGGCCTGGCGTATTCATAAGGGTAGCCAATTAGCCAGTCTTTCAAATCTGATTTCCAGGTCATACCTCTTCGTTCATTTTCTCTTAGTTTTTTAATCGGATTTTTGAGCATTAAAAGATAGATAACAGATATTCCAATAATGCAAAAGAGATCTATAAATGATTGCAATAAAGATGGAAGGCGGGAATAAAATTTCTTTATCTTTCGCCAAAAAGTAGAAGGTCCAAACCTACCGTCAGGGTATATTCCCCAGCCATCAGCTTCGTTATAAATACCTAAATGGATAATTCCATTTTTATTGGTTGTTTGACTAATTAAGTCGAGAGCCTTCCACATATCTCCACAGTGATGCACAACTCCCCAGCATAACACTACATCAAATTGCCCTAAACTTTTGATAAAAGACTGATCTAAGATATTACCTTTTTTTAGAATGATATCTTTATCATCTACCTCAAATAGTTGCTTTAATTCGCTTATATTAACCAAGGCTGTTTCATCAATATCAAATGAAGTAACTTTAGCTCCCATTTTTTGGGCTGCTATTGAGAAAACACCACTGCCGCAACCGGCATCCAGAAAAGTTTTTCCTTCCAATGTTTCAGTTTCCAAATATTCCTGTATAAACCGGATTGATTGATTCAATCTTGTTTCATCATAAGCATTAAGAAGGTTTTGTTTAAAATTTTTACCGAATTGTTGTTTCATTCTTCTGTCAATTTTGTCCTTGTTATTTTTAACCATAATAACCGAGGAATGATATTAAAAATTTTTAATAGTGAATATTTGCTTACTCCTCCAATTCTTGGACGATGATTAATCGTTACCTCTTTGTATTTTAAACCGGAATTAAAATAAATTATTTGAAAATATCTATGTATATGCTTAAAATATGGAAGTCGTTCTAAATGGTTTTTGTAGCCAATTTTTAAACCACAACCCAAATCCTCAATTTGAGTTCCTAATAAATAGGAAATGACACGATTCCCAATTTTTGATGCTTTCCGGTATAAAAAATTATCTTTTCTATTGTTTCTTTTTCCACTGATTAAGACTATATCCTTACTTAATAACTGATATAATAAGATAATATCAGTTGGGTTATACTGACCATCTCCATCCATCATCACAATTCTTTCGTAACTTGCATTTTTTATTCCTTGCATTAAACAATGGGATTGCCCTCTATTTTCATTTTGATAAATTACTTTTAAGCGATTATTTATCTTTTCCTGACTTTGTAGTAATTTTGTTGTGTTGTCAGTTGATTTATCATCAACAGTGATAATTTCATATACATCAAATTGTTTTGAAAGAACATTATCCAGTTCTTCTAAAACATTGACAATGCAACTTTCTTCGTTATAGACCGGTATAACTACTGTGATAGGGTAACTTAATTCAGTTGAGTGCTTCTCCAAATTGTTAGGATTAAAAATTGACGTCAAAATTCATAATACTGTTTAAACCACTCTGTCATTTCGGCTACTCCATCATCAATGGAAACTTTAGGTTTCCAACCCGTTTTTTTTGTTATTTTGGTAATATCTGCACAAGTGTAAAGAAGTTCATTGTTAGGTAGTTGTTGGTTTTTTATTTTGGATTTCATTTTCATTTTATCAGCAATAATCATCAAATAATCTTTTACTTTAATTGGTGAATTATTACCGATATTAAATATTTGATGCCCTTTTATAGTATTTCTTTCAAGTAACGAAATACCATTAACAATATCGGATATATGTGTAAAATCACGAAAAACCTCTCCATTATTGTACAATTTTATATATTCCTGTTTTGATATTCCTTCCATAAACTTCCAGGCAGCCATATCTGGTCTAACCCAAGATCCATAGACGGTAAAAAACCTCATTCCAATACAGTTAATTCCAAATGTTTTCGAATACGATTCTGCTAAAAGCTCATTCATTTTTTTTGTTACACCATAAAAAGACAATGGACTATTTGTATTGTTATTTTCTTCAAATTGTATGTTAATGTTTGGATTGTATACGGAAGAACTGCTTGCGTACAATATTTTTTTTATTCCCAATTCGTGCGTAATTTGAAGTAGATTTTGAAATCCTTTAACATTCGTATCAAAGTATAAATCAGGGGATATAGTGGATTGTGATATGCCAGTACAAGCTGCAAGATGAACTATGAAGTCAGGTTTAACTTTTTTTAAAACTTTTCTAAGAGTTTTAACATCCTTAATATCTACTTGAAAGTATTCTAAATCATTGGTAAGAGCTCTCAATCTTTTACTTCTAATATCATCTTGATTGATATTAACAATGTCAATGCCGTAAATAACATATTCCGGATACCATTTTTTTGCCAAATGAAACCCAATAAAACCTGCTATTCCAGTAATTACTACTTTTTTCAAAACATCCTAAAATTATGGATAAAATATAAAAGATTACGTGTTGACTTTTTCATCTATCCATCTATATAATTTTTTCATCCCTGTTTCTAGAGTGTATCGGGGTTTCCACTTTAAATCTGCCTCAATTAATTGATTATCGGAACACCTTCCCCTGACTCCTTGAGGTCCTGTAATTGAATTTATTTTTATTGATTTTCCTGCAATTTCAGCAATAAGGAATGCAAAATCACGGATATTTATCATTTCTTCAGAACCGATATTGTAGGGGCCGGAGAAATTAGAATTCATTAAATGTTCAACTGCCCCCAAGCAATCATCTATGTACAGGAAAGAACGAGTTTGTAAGCCATCTCCCCATATTTCTATTTCCCCATGTTTATTAATTTCTGCTATTTTTCTGCACAAAGCAGCTGGAGCTTTTTCTTTACCATTGTTCCAGGCACATTCTTCTCCGTAGATATTGTGAAACCGACCGATTTTCACGTCCAGACCATAGTTTCTCTGGAAAGAAAAATACAAACGCTCACTGAACAGCTTTTCCCATCCATATTCACTATCCGGTTGCGCAGGATAAGCGGTATCTTCTGCACATTTTGGATTATTGGGATCAGTTTGGTTATATTCAGGGTACATACAAGCAGAAGATGAATAGAATAATTTTTTCACTTTTTTTTCTACCGCTATGCTTGCAACATTGAGATTAATCTGACAGGAATTATGCATCACATCTGCATCATGCTCACCTGTAAATATATAGCCGGCTCCTCCCATATCTGCTGCAAATTGGTACAATTCATCACAATTATCAGGAATCGTTTGTCTGACAAATGATACATCTCTTAAATCTCCTACATGGAACTCATCAGCCATAGTCATGGAGAACTCCGGATATTTCAGATCTACTCCAATCACATAATGTCCAAGATTCTTTAGTTTCTTAACCAAATGAGAGCCTATGAATCCTCCTGCCCCAAGAATTACAATCTTTTTTACTTTCATTTTAATGAGCTAAATTTTAGCTATGAATAAAATTACATTTTTATCTAAACAAAATACCAATAACCAAAAGTATTATATCTTTCACTCTTTATGAGAATTAACTATTATAGAATTTCTATATTTTATAACGTATTTAACGAAAGAACATACTTTTAACAAATTGAAACGTGAATATTGCAACAGATTTTTAGCAAGAAACAAAGTATTTTTTTTCTTGTCGGAATTTCCAATAATTAAAGAATAGAATTCTTTAGATATTACGTCATAAATATGATATCTAAAATAAGGCTTGTTATAGAATTCTATTTTGAATAGTGATTTTAACAACTTAATTTTATCTGGGAGATAGGTGTGATAAAATATTTTTTTACTTCGTCCGTCTATATGATTACTATATACAGCCCAAGGTTCGTTGATATAATTAATTTTCCCCTTAGCACCTAACGTAACCATAAAATACCAATCTAAGTTAAATTTCACATCCTTTATTGTTTTGAGGTAAAAATCGAGACCACAGTTCCTCCAAATTAAAGTTGCAGTTTGTATGTAAGTTTCTCCCGTTAAAATTTGATATGCCGGAATTTCATTAGAGGAGTAATGAGTGAATTGGGAAAGATATTTATAAAAGTGTCTTGATTGGTTTTGAAAAATCTCATTTTTATTTTTTTGATTATCCTGACTAATCACAAGGGCATCATGGCATGAAGCGATATAGTCCGTGTTTTTTTCTAAAAAATCAACTTGTTTTTGTAATTTTTGATCATATATCCAATAATCATCCCCGTCAAAAAAAGCTATGTACTTTCCTTTTATCTGTGAAAACAGACGTTTAACTCCTGCCAACTGCCCCATGTTATTATTATTTTTTAATAAAACAATTTGGTTGGGGTATTTTTCAACTAATTTCTCGATTATAGAAACAGAATTATCAGATGAGCAATCGTCATTAATATATATTTTAATCTGAAACGTTACTTTTTGCTGAATAATACCTTCAATCGTCTTCTCTATGAATTTGTCATGATTGTAACACAATATACAAATAGAAACAAGCTCATTTTCCATCTTCCTTAAATTGCCGGAATTTTCATACTGGATTCCATAATTCCTCCTTTATTTAACTGTCGGGCTCCAATAAATGAATTACGACCGTGGAGTACTCTTCGATCTTGAAAAAAGACTCCTTCTCCCTCTACTAATTTTAACTCTGTAAGTTCTCCGCTTCTCTCAACATATGTATCAATGAAATCTTTAAAATCTTCAATGAGCACTTTGTTTTGCAAGTCATTTGAAGCACGATAATAATTCCAGTTAATTTTCCACCCTAAACTATCTTTTTGTAAAATAAAATCATCATTATGTGCGATTGGGTTGTCTTTCCTTCCGAAGTGGATTTTTTGTTGTTGAGTATGTTCAAATAGCCTGGGATTTATATTTTTCAGGATATTAACAATTGTATCAACATCTATAAAGTTTGTTGCACCTCCAAATTCAGCTTGTTTTACACAATAAAAAAATGCGGCATAAATCTCAAAAGAGAAATAACCATAATCGGTATGTAAAGGTTGATATTTATTGCTGCTCTTATATGAATTATTCGACTTATCGGATTCATATTTTATTTCAGTCCACTTGTCCTGTTTTATTTCACCGGTAATCGGGTCTTCTTCATAAATAAGAGGAGTTCCACATTGACAGGCTAATTCTCTGAAATAAGTATCCGTATCATTTTTATCATTATGTAAAATATGGACGACCTTATGGCTATAAAAAACTTCAGCAAATGAGCTGTTATTTGAATTGTATTGCGCGAGGAACTTCATAGTTAAACAATTTTAGAATTATCAGGAATATCATGCTCAATTATTTTTCCCACTCCGATTCTTACTTTTTTTCCAATCTTGACCCCCGGCATTATAACAGTATTGCAACCTATGTAAGAAAATTCTCCGATTTCCACAGATCCTAAAATTCTGACACCAGGCCCTAATGAAACATATTCTCGTAAAATTGCATCATGTCCTATTATTACCCCAGCGTTAATAAATACTCCTTTTTCCAAAATTACATCTCTGGAAATACCAACTCCGGGTTCGATGACGACTCCTTTCTCTATTTGGGTGAAAGGACTTACAGTAGTTACTTTGCAAGAGATAAATGGAACTAATTCCCCCCCCATTTGCTCAAATATTTCCGTGATTCGCTTTCTCTTTAATGGGTTGCCAATACAAACAAAAAAATGCTTGTTACCATTTTTAAAATATTCCTTTACTTCCTCGTAGGTATGGAAAATTCTATATTTCTTATATAAAAAGTGATTTTCTGTATTGATATTGTCAAAGAAGAATAACTCTTTATTCTTCTTTTCTTCATCTATCTCCCATGAAGTTATTACATCTCGTGCTAATCCTCCTGTTCCAATTATCAGCATCTTTTTTTATAGTTTAAGTGTTTTTTAATTTTTTTAAAACAGATTGAACGTAGTCTGATTTCTTAATATAATTTTGTTCGATTTTATTCAGAATACTGTAAATGTAAGAATAGTTTTTTCGAATATCAATAATTAAAACAGTTCTGTGGAAATTACTATGATTCCATGCTTCATGTGTATAAGTATCATCAAATATAAAGAGCTCCTGATTCCTTAAATGAACTATTTTATCTGCTACTTTTAATCCTGTTTTTTCCGGTTGAGGTATATCAATTCCAAGTTGAACTCTTAGTACACCATGATTGTTTCCTTCATGTGGAGGAATGTGTTTATCGGGTTCCATCCGGGAAAAGAATACTAACGTTATTTCGTCTTTCCATTTTTGGATGAGTTTTGTAATTTCAGGGAAATGGGGTGATATATGTTGATTGTTTTCTCCGTATATGAATAGGAATAATACTTTCCATCTCTTATCTTGATTCAGGCCTTTCTGTTCTTCAGACAATTCATCTATTGGTATTCCCCCATCATTTGTAATGCAATGAAAATCAGTCCATTCCTTAATAATTGTTGTGATGCTTTCGTGGAAATCCAATGCGATCTCAGGGTAATCGTGACCATAAGGCTTTCTATGCGCTAAATCATACTTTTGTAATATTTTCCTAATTAATTTTCTCATTGAATTTTAACGCATGATTTCTAAAAGTAGCTATATTTTTCAGAAGGTAATTTTTTACCCATTCTTCTCCATAGTCAGTAATTGCTTCGAATACATATTTTTGATCATAGAAGTCTTGTTTTGGAACAGGTCGTAAAAAATGTTCCATATCTACCTTATAACCAAGTATTGAATTCTTTAGTATAGAATCATCTCTGTGGTAATTATAGAATTGAACCTGTTTAGGTACCATAATACTTTCTACTGCTATACGTGTTTTGGGGAGATAATTAATTGAACTTCCATGTACAATGTTCCTGTAAAATAACAAAATTTCGCCTGCTTTTACATTTATCGGAATCATTTGTTTTCGCATAATGGTTTCTATTTCTCCTTGTATGGGATTAAATCCGAATTGTCTGAAATATACTTCTGAAATATGACTACCCGGAAAAACCCATATACATCCATTAAGTCTATTAGAATTAACCAAAGGTGTCCAGACATTGAGCGAAAAATCAATTCTTTCATCGACAATAGAGGCATCTTGGTGCCAGATATCACCTTTTTTCCCAAATGGTTTAAAAATGTGCGCAACTGGGTATATATCGATTTGATGTGTATTTATTTTTGACTCAAGAATCTCGGAATGATATTTTTTAACAATCTTATTTGAAGATAATTTAGTTGTGACTGTTTTACTGTTGATTAAGTTAAACAGTTCTTTTGAGCCAGAATCAATTTTATTTTTAAGCATGTTTGAGGTTTCACTCCTTAAATTCCTTAATTCATTTGTATCTAACCGATCAATGATCGTATATCCTAAATATTTTAGCTCTCGCCCATTTTTGGGCGGAAGGGAATTAATAAAGTCAATATTCTTTTGATTTAACATAATGTCGGAGTTGTGTATTTTTCGCTAAAACAAAATTAATTGTGATAATATTACTATACTAAGATAGTAAATTAAGACTGTTAATTTAGCTATTTGCATTATGAGTGTCAATAACTTTTTCCAAAAATTGTCATATAAACTCTTCTGATGAATTGATTATAGATGAATTTTTTTCTTGCTGTTTTTCGTAGTATTCGTCTTATATTTTGTCTATCATTCAACTTGGATTTCTTATCGTTTAGTACTTCCGCCAGCTTAAGTGCCGAAGAGAAAGCATAACTGTAACCTTCTGCTGATGTCGGACAAATAAATCCGGCTGCCTCACCAATTAGATAAATACCATTTCTATTATCACTGATGAGCTCTCTCTGTTTTGAGGCCCGTAATATTGGATGTGCCCACATCCCAGCAATTTCAATTTCTCCTTCAATGATTTTAAGGTCTTTCAGAATATCAACCAATAAGGGAGGAATCTCTTTTGGATTTGTGATATTCTTGAATATTCCTCCGATTAAAAGCTCTCCATTTTTAGGGAAAGCCCACATATAGTAGTCCGTAAGACGGTTATCTGTAATTATATTAAAGTAAGGGGAAACTTTATTGGTGTCGTACCTGATGAACCATTCGATTCCTGTATATTTATCTATAGAATCAAGTAGAAGTATCTTTTTTCTTACCCGTGAGTTAGCCCCATCTGCCCCAACTAGGATTTTAGTATAGATTTTTTTTACTTTACCATCTACTTTTAGGATTACTTCTTTCAGGTTATCTGCCATTTCAATACAATCTATGAAAACAGCATTTTTTAAAATTTCAACATGGTTTGGAACAACAGACAGCAGATTCTGTTCCATTACATAACGATTGATGTTATATATTTTTTCTTTTTGATGTAATAATTTTCGATGTTTCGCATCGATTACTCTTATTGTTAATTCTCTAGGGATTGCCAATAAACCATTTTCATTTGTTAACAGCATTTCTTTTAAGAAATGCTGAGCGGGTATGGCAACCAGCCCGCTACACGGTTTTTCTTTTTTGGAGTTAGAATCATCAAATCTCTTATCAAGCAGTAAGACATTCCCCATTTCTGAAGATAAATGACTTGCTAAATAGCTCCCTGCGGGCCCTGCTCCGATTATTATTATATCATACAATTCTTTCATATAAATATATTACAGATATAATTGTCATACTGAGGGCATGAATAATCCGGTAATTTTTCCTGTAACAGATTCTTTGATTAAAATCTGTGATTGTTGATCGTACAGCAACGAGATAAAGAGCTACATGACAAACAAAAGCAACTAATACCGGAATAAATGTTTGCTGGATAACAATATTGTTCAATGCTAATAAGATATAAAATACAGTTGCAACCAGTAATACAATGATTGATAAATCGCTTGTCTTCTGAAAACCGATTACTGTTGGCAAAGTTTTCATTCCGGATGCTTTATCTGCCTCGTAGTCAATCACCATGTGATGCATATGACCAGAAACAAAAAGTAAGGAAAAATAAATGGAAATAAGTAATGAATCCCATGACAAAACCGCCCCGGTTAGATATCCCAAAGAGAAATTAATGATACCGGAAAAGAAGTGAATTAAACTTGCCAAAAGAAAGTTGGCTTTGAAGTTAGTTTGAGGAAATGCGTATAAAAACCAGAGGATATAATTTAATACAATGAGCACGGAACCTTTCCAGTTGTAAAGGTAATTGATGATGAATGTTCCCAAAAGGAAAATAAACGCTATAATAAGAAAGATGATCTCTGTTTTTTTGTTATCAATCGTTGTCCCTTTAAATCGTTTATTGAATTTATCTGAATTTTTTCCGAAGTAAGAATTGAGCAGGTATATGGATTGGACGATCAAGTAAAAATAAAGCAATAGAATAAGAAGAGTTTGTATGGTCAATTTATTGATGATTGGTTTTGTATAGACATAACCCATAAAAAAAAATGGTGTCATCATTAATGATTCAATTAACCTTATTTTTCTCAAAATTGAAGTTCGCTTTAACGGGTTCATCCTAGTCTTTTCTTCTTTGCAATTATTATGATTGTAAAAATATCATTTTTAATGAGTGGCGCATTTTCAGGAGACTTTTGATAATGCTTCAAATGATGATTTAATCGGTTTTCTAAACAATAAATTATATTCTAAATACGGCCCTCCAATACAGGTAGAGCAAGGAAGTTTTTCAAATTGACTTTTATCCCATTTTTCCTCCAATAAATTAATCCCACTTACTTTGCCTTTTGTATAACAACATGGGTATGCAGTCCCAGTAGGGTCAACAAAAATAAACCCGTACATAGCAGCACATTTATAACCCGGGTGATTTACAGCCGTCTTTTTATAATCTTTCCAGTTGGCAGTATATCTGAGATACTCTTTAGAGCTGGTTATTGGGGCACCTTCAAGTTTTTTGGCCAAGATATAATTCCAGATCTGACGGTACGATTCATTGTCATCATTGACGGGCTCATCACGGCCGAGTAATTCTGCCCCATATCCTTCAGGCTGGAAATGAACATCAAAATGCTCTTTTTTTGCCAAATCCAATACATAATCGACCGATTCCTTGCTAGGCTGGCTAACCACTGAAATAACAGTTATTTTTTTTCCTAAAGACTTGATATCTCTGATTGCATCAATGATTTTATCTATGCTGTCATTCCCCCTATTGATTTTTTGCGTTTCCGGGGTTCCATCGATACTTGTAAAAAAATAATCTACATTATTTAATTTTCCTCGATAACGTTGATACAAGAGCATATTGGAATTTAAACTGATAAAAAATCCTTTTTTACTTGCCAAGTCAATAATATCCGGCAGATCTTTTCTAACCATTGGTTCTCCACCTGAAATACCAAGCCGTTTAACTCCCATTTTCAATAAGTTATCAAAAAGCAGATTTATTTGTTCGAGATTCAATTCTTTTGACTTAATCAACGGATAGTTGCAGTATGAACATCTTAAATTACATTTATTAGTGACCATGAAAGCAGCGGAAAAAGGACGGGGATTCCCATTTAAATGAAATGAAGATAAGCTTCGGGCATAAGCAATTCCTAAACGATATACTTTCAATAAATTTATCATATGTAATTATCCTGTTTAAATGTAGATCTAAAGTAGATGTTTTCTAATACCTTTAGGGATAGAAGAATGGAAATTGGATCAATGAAATAGATAAAACGCTCTCCTCCGTACAACACAACAGTAAACAATAGTGAGTTGATCAATAATAATATAAAACTGTAATGTATCAAGTTAATCGTTTTTTTCCTGTAATTCATAATCCCGAATATAAATATTAGAATTGAGATAAGAATAATCAAATGAATATAACCATTAATATACAATACTGAAAATATAGTAATAATTATTAAAAACAGGATTGTTTTTTTTCTATCGGAGATAGTGGCAAATAAAAAGGAACAGCCGACCAATAGCATTGCTAAGCAATAAAAAGAAAATTTATTTCCAATTGCTAGCTTTAATTTTGCAAATGCGATTTCAAACAGTAATTTGGGGTGATCTTTATAAAAGTATACTATCTTTAAGTACATAGGTTCATTCAAGTTGGTTCTATTATAATAAGCATCTTCCATAAAGCGCCATTCGGGTTTCCATTCACCGTTTGTACAATATTCATTATGCAATGATAAGAACTCTTCGGGTCGGAACTGATTTGATAAAATGATAAATTTATTCTGAGAATAGGCTGCTCCCCACAAATGTGTTACCAGTCGATGATGCATGTTGGATTGAATGATACCTAACTGATGTTTATGGTTTTCTTCTACCTTTTTATGATCTTGAATTTCAATTTTACATTTTTGTTCGGATCTTTTAAGATTCTCACCCCATACCTTAGAGGATTCTGTGTTATATATGCGGATTATATTTGCATATACAATCCATGGGGAAATGAATAAAAAAAAGGAGGTATATATAATTAAAATGACCCTTAAGAAAGTTATATTTATGCCAAACTGAATTAGTAAAAAAAATGGATAGAGCAAAACAAAAAATATAATATTTCCCTTGGCCATAGCCATAAGTGAAAACAGCATCCCTAACCAGAAGAAGAACCAGAAGTCAGTCCGATCTTTACCTTTAAGAATATAGTTGATTGTCAACAAAACTAAAAAAGTCAATAACAAATCAGCAGAAACATCTGATAAACTATTAAAAGTTCCTACAAATAGGTACAAAAAAGCTGTAATAAAAGAGAACAACGACGAACATTTGTATACCTTGCTTCCTATTAAAAATATAAAATATACAGATATGGTTAAAAGAAAAAGATTCAGAAAATAAACATGGTTGATATTGATACTGAATATTTTATATAATAGCCCTAAAACTAATGGATATAAAGGAGGTTTTTCAAAGCTATATACACTTCCGGATTCATACCACCTGCAAAATAAATAATCTTCAATTTCACTGTTACTGAATGAATTAAACTGATAAATACTATTACTATCGTTTTTATAGACTCCCATTAAAGGAAACTCTCCGTACTTAGCAAAGTTGACTGCAATAGAATGATACTCCCACGGATCAATACCCGTAGAAATAATTTCACTCTTGGACAGATTATTACTGCACAGTATCCCTAAGGTAATAACCACTATGCTTAATAAAGTGAATTTGATTTTATTACTAATTTGTATCATGCTTTTGTTTCTTATTAGCTTTACTTTTAATGGAGTAAACTTTAATTAGTGATAATACAAAAGCAATTACACATATTAAATTATAGTAATATTCAGAATAAAGCCATAGCTCAAATGGTAAAATTTGATTAAAAAAATGCACATCAAAACTACCAAGAGTTATAAAATAAAGGAATAATAGTAATGATAATAATAACAAAACTATCTCGCTGAAATTTCTTCTAGGAATAATGATATTATTTGTTTTTATTAACAGATCTTGCTGTAAAATCATTGTATAAAAAAGAATATATGGAAAGAAAATACCAATTCCTAGAGTTAATAAAACAGCAATATGGAATAATAAAGAAAACAAACTCAAGATGTAAAAATATCTAGTAGAGAAAAAGTTTATAATAAAGGATAGTTGAAAAATTAGTATACTAATATCAACAGCTTTCCAAAAAATAAAGTTCTTAAATTCTAATAAAAATTCTACTACTGGTCGCCAAGACGGGAGATCGTAACCCCAGTTGAACCTAGAAATAAAACCATAAACAACCAAGTCGTCGAAAGAATAATATCCAGAAAGGAATTTTCCATACCCTCCTACAATATAACCAGTAGAAACAAATAATATTCCTGAGAAAGACAATAAGGATAAAGACTGTTTATCTCTGCTGTATTTGTTAGTCAAATAGAAAAATAATGGAAAAAGATGGGGTAATATTGCAGAACTAATATAACCGACATTATTTTGAAAGAATAGATCAATACATAGGAGAAGAAAAAAGAATAATAGATGAAGGTATTTTTTTCGGGGAAAAAATAAACTACAAAAAGATATTATCATTAATATTATTTCGAAATAATTAAAAATATTTGACTCAATACTATATTCTTTAAAACTGTGCGCCTGAAAGTACTCATACTCTATGGAAAAATGTCTAAATCCACCCGTAAGTATATAAAACAAATAATAGAGCCTAATAATTGAGTTCATTTGAAAATAATTATTGTATCAGTTAATTCTAAGGAGAGAACAAGACCATCGCGATATAGCTCTTGAAACATAATTAATGTTGATGGTGCAGTAACGTTATTTTCTAAAGACATGGGACCAAAAAGCAAAAGTCTCTTATCATAAGGTTTAACTATTTCCGCCACGCTAATCAAACTGGAATCCTTTAAATTAATTAATTTTACTTTCTTAAATTGCACATTTATGCCACCTTTATGATTTTCAAATAGAGGAAATTGTAGAGAAGGGTAGAATTCAATTTCTTTATTTATAGATATTATTCCCGTAACAATAAATAAGCCGAATAAGACCCGAATTTTATTTTTATTTTTCACGATTTGATAGTTATTTATTAATCAATATCTGCGTATATTCTATTAGTTTATATTTCGGACTGTATCTGCAAAAGTGTCCTGAAATATAAAATTCATCGACAAATAGCAGCATGAAATTTTCAAATCAATTTTCTTATAATTAGTAACTTCTTCTTTTACCATTAACATCCAAGTTGCATTTTTTCTATGATTTTTCATAATCGTTAGAAAAATTTGACTGAGCATCTGTTTTATTATATAAACGTAAAAGTACTCTTCATATATTATCCTAATTCCTTATCCAAGAAAAAGAAGGACGGACTACTCCCCAGCGCTTATATTTGCTCGCCGTTGATTCAATTTGGATAGAGATTATGTCCTTTTTCAAAAACAAAACTTGATTATTATCAAATGTAAAGAGATCAACATGATAAACCCCATTACTTAAGAAATGTTCGGGAAATGTTAATGTGTAACTATTGTCTCCCTTATCAACATCCTTATAATTAGATACTTCAAAGATATTTCCATAGCCACTTAAATTAAAAGATATCCCGAACATAAAAGGAGCTTGTACTTCAGTGAATTGAACCTTAAGTAAAATTTCAGAAGAGGAATCTAACGATCGGTTCCTTGTTTCTTTGATAGTCACTTCTTTAAAAGCGAAATTGTCTGTAATTGACTTTTGACCAATGTAATACCTATTTCTATATTTTATATCTTGAAAAGTATTATTATCAATTTCTTCAAGGAGACCTTTATCAATTTTTATTAGTCTGTCTGAAAAATTGGCAATCTCAACATTATTGTGGCTGACAAATATGATGGATTTATTCACGGAGAGTAGCTGACATATGGCTTTGTCTATCCTTTTTCTAAACTCTTCATCTCCCACTCCCAAGACTTCATCTAGCATGTAAATGTCAAAATTTAAATGTACCATTATAGAAAATGCCAAACGTAAATACATTCCGTTGGAATAGTTTTTTACAGGTTCATTAATGAACTTCTCAACTCCCGAAAATTTAACTATTTCATCAAATTTACTTTCTACTTCCCTTTTAGAGAATCCATGAATCTGTCCATTCAGAAAAATGTTGTCACGACCGTTCAATTCTGGGTGGAAACCAGCTCCTATATCAAGGATACTCGCTATTTTCCCTTTAATTTTCACATTTCCCGAAGTTGGTTTGATAACACCTGCTAAAATTTTTAAAAGCGTGCTCTTCCCACTACCATTTGGCCCAATAATACCAACAATCTCACCTTTTTTTATCTCAAACGAGACATCTTTCAGTACCCAATGCTCAATGTATTTATTCCCACTTTCATCAGTTTGTGATTGATGAAGTGGGAAAACTTTTGACAAATTTTCGACTTTTATAACAGAATCTGCGTTCATTATTTTCAAAAATAATACTTTAAATCATATCGGAAAACTTATTCTCTCGTTTATTATAAATGTACATTCCCCCAAAAAGTAGCCCCATAACAATCATAAAATTTACTCCCCAGATCCACTTAAATTCTCCAAATCCGAACAATGACCATCTCCAGGCTTGTATCACATTTGCCATCGGATTAAGATCCAAAGCAAAAGTATACCTATATGGTAAAATATCATTGCTGAAAAATACTGGGGAAAGCCAGATCCCAAAATAAAGCAAAAAGGGTATCAGATGCAGTAAATCCCTTTTTTTATATGCAAAAACAGAAATCCAGAACACCAGGCAAAGCGCACAGGCTGTATTATAAAATAGCACAAATGGCAAAAAAATTATTTTCCAGGATATTTCCTGCCCAAAATAGAACATCAACGAAATAAGCAATAGTAAACTAATCCCCAGCTCGACCAGAGCAACCAACATTTTTGATAACGGAATGATGCTCTTCGGAAAATAAATTTTCTTGATTAATTGAGAAGATTCCTGTAATCCAAAAGTACCGGCATTAACAATGTAGGAGAAAAAATTCCAGCCCAGCAATCCGGATAAAACATATACCGGATAAGGAATTCCTTCTGTTTTCCAGTTGAGCAAAAATCCAAAGAAAAAGGTGTATATAAACAAGGCTGTTAACGGCTGTAAAAGTGTCCAACCTAAACCAATAACCGTTTGGGAATATTTTACCTGTAAATCCCGCTTTGCAAACACCCCGATCAGATTCCGGTATTTCCATATTTTCCGGAAATAATCCGCAAAGTTGTCCGGTTCGGGAGTCATTATGTGTATTTCTTCGCTTTTACTCATTGTCCGAAAAGATTGACCTCTTTAATTACCTCCAAAACGGTTTCATCCTTTAAATTGACATGCAACGGCAGGCGAACCAGCCTTCCCGAAACACTTTCAGTAACCGGTAAATTTTGTGTTCCGAACGTTTTTCCCATTTCGGAATTATGCAGCGGAACATAATGGAACAGTGCTTCAATACCCTTTTCACTTAAATAAGCAATCAGCTCATTCCGTTCTTCCGTTGTTGGTAAAAGCAGGTAGAAAAAATGAATATTTGCTGCCAGCTTTTCTTCTGAAATCAAATTGATTCCTTTTTCTTTTAGTGATTGCAGCCCGTCGTAATATAATGTTGAAATCGCGTTTCTGCGGGAAAGAATTTCTCCTTCGTTCAGCAGGTTATCATATAATGCTGCCGCACTCAGTTCATTCATCTGATACTTAGAACCAACACTCACCCATTCGTAATAAGGCTTGTTCTGCTGCATGAACTGTGTCCGGTTTGTCCCGATATGGTAAATGTGGTCCAATGGGTCTTGAAATTCCGGGCGGTTACAAATCAAAAGTCCTCCCTGAACGGCAGAAATTTGCTTTGTAATATCAAAGCTGATCACTCCAAAATCACCAATACTTCCTAATTGTTTTCCCTGATACGAATTTCCATACGCCATTGCTGCATCTTCGATCAGGAACAACTGGTATTTTTTGCATAATTGCTTCAGAAATTCCAGGTCAGTTGCATGCCCTCCATAATGAGTAACGACAATAGCTTTTGTATTCTTCGTTATTTTATCTTCAATTTTGCGAATATCAATATTAAAATCTTCCTCTGAAATATCTACAAACACAGGTCTGGCTCCGCAATTTACAAAGGCATTCGCCGTTGAAACAAACGTAAAGGAAGACATTATTACTTCATCTCCCTCCTGAATTTTAATAGCTTTTGCTATCATTTCCAAGGCTCCTGTTGCAGAATGTGTGAGCCATAATCCGGAAGCTGGAAAACGTTTCCGGAGCAATTCTAATGAAAGCAGCGAATATTTTTTTGAACGAAAATGATCATAATCTGAAAATAAATCTTCAACGTAATTCAAATAATTAATAGATTTGAAAATATCATTAAATTTTACCTTCATTTGATTCGTTTCGTCCATATTATCAATCCCGTAAAGTTAAGTGAAAAATCGGAATTAAGCATCGCGCAGCCAATCACTTTTCAAAGTATGCTGACGGCTAAACGTTTTACAGAAACGAATGTACAAATCGTTACTACGCAGTTTGAAGAAGACAAGACGATTATTCCGGAAGAGTTCCGTCAACTCAGCAATCTAACCCGTTCTGTGCTGGATGTTAATGCAAAATTAGCCCAACGTAAGCTCCCGCTTATTCATGATATTCTGCAAAAGTTGAAAGAAACCGATGGTGATTATTACATTTTTACCAATGTTGACATTGCCCTGATGCCCTTTTTTTATGATAGTATCCGGAAAATAACCGAGCTTGGCCACGATGCAGTTATCATTAACCGGAGACGACTAAAAAATACGTATTCTAAAATTGAAGAGTTACCGTTAATGTACGCCGATCCGGGGAAATCACATCCCGGATTTGACTGCTTTGTTTTTCATAAAAGCTTATTGGACAAATTAATTCTTGACAACATCTGTGTCGGAATATCATTTCTGGAGGTCAGCCTGATTCACAATCTGCTTGCTTTTGCGGAAAAACCATTATACGTTCCTGATGCGCATCTGACTTTCCATATCGGAATGGAAGTATTGGTACCAAGAAAACAAAATCCGTTTTACTGGCATAACCGGACGGTTTATTTTGAAAAGATCGAACCCCTGTTAAAGTCACATTTCGATATACGGAAATTTCCCTACTACAACGAAAGCTCCGTGAAAAGAGCTTTGAAACACGCTTTAAATCCGGGTTTGTTCACTAATAATTATTTCCGGATGGAGGGCCGGAACCTGAAACGTTCCCTAAAAGAAAAGCTGGACGAACTACGCTGGAATTTCTTACAAAAATAAGCTTCACAGATGCTTGCGTAAATGCTCTACTAATTTTGAAGAACGATAGCCAAAATCGGCTCCGTAGCTGTTAATTACCAATCCTTTCAGATTGTGTACGGAAGATGAAATGGCAAAAATGATACTTTCATCTGCAGGGTCTGTCATCCCTTCAAAGCGATGTACCTCATCAATTACAAATTCCTCGGGAGAAAGCTCCAGATTATTACATATCAGACAGTCTTTTTCATTCATAATCAGGAAGTCTGCCGTATAGCCGCGTCTGATCAGATCATTCACTGCTTCACTTAATGTATCGTAGTTGTATGGTTTTTCATTGTTCATGATCATGTTTCTTTTGGTAAATATTCCAGGAAAATTAAATAAATGAAGTCCGCAATTCCTATAAATCACGGACTTTTGGCTGCGGCTTTATCTAAAAGAATAATTATTTAAAATATCTCCTTAATATCCAGGCCATTTTCTCATGATCTTCCATAAGTCCCGTCAGAAAATCAGCAGTACCTTCATCTCCGAATTTCTCACCTATCGCATCTATACTTTTTCTTAAGCTGCGGATAATTGTTTCGTGATCTCCCAGCAGCTCCTTTATCATCTCCATATTGTCTTCAGGGTTCTTTCCGGGATTCTCTTTAAGAGAAGACAACTTTGAAAATTCGGAAGTAGTACCTATCGCCACACCTCCCAGCTGGCTCACTCTTTCGGCAATCTCATCAATTGCTTCCTGCACTTCAGTATACTGGCTTTCAAACAATTTGTGAAGTTCCATAAAGTTATCTCCTTTGAGATTCCAGTGGTACTTACGAAGCTTGAAATAAAGAATATGTGAATCTGCGAGGCTATTGTTCAGAAGGGCACATATTTCTTTTAGATTTTTGTCTGTAATTCCGATGTTTGGTTTCATACTATAAAAATTATAGGTTAAAAAAGTACTTAATAGTATATTCTCAAATGTATCAAATAAATGATAGAATATAAAATTTTAAAGGTCTTAAGTTTTCTTAAAAAAAACCTTCCGTTTTTCTTATCCGGCTTTAGCGAACAGGAGCCCATACAATTAATCAAGATGAATGTAAATAAAAAAGCCTGACATCTGCCAGGCTTTTTCTCCCGGTGAAGGGAGCAGATTTTAATGCTGATCAGTTAATCACTTTCACATTTATCGCGCTCAATCCTTTTGGAGTTTCCTCAACATCATAGCTAACTTTATCGTTTTCTCTGATTTTATTTACCAAACCTGATAAATGTACGAAAATGTCTTTTCCGCTGTTTGAGTCATTAATGAAACCAAAACCTTTTGTTTCATTGAAGAATTTTACTGTTCCTTCTTGCATTTTACTTTAAATTATTATGTTACTATTTGAAATAGGATCAATCTACAAACGTGTAGGCTGTTCCTGTTTTTCCTGCTCTTCCGGTTCTTCCAACCCGGTGGATATAAGTATCAAAGTCTTTTGGGAGCTGATAATTGACAACCAGTGAAACATTGTTCACGTCAATTCCCCTTGCAGCGACGTCTGTCGCAACCAATACTCTGATACTTCCCTTTTTAAATTTTTCCAGTGCGTTTATCCTGTAATTTTGTGACTTATTTCCATGAATCTGGTCTGATTTGACACCGGAATTATTAAGCTTTTTTGATAGACGGTTCGCGAGATGCTTTGTTTCCGTAAACAAAATGACCTTATCGAAATCCTTATCTGCCAGCAGATCAAGTAAAATTTTGAACTTATCCTGTCCTTCCGGAATTTTGATAATATCCTGCTCCACATTTTTGGAGCTTTGATCTCCTGAATGAATTTCCACAATAAACGGATTGCTTACAATTTCATTGATGATGGTTTGCTGTTTCGGATCTTTTGTCGCAGAGAACAACAGGGTTTGCCTGCGTTGTTTCATTCCGCCGACCAGCTCCCGGATATCCCGCACGAAGCCCATATCGAGCATTTTATCAAACTCATCCAGTACCAGCACCTCAAATTTGCTGAGCTTTAAATTTCCTCTGTTTCTCAGATCCAGCAAACGTCCCGGAGTACCTATCACTAAGTCAAAATAGTTGCTCAGGCTACGGATGTCTTTTTCGATATTTGTCCCGCCGATGTAGCATGCAGCTCTTAGCTTCAGCCCTTCGGACAGCTTTTTAAATTCGTCATAAACCTGCAAAGCCAGCTCACGTGTAGGAACAATAATCAACGATTGAAATTTCCGGTCGTTGTTACGCAGCAGGTTTTCCAAGATAGGAATAAGGAAAGCCCCTGTTTTACCTGTCCCGGTATTGGCAATCCCGATCAGGTTTGCTCCGTTCACCAGCTTATCAAAGGTTTTATCCTGAATTTCAGTCGGTGAAACAAATCCCATCTTTTGAATATTGGCTTTAAGCTGAGGCTGTAGGTCCATTTCTTCAAATCGTGTTTCGACCGTAATTGCTTTTACAGAAGAAACTACTGCCTGCTGAATAAGCAATTCCGGATTCAGCGTTGATTTTTTTACAGCGTTATTTCTTTGCTGCTGGCCAGAAACCCTTGTCCGGTTTGTTCTGGCAGGTGTACGTTTATTTATACTTGTTTGCATAACTTTCTTTTTCAGCCCCTTAGGGCATTTTTATTAAAACAAGCCTGGATTTTCCCGACCTGTACGGACAGATCTGTTCTCTCGATAACATCCCTGTCTTTCCGGCAGATTTACTCTCTGCCAAGTGTAACAATACCAAAAAGCAGATCCGTAATAATCCAATATCAGCTGCGCCTTTATTGTTTTAAACAGTTGCCACATTGGCATTAACTATTCTGCTGAGCTTAAAAACAGTCCACTTCTGTTTTAAGACCAAAGCAGGTATAAAATCCGAAAATCTGTTGTGAACGAGGAGCTACCTCTTACTAATCAATTCACGAATCCACAGCTGCTGATTCAGATTCGCTTTTTAAATTCAGGTGGAGAGCCTGATTTTTATTTCTTAATTTCAATAACAATTTCCGGCAGGCGACTTATTGCCTGAGCCTTTTCTAACCGTCAGCCGGTTGCTGACCGGTTTGTTCACATGAAAATCCGAAAGATGATAAGGTTTGTTGTACTACGATTTAAAACCTTGAAACAACCGCATATAAATTGTTTCCAAAAATCAGAATTAACTTGTTCGGGTACAAAGATACGGAAATTTCTGATAATTAACAGATTTATTTTCTTTCAGGGCTTTTTCAGCTGAATTCAAAATAAAAAGCTATCTTTGTACAGCCAAATAAATCTGTTTAAAATAAAATTGGTGCTGTAATTTAGTCTTGTCAAAACGTTTCCCCGTTTTTCCTTTCTGTTTTATATCATTTTATTTTGGATTCAGTATACTGTTTATTCCCAGGAATACAGGTATTTTATCCCTTTAGCAGAAGAACGGTTTAATTTCATAATTTTATTAAATACCGGAGCGTATCAGACATCTTAAATTTTCTCAGACTGTTGAACAGGAATTTTCCAAAACACTTAAACGAAGAGTGAACCTGTATTTCAAACTGAGCAAAGCACATAAGCGGGCAAATCCCAATATGGTTCTAAAAACCGTTGTAATGTTGCTTGTTTATACAATACCTGTTGTTTTATTGAGCTGTGGCAGCATCACATCTCCTATTATTGCCATCTTGCTCTACCTGACCAGTGGATTTGGTATAGCAGGAATAGGGATGGGAATCATGCATGATGCCAATCACGGAGCTTATACGAAACACTCACGATTAAGCCGCGTTCTCAGCCATACCCTGGATTACATGGGATGCAGCAGTGAAATGTGGAAATTGCAGCACAATGTGCTTCACCACACTTATACTAACATTCACGGACACGATGAGGATATAGATGCTCCTCTGTTCCTGCTTCGCTTTTCTCCTTACAGCAAGAGCTATAAAATCCATCGTTTCCAGCATTATTATGTGTGGTTCTTTTACGGAGTGCTGACACTATACTGGGTAACGGTGAAAGACTTTAAAAAAGCAGGTGATTACTATAAAATGGGGTTAATACGGACAAAGAAAGATTACTATATCCGGTTACTGAAATTAATACCGTTGAAAGCGTTTTATTTCACATACGCCCTGATATTGCCAATGATCTTTGCCCCGTTTTCCGTTTATTGGATTCTAATTGGATTTACACTGATGCACTTGCTGGCAGGTATTCTGCTGAGTGTTGTATTTCAGCTGGCACATGTAGTACCTGATATGCAGTTTCCGCAACCCGATGAAAATGAGCAAATGAACGCCAATTGGTATACTCATCAACTACAGACAACGAGCAATTTCGCCCCTAAAAGCAGACTTCTCTTCTGGTATTTAGGAGGACTAACCAACCAAATAGAGCATCATTTATTTCCGAATATCTGTCATGTTCATTACCGCACTATCAGTAAAATCGTAGCACGCACAGCGAAAGATTTCCAGGTTCCTTATTATGTCAACAAAACGCTTTTTTCAGCTGTTTCCGGACATATACGAACGTTGCGCCTGCTCGGAAGAATGAAAACATTTCAACAATAAAAAATTTAATATATAATAGATTATGGCAGAAACCTTTAATAAAAAAGAACGGGAAAAAAAGAAAGATCAACGCAGAAAAGAAAAGCAATCCAAGAAGGAAGCGCGTAAGGAAAACGCTACCGGTGGAGGCTGGGAAAGTATGATGGCTTATGTGGATGAAAATGGAATTCTCCGCGATACGCCACCGGATCCGAAAGCGAAAAAAGAAATCAAAGCGAAGCACATTGAGATCGGAATACCGAAACGCGAAAAAGAAGAGATTGATCCAATCCTGACGGGTGTGATCAATTATTTTGATGATACCAAAGGTTATGGATTTATAAAAACGGCTGATGACGAAAGCTTTTTTGTACATCAGAATAACATATCCGGTCAGCCCGCGAAAGGAAAAAAAGTGCGTTTTGAGAAGGAGAAAGGAGCTAAAGGATGGGCAGCAGTACGTGTGGTAATTGAGTGAAAACTCTTACCAGCGTATATGCGAGCGCAAATCTTATAAAAACAAATCTATCTTCCGGGATTTGACCTTATGTCTGATCGGTCGTCCTTCCGGGTTATTTTCTTAGAATCAAGCTATGTGAAGCACGTTTTTGTATTTTAGAAAATTATCACATCTGAGACTTGTGGCTTAAGAAATATTATAAAGAAAAACAGCCGAGATTAGAAAACCCCGGCTGAATATTTTGAGCTAATTTAATTGTAGAATTATTTTACTCCAATCATTATTGGTTTGCTTGAATTATACCAAATTGTATGATTGGCATTTCGAAATGTCGAGCAATAATACGTATCATTACTCTCATCTTTAAATGTAAATCCCCAACCTTTATTGTTCCTAAAGGTTAAAGTATACTCATACGGTATTGGCGGATTGTTGGTTTTTACATTTGCATTTACAATTCCTATATCTTTCGCTCCAGTAGAAATAATTGACTCTCCATCAGGGACAAGTCTTATAGATTGAAAACCGCCAGAACTTTTAATCAGGTTTTTATCTAATTTTTTCAATTCGAGGTCAATATTCTCTTTTGTATATCCTTCAGATTTAGGATATCCAATTGCAAATTTATTTCCTTTTTCACTTACAAATTCTACTAAAATGTAATTTTCTGTTGATGTCATAATAAATTTATTTTGTTTAATTCCTACTCTATTTATATTCGGTTTTTCGGATTCCACCACTTGTTTGAAATACTAAAACCAAATATATCCTGTATCAATCATGCAGAGAAGAGGGAATTTACCCGTTTTATTCAATCAGGTAATTCTACTATGTTGTAGTTATATCTATCCTTATGAATCACTAAGGCTTTTGTGCAAATAGTTTTGATAAAGACAGGTGATTCTTAAGAATGGGCTGATTGAACATCAGGAGCATGAAAAAGGGAGAAATTAATATTACAAAAACAAAAAACGGGAGCAGCAATTCGCCAATTCCGTATTGTGTCCTTGAGCGAGGAAACGTCAAACTTTTTGATGGAAGATTTGGAGCAAGTACAACAACTTGAAACCATTAATCTTAAAAAAATTTGAATGATCAGATTACGTTAGTTTATGAATTCCAACGGTTCGGGGCTTGGCGACAGTGGCGGAAATCGCAGTACAAATGTTCAGTTCTGCACAGAAGTTAAATTGAAGAACTGCGGTTGAATTTAGCACTATAACAGCCATTTTGCCAAACTGCTGTTATAGGCAGTTTTTATTCCATAATTCTAAACCAATCTTTCACGGTCAATTCTAATCGCACAATTTCGTCTTCTGCCAACGGACAGCAATGTGCAATTGGACCTCTTAATTGATTTAAATTTGTCATTATTTTTTGAAACGACCTTTGTCCTCTTTTAAAAAGATTTTCAAAGGCTTCCCAATTTCCAATAACTATTTGGCTCAATTCTCCAAATGTAGTGTAATCAATTTTTTCTTCTGAACGAATGGTGAAGCCAGATTCTTCTTCTCTTTTTATATTTAAATCAACACTTTTACGGATTTCTTCTTTTACTTTGTCCCACCAACTTTCACCGTATTTTTCAAACATAAGTTCGACCACTAAACTTCTAATTGATTTCTCTAAGCAATAAAATACTTCGTAATGTTGAGCCATCATCCTCGCTTCTTTTCTATAATCTGAATTGAATTGCAAGTAATAACTTTTCGCTTGGACTTCTTTTTTTTCTATTCTTCCTAAATTTAAATCCAGCTCACTTTCAATTTTATCAAGTTCATTTTCTGCTAAAGAATTGGCAAGTGCAAAAAGCTTAATTCTAGATAATTGGTCTTGATGATTATTCATTTAATAAATTTTCTTTGAGTGATTTAAAAATAGCATTATAAATTGCAGGGTCATCCGTTTTAGGAAGGACTAAATTTATAGTGTAATTTATTCCTAAATCTATTTGCTTTTTACGAATAGTCTTATGTGAAGAATCTGTAGATTCGGCTTCAATTTTAGCTTCTTTCTCAGGAATACTTTCCTCACGCTTTAAACTACCTTCGAAGTCAGCAAATTCTTTAGCGTTAAAGAATGAATTTACTATTGCCTTTACAGTTGGATTGTCGTGTGCCAGACCTGTTGTGTCAGTAACTAATTTTATGAAATCAGGTTTACTTAAATCGTGTGCATATTCATTTCTTACATATAATTCTTCATATCCTTTTTTAAGTGCAGTAGCCATTGATACACCTCTATATGTTGGATTTCGAAAATCCTTATAAAGTTGAGTAGGAGTTCCGTCTTCACCAAGGAGTTTACATTTTTTAGCCCACGGAATAAAAGCTTTCTGATTTCCTCCAGGAAAGCCAAGTTTAGTTCCCAAAAAATCTCCATTAAAATTTTCAGGAATTGAGGCATCACATATTTTATTTAAAATTTTTGTTAAGGTTCCAGAAGAAACCATATAAGGTAAATTTATTGCCATATGTTATTGATTAAGTGCCTATTTAAATTGCCTATAACTTACTTATATGTGTAGCAACGTTTCTGTTTATATCCTACATCTTTGTTGAATAGCCGAAGAAAAGTTGCGCATAATTGAAAAGTAAATATAATCAAAATTACAAATCATCAAATGGTGATCGAATGTTTTGTAAACTTCGTTCACCGTATTGTTCACCAACTATTTGGCCTTCAAAAAGCCAAACTTTTGGACGAAAAGCTTTGTAGTAATTGCGTAACATATTAATGATTTTCCGACTTAATGAGTATAACATTGAATATTTGAAAATACTCTCGTAGGAGAGGGACGAATAAAATAGACAAAAAAGGACTGTCTCAAAAATCGAGACAGTCCTTTTGATTCTAAAACTTAAAAAGTGACCCCGGAGGGATTCTAACCCCCAACCGCTGGAGCCGAAATCCAGTGCTCTATACAATTGAGCTACGGAGCCTTGCATCAAATCGCCAATTTACATTTTCCAAAAAGGAAAGAAGTACTTTGGTGGATATGAATTAAATTTAGTTTTTTAACTTTGCTAATGAAATAACTTTCGCTTCAAATCGTTTTCTTCATGATTATGAAACACCTTGTATTTTTCTTTTCGCTGCTTGCAAATATATTCGTTTTTTCTCAATTAGCAACATATGATTGGAGATTACATGTTTCATTTACCAATCCGTCAGAAGTTGCTACAGACGGGAAAACGGTGCTTTGCGCTTTCAGGAACGGGATCCTTGAATACGATATTGAAGCAAATGAAACGGCCGTCTGGAGTTATACCAATTATCTTTCAGATGTGGTGATCAGCACGATCTATTATGATCAAAATTCCGATTCCTACTGGATAGGCTACGAAAACGGGAATATTGACAGAGTTCATAAAAATACCGTCATTAATATTCCGTATCTGAAAATGGCAAGCGTGCTCGGAACAAAAAAAATCAGCAGCTTTTCCCAGAGAAACGGAATGGTGTATGCCGTTTCAGGATTGGGTATTCTGGTCATAAATCCCGAAAAAAACGAAATAAAAGAAACCTGGTACACCAACAATAACGGAGATCAGAACCTGAAGCTTGAATTTCTGAACGACAGCATTTACGCGCTGACATCCAAAGGATTATATAAAGCTTATAAAAACAATCCCATTCTGGTAGATTATGCTCAATGGCAACCTGTTTCCGCAACGATGATCGCCAATGACTCTCTCTCATATACAAAAATGGTAATGTGGGATCAACAGCTGCTGCTGATCAAATCAAACGAAAAATTTGCAAAAGACACTTTGTTGAAATACGACAACGGCAGTCTGAGCTACCCGCTGTCCGGAGATGATTATGAGCTGAAAGACATTAAAGTCTTTGACAATAAAATGTATCTGCTGGATCCGTATGGCATAACGGAATATGATCAGACATTTACGAATCTGGATCGTTTCTATAACTACGAATTTGGCTATCCACTTGATATGAGAGCCGTTGTAAAAGTGAAAGAAAATGAATTTTACATTGCAGATAACGGTGCCGGACTGGTTAAGTTTAACGGAAACTGGAACAATAGAAAACTGACACCTGCCGGTCCTCCTTCCAACGAGTTTTACCGGATCAATGCCCGGAAGGAAAAGCTGATTCTGTCCGCCGGGAGAGTCTCAAAATTCGGGGCGAGCTATATCGGCGCACAAGCTTATACGTTTCAGGATGAAACCTGGAAGCATTATTCGAAATATAACCAGCAGATGCTGGATTCGATTCATGTATGGGATCTGAATGGTGTTGCTGTTCATCCGAAAGATGAGAATATCATGGCGATCAGCGGCTGCGGCGAAAAATATTCCCTGTTTATTATTAAAGACAATCAGCAGGTTTCAGAAATTTACGGCCTCGGAAATTCAGTCATTGAAAATTTTCTTACCCTTCAAAGTCTTACTTGTATCTCGGAGGTACAATACGACAGTAAAGGAAATCTCTGGATGATTAATACACATACTAATTATCCTTTAAAAGTCCTTACGAAGGACGGCGTGCTGTATAAATTCGATACGGGAGGCAGCACCAAGCAGCGGTTTGTAGAAAAGCTGATTCTTGATGACGATGGAAATCCCTGGTTTTCGGTTCCGGGAATCGGAATTGTCGGTTATTTTCCGAACGGAACGATAGATGATGCTTCGGATGATACGTATAAGATCCTTAATAAAGGTGATTATACGGGAGCACTGCCGAATAACGACGTAACGGATATCATAAAAGCAACCGATGGAAAATTGTGGATTACCACTACGGAAGGTTTTTCCATCCTTAGCAATCCGGCATCTGTTGCGGACGCAAGCTATGGAAATTATAACACGTACCGTCCTAAAATCGAATTTGGTGAAAATACGGAATATTTCTTTGGAGAAACCTATATCACCTGCGGGACGGTAGATGGCGGCAACAGAAAATGGTTCGGAACAGCTAATTCCGGCGTTTTTTGCCTGGCTGCGGACGGGTACAGCATTATCCATCAGTTTAATACTACCAATAGCAAGCTGATTTCAAACAATATTCTTGATTTGGAATTTAACCCTAAGACTGGAGAGCTGTTTGTAGTAACGGATGTGGGATTGATTTCCCTGCGAACAGATGCTTCCGCAGGAACAGAAACGTACGACGAAACGATCGTTTTTCCCAATCCGGTACAGCCGGAATACGAAGGAGTAGTAACCATTCAGGGAATAAAAACAGATTCCGATGTTAAAATTACAGACATGGCCGGAAATATCGTCTATGAAACTTCTTCCAATGGTGGAACAGCGGTGTGGAACTGTAAGAAAGTGACCGGAGAAAAAGTCGCGACCGGCGTTTACCTGATCTGGACAGCGCCAAAAGAAGGAAAGGGAAGAAAAGTAGGCAAAGTAACGGTCATTCGTTAACATGAAAGAAACGTGTAAAGCAATTATCATTAAAAGGATCAGCTATAGTGACACGAGTGTTATAATTTCCTGTTTTACAAAAGCATCCGGATTAAAATCCTTTATTTATAAAGGCGGAAAAAAGAAAAATGCGGCAACGCTGCTTCCTCTGAGAATTGTAGAGATTAATTATTATCAGCACAACGAAGATGCGCTGGCAAGTATTAACTCCATCAATTCCACAGCTGCGCTTTCCAATCTTTATCAGCACCCCGTAAAAACGAGCATTCTTTTTTTTATGAACGAATTTCTGGGGCAGCTGCTTGGGAAAATTCAATATGCGGAACCTCATCTTTTTGAAGAAATAGAACAAGAGCTGATCTGGCTGAATGAATCGGAGGAAATCACTAATTACCCGGTTTTCTGGATGATCCAATGGATTGAAAAATTAGGGCTGAAGCCAAGCGCTTCTTCCGGAAAGTTTTTTGATATTGAAAGTGCACGTTTTTCGGATCATAAGCCCGACGGAGTGCTTTATCATTTCGGGGATGAAATGGAAACCTTAGCTTTTTTGTTCCGGCAGGACCGCCTTACGATTTTAAGCTATCCGCTTAAAAAGAACGACCGGAAAAAATTACTGAATGTGCTGATGGATTATTGCAGGTTTCACATCCCGGAATTCAAAACCTTCAAATCTGTTGAAATTCTGCAAACGGTCTTTGAGTAAGCAGGATTAAATAAAAAAACGCATCCGCTTTGTTCAGATGCGCTACCCATTATTGCAAGCTGAGAGGGCTAAAAGTGTTAATAAAAAAGATTAATTATCTACCTTAAAGATACAGGAAAAATCATTTCTTGTATCAAAGTTGCCGTTTAAAAATTTTATTTTTTCATTAAATAAAAGGTACTTGGCTGGGGAAAAAAGCTTTATGTTCGCTTCCTTAGAAATTTTTTCGTCATTAATGAATCCTTTGGAAGCATAATACTGAAGAATATATTTATCCGTCTGCTCTCTGAAGACAGAAGGTAGTATTAAACGGTAAATCAGCACATCCGGAAAATCCGGGCTGGTATTCAGATTTATTTTATGGTCCGTAAATTTTTTCCGGACAAATGATTCAAATTCCTTGTTCACATTATCAAAATACAGATCCAGACTGGTAATCGTATGTGCATCATAATTCTCAAGATCATAGAGAGAATAATAATGAATCAACTGATTCTGCCACTTGCTCTGGTTGTATTTTTCCGGGTTAACTGTTGCTTTGATAAACTCGATATTTGGATAAGAAGAAGTAAAAGATTTTTCAAAATTGATTGCTAAAACGGTTATCTCATCCTCTTTCCGGACAAAAAAGCTTTCTGAAAAATAGCCGTCTGTCCTGAATCTTTTAGCTGCTTCAGAAATATCAGACGTAAAAATGCCGTCAACCTGCCCGGAAGTAAACAGATGTAAAAGCTTATTTTTCGGAACGTTTAAATTCAGATGATACGTATTCGGATAGGAAAAATTCCCGTTTCCTTTTTGCTTGAAAAGCGCGTGATTTTTAAACACCTTCAGGTGCATCTGCTCTTTTGAAACGTCACTGACAGAATATAAAGCAGTTCCGATAAGATCCTGAACTTTTTCAATTTTCTTCAGCTCTTTCGGAACAACAAACAATTCTATTGCAGCCAATTCCCGCAGAAAGTCATTTTCCGACACGTTTTTCTCCAGGCTGATGATGAGCTCATCTTCTCCGGCAGGAGTCAGCTTCTGGAAGGTAGAAAGAAAAGCTTTCACCTGTGGATATTTTGAATTTTTAGAAAAAAGACGGATGGAATGAGCAATATCGCCTGCAGACAGGTATCTCCCTTTATCCAGGCGGAAAACGGGGCTGTCATGAAATACTTTGGCCGTGTTTACCTTTAACGCGATTTCACTTTCATGTACCCAACGGTAGGAAGAAATAACCGCTGAACGGACGTGCCCGGAATTTTCATCGTAATAAAAGACCGGATCACACACCAGATCTTTAATCAGCTTTGAAAAAGCATCATTGCTATAAAAATCAAACGCTTCCAAACGGCATTCGGAAGCGATTGATATCGTATTTTGCTCGGATTTAAGAAAAGGATTTTTAGTTGCTTCCGAGCAGGAAAACAACACAAAACCCATCAGTATGAAAAGGTTATATTTTAAACCCCAGCTTTTCACGGACTCTTTTTAATATTACAGTAGAGACAGCCGTTGCTTTATCCGCACCTATCTTTAAAATCTCTTCGATCTTTTCCGGGTTATTCATATAATCATCAAAAATCCAGCGTTGTTGCTCAAACCTTGTCAGAATCAGGTTCAGCAATGCGGTTTTCGCATGGCCGTAACCAAACCCGCCATTCAGGTAGTTCGCCCGCATCTGCTCGTTTTCTTCAGGAGAACAGATCAGCTTATAAATATTGTAAATGTTGCATTCATCCGGATTCTTCGGTTCTTCCAGGGATTTTGAATCGGTCTGGATCGACATTACCTGTTTCTTTAGCTCTTTTTCAGGAGCAAAAATATTGATGATATTATTACGGGATTTGCTCATTTTATTTCCGTCTGTCCCCGGAATGATCATGATTTCCTCCTGGATGATTTCTTTAGGCAGCACAAACGTTTCCCCGTGAATATTATTGAAGCGGGAAGCAACATCTCTGGTCATTTCCAGATGCTGCAGCTGATCTTTTCCGACCGGCACATATTCCGCGTCATACATTAAAATATCTGCGGCCATCAGCATCGGGTAATCAAACAAACCGGCATTCACATCCTGTAAAACATCCTGCTTGTCTTTAAATCCATGCGCCAGCGATAAACGTGTAAATGGAAAATAACAGTTCAGGTACCACGTCAGCTCCGTCACCTGTGGCACGTCGCTTTGACGGTAAAATACGGTTTTATAAGGATCCAGCCCGAAAGCTAACCAGGCAGCGGCTACTGAATAAGTATTCTGCTTCAATACTTCAGCATCTTTGATCTGTGTCAGAGAATGCAGATTCGCAATAAAAAGAAAAGCGTCATTTTCTTCTTTATTGGCTAATTGAATTGCAGGATAAATTGCACCTAAAATATTTCCCAGATGAGGGGTTCCCGTACTTTGAATTCCTGTTAGTATTCTTGCCATTTATTTTCTATTTTTACCAAAATTAAAAATTTTAAATTCTAATAAAATAAATTCCTCCGGATGAAGCTGCTAAAAAATAGTTTCTACTTCCTTTACAAGCTGTATTATCTGGCGGTATTCTTTACAGTATTCCTTGCGCTTTACCCCTTATTCCTGCTGGGATTTTACATTATAAAGAAACCAAAATTCACGTATTTTCTACACCGGATCTGGGCGAGGATTTTAAATCTGCTGACACTGGTTTTTCTGACTACTGAAAATAAAGCCGCAAAGCTGCCCAAAGAACCTCTCATTATTATCTCCAATCACACTTCATTTCTGGATGTTTTCCTGATGTGCCATATTTTGCCGGACTATCCGTTTATTTTTATGGCTAAATCAGAGCTGCTGAAAATACCACTCTTTAAAACATTATTTAAGCATTATCACATACCTGTTTACCGGAAAAATCAGAAAAAAGCAGCACAATCCCTCTTAAAATGCCGGAAAGCGCTGAAGAACGGATTGTCCATTGTGATTTTCCCTGAAGGAGGAATTATCGAAGGCTACGCTCCTCGCCTGGCACCGTTTAAAAATGGTGCATTTGAGCTGGCTATAAGAGAAAATATCGCCGTTCTACCCATCACATTTACAAGGAACTTTAAAATTATCGAAGAGCCGAATCATTGGTTTTCGGTTGCTCGCCCGGGTATTGCCAAAGCTATTGTTCATCCTTATATATCCAGGGAAGAAGTTCAGTCAATGGGAATGTCAGAGCTCAGAAAGAAATGTTTCGATATAATCGAAGAACCGCTTCGTGAGATCTATGGATTTAAATCAACTAATAATTAATTAAAATGGCACTTATAAAATCTTGCCGTGGCTACGCTCCCGTTTGGGGAGAAGACTGCTGGATGGCTGAAAACGCTTCAATTATCGGTGATGTGGTAATGGGAAATCAATGTTCCGTCTGGTTTAATGCCGTGATCCGCGGTGATGTCAATTCCATACGCATCGGTAATGCTGTTAACATTCAGGACGGAGCAGTCATTCACTGCACGTATGAAAAAACCAAAACTGTTATCGGTGATTTTGTATCCATTGGCCATAATGCGATTGTTCATGGGTGTACAGTTGAAGAAAATGTGCTGATAGGAATGGGTTCAATCGTAATGGATAACTGCCATATCGGCGCTAACTGTATTATTGCTGCCGGTGCTGTGCTGCTGGAAGGAACAAAAGTAGAACCCTGGAGCGTTTATGCAGGTGTTCCGGCAAAAAAAGTCAAAACACTTTCTCCTGAATTGTTCAGCGGAGAAGTTGAACGGATCTCCAAGAACTATCTGATGTACTCAGGATGGTTTAAAGATCAGGAGAGCAAATAATCTTGGAATAAGCCGGACTGATCATTATGTATTACATCGGAAAATTCACCCTGAAGCCAACTCCGCGGATCGATTCCAGCTTTATGCGGTCATCCAGCTGCAGGAATTTACGTAATCTCGTCATAAAAACATCCAGGCTGCGGCCCAGAAAATAATTGTCTTCTCCCCATAATTTTTCTAAGATCTCTTTCCTGCTGATCACATCATTGTTCCGGGAAGATAATAACAGCAAAAGATCAGCTTCTTTTTCAGTCATGCAGAATGTCTGCTCTTCATATTTCAGCAGATACTGAGAAGGGAAAAACTCATAATTTCCTATCCTGATCCTGTTGCCGGACGGATTACCCGTTTGTCGTTTCAGAATATTACGAAGGCGGAGAATCAGCTCTTCCGGTTCGCACGGCTTGGTGATATAATCCTCTGCTCCGAGCTTCAAACCGAGAATCCGGTCAATGCTCTGTCCTTTTGCAGTCAGAAATAAAAAAGGAATTTGTGTATGCTTTCGCAGCTCTTTACTGAGCTGAAAACCATCCATTTCCGGAAGCATTACATCTAAAACCGCTGCATCAAAATCAGAGTAGTCACTAATGCTTTCCATAAGAGCTGCCGGGGAGCTGAACCATTTAACCTCAAAATCGGAAAACTCAAGATATTGCTTCAGCACCGTTCCCAAATCAACATCATCTTCTACCAGAATTATCTTATTTTTCATTTGGCAGACTGATTTTAAATGTTACTCCATTCTCCGGGCCGGAAATCACCTTAATGGATCCCTTATTCCTCTCGATCATTTTTTTTACTATGTATAAACCTACACCGAGACCATTAATTTCATGATTTTCAACCCGTGATACCCGGTAATATTTTTTAAATATATGCGCATGCTCTGTTTCCGGGATTCCGATCCCGTCATCCGAAACGGTCAGCTCGATCAGCTTTCCGAAAGTCAGCTGGAGCAGGACTTTTTTTGCTTTGTATTTAAAAGAATTATCCACCAGATTTTTTAAAACGGATTCGAACACCTGTTTTGTCAGTATTTCATTTTTTGTAAAATGTATTTTTTCAAGAATCTGCAGGGAAGGATAACTGTTGTTGAGCTGCTGAATACATGCTTCTATTTCCTTTTCCGTAATAAGCTCCTCTTTATTTTCAGTTACGTGAACAGAAGAAACGATTTGTTCCAGCCGGTCCAGCTGCCGTTCCATTAATTCTCCGGAAGGATTCGGCCCGGAAGAGGCGAGCGCAAATTTCATGGTCGTTATCGGTGTATTCAATTCATGAGCGATTGAATCAATCGTTGTGTGAAGCTGGGCGATCTTCTGATTCTGAAGCTCAATGCTTTTAAGATTTCTCCAGAAAAGATAGAGCAGAAACCCAAGGATAGAAAGACTTACCAGACATAACGGAATAATTTTCCGGATTACTAAAGAATGGACATTCAAAAGCTGAAACGTTGCTTTTGATTTTAATATATAATTGTATTTTTCATCCAGATTCTTATCGGTATCTCTCTGTGACAGGTGGCTGTTCCACTTTCCTTCATTAATAACCAGTCCGTCTGCTACCTTACTTGTACTCTGATACAAAACGATAGGGTTAGCCGCCGGCAACAATTCTTTTTTCTGATTTTCATCATAAATTGAAAAAACTTCATTTTTCAACGCTATCTGAAAGCCTGTTCCCTGTGTCTTTTCTTTCAGCAGCTTATCCACAGCCTGATTGAAATGCTCCGGTGACTGAAAAGAGTGTCTGAAACGATGAATTTCTTTATGTGTCAAAAATGTTTCCTTGTTCAATAAAAAGATATTTCTGACAAATTCCTCTTCATCCGTTTCACTGCTTATTTTGCCCATTTTCTTCAAAACATCATCCGAGATCTCGCGGGCTTTCCTGTTCATTTCCTTCTCTTCAAGACGATAAGAATTATAGATATAAAAAACCTGTAATCCCAGCAGAATCAGAAAGCAAAGGCCAAACAACAGGATCGTATTTCTTTTTTTGTTCATCATTCAAAAGTACGACATAAAATATTCCGTCCGGAAGCCTTAACCCGTCATTAACCCTGCATTAACCGGACAGGCAGATCAACTGTTCCATCTTTGCAGAAAAAACGATATGAAATTAATCGCGCTCATTCCCTTTTTGTTTCCTTATCTTTTGGCAGCTCAGGTCATAAATGAAACCCCTGCTGAAAATTCTTCGGATACCACAGTGACTGACAGCTTGTATTACATTGATCCGGTAAAGATAAAATCCAATAAGCCCATGTTAAAGCGCAAAGTGGACCGGTTGGAGTTTACCATTGACAAAACTCCTTTACAAAACCTGAACGGCTGGGAAATTCTCCGGAATACACCTAATGTGCTAATGCGAAACGAAGCCATCAGTGTAAGAGGAAGCGATCAGATCGTGGTCACAATCAATGATAAAAAAACTCTGATGACGCAGGAAGAGTTAAAGCAATTCTTGGAAAATATCAACGGGGATCAGATCTATTCTGTGGAGGTAATTACCAATCCGCCGGCGAAATATGAAGCGGAAGGAGCAGCAGTTATCAATATAAAAATGAAGCAGAATAAGCTGAAAGGTTACAGAGGAAGTGTCTCCGGACGCTATCACCAGTCAATTTATGCAAAAGGGAGAATTGGAACAATGCAGTCCTACAATACGGATAAATGGCAGCTAAGCGGTAATTACAACTTTGTTTCCGGAGATTATGTGCGGCAAAATTTTGACGTAGCCACCTACAGTCAGAACGGAACCCGCTGGGAAAGTGATATGGTAAGAAAAACAAGCGCACGCCAGCAGCACCTGTATAGCTTTTCTGCTCTTTATGAAATCGATACTCTTTCCACGTTCCAGTTTGGCCTGGATGGCAATGTCAACCCGAGATCAGAAGGAAAGTACCGGATTCCGACAAGAATTTATAACACAGGTACCAACCTGATGGAATCCTATTACCTGACTGCCAATGACCGCTTTCAGAAATACAGCACCGTAAATGCTTATCTTATGTATGACAAGAAACTTAAGAACAACCATTTCACCTGGAGCAATAACTTCAGCAATAAAAATTATAGTGAAAACCAGGATATTTCAACCTGGCGGCACTTTATTAACCAGCCCGAAAGCTTTGACCGGTTCGGGAATAACAGCAACCAACAGATCAGATTATTGTCTTCTCAGGCCGATTACAGGCTGGAAAAGGGAGATTTAATTTTTGAAAGCGGAGCAAAATACAGCCTGGTTGAAAACGATAATCAGCTGGATTTCATGAATGAATCAGGCGGAAGCCTCATTACAGACCCTTCACGGAGTAATCATTTTAATTATAAGGAACAGATCATCGCAGCGTATGTCTCCGCTGAATATAAATGGAAAAAATGGTTTTTTAAAGCAGGGCTGCGCGATGAGATAACGCTGATCCGCACAACCTCAGATAATCCGCAGATCATTAATAAGACGAGCCGGAACAACCTGTTCCCTACCTGTTATGTACTTTATGAACTGAAGGAAGACCAGCAGATGGGTTTTTCCTACGGAAAACGGATTGACCGCCCTGTTTACGATTTTTTGAATCCTTCTAAATCGTACTACAATTATTACTCTTATTTTCAGGGAGATCCTTATCTTAAATTTACGCTGGTGGATAATCTGAGCCTGACTTATACGCTGAAAGACTGGAATTTTGAAATCTATTATAATTATATCAAAAACCCGTCCATGGAAATATCGGTTCAGAATCCTGCCACTTTTGAAACGATTTACCGTTACACCAATATCCGGAACGGCAGAAATGTGGGAATGAATTTTTCAAAGAATTTCACACTGCTGTCCTTCTGGAAGCTCAATGTCTTCGGTATGGGAGAATATAACGAAAATTATTTCTTCGGAATAGATAACCTGCTTTACCGCAACAAAGTATTTTTCTATCATATTAATTTGTCCACCCAGCTGACACTGGATAAGGCGAAAACCTGGAGCCTGAATATCGGATACCTTTATAATTCAAAAGCGATCCAGGGACCTTTTAATATCAGCTCTTCCCAGAATATGTATGTGATTTTGAATAAAAAACTGTTGAACAAACAACTGGAGATCGGACTTGTTGTAAATGATATTTTTAAGACAGACAAAAATACGATTTCTACCAGATATGCTGATCAGAATCAGCAATTCAAAGATTACAGGGACACCCGTTATTTTATGATTAACCTCAAATATAATTTTGGAAATCAAAAAGTAAAGGAAACCAATGCTGTCGAGAAGACAGATGAACAAAAACGTCTGTAATTGCTTTTAGGAGATTCCGTTTTTTTCTTCTTCCTTTTTCACGGGAAGGTTGATCAGTATTACCATCAGAATGATCAGGGCGATTCCTGACCACTGCAGCAGATTGACCTTCTCGTGCAGGAAAAAATGAGCCATCAGGACAGACACAGGAATTTCCAGCGCGGATAAAACAGCTCCGAGTCCCATTCCGGTTAAAGGTATCCCAAGATTAAAAAGAATGGGCGGTAGAACTGTCCCGAAAAGTGCAAGGAGAATGCCGTAATTGGTAAAAATGCTCCAGTGCAAGCCATCGGCAATAGCAGCAGAGGAAACGATCAATACAACAACAAATCCTCCGTACAGCATCCACAAGGTCCGCCTGAACGGATGCAGCTCAAGTCCTATTCTGTTATTCGTAAAAACAGTTACCGTATAGGAAACCGCAGCTAAAAACCCCCATAAAATTCCCCTGATGTCAAGTGTCGCATTTGAGTTGATCACGTCCGTAGAGAGTACGGTTCCTGCCAAAATCAATAAGACAGCTATTATTTTGAAGACAGAAGGCCTTTGCCGGAAAAATACGGCTTCTACCACTACTCCCAGCCAGACTGTCTGCATTAACATGACAATGGCCAAAGAAACCGGGATATATTGTACTGACATATAGTAGAAAGTACTGGTCAGCCCCAGAGAAGTTCCGAATAAAAGCAACTTGAATACCGGGTTTTTAGACATTCCGGCTGTCATCTTTTTGTTCTTTTGACCGTTCCTTGCAAACAGCAGGTTGATCAGCAGCAGACCGGCTATTCCCCATGCAAACTGAGAAACGGTTACATCTGCCAATGTATAGTTCTCATTATATGCTAATCTTACAAATGTAGCCAGCAACCCGTAACATGCTGCCCCTGCGCCGACTAATATTCCTCCTTTTAATTTTTTTCTATCCATCTAATTTAAAATCACACTAAATAAGCAGTCGGCAGAAGTTTTATATAGCTGTATATTAGGATCTTTTGAATCTTTTGTGTCGTTTGACAAAACTTTTACAATTCAAAAGAAAACAAAAATGTAAATTTGCGAAGAACTTTTGAATCACGCAATTTAAAATAAATGTCAATCGCAGGAAAAATTAAAACCTACCTGACTTTTACGAAGTTTCGCTTGTCTTTTACGGTGGTGTTGTCTGCGGTTTTGGGGTATTTATTTGTTGCCGGTTATTTCTGGACATGGAAAGACGTGCTGCTGATTGCGATAGGAGGATCTTTTCTGACAGGTGCCTCGAATGCTTCAAACCAGGTTTGGGAAAGAGAATATGACGGGCTGATGAACCGTACAAAAAACCGTCCTCTTCCAAGAGGCGAAATGACATTAAACGAAGCTTATACCGTTATTTCCGTTTTCCTTTTCATCGGATTACTTTGCCTGTATATCCTGAATTACAAAACATTTCTACTGGGCATTTTAGCGTATGTGTCTTATGTCTTTATGTACACTCCTATGAAGAGAGTTTCTCCATGGGCAGTGTTTGTAGGGGCAATTCCGGGATCTTTGCCACCCTTAATGGGAGCAATCGCTTTCACAAATGACTTTACATTTGAAACAGGCCTGCTTTTCTTTATACAGTTTGTATGGCAGTTTCCTCATTTCTGGGCAATCGCGTGGATTTCCCATGAGGATTATGCAAGAGGGGGCTTCAGCCTGCTTCCGGTTTCTTCCGGCAAGTCAAAAAGTTCTGCTGCCTTAATTGTTATCTATTCGTTGTTCCTGATTCCGTTTACGCTGATTCCATGGTTACTGGATATCACGGGGATCTGGTCGCTGATCATAGGAGGATTAATGGCTGTCCTGTTTTTCCTGTCAGCATGTAAGCTTTACCTGACATTAGCCGATAAGGACGCGAAAATTTGCATGTTTGCTTCGATCATATACCTGCCTGTTGTACAATTAGTATTAGTTTTGGATAAAATTGCCTGAGAATGGGAAAAGACTATAATGTGGATATCTCTTTTGAAACAAGAGAGAAAATGAAAAAGAACCTTGTCTATGTTGGTATCTTCAGTATCGTAATGATCTTTGCAGGTTTGACCTCTGCCTATATCGTTTCGATGGGAGGCGCCTTCTGGGTTAAATTTCCTTTTCCTTCCAGCTTCTATTTCAGCACCGCTTCCATCATTTTAAGCAGTGTCACCTACATTCTGGCTGTAAGAGCCACTAAGAAGGACAATGTCAAAAAAACCAGAATTTTCATGATTCTCACGCTTCTTCTGGGAATTGCTTTCAGCTTTTTCCAGTTCAGCGGGTATAAGCAGCTGTACAGTAAAGGAGCTTTTCTGGTGAGTCCGATCACAGTGGTGGACGGTCGTTACGGTGATTATTACGAAGTAAAGCAAAACGGGCATTTTGTTGAAGTAGACGGAAATAATTACTTATTGCAGGGAAAGCGGATGACTGCATCCGAAATGCAAAAGCTTCAGAATTATTTCAGAAATTTTGAAACGATTACTACCTCAAAAGATTCCGATCCGGTTTTTAATAACCTGGATTCAGACATCATCCTGTATTATAAAAATGAACCACTCCAGCTGATCGACGGACATTTCGTGAAGCCGGACGGAACCAGGTTACTGACAGTTGATCTGCAGCGCCTTCAGATGCTGAGCTGGAACATCCGTGACGGAAGAGGCGACTTTTTTCACAAAGGAGAATACGGTAAAGATTTCAAATTGTACTTTAAAGGAAAAGAGCTGCAATACAAGGACAGATCGCTTTATTATCAGGGTAAAAAGCTGAACGTTCCTCTCCAAAATAAGCTGAGCCAGTCCCGGGATAATGCAACTTCTTATTTATACGTAATCACAGGTTTACATTTATTACATATATTAGTGACGTTACTTTATCTTCTAAGGATGGTATTTATCTCATTTTCAGATGATTTTAACGAAAATAAAAAGTTAAGCATAAAACTGGGCGGAATTTTCTGGCACTTTTTAGGCTTATTATGGCTTTATTTACTATTATTTTTACTTTTTATTCATTAAACTTGCAAAAAAATAAAAAAAATGGCTGGACACGCTGCACATAATTTGAATCAAACAACGGATTGGGGAGGAAAAACATCTCCTTTTAAAATCAGTTACGGAAAAATCATGATGTGGTTTTTCCTATTATCAGATGCATTAACTTTCGGAGCATTTTTAGTGGCATTGGGATTTGCACGCTATGCGGCGCAGGATGCCTGGCCGATTGGAGAGGAAACATTTAATGCATTGCCATTTTTAGGTTCCGGCTTTCCGCTTGCCTATGTGGCATTTATGACATTCTTGCTGATCCTGTCATCTGTAACAATGGTATTAGCCGTTGAAGCAGGGCACAGAATGGATAAAAAAGGAGTTATCAAGTGGATGATCGCAACCATCATCGGAGGATTTTTCTTCGTGGGTTCTCAGGCTTGGGAATGGTCTCACTTCATTCACGGAACTCATTTCGGAAGAGTTGAGCTGGAAGACGGATCATTAGCAAATGTAGTTGCCGGTCCAAACGGAAAACTGAAATTCGGAGAGATTAAAAGCTTTGAAGTAGTTGAGGCGGGACATCATTACAGATCCGGACAGGTTTTAACTTCCAAAGATTTAGATTTAGATCATGAGTGGCAGCACGCTGTAGTCGGAGGACATATCCACGGGAATGAAATTCACCTACACGATGGTTCTGTTGCAAAGATCAACAAGGAAAAAGATGAAAATGTCCGACTGTTAGTTAAAAAAACAGGAGGAAAATATAAAATCGGTGATGCTATTGACGGCGAAGAGGCTGTGAGCATGTACTACGGTGCGTTCAATAACGGAACTCCAACCAAAGTAGTTTATGGTGCTAATATGACTGAAAATGAATATGGCCCGAAAACGTATGCAAACCTGTTCTTCTTCATCACAGGATTCCACGGATTCCACGTTTCTGTAGGTGTATTGATCAACATTATCATTTTCATTAATGTGTTAATGGGAACTTACGAAAGAAGAGGACACTACGAAATGGTCGAGAAGTCAGGGTTGTACTGGCACTTCGTTGACCTTGTATGGGTGTTTGTATTTACATTCTTCTACTTAATCTGATTTGTTAGACTTTTAAAAATATTAAATTATGGAAAGAGACGACGTTTACGAATATTCATTAGATACGCACCATAACGAAGAAGAAGGAAAAGCAGTCCGCAAAAAAATCTACCTCGTTACCTTAATTTTGTCTGTGATCACAGCAGTTGAGGTAATGCTGGGAATGTATGTTAAAAATGACGGTTCTGTTACATGGAATACCATTAAAGCACTGTTTATTGTTTTGACGCTTGTTAAAGCAGGATACATTGTGATGGTGTTCATGCACCTGAAAGATGAAAACAAGACTTTCAGAAACTTTATTCTTGTTCCTTACTTTATTTTCATGATCTACCTTACTTTCATCGTATTATACGAGGGTCATGCGGTAGGTCACGCTTTACAAGTGTACGGAGCACATTAAGAAAAAATAGCATTTAATGGCTGATAATATTAAAAAAGCCGGTTCGATCAAAAAGTTGCTGATGGCGCTTTTAGTGATAGGACCGGCTTCTATTTTAGTGCTCATTTCAACATTGAAATGTGAGCATAAATTCAAGAAGCTGGATGTTTTCGGTACGATTCCCGCTTATGAAGCTGTTACCGGGGAAAACCGGAAGATCAATAACGATACCTTCAAAAATGAAGTTGTGATCTACACGACACTTCAGGAATCCTGCCCGAAAGAGTGCGGAATCAGCCTGTGGTTTGTGGACCGCCACCTGTTCCGGCACATCCGGGAAAACAGGAAGAAGCTCGGATATGTCAAGATCGTTTCTTTTGTCATTGATAAAGACGGAAATCCTGTTGATGATGTGAGCAATATGGAGCAGATCCTTCGGGATAATGTTATTGAATACGATCCGAACATCTGGATCTTAGCAAGAGGAAATGCACAGGAGGTATTTAATATTGAACATAACGGGCAGAACCTGGTTGACGCAAACGGCGAAGAATTCATTAACGGAAAAGCATACAACTCTCTTTTATTGCTTGCTGACAAAAAAAATCAGCTGAGAATGGTAATGAGAGGAGATTCGGAAGGAACGGTACGGACTTTACAACAGCATTTGTTCTTACTGTTGAAAGAATACGACCTGGAAGCATATAAAGCATCTCATTCAAAAAAATAAGTGCTTCCTTGGGTGCATTTTTTAAGTATTTGTAAACAAAATAGCATTCCTTCTCTCTTGTCCCAATGATAATTTGAGATACCTTTGCCACAGAAAAGTAGCAATGCAAATGAAAAAAATCTTTCTTTCCTTAATAATTCTTTCTGCTTTTCTTTCCTGTACAAACAGGGAAAACACCAAACAACGCGTATTGCCAATCCTTGGAAATTACGATATAGAATACAAAACTGAAAAAGGAAAAGAAATTGCCGACACAGTTTATCCCAAAGTTCCGGATTTCAAATACCTGAACCAGGATTCCGTATGGGTTTCGAAAGAAGACTTCAAAGGAAAAATCTTAATTGTCGATTTCATGTTCACACATTGTCCGGATATCTGTCCTCCAATGACTTCACAAATGAAACGGCTTTCCGTATTGACAAAAGACCTGAGAGATCAGATACAATTTATCAGCTTTACCATTGATCCGGAAAGAGATACACCTTTTCGCTTCCGGCAATACATCCGGGAAATGGGAATTGACGCAAAAAACTGGTCGTTTCTTACCGGAGATGAAACAGAAACGTATGACCTGGCGCTTCAGTACTTCCATGTAGGAGCACAGCGAAGCGATAACCCGGAAGAAGATTTTCTTCACGATGATGAATTTGTTCTTGTTGATAAAGAAGGTCACGTAAGAGGTTTATATGCCGGGACAGAAACCGAAAAAATAGATCAGCTGCATCAGGATATCCGTAAACTTTTAAAATATGAGTACAATATTAGCTCCGCAAAAAATTAAAAACCTCCGAACACTGATTATTATTCTTTCAGTTGCAATTCCTGTTGTAGTTGCTGTTCTGTTCGGAGTAAAAATAGAAGGTGTCGATTTGTCTTTTCTTCCTCCGGTTTACGCGGGAATTAACGCCCTGACAGCTGTTTTATTAGTTGTAGCGTTAATTGCTATAAAAAACGGGAAAATAAAAATTCATGAAGCCAGCATAAAAATATGTATCGGGCTATCCCTTATTTTTCTGGTCTGCTACGTAGCGTATCACATGACATCGGATCCGACGCCTTATGGAGGAGAAGGTGCAATGAAATATCTCTACTTTTTCATTTTAATTACGCACATTATTTTAAGTACTATTATTGTGCCGTTTGTCCTGTTCTCCTATTTACATGCATGGTCCGGAAATTTTGAAAAGCACCGCAAGCTCGCAAAGATAACCTGGCCGCTTTGGTTTTACGTGGCTGTAACCGGTGTTGTTGTTTATTGGATGATCTCTCCTTATTATCAATAAATCCATCATTCTTGTAATAACCGAAAGCCAACACTTAGCCGAATATAACGATTAAAGAAATTATTTTTTTCATCACCCAGTTCTCTGAATGAAAACAAATAGTTCAGCTTTATTAAAAGCTCATTGGACTTAACCGGAATTCTTGTACCGATGCCGGCAGTTACCCCGCCATTTATACCCGATACGCCGTATTTTTCTTTCTTTATCAAAGGGATAGGATCTACTACGGGTGAGGTTGAAGAAAAAGTGCCTTTCCGGTTTCCACTCATATTCAGTTCCAGAAAAGGTCCTGTTTCCAGAAAGAATTTCACTTTCTTTCCTATATTAAACCGCCCCATCACCGGAATCGAAAAACTGTGCAAATTGTAAGTGATATCATTATATGAAGCAAAATGACCTATATACGCCGTTTTTTGAAAAAAACTTATTTTATCATAAGATAATCCAATCACCAGGTTTGCCCAATGAGTATCAAACCATGTTCTGGCAAGCCCCAGACCAAAACCAAAACGATCACTTATATTTGCGCTTTGAACTGCTGTCCGATTAACGGACGCTGTAAACTCATTAAAAATCAGCGGGAATTTTTTCTCCTGTGAAAAAGAAAGATAAGATGAAAAGAAAGCAAAACAAAAAATTAGTCTTCTCATTTTCAATATATTAATATTCAATTTTTACCGTTTCATCGCCCTGTCCATCTCCCGCTTATCATCTTTCTCTTTCAGAGTCTGGCGCTTATCATGGAGCTTTTTACCTGTGGCACAGGCAAATTCTAATTTTGCCCAGCCCTTTTCAGAAATAAACACTTTAAGTGGAATTAATGTATTTCCCTTGACACTTAGAAATTTTTCGATCCGGTTGATCTCTTTACGATTGAGCAGTAATTTTCTGTCAGCTCTCGGAGTATGATTATAAAATGAGCCATTCTCGTAAGCCGTAACATGCATATTACGAATAAATACCTCTCCTTTGTGCGCCACACAGTAAGCCTCTAAAATAGAAGCTTTCCCAGCTCTGATACTTTTTATCTCTGTTCCGGAAAGAAGCATCCCTGCAGTAAAACGCTCCTCCAGAAAGTATTCAAAACTTGCCTTTTTATTTTTAATATTTACCTGTGCTGCTTTCATCTTTTACAAAAGTAGCAACATTCCTTCAAACTGCAATTTTTCGAAAAAAATACTTAAGTTGTTGTATATGTGGCAAATGTTAATTTCCTATGCAGCAAATAATAAAAATGTTATTTTATTCACCCAATTTAAAAATTCGTCTATATTTGCGCACTGAAATTACAATTTTCTAAAGATGAAAAAATTAATACTAAACTTAGCGTTGCTCTTCACTGCAGCAACAGCAACAGCTCAAACCCAGCTTCCAAACTCAGGATTTGAATCTTGGACATCCGGTTTGCCAAATAGCTATTATGATAATACAAAAGGTAATAGTACTGCCCAGTTGGGACCTCAGACAGCTTCTCAGTCGACAGATGCACACAGCGGTTCTTCTTCTGTTTTGATTGAAACAAAAGATTATTTGTTCGGTACGGTTGTCGTAAACGGTAGTTTGACTTCCGCTTATGTAAATGCACCGGATACTGATAAAGCAAAAGGTTATATCGGAACACAAGAGCATGGAGGCAGCGGTGTCAGAAGAATTGCATTTACAGACAGACCGGACTCTTTAGTAGGATGGTTCAAATACACGCCTGCGAGTAATGCACCTAATGAAAAAGGGAAAATCAGAGTAGTTTTACACAAAGGGCACTATTTTGATCCTGAAACTCCTGTTTCAGGAAACCATGCGGATTTGTCCGCGAACAAAGTTGCAACAGCAACATTTATAACTGCAAATCAAACATATAGCGGCTGGACAAGATTTTCCGTTCCGTTTGACTATGTGAGCACAGACGCTGTGGAATATATCATGTTTACGGCAACATCTTCCAATGATCAAATGACAAATAAAAAAGGATCTAAATTTTGGATAGATGATTTAGAGCTGATTTACAACACTTGTGATGCTCCGACTGCATTAAACGCAACAGATAATAACAACGGTAGCATCTCTGCTTCCTGGACAGCTCCTGCTGCTGCTCCTTCAAACGGATACCTTGTAGCAATCGCTCCTCAGGGAACAACACCTGCTTCCGGAGACTATGTTACAGTAAACAACACGACTTATACGACATCTTCTTATAACGGATCTCCGTTAGTAACAGGAACAACGTATGTAGTATATGTAAAAAGTGACTGTGGTTCTTTAGAGTCAACAGAAGCGACTGCAAATGTAACATTTACATACGCACCTCCTGCAGGTTGTGATGCTCCTACAGGGCTGACGCTTACGGAAACTGCAACAGGAAATAAAATCAATGCGGTTTGGACAGCTCCTGCAACAGCACCTTCCAGCGGCTATCTATATGCAGTATTGCCACAGGGAACAACTGCTGCACCTCCAGATTTTGTTGCTTCAGCTACAACAAGCGTCTCCAACATTGCTGCGACAACGAATGCAAGTGCAACTCCGCTTGCTCCCGGATCCGCTTATACTGTAACTGTAAAATCAGATTGCGGAAATGACGGAACATCTTCTATTATAACAAAAGACATCACTTTACAAAACGGTGTTGGCGTAAATATCATCAACGGAGCAGCATTCTCTGTTTATTCCAGCAGTCAGGAAGTAATCGTGGATTTCTCTGATGTGAATATTGAAAACGGAATTATTTCAATCATTGACCTGTCAGGAAAAAGAGTTGCAACAGCAAACCTTGCTTCTAAAACGGTAAATACCATTGCGCTTCCGTCTAACATTACAACTGGAGTCTATGTATATCAGATCGAAGGTAAAAATGTTACTAAAACCGGTAAGTTAGTATTTTAATAATCATAACTATCTTTTTTCAAAAAACCCTACTATTTTTGTAGGGTTTTTTATTTGTATTGAATTATGAAAAAATTCATTCTACTCTCTATCTTTTTCTTTAGCATTTCCCTTTCTTTTTCCCAGAATAAGGGCTATCTGAAAGGAATGGTGTATGAAAAGGACACCGATGAACCGGTAATAGGAGCAACGATCAGGAAACTGAATGACTTATCCGTCGGAACGGTTACTGACATTGACGGACAATATTTCCTAGAGCTGGCTCCCGGAAAATACAAATTTACCTGTGGTGCGATTGATCTTGGAAGTGAAACATTTGAAGTGGAAATAACACTCAACGACACACTTGTTCATAATATTTATTTGTCTGATATTAAGGAGATACTGGAAACCGTGGTCGTTTCTACTTCGAAGTATGCGCAGAAGCTGGAAGAACAAATTGTTTCGATGGAAGTGCTAAAGCCAAAAGTGCTTGAAAATAAAAACTCCACAACTATTGAAAGTGCGATCGAAACAACAGGAGGCGTTTCCATTATTGACGGAGATCCCCAAATCAGAGGCGGAAGCGGGTTTACTTTCGGTGTCGGCAGCCGTGTGGCAATTGTGGTGGATGGCCTGCCACTGTTAAGCGGTGATGCCGGAAAGCCGGAATGGTCCTATATTCCTATTGAAAATATTGAACAAATAGAAATCATTAAAGGATCGTCATCTGTTTTATATGGCTCTCAGGCTATTAACGGTGTTATTCATATTCGTACCGCTTACCCGAGAACCAAGCCTAAAACCATGATCAACGTATCTACCGGATACTATTCCAAACCGAAAGCTACGGCACAGAACTGGTACGGCGATTCATCTTATCAGGGCTTTACAAATATTAATTTCCTTCACAGCCGTAAAGTTAAAAACTGGGACATTGTTGTCGGAGGAAACTTCAATATTGATCAGGGATACATTGGCCCGGCTCCACAGGAAAAGTACAAGCCTCAATCCTTAAAAGATGCGCTGCACATGTCAGATTCATTCCCTGTTTACACGAATAAGGATATGCTGAAAATACGAGGGCGTGTCAATTTTAATATCCGGCATGTCAACCCGAAAGTAAAAGGCTTGTCTTATGGTGTCAACGGTAACGCCATGTATAACAAGACTTACCAATCTTATGCCTGGCTGGACGATAGCCTGGGATTATACCGAAGCTATCCCGGTGCGTTATTCCTCATGCGGCAGATCTTATTCAATATAGACCCGTTTATCAAATATACTGCGCCGAATGGAGTATCCCACAGCTTAATTACACGGATATTTGCTTCTGATAATCAGATAACTAATAATCAGTCAAACAGCGGGGTACTCTACTATGCAGAATATCAGATCCAAAAAAGATTCAAAGCGATTGATCTGAATTTTATCGGAGGTGTCGTATCGAATATTTCCTCGTCTAAAGCCCAGCTATATGCTTTAGCCGGTTTACCCGTAAATGTCAATGAAAACTATGCCGGATATGTACAGGTTGATAAAAAATTATGGAATATCCTTAACCTCTCCGGAGGAGTTCGTTATGAATATTACCAGACTAATAAAAACCGTTCGGAAGGAAAACCTATTTTCAGAGGCGGGGCTAATTTACAATTGACAAAAGGAACATTTGTACGTGTTTCAGGTGGACAGGGATTCAGATATCCGACCATTACAGAACAGTTTTTGCTGACTAAAGCCGGATTATTCGGATCTTATGCAAATCCTGATTTAAAACCGGAAAAAAGCACTTCTTTCGAAATCGGGATCAAACAGGGATATAAATTCGGGAATCTGATGGGTTACCTTGATATTGCAGGCTTTTATCAGCGCTATGAAAATACAATTGAGTATTTATTCGGTGTCTGGGACCCGACCTTTACTGTTGCAGGCTTTAAATTTGTAAATACCGGCCGGTCGAGAGTAAGAGGAATTGACGCTTCTATAGTCGGAATGACAGATGAAAAGAAAAACTTCAGAGTGAATTACATGGTTGGTTATACGTATGTGGATCCAAAAACATTAGATCCTGACTATAATTATGCACAAATGAAAAATACAAGCGGTGAGTATATAGATGTTTACCTGAATTACAATACAACTTCCGAAGATACGACAAATCATACTTTGAAATATCGCTTTAATCACATGTTAAAAGCTGACCTGGAATTTTCATATAAAAAATGGTCTGTTGGTTTCAGCTACCGTTATTATTCCAGAATGAAAAATATTGATAAAGCAATCCGGGAACTTGAGTATGTGACAGAAACCGGAAATAAATTCCTGGATGAAATCAAATACACTAAATTCTGGGAAGCGCATAACGGTCAGCATATCTTTGATGCGCGCTTAGCGTATAAATTAAGCGAAAAACATAGGTTCGCCGTAATCTGTAATAATTTATTAAACGAAGCATATTCTCTGCGCCCTTTGAAAATCGAAGCACCGAGAACTACTTCCGTTCAATACATTTTGACATTATAAGCATTCAGATTTTAAATAATTTTTGACAAAACGTCAGTTTGATTCATTTCATTCTGACGTTTTGTCTTTTTAACCGGTTTGGATATTAATTTGAGCACCTTTTGAAAAACAAATTTTAACCTTCAAAAAGTATAAAATGAATTTTGAAAAGTTTACATTTAAGTCACAACAGGCAATTCAGGCAGCGCAGGAATTAGCACAGGAATTACAAAATGGTGCGATTGATACTGTCCATTTGTTCAAAGGAATGATGGAAGCCGACAAAGATGTAATACCTTATATACTTGAAAAAGCCGGTCTTTCCTATACCACCGTTGAGAATATTGTCAACAAACAATTGGAAAGTATTCCTAAAGTGCAGGGAGGCCAGTTGTATATTACAAATCAATTATCAGCAACATTTAACAATGCACAGAAAATAGCGGGAACATTTAAAGATGAGTACGTCACGATCGAAGCGCTGTTTATGGCATTGATGGAAAATAACGACAGCATTGCACAATTATTTAAGGATCAGAAACTAACAAAAGATAAAGTAAAAGAAATTATTATGGATTTAAGAAACGGACAAAATGCAAATTCGTCTAATTCGGATTCCACTTACAAATCACTTGAGAAATACGCTAAAAATCTCAATGAGCTGGCAAAATCCGGAAAATTAGATCCTGTGATCGGGCGCGATGATGAAATTCGCCGTGTATTACAGATTCTGACGAGAAGAACAAAAAACAACCCGATTTTAATCGGTGAGCCGGGTGTGGGTAAGACAGCTATTGCTGAAGGCCTGGCACACCGGATCATTTCAGGCGATGTTCCTGAGAACCTAAAAACAAAAATTGTTTACTCCCTGGATATGGGAGCATTGATCGCAGGGGCAAAATATAAAGGAGAATTTGAGGAGCGTTTAAAAGCGGTAATAAAAGAGGTTATTGATTCAGACGGTGAAATCATTCTGTTCATCGACGAGATCCACACGCTTGTTGGTGCAGGAGGCGGTGGTGAAAGTGCGATGGATGCTGCAAATATCTTAAAGCCGGCACTGGCGCGGGGTGAATTGAGAGCAGTCGGTGCTACGACTTTAAGTGAATATCAAAAGTATTTTGAGAAAGACAAGGCTCTTGTCCGTCGTTTTCAGCCGGTTTATGTGGAAGAACCAAGTGTGGAAGATGCAATCTCTATCCTTCGGGGAATCAAAGAGAAATACGAAAATCACCATAAGGTACAAATAAAAGACGGTGCAATTATCTCCGCGGTGGAATTGTCCAACAGATACATCACTGACCGGCAGCTGCCGGACAAGGCGATCGACCTCATCGATGAAGCCGCATCCAAACTGAGAATGGAAATTAATTCCAAACCGGAAGAAATTGATGAGATGGATCGTAAGATCATGCAGATGGAAATCGAAAAAGCAGCGATCTTACGGGAAAATGACACTAAAAAAATTAAAAGTTTAGAACAAGAGCTTGCGAATCTGAGCGAACAGAGAGATGCTCTTCAGGCAAAATGGCAATCCGAGAAAAATGTCATTGACGACATTCAGATCTTAAAAGTACAAATTGAAGATCTTAAACAGGAAGCAGATAATGCGGAACGTTTGGGAGATTACGGGAAAGTCGCAGAGATCCGTTACGGAAAAGTAAAAGAGGCGGAGAATGCTCTGGAAGAGAAAAAAGCAAAGCTTTCGGAGATGCAGGCTACTCAGAAAATGATCAAGGAAGAGGTGGATATCCCGGAAATTGCGGAAGTCGTTTCCAAATGGACAGGAATTCCATTGTCTAAAATGATGGAAACAGAAGTTGCTAAATTGCTGCGCCTTGAAGAAGAGCTTGGTAAGCGTGTGGTAGGACAGGATGAAGCAATTCAGGCGCTGTCTGATGCTGTCAGAAGAAGCCGTGCAGGATTGCAGGATCCGAAAAAACCAATTGGTTCCTTTATTTTCCTGGGAACAACAGGTGTCGGAAAAACAGAATTAGCCAAAGCGCTTGCAGATTATCTGTTCAACGATGAAAATGCGATGACACGTATTGACATGTCCGAATACCAGGAGAAACACTCCGTAAGCAGGCTGATCGGCGCGCCTCCGGGATATGTTGGATATGATGAAGGCGGCCAGCTGACGGAAGCTGTGAGAAGACGGCCTTATTCCATCGTATTACTGGACGAAATTGAAAAAGCGCACCCGGATGTTTTCAATATCCTGCTGCAGGTACTGGACGACGGACGTTTAACGGACAATAAAGGCCGTGTAGTGAACTTTAAAAACACGATCATCATCATGACGTCCAATATGGGATCGCATCTGATTCAGGAAGAATTCGAGAACGTAAAAGAAGAACATTATCGGGACGTCGCGGAATTGGCAAAAGTGAAGGTAATGGAGCTGCTGAAACAGCAGATAAGACCGGAGTTCCTGAACCGTATTGATGAGATCATCATGTTTACTCCGTTATCAAAATCCGTTGTGGAATCGATCATTAAAATTCAGCTGGAAAATCTGAAAAAGCAATTGAGAGAAAATGACATAGAATTAAGATATACAAAAGAAGCGGTTGATTTTCTGATGAGTGAGGGATACAATCCTCAGTTCGGGGCGAGGCCTGCGAAAAGGGTCATTCAGCGGTTGATCCTGAATGAGCTGAGCAAGCAGCTGCTGGCAAATACAATCGACCGGGACCTTCCGGTAGTGCTCGATGTCTTTGACAACAAAATTGTTTTCAGAAAGCCAAATGAAGGCGAATTAGAATAATAGAATAAAAAGCAAAGGCTGGAAAAATTTTCCAGCCTTTTTCTGTAACTAAACAATCAAAAATAAACAACTAGTTTACAGATTTATGGAGAGCTCGTTTTTCCTTTTTTGAAGCAAGGGCCTCGTTCCACAGCTTCATTTGTTTTTTGGACAAGATCCGGTTTAATTCTTTCTCCCTGTTTGCTCTCAGCTCTTTTAAAGCTGTTTTGGCCTCTTCACGGGATGCGGAATTATTTTTGAAGATATCATCCTTTTTAAGTTCTGATTCAACAGCTGAAGAAAAAACTTTATCTCTTTGTTTTTCTGTCAACCCGACAACCTTATCCAGATTATCGGTAAAACGAAGTGCCCGTTCATTTGCTGAAAGAGGTGATCTGCTTTTCCGTTCTGCTTTTACAGATTTATGATGTTCCCGCTTTAATGCTGCCTGCTGCTTATATTGTTGCCGTTGCTCTTCAGTTAACACCTCACCTATTTTATTCCGCTTTTCCATACGGATCTTTTTCAACGCTTCCATTTTCTGATCAGAAGAAAGAGCTGCATCATTTTCAATCGCTTTTCTTTTTTCCAGATGCTCTTTCCGGATTTCCTCCATTTTTACCTTCTGATCATTTGTCAGATTATCAATAGTTATTACAGAGGAGAAATCTCTTCTTTTTCCGAACTGTTTTGTCGTATCACTCTGCGCTAAGGTTATCTGAAAAGATCCCAGCAGCAAAGCAATAATCATTAATTGCTTTTTCATATTTATCTTTTTAAATTAAAACTATATTACTTTTTAGGCATTGGTACTGCCCTTCTGTGACTGTCAGGTCGTACCGGTTCGTGAATTCTTTCCATTCTCTGAGAAAAAGACCGGGTGTGAGGATTGGAAATGCATAATTTCTGATGATCATGAGGAGCTTTTCTATTCAGTTCTCCATATGGAATCTCTGATCCTTTCATTGGAGCCGGCCGGTTGCTTATCTGAGCTTGCGCAAAGCTGCTGACCCCTGCCAGCAATAAGCCTGCAACTAAAAATGTTCTCATTGTTTTCATACCCCTTTCTTTTAAATCGTTATGATCTAAAACATCCAAAGGTTATGCCAAAATGAAAATAAGAACATATGACTTTATATATCAGATAGTTATATTTTGATATTTTGCCTGTTATCTCAACGATCTCTTTAAAATATCAAAGAATGTCCGGACGATCGAACGCTGCGCCTGTTTTCCGGCACTGCTGCTCAATGCTTTTTCAATCCATGATTTCTCTTCTTTTGCCGGTTTTTGTGAAGCCGTTTTAGATGGTTTGTTTGCAGTAACAGTCTCTTCCTGTTGCATTTTTCGGAGCAGCAGCTCATACGCGGAATCCGCATCAATGACCGTATTGTATTTATGCCGCAGGATGGATGCATTAACAATGGTGTCTAATTCCTGCTCACTTAAAATATCCATTCTGGACTTCGGGGACAGCAAAAAAGTATGAGCAACCGGCGTCGGGATACCTTTGTCATTTAAACCGGTAATTAGCGCTTCTCCTATACCTAATTCCGTGAGCAGCTGATCTACCTGGTAAAAATCACTTAACGGGTAATTCTCAGCTGTCTGCTTAATCGCTTTTCGGTCGTTAGCAGTAAAAGCCCGCAGCGCATGCTGGACTTTTAATCCTAATTGCCCCAAAACGGACGGAGGTACATCCATCGGATTTTGGGTAACAAAGAAAATCCCGACTCCCTTACTTCGGATCAGCTTAATGACAGACTCAATCTGATTCAGGAGCGCTTTGCTCGCTTCTTTAAAGATCAGATGCGCTTCATCAATAAAGATGACCAGCTTCGGCTTGTCCAAATCACCCACTTCCGGTAACGTTTCATACAATTCCGCTAGCATTTGCAGCATGAATGTCGAAAACATCTTCGGACGGTCTTGTAAATCGGTAACCCGTATGACATTGATCATTCCTTTGCCGGAAGCATCTAAACGCATCAGATCATTTACCTCAAAGGACAATTCCCCAAAAAACAGATCTGCTCCTTGTTGCTGTAATTCGATGATCTTCCGCTGAATAATACCTAAAGATTGTGTTGAAAGCTTTCCGTAATCACGTTCGATCTCTGTTTTTCCCTGATTAGAGCAATATTGAATCAGCCTGATCAGATCTTTCAGATCAATCAGCGGAAGCTGATGATCGTCAGCATATTTAAAAAGCACGGATAACAAACTCTGTTGTGTGTCATTCAGCTCTAAAATTTTGGAAAGCAAAACCGGTCCGAATTCAGTAACTGTTGCTTTAAGACGGGTTCCTTTTTCTCCACTCAGGCTTAAAAATTCTGTCGGAAAAGCTTCCGGCGCATACTCTTCATGAAGTAATCCGTAACGTTCTGTCAGAAAATCCTTTCTTTCTCCGGCTGCTCCCAAACCACTCAGATCTCCTTTGATATCCAGCATAACCGAAGGAATCCCGTTTAAGCTCAATCCTTCCACGATTACCTGCAGCGTCTTGGTTTTTCCCGTTCCCGTGGCACCGGCAATTAAGCCGTGACGGTTCAGCATTTTTAAAGGAATACCTATTGAACACTCGGGATATACTTTTCCCTGATATTTGACTGCTCCTAATTTAAGAGATGCTCCATTGGAAGAATAGCCCCTCTGAAAATGTTCAATTAATGCGGATTCACTCATAAAACACTGTTTTGAGGCTTAAAATAGGAAGAAGAACTGAAATGATTAATTGCTGAAGTAATATTTTTCCAGATATTCTTCAATTTTTTCCGGCTTTACAACCGGACCAAAACGCTTTACCGGCTTTCCGTTTCTGTCAATAAGGAATTTGGTAAAATTCCACTTTATATTCTTTGTGAGAAAGCCCGGAAGCTCATTTTTAAGCCATTTGAACAGCACATGTGCATTTTTCCCGTTCACATCCACTTTTGCAAACATGGGAAAAGTAACGCCGTAATTTATCAGGCATTCTGACTGGATAGAATATTCATCTCCCGGCTCCTGGTTGGCGAATTGATTGCACGGAAAACCAAGAATGACAAAGTCTTTGTTTTGGAATTTATCATATAATTTCTGCAGGCCTTCGTATTGAGGAGTCAAACCACATTTGCTGGCAGTATTTACGATGAGGACGATCTTTCCTCTGAACTCTTCCAGAGAAATGATCTCTCCTTTTATATCTACCGCTGCAAAATTATAAAGTGTTGTTTCCAATGTGAACGTTTTCTCAAAATTAATCTCAAAAAAGATGTCCGGTCTTTATTTTAACAAGTTGATACAAAAAAGGGATTTCAGACAGAAAATTCGAATATAAAAGGATTATTGACCAATATATTTTCTAACAAGCGGTTTCGTTTTTTCAGAACAACCAATTCAACATTAATCGTCAGGATATCACCATTTAAAGCCATTGATTTTTTCTCAACTATTTTACAGATGCTCTTCAGTTCCTGAAAAATTTCCTCTACCTGGTCGTAGTTTTCCTTTTTTACTGAAAAATGACCGATCCTTGTTACTTTCCCGGAAAATAATAGTGTCGAAATGTATCTGCCGGTTAACAGAACGATGGAAACAGCAACTAAAAAATAAAGAGCGATAAAAAATTCTCCGAAGCCTATTGCCATTCCGACAGCCGCCGCAGCCCAGATGATCGCCGCCGTTGTTAAACCGCTGACTGCATATTTATTCTTAAAAATCACTCCGGCACCCAGAAAACCGATCCCGCTGACAACGTAAGAAGCTATACGTGTAGCATCTTCGCTTGTTCCTGCCCCCATTTTATAAGAAAGCAGCGTAAAAACAGTACTTCCAAGGCAGATGATCGTGATGGTTTTTAAGCCCGCGGACTTGTCTTTTAATTCCCGTTCGACACCAAAAATTAATCCTGCAATAACAGAAAACAGGATCTTAAATAAATCCAATGTTTCCCACTGACTCATAAATAAATGCCACCCTTCTGCCATATTCACATAATTTGAATTTGAAGATAATTCTTTTTTACGGATCACAATGAACGATCCTATAATAAACAACTAATATGATTTTGATTTTAAACTCAGCCCGGATTTCTTTATACAATGCTGCTGCAACCCAATAGAGCAATGAGGTGAAAGCGAAACAGGTACATAGTGAATGTCTGGCGGTATAGTCTTCAAACAGATAAAATTTATACCTTTGCACTCCGATGAACGAGCAGAAACCAAACGTTTTATATATTTCTTACGACGGTATGACTGATCCGCTTGGACAGTCACAAGTTTTGCCGTATTTATCAGGACTCTCCGGGCATTTCAAATTCCATCTGATCAGCTTTGAAAAGCCGGATCGCTTTGCCCAGCATAAGAAAACCATTGAGGAAATCTGCTTAAAAAACAATATTGAATGGCATCCGCTGATCTATACCAAACGGCCTCCTGTGCTGTCAACAGTGTATGATATTGTAAAGATGTCCAGGCTGGCAAAAAAATTAAACCGGCAATTCGATTTTAAGATTATTCATTGCCGAAGCTATATCAGCGCGTTTGCCGGCTTGTCTTTTAAACGGAAACGGAATAAGAAATTCATTTTTGATATGCGGGGATTCTGGGCAGATGAACGTGTTGATGGCGGAATCTGGAATTTAAATAACCCCGTTTTTAAAACGATTTACAATTATTTCAAGAAAAAGGAAAAGCTGTTTTTGGAACATGCGGACGCGATTATTTCCCTGACTGAGAACGGTAAAAAGGAAATGCTGACATGGAATATCCCACGCCTGGAAAGTGATAAAATCACAGTAATTCCGTGTTGTGTGGACTTAGATCTATTCAGGAGTGAAAATATTTCATTACCTGAAAAAGAACAGCTGAAAAATAAGCTGGGAATTCATCCTTCTGACTTTGTGCTGGGTTATGTCGGTTCGATCGGCACATGGTATATGCTATCAGAAATGCTGGATTTCTATAAAGTGCTTCTGATGCAGAAACCAAACGCCCGCTTATTATTTGTCACCGGTGATTCACCTGATCTCATTTTACAAAAAGCAGCAGAAAAAGGAATTGATACAAGCAGGATTATCATAGATAAATGCTTGCACAAAGATGTTCCCTTGTATGTTTCATTATTTGATCTGTCCGTTTTCTTTATCAAGCCTGCGTATTCAAAAAAAGCATCTTCTCCTACAAAACAGGGAGAGCTCATGGCAATGGGCATTCCCGTAGTATGTAACTCCGGCGTTGGCGATACGGACGTGATTGTTTATAAGTACAATTCAGGAATTGTGATCGATACATTAAATGAAGCAGGCTATGAAAATGCCTTGAATTCAGAGGTTGTATTTGACCGTCCGGAAATTATGCGGGGAGCCGAAGCGTATTTCTCTCTGGAACAAGGCGTCAGCCGTTACTTGAAAATATATAAGGAAATAGTATGAGTAAAACCATTTATTTTATCGTTCCTTATCCTTATCAGGAAGCTCCTTCCCAAAGATTCCGGTTTGAACAATATTTTCATTATTTGAAATCAGAAGGATTTGAGATCGAAATCCATTCTTTTTTAGATCAGAAAACGTGGAAACAGCTTTATGGAGAAGGCAATACAGGAGGAAAAATAAAAGGAATCCTGAAAAGCTTTTGGAGAAGAGCCGGGTTGTTGTTTTCCTTAAAAAAAGCCGATTATATTTTTATTCACAGAGAAGCTTCTCACCTGGGGCCACCTGTTTTCGAATGGATTATTGCTAAGGTTCTGAGAAGAAAATACATTTACGATTTCGATGATGCTATCTGGCTTCCTAATTACAGTGAAGCAAACGCGAAATTCCACCGGCTGAAAGCTTACTGGAAAGTACGCTATTGTATGAAATGGGCACATCAGATCACAGCCGGGAATAATTACCTGGCAGCATATGCCCGGCAGTTTAATTCTAATGTTACAGTGATCCCGACAACTATTGATACGGTAAATCATCATAATTTAACGACTGATTATGAGGCTGAAAAGATCACCATCGGCTGGACAGGGACGCACACAACAATGCATTATCTGGACGATTTAATTCCTGTTTTAAAAGAGCTGGAATCGGAATATACATTTGACTTTGTAGTTATTTCTAATCAAAAACCTGATTATGACCTTAAAAGCCTGCTGTTTGTCCCATGGAATAAAGAAACTGAAATTCAGGATTTAGCACGCCTTAACATTGGTGTCATGCCGCTTAAGCAGGATATCTGGTCTGAAGGTAAATGCGGGTTTAAAGGATTGCAGTACATGTCACTCGGAATTCCGACTCTTATGTCGCCTGTCGGAGTCAACACGGAGATTGTCGAGAACGGGATAAGTGGCTTTTTGGTTCAGACTCCTGCTGAGTGGAAATCAGCCCTGAAATTACTCCTTCAAAATGCACAGCTCCGTCGTGAGATCGGAAAGGCAGGGAAAGAAAAAATTGAAAAAGTCTATTCCGTAAATTCCAACAAGCTGAAATACAAAGCGCTGTTTCAATAAAGCATATTATTGCTTCACTATTTTATACATTCCGTCGTTCACCTGCAGAATATAGATACCACTTTCCAGAGCAGATAGATCGATGATTTCCGAAGAAGAACCGGATTTTATGTCTATCACTTTTTTCCCGTTGATATCATATATCGTCATATCATTTAATGACATTTCTCCTTTCACAGTGACAGAATGATCTGCAGGGTTCGGGAATATTTCCAGCTGACCGCTTTTAATCTCCTGAACAGATAGTCCGGGATCAATCACCTGTGGAGCACAGGTAGCCGGATCACAATAAGGAAGTGCGAAATAAATTTCCATATAACCGGGAGCGAGAAAAATATCATTTGGTCGGCAGGTAACTAAAGTACTGTCAAAAAGTAAATAAGAAGCAACCGATGGCATCCAGTTTGTTAAAAAATCAAGACAGGCAATCGGATTGGACGAAATATCCAATACAAATACTGAATTCGGGATGGCAGGAAGTGTGGTGAGCAGATTCTTACTTACATCTATATTGGTAATTCCTGAAGGAAATGTATCAATGTGAGCAATTTGATTATTATGAATTCCAAGGAATCTGAGTTGCTCTGGCAGATTGGGCAAAGCAGTCAGTAAATTACCTCCGACTTTTAAAATAGAAAGAGATCCGGGAAGTACAGGCAAAGTTGCCACCTGATTGTCATCAATGAATAATTCAGTCAGGCTATCCGGTAAATTCGGGAGTGTATCCAACTGGTTTGAAAAAGCGCGTATCGCACTTAGTTTATCCGGTAATTCTGGCAATGATGTGAGTTGATTTATAGGAACATATAGCTGTCTGAGCGAATCTGGCAAAGCAGGAAGTCCTGAAACAGATGTACGTGAAATGTAAATATGCTTTAAAGTGTTGGGGAAACCGGTAATCGTTGTCATTAATGGAGAATACAGACAGGTAAGGCTTTCCAGAGCTGGCGGAAGCGCAGGTAAGGTGGAAAAAGGGAGCATCCCACACTTTAATGTGACAAGAGATGCAGGCAGATCCGGAAAAGTTGTAAAAGGATTGTTTGTACAATCTAAATTCTTTAAAGAAGAAAAACCACTGAGCTGTAGCTGTGTTAGCTGATTCTCTATACAGTTAAGAGTCACTATACCGGATGGTAAAGATGGAAATGAGGTTAGCGGATTATAGCTGCACGTCAATGATTTTAAAGTAGTAGGCAGAAAAGAGATAGTAGTGATGGAGTTAAACTCGCAATTTAATTCTTCCAGCAGCGGTGGTAAATATTGAATCTGTGTTAGCTCATTGCTCCAACAATCAAGGCTTTTCAGGTTGTCAAAATACTGAATCCCGTCAAGATCTGTGATATATGACTCAGATATATCCAGTGTTATCGCGGAAGTAATAGCCGTACAGGTCGTATCCATTTGGTTTCCGTTCATACAGGAAGGATAGTGCAATTGAAGCCAGTTTCTAAAATTGGTATCCGGAATAGATACAAATTGAGCCTCAGCTGTTATTGCATAAAGCAGAATCAGGAATAAACCTATTTTTTTCATTTGAAATGACTTATAATATAGTGTAAATGTAAACCATTTTAAGGTAATCCTATAATTTTTAGGATTTATTTGATCTGATCTCAAAAAGCCATCTCCCTATTCATTTGAGAGATAGCTCAGGTATTTTAAATTCAGCTGCTCCTGCGGGGTGATTATCTTGTCAGAGCAACATTCCCATTAAATGTTTCAACGGAACCATCATTTAGGTTTATAGAAATAATATAAACATATACTCCGGTATTCATTAATTTATCCCGGTATGTTCCGTCCCAACCTTCCGTTTTATCTGAAGTTTCAAACAACAACTCGCCCCAGCGGTCATAAATTTTCATGCTGATTTTCTCTATACATTTTCCATATACTTTGAAAACATCGTTTTCACCATCACTGTTAGGAGAAAAGATATTCGGTATGAAAATTTCCCCGCATCTTATTTTTACGAAAACTTTTACTGTTGTATCTACACTACAGCCGTCCGGTGTTGTAATTGTCACCTTATAGGTTGTTGTTTCCTGAGGAGAAGCTACCGGACTCGGACAGTTATAGCACGATAATGAATTAGGAGGTGTCCATGTATAAATGCTTCCCGGAATATAAGGAGAAAAAGTACAATTCAGCTGAACGCTTTCTCCTTCAGTAACCGTCGCCGGGCTTGGAGACACCTGAACTGCAATATTACTCGTCTGGTTCACGGTAGTCGTACCGGTTGCCTGGCAACCTCCCGCATCTGTCACCAGAACAGTATAGGTTCCGGTGGATAAATTGGAAACGGATGCTGTCGTTCCTCCGTTTGACCACTGATAAGAATAAGGAGCTGTTCCTCCAAGCGGAACCGCACTTGCCGTTCCCGGAGTAGTAACTGAGCCACAAACAACATCCGTGCTGCTCATATCAATTTGAAAAGTACCTCCTACTCCAATTGTTATTATCTGAGGAGTACCGTTGCCGCAAGCATTAGAAGGCATTACAGTAAGGATTCCTCCTGAAGTAACATTATCCAAGGTGATGGAATTACCACTACCGGTAATAGTTCCGTTACCGGAATACGACCAGGCATAAGTTACACCAGGAACGTTCGTCACAGAATAAGTTCCGGATGTCGCTCCGCAGGAAATAGTTGTACTTCCTGATATTGTGGATGGCTGGGCTGGCGTTGCTCCTCCTGTGGTAATTGTTATCGTCTGAGGAGTGCCATTACCACAAGCATTAGAAGGAGTAACTGTCAGTGTTCCTCCCGAAGTGATGTTATCCAGAGTGATGGAATTGCCACTGCCGGTAACAGTTCCGCCGCCGGAATAAGACCAAGTATAAGTTACGCCCGGAACGTTCGTTACGGAGTAAGTTCCGGATGTCGCTCCGCAGGCAATAGTCGTACTTCCTGATATTGCTGAAGGCTGAGCTGGTACTGAACCTGTAGTAATTGTTATTGTCTGAGGAGTACCGTTACCACAGGAATTGGAAGGTGTTACTGTCAGTGTACCACCGGAAGTAATGTTATCCAGGGTGATGGAATTGCCACTGCCGGTAACAGTTCCGCCACCGGAATACGACCAGGTATAAGTCACGCCCGGAACGTTCGTTACGGAGTAAGTTCCGGATGTCGCTCCACAGGCAATGGTCGTGCTCCCTGAAACCGTGGAAGGCTGAGCCGAAACGGAACCTGTTGTAATTGTTATCGTCTGAGGAGTGCCATTTCCGCAGGCATTAGAAGGCGTTACCGTAAGCGTACCTCCCGAAGTAATGTTATCCAAGGTGATGGAATTACCGCTACCGGTAACAGTTCCGCCACCGGAATACGACCAGGTATAAGTCACACCCGGAACGTTCGTTACGGAGTAAGTTCCGGATGTCGCTCCGCAGGCAATAGTCGTACTTCCTGATATTGCTGAGGGCTGAGCTGGTACTGAACCTGTAGTAATTGTTATTGTCTGAGGAGTACCGTTACCACAGGAATTGGAAGGTGTTACTGTCAGTGTACCACCAGAAGTAATGTTATCCAAGGTGATGGAATTACCGCTACCGGTAACAGTTCCACTGCCGGAATACGACCAGGTATAAGTCACACCCGGAACATTGGCTACGGAATAGGCACCTGATGTTGTACCACAGGCAATGGTCGTGCTCCCTGAAATCGTGGAAGGCTGAGCCGGAACGGAACCTGTTGTAATCGTTATTGTCTGAGGGGTTCCATTACCACAGGAATTGAAAGGTGTTACCGTAAGCGTGCCTCCCGAAGTGATGTTATCCAGGGTGATGGAATTGCCACTGCCGGTAACAGTTCCGCCACCGGAGTAAGTCCAGGTGTACGTTATACCGGAAACATTTGTCACGGAATAGGTACCTGATGTCGTGCCACAGGCGATAGTTGTACTTCCTGAAATTGCTGAAGGCTGGGAAGGTGCCGTACCGTCTGTAGTGTATTCAATCGTTACCTTTCCGTTAGCTCCCTTTCCTCCGGTACCAAATTTCCCACCTCCACTGTATCCTGTAGTATGTGCTACTCCTCCACTTCCGCCACCACCGACACCTGAAGCACTATTCCCGTTTTTTGTTCCACTCGTTATTTTATTACCACTAGCACCATTATTAGCGCCCGTTCCTCCTGTTCCTCCAACCGGAGCATTACCTCCGACCGGAGAACCGGCATCACCGCCATTTCCGTTGGATCCGGCACCGCCACCTCCTGCACCGCTGAAATCAAAAGAGCCACCTCCTGTTCCAAGTGAACCGCTTCCTCCGGAATAGTTAACACTTCCCCCGGAAGCAGTACCGCCAATGCCACCCGCACCACCTGTTCTCATATGAGATGTAGGGTAACCACTGTTATAAGAATTCGCTTTTATACCTCCGGCACCGCCGTTTGCAGTCAGATTATAGCTGTTTCCGGTGAAGCTGCTTAATCCTCCGGCAGCTCCGTCAGTTGCGGAATTATTCGAGCTGCTCGCTGTACCACCGTTTCCACCAGCTCCGACTGTTATGGTATAGGTTTGCCCGGGAGTAACAGCATAGGTCTGCTGGGTATAGCCACCTCCGCCGCCACCTCCTCCTCCGGCACATGCTTCGATAGGAGTTCCAAAGTTATCAGTGGAGTTATCCATTTTTACCCACGCAGCGCCACCGCCACCGCCTGCACCCCATACTTTCACAGTAATTGAAGTAACACAAGGTGGAACGGTCCATGTATAAGTGCCCGGTGATGTAAAATTTTCCGGAGATTGTCCGTTCGCAAAGGTATAGAGTAAAAGGGTAAGGGTAAATATTGGGAATAACTTCCAATTTGTCATAGCAGTAAATTTTCAAACCTAAAATCAGACGTTAAAATACTCTAAAAAGATATCTTTTGTTACAAAAATCAGGTGAAAATATTTATCTGCAGCATTTGATTTGCTGTTATGTAGTGAGCAGAAGAGGTTAGTGATTTAATAATCAAAGAATAAACTCTTTTTTTTCGTGTTCAATAGAATGATTCTAAATTATATGGTTCAAGTCAGACCAAAGAAGGAAAATGAACAGAAAAACTTTATTTCACCAGCTCGATCACTCTTTCAACCGGCCTTCCGATAACAGCTTTATTATCTTTAATAACGATCGGTCGCTCAATTAGTTTTGGGTTTTCTGCCATGATTTTTATCCACTCCTCATCAGAGAACGTCTTGTCTTTATAGCTCTCAATAAAAAGAGGTTCTTTTTTACGGAGCAGCTCTTCCGGCTTTATTCCCAGCATCCCGATAACTTCACGCAGCTTCTCCACTGTAATTGTATTCAGATAATCAACTACTTCAATATCGCAATGTTGTCCTTCCAGATAGTGTAATGCTTCCCTGCTTTTAGAGCAGCGGGAATTGTGAAGAATGATCGTTTTATCAGTTGCCATATTCCATTAAATAAGCTTTCAGAAAAGGGAAAATATCTCCGTTCAATACTTTATCAGGATTATTTTCTGTGTAATCTGTCCGGTGATCTTTTACACGTTTATCATCCAGAACATAGCTCCGGATCTGGGATCCCCATTCGATTTTCTTTTTACCGGCTTCAATTTCCTGACGGGATTCCATACGCTTACGCAGTTCCATTTCATAGAGCTGAGAACGAAGTAATTGCATTGCTTTTTCACGATTCCCCAACTGAGAACGGGTTTCTGTATTTTCAATCACAATTCCTGTCGGGGCGTGCTTCAGGCGGACACCGGTTTCCACCTTATTAACGTTCTGACCTCCGGCACCTCCGGAACGGAAAGTGTCCCAGGAAATATCCGCAGGGTTGATCTCGATATGAATGGTATCATCAACGGAAGGATAAACATAAACGGAAGCGAAAGAAGTCATTCTTTTTCCCTGTGCGTTGTAGGGCGAAACGCGGACCAGACGATGAATCCCGTTTTCTCCTTTCAGATAGCCAAATGCATGATCTCCCTCGATTTCAACCGTTACCGTCTTGATTCCGGCAACATCACCTTCCTGGAAATTCAATGTTTCTGTTTTATATCCGTTTTTCTCCGCCCACATCAGGTACATGCGGTGCAGCATTCCTGCCCAGTCACAAGCTTCCGTTCCTCCTGCGCCTGCCGTGATCTGTAAAACGGCATTTAAAGAATCTTCTTCACCGGACAACATATTTTTCAGCTCAACCTCTTCGACCTCTCCGATCAAAGTATTATAAGCCTCTTCCAATGCTGTCTCTTCTTCTAATCCTTCTTTTACAAAATCAAAAAGAACCTTCAGGTCTTCGGACTTTCCCAACAGATTTTCAAAGCTTTCGACCCAATATTTCAGGGAACGGATGGTCTTCATTTCCGCCTCTGCTTTTTTAGGATCATCCCAAAAAGAAGGATCCTGAGATTTAAGCTCTGCCTCCTGCAGCTGGATCTTTTTCTGAGGAATTTTTAAATATTCCCCTATTTCTTCAATCCTTGTATGTAGTTCTTTTAAATGATCCTGATTTACCATAACACAAAGATAATAGTTAGAAACAAAATGATATATAAAGAGCTGCAGATTTGATAATTTCTTTTGAATTTCATTTTAAGTGAGGATATTTATTTGGAATAAAATAATACATTTGTGATAAATTTTTAAATCAAAATCGAAATGAGCATTCCGGCAGAATTGAAGTACACAAAGGATCACGAATGGGTGAAAGTAGACGGTAATATCGCAACAATAGGTATCACTGATTTCGCACAGGGAGAACTGGGTGATATCGTTTATGTTGAAATTGAAACAGAAGGTGAGACATTAGGACAGGAAGAAGTTTTTGGTTCTGTTGAGGCTGTAAAAACGGTTTCTGATTTGTTTATGCCTGTTTCAGGGAAAATCATTGAGTTCAATTCAAAGCTGGAAGCGGATCCTGAATTGGTGAACAAAGCTCCGTACGGTGACGGATGGATGATTAAAGTGGAAATCGAGAATCCTGCTGAGCTGAATAGCTTATTAAGCGCGGCAGATTATGAAGCTTTAATTGGTTAACAAGCATTCTTATACGCACTATATATTTTAAGAATGAGGCCGGGATTTCCCGGTCTTTTTTGTTTCCTCCTGTCTCAGAATCTTTGTCCGCTGAAAAAAGTGGCTGTCACAAGTAAATCCTTCTTTCTTTAATGGTCAATATTCTTTAGTTTTGTATTGATAAGATCAATAATATGAATATTCAGCAATTAGAATATATTGTTGCTGTGGATGCCTGTAGAAATTTTGTGCAGGCAGCAGAGAAATGTTTCGTTACACAGCCGACGTTAAGCACAATGATTCAGAAGCTGGAAGAAGAGCTGGAGATCAGGATATTTGACAGAAAAAAGCACCCTGTTGCTGTAACGGAAGCAGGAGAAATGATCATCCGGCAGGCCAAGATTATCCTCAATGACATTAAACAGCTCAAAAGTGTTGTAAATGAGTATAAAGGAGAAATAAAAGGGGAAATCCGGCTGGGAATTATACCTACGGTAGCACCTTATCTGCTTCCGTTATTTTTGAATGAGATAAGCACTAATTATCCGCAGCTGTCTTTAAAAATCGAAGAGCAGACAACGGAGAAAATTATTGAAAATATCAGAACAGGCTCACTTGACCTGGGAATCCTGGCCACACCTCTGAAGGAAAACAGTATTGCCGAATATCCTGTTTATTATGAACGTTTCCTGGTATACACCAATCCCGGCCACCGAAAAGATCTGCGGGATAAGAATATTACACCGATGGATCTGAAAGACAAGGAGATTCTTTTATTAGAAGAAGGTCATTGCTTTAGGAATCAGTTGATTAAAATATGTGAACTGAAAGAAAAAACCAGCAGCAATATCCGCTTTGAAGCAGGAAGCATTGAAACGCTGATGCATCTTGTTGATGAAGGATATGGATTAACTTTATTACCGGAGCTGGCATTGAAATACATGAATGAGGATAAAAGAAAGAATACTTTGAATTTTATTGATCCGCAGCCGGTCCGGGAGATCAGTATTGTTTCGCATGTCTATTTTGAACGTAAGAAAATTATTGATGTTTTGCGGCAGGCGATCTTAAAAGTGGTATTACCTTTGATAGAGAACCGCAACAATAATTTAATTGAAATATAGTTATTTTAAGATGTTAAGGTAGAAGATTGCAATTACAGATTACAAATTGCGGATCTGGAAATTGAGGATGTGCCTTCTATCCTGACATCGCTTTATCTAAAAAAAACAATTATGAAAAAAACACTTCTATTCCTAAGTTTTTTGAGTGCATTTCAGCTGATGGCTCAAAAACCGGTTTTTGTAACTGCAAAAATCAATGCCGTGACGCTTTATCTGAAAGGTGCCGAACTCTCTCATACGGCAACTGTCAACCTTCAGAAGGGAACGAATGAGATTGTGATAAAAAATGTATCTAATCAATTAGATGATAATTCCATCCGGGTTTCATCCAATAAGCCGGTTACAATTTTATCTGCCGCTTTTTCTAACAGATACTATAACGAGTATGAAGTAGATCCGAATTCTGTGCTTCTGAAAAAAGTTCAGGATAGTATCGTGTTGGTAAATAAAGATCTCTCGCTTGTCAGAAATACTATTGAAACAGAGCAGCAAACCATCCAGCTTTTAGATAAGAATAAGGAAGTAGGAGGCCAGAACACAGGTCTGAACGTGCTTGAATTATCAAAAATAGTTGATTATTACCGTCAAAAACGATTAGAAATTGCGAATAATATTAATTCTTTACAGGAAAAAGAGCAGAAGCTGAATAAGACTTTACAACGTTTACAAAACCAGTTAACATTTACGGAAAGCCAGGAAGAAAAAATTTCGAACGGAAAAATTGTTCTCCAGGTTATGAGTGATTATGCCCAAACCATCCAATTTGATCTGGCGTATATTACAAATCTTGCCGCGTGGTCACCGTTCTATGAGATCGAGGCAAAAAGCATTGATCAGCCATTGCACTTAACGACAAAAGGGAAAGTTGTTCAAAATACCGGTATTGACTGGAAACAGGTAAAGCTTTCACTTTCCAGCACACAGCCAAATCCAAACAATGCTATTCCGTACTTTTCACAGTGGGTGCTTAGCTTTAATCAACCCTATCGAAGAGAATACGGGAATGTTCCGCCACCGCCAACAACGACAATGAATAAAAACATTACTTATGACGAAAAGCATCTGGAGGAAGTTCAGGTAGTAAGTAGTAAAAAAATTGCGCAAACTTCTGCAAATTACACAGCTGTTTCCGAACAGGTACTGAGTGTAAATTTTGACATCAGCATTCCGTATGATATATATTCTAACGGCAAAGCGCATACAGTGGCTCTTTCTGAACAGGACGTACCTGCTTCTTTCAGTTATTATGCCGCGCCTAAGCTGAAGAAAGATGCTTATCTGATCGCGCAGATTGCTGATTATTCACAATACAATTTACTTGCCGGTGAAGCAAATATCGTGTTTGAAGGAATGTTCGTGGGGAAAACATTCCTTGATCCTGCAAGCACAAAAGATACACTGGAGGTTGCACTTGGTGTGGATAAAAGCGTGATCATCAAACGCGAGAAGGTTTCAGAAAAATCAGGGAACAAAGTACTATCCGGTTATAAGGAATCCGCTTTTACGTATGATATCTCTGTGAGAAATAATAAAAAATCAGCGATCAAGCTGGTACTGAAAGACCAGTTCCCGATTTCGGCAGATAAGGAAGTGACCGTTGAATTAACGGAAGTTGACCGCGCGAAACTGAACAGCGATGTCGGTACATTAACATGGGAACTGGAGATCAAGCCTCAGGAAACAAAGAAAATACGGTTTGGCTATAAGGTCAAATACCCGAAAGACAAGACGATTTATAATTTATGATCAGAAATGGAGCCTTGAGCTCCATTTTTTCTGATACATTTGCATCCATGTTCGCAAACTTAAAATACCATTTGCTAATGCACCTCATCATTTTTATCTGGGGTTTTACCGGTATTTTAGGTAAGCTGATCCATCTGGAATTTTATCAGATCGTTTTTTTCCGGGTGTTGATTGCAGGAACCAGCCTTTTGCTGTTTTTGCTTGTCGCAGGGAAAAAAATCCGGATTAAAAATACCGCTTCTGCTTTAAAAGTAATCGGTGTCGGAATTATCGTTGTTGCCCACTGGCTCACCTTTTTCAAAGCGATACAGGTTTCAACTGTTTCACTTGGTGTTTTGTGCCTTTCCACAACAACGCTTCATGTCAGCTGGCTGGAACCTATTGTGATGAAACGGAAATTTTCCTGGATCGAATTCTTGTTAGGATTGCTTGTTATTGTCGGAATTGCTTTCGTTTCAGGAAATATTGATACTTCCCACCATGAAGGAATATATTGGGGACTGCTGTCTGCAATGCTGGCCGCGTTCTTTTCCGTTTTCAACGCCCGCCTGAATCGTGACGGAATCCCGTCCTCGTCCATCACTGTATATGAAATGTTAACCGGAACCATTGTCATTTTTTTATGGCTGTTTTTCCAGGGAGAAATCAATACCGGCTTTTTTGAGATGACTCAAAGTGATTTCGCATGGCTGATATTTCTCGGGATCGTCTGTACGTCGGCAGCTTTTATGCTGATGATTGAGGTAGTCAATAAAATAGGTGCTTTTTCAGCTTCGCTGAGCATTAACCTGGAACCTGTTTATACGATGTTGCTGGCCATTTTTATTCTTCATGAAAATGAACAGCTTAACAGCAGGTTCTATTTCGGAGCATCTTTCATCGTTGTGATTGTATTTTTAAATCCGGTGCTGAAAAGCTTAATGAAACGTAAAAATGCCATCGGATAAATTAACAGGGATATCGGTTCTGGTTGCTGTGTATAATTATTCAGTGGAAGTCTTATTGGACGGACTCCTATTACAGTTGTCCGAAATCAAGGTTCCGGCTGAAGTGATTTTTATGGATGATTGTTCTTCGAATTCTGAAATTTCCGGGCATAATATTGCATTGACGGAAAACAAAGAAGCGATCAGGTATATTCTTTTGAATCAAAACGTCGGGCGTTCTGCTGTCAGAAACCGTCTTGCAGAGCAGGCGCAATATTCTCACCTGCTATTCATTGATGTGGATTCAAAAATTGTGAACCCTGATTTTTTAGAAAATTATCTTCTTCACATCAAGGACACTCCCGCAATCGCCGGAGGAACTGCTTATTCAGAGTTGAAAAATCCCTTACACAGTCTTCGGTTCTATTATGGAAAAAGCCGTGAAGAGGTTGCTGCTGAACAGAGAGATCAGCATCCTTACGATGCCATAACACTCAATAATTTGTTTATTGAAAAAGCGGTTTATCTAAAGTTTCCTCTGGACGAGCAGCTCACGCAGTACGGGCATGAGGATACTAAATTTGGCTACGAATTAAAAGCAAACAAGATACCGTTGCTGCATATTGACAACCCTGTCGAGCATATTGGCCTGGAAGACAATCAGGCTTTTCTGGACAAAACAAGGTTAGGAGTTATTAACTTTGTGAAGCTTGTCAAAGGCGGGTTGGGGCATGAAAGCAAGTTGTATCGTGCATATCAGAAATTAGAACGTTTTCATGCTATAGGATTATTCCGGTTGTTTTACGCCTGTTTTTCAAAAAAGATCATGAAAAATCTTTTATCCGAAAAACCATCCATCCGGCTTTTTGATTTATACAAGCTGCATATTTTTATTGAGGAATTGAAAAAAGTCAGCTGATGACTTTTTCAAGCTGATTCCAAAATGCTTCTGACGACCTGATACAGCCATCCATAAACATAATATGAATTTCCCGTTCTCTTTCTTTTGAATACGGTTTTTCAGTCCGGAAAAACGTCAGGTCACCGGCAGATTGCGTTAATGCCTGATGAATTCCTTGCGTAGAAGACAAATCGATTGCCTTATTATTGCTGTTTTTTTTCTGAATAGCAATCAATTCCAGTGTTTCCGACTTGCAATGAAAGACAAAACAGGCATCCGGTGTCTGCTTTTCCAAAAATGTTGTTTTTTCGTAAACGATCTGCAGCACATGATCGGAAAACAGTTCAATAAGGCTGAAAGCCTTTTCCGGCTCTTCTTCATTCAATCGTTTCCATTCATCACCGTAAATGCCATTGATAATCAGAAATTGTTTTAGTTGTTCGTCAAGATGAGAAAGTTCCTCATCGTTAAGAATCCGGTATTTCATGAAATTAAGTGCTGGTATTTTGATTTTTTCGATGGGTGAATGTAAAAATAATCCTGGGAGTAATTTACAACAGGATGTTGGGTCAACCAGCCGTCTTTATAAAAGTAGGTTTCATATCCCAGTGTGAATAGCGTTTCTTCTACAAACGGTTTTGAATCTCCGCTGATTTCAATCTGAATACAGGGAAGCGTTCTTTCAAACAGTTCTTTTATTTCCGGTATAATATATTTCTCATATCCTTCCACATCCATTTTCAGGTAATCCAACCGCTGAATTTCATGGAAAAGAACACTGCCAGGGATCATCTTTGCAGGAAAAAGCATCAGCTTTTCAGCTGAAGGCGGATTATTTTCATCATAAACTTTCGGAAGACCTGTTCTCAGATAACCGTACTGATCAGGCACGGAAAGTTGAATCTCCTTTTCCTCCGTTCCCAAAGCATAATTGTAGAGCACCAGATTTTTGTGGTTTCCCAGAAAGTATGCTATATTCTCGTAAAAGGGCTTTACCGGCTCGACAGCATATACTTTTCCGTTTTGGCCAACAGCTTTCAGAAACATTCTTGTATAATAACCTAAATTGGCACCGATATCCAGTACCTGATCATCTTTTTGAATAATTTTCTGTGTAAACTGATGTAATAAATAAGACGGATTCTTTTTGAGGAAACCATTGTCAATAGCAAATGCTAAAGAACGGTATAACAACCGCAGATAATTTCTGAGTCCGAGAGTTTTGTACAGAGCTGTTTTTACAACTTTTTTCATTTATACTTAGAAGTAATGATGATAAAGCTAAGCATTATTTCCAAGAGCGCGATGTATATAAGCCAAAAAGCCGGTTCAACTGATAGTTGAACCGGCTTTTTAAATTCATTTTATTCTCTTGAATTTACAATTTGAAAGCTACGCCTGCCTGCGCAATTGTTTTTCCGTAGCCCAGCTCAGTATAAACTCCGATATTCGGGGTGAAATAATATCTGACTCCGACATTTGCACCGTAGATCAACATCATTCCAAATGCTCCGTCAGCAGGGTTATTTCTTTTTGGTATGGCAAAAGAAAAACCTGTACCCAAAGAAAGACCTGCGTACACGTCCAGTTTTTCTGCAAAGTTTTTACCCGTTTTGTCATTAATTAATTGCAGAAAGTGGAAATTCCCGAAAAATACGACAGGAACAGCTAATCCGGTGAATCCACTACTGTAATAATAACCGGGATAAGTATAATAGCCATAGCCTAAATCTCTTGCAAACTCCAATCCTGAGGCAATTCCTATCCCCACGTAATCATGAATTCCTGCTTCATACTGCACACTTAAAGATCCGTATGAAGAATAAGAGTTATTATTAATAGGGCTGCCGAAGAAGGTGAAGTGATGATTCAATCCTAAACCTAAAAGCAGATGATTTGAGCCTTTACCTCCGAAAGCCTGTGCATTTGCCTCGTTGCTGATTAGTAAAGACAATGCGGATACGAAAATTATAAATAATCTTTTCATTGTTTTATAAATTTAGTGTTTATACTCCAAAAATAAGTTTATAATTTCTTGCTTCTTTGTTTTTGTGATATTTTAAAACGAATCTTATAAATTTCGCAACTCTAAAGATTTCAACGTGTTAATCATTAAAGAAGCAATAGTCATTGGCCCGACACCTCCCGGGACTGGTGTAATATAAGCAGATTTGGGAGCAACATTTTCAAAATCAACATCTCCCACGAGCCTCCAGCCTCTTTCTCTGGTGGCATCTGTTACACGGGTTGTTCCTACATCAATAACGACTGCTCCTTCTTTTACCATCTCTGCAGTGATGAAGTTCGGGCGGCCGATTGCTGCAATAATAATATCTGCTCTCAGGCAGACTTCCTTTAAATCTCTGGTTTTGCTGTGCGCTAAAGTTACAGTGCAATTTCCCGGATTTGTATTTTTAGAAAGCAAAATGCTCAACGGTGATCCGACAATATTTGAGCGTCCGACTATTACGCAGTTCTTACCTTCCGTTTCAATGCGGTAATGTTTCAAAAGCTCTAAAATACCTGCAGGTGTCGCGGAAACGAATGTTGGTAATCCGAGTGCCATTTTCCCTACATTTTCAGGATGAAAGCCATCCACATCTTTTAACGGATTGACAGCCATCAGAATTTTTTCTTCGTCAATATGTCCGGGCAAAGGCAGCTGTACGATATATCCGTCAATTTCAGGATCGTTATTCAGCTCCTGTACCTTGTCCAGCAATTTCTGCTCTGAAATAGTTTCTTCAAACTGAATCAGTGTACTTTTGAAGCCACACTCTTCACATGCTTTTATTTTATTGGCAATGTAAGTCAAAGAGCCTCCGTCACTGCCCACTATTACTGCTGCCAAATGCGGGATTTTTTGTCCCTTTGCCTGCCTTTCTTTAACTTTTTCAGCAATATCGGATTTAATCTTTGTGGCTGTTGCCTTACCGTCCAGTAAAATCATGAGAGTTTTACTGCAAAGATAACGTCCGTAATCTTATAATCCGGATTTGTTAATTACTTTTTTTGAAAGCTTGTTTTCCAATTATTTTTCTCAGGTCATCGACAGCCTGATCCACGGATTTGGAAATCTTAATATAATTGTCAGGAACCTGCATTTCATCCGCATACGGATCGATAATGATCAGCCGGCAATCCGGTTTTGTCTGATAAGCTAAAGCAGCAGCGGGATAAACCTGTAAAGAAGTTCCGATTACCATCAGCATATCTGCTTCTCTTGCTATTTCCAGCGCTTTCGGATAAAGGGGCACATCTTCGCCAAACCAGACTATATGCGGACGCAGCTGATAGCCGGAATCGCAAAAATCTCCAAGTTCAATTAACCCATTCGGTTTTACTTTGTAATATTTCTTTTCCTTGTCCGGCCCGGAAGATTTAGCCAGCATAATTTCTCCGTGGAGATGTAATACATTCCTGCTTCCTGCCCGTTCATGCAGGTCATCAACATTCTGTGTGATGATCTGCACATCATATTCTTTTTCCAGCTCTGACAGGTATAAGTGTGCCGCATTTGGCCGCGCATCCATGACGTTCAATCTTCGCTGGTTATAAAATTCCAGTACTAATTCCTGGTTTTTCCTCCATGCTTCAGGAGTAGCAACCTCTTCAATACGGTGATTCTCCCACAAACCGTTTGAATCCCGGAAGGTTTTTATTCCGCTTGGTGCACTAATTCCTGCTCCGGTAAGTACTACGATCTTCATGCAGATATTGTATTTATAAAAAAAGCTGTGTAAACCACAGCTTTTCAGAATATCATAAATTGGTAATGATCAATGTTTGATTATAATACGTTTATTTTGCACTACTTTACCGGAAGAAGTGGTAACAGTCAAAATATAAACGCCATTGTTCAGATCGGAAACATCTACTTTTTTAGTTGCCCCGATCTTTTCACTGTAAACGGTCTTACCTAAAACATCAACGATTTTAATGGTATTTTCATTAGAACCATTTACAGCCACTGTCAGGTAATTTGTCGCCGGATTCGGATAGCTTGAAACGGTAACATTCACCGCTTTGTTTAATTCCTTTACACTTAAGCTGGCAGTTGCTTTTACATCAATGGAATCAATCAGAGCTCCCTGATTCGTCGCAATGTAATATCTGTAATTTACATCTGCCGGAATATCGTATTCACTGAAAATAAATTCCAATAATCCTTTTTCATTATTTCCCAATGTCAGCGGATTCGGAAATTCGTATGTTTCAGAGTTGACATCCACATCATAGCAATTACCGTTACCGGATAATGAACCGAAGCACAGCTGTTCTGATAAATTAAATTGAATAGCGGCAAGCTGTCTTCTTGTCAGAACGTAAGTTTCTTCCCTTCCGGAGATATTTTTGAAGTAAATATAACCTTCATATGTTTGCCCGTAAAGTGAAATGTTCAGTGTCTGCCCGGAAACATCCGTTGTGGTGTTCCCGTCATAAATCTCTACCTGTCCCCACGCCAGCGAGCCGGTAAATAGTATGAATGAAAGTATGTATAAGTAAATGTATTTCATATTTTTTGCGTTAAAACATCTGCAATAACATCAAATATACTATTTTTTTTGATACTTTGCAGACGAGAATTATAAATTATTAAGCAACAAAAAATATTCCATAAGTTGAATTATGAAAAAATTACTGTTCCCAATATTCATTTTCGTATTACCTTTTTTTAGTTTTTCCCAGGAAGTTATCCAGCGCCTTCCGCAGTTTGAGTTAAAGGACATTAATGGTAAAACAATTAAGATTAATGAATTAACCAAAGATGGGCCTGTTGTGATCAGTTTTTGGGCAACCTGGTGTGCTCCCTGTAAAAAAGAGCTGACGGCAATTCATGATTTGTACCCGGACTGGCAGGAAGAAACAAATGTGACTCTTGTCGCTGTTTCTATTGATGATGAAAAAACGAAAGCACAGGTTCCGGTTTATGTTAACGGAAAAGGATGGGATTTTGTCGTTCTTCTGGATCCGAATGGTGATTTTAAACGCGCTATGGGAGTAAACATCGTTCCACATACATTTTTAGTGGACAAAAAAGGAAATATTGTTTATACACATAACAGCTATTCTCCGGGAGACGAAGAAAAATTATACCAGGAAATTCTTAAGGTGAAATAATGAAAAGAATTTTTTGCTTCCTGTTCTTTACGATTCTGGGGCTGACTGATTCCTTCGCACAGAAGGAATTATCTATCAAAGGAAATGTCGAGGCAACATTTCAATATCTGAATACTGACTCGCTTATCAATGCAGTTCAGCCGGAATCCAAAGGCCTGCTGAACTCTTATGCAAATGTTTTTGCTAATTACGCCGGTTTTCGTGCCGGAATCCGTCTTGAATCGTATCTCCCAAGAATTCAGGGATATCCCGACCGTTTTGACGGAACAGGATTGGGAATGAGGTATATCGGCTGGGGAAATAATTTTGTGGATGTAACGCTTGGAACAATCTATGAGCAATTCGGCTCGGGAATTTTGCTTCGTGCTTACGAAGACCGTGCTTTAGGTTATGACAATGCGCTGGATGGAGTTCGCCTGAAATTAAAGCCTTATCACGGAATCACTCTTAAAGGTGTTTACGGAAACCAGCGTTTGAGCTTTACCGGCGGCAGAATTGTGAAGTCCCCCGGAATCACAAGAGGTGTTGATATAGAATTTTCTCTGGGAGATATTTTTAAGAAAATTGAAGAAAAAGAGCTGTCTGTCACGTTAGCCGGTTCCTTTGTCAGCAAATATCAGAAAGATGATAACGAGGATTATATTCTGCCGCAAAATGTAGGAGCTTACGGAGGGCGGATGAGTGTACTGTATAAAGGTTTTTCGCTGAATTTCGATTATGCGCATAAGGAAAATGATCCGTCAGAAGACAATGGATATATTTATAATCCCGGGCACGCTGCTCTGGCAAGCATCGGTTACACACGGAAAGGGCTGGGAATCTTATTTTCTGCAAAATCTGTTGATAATATGAGCTACCGTTCTGACAGGACAAAAACACTGCAGGATGTATTTATCAATTATTTACCGGCATTGAATAAGACGCATACTTATAATCTTGTCGCCACACTGTATCCCTACGCTACGCAACCACTGGGTGAAGTCGCGTATCAGGGAGAAGTATTGTACACAATAAAAAAAGGAACAAAGCTCGGCGGAAAATACGGCATGCCGGTTAACGTCAACTTTTCTACTGCTTATGCGCCCGTTCATCATACAACAGGATACGGAAATGATTCCTCCCGTGTAACTTATCACGCTAATCCGTTTGATAAAAGCAACCTGAAATACTGGCAGGACTTCAATATCAATATTACCCGGAAATTCAGCAAGAGCTTTTCCATGACACTGGCTTATTTTAACATTCAGCTGAATAATGATGTATCAAAAGTATCAGATTATGCAACAGGGATTATCAATTCTCACATCGGTGTGGTGGAATTGAATTACAAAATCAATTCAAAGCACGCGATAAGAGCTGAATTACAGGGATTATTCACTAAAAAAGACAAGGGAGACTGGGCGACGCTGGTACTGGAATACACCATTTCCCCGAATTGGTTTTTCAGCATTATCGATCAGTACAATTACGGAAACCCGGATAAAAGCCAGCAGCTGCATCATATTCTCGGGGCATTTGGCTATACGTTTGAATCCAGCAAGATCATGGTTTCTTACGGTAGGCAACGTGCAGGAATGTTCTGTGTCGGAGGTGTCTGCCGGTATGTTCCCGCTTCCAACGGCCTGACAATAATGTTTACACAAAGTTTCTGATATGAAAAAGTATTTGTTTTCCTGCTTGCTGATTTCTTTGCTGTTGTTAAGTTGTGACAAGATAAAAAATCCATATCCTGCCGGGCCGGTGACTAATTTAAACACTTCACTTTACCCGGGGAATTGGAATGATTATCCATGGCCGGATTTTTCAGACGGTTTCAGCAACTCCAGAAATGTCGTGTTAGAGGATTACACAGGACATAAATGTATTTTCTGTCCGGCTGCAGCAACCATTGCTCATGATATTGAGGCAGCAAATACATCGCGTGTTTTTGTGATCTCTGTTCATACTTCTCCCGGAGGAATCGGCCCTTTCCAGACAACTGACGCGGAATATACCGAGAATTTTGCCAATGAAACAGCCATAGCTTACGGAGCTGCTTTTCAAAGTGGTTTCGGATTTGATGCAAATCCGGCGGGAACTGTTAGCCGTAAAACGTTTAATAATTTAATTTTTCAGAACAGCGGAGACTGGAACAATCTTACCAATCAGCTTCTGAATGAGAATGATCTGAAAGTTTCGCTTGCAGCAAAATCCAATTATTACGATGAAACCCGCGGACTTTTTGTACATGCGCTGATCGATCCTCAGAATGAAAATGTAGCGGATTTAAGAATTGTAACACAGTTCATTGAGAAAAAGTTCATCGCGAAGCAAAAATTTCCGGGAGGTGCACATCAGGATGATTATGAACATCACAATGTTTTGCGGACAACGCTGGATGGTGCTCATTTCGGACAGCTTATTTCCGGCAAAGAAGCAAATTCGGACGGGAAATATCAGTTTGATTACAGCTATCATGTCCCTGCGAATTACGATCCCGCAAATTGTCATGTGGTTGTTTATGTGATGAACAAAAACACGTATGAGATATTGCAGGCGGTAAAAGTTGAGATTATTCCCTGAAAACCGGAGCCTGTTTTCAGCTATAAAAATTCCAGCACTTTTTCGATATCTTCGGGAGCATCAATATTTGGTGTTTCAATGGTTGTTTTCGCAACATCTATTGTATAGCCGTAATACAGCCACCGCAGCTGTTCCAGCGATTCAAGCGTTTCCAGCTGCGTAATTTCAAGACGGATAATTTCTTTTAAAATTGTTCTTCTGAATCCATACAGCCCGATATGTCTTAAAAACAATCCTTCTTCAAAAGCATTTCCTTTGTATTTCGCTGTATTCGGAATCGCGCTTCTGGAAAAATACAAGGCTTTATTTTTATGATTAAGAACAATTTTAATTCTGTTCTCGTTAGACAGGTCTTCTTTTTCTGTCAATTGAATTCCAAGGGTCCCTATTTGTGTTTCAGGAGCTTCAAACAGACGGATAAGCTCTTCCAGCTGCCGGAAATCCACCAAAGGTTCATCTCCCTGAATATTGATAATTACATCGTATTCGGGGAACTGAGCAGCAACTTCTCCGCAGCGGTCAGTCCCGGTTGTATGTTGTTCCGAAGTCATGATCGCTTCTCCTCCGAAAGAAAGAACACACTGAAGAATCCGTGCATCATCTGTCGCAACGATGAGCTTATCAATCAGTGCCGATTTTTTCGCTCCTTCATATACACGCTGAATCATCGGTTTTCCCTTCAGGTCGATTAGCGGTTTTCCGGGAAAACGGGATGAATTATATCTGGCCGGTATGATTCCTAATACTTTCACGATTAAAATTTTAGCTGAAGCTGCGCCATGAATGACCGGGGAGCCTGGATATCTCCGGGACGCCCCATGTATTCGGCGTTAAGCAGGTTATTTACCATTAGTCCTACACGGAAATGTTCGTTGATCTCATAACCGATCCGTGCATCAAAAACAATTGCACCGGTATGATGCTCGCGACGATAAGATTTTAATCCTTTTAAAATTTCAATTCCTAACAAACCATCTTCAAAGATCCGGTCAATATTTTTCATATAGCTGTTGTACCGCAATGAGAAACCGATGCTGAATTTTTTATATTCCACTTCCACATCCGCTTTTGCCATGTGATTAAAACGGTATTTCAGCAGGTTGGTCGTCGTATCGGAAAAATTGGAACGGTAAGATGAATCTTTGTTCAAACTTACAGGATTCAGATAAGTATATCCCACAAGTGTTCTCAATGTAACTTCCCCTATTTTTCCTTCAGAAGCGAATGAAATTTCGGTACCTAAAATTCTTGCTTCTTCTGCATTCTCTGCCCTGAATCCGATCCATTTTATGAAATAGCCTTCAGAATTAGGATCCAGAGATAGTGTAATATTATCCGGATTCCACACCCCGAATGTAAATTCCGTCATGTTTTTGTATTGATTAATAAATACGGCAAGATCCAGCATCCCTTTCCAGTTTCCTACTTTAAAAACTTGTTTAATACCAATCTCTCCCGCGTAACCTTCTTCCCTTTTCAGATTCGGATTCGGAAAAAGGTTCAAAGCACCGACAGACGTAGAAACAAAACGTTCTGAAGTGGCAGGATAACGGACTCCCTGCCCAAATGAAGCACGGATAGTGGTTGATTTCGTGGCCTTATATGTTACTGCTGCCCTGAAAATAGGATAAACCGGCATTTGAAAAGAAGAATCTGTTCCTAAATACATGTAAGAATCGATCGGAGAGCTATCTTGTTTGAAATATTCAACACGCATACCTCCTGTTAGCGTAAACCGGCCTAATTTTTTATCCAGCTGCGCATACATTGCAGCATTATCAGAATGATGATTCCCGTAAAGATTGGAGGAAACCTGTGTTCTCGTATAGGTTGCCCCCGCGCTCAGATTAAAATCGTGGCCAAAATCTTTTTGCATCAGATAATCTATATAATAGGTGTTTCCTAATGAGCTTTGCGAACTATTTGAAACACTTTGGTTATTTACCGAATAAAAGCGTGTTTTTAAGGAATGCTTCATTTTATTTTTTCCCACATATTTCAGATACGGATCAATCATCAGCCGCATACCGTTCATCACTGAAAGGGAAGATCCCGGAACGGAGATGTCTGCTCCTCCCTGCGGTCGATATGCTAACGAATCACTCTCCCAGATCAGAAAATTTCCTACTTGCTGAAAATGTAAGGAGTATCCTAATCCGGCCTGTAATCCTCTCACCTTTGGGAAATTGTAGCCAAAGGAACCTGTGATACGCGCTCTTTTTTCAATTTCACCTTCACGATATCCCTGATCATTGAATAAATTCAATGCGATGTTATAAAAGAAATTTCCTTTCTTCTGCCCATGGGCAAATTCTGCCAGCTGAAACATTAATGTTCTGTTTCTTTGAAGACTTACGCGTTGCGGTTTGTCATAAATACCTGCCTGTAGTTTCGCACGATAATATGGTTTTTCAGTAGGAACTATCTCAGAAACAGCAATAATACCATTTAAAGCGCCACTTCCGTATAAAACAGAAGATGCTCCTTTGATGACTTCAATTTTAGAAGAAAGCTCCATTGGCACAGTGTTCCATTTTGCATCGCCGGCATCAGCAGAAATCATGGGAATATCATTCCATAACAGTAAAACCCGTGATCCTGCCCCATAAGAAAATCCACTGCCTCCACGAATGGAGATCTGTCCGTCCATTGAATAAACTCCCGGTGTCTGATCCAGTGCCTGCTCGATATTGGTGATTCCTTTATTATCAATCAGAGTTGGTTTCAGGACTTCCATCGAAACAGGCACATCTTCGACTTTCTGTCCTCTTCGGGAAGCTGTTACGACCACATTGTCCAGATTTTGAGACTTTTGGGACCTTAAAGTAAACCGAACCGCACCTGCTGAAAAGACTTTCAGGCTGTCAGACTGATAATCATCACTTTCGAACCGTAAAGTTACAGGGAAGGACTTTATGTCAAACATAAATTCTCCCTGCGCTCCTGAAAAAGTAGTTTGCCCTTCAGAAGTTATTATTTCCACACCAATAGCAGGCATGTTTGTTTCTTTATCCACTAAGACGCCATTGATATTCTGAGAAAGAAATACAACGGGAAAACACAAGATTAAAAGAAGTAAGTATTGCTTCATGGAATGAATTTTCTTATATTTAAGTTAGTCGAAAATATAAATAATTTTGAAATCTACTCTTTTACAACAGCAAATCGCTTTATCAATTTTGAGAACCTCTGGCAATAAGAAGCTCAAAACCCTTTTAGATACTCATGATAATTTAGAAAATTTTTTCTCTGAAAATACGGCATACGACTCTTCCAACTCAGCCCACTATCGTTTTGCCACAAAACAAAAACGGACAGAAGCAATGTTTTTAGCAAAGGATTACCTGCATTTTTTTAAAGATGATTCTATTGAAGTGCTGTTTTATAAAGATAATGATTACCCTCAGCGTCTGTTAGAATGCCATGACGCACCTGTGAATTTATTCAAGCAGGGAAATTTTAATCTGAATACCGGGAAAGTAGTTTCAATTGTAGGGACAAGAAATATTACCAGCTATGGTAAAGCAATATGTGAGCATCTGATAGAATCATTTAAGGATAAAAATATTCTTGTGATCAGTGGATTAGCCTACGGAGTAGACGTATATGTCCATGAATTATGCATGAAGTACGGAATACCTACTGTCGGGGTTTTAGGGCATGGATTTCATGTAATGTATCCGGCAAGCCATCGCCCTATATCCCAAAAAATGCAGGAAAACGGAGGACTGATCTCAGAATTTCTGCCCGGAACAAGAGCCGATAAAATTCATTTCCCAATGAGAAACAGAATTATCGCAGGATTGGCAGACGCAACAATTGTAGTTGAAAGCGGAGCTAAAGGAGGCTCTTTGATCACTGCTGACATGGCGAATGGCTATAACAGAGATGTCTTTGCCTTTCCTGGAACTATTTTTGACGAATATTCAAAAGGATGTAATCAGTTAATCAAGCAAAATAAAGCACATCTGATAAATTCAGGCGCAGAATTCTTAGAGTATATGAACTGGAACAATAATTCAGCTCATAAATCTGTTGAAACAGAGCAAATAACTTTATTTGATCCTTCGACCAGCTTAACAGGTTACGAAAAAGAGGTTTATCAGTTTATCAAAAAGCAGGTGAATGTTCCGAAAGATGAATTGCTATTCCACTTCCAACACCTTTCAAATGAGCTGTTCGGGATACTTTTACAATTGGAAATGAATGATTTAATAGTTTTTTTACCTTCCGGAACCTATAAATGTAAATCGTATTAGTTTTTTGTTAGATTTGTATTGAACTTTAAAGTGAAAACTATGAGAAAAATTTTACTATCATGCTTATTTCTAGCAGGTTTTTCTGCTATGGCAACTGCCCAATGTACACCGGGGCCAAATTATGGAAACGGTATTTACCCTGATACTACAACCAACTTTGTGAGAGGCTGTAAAAATACTCCGTACGAGCAAGTAGTATCTATAAAGGTACCGGCTGACACTGCTATTACTTATGCCGGCACTTCGATCACGGCTCATTTCAATTATATTGAGGTACAGGGAGTATCCGGCTTGCCTACAGGCTTTGACATGCAGTGTAATCCGAATGACTGTAAATTTCTTGGAAATGATGTAGGTTGTGCGGTTATTGCCGGTACAACAAGCGAAGTGGGAACACACAATCTTACGTTCAGCCTGAATGCCAATTTAACAACGGACCCTCTTCCGGTTGTGGGTGCTCAAACAATTAATCAGCCATATCAGTTAACTTCTTATAGAATTATTATTGATGAGGAATGTACTACAAGTACGATTAACTTAACAAATAATGCTTCATTTGAAATCTTCCCGAATCCGGCAAAGGGGCTTGTTACAATCTCCAATTTATCAGATGACGGTTCTGTTAAGAATATCCATATTTTTAATGCGGAAGGAAAAGTTGTAAAAACATTCTTCACGGAAAGTAATTCTATCCAGTTTTTATCCAACAATTTTACCTCCGGTATTTATTTTGTAAAAATTATTCAAAAGAATACTCAGGAAACAGTGAAACTGATCATTGAATAATAATGCTTAATCAAAAGAAACGATAAAATTGAGAACCCGGATATAAAAATCCGGGTTTTTTATTATTAATTAAACCAAATTTTAATCACATTTAAGAAAAGGAAAACAGGTTTATTTTTGTAAGAAACTCACCTGATTCTCTTTGATAAGCCCGGATTTCTATCTTCATTCAGAAGTAATTTCTGGTGAATAAAGCAGGATTTAAAGTATAGAACCTTTTCACTGGGCTTTCGTGTAGCAAGGAATTTTTTTGTGTAGAATATCACGATTTTGATTGTTCTTCAACCTTTTTCAAGATAAACTGTTCTTTGTACCGATAAAACAAATTATCCCTGACTGAAAGGGTTACCTTCTTCAAATGACCCTTATAGATTCTTATAAGAAGGAGTACTTACTTCTGAAGTAAAGCAAATGGGTAAATGATAAATGAAAATCAAATCACAGGATTCAATCCTAACTCATTCTACACAACAAAAAAAGCTCATCATATATGTATGATGAGCTTTAAAAAAGTGGCATCGACTTACTCTCCCACCCTCAAAAGGGCAGTACCATCAGCGCAATCAGGCTTAACTTCTCTGTTCGGAATGGGAAGAGGTGGACCCTGACGCTATAGACACCCAAAATCGTAAA